>Ga0115549_1000002_pt1 | contig 431440 bp, 434 predicted proteins | sample COGITO_mtgs_1004_2_FD_87176 | JGI IMG/M metagenome (GOLD analysis project Ga0115549, IMG submission 87176) | Pelagic marine microbial communities from North Sea - COGITO_mtgs_100430 | ecosystem: Environmental > Aquatic > Marine > Epipelagic | place: Germany:Helgoland, sampling site Kabeltonne...
CCGCAGAACTTTGGACCAAGAAAAAAGGAAATACATACCACCCAACGAGATGGTGCAGGCCACGATGCGCGCGCTCAGGGGTGAGACGTAGGCGACGAGCGTCGACATGAGTAGTGAGAGGAGTGGGGGATGTCCGTCGGCCAGGTAAAACGGCTCACTGAGCCAATATTGATCTGGAAAAGCCCAGAGCGCGAAGCGCACGTAATCCGATTCTTCGAAGTAAATGGGCCATGCGAACTGGGCCCAAACGAAGACCAGTGCAATCAAGACCATTAATAAATAAGCCGCCAGCCTTTGAGTCATTGATAAATTCTAGGTCACTTAACCGTAGCGGGCAACGCCAGTCCGACGGATAATAAACTCATGAGTCGATCGTTAAAACAGAAGTTGCTCTTTACCCTGTGTGGAGGTTTGGTACTTTTTGGCCTCCTTCTTTCGCGCCCGTGGTACCCCCCGACGACGATCGAATTTACGGATGTTCCTTCTGATGCGACCGTGTTTGTCACACTCGAAGATGGCAATGGCGAAGAAGTACGTCATACTTTTGGACCCCAGTCGCGCGGGGCGCCAGTTAAATATTTATTATCGCGAGTCATTTCCCTTGAAGTGGATTCGCCGAAGCTCGTGACCATCAATCTGAAGTGGCACGCAGTTTCACATCCTCAGCTGTTTGTCGGCTACTTTGCGATCGAGGAAATTCCCACAAGCAGATGGCAGACGGCACCGATGGCGGGCATGCTTCTCTTTAGTTTTTTCTGGCCTGCTCTCTTTTTTCTACTTTCTTTCGAATGGGCGCAGTTCAAGACTTGGCCAAGAAGATCCCTCATAGGATTTGGTCTGATCACTTTGAGTATGTGTGTCCTGGCGGTGCTCGCTGTTCCAGGTTTCTTCGGCTGGGATATTGTTGGGAACTATATCTCAGCTGCGAACTACGAGAGTACCGCCTTCGTAGGCCGCTTCTATGGTCATCTCTTGATCGCGGGCTATCAACTGTTTCCCGTTCTGTGGCTCGTGACCGCTGCGAATGTCTTTGTCACACTTCTTTCCCTCTACCACATTTACGCCTTTGCCCTCCGTCATGATTTGGAAAGGGTGTTCTACGCGGTCATGGTATTCTTCTTTATCTATCCGACGAACTTGTATCTCACCTACTTCCCCAGTCGTGATCTTCCTGCGTTCTGGTGCTTCACGATGACCCTTCTGAAACTCTATGAGATCTGGCTCGATAAGCTGAGAGATTGGAAGTCGCAAACTTGGCTCATCGTCTTCGCGACGTGTGCTATCCTTCTGCGACAAGAAGCACTCATCATCCTCACACCGTTACTCCTGTACCACGGGCTTCGCCACGAACGAACGCGTCGACTCCGCCTGGCGCTGCTGCTGGTCGTCCCCGTCGGTGCCTGGGTGATTTTCTCGGTCCCAACTAAGCATAGTAAGCTGCCGGATAGCTACTACCAGGCAACGATCCTGTTGAATCCTCTCTCGAGCATCTTGGCGATAAAGTATCCCGCCGGTCTGCCCCCCGAAGTTGACCAGCAACTCGGAACATTTTTCAAGAACGACTACCTCGTGACGTATCACAATCCCTACGACATCGATCCCCTTCATAAGGGCGGCATCATTCACGCCACCGCGACGCTCGAGAACTATCAGCAGTTCAGGTCGGCGGCGATCGACATCATCTGGAGTAATCCCGGTCTGTTTCTGAAAAATCGAATCGGCATCATGCAGACCATGCTGGGCTTTGGGAAAGGCGACAGTATGTACACGGAAGACAGCTATTACGCCGATCGGACATTGGAAATCGATAAAATGCTCGCCGCTCTTCCGGGTCCAACCTACAAGCGCGCGACGTGGTTTGAACACGTTCACTACACACTAGAGTCGTTCGTTTCTTCTCGCGACAAGATCTACTTCCAGTCCTATCTGATCCCGTTTTTTCTGTGGTTTGCGTGGCTCATGCTTTACCCTTCGAGATCCTTACATGTGCTCTCACTAGCGGTTTTCTTGAGGGGCGTGCTGGTTATTGCAACGGCCCCTGCGGCCTATTACAAATACCAGTTTCCCGTCTGGATCTTCGTTCCATTCGTGCTGATCTATGCCATGGTGGAACGTCGTGCTACTCAATCGGAAAAAGCACCGTCGCATAGTTCTTAGTCTCCGGCGACCTGCGAGGAATTCGGCTGAGCCAAAGCAGAAGACTGCGCAACATCTTAAATGCCACATTAAAATTTCGTGCGTTGCTGGTTTGGTCGCTCTCGCGCCAATGGATCGGCATGAAGTCCACGGCGAGGCTTCTTCGATAGAACTCGAGGAGCAAGTCGACGTTAAAATTGAACGAATCGGAGAGTTCGCGGTAGGGGATTTTTTTGAGATCAACTGCTCGGAACAGATTGAGGCCTGAGCCCAGATCTCGCGTCGGAGTGCGGGTCGCGATGGTAAAGACCAGGTTCAGAACGCGATTGCCCCAGATGCGTGAGAGGGAATAGTTGTGGAGACGAGACGCTGGCATGAAGCGTGAACCGAGAATGGTGCGCTCGCGTGTCTGTGCCAACTGAAGCATGGCAGGAATGTCGGCCGTGTCCGCCTGGTCGTCGCCGTGAAGCAAGAGAACTGCATCAAAGCCATTTTGGATGGCATGATTGAACGCCACCTTGTGGCTACCGCCGAGTCCGTAGTTTTTCTCATTCTGTGCAATCAGAAATTTATTTGCGATTGGTGAGCGACGTCGCAGCTTAAGAAGCCGCTGTAAAGTACCGTCGGTGCTTCTGTTGTCGATGAACATCGCCGCTTCGATTTGTGAAAAGGCGGGCAGGGACTCGAGCGCCTGAAGGACCCGCTCCACCTGCACCTCACAGTTGTAGCAAGGAATCGCCAGAAGAACTTTCATAGCGTCAGCGCATCTCGATAAGAGGTGATCGCCTGTTCGGCAAACGCCCTCACGTGTGCTGGGTGCGAGAGATGCAGAGGAAGCATAGCGAGGAAGTGGCTGCTTTCCACGAGGCGAACTGCTCTGAAACGAATGCCAAACTCTTCGGTAAATCTCTTCATGGTTTGCACATGGCGCTGGGGCGAAGCGGGCGTGCTCATGGAATGATTGATGTGGTCGTAAGTCCCGACGAGGCACTGCGAGAGTTTCGCGAGGTCGTAGTGTGGCATAAGGTAGCCGTCTTCGCCCAGGTTCTTACCTCGTGGATCGACGAGGTAAAGTTTGCCTGAACACACGAGAATGTTCGAAAGACAAAGATCGCCATGGGAGGCCCAGACACTGAGACAGGGATGCTGGGTGAATTCCTGCATGATCTCTTGGTGGAGCCTGTGGAGAAAGGCTTCGACGCTCCCAAGGCCTGCGCGAGAGAAGATGGCCTCAACGTCCGTGAAAACGCTCGTCTCCTTGAGGGAGGTGAGTCGTTCCTGGTCACGCAGGATGAGTGTCTTTTGGATTAGGGCGTTCCAATCTAGGGCCGACAAGTTTTTTTTGGGGACGATGGTGATGTACTCTTTGAGAAGCCTAAACAGGGTAGGGAAATAGTTTGCATCCGGAGTCAGCTTGCCGACCTCATAGAGACTCGCGTCCGAGGCACTGATCTTTTCAAGTGCATAGCCCTTCGGCCAGCGGCCATCCGTGACGCGCCCAAGAAACTGCGGATAGAATTTTTTGAGCTCCGTGGGGATTTCTTCGTAGAAGAGGGCCTCGGCTTCGATCTTCTTTGAAAAGGCAGAGCTCTTCACAAAAAAATCTCCCCGGTCTTCGAGGTCATTGTAGTCGCGCGGTGGCGTCATCGGTAGCGGCTGGTACTTCATGGATTTTCTTTCAGCAGCAGCTTCGGGGAAACGTTCCAGTAGTCGGCCACTTGTTCCGGCGTTCCGAACGGGAGGAATACATCCGTGGGGCAAACTTTTAACTTAAGGCCCGCGGCAATCATCAGTGGATAAACCGCCGAGACGTAGTGCTCATTAAATCCGTCACTGGGCGCAATCCCTACAATCGACTGCGCGATCTTGCGGATGATCCGAATGTCTTTGAAATAGTAGAGACCAACGGAAGCCCAAGGGGAGATTCGTTTTTTTTCTTTTACCTCGAGGAGGCGAAGTTTTCGGTCGGTTTTGAAGAAGGACCAACTAGACCCTGGCAGTTTTCCGCACGGGACGAGTCCGTCCCAGCTAACATCGGCGAGACTCGATTCGAAGTCGCTTGAGTTAAAGCTCGTGTCACAGTTCCAGATGGCAATTCCCCGATTGGGCCTGAAGAGCTTTTTTGCTGCTAGGAACGTCGAGAGCTGGCCTGAGGTCGGCCGCAAAAGCCGCACCCAGTGAAACGTCACGTACGGAAAGAGTGACTCGATTTCCGTCTCAAAAGCGGCATGGGATGTTTTTTTCTGAACGATGATAATGATGCGATCGCCAGGTCTGACCGGCAAGCAGAGGAGTGAGCGCTCGAGCATGGAGCGACCTTTCAGCCGGATTTGGGGCTTCGGCACTGAGAGACCCTTGTCTGTGAATCTGCGACCCGAGCCCGCAGCACATACGAACCAGTCGATGGATTTTCTTTTCTTCAATCGAGTGCCCTTGCCGTGGGTAGAGTTTTCCATTGGGCGAGGATCTGCTCCGATTGCCTGCCCTTCTTAATAATATAGTGGCCGAGGATCACAACATCCATTTCTGTTTGAAAAAAACAGCGCAATGCATCCTGGGGAGACCCCACGATGGGCTCACCGCGAACATTAAAGGAGGTGTTCACCACAGCGCCATAGCCAGAGATTTTTTTGAATTCACTAATGAGCCGGTGATAGAGGGGGTTCGTTTCTTTGTGCACAGTTTGCACCCGTGCAGAAAAATCCAGGTGGGTGATGGAGGGAAGTTCAGAACGAAGATGGTAGAGACGTTCGTCGATGGAGCTCTGCTGGTAATCGGTTGGAAACGGCCGCCTAAGACTTGGTTTCACTTGATCCACCAGAAGCATGTAGGGAGAAGCCCAGCCGCCTTCGAAAAGTTCTCCCGCATCCTCCGCGAGGACGCTGGGAGCAAAGGGCCGAAAGCCTTCCCGATATTTAATCTTCAGGTTCATCTTTTTTTGCATGTCACGGGCGCGTGGATCGCCCAGGATGCTTCTTCCCCCCAAAGCTCGCGGACCAAATTCCATGCGTCCTTGAAACCAGCCCACCACCATTTCTTGCGAAAGAAGTAAGGCCGTCTGCTGACAGAGCTCCTGTGCGTCGGCCACGTGCTCAAACTGCACATTCTCTTTCTCGAGGTGTTTTAGGATCTCATCTGACGAATGCTCGGGGCCTAGGTAGGCACCACTCATGCCATCTTTCTCTGGAGGAAGTCGTTGGTGTTTTTCGTGTGCGTAGTAATAGGCGAGTGCGGCGCCTGGAGCTCCACCGGCGTCACCGGCGGCCGGTTGGATCCACACGTCATCGAAAATCTTCTCGCGCATCAGTGCGCCGTTGGCGACGCAGTTAAGCGCGACGCCTCCCGCGAGGCACAGGTATTTCTCTCCGGTTAGTGCCCGCGCCGTTCGCGCAAGGCGAAGAACAATCTCCTCTGTCACCTGCTGGATAGCGAGCGCGAGATCGCAGTACTCTTGCGAGAGCGGTGCCTCAGGATTTCGAAGTGGAAGCCCAAAGAGTTGCTCCCACTTAGTCCGGTTCACCATCTCGAGTCCGGTTGCGTAACTGAAGTAGTCCTGATCGAGCCAGATGCTGCCGTCGTCGTAGATGTGGCAGAGCGTGGCCTTGATTTTTGCTTTGTACCCTTCAACTCGCGGATGGCCATGCCATCCATAGGGAGCGAGGCCCATGAGTTTGTATTCACCGGAGTTAACTTTGAAGCCACAGAACTGCGTGAACGCGGAGTAGAGCAAACCCACGGAATGCGGAAAACTCATTTCTTTGAGCAGCGTGAGCTTCTGTCTTTGGCCATGACCAATCGTGGAGGTGGCCCATTCGCCCACACCATCCAGAGTCAGCACCGCCGCAGAGTTGAACGGAGACGGATAGAAAGCGCTGGCGGCGTGGGAGAGATGGTGTGACGAAAATTTTAGCGGCACATCTTTGGGGATGTGCTGGCGAAGAAGCCGCGGCAACAACGCCTTCTCTTTTACCCAGACGGGAAGGCCCGCTCTAAAAGACTGGGCACCTCTTGGTGCCAGTGCGTAGTACGTTTCGAGGATGCGTTCGAACTTGAGCCAGGGCTTGTCGTAGTAGACGACAGCATCGATGTCGCTCCACTTCAGCGATGCCGCCGACAGACAATAGTTGACGGCATTCACTGGAAAACCCGCGTCGTGTTTTTTACGAGAGAATCTCTCTTCCTGGGCCGCGGCCACGATGTTGCCATCGATGACCAGCGAAGCGGCGCTGTCGTGATAGAACGCGGAGATTCCTAGTAAGCGCATGGAATCACCATAAGTCGTCAAACCGTTCGGGAGTGACGGAATCTTCAACTGGTCTTAAGGTTGTCTTTGCTGGTCGTTTAAGTTGAAGGGCGTCACCGCCAAAGATTTTTCTTACGAGGGCAAGTGGCGTGATGAAGAGGTAGTAGATCACACTCAGTACGATGGGCGAGATGACTTTACCAAGAAGAAGCCCAAGTTTCTGCCAAGCCCGTATACCGCGGCGACGCAATGCAGGGATAGGGAGAATCAGTATGATCAGGGCGACGGGGATAAAAAAATAGGGACTCTTCCACCACGCCAAAATAGCAAACGGGAGAGCAACCTGGATGAGGTAAGTGACTTCTTTTTTTGAACTCATTTAAAGCTATGCTAGCATGAAAATGATTTATTGATTGCGGGAGTGTGCCATGAAAATGCTTTTTCGTTATTTCAAAGAAAGAAAAAAGTACTGGCTCATTCCGTTGCTCCTCGTCTTCGCCGTCGCCGCTCTGCTGGTGATCTTGGGACCGACGAATCCCTACTCACCCTTCATCTACACGGTTTTCTAGATGCTCTTTTTGCTCCTCTCGGCTCAAATCGTTTTGGGTGCCCCCAGCGTCGTGGTTCGCTCGCAAGAAGTGGATTTACCATCCACACCCGGCCCCAAGGAGCTAGCCCAGGAGATCTGGCACTTCACGTGGGCGGTCGAGAGGATGTATCGCCAGGAAGGCGCTCAAACGATTTTTGATACCACGATAACGAGAGACAAGAATGGCTTCCGCTCCGTTGCGGATACGGAGTCCAAGAAGCAGCTTCGGTATCACCTTTTTATTGCGGGCTGCTCCTTCACTTTCGGTGAAGGCCTCAACGACGCCGACACGTTTCCGGCGATGCTATCACCGCGCTTACCTGAGACACGGGTTGTGAACATGGGAGCGCCGGGCGTTGGCGTTTCGGAGCATCTTTATTTGTGGCGAAATTTTAACTGGAACCAACGCTATCCCGAACAAGAAGGGCTGCTTCTCTACAGCATGATCGAGGATCACTTCGAGCGACTGGCACGAAACTGGCGCTATCTCGACTGGGCAAGGGACTCTATCCCGTACTACGAACAGCGGGATGGAAAGCTGGTCTACACCGGTATTCTTAGGGAAACCACAGGGTATCGCTGGGCCCAGTTCATCAAAAAACTCGGCATCAGCGAGTGGTGGCTACGGGGGGCGTCTCATTTCACCCCCTACATTTTGAAAGACAGCGTGCCGAACATGATCGCTCATCTGACGGAGCTCCGGGCGGCCTATTTGCAGCAGTTCCCCAAGGGAAGGTTCATCGTAACTTGGCGTCCGTACTTTCCACCCTGGACCTCTGATGAGCGCAAGAAAGAAATCCTCGACGCTCTCACCGAGGCCAAGATTGAATTCTGGGATCACACTCCTGACTGGCCCTATTTCCAAAGTACGGGCGGGCAAAACGGTCGGATCATCATCGGTGACGGCCACACGAACGCGTTTTCCAATCGTGAGTACACCGAGCATCTTTCGCGGCAAATTAAATCGACAACTTCTCGGCCAGCCCTTTGAACTCGGTGTAGCCACTGTCATTCTTGAGCACGCACTTGCTCAGGTCTTCCAGCGTCACGGCGCCTTTTTGCACGACCGTCACCTGGCCCGACTTTCCACCCATGATGGCTTCCACGGCGAGAGAGCCCATCTGCGAAGCGATGAAACGGTCGTTCGACGTCGGCGAGCCGCCCCGTTGGATGTGGCCCAAGATGCAGACGTGCGCATCGAGCTGGTGCTTATCTTTGAGTTCTTTTTGGATGCTGTAGCTGCGGCCCGAGATCGGGCCCTCGGCCACCACGATGATCGACGAATCTTTCCCACGGGCCACGCCGCGCTGGATGTCGTCGACGATCTTTTGCAGTGGCACCTGGTCGTGAGGCAGCAGAACGTTTTCCGCACCGGTGCACACGCCGACCTTAAGTGCGATGGCCGCCGAATTGCGCCCCATCACTTCCACGAGGAAGGTGCGCGCGTGCGAGTGAGCGGTGTCGCGAATTCTGTCGATGGCTTCGATGGCCGTCTGCACCGCCGTATCGAACCCGATGGTGTATTCGGTGCCGCTGATGTCGTTGTCGATGGTGCCCGGAATGCCGATGACCGGAAAGCCGTGCTCTTTTGAAAGGGCGTTGGCACCGTTGAACGATCCGTCACCACCGATGACGATGAGGCCGTCCACGTCTTGGGCGCGCAGGATCTCTGCTCCTTTCGTACGAAACTCGGGCTTCATCCATTCGGGGCTGCGAGAGGTCTGCAGAACGGTTCCTCCGCGCTGAATGATGTTGCCCACCGACGAAAGATCCATCTTTTGAAATTCCCCGCGCAGCAGCCCCGCGTAGCCGCGCTTGATCCCGAGCACGGAGTGGCCGTGGTAGATCGCCGTTCTGACGACAGCACGGATGGCACAGTTCATTCCGGGGGCATCTCCGCCGGAGCACAAAAGAGCTATTTTCATAGGAAGACCGCCTCACCGGTGAAGTCGCTGGGTTTCGGAAGACCCAAGATAGATAGGATGGTTGGAGCGACATCTTTGAGTGCCGCAGTTTTAAGCAGAGGATTGAGCGTGAGCTGCTGATCTTTGAGCTTCGGATGAACCACGATGAACGGAACTTCCGCATCACTGTGGGACGTGTGGGTCGATCCGTCGGGGTAGATCATCTGGTCGGCGTTGCCGTGATCGGCGGTCACCAATAGCGTGACGTTTTCTTGCGCGCACTTTTGCATGAGAAGATTGAGGCAACCATCAATCGCTTCGACGGCCGCGACGGTGGCTTCGTAGTTTCCGGTGTGGCCAACCATGTCGCAGTTGGCGAAGTTGACGACGTACAGTGATATGGACGTGTCCGCGAGTTTTGCGAGGAGTGCTTCACAGACTTGCGGCGCGCTCATGGACGGCTTCTGATCGTAGGTCTCGACTTCACGATTGGATGGAATCAAGAGCTGCTCTTCGCCCACGAACGGCTTCGTCTCACCGCCGTTGAAGAAGTAGGTCACGTGAGCGTACTTCTCGGTCTCGGCGATTTTAAATTGTTTGAGGCCCTTGTTGGAGATGTACTCCGCAAGCGTACCGGGAATTTTTTCTTTATCGAATAAGATCGGCAACGTGGGAATCTCGTCTTGCACGTACGGACTCATGCACAGCCAGTAGCCGGGCCGCACGTTGACGGGAAACTCGGCGAAGGTGGCATCGTTGAAGGCGAGGGTGAGCTGGCGCGCGCGATCGGGGCGGTAGTTGAAGAAGAAAACGGGATCACCGGTTTTCATCGCACCTTCCGGATCGAAGAGGGCGGGCTGAACGAATTCATCGAAGCGCCCTTGGGCGTATTCGCTTTCGAGGTAGGCCACCGGATCGTTACCGACGTGGCCCGCAGCTCCCGTGAGCATGTCCATGCAGGATCTGATCTTCTCCCAGCGGCGATCGCGATCCATGCCGATCGAGCGGCCCTGCATGGAGGCAAAAATAAAGCCGTCGTGCTTGAGGATGTCGCGCACGTAGCCGATCCCTTTGTCTTTGCCGGTGTCACGGCCGTCGGTGAAGGCGTGGAGATAAACTTTGATCTGCTCGTAGCGGACGAGATCGAGGATGTGTTTCAAGTGGTCGATGTGCGCATGCACTCCGCCGTCGGAAAGAAGACCGATGAGATGGAGGCGTCCGGAGTCGCGGGCCTTGGCGACGAGATCTTTCCAGTGAGGCATGTCCTTGAACGTTCCGAGCGCAACCGCTTCGTTGATGCGCACGAGATCCTGCCGCACCGGCCGGCCTGCGCCGAGATTCAAGTGACCGACCTCCGAATTGCCCGCTACACCCTTCGGAAGCCCGACGGGCTCACCACCGGGCTGCAGGACGGTTGAGGGATAGTGTGCGAAGAGTGTGTCGATGGTGGGCTTGTGGGCGTGCAGAACGGCGTTCTTTAGATCAGCGGGATTTTTCCCGAAGCCGTCGAGGATGCACAAGAGAACGCGGGGACTGAGTCCTTGAATCAACATAGAATTCCCTAATTGTGGTAGGGATGCCCCATGCGCAAAGTCTGTGCGCGATAGAGTTGCTCCACCAGGAGAATTCTCGCCAACTTATGAGGAAATGTCAGCTCGGAGAGCGAAAGACGATCTTGGCACTGTGAAAGCACGCTTTCGTGAAAGCCTTCGGCGCCGGCGATGAGGAAGACTGTTTTACCCGGTTTTTCAATGAGCTTTTCGGTGTACTGAGCGAAGTCCACCGAAGTGTATCGTTTGCCCCACTCACTCATCGCAACGCGGTGAAGACCACCTTCTCCTAGGTCTTTGAGCTTCTTGAGAATCGCCTCGGCCTCAGCTTCTTTGTTTTCAGCTGAGGCACGGACTTCATGAATTTGCACTGGAGGATTGGTGAGGCGCTTGAGGTAGTCGTGCTCGACAGCTTCAAGATGTGCGTCCTTGAGTTTCCCGACGCAGATGAGGTGCAGCGACTTCAAGCTTAGAAGAACCCTTTGAGAGCGTCTTCTGTCGTCGTTTTAGTCGGGCCCGAGAAGTAGAACTCTTCTGGGATTTTTACTTGTGGGCGCTCGCCGAAGACGAGATCCAAGTCGTAAGCACCGCGCGTGTTTTCTTGGAACACGTGAACGATCACGTCACCCGTGTCGATCAAGATCCAATCCGCAGAGCCGTAGCCTTCGTACGACACGATCTCCGTGCCCGCAGCGCGAAGCTGGCGCGAGATCTCATCGGCCATGGCACGGGCCTGCATCGTGTTCTGCGCAGTCGCGATGACGTTGAAGTCACACATCGACGAACCTTTCATGTCGAAGATCTTAAGATTTTCACCTTTGAAGTCCGCCAAGATGCTTACGGCCATCATGGCGTGGTTCAAGGGAAACGCCCAATTCGGGTCGTTAAGGACGGCGTTGTATTGAGTCGATCGAGGGTTCGTAGACATATGCATGCGTTCTCCAAATTTTTTGCACTGTACGCTTGCACGGTGGAAATGCCAATAGCTCGAAGAAGCCCAAAAAGACCATTAATTACAGCTGGTTGGGTGACGCTAAGGGACTAGGGAAAAAAGCCCGCGAGCTCTGGAAGCTCATCTTGGATTCGCTGACCTCGAAAAACGTCCATTCCCTGCGAGATTTCGAGGAACTTGCCCCAGTGCTTTTCTCTATCTGGGGGAGTGGTGTGGCGGATGTGCTCGAACAAACTTTTTACGGTGGAGAGCTTCGCGTTCTCTTCGTGATCGAAGAGATGCACCGGAAGCTTCGCGATGCTTTCCATGACTTTGTCGTAGGCGCGTTGCTTGAATTCGGTGGGCAAGATGCACGCATCAAACCATTCGGGACGACCGACGTAGAGTGCGTAGGGCACGCGGTGGAAGCCGAGGTCTCCTAAGTCGCGCGCCACCCATTGCAGGATCTCGCCCCAGTTCATGATGTTGTAGATCTGGATGGTGGAGTGGATGCTGAGCGCGATGTTCTTGCCGTCGTAGTCATGGGCGATGCTGTGGATGTTCTTGATGAGGTTATCCCATGTGCTCGGATAGCGAATGAACTCGTTTACGCGGCCCACGCCATCCACGCTCACGCCCACGTTCACGCGCTTGAAGTGGCGCCAGAGATCGTAGAGGCGCTCGGGGATCTGCGACAGATTGGTGTTGTACTGGATCTCGATGGCGTGCGCTCGTCCTTCCTTCACGAGGATCGCGAGGAGATCCATGTGCTCGCGAACGAAGAGGGGCTCGCCCCCGAGGAAGTTCAGGCGATCGAGGTGCGGTAGCACAGAACGGAAAATATCCATGAACTGCGGCTGTTGGTACCAGTCCATGACGGGCATGTTGCTCAAGAAGTGCTTGTCGGTGATGCCGATGGCAAGGTCTTCCGGAATGAGGAGCTTGCTGTTAACCGGATTGCACATGCGGCAACGGAGGTTGCAGTTGTTCCCGAAGGTAATGTCCATGTAGTAGAAGCGCGGAGCATTGAGGGTTCCGTCCGCGGCCACGTCGGAAAGGATTTCTTCGTGCTTGTCGCCGTAGATGTCGTTCCAGACGTGCCGGAAGCTGCGGCCGCCGTTCTTCTCGTTGTCCCAGCAGCGCTGGCAGCTGGTGTGCTTTTCGCCCTTGAGCATCGAACTGCGAATGTCGCGGTGGAGAGAGTTGTTGAAGAGATCGGCGATGTCGCTTTTTCCTGCGACGGTCAGTTCGTTGCCTTGGGTGTCTTTCGGGTAGCTGTAGTTGTTACAGCAGATGCGCAGAACCCCGTCGTTGCGTGTCGACAGTGAGGAGAACGGGAGCATGCAGAAGGTGTCGCTAGGTTTCGTGCTCATGCGGACCTGTGCTTGGTGATGCAAATGTCCGTGCCGCAAGGGCAGTGATCCTTCGGACAAATGACGGCGGCGGAGCCGAGGTTGAGTTTTCCGGTGATGATGTTCCCGAGCGATTTACCGACGCCGCAGCTGGCGGGTTGGATGTTGCCGTCGATGCTGATGAAAAGACTCTCGTGGATGCGGCACTTCCACCCTTTGAAGAAGTTCCGGCGGTCGGCCACAAGACGATTGGAGTTGAGCGATTGATGGTCGCCGTTGTCGTAGACTTCCATCGGGTGCGGGAAGGTGTAGGGCGTGAAGCTCTTTGGCACCTTTTCTTCTCTCTCGTAGCCATGGGTTTTAAAGAACTCCATCTTCGCCGGATCGGTGTACAGGTACGGGCGGGCGTCAGCGCTCAGCTCATCGAGGATGGGGACCCACTCGAGCGCGTAGTTTTGCATCGTGCTCTTCACTCGCGTGGCGAACTCCTTGACCTCGTCGAAGCGGTTTTCCTGCATCATCATCCGAAGCGCGAGGTAGTTCGTCTTGTCCTGGAGGAAGCTCGCCGTCTTCAGGAAGCGCTCGGGGTCGGCGAAGTCGATGTGGAAACTTGCCACAACGTCTTGGAACAAGTGGTGGTGTTTTTCCCACCACGAGTAAGGCGAACTTAGATTCGTGTTCATGGCCAGCAAGGGATTCTTCACGCGCTGGTGGAGGAACTCCGCGATGGGCACCATCGGTTTCCAGAACGACGGTTCTCCGCCGGAGAAGAAGAACTTGAAGCAGCTGTACCCCTGAGTCTCAAAATGCGTGATGATGGCATCGAGTTGCTTGATCAGGTGCTCGGTATCGTTGTTCGGCCGCTTGCCGCCCCAGTTCCCTTCGTTGCAATACGAGCAACGAAAGTTACAAACATCAGAAACCTGCCATGTGATGGAGATCCCTTGCTCTTGTTTGTCTGGTTCGATGGCAATTAAATTGTGCTCAGACATTTCTCAATTCCCGGAAAAGTTTTACGCCAATCTGTCCCGCGGGCCGAGTCGAGGAAGTTCAAATACTCCACCAGTAGCAAGTGGTCGTTTACACCTTCGAGCTTGTACCCATGGTACCTAGTCTGGTGGTAGGAGAATCCTTGTTTAAAGAAACGGATGGCTTCTTCGAGGCCGTGTTTGTAGCGCAGCCGGGGATAGCGGTTTAATGCACCTTCAATTTTCTCTAGGCGACTGCAGACCTCTTCGCGGAAATTTTGCGGGAGAAGGCCAACATTGAGTGGCACTGGATAGTCTAGTCGGATGGGGTACCAGATGATGTCGCGCTCGAGAGAGTGAAACCCGAGAAACCGGAGAATCTTTTCGATCTCGAGAATGTTCGTCGATTGCAGCACGGTGTAGACCACGATGCGGACATTGCTCGGTAACGTCGTCAGCCGGGAGAAGTTCTTCTCCATGGTGCTCCAGGTACTGCCGTAACGAATGTAATCGTTGGCCGCGCCAAAGCCGTCCAGCGAGACCTGGACTTCTGCGTTCTTGAGTTGTGAGAGTTTGCTGTAGAGCTCTTCGTTCCAGAGCATCAGGTTGGTCGTGAAGGAGAAGTTACAGTCTTCGTTATTGGCGTGCACGAGGGCATCTACGAGCTTTTGATTGGCGCGGATCATGGTGGGCTCGCCACCGGTGAGATAGAGACGCTGGAGAGTGGGTGCCGCCAATTTGATGTCGTTCTCGAAGACGGCTTCTTCGTGCCACGAGAAGTTGACCCCTACGGAATCTCGTTCTTCCTGCAAGGAAGCGAGGAGCCAGGGAGGAGGCGCCTGGAGTTCCCCTTTCTCTACTCGCTCCAGCATGTGGAGTCTTTCTTTCGAGACACTGCTGCTACTCCAACCGGAACAGCTGTTACACTTGAGATTGCAGATGTTGCCGAGGCGAAGCTCGAGGCTCGTTGGAAGACCAGAGATTTCACCGGCCGCGGTGGTTTGTCCGATTTTTTCGATGAGCATGTCGGCGCCGTCGAGGTAGCGACGGTTGGCGTCGGTGCGCGCGCTGTTTTCACTGTACTCTTCCTGGCGGTAGCAGATGTCGCAGTCCGAGACTTTCTCGCCGGCGAGCATCTTCGTGCGCACGTCCTGCATGTACTGTGAGTTCCAAACTTCCGCGAGCGTCTCTTTACCCAGACGCGCGTCTCCGCCGCCATCTTTTTGTACCACCACATCGCGTGTGATGTTGCAGCAGAGTTTCACGCGGCCATCGGGAGTGGAGTTCAGGTTCATCCACGGGTAGACGCAAAAAGTTTTTCCGGTGAGGAGTTCGTTGCGCAGTTTCTTGTTTTTTTTCAGGATGGAGAGTTCAGGGTAGACGTCGAAGAGGCTCTCGTTGCGAACCTTGTCCAGGTCTTCCATGTGCTTCAGAAACGAACCCGCCAGCTCCGGGCGGTGGCGGTCCATGACGAAGTTGAGGATCGAGCTGATGCCTTCGAGGATGGTCGTGATCTCGTGCTTCGGGAAGTTCTCGCACAGCCAGTTGCTGTGAGCGACGTAGCGGTCGGAGATTTCCTGCTTCAGTTCCAGCGGAAGCATCTGCACCCGCAGGTAGTCGGGATGCGTGAGAAGGTTCACGCGCACGTTGTTCGGATGAATGTAGCCCTTTTCGACCCACGCGCGGTGGAAGTCGATGAAGGACCAGACGTTCAGTGCACTGATCGTTGGAGTGATCTCGAAGTAGATGTGAGGGAGCTCCTTGAGCATCCGCTCGCGGTTCTTCTCGATGATGTTCCACTTCGTTCCACTGCGCGCGTATTCGGCGCGTGCACCCATGTCGTCGAGACTGGCGGCAACGCGGATGTCGCTGAACTTGCGCCACATCTCGAAGAGGTCGTAGTGCTTGTAGCTCATGACGCTGAAGTTGGTGGTGTAGCGGATACGCAGGTTGGTTCGGCCCGTGTTGATCCAGTGTTCGAGGATCTTGTAGTGCTCTTCCGTGAAGAGGGCTTCGCCGCCGGCGAAATAAACTTCTTCCACTTCGTCGAGCAAGGGCACGATTTCGTTCCAGAACATTGGTGTGTCGTTCACGGTCAGCACGCGCGGGTGGCCTGGATCGCCCCACTGGGTGACGTGGTCGTCGTACCAGCTGCTGCTTAAGCTTGGGCCGCAGCTTCGGCACTTGAAGTTGCACAGGTTCGACCAGCGGATGTCCATGTACTTCATGGTGACTTTCGGCAGACTTCCATCGGGGGCCGTTTGTTCGACGAGATCGAAGTCCTTCGCGAAGTTGGTGTTGGCGCTATGGCGCAAGGTATAGACGTCCGCAGTCTTCTCGAGTTCGTAGCAACGCTTACACTCCGCGGATTCTTTGCCGGCCAGCATGTTCAGGCGAAGGTCGCGGTAGGCCTGATCGTTCCAAACTTTTTTGAGTCCGCCCTCTTTGACGTTGCCCATGGGTTTTTGATCGTCGGACATGCAGCAAGGAAACGCACGGCCATCCGGCCACACGTGCGTGTGCACCCACGGCATCATGCAAAAGGTCTTCGACTTGAGTAGGTCTTTACTGGGCATCAGGTCTTCCTCTGTAGCTAAAATTCTATGCTACGCTCACGAGAGGGACCAGAAAGAAAAGAGTTGGACAAGCCCAACTCAAACCAAAGATTGACTCAAGCCGTCACTGGCTAGACGGCATCTTTCGTTTTAAGCATGAGCTGCTTGAGAATATCGATGTTGCGGCCTGAGACCGCCGAAACAGGGAGTACTTTACGATCGAGGTTGGTTTCCATGAACGAACGGAACTTCTCGATCTCTTCCTCTGTCATGGCGTCGATCTTCGTTAAACAGACGATTTCTCTCTTGTTCAACAGATCAGTGTCGTACTTCTCCATCTCTTCACGGATGGTCGAATAGGCTTCCATGACTTCGTATTCTTCGAGGAACATGGAGCAGTCGATGAGGTGCACGAGGGCCGAGGTGCGCTCGATGTGTTTTAAGAAAGCCACGCCCAGGCCTTTCCCTTCGGCCGCACCTTCGATCAGGCCCGGGATGTCCGCCACCACGAAGGTCTTGTCGCCCACCTGAACCACGCCGAGGTTCGGCTCAAGAGTGGTGAACGGGTAGTCGGCGATCTTGGGACGGGCAGCACTGATCGCGCTGATCATGGTGCTCTTGCCTGCGTTCGGAAGGCCGATGAGAACAATGTCGGCGAGGAGCTTTAGCTCCAAGCGCATCGGAATCTCCACGCCCGGTTCGCCCTTCTGGGCAAAGTACGGAGCGCGATTGGTCGATGTTTGGAAGAACGCATTGCCTAGACCGCCGCGGCCGCCTTCGGCTGCTACGTACTCTTGACCATGGGTTGAAAGGTCCGCGAGCAGATCGCCGGTTTCGCGGTGGTAGATCAGAGTGCCCAAGGGAACTTTCAGGATAGCAGGAGCTCCGGCCGCGCCGTCCATGCAGGACCCGCCGCCTTTGACACCTTCTTCACCACGAAAAACTTTTGGGCCACGGAAATGCATGAGGGTGTTGAAGTTTTCGTCGGCGACGAAAATGACGTTGCCGCCCTGGCCGCCGTTACCACCGTCAGGTCCACCGCGCGGAACGTACTTCTCCCGACGCCAGCCTACGCAGCCTTCGCCGCCGGTTCCTGAAACTACTGTGATCTCTACTTCGTCGATAAATCTCATGACACGTCTTTACAAAAAAAAAGGGAGCTTGTCGCCAAGCTCCCTCTTGAAAGTTTAATCTAGCTATTCCGTCTTAAGCCGGAACGATGGACACGATTTTCTGGTCTTTCGTGTACCATGCGAATTTAACTTTACCTGGGCATGTTGCAAAGATCGTGAAATCACGACCCATGCTCACGTTCTTCCCTGGGTGCACTTTCGTGCCTTTCTGACGGATGATGATCATGCCGGTTTCGACAAGTTCGCCGCCGTATTTTTTTACGCCACGATATTTTGGGTTGGAGTCACGGCCGTTTGAGGTCGAACCACCGGATTTCTTGTGTGCCATGGTCTAGTCTCCTAAATCTTTAATTACTTAGTGAGATGCTTGGCGTTCTTATGGCCAGCATCGATTTTTGCGCTTCCACCTTTGCCGTCAGTGATCTCTGTGATCACGAGGCCGGTGAAACTCTGGCGGTGACCGTTTTTACGGCGCCACTTACCTGGAGAACGCTTGAGTACGAAAATTTTACGAGTGCGGCCTTGCTTCACAACTTTCGCTGTAACTTTGGCACCGGCAACAGTCGGCAAACCGACGATTGTTGTAGCTCCGCCAACAAGCAACACATGATCGAGACTTACAGTTTTACCTTCTTCCAGATCGAGTTTTTCAACGTCGATGAGGTCACCGGGCGACACCTTGTATTGGTGGCCTTTAATTTCCACGACACAGTACATGCGAACTCCTTACGAATAACCACCTGTCGGGGAGGGAGGTCCCTACTTATTTGCCCTAGGTGAGTTTGAGAGAGGCAAGTTAAGTCTTACGGCCAGAATTGTCAATGAAACCCTAGAATAGATAAGAAAGCGCGCTAGAATGAAGAGCAGAGGTAAGGAACATGTCGCGATTTTTGCGCTCGGGGTTGGCCAGAGCATCTCATTCTCTTCCTAGAGAGCTGCTATTTTGGCCCTACGCAATACTAATTAAGTATTTAAAAGCACAAATAGATTCACTGGGGGCCAAGCTCTGGCTTCGCAATAGTTTAAGACTCGGATATTGGGAGTTTGCGCAAAGCGACATCGATCTGGCCATCTGGGTAAAAGGTGGCGCCCGCGAGGCCCTCCAAGTTTGGAATAAACTGAAGTCAAAACGCTTCGCCCTTCTCGGTGGAGAGGTGCAGATTTACTCCTCAGATTGGGTGCACAAGATGCTGCCCTATGCGAACCCATGGGAGGTCGCGCGCGATCCAGACCTGCTTCACCACACCAAGTTCACACCCGCGCCTGGAACTGTGCCCGAGCGGCTGGTCTTCCTCATTAAGATGCTCGCTTCGGATAAAGAGCTGTGGGTGAACCCGGCTTCTCGCCAAAAAAAATGGCAGTACCACCTCACGCAGCTCGGAATCGTCTTCGACGGGCCCGTGACGGGAGAGCTGGTCTGCCGATTGATTTTTGAGAGACTGGATTTTGTCGACGTCGAGTACGCGGCACTCGAAGCTTACTTCCATACTCCGCGGCCGGTTCCCGCGCTGCCAACTGCGGCCACGGACCTCGATCGTTTGCTGACGCCGAACAAATACTGCTGGTTTGCGCAGGCGACGGCGCAAGATGAGATTTTCTTAAGCAAGCTCGACGAGCAAGGCCACGCCTATCTTGCGACGATGATGTCGTGGGAAGTGTGGGGACTCTTTCCGCTCACGCAGGTCGTGCAGGAGCTTTCGCAGATTCAGCTCGAGGGCCACATCGTTAACCAGCGCCGCCTTCTCGAGCATCTCGTGGTGCCAACGGCGCCTCTTCAGAGCGGATTCACGCTGCTCACGGATTACTACGCAGAGATCACCGGGAGCTATTGAGCTTTTCTTCGAGCACTAATTTTTTACAGTCGTACCAGAACTGGCTCATCGTCGGGAACGTCTTCAAGAAGTCGGTGCCGCGGCGTCGGTCGTGCTCGCTGAAGAAGAGGTAGAAGTTCTTGCGCTCAGTCCTCAGCCACGCCTCTTCGGCTGGACTCTTCATCCATTCGAGGATGCGCTCCATCTTGAAGACTTCCGCCGGCAAGATGCCGTCGTCCAAACGACTCTTCATGTAGTCGATGTGGTCCTGCATGATCGCGTGGTACTCGCCAGGCAAGATCCGCGCCGACAGCCACAGCGGTCCCTGCAAGTGCGGGATGTCGAGGAGGATCGAGCGCTGCTCGTTGTTGTAGCGTTTACGGAGGCTGATGACCCAGTCGATGAAGTCGTGAAAACCGGCGACGCTGAGATTGTTAAACGTGCACATGAACGCCACGGGCGCAGTGGGGTTCTCGTCGAGGTAGCGACAGAGGTTCGCTTCGAAGGCTTTGAAGTTGAGTCCGTGGCGGATGTACTCCGCATGGGCGCCGTAGGTATCGATGCTCGTGTGAAGAATGAAGTCTTTCACTTTCTTCTGTTCGAGCATGGGCTTTAGGAGTTCGAGGAACTTGTTGAACTGCTTCTCCGGAATCCCGAGGTTCGAATTGATGGAGAGTTCGAGCTTCGGCAACGAGTGCTCGTTGATCCATTCCATGACCTTAAACGTCTGGCGACTCAGGAGCGGTTCACCGCCGGTGATGCGGAAGAACATGAGGTCTTTCACCAGGTCGGGCCACCATTTCCAGAAGGCATCGACGTAAGGGTTCACGTCCTCGTCGATGGGCAGAAGGCCGTTCTCTTCGAACCACGGGAGCCACTGGTGAGACATGTTATCTGAAAGAGGATACGGGCCTTGCTTGCGAATTTCTTCCATCCACGACGTACTAACGTGGGGGGCGCAGTAGCTGCACTTGAAGTTGCAGGCACTGGAGAAGCTCACCTCGACGTACGACGGGTTCACGTCTTCGTCGCCGGTGCTTTTGCTGATCTTATCAAAGAAGGGCATGGTCCAGCTGTCCACCGAACGCATGTGGCGATCGCTGACCTGGTTACCGGGAAGATCTTCGATGCTCCAGCAGATTCCACACTCGGCCGGCCGCTCGCCCTTGAGCATCTTCTTGCGCTGTTCTTTTTTGTATTTCGTATTGTGGAGGGCCGAGGGATTGTCTTTGATCTCGTCCAACGGAATCTTGTGAGTCGCTGGCAGATAGCAGGAATGCGTGTGGCCGGTCATCAGATGGATCGTCACGTGCATCCACTTCGCCATACAAAAGCAGGGGGAGACTGCGTTGACCTTAGACTTCATCTCTTCGAGTTTATCGATAGCACCAAACATACTCACCCCTTTAGACCTCAAATTCTAACGCAAAAGATTCGTTCCGGTAGGCGCAGTGCTCAGTGGCTTTAGGCCTGGAGATCCGTGAAAAACGGACCGTAGCCCGGGAATGTCTTAAGGTGGTTGCTGCCTTTACGGAGATCGTACTCGACTAAAAAGGCATGGAGCTCTTTTTTGAGGAGCTCCACAGGCCGAGCGGGGTCGTTCCAGCCGGCCAGGAGGATTTCGTAGAGTCGCTGTGCCTTGTTCCGTTCGTAGGCGTTAAAACCCCAGGGATAGGCATTGCTCTCGGCATGGATCTTCATGAACTTGATCGCCTTAGAAAACCCGTCTTTCATTTCAGGCGTTGCCATCAGTGAACACATGAAATCCGGAGACCGCAGGATCGTCAGGTCCATCATCACGCGCGGGATCGGCTCGACGTAGTGGATGTGCGCCTTCTTCATCGCCAGGATGTCGGCCAACAAAAGTTCGAAGCTCTGGAACGAAAAAATATTGTGAGTGACGATGAAGGTGAGTCCGACGTGCGGTGCGGCCTTCAAGAAGTTGTGCGCTTCCCGGAGGAGCTTGGCGTAGTCCAACCCGTGGCGCACGTATTCTGCGTCCGGACCGTGGGTGTCCACGCTCGTGTAGAGGCGCGCCTTGTGGAGCTTCCCGTCTTGGATCATGCCTTCCATGGACAGCGCTGTTTTTCGCACGCTCTCCGAGGGCACCATGAGGTTCGTGTTGATGGCGAAGTCCAGCTCCGGGTGGGAGTGCTCGCTGAGCCAGTCGAGCATCTTAAAGGTATTGGCGTTCAACAGCGGTTCGCCGCCCGTGATGCGGAAGACGCGGAGCTGGTCGACGATCTTCGGGAACCAGTCGTGGAAGGCGTCGAGGTACGGATTGGGCTCGTCCGGACGGATCGGTTTTTTTCCCTGCGCGATGAACCACTCCAGGGGGTTGGAAATCTCCACCGGGTAGGGCCCGTGTTTTTCGTATTCGCTCCAGATCGAGCTGCTGATGTCGGGCGCGCAGTACATGCAGCGCATGTTGCAGACGTTGCCGAAACTCACTTCGAGGTAGCTCGGGGCCGGATTCGATTCTTGGGCAAGTTCGGCGAAATCGCCTTGCGCCCAATCGTCGGCCGACTTGATGATGCGATCGGAGTAGGTGGTCGTCGAGGCGTCTTCCGCTTTCCAGCAGAAGGAGCACTCTTCGGGGCGCTTCCCGTCGCGCATCAGCTGGCGCTGGTCATTTTTAAACTTCGTGTTGTGGAGGGCATCACTCGAGACGGCCAGTTCATCGAGCGGCACCTTGTGCGCCGGTGGATGGTGGCAACTGTGGGTCATGCCGTTCTGCAGATGCAGCGTCGTCTGCTTCCACTTGGCGGCGCAGAACGTGTGCGACACCGCGTCCAGCTGCTGGAGCGTCTGGAAAAGTTTCTGGTCCCATTTTTTATCAGTTTCGCTGCTCATACTAGAAGAACACCCGGAGTGCGGTGCCGGCCTCGGTGGGGAAAATTTTCTGGACGACGTTCACTTCGTCTTCCACCCAGTACAAAGGCGCGTTGACGAAGAAGTCCCACTCCACGTCTTTGACGAGTGACCAGGAAACACGGCCGATGCCGTAGGTGAAAGAAGTTTTGAAGTCGTGGATAACGGTGGCGGAGAGTTTCACGAGCGGATGGACTTCGTAGGTCTGCGCCACAGCGACGAACCATTCGTAAGGCAAGAGGCGGTCACTGGCGGAGGCCGGATTGATGATCACGTACTCATTATCTTGTTCTTGGTAACCGGCCTCGATGCGCAGGTGCCATTCGGCATCCAGCTGGTGATCGTAGCCCACCATCGCGTCGATGAGATTTTCACTCGGCGTGCTGGTGTTAAATTCGGAAGAGTAGAGGAGTTGGGTGAAGACCATCGCATCGCCCCAGATGTAGTTGAGCTGGCCACCGGCCTTGTTGCGCTTCTGGTCCTGGCCCAGCACGTAGTCGAGCTGCCAGTTGTCGCCAGCGCGCCACTCACCGTGGATCCACAGCGTCCGGGTGATCTGGTTTTCGTAGTCGTCGAGGTTCTTGTTCCCGAGGAGGTAAAAATTCAGCGAGGAATTGTCGTTCGGGAAAAACGACACCTTGAAGCCGTCGTTCCCTTGCGCCACATTACTCTGTGAAGCAAGACCCAGCGGTTGGTTGAACGGATTCACCGGATTGAAGACTTCGCCGGTCCCGTAGTTGATGTACATGCGGCCGAAGACGAAGCGGGACTCGTCGCCGTCGAGCTCGTAGTAGAGCTTGTTGATCACGAGGTCGGTCTGCGCGTCTCCGTCTTGGCGCGAGTGATCCAGGCGGAACACGTCACGCGCCACCAGCTTGCGCGGAAAATTAATCAACTGTGGAGCGAGGAATCCGTCACCGTAGAGTTCGGACTGGGCGTAGCGGCCGAAGACATTGGTCTCCACGCGCGACTCGGCGAACTCGGCCTTGAGGTTCACGTTTCCGGTGGCGACGTTGAACTGGGATTCCTGCCAGTCTTGCAGCAGCGGAAAGCGCTTCGACGACGATTGGTTCCAGAGCTTGCGGGTCTGCGCCTCGAGGTTGCCGCTCAGTTCGAACTTGAGCGAGGATTCTTCGGCGGCAGGCGCGGGCTCGGCCACCGGGGCCACCACGACGGTTTTCGCCTTCGGCGCGAGCTTAGGTTTTGCTTTTGTCAGGGGCGCGCGCTTCTTCACAGCTGGCTTCTGTGCCCAGGCGGTATCGAGAAGAAAGGGTAGAAGCAGCCACCACACACGCATCTTAGTTATCCGTCAGGTTCTTCATAGTAAAATGATCTTTCGCGAAGTTCACTTTGAACGCGAGCTTCTTGTATACCAAGATCGTCTTACGCCCTGTCTCTTTGTGCGGGGTCATCTCCCAGTACGACGGCACTTTGTGGCCGTCGAAGGTCTTGACGTCGGAGAGCGCGAGCGTGCGGATGAGCGTGCCCTTCTTGTCGTAGTAGCGGTGGAAGCGCGGCAGGCAGTCTTTCTTGTCGGCCAGCGTGAGGATCCGCGGCCAGATGACTTTCGAGTCCGACTTAGCGACGTTGTCGATCACCTTGTAGGTCGTCTTGCCAATTTTTTCGTCGGGCTTAAACGTATGGTTGTAGTCCTCGTACATGCTCGAGGCCTTGAGGAGATCGTCGTTGGTGAAGTCCGAGCCCATCCAGCTCGCGAGCAGCATCGACGGCGACACGGTCACCTTGCGCTTGAGCTTCGGGAAGTAGTTCCACATGTTGTTGCCCAGTCGCAGCGTTCCGATGCCCTTCTCTTTCGCGGGCGAGTCGATGAACGTCAGTGCTTCGTCTTCGCCTTTCACGTCCGTGCGGATCTCGAGCTCGCGCTGCCAGGTGGGGGTGGTGATCTTCATGTTGAGCTCGGCCTTGGACTGGTCGCCGCGCATCTGCTGTTCCATGTACTGCAACCAGTGATCTGCGGATTTCACCGGCGCGCCGCCGATGAGGACACACGCAAAGAGCTCTTTTTTCATGGGTTGCTTCCTTCTGTCAGTTTGCCGTCGTTGATGCGCAAGATGCGCTTCACTTGATCGATCAGGCGCGGGTCGTGGGTCGAGAAGACGAACGTGAGTTTGAATTCTTGGTTGAGTTTCTTGAAGAGGTCGATGATGTCTTGAGCCGTTTTCGAGTCGAGATTCGCGGTGGGCTCGTCGGCGAGGATCAGAGATGGACGGCCCGCAACGGCACGGGCGATGGCCACGCGTTGCTGTTGTCCACCCGAGAGCTGACGAGGATAACGGTCAAATTTATCACCGAGGCCCACTTGCGTGAGCGCCCAAGCGGTCTTCTCGTCGATCTCTGCTTGCGGCATGCCCCGCATCTGCAAGGGAAGTTCGACGTTTTCCCGGGCCGTGAGCACCGGGAGGAGTTGGTAGTCTTGGAAGACGAAGCCCATGTTCGCCAGGCGATGAGCGGTGCGCTCTTCCATGGAGAGGTGCTGGATCTCTTTGCCACGGTGATGGATCGATCCCGACGTCGGTCCCGAGAGACCGGCGAGAAGATTCAAGAGAGTTGTTTTGCCAGATCCCGACGGTCCCACCACGGCGATGAAGTCACCCTCGAGGATCTTGAGGTTCACGTCTTGGGTTGCGTGAACGAGCTGGTCGCCCTCGCCGTAGGTTTTGGTGAGGTTATGCATTTCAATCAGCACGACGGCTCCTTTGGATGATCCGTTGTATCGGGAAAATAAGACTCAAGGTGAGGAAGAAGAACACCAAGAGTGGCGCCTGCCAAGAATACTGGTGGTGGTGCCACAGGCGCACCTTCGGAATGATCGCCATGCCACCCATCATGATGTCCTTGCCGCCGGTGAAGAGCTTGAGGCTGATGGGGTAGACGTTGAAGAGTGTCGTCACGACGTTGCCGAAGACGATGCCGGTGCCGATTCCGAGGATCCCGAGCATGAGCACCTCGAGCGCAAGCGACACCGCGATCCAGCTGGAGCGCGCCCCGATGACGTTCAGCGAGTGGAACTCTTTTTCGCGCTCAAGAAACGTGATCATGAGCGTGTTGCCCATGCCGAGACTGATCACGACGACGATGATCACCGCCACGATCCACGTGAAGATGTCGATGAAGTTCATGGAACCGTGGATCTCCGGCAGGATCGTTCTCCAAGGTACCACTTCCGTTCCAGGTGGAGCGACGGGCGTCGGAGAATTAAAGGCGCCGAAGCTGATGAGTTGGTGGAAGCGATCATCCGGGATCACCGCGAGCGTGCGCGCGCTGACGAGGTTCGTGAACGCGAGGTTCTCCTCCATGTCTCCGCCGCCGAAGTTCATCAGGCCCACGAGCTTGAACATGTCGTTGGCGACCGAGCCGTCCAGCGCCTGCCCGAAGATCGCCACCTCATCGCCGAGTTGCACGCCGAGCTTGCGCGCGAGTTTTTCACCCAGCAGGATTTCGTTGTGGCCCGTGTCGGTGAGGAAGCGCCCTTGTGAAAGCGCTTTGCTCACTTTGGAGAGGCGAAGTTCTTGCTCCGGGACGATGCCGGTGAGGAGCGTGCCTAAGGTCTTGCGGGGACCAGAAAGAAAGATCGGCAGCGTGACCCGCCGAACGTAGGTGTCCATGGGGAGATTCGCGACTTGGTCTTCGCTGATCGTGTAGTTGGCGTCGAACTTTTTCTTGTCGATGTCGGGGTAGTACTTCGGGGCGACGACCTGGTAGTTGCCGAAGTACTGCGCCAGGAAATCCGCGATGATTTCCTGAGACGCCGACGCCGAGAAGTTTAGGGCGAAGATGATGTAGGCCGTTCCGAAGGCGAGGCCCAGCGCCATGATGACGGTCCGGATCGGATGCCGGCCGAGGTTGCGCCAAGAGAATTTTAAGAGGAAGCGTTGGCGGCTCATGTGGCGGCCTCCGCTTTCCGCACCACGTTTCTCACGGCGAGCCCGTAGCTCATGAACATGATGAACACGACGAAGCCGTAGGTCACAAAAAGTTGCTTCGGCAGCAGCATGGGGTAGATCACTTTGGGGAGCTGGATGCCGGCGCGCTCGAGCGTCTGGCCCTGGGCCAGGTCGCGGAAGTGGATGCCGGTCTTCGCGTTGATGCTGATGATGGCGACAAGCACGAGTGAGGCGGCGGTCGCTGCGAGCACGGTCATGATGCCGGCTTCGAACATGCCGAGTCGCCAGATTTTTTTCCGCGGCACGCCGATGGTCGACATCATGCGGATTTCCCCGAGGCGCTCCTGCCACAGCATGCTCACAGGAGTGAGGATCGTGACGGTGACGGTGATGGCGATGATGATGAAGAAGAAGCGGATGAGGCCCTCGTGGAAATCCAGGACGACGCCCATTTCAGGATTGATCTGCTTCCAGGAACGCAGCTCCGTTTTCGTCGTGAGGGCCGCGGCCTCCATGGCACTCTGGCTCGACGGCAGGTCGTGCGCCATGACCACCACGCGATGAACGAGCAGGCGTGGGTCGGCCATTCCAAAGAGATACTCTTCGACGATGTCGCCCGTCACAAAAGCGTAGCGCCGCTCGAAGGTGCGGCCGTTGTGATGATAGATTCCAAGCACCGGAAGAAGTTCGCTGCGCAGTTCGCCCTTGGCGTCCTGGAAGTTCATGACAAGTTGGTCGCCGACCACATACTGAAACCGATCCGCAGTTTCTTTCCCAATCACGATGCCGCGTTCACTGCCTTGCGGCCAGCTACCGTCGACCATGTGATCGCCGATCTTCATGGTGTTCTGGTGAAGCGCGAAGTCCACGCCGACGACTTGGAGGGCGGCGTTGCCGTCGGGCCCCGAAAGATAGCCGTCGAGAACGATCTCCGGTGAGTAGCTCTGTAAACTCTTGTGCTGCAAGCTCTTAGCAAAGCTTTCGTCCCAGGCCACCGGACTCAAGGGATCAGTGGTGTCGGCGAAGTTTTTTTCTTGCAGCTGCCAGTAGCCGACGTTACCGACCACCACGGCTTTTTCGATCTGGTGGTTAAGGCCGTCGAAGAAGGCGAGGATCCACACCGCCATGACGACGGAGAGCGAGACGGAGAGCCCGATGAAAAAACTGCGGCCGCGGTTACGGTTGACGTTTTTTTTAGCGAGCTTAAAAAGATAGCTGTTGGCGGTTTTCAATGGGTCTTCCTGATATGCACTCCATTCTAACTCACGGGCGTGAAATCAGCGAACGAATCAGGGCCATGCTGCGGGTTGCTAAGTGAGACGAGCTTTCAATGCGTGGTCCCGACACAGGGCAATCTCTCGGTCGGTGATTTCCCCTGTGTGGCCCATGATGGCGGAGAGGCGAATGCCGTGTTTGCGAGCGAGTTGGTCAATTTCGATCACTTTGTCGTAGTCGAGCTCGCGGGAAAGGCTGAAATTCTCAAACCGCCCTTCCATCGCCAGCAATGCCGTCTCGGCGAGGCACGCGTAGACGGCGCCCCCTTCGAGGTTGAGTGTCTTGCCGATCTTAACTTGTCCAGGTAACTCAACTTCCCCGCTGGCAATCACCAGCACGTCAGGACGAGTCGAAACATCGTCGAGATCGAGATCGAAGGGACGACTCACATCACAGATCACCGCTCCGGACTTCACCTTGGAAATATCCATGACTTTTTCACCCTGCGCCGACGTCGACGTGATGATGAGGTCGCAGTCCGGTGAATACTTGTCTGGATGAGTCGAGCCGATGATTTCAGTGTTCGGGCAATGGGCCTTCATCTCGTCGACGAGATCGAGCACTTTGTAGGGGCGTGGGGCCACCAGAATAACTTTTTCCCATTGGTGGCAGAGATGGCGCACGCACACCTTGCCAATACTTCCGGTCGCGCCGATCACCATGGCGGTGCCCTGGTAGCGACCGTCGGCACCTTTCTTCACGAGGTCCATGCGCTCAAGCCCGTAGCTCGCGGCCCAAAGTGTCGCCGCCGCCGACAGCGAATTACCGGTGGTGACCGGAATCGGAGAGCGGTTCGCAATAGTTACGCCCGCATCGCCCACGATCTTCGTGTACGCCCCTAAGCCGATGATGCTGGTGCCACGGTTGTGCGCCAGTAAGCAGAGCTGGTGGATGCGACGGTAGATGCTTTCGGGGTCCTGGCGCAGGAGTTGCTTCGGCGTCGCCGGAATGACGTAGAGCTCGCCTTCCACCTCTTGTCCGTTGAACTCCGATTTGATGCCCTTCATTTTGCAGTAGTAGAAACCCGGAACTTTACCCATGAGTTTTTCAATCCCGCGCGCCACGGGAAGCTTCGCGAGATTCTTCATGCCGGGAACCAAGAAAAGCTGTTTTTGCGTCAGCGGATGAATCACGAACGCGAACTGCGCCGTGTGCGGTTTCGTCGCGGTGTTGACGATGGTGGGGTGGGCATCGAGCGAGCGCACTTCTTGCAAGAGTGTTTCTTCGTCGAGGATCTTGTTGGTTTGATGGGCGAGGAAGAGCGCCTCGAGGGCCGCGCAACCGATCTCCGGATGGGCGGGGAATTCGGGGAAGCAGCTGATGATCCGGCCCGCCCCGGCGGCGAGGAGTTTTTCTTTAGTGATGCGATCGAGGGAGTCGACGATGACGGTCTTTCCCTCAAGCGGCCAGAGCTTCACGTAGTCGAGCTGGGTCTTGTGGATGATGTAGACGTCACAGCGGTGGAACTCGCGCATGAGCGGGGTGCGGAAGAGAAGTGCGTCGAAGTCTTTGGTGAACGTCTTCCCGACGGAGACCTTCATCAACGCTGGTGCGAGGCGTCCCATCGCCTTGGTGAGCTGGCGCGACGAGTGCATCAGCTGCGGTATCCCGAGGGAGAAGTAGAGATCCGCGAAGACGAGGTCGCTGGTGTGCTCTTCGAAGAAATGGAGGAAGTCGGCCTGGAAGATGCCACAGAAGAACCCGATCTTTTTCTGGCTCAAGAGATGCGGCTCGCGCTTGAGCAAGCTCTTCAGGGCCCACAAGAATGATGTTTTTCGCAACAGCGTCCCGTCGGCCACCGGCGTGGCCCCCGCAGCGTCGCGCAGTTGCTTGTACACGGGATGGATGATCATTTCGCGACCGATCTTGAGCGCCGGCGGAAATCCGGCCACGGCAAACACGTCGCACTCGTGCTTAAAGCTCTTAAGCAGATGGAGCGCGAGATCGACGTTGGCATCCACGCCGAGGCGTTTCAGTCGGTAGTCTTCGCCCTTGAAACCAAAGTTCGCGTCGTAGTTTTCACTCGAGGGCCCGTAGGCGATCTTGATGATCTCTTTCATTTGAAGAGCTCCCGCGCGCCTTCCACAATTTTTGGAAGATAGTCAGCGAGCAAGGGGGCCCGGAGTTGTGGGAAATCTTCGTCGAGGTGCTCGCGAGAAAAACTCGCCGTTGAGTAGAGGTACGGAGCGACTTCGCGGGGGATCCCGAGGAACGGAAGGACGGGATTCAGCGCGCGGGTCTCCGGCATGCGACGAACCATCAGCGGAACACCGTAGGCCTTGAGCGAATCGCGCAGAAAATTTTCCACGAGGAGATTCTCCTGCGACACCATATGGTAGGAGCGCACCTGGTGAGCGGACGGCTTATCCACCATGGTGGCGAGCCAGTCAGCGAGCACGTTCACCGGAAGCAGTGGGACTTGGGCGCCTTTGCTACCGACGATGGGGAAAAACGGCAGACGTCGAGTGATGCTCTTCCACTGGCGCATCTGATTGAAGAGTCGAAAGAAGTAGTAGGGCCCGTCGATCTTATCCATTACGCCCGTCACCGAATCGCCCACGATCACGCCCGGCCGGTAGATCCGGACCTTGGTGTCGCCCCAGCTCGCTTGGCGCACGATGCTCTCGGCCTGCAGCTTGGTTTGCGCGTAATGGTCGGCGAGCTTGCTCGTCGCATCGAGCTGGTCTTCACCCACGTGCCCCTGGCAGTGCGAGTTCACGGCGTAGGTGCTGATGTAGTGGAAGTAGGGAAGCTTTGTCAGGCGCTGGGCGAACCACACCATGTTCTGCGTGCCGATCACGTTGTGAGTATAGGCTTCCTCGAGGGGAATCGAGAGGTCGTAGGTGCCGGCGAGGTGGATGACGGCGTCGATATTCTGCAGGATCGCTTCGGTGCCAGCGATGCGCACCACCACGTCGTTGCGAGAAATGTCGGCTTCAATGAAATGCACGTTTGGCACATCACTGAAATTTTTTTTCGCACGCGCGAGGCTGCTGGGACGGATGAGGAGACCGATCTTGTGGCCCCGTGCTGAGAGTGCTTTGGTGAGTCGTCGCCCGATGAATCCCGTCGCACCCGTCAGCAGGATATTCATTGGAGCTTCGGAATTTCTTCCAGATTGTGACCGGAATCGTAGAGCATCTGATCGTTCACGGCGCAGACGCGCAGGCACTGCGGGAGCAGTTGGATCGAGTAGCTCTTCTGCGGTTCGAACTGTTCGCCGTCCCCGAAGAAGCTCATCGGCTCTGAAGTGAGCGGCGTGAGGGTCAGCTTGTCCGTCTCAAAACTCGTGACGTTCTCACCATGGGCCGGCATGCCCGTGCGAAGGATGCGCACGATGCACTGGATGAAACTCATCTTGTCTTGGTGATGGAAGACGGTGACGTTGAAGGTTCCGTCGGTGTTATTGGTTTCGGGGGCGACCTTGAACTTTCCACCGAGGAAGGGCTGATTGTTCACAAGCACCAGAGGGCTCGTGACCACGTCGAGCTGGGGCGCATCGGGTGAGGCGATCTTGATGTCGTGCAAAGGGAAGGGGCGAGTCATCAGGTGCTGCAAAAGAGTAAAGCCGTAGATGTCGCTGCCGAGCGTATGCATGAGGTTCTTGAAGATCTGTCCGGACTTTCGTTTTTCGTTAATTTCTTGTGCGACGATCGCCGCGATGCCGATGCCGCCGTTGGAAACCATCGCGCGGCCATTGACCTGGATCACATCCACCAGGCGCGTGTGTTGCGCGTGAAAGACGTTGGCGATCTTGCGAATGTTCGCGGTGAGACCGAGGTCACCGGCGAAGTCGTTCGCCGTGCCCGAAGGAATCACCATGAGACGCGTTTCTTGATGGAGGAGTTTCTGCGCGATGGTGTTGGCCGTGCCATCTCCGCCTACGGAGAACACGTACTCTTTGCCGGTCTTGAGATCGTCGTCGAGGTTGATGAGGAGCTCGTCGCGCGTTTGGGGATAGCGGAACGTGAGGTCGTGGCGGAAAAAGAATTTACGCAGCTCACTTTCCGAGTGAGGAAGGGCACCGCGGCCCGCCTTGGAGTTATGGTAAAAAACGATCGAAGCCATAGAGCTGATTCTAGTCCCGAAAGGCCTCTGTCGGTCGGAGGCCGGAAATTCTTACATGGACGGAGTGCTTCCTGACTGTTTAAGTCATTTCTAGCACTTGGCACGCTTCTGGCTATACTTGTAGGTATGCTGGCACCTCTGTTTTGGCAAAAGATCACCGTGATGATTCTCCCCCTTATTGTCGGGGGAATACTCCATATGCTGGTGGTGAGATTTAACAACTTTTCCTTCTTAAAAATCCCTCTTCATTTGGAAGCTTTCGGAGCGAACAAGACCTGGCGTGGGATTGTGGTCATGCCCCTGTTGACGGTGCTGGGCATGTGGCCCGCCGAAGTGTTGGATGCGCTCTGGTCGACCGGTCTTCTGACAGGGCACTCGATGCTGGGGGTCGGCCTCGCCCTGGGTCTCGGCTATGTGATCCCGGAGTTGCCGAACTCTTACGTAAAACGTCGCCTAGGAATTAGGCCGGGAGAAACATCTGCGCGCCTCCCATGGCTGTTTTCATTTCTTGATCAGACGGACTCGGCCGTGGGTTGCATCATCGTCTACGCACTGTTTGGAATTGGGGATGGAGCTTTGTGGACCGCGCTGTTTTTCTTCGGTGCCGTCGTGCACGTTGTGGTGAATTTAATTTTGTGGGCCTGCGGTATACGCCGCCAACCTTTGTGAGAGTTTTATGCTGAAGCGCTGGATGATCTATTTCAAAGAAATGTACCCACTCAGTAGCTGGGTCGGAACTTTTCTGTGCGGCTTCATGGTTCTTACGGTCGCCTGGCGCCTGGGAAGAATCGATCAGCCGTTTGAGTGGCACACGCTGCTGGCCTGTGTGGGGCTGTGTTTCTTTTCGCTACTTCTGCGCGTGATGGACGAGTTCAAAGACTATGAGCTGGACGTGCGCCTGTTCCCTGACCGCCCGCTGCCGTCAGGCCGCGTGCTCAAGAGTGACCTGAAAGTTTTAGGCTGGGTCTGCGTGGGTGTCAGCACTGCGGTGTCGGTGTGGAACCTCGACGTTTTGAGCCTCGCCCTCGGAGTATTGCTTTATTCTTTTCTCATGCTGGTGTGGTTCGGACTCGAAAAGCAGATCCGCGCGTCTTTGCCACTGGCGCTCGTCACGCATCATCCCATCGTACTCTTCCATTTCATGTATCTTTTGTTCGCCTCCATGACCACGCCGACGGCGACGCAAGATGCCTACTATCTCCTGCCGATTTGTTTCATGTTCACCAACTGGGAGATCTCCCGCAAGATCAAGCAGCCACGTGATGAAAATGCTTATGTGACTTACTCGAAGATCTGGGGACCGCGGCTCGCGGTCTTGATCACCCTCGTTTTCCAGGCGATCGTCGCAGCGACGTCGCTCTTCTTGCTCCACAAGATGAGTACCGCGGCGGCGTGGAGCTGGGGCTACGGCGTCGTGCAACTGGGATTGATGGCGCCCTCGCTCTACTTCCTCTTCTCACTCAAAATAAATAAACCGTTGAAGCAATGGGCAGAAGCCCAGATTTTATGGAACGTCATTTTCCTTCTCGTCGCTGGTTGGTGGGGATGATTCATCCGGTTCTCCCTCCTGCATTGGCGGAACGTGAAACGGTCGGTGGCAAGGGCCACCAGCTCTTGGCACTCGTCGCTGCTGGCCAGCGTGTGCCGCCGTTTTTGGTGTTGCCGACAGAGGTTGGGGATGAACTGGCCCGGACGGGCGAACTTCCCTCAGGCACCATGGTCGAAGTCTTTCGCCACGTGGACTCCTGGCAGCCGCGCTGGCTCGCTGTACGCTCTTCGGTGACGGGCGAAGATGGGCAAGGTGCGAGCTTCGCCGGTCTCTTTGAAACATTCCTCTACGTCTCTCGCGAGCAGCTGGTTGAAAAAATCAAAGACGCGTATCGGGCGATCCAGAGTGATCGGGTGCGCGCCTACTGCAAAGAAAAAACCATCACGCAAGAACTCAAGATGGCCGTGGTGGTTCAGAAGATGCTCGATCCTCGCGTGGCCGGTGTCGTGTTCAGTCGTTCTCCCGTGGCGCCCACCGCAGACGTGGTGATCGATGCAGCCTGGGGTGTCGGCGAAGGCGTGGTGTCGGGGCTGGTAGAGACGGATCATTGGCGCGTGTCGCGGTTGGAAGAGATTCTCATCGAACGCATTGCGGATAAAAAAACGGCGCTGGGTGCGAATCCGCAGGGCGGAACTCGCGGGATCGACGTCCCGTCTGAGATGCAAAGCGTTCCGTGCTTAACGGAAACGGAAGTCAATGAGCTGGTCAAAGAGACGCTGCGGTTAGAAAAAAAACGCGGCCATCCCATCGACGTCGAATGGGCCTATGAGGGCGATGAGCTGTATTTCTTGCAGGTCCGTCCGATTACACAAGAATTTCCACCGCTCAAAACCTACACCGATACGAATCTGACGGAATCGTATCCCGGAGTCGTGTCACCGTTTACCGCGAGCTTCGTGAAGATCGGTTATCGCAATGTCTTTGCCGAGTCCGCTGTGTTACTGGGTGCAAGCGGACGGCGTTTAGAAGAATTGATGGATCACTACCAGAGTCTTGTGGCGGAGGTGGGCCATCATCTCTACTACGATCTCGAGCACTACTACGCCGTCTTGAGTGCGCTCCCCGGTGGCAAGAAAAACATCGAGAACTGGCACCGCATGATCGGTGGAAAAAAAGAAGGCATGGAAGTGCCTGAACTCTTAGCACCGCTTGGGATCTGGGAACAGATCAAGGCGCTGTTGAAATTAGGTCGTCTGATTCTGGCGCAAGATCGCGTGCTCTCGCGCTTCAGCGAGAGCCTCGTGGTTCACAAAAGAATCATTCGCGAGAAGGTCCACGCAACCACCAGTGCGCAAGAAACGTTTCAACTGATCCATTCCACGCTCGCTCGTCCCATGGGATTTGGGTTAACCGCACTGAACGACGTCATCTTAATGATCGGCGTGAAAGGTCTGGCGGCGCTACTCGCTTCACAAGGTAAGGGAGAAGACATCCTCGCGCCCATGCTGAAGACCGGCGAAGAAGTGGAATCTCTCAGGCCCCTGCGGGCACTGAAGGTACTGATTGCGGACCTGCCGGATGATTTCTGGCCAACCTGGGTCGACGTCACACAGAACGCCGAACTGTGGGGAGATATCTACGGACCGATCTGGGAACAACTTCGCCAGAATGGCTGGGGCCGCGAAGCCACACTGCTCGCCGGGTTCTTAGCGAGCTACGGCGACCGCTCCTTTGAGGAGCTTAAGCTTGAAAGCCCGACCCTGCGCCAGTCGCCCAGTGATTTTGTGCGACTCATGCAATTCATGCGTCAGTCGACGGCCGCGCAAACACAAAAACATAACAAGCTGGAATTCTCTGTGGAAAGTTTCACGGGCTGGCGGCGCTTGGCCTGGAAGCTCTGCTGGAAGATCACCAAGCGCTCGATCCACTGGCGCGAGCACACGCGCTTGCTGCGCGGCCAGTTCTTCAATTTGGTGCGTGAGATGGTGGTGCGCGGGGCCGAACAGCTGCGCGCGGACTTTCCGGCGTTTCATCCGTTCAAGCGCGATGATTTCTTTAGTCCAAGTCTCGACGACTACCAGGCGTTCGCTCAAGGCAAGATGAACGAACAGGAACTTGTGCAGGTGCTGAGAGACAACGCCGGCTGGCAGACGGCCAAAGGTCCGTTCGCCGAATTCCTCGTGGCGGGTAAGGGCGAGCTTCCGCTCTCAACAGTTCCCGTTGCCGTGAACGTCGGGGACCTTGTCGGACAAACGGCTGCGCAAGGAAGAGTCAGCGGCAGACCGCTCGTGCTCGAGAGTCCCACAGAAGCCATGGAATACGGTGATCTCAGTGACTGCATCCTCGTCACGCGTCACACGGATCCGGCGTGGGTGTACATCATGAGCCAGTGCCGCGGATTGATCTCCGAGAAAGGGTCACTCTTGAGCCACACCGCCATCATTGGCCGCGAGCTCTCAATTCCTACCTTGGTCGGAGTCCGAGGTGCGGTGAACGCTCTTCGCGGCGTTGAACGAATCACTCTTGATGCGGATGCAGGAAAGGTAGAGATCAGTGGACATTAAAGGACCAAATAAAGGCGGCGTGCTCGGTGATATCCGTGAATACATGGGAGACCCGTGGGCGTTCGTGAACGATTGCCATGAAAAGTATGGCCACCGGGTGAAACTGCGCATGCTGCATCAACGTGCCTATTTGATTTCCCATGCGGACGACATCATGGCGATCCTCCAGGAGAAGCCGGACTCGTTTGTGAAGGGGCGAACGTTCAAGAAGCTTCAGCTTCTCCTCGGCGAAGGCCTCATCACCAGTGAAGGGGAGATGTGGAAAAAGCAAAACCGTCTCATGCGCCCAGTGTTTGGTCTCAAGCACATGTACAATCTCGTGCCATCGATTCAACAAATCATTCAAGACCATTGCCAGTGGAAAGACCAATCCACAGTGAACATCCACTCTGAGATGAACGAGCTCACGCTGAAAATTATCGCCCGCACTTTATTTGCGCTGGACCTCTCGCAGGAGGCGCCGACGTTCTTGAGAGACGTCGAGTATATGATGCACTTTTTGATCAAACGAGTGCGCACCCTCGCCGCGCCACCGATGTGGCTGCCGCTGCCGTCGCACCGAGAATTCTTCGCCGCGCGCGGGCGCTTTGACGGTTTGATCGAGCGGTTGTTGCTCCAGCGCCGGCAGGCGGGAGCGAAGGCTTCCAATGACCTGTTGCAGATCCTCATGGATGCCACAGACGAAGACGGCCAGAGCATGAGTGATCAGCAAATCCGTGACGAAATCATCACCATCCTCATGGCGGGTCACGAGACGATCACGAACAGCATGGCCTGGACCATGATCGAACTCGCTAAGAATCCCCAGCACCAAGAGCGCTTAGCACTCGAATCGCAAAGCTTTTGGAGCGACGGAAAATTGCAGGAAGCTCCTTTCAATAAAGTGAACCTCCATCTCGCCGTCATGGACGAGGGCATGCGGATGTGGCCTCCGGTGTGGGCGTTCATGCGCCAAGCAGGAAAGAACGTGACCGTGAATGGCCTTGAACTCAAGAAAGGCGACATCGTTTTTCTGATGCCGTTTTTTGCTCAGCGCTCGACGGATTTTTGGCAGGACCCGCTGACGTTTCGGCCGGAAAGATTCTTGGCGGGCGAGAGAGAGAACGTCAAAGCGGGGGCGTACTTTCCCTTCGGCCTTGGCCCGCGCATGTGCATCGGGAAGATTTTTGCCCAGGTTGAGGCGAAGCTGATTCTGTCGCATCTGTGCAGTCAGTATCAATGGGCGTTGCCTAATCCTGAGAAACAAACCGTCGAGGCAGGCATCACGTTGCGTGCGACAAACAACATTCATCTCAAAGTGACCAAGCGATGAGAATTGAAAAGCGCACCACCTGGGATGAAGCCTTTTTCCAGGATTGGGTGTCACAGCACGCGAGGCTCTACGCTAGTGAGAAACGCGTGTTGCCAGAATCGCTCGACGATTACAGAAATCTGCTCATCGATAAAAAAATTTTTCCTGACGATAAGTGGATCGCGATTTCTCTTTATGCAGAAAAGGAACTCAGGGCCCGCGTTATGGTTGCCGTTTCGCGCTATCGCCCCGAGGTGGCCAAGGTCGGCTTCATTGAGAGCGATGATGCTCCCTTGGACTTTAGGTTTTTGTGGGATGAGGTTGAGAAGGCCGCTAAAGAGTTGGGAGCAACGAAGCTTAAGGGACCCATCAACATGCACTTCTTCGTCAGCTACCGCTGGAAGACGTGGAGTAAGGCGAAGCCGTTCTACGGCGAGCCCATGCAGCAACCGTACTACCCAGAATTGTTTCGTGCCGTGGGCATGCATCAAACAAAAACTTGGGATACTTTCCGTATTCGTTTCTGGCGCAGCAAACGCCAGTACGGTGAGATTCGTGAAGCGAAGAAACCAGAGGATCGTCTCCATATCCGCGGCGTGAACATGGCACGCTTCGACGAGGAAATGGCGACCATTCACAAGCTTTTCACAGAGACATTTCACGAGATGCCGGAGTTCGAACCCATACCGCTGGAGACATTCAAAAAACTCTACGCGGGCTTTCGCCACATCATCAGCCCACTGTTTGCTTTTATTATTGAGCATGACGGAAAGCCGGTGGCGTTCTGTGTGAATTTCATGGACCCTCAATCGATCATTCTGCAGTACCATCGCCTTCAGAGAAAACTCCCGGGCAAGCTTGCTCAGCTCTGGCTTCTCATTCGCATTAAAATGAATTTTAGCCGTCTCTTGATCATGTACGTAGGCAGATTGCCCGCACCCGACGGCAAAGAATTTAAGGGCATTCAAAGCTTGGTGGCGAAGAAGATGTTCTGGCCGGTGGCGCTTTCGCAGCCGCACTTACTGATTTGTTATACGGCAGAAGATAGTCCTGCGCTGAAGAGCTATACCGAAGACCAAAAAGACATGATTTCGAAGTATGCGGTGTTTGCGAAGAGTTTAAATTAATTCCGAGCGACGCTTGAAATACACACCGAGCTCGTGAAAGCTCACGTCGATAAATTCATAACCTAAATCACGTCCCACCACCTGAGATTGGTTGAACTGTTCGATGAGTTCAAGCAACGTCGTGAGGTGGTGGGTTTGTAATGTCATGTGGAGGAGCCAGTCACGGCGCTGATCTGTGGTGCGCAGATCAGCACACGCGAGCAAAAGTCGTTCCCGCAAATCGCGCGCATGTTGCGAGAGCTGGGCTTCATCCCAGTCTGTCGGCGGTAGTGAAATGCGTCGGGCACCAGGGGGTGCGAGGGACTTTTCCATACTGATAATTAAGCAAAAGAGAGGCCAGATAAAGACCTGTGGTTTCAATGGCTTGCGACAGAGGAGTGTCGATTTCTTGGTCGTTTTCGTCGGGTAAGTGTCTAAGAATTCATCTTTTTCTGTAGGACTCCGAGAAGCCCAATGAGGAGTTTTCCCATGTCCGCCACCAGCGCAAAACCAGTTTTCTTCCAATGGCAAAAGAGCCACGGTTACCCCGTGTTCTTGCGCATGGAACGCGAGCTGATGGAAGGGCGCTTACAAAAACTCATCACTGATTTAGGCTTCCAAGAAATTCCGGAAGCGGATCACAGAAAAATTCCTGCCAATCGTCCGGGCACAAAAATTCTCACCCTCAGCCGCGCTTCCACGCGAGTCGCGCAGCAGGTGATGTTACCGGACTCGATGGATAAGTACGGTCATGAAGTCTTGTCCTATCAAGGCAGCGCACACATTTATCTCTATCGTCGTCTGGGTATGATGGTGTTCTCACCGGCCAGTTCGATGTGGGAACTCGGTCTCGTGAGTCAGCTCGAAACCACCGAAGACCTGATGGGTCTTCGCGTGATGCTGAACCGCTTTCTCGCTTGGGCGCTCGCTCCCATGGGCGTCATTGGCTTCTGGGGTGTTGCCACCACGGAAGGTCTCGTGGCCATGAAACAATCGCAGTCCTTCGGAGAGATGGTGACGGTCGATGTGGAGAAACGTTTGATGTTCTCCTCGTCGGGCGTGACGCCTTTGCAGGCCGGTTTCACCATTCTGCGTGCTGATAAAGTGGGACCCACAGGCCGTCGTTTGACGCCCGAAGAGTTGGTCAGCTTCTTGAGTACTTCAAACGTGTATCTGACACACGGAAGCTTACCCTTCACTCTGAAGAAGGCAGCCCTGTATCTTGGCTCTGCCGTGCGCGGCGAGTGGAGCGGCCATTCCTCGCCAGCTGACGGGTTGTCGAACGCCTAAGCTCCCGCTACCATGATCCCATGACAAACTCTTGGATCGAACCCGTTTTCTTTGAACTGGGCCCTCTACAAGTTCGCTGGTACGGACTCATGTACGTGGCAGGCTTTGCCGTAGGCAGCTGGTTGCTCACGCGCCTGGCGAAGACGGGCTTCTGGCCGTTGCCTAAAGAGAAAGTCGACCAGTACGTCACCGCCCTCATCATCGGCATGTTCTTAGGCGCACGCACGGCCTACGTCTTCATCTACAACTGGGACTACTACTCGGGTCACGTCGACGAGATCTTCCACGTCTGGCGCGGCGGGCTCTCGTTCCACGGGGCGGTCTTTGGCATGTGTCTCGCCACCGCGTGGTTCGCACGAAGAAACAAGGTCCACTGGTTTCAGATCGCCGACTGCATGGCCGTCGCCGGTCTCCAAGGGATCTTCTTCGGCCGCATGGGGAACTTCATCAACGCCGAACTCTACGGTCGCGTGACCACGTCTCCTCTGGGCATCATCTTTCCGGGTGCTGGCCCGTACCCGCGCCATGCTTCGCAACTCTACGAAGGCATCATGGAAGGGATCGTACTCGCGATCATCATCTACTTCGTGCATCGTCGTCAGCGCTACTATGGTTTAGTGAGCTCGGTGTTCTTGGTGGGCTACGGTACGTTCCGCTTCATCGTCGAGTTCTTCCGCGAGCCTGATTCGCAACTCGGTTACTACTTCGGTGGGCTGACGATGGGACAGATTTTATGTTTGCTGATGTTGCCGATGGCGGGGGTGCTCTACGCGTGGTCACAGAAAGTGAAGATACCGAATCCACTCTGTACTAAGAGTCCTTCAAAAGCTTAAGCGCGTTCGCAGAGACGTTGTTGGCCTGAACCATCACGGAGCCAGCGGCCTGGAGTTTCAATTCGCTGCGGACCTTCTCTGACGTCTCATGCGCGAAGTCCGCATCCATGCGCTGAGACATTGCTGCGGTTTCATTGAGTCGGCTTGAGTCGAGGTTGCTGACGGTGGCTTGCATGCGGTTTTGGATGGAACCAAGTGCGGCTCTCGTTTTAGAAAGTCTTTCAATGCCTGCATCAATGTAGCCAAGGTTCAAGCGAGCTTCTTCGGCCGTTGGAATCGAAGAGTCGACGATCTGAAGACTGAACTCTGTGATGATCATTTTCGCGCGATCGACTTCCATGCGAGAAGTTTCATCGTTATGTAGACCAATCTGGTACGTACGATCTTTCGTACTCCGGAAGAGGTTGTCACCGAGGAAATTCGCACTCTGAGTCGTTCGCTCGATTTCAGAACGGAGTGCCATGTACTCGAAGTTGATGTTCGCGCGATCTTCGTCAGTCATGTGGTCGCTCGACGCTTGCACAGAAAGTTCTTTCAAGCGAATGAGCATGTTCCCAATTTCGTTGAGTGTGCCTTCGGCGATTTGGAATTCGGAGATCGCATCACTCGCGTTCCGCATCGCCTGGTAGTTTGACTTGATGTTTGATTTTTGTTTTGTACCAATCGCGAGCGACGCCGCGTCGTCACTGGCGTGACGTACACGAGTGCCTTGGGCAAGTTTGCCCGAAGCACTTTCGACGGTTCTGCTGTGCTCGTTCATCGCTCGATGAGCTTGCAACGCAGAGATGTTGGTATTAATACGCATCAGCTGGTCATGTTTTTCTTCCGTGATTAAGTTTTGTCTTCGCGCATTCCATGCGTGAAAACGATGTTAACTTATCGGAAAGACAGGACCCGAAGTTGAGAAAATTGCTGACTAAATCATTTCAATTGGATTAGTTTTTCGTTAATATTCGTATTGTTTTATCAATTACTTAGACCGTCTTACTTGGACAGGTACCTCGCTTTTTCTAAAAAATAAAATTCAAGTAAAAGAGCTAAAGTCCGAGTTGGCCCATCGCTTGTCAAAAACTACGTTTGTGGCCCAAAAATCTGGCAAAAAAGGCTCGTAGTCGTACAACTGGAAAATTCTTCCTAATTCAACTCAAAAAACACCCCCAAAACTTATCTAAGTCATCCATATCACTGGCGATAATTTGATAAAAAAAAACCAAAGGTTTTAAGCTTCCGCCATCGGGAGTGGAGGTAAAGTTAGAAGGTGAAAAAGTATTGAGGTTTCCTTAACCATGCTTAAATTCCAGTTACTGAACTTCATCCTCATGCTCCTCGTGAGCTTCGGTTGCAACAATCCGAAGGGTAGTTCTGTGATTGCTGGAAATCACACGCCACTCTTGCAACCTCCCGCAGCATTTTCTTTTTCGCAAATTCGCGCTGTGGACGGTAACGTTCAACTGCTTTGGCAAACTTCGAATCGTGCAGCGACCTACGAATTCACGATGGGCACCGATCCCAACGCGATCACCACACCGATCACCTCCTGCTCGAACGATCGCGAGTCGTGTGAGCTGACGGGCCTCGATGCCAACACGCTTTACTACTACAGCGTGAAGGCGATCAACGCTGCCGGCTCGAAGATCATCACCTCATCAGGTCGCTCGCGTGCGGTGGGAAGTTTCGACATCATCTCATCGACGCCAGATAACGGTAGCATCGCATTCACATGGGGCGCGTCGACGAATGCCACGTCTTACAATGTCATCTACGGAACGGTGCCAGGATCCTATCCCAACACCGTGACGGGCATCACATCGGGGTACACGCTCACGGGCCTCACAAACGGAACCACGTACTACGCGCGTATTGTCGCGGTGAATACGGATAACGGTTACGCCGCAAGCACGTCTGAAGCATCGGAGCAACCTTTCGGTCCGCTTCCAGCTCCACAAGGTGTCGTCGCTACCGCAACACCCGGTGTGATAACTTTGAATTGGAATGATCTCGGTGGCGCCACGAGCTACGAGATTTGGGATTCAACAGGCTCGACTCTCATCGGCACGAGTCCGACGAGCGATTTTACACACAACCACGGCTCGAACGGCACGACGTACACGTACAAAGTTCGCGGCTTCAATGGTGCTAACGGAGCATTTTCGGCGGTCGTGACGGCACGATCCATCGCCGCGTTTGCCATCACGTCTGCCGTAGCAGGACCTGGCACTGGTCAGGTTACTGTGACCTGGCCCACACCCGTCACGGGTGCGGCTGCTTACAACATTCGCTACGGGTCCAACTCAGCTGCTCTTTCCTCACAGGTGACGAACGTCACCTCGCCGTACGTTTTCTCCGGACTCACGGGCGGACTGACCTATTACTTCACGGTCGTTGCGACGAATCCTGTTGGCCTCGGTACCGCGCAAAATTCTTCGAACCAACTTTCAGCGACCCCGGTTGCTCCGATCGCTGCTCCAACCGGTTTAACCGCGACGGCAGCTCCGACCGGCATCACGCTCAACTGGAACGCCGTATCGGGTGCCACTCAATATAATATCTACCGCGGCACTTCGACGGGCTCGTACGCATTCGTGAACAGCTCTGCCACGAACTCGTTCCTAGACACGGGCGCCACCCCAGGGTCGAGCTACTTCTACGTCGTGCGCTCATTCAATGGTCTTGAGTCGGCGAATTCGTTGGAAGTCTCGAGACGCCCGATCGCGAACTTCTCATTCACTTCTTCGACGGTCGCAACCTTTGCGTCAGCCGATCTCGCTTGGAATGCTGCGACGGGAGCCACCGGCTACGACATTCTATATGGCACTTCGCCGGGCAACTACACTAGCACTTCGCTCAACCGCACAACGCCCACGACTCTCACGGGCCTCGCGGCCTCAACGACCTACTTCGTCGCCATTCGTGCGAAGAACGCGGTCGGCGGCACCACGACGGTGCTGAGCAACGAGCGCACGTTCACGACGACCACGCAGTTCCCAATAGTGACGATCACGGGTTTCGGACTCATCAACAACGCTAACAGAACGGCGTACACTCTTAGCGGTACGTGTACTGAAGATACTCGCGCGGTCACGTTGAGCGTCGGTGGAGTCGCTGGCTCGACAACCTGTACGTCCAACGCCTGGTCCGTCACGATGGACGTCACTGCGGCTCCGAACAGTGCTGCGCTTTCGATCGTGGCCACGCACACGAACTCCGGTGGTAATAGCGACACAGACACAAAATCTGTCGTCAAAGACACCACCAATCCAACGGTCACAATTACGTCTAGTCCCGCCATCCGTATCGCGAACGAAGCGGCCTACGTTGTGAGCGGTGCGTGTTCGGAAAACACGCGCACGGTGAGCGTGTCGGTCGGCGGCATCAACGCAACTCCGACTTGTACGTCGCTTGCATGGACGGCGACCATTGATACCTCGGCTCTAGCTGATGCAGGCTCGGTGTCGATCACGGCCAACCACACCGACGCTGCAGGCAACACCGCCACGCAGGCCAGTGCCACTGTTGTCAAAGACACGGTTGCTCCTTCGGTGGCGATTAATTCAAGCCCTGTCATTAATAATGCGAATAGAACGGCCTACACCTTTAGCGGAACCTGCTCGGAAACCGGGGAAAACGTCGTTGCGAGAGTCGGCGCCGTCACGGGCACGGTGGTGTGTACGCTTCTGACCTGGTCGGCGACGCTCAACGTGACGTCGGTCCCTGATTCCGGTGGAGTGGTCGTCACGGCCGATCATTCTGACGATGCTGGCAACCCGGCGACGCAGGCCAGCCAGCTCGTCTTAAAAGACACCGTCAATCCGACCGTGGCCATCACCTCTAGTCCGACCATCATCAACGCCAACAAGGATGCGTACCCGATCAGTGGTACTTGTTCTGAAAATACCCGCACGGTCACGGTGAGTGTCGGGGGAGTGACGGCCACACCGACGTGTACGTCGTCTGCGTGGTCAGCGTCACTTGATGTGAGCGCGGTCGCTGACAGTGGCTCCGTCGCCGTCAGCGCGGTTCATACAGATGCGGCCGGTAACTCGCTAACTGCGTCGACCACCGTAGTCAAAAACACGGCCCTGCCAACAGTTGCCATCACTTCCTCGACGGCCATCAATAATACGAATAAAGCCGCCTACGTTGTGAGTGGTACCTGTTCAGAACCAGCTCGCACCGTCACAGTGAACGTGGGCGGAGTGACCGGCACTCCCACCTGTTCGTCTTCTGCGTGGACCACCACATTGAACGTCACTGCCGTTGTAGACTCTGCCAACGTGACGATCACGGCGAACCATTCTGATTCTGTCGGTAACAATGCGAACCAAGCTTCTGTCACCGTGGTGAAAGACACGCTGATCCCGACCGTGACAATAACTTCGAGCCCGACCATCAACAGCGCCAACAGACTGGCCTACACCATCAGCGGGGCTTGCTCTGAGAACGCGCGCACGGTGAGTGTGAACGTGGGCGGAGTGACAGCAACTCCAACGTGTTCGTCGCTCGCGTGGAGTGCAACCTTGAACGTGAACGGCGTCGCCGACGGCGCCTCTGTGTCAGTGACTGCGAATCACACAGATGCAGCAGGGAACGCAGCGACTACGGCTTCGACGACGGTCGCTAAAGACACTGTTATTCCGACCGTGGCGATCACGTCGTCTCCCTCTATTAATAATGTGAACGACACTGCGTACACCGTTAGCGGTACCTGCTCGGAGAACACCCGAGCGGTCTCCGTGAACGTCGGTGGCGTGACGGCGATTCCGACGTGCACGAGCTCCGCGTGGTCGGCCACCCTCGACGTGAGTGCTGTGAGTGACGGCGGATCGATCTCCATCACGGCGAACCATACCGATGCGGCCGGGAACGCGGCGACGCAAGCTTCGACAACAGTCATCAAAGATACCGCACTTCCGACGGTGGCGATCACGTCTACACCAGTCATTAATAATGCCAACAAAAACGCCTACACCTTCAGTGGTACGTGCTCGGAGAGCGGCCGTGCTGTCGCCGTCGCGGTTGGTATTACGACGGGATCTGTAACCTGTTCGCTTCTCACGTGGTCAGCGACGCTCAACGTTTCTGGCAACACCGACAACATGAGTCTCATTATCACTGCCGATCACAGCGACACCGCCGGAAACGCAGCGGTGCAAGCGGCGACCAGTTCTGTGAAGGACACCGCAAACCCCACTGTGACGATTACATCAAGTCCAACGATCACCAATACGAATAGAGCGGCCTACGTCGTGAGCGGTACCTGCTCGGAAAATACGCGCACCGTGTCCGTCAACGTCGGCGGTGTGACCGCCACTCCGAGCTGCTCTAGTCTTGCCTGGTCTACCACGCTTGACGTGACGGGGGTCGCGGACAGCGCTTCTGTTTCCATCACGGCAAACCACATTGACTCTGCCGGTAACTCGGCGACCCAGGCCTCGGCGACGGTAGTGAAGGACACGGCGATTCCCACCGTCGCGATCACTTCGAGCCCGGTCATCAATAACACAAATAGAGCAGCCTATACCGTCAGCGGTACATGTTCAGAAAATACGCGACCGGTTTCCGTGAACGTCGGTGGAATCACCGCCTCGCCGACCTGTTCTTCGTCTGCGTGGACCACAACTCTGAACGTCACGGCCTTGGCCGATAACTCTTCCATCAGTATCACCGCCGATCATGAAGATGCCGTGGGTAACGACGCGAACCAAGCGACCGCTTCGGTGTTGAAAGACACGGTCATCCCAACCGTCGCGATCACGGCTCCTTCGATTATCAACAACGCCAACAACACCGCCTACACTGTGACCGGAAGCTGTTCTGAAAATGGCCGGACTGTTAACGTGAGTGTGGGGGGCGTCTCTGGAACGCCGACGTGCTCCGCCGGCGCCTGGTCCTCGACCTTGAACGTCTCAGGTGTCAGTGACGGCGCGAGCGTGGCCATAACAGCAAACCACACCGATCTCGCCGGCAACGCTGCGACACAAGCCTCTGCGACAGCGGTGAAAGACACCGCGAACCCCACGGTGGCGATCACGTCCAGCCCCGTCATTAACAATGCCAACAAAGCCGCGTACGTCGTCAGTGGTACCTGCTCGGAAAACACCCGCACCGTTTCTGTGAGCGTGGGCGGTGTCGCCGGATCACCCACCTGTACGTCGAGTGCATGGAGCACGACCCTCGACGTCACGCTCGTGGCCGACAACGCCAGCGTTTCGATCACGGCGAACCACTCTGATGCCTCCGGCAACAGTGCGACTCAAGCGACTGCTTCGGTGCTGAAAGACACCGGCATCCCAACAGTCGCGATCAGTTCGAGCCCGGTCATCAACAACGCGAATAGAACCGCCTACATCGTTAGCGGTACGTGCTCAGAGAACTCGCGCGCAGTGACTGTGAACGTCGGCGGCGTTTCAAGTTCTCCGACTTGTACCACCAACACCTGGAGCGCAACCCTCAACGTGACCGCGGTCGGCGACAGTGCCACCGTCGCCATCACCGCGAACCACAGTGATGTGGCCGGCAACCCAGCGACGCAGGCATCGGCGTCAGTTCTGAAAGACACAGTTAATCCAACGGTCGCGCTCACGGCCCCAGCGAATATCAATTCTGGCAATGCGTCGGCTTATCCGTTGAGCGGAACATGTTCAGAGAACGGTCGCACAGTATCCGTGAATGTCGGCGGTGTCACCGCAACTCCAACTTGTACAGCGAGTGCTTGGTCGACGAGCCTCAACGTCTCGGGTGTCGCTGATTCTGGAAGTGTGGCGATCACCGCAAACCACTCAGACGTCGCCGGCAACAACGCCACTCAAGCCTCGGCTTCTGTGATCAAATCAACGGGCCTTCCAACCGTAGCGATCACGTCATCACCGGCCATCAATGATACCAACAAGAACGCTTATCCTCTGAGCGGTACCTGCTCGGAAAATACGAGAATCGTATCAATCAACGTCGGCGGCATCACCGCCACTCCGACCTGTACCACCAATGCGTGGTCAGCAGCACTCAACGTTTCTGGACTCGGTGACACGGCTTCCGTCGCGGTCACAGCAGACCACGATGACTCCATTGGTAACAATGCTGTGCAAGCCTCAACGACGGTTTTAAAAGACACGGTCATTCCAACCGTGGCGATTACGTCAAGTCCGGCGATCAACAACGCCAACAGAACGGCGTACCCTGTCAGTGGTACATGCTCGGAGAACACGCGACTCGTAACAGTGGTCGTCGGTGGCGTATCAGGCACACCGACCTGTACTACGGGCACATGGTCCACTTCTCTTAACGTCACCGGTGTGGCGGACAACGCGTCCGTCGCTATCACCGCTAATCACAGCGATGCCGCCAGCAACGCCGCCACCCAAGCTTCGACGAACGTTGTGAAAGATACGGCCATCCCTACGGTGGCCATCACATCGAGCCCATCGATCAACAACACCAACAAAGCGGCGTATCCCGTGAGTGGTACGTGCTCTGAAAATACCCGTACTGTCACCGTCGTCGTGGGCGGCGTTTCGGCCACACCGACGTGTACAACCTCTACGTGGTCCGCGTCGTTGGATGTCACGGGCGTCTCAGACAGTGCGACCGTCACCGTCACGGCCGATCACTCCGATGCCGTTGGTAACAACGCCACACAGGCGACCGCCACCGTCTTGAAAGACACGTCGATCCCGACCGTTGCCATCTCGTCGAGTCCGGCCATCAACAACACCAACAGAACTGCTTACACTGTAAGTGGTACCTGTTCTGAGAACGGTCGCGCCGTGAGCGTGAACGTCGGCGGAGTCACGGGCTCACCGAACTGTACGACCTTAGCTTGGACGACAACCCTCAACGTCACGGGCGTCTCTGATGGCGCGAGCGTGTCGGTTACGGCGAACCACAGCGATGCGGCCGGCAACGCGGCGACGACGGCAACTACTTCAGTTGTAAAAGACACTGTGATCCCAACCGTTGCCATCACGGCCCCGGTCGCCATCAACAACACCAATAGAGCGGCGTATCCGATTAGTGGTACCTGTTCTGAGAACACGCGCACAGTCACCGTTGTCGTCGGTGGCGTGAGCGGAACCCCGACGTGTACGACCGGTGCCTGGTCGACGAGCTTGAACCTCACGGCCGTGGGTGACGGCGGATCCATCGCGATCACGGCTGACCACACCGATGCGGTTGGTAACAACGCGACTCAGGCGACGGCGACCACCACGAAAGACACAGCGATTCCTACCGTGGCCATCACGTCAAACACGGCGATCAATAACACGAACAAGGCCGCTTATCCCGTCAGTGGTACGTGCTCGGAGAACACCCGCACTGTCACAGTGGTCGTCGGTGGTGTTTCAGCGACGCCGACGTGTAGTGCGCTCGCATGGTCAACATCCGTCAACGTCACCGGCGTGAGCGATGGCGGTTCGATTGCCGTCACCGCTGACCATACAGATGCCGCCGGCAACGCGGCCACGCAAGCCACGGCTTCGGTTCTTAAAGACACCGTGATTCCTACCGTGGCGATCAGCAGCTCGCCTTCAATCAATAACGCGAATAGAACGGCTTATGTTGTCAGTGGTACGTGTTCAGAGAACACGCGCGCCGTGACGGTGAATGTTGGGTCTGTTTCGGGATCTGGCACGTGTACCAGTCTCGCCTGGACCGCCACGCTCAACGTGACGACTGTTTCAGACGGCGCGTCCGTTGCCGTCACCGCTGATCACACCGATCTCGCTGGCAACGCTGCCACTCAAGCCGCAACCACTGTTCTTAAAGACACCTCAAACCCAACAGTCGCGATCACTTCGTCACCTGTGATCAATCAGTCAAATAATGCCGCCTATACGGTGAGTGGTACCTGTTCTGAAAATACCCGCACCGTCACAGTCTCGGTGGGTGGCGTGAGTGGAACCCCAACCTGTACCGCACTTGCCTGGACGACCACGGTCGATGCCAGTGGCCTTGCTGACTCAGGCTCCGTAACAATCACTGCCAACCACGCGGATGCGGCGGGGAACACGGCCACTCAAGCGAGTACGACAGTAATAAAAGACACAGCAGTCCCAACCGTGGCGATCACCTCAACTACGGCCATCAACAATACCAACAAAGCCGCCTACCCAGTCAGCGGTACTTGCTCTGAAAACGGTCGCGCCGTGAGCGTGAACGTGGGTGGCGTGACGGCAACGCCAACTTGTACAACACTTGCGTGGTCAGCGTCACTGAACGTGACCGGTGTCTCCGACTCTGCGTCTGTCGCAGCGACGGCCAACCACACAGATGCGGCAGGAAACGCGGCGACGCAAGCGAGTACCACCTTCTTAAAAGATACGGTGATTCCGACCGTCGCGATCACCTCAAGTCCTCTCATCAACAACGCCAACAGAACGGCCTACACGGTCAGTGGCACGTGCTCTGAAAACACGCGCACCGTGAGTGTGACTGTGGGGAGTGCTTCGGGTGCTCCGACGTGTACGACGAATGCTTGGACTCTCACATTGGACGTGACCGCTGTCGCTGATGGCGCGAGTGTGTCGATCACCGCGAACCACACGGACCTTGCGGGCAACGCGGCCACACAGGCCTCAACAACAGTCGTGAAAGACACCGCGAATCCGTTGGTGGCGATCACCTCAAGTCCGATCATCAATAACACCAACAAAGCGGCCTACACCGTCAGCGGTACGTGCTCTGAAAACACGCGCACGGTAACTGTGAACGTCGGTGGTGTAGCGGGAACTCCGACGTGTTCGGCCGGTGCCTGGTCGTCGACCTTGGATGTCACCCTTGTTGGCGATGGCGCCAGCATCTCGATCACTGCGAACCATTCAGATGTTTCTGGTAACAATGCGACTCAGGCGTCAACCACTGTGCTGAAAGATACGGTGATCCCAACTGTCGCGATCACATCCAGTCCCGCCATCAACAATACAAATAAAGCCGCGTACCCGATCAGCGGTACGTGCTCAGAAAACACTCGCACCGTCACGGTCGTAGTCGGCGGCGTAAGTGGCACTCCGACGTGTACGACGGGTACCTGGTCAGCGAGCTTGAACGTGACAGCTGTTGCGGATAATGCGTCTGTCGCCGTCACCGCCAACCATACCGATGCCGCCAACAACGCCGCCACGCAAGCCTCGACGACCGTTGCGAAAGACACCGGTCTTCCCACTGTGGCGATCAGCTCACCGGCCATCATAAATAATGCCAACAAGGCTGCCTACACCGTCAACGGAACTTGTACCGAAACAGGCCGCACGGTTTCGGTGATGGTGGGCTCTGTCAGTGCGACAGACACTTGTACACTTCTGAACTGGACAGTCACGGTGGATGTCACCGCCGTTATCGACTCGGCGTCGGTGTTGATCACCGCGGATCATACTGATGCTGCTGGAAACAACGCGGTTCAGGCCGCTACCTCGACTGTGAAAGACACCTTCAATCCAACGGTGGCGCTCAACGCCGCTGCGGCGATCACGAACTCAAACCGAACCGCCTACACTGTGACCGGCACCTGTTCGGAGAATACGCGTACCGTGACCGTCAGCATCGGTGGCGTGGCAGCGTCGCCCACCTGTTCGGGTGGAACGTGGACCACGGGCGCCATCAACGTCAGTGCTGCCGCCGACTCGGCCACACTTTTGATCACCGCAAACCATACTGACTCTGCGGGGAACACCGCCACTCAAGCTTCGACCAACGTGGTGAAAGACACCACGAACCCATTGGTGGCGATCACCTCATCTCCCGTCATCAATCTTGCCAACCGTACGGCCTACACCGTCACTGGAACATGTTCGGAGAACACCCGCACTGTCACTGTGAGCATCGGCGGCGTGGCCGCGACACCTACCTGCTCGGGTGGAACGTGGACCACGGGGGCCATCGACGTGAGCGCTGCCACTGACTCCGCCACACTTTCGATCACGGCTAACCACACCGATGCCGTCGGCAACGCCGCCACTCAAGCCTCAGCTTCTGTCTTGAAAGATACCGTCGCACCCACTGTCGCGTTTGCCTCGGCCGCTGCGGATCCGGTGTACGGAGCTTTCGTGATCCGCGCGCTCTTCAGTGAAACAGTCACAGGTGTAGACGCGGGCGACTTTAGTGTGTCGAACGCAACAACCTCGGGCTACACAGTCGTCTCCGGCACGGCCTACGACATCACCGTCACACCGTCTGTCGATGGACCAGTGACCGTCGACATGGCGGCTGCCGCAGCAACAGACGCCGCCGGCAACCCAAGCACAGCTGCCGTGCAGTTCACGCGCAACTACCAGTCACCGGCCGTTCTCGCCTTTGCTGATACGTCGACCTACGACTTCGGAACGATCGCGGTCGGCGGTTCCGCCGACGTGACCATGAGCATCGTCAAGTCGGGTTTCGCCAATGCCACCGCGGTCACAGAAATTTCACTGGCGGCACCGTTCTCATTTAAGGGCGGCACGTTCCCGGGCACGGGCGGCACGTGCACCACAACCATCACCGCCATGTGCTCGATCGTCGTGACCTTCATACCCACCGCGTCCGTCGTCTCTAACGACTTCGTCGAGCTCCAGTATAACAACGGCATCGCCACGGTTTCTACCTCGCGCGCGATCACCGGAACCGGTGCGGCGAATCCTCCGACGAAGATCGCCGTCGATGGCCCAAGCGGCGTCATGATTAACCAGTGTATTCCGTACACGATCACGTCGCAGACCCAGGCGGGGACAGCGTCGAACGTGACGGCGAACGAGACAGTGAACCTCGTGGTCAACAACGGGGCGGGCGGCTTCTTCTCGAACGCGACCTGTATGACGGGGGCCACGTCCACCATCATCACCAATGGCACCAGCTCGCGCATCATCTACTTCCGCGCCACCACGGCGAACCAAAACCTCACACTCGTCTTTAATCCGACGACGCTCACCTCGACGACGAATTACGTGGAAACCTCGACCGCGCCGACGCGAATTTCCGTCGTCACGCCGGCAGAAATGAAGACCATGACGTGTAATGCGGTGGTCATTGATCTCGTCGATGCCGCTGGTAACAAAGCAGGCCGTCCGGTACCGGTCACGGTCAACCATCCGATCAATGGTAACACCAGCTTCTACAGTGATAACCTATGCACTGGCGCTGTTACGTCGACGACTTTCCCTGCGTTCACCGAAACAAAAACCGTCTACGTGCAGAAGCAATCGCAGCAGTCGGTCACTTTGAGCTTCACGGATAGCGTCGCGTTGCTCACGGCCGCCTCAGTGACGATCTCTTTCCGGAACTCGCTCACGTGGTGGGATAATACCTTCTTCAAGCGCATACCAATCACGCTGGATAACCTCGACCAGGCCGTGGCGCACACAAATATGCAGGTGCTGGTGCGCCTCAACTCGAGCCGCATCAACTACGCCGACTTCCTTGCGGGCGGCGCCGACGTGCGCTTCACGCTGTCTGACCACACGACGGTCTTGAGCTACGACATCGAGTCGTGGAACCCCGCTGGCGAAAGTCTCATCTGGGTGCGCATCCCGTCGCTCACGGCGAGCGCAAGTCGCGTCATCTACATGTACTACGACAACGTTTCGACGACGACGACGGAAAGTCCTTCTGCGACCTGGAGCGGTTACTCGGGTGTGTGGAACATGGATAAGACCGGTGCGAACTACAACGATGCTACGGGATCGGGCAAAACCGGCACACCGGTGGGAACCGTGACTGACATCGATGGCCCTACTGGTAGCTCGATCTCTCTTAATGGTGCGTCGTCCATCAACACGGGCTTCGCTCTCGAGACGATCCTCGGTCGCACCTCGACGTTATCTTTCTGGATGAGGTCGAGCCAGGCCGGTAACAACACTGTTTGGCTTGCTCCAGGGATCACCGGAGTCGAGGAGGCTGGCGGAGGTAATGACATCTTCTTCGGGCATTTGAATGCTGCGGGCTTCATCGGGATCACCCCAAGTAACGGAGCCACTCGTAACTCGAATTACAGGGTGAACGACAATAACTGGCGCCTCGTCACCATGTCTCGTGCCGAAGTCGGTGGCGCCATACGCTTCTACGTCAACGGAGTGCTCACTTCAAGTGGTGCGAGCACTGCCGGCTACTTGTCAACGACGTTCAACAGCTTCGGCTTTGTCCGCAACACCGGCGGCGCCTCGAACTTCTACATCGGTCTGCTCGACGGTATCCGCATGTCGAACTCGATCTTGACCGACGACCGCATCAAGGCCGAGTACAAATTCTCGGTCGAGACCAATATCACCTACGGTGTGCCGGAAAATCTCTAAACTGCCCCACCTGCGTGGTGATAGTCATAAAAAGATGGGCCCGCTATTGCGGGCCTTTTTATTTGAGATAAGTTTGATTGTGAAAATTCACATAGATCATGAGATGGCACTGAAGCATCTCTGGCAACGAAAACGTTGAATGAAACGCGGCTCACTTTGACGATAGAAGCGACCATCGCGCACGACAAAATTTTTGCAGCTAAAATTCGGGCATGTTTCTTGGGGGCAAAGTGGTGTCATGAAGGCAAACACTGCAAGTAGCGGAGCAGGTTGAAGCAGAGCTAAGAGGCTGAGATATTGAATGCGCTAAAAATGCATCAGAAAAAACTCTCTACGAGATTGAAAAATGTTATCTGTCCGAACTTCCCGTGATCACCGCAGGTGTGGGGCAGTTAGGTTAGAAAGTGAAATTCACGACGCCCGCGTAGCCGAAGACTTCATGGGTGAAGTTGACCTCGGCGTTGGGCGCCGAAGCGTATTGATAGAAACCTTTGATCAAATAGCTCGTGCCCAGCGGGCCGATCCACCCGAGTCGCGCGAAGCCTTCGGCACCGGCTCCTGCTTCGGTTAGGATGTCGCCGCCGTCCACCGGAAAGAGGGCGAACGCCTTGGCGCCCACACCCCACAACAATCCGATGCGACGGCGCTGATGCGCGGTCCACGACATGCCGGCCTGGCCGAAGCTCGCCTTGATGACCTCGAACTCACCGGGTGCCTTGTTGAAGTACAGCGGCCGTTCCTGTTGCATGACGAAGTACCCGATGCGCGTATTGGGGCCCGTCTTCGTGATGATCTCGACCCCGTACTGGAGGAGTTCTTTGCGCTCACTCTTGATTTCTTGCTCGCCGGACGGCTCGTCGAAGCGCACGAACTGCAGTCCCGCGAAGAGGCGGATGCCCCAGTTCTGGCTGAGCCGTGTCGTGAGCGACCCGTTCCAGTACGGAAACTGCGGCGAAGTGAGCTTCCCCTTGGAGCCGTTACTTCTCTGTTCGCCCTCAAGAACGTGGAACGCGAGACCATACTCACCGGAGAATTCAAATCTTTCGATGTTGATCTCAGCGTGGGCTGCGGTGGCGAGGAAAATGAAAGGGAGAAGCAGGGCTTTCATCATGAAATTTTATAGGAAATCGCACCCAAATCAAGGGGTGGTCTGAAGTTGCTCATGCTGTGATTTGAATCCCTGAGGTGCTTTGTCTTTTCCAGGACTAACGGAGAAATACAGAGGGAAACAGGTGATTGTGCAGGCCGCGGAGTAGTGCATGATCTTCTCGGCGTCTTCCCAGCGGTAGTAGGCTTCCTCGTCGACGCGCTTGTATTTTTGCTGTTTTCCCCAGCGCTTTATGACCGAGTGATGAAAGATATCATGCAAAAAATACGAGGGAAGTGTGGCGAACATATCGAGGACTTTTTCTTGATCGGCTTGCACCAGGACGGGGAATTTATAGCGAATCTGCGCGACCCAAAAGCGCAGCGTACGGGTCCCGTTCCGGTCCTGCATGACTTCGCCTTTGCCGTACTTCGCTTCGATCGTGGCGAGCGTTTGACCCGGAAAAAACTCGGCCAGGGTATCGGTGCTGAAGTCGTAGTTAGGCGGGTCCACTTTGGCGTGGAGCGGGAGGGCGAGGAGTAGGAGTAAGACAAAGCGCATCGAGTGAGTTTACCATATTCGCAAAATGCCAGAGGGAAAGCGTCGGACAAGGTCGGACCAAGTCGCGCCCCGACAGGAAAAAATGTTCGGCGGGGTGCAAGACATTTGGTCGACAAATCAATGAAATCACATTCATTATAGGGGGAAGACCTTTTGCTAAACTTTCACGCCTAAAGTGCCGTCAAGCCTAAGGTACAATGGTATCAGGTCCCATGGTTGGGACTTGCATGCATATTCGTGGATAAGGATGTTTTTCATGACGAAGCTTCGCCCATGGCTCTCAGTTTCTTTTTGTCTTCTACTGGGTGCCTGTGCCACTCCCTCAAAAACCGGTAAAAAAACCGCCAGCGGCTGGCGCAGTTTTGGTGAAGAAGGGACCTACACTCCCGGCGGCCGTACCCAGCAGGGCATCGTCGATTCGGATCTCACTGCCTGCGAAGGCTGCATCCTCGGAAGCTCGCACCACGGCACGTTCGTTTCCCCCCTGCGCGTTTTTGAGCTGAAAGGTGCTGAACATCTCAATTTGAAAAACACGCACTTTGATATTCCTGTGACCTGGAATCCGGCCGTCGCAAAATGGGTCAGCTACTTCACGGGCCGCGGCCGTGAGTGGTTCCAGCGCTACGCTCAGCGCGGCGGTCGCTACGCTCCGGTGCTCTCAAAAGTCCTCAACGAAAACGGCTTACCCCGTGACTTGATCTACCTCGCGATGGCGGAGTCGGGTTTCCAAAACATCGCCAAGTCTCACGCTTCAGCCATGGGCCCGTGGCAGTTCATGGCGTACACCGGCCGCAAGTATGGGTTGAACCAAGACTGGTGGATGGATGAGCGCCGCGATCCTCTGAAAGCTTCTGTCGCCGCTGCTGGTTACTTGAAAGATTTGCACGACCTCTTCGGCTCATGGGAACTCGCCACTGCGGGCTACAACGCCGGCGAAGGCAAGATCGGCCGCGCGATCAAGCGCTACGGCACACGTGACTTTTGGAAACTCACCAAGGGCCGCTACCTCAAGCCAGAAACGAAGAACTACGTTCCAAAGATCATGGCCCTCGCCATCATCGGCAAGAACCTGGAGAGCTTCGGTTTCAACAAGCTCGCCTTCGACACCACGCTCGACTACGACAACATCGACGTTCCGGCGAACACCGACCTGATGGAAATGGCGCGCGTGCTGAACATTCCGTTCGAAGAAGTCCAACGCTACAATCCAGAATTGCTCCGCTGGCAGACGCCACCGCACTTGCCGTCGTACACGCTTCGTATGCCGGTCGGCGCGAAAGCTGCCTGGGATGATCTCGAAGACAAGACCGTCGTGAGTGCAGCGAAGTATCAGACGTGGACGGCGAAGAAGCCAACGTCGCTGGCACAGGCCGCTCAGCAGCACCGCGTACCGCTCAACGTGCTCGCGGCTTTGAATCCTGAGCTCGATGGCCAACGGTGTGAAGAAGGAACGCAGATCAAGCTTCCCTTCCGCGAATCGCAAGATACGCGTGACCGCATGTACGCCGACCTCTACGAAGTTCCGAAGAAGTTCCGCAAGGCCCGTCGTTCGTACTACCGCTACATCAGCAGCGTGAGCACGAAGGGCAAGACGATCAGCCGCCCGAGCAAGTTCTACACCGTTAAAAAAGGCGACACGCTCTGGCAGATCGCTCGCAAAACGGGCGTTCCGATGGATGTCTTGGTGCGTTCAAACAAAACGCTCAAACGTCGCGGGATGATGCCTGGTGATAAACTAGCTATTAAGTAATCTTTTCTAACCGCTCATGCCCATGACATACTCCTGGGCATGAGTTTCGGTTTAAAATCTTTCAAGAAACAAAAAGACGAATCCAAGCACAGTGAGGGGCGCAAGCACATCCCCACTGTGATCATTGGCCATGACCTCGCCGCTGTCTTGAAGCTCGTCGAACTCAAAAATTCGCACGCGCCCGAGAACTTGCGTCTCATCACGCCGCGGTTCCTCACTCGCCAAAGCCTCACCGAAACCTACCAGGCGTGCATCTCCACGTTGCGCGACAGCGTCAGCACGCTGCAGATCGCAGGGAAGTTTCCCCATGCTCGCACGGTTCGCTACGAGCACGAAACGCAGTTCGCGAAGGAAGGGCAGTGGCAACGCTTCGGCGGCCGCGCGAAGCCCATGGAACTTGCTCCCGGCGAAGAGTACTTCCAGGCGCCGCGCCAGGACCTCGAGCTCGCGTCGCTTTTCTCGGAGAGTGACTGGGCCCAGCTCGACGAAACGCTCAAGGCCTACCAGAGCGTGCGCATCCTCGAGAAACTCGAGAAACAAAATCCCACCGATCTCGCCAACCGCGATGAGTGGTGGATGCTGTTCCACGACCTCGGCGAAGTCACCTGCACGGATCTTTGGGTGTCGCTCCCTGCCCGGCAGGTGATGAAGGCCAGCGAACAGGGACAAACACTCCCGGCGGAAGCCGCCGCATGGCTCGCCAGTGTGAAGCGCCAGTCGGCGATTGCGATCTCGTGGGAAATGACGAAAGAACTCCACCCGGAACCACGCACACTCTTCGTACCCCAGAGCATGACTCACGAATGGGGTCATTTCATCGTCGACGTACTTCCGTGGGACGACGCTCGCAAGTGTCACCCGGTGAACGCCCTCATTCTCTTGCACGATGAAGAGCCGACCAGTGAGTTGATGGCGGATAAGATCAAGCTCTGTAAGCGCGTGTTCGATCGGGTGTTCCCTGACTTCGAAAAAAACATTCGCAAGGAATACATCCTCGCTTCAGAAGACTACTTCGAATGGGCGTCGCAACCTGAACTAGCCGAAGCTCTCCTTATAACTGTGCCGAGTTTGCATCTCTTGGGTGCCTACGCCACCGCCACCACGACGGATAAATTCCTCACACGCAGCCTGCTAACGCTCTAGCTAAGTGCTTAACTAATCGTAATTTTGTGCGGGCTGGATTTTGTGTACACAAATGTGTACCATGTATGCAATAGGAGGCACAAATGCCTGAACCCACAACGACACGTAACTTCCGAGAGAATCTCAAACATTTTTTTGATCTTGCGAGAAAGAAGCCCGTGGTCATAAATCGTGGCGCCGAGAGGTATGTGCTACTGAGTGAAAATGAGTTTTCGAAAATGAAAGAAGAGACCATGAATCTTCAGAAGGGCTTGATCTCTGCATTACAACATGTGATGGGTGAGGGTCTTCCTGAGATTGACTTAGACGCCGATGAAAAAAACGACAAACTCCTGAAAGACTATGAGGCGAAATACGCTCGTCTAAAAGGAAAGAAATCAAAAGTGGGATAAGATGGCCGTAAAACTGATTCCGTCTCAAGGCTACATCCATGACCGCGCTAAGATCCTCGACTCCGTCATCGACCACTCCCTCAGAACCGACAGCGACGCCGTACCGATCCTCCGTTTTTTCCGCTACGAAGAGCGAGAGCTCCATCGCAAAATAAAACTGAGTCCTCTTTCGGCAGGCATCAATTTCCCTAGACCTGTTAAAAAAGCGACTTCACGATCTGGGAGCTACGCCGTCCTCTACACGTGTCTTCCAGTGGACGCCTCCACGAACACCTCAGTCACCCGAGTAAACCTCGACTCCATTCTCCCCACGGAAACAGAGACCTTTAACAATCTGGTGCTTGAGTTTGAGCAGGCGGATTTTGACATCGAATAAGTTATCCCGTCAGAAACTTGACGAAAACACCTCAGAAACAATCATTGCTATGAGTCATGCTTGCGTTTAACGCAAGGCCGTCTTTAGACTGATAGCAAGTTCACACACCAAGGAATTAAGTCGTATGCGAATCCTCGTCATTCTTGCTGCTTTATTATGTGTCGCCGCTGCTCGCGCCCAAGACAGAATCGTTTCTATCGATGCTGGCCAGCTTAGCTACGCCGGCGCTCTCGTCTTCAAAGACGACAAAGGCAAAGGCAGCACGAAGGATCGCGAGACCAACGAGTTCAAACTCAATTTGAACTTCGCACAAAAACTCGCCGACTACCCGCAGATGATGATCAAGGGCATTGGCCGCATCGAGCGCAACGACGTCGATCAAGGTGCCGACGCTACCAATTCAATCTGGGCGCTGAGCGGCGGTGTGCTCTTTAACCACGACGCAGCAGACATCAAGAACAGCATGTTCGTCGGTGCACAAGTCGGTTTCGAGTGGGAGACCATCGATGACTTCAACGACAAAGAGTCCGGCATTAATTTTACGTTAGGTGTTGAAGCCGGGAAGCGCTGGGACATGGGTTCTTACTCGGTCGCTAACATCTCTTACGCACCATCGTTAGAGTTGCTCTATCGCCGTTACGGTGGCGACATCCGCGACGAGTTCTACACCAGCGGCACTGAGATTAAATTGAACTTCCTTAAGTTCGACATTCTCCTTTGAAGCATAGGGGCACGAACTTGGTCCGATACAAATATGCAACCTACAAAAACAGTATTGCCAAAAAGAGTGTTCCTACGGACACTTGTATTAATTAGTTATTTGTTTGCTTAACACGGAATGGCGTTACGTCATTTGAAACAAGGAGTTTTATGAAAAAGCAACTCGTCCTCGTCGCTGGTCTCGCAGTTCTCGCTGCTCCGGCATTCGCTTCTAAAGCACGTTTGGCTGCTTTGGGTGAAGACACAAACGGCTCGTTCTACATCAACGACAACCGTAACATCTTCTTGAACGCTTCAGAAGTTTTGAACCACAAAGACCTCGTAACTTACGAGTCTGGTGCAGCTGGCGCAGCTGACACTGACGGCGCATCAAACGCTGAAGGCGGCTTGTTCCGCGCTCACGGCAACATGGTGTACGGCGTTCAGTTCGGCCGTAACTTGTCGTACAACGACGGCGTAGGCACTTTCGCTGACCAAAACCAAGACGGTGACACTACAGACAATACAGACATCGCGGCTTTGTCAGCTACTAACGCACTCGACTTGTTCGTTGGCGGCGACGCTGGCATCAAGTGGGGCGTTCAATTGACTTACTCTTCTCAAGAAGACGATGCGTTTGACCAAGATCCATCTGCTACTACTTCTGCAACTAAAGCAGAAACTGACGTCATCGACCTCGCAGTCGGCGTAAGCATGGGCCAGTGGGCTGCTTACTTGAACTACGGCATCACCGGCAAGACTGACCACAAAGACACCGACATCGAAATCGAGCGCAAGTCTCCGTTCGAGTTGGGCGGTTCTTGGAAGTGGGATGCGTACACAGCTTTCGCTCAGTACTCTACATCAAAGTTCGAAGTTTCTGGCGCAGCTGAACAAGAGTCAGAAAACACTGCTTACTTGGTCGGCGTTGGTCGTCAAGACAAGCTGAACGACAAAGCGACTTTGTTCACTAAAGTATCTTACGTTATGGGCAAAGAAGAGAACGACATCTCAGGTTCAGACATCGAAACAGAAACAAAAAATATTCCAGTCGTCATCGGCATGGAATACGACGCTGCTTCATGGTTGGCCCTCCGCGCTTCTATCGCTCAAAACGTCATCATCAACGAAGTTGAAGTTGACGGCGACGTCTCAACTCCAAACAGCACTGAAGTCAACACCGGCGCTACTCTCAAGTTCGGCGATCTCTCTATCGACGGCTTGGTGGGCACTTCTGGCAACAACAACACAGCTGACGGCGACAAGAACGGCGTGTTGAGCACTGATAACTTGCTCACTCGTTTCTCTGCGACTTACCGCTTCTAAAATCGAAAGATTGAAAAAGGGCCAGCTTGTCTGGCCCTTTTTTTTGCCCTGGTCTCTGCCGCATAAGAGTAACTAACGGAGTTTAATACAATGAAAAAGCAACTTATCCTCGGCGCAGCTCTCGCGGTACTCGCGACACCTGCTTTCGCTACACGTGCTCGCTTGCTCGCTCTCGGTGAGAGCCAGACGAACCTCACGGGCTCACAGTACATCGCTGATAACCGTAACATTTTCCTCAATGCCGCTTACCTCAACAACTATTCAGACATGGTCTACTTTGAACTCGGCGGTCAGGGCTCCGACGTCCTCGGCACTGCGGCCACAACTCGTTTTGCTGACTCGGATACCTCACAGCAAGCCGAAGGCGGTGTGTTTATGAAAGCCGGCGCACTCAACTACGGCGTGTACTACGGCCGTGAGTCTGCCTACGCTAACGAAATCCGCTCTTACACGCGTCTCTTCAACGAAGACATCCACGAAGATAACCAGATCGACCTCTTCGTCGCTGGTGAAGCGGGCGTGAAGTGGGGCGCGAACCTTACGTACTCAAAATCTGAAGACGACTCGAACAATTCTGAGCAAGACAGCCTCGCCGCTCGCGGCGGTGTCATGGGGACGAATTGGGAAGGTTTCTTGAACGTCTCTCTCTCGAACAAAGCAGGGCTCGATGCCGTCGGCAATCCGGGCAAAGACGAGTTCGAAGGCAAGCTGGGCTATGAGCTCGGCGGAACCTACGACCTCAACGGTCTCAAGATTTTCGGCTACTGGCGCCATGCCACTTGGGAGCAAGAGTCTGATTCTCAGCTTGCAAACCCGAATACGGCTTCTGACGGTTCAGCTTACATTGGTAAAGCCGATGGCACATACAACAAGTACCTTGTGGGCGTGGGTCGCACAGAGAAAATCTCTGATCGCGGCACTCTCTTCACGAAAGTTTCTGTCGACATGACTAAGCGTAACCTTGATACAGACGATGACGGCGAAGCGAACCTCGATGATACGACGGTTCCTGTCGTGATCGGCATGGAGTACGATGCAGAGAGCTGGTTGACCCTCCGCGGTTCAATCGTTCAAAACATCTACGGCCAGACAGATAACGACTACGACGACTCGTTGATCACTGCTGGTGTTTCTCAGGTCGTTCTCGGCGACCGTAAGCCAGAAAAACGCACTATCGCAAATTCAACGAACGTGAACATGGGTGCAACCCTCAAGTTCGGCGAGTTGGCGATCGATGGTATCGTTGGAACTAACAACGGTGCGGGTTCTGTGAGCAACAACGCTGGTAGCTTCAATGCTCAGAAGAAGGGCGTGCTCGCTACAGACAACCTGATGTCTCGCGTGTCGATGACTTACAAGTTCTAATCACTGCTCTTACAACGTGATTGAAGAAAAGCCTGGGTTCATCCCGGGCTTTTCTATTTTTAGAGCCCCTATTTCTTCCACGTGAGACTTTTCTTCCGAAGCAATTCAGCATGTTCTGCTTATTTGAGCTGGCCCGCTTTTCTCAAGAAGAAAGGCGGGAAGGGGAATGCTCACGTTCGCCGCTGACACAGTTCCTCGTTCATGATGAACCCCTTGATGCTGAAAAGCATCTGGTTCTGAGAGGTATGTCTCAGAACCACCCATTCTAAATTTACCACGATGTTTGAAATTTAAGTGAGTGCTAAGAAGTGCGCAGTAATTTTTGGAGAGTGAAGAAGGAATTTCTTCCACGCACTTTTCTCAGTGACTCTGATTTCCACAAATTGTGATTTTGAAAGCCGGCCCGCATTTCTCAAGAAGAGATGTGGGAAGGGGAATTGCGGTCCCCCTTGATGCTCTGAGAGCATCTGAGTCTGGGACATACTTTCAGTCTCAGAGTCACCCATTTAAAATCTAGCACGGCATTCGCTGCAGAAGTGAGCGCTAAAAAGTGCGCAGTAGATTTTTGAATCACTCAATTCAACTAAGAACTATTCGTTCAAATCAATTCAAAAAAATGTGATGAACAGAATTTACGATGTAGGAAGAGGAATCTTCCATGACGCCCAATGAAGGGCGCCTTTGAGAAAAGGAATATCATGGAGGAGATGATCAGGTTTCTGAATCTTCTCATCTTGGTGTTACAGCTTGCTGTAATGCTTCGGATGGGTTGAGCAGAATTTAGGGAAGGGGGGCCGAATCCCCCTTCCCACTGATTATCTTCTAAAAGCTAACAGACTTCATTTTTGAAAACAACATCCAAAAAGTGTGCAGTAATTTTTGGAGAGTGAAGCAGGAATTTATTCCTCGCACTTTACTTCGAGTCTCTAATTTCCACTCATTAGGTTTTTTACAGCTGGCCCGCTTTTCTCAAGGAGAGAGACGGGAAGGGGAATGCTCACGCTAAACGTTGTACCAGCTCCCCGCTCATGTGGAACCCCTTGGTGCGTAAACACCTGGGTCTGAGGCGAATGCCTCAGCTCATCCCCTTCCCATTTACATTTTACCACAGCACACGCTGGGGTCGTTACGTCGAAAAGGTGTGCAGTACCTTTGCGACAAGAAGGAAGAACACATGCCTCGCTCACTACTTATCCGTTCAGAAACAAATGCTTATCATGTCACCGCAAGCAGCTTAGAAAAAAATGGATTTCCCCTTCCGCTGGTGGAAGTGTGGCGGATCGCTCTGCTGGAATTGTTTCGCGCCTACGCCACGCACGAACTCCGCGTTCATGCCTTCGTGCTGCTGAAGGATCGTTTTCATTTAATTTGCGATACACCGAGGGCCAACCTCGATCACAGCATGCGCGACTTCCTTCGCAACATGTCGGTCGCCATCAACGTGCACGCCTGCTTGGAAGGATCCCGCTGGAGCGGTCGCCATCGTCGTACGCTCATTGTAGGACAGGATTACTACGCCCAGATCTATCGCTACGTTTATCAGGCTCCGCTGCGCGAACGGCTCGCGAGGCGCGTGGAGGACTATCCGCTCACCACACTCAACGTCCGCACCACTTTCCCGATCCAATACTGGCTTCCGAGCTGCACGCTGGGCTGGCTGAACCAACCGGTCACGAGCACAGGCCAACGGCTGATTGAGCTGGGTCTAAGGAAGGGACAATTTGATGTGAGTAAGAGGAAGGTGAAGCTGTGGGAGAAAGAATTTGGCCCAAACAGTGCGTAACACCATTTGGGCCAAGATTCTCTAGTAGTACTTGATCGTGGTCTTGCGGAGACGTGAGCTCACGTCACGGCGGTTGCAATCAACGTTGAAGGTCATCTTCAAAGTTGCGTACAGAGAGCCGTCAGCTTCTACACAGCGTGCGCGAGCGATGTCGAGGTCCACGTCAGTCAAAGAGCAAGCAACGCCCTTCTCAGAAGCGAAGCGGTCCATCTTGTCTGTTGCGCCAGCTTCAGTCGCTGCCAATGCGCGATCGTAACGCTCACCGAAGCACTGTTGTACTGGTGGGAATGGATCGTGCGGAGGGAACGGGATCGGGAAGTGCGGAGGGTACGGGTAGTGTGGTGGCCAGTTTGGCGGACGGTGTTGGGCCATGGCCGGCAAGGCGATAGCGAGAGTCAGCATTGCGAAAAATAATTTCATAAGACCTCCTAGGGTATATGCCATCCTAGGAAACTTGCTTACCTCTAGTCAATTCGAGGAGCGCCAGACGTAGAATATCTTCACTGTCGAGAGGAACGCCTCTCTCGCGAGCGTAGTGCTCCCATTTTTGAATCTGGCGTTCAAGTTCGTGGAGTTGTTCGAGCAGCAGAAGGGAATGTCGGATCACCATAGAAAGCACCTCTGAGTTCCTATTGTATTCCTTTTGTTTGATATATCAAACTCGGGGTAAAATAATCATCGGGGCATATAAAATAAATTTTATGGTATTAATGCCCCTAGCCTGGCCCTATCGTCGGACCAGCAAGGTTAAGCTTTCGAAATGATGAGTGTTTGGGAACATGTCGAAGATTTTTGTGCGCGATGCAAAATATGATGCACTTAGTGCGTTAATATCGGCGGAAAGACTCTCGTGAGAGCAGCTGGAATAGAGTAGCGCGGCCGGTTTGAGCTGCTCAACAAGCGCCCGTGTTTCGCCCAGTCCTCTGCGCGGAGGGTTCACCACCACCACCTCGGGATTCCATTCTGACCAAAGTGCCTGGATTTTTTCTGCAGGCGCTGCCGTAAACTTCGTCGCCAGCTCCAGCGCGCGTGCACTCACTCTCGCATTCTCGACCGCTGCAGAATTGATTTCGACGCCATGAACTTCGTGGCCGGCCTGCGCTAAATGAAGGGCAAATCCCCCCACACCACAAAACAGATCGAGCACCCTCGAGCGGCGCCACGGGGCGAGCCAGTCGACGGCGGTGGCGTAGAGCTGCTCGGCAACCACACTGTTGGTCTGCATGAAACTCTGCGGAGAGAAGTTGAGACGAACGTCGTTCGCCTGGTGCGTGAGCGTTTGTTGCGTCGATAAAATAATTTCTTCCGGGCCCTCGAGCAGCGCATGGGGAACGGGCTGAAGATTCACGGAGACCACATTGAAGGCGCTGAGTTCCGGCAATCCTTGGCGAATGCGATCGAGCGCTTCTTTCGAGCGCAGCACAAAGCGAAGCATCTTCTCGCCGGTGGTGGGAGAGTGGCTGAGAATCAAGCCTTTGAGTTCGCCCGTGCGCTGAAGAATATCATAAGGAGTGAGGCGCCAGCGGGTGATGAAGGCTTTAAGTATGGGCAACTGGTCATTCAGAGTTTGCGCCTGCACAGGACAATCGAGCAATTCAACGGCGGTGCTGAGATCTTCTTGCAGTAATCCGATGACGGGAGCTTCTGAGGTTCCGGTCACGGTGAGTTTGATCTTGTCGCGGAAGTGCCACGCCGGACCGGCAAATAGCGGTTCAGGGACGAGGCCCGTGATCGTCTGAAGGCGAGCGTTCTTGTCGAGGTGCTGCTGCTCCAGGGTTGTGCCCAGGAGCGAGCACGAGCGACAGCGGCCGGCGTCGAAGTGACGGCAACCGCTCATTGCGCGAGTTGTTTATTCAGCAATGCTTGCGTGGCGACTTCGACGTCGTTCTTGAATTGCTCGAGACTCTCGTTGGGAACGTTGTAGCTTTTCGCCACTTTCTCCGAAACCATGGGCCAGCTCAGTTCGAACTGGTCTTTCATACATCCCAGAACGGCTTCGGTTTGCAAGAGCGCCTTCGCCTGGCTTGCGGGAACGCGGCCAAGGCAGTGCTGGCGTACGCGTGACTGCCACACCGGAGAGAGCGACGATTGGAGTGCGCCTCCCAGAATTTTCCAGCGCCGCTGATTATGTTCTGTCAGCGACTTCTGCAGCTGCGCCGACGAGAGCACTTCACGACACAAGGTCACGCCGAGGTGAGCGTTGAGCTGCTGACGATCGTGGAAGAACATGACGGACGGGTAGTGGTACGTGAGTCGTGTGAGGCAGCTGCCCTGCGGATCAAACGCCGTCGCTTGCAGCATGTGTTTCTGCAAGTCAGTCGTCAGGGACGACTTGATCTGCTCGAGGCTCTGCCACAACCAGCCGCGCTCTTCTTCGGCGACCTTCGCGATCTCGCGCTTCCACCACTGTCTGAGCGGGGCCTTGAGCTCAGTCTGCCAGTAGCGCGCTTCCGGTGTTTCCCCAGGGACGAGGTGGTCGATCAATTTCACAGATGCCGATTCGAGGCAGGTCGCAAAACGGCCGTCCAAGAATTCTGTGCCGGGGCTGACCCATTCGAGCGGCTCCGTGATTTTCACCATGGAGTTCGGGCCCTGACGCCAGCACGTGCGCCACGACTTCGCCGCTTCTTCTTCCAAGCGTGACAAGAACCACTGGCGTTTTGCACCGACGTCCTCGTTCACGCGCTCATCCAGCGCTTCGAACGGATAGTCGTCGAGGACTTCTTCTTTGAGCGACGACGGCATGCGGCCGTTCTTGCTCAGGAGGGCCGTGAGCCCTTGTTGGTAGCAGCTCTTCGGATCGGCGCCGTTGTGACACTCAAAATACACCCACGTCGGATCGAGCTTCGCTAAAGAATCTTCTTTCGCTTGGTAGTCGCGCAGCCACGCAGGGCCATCGGCGCGCATGCGCCATTCGAGCTGGTCGATGTCTTTGTTGAGGAGGGTTTCCCAGTGCGCAAGGTACGCGTCCACCGCAACGGGGCCCTGCGGAAGCGGCTTGCTCCATTCACATGAACGGGCATGGCCACCCGAAAGCCAGGCACGCTTGTTCTGTAAAAAATCCGGTGCCGCCGTTTGGCGCAAACACTGCGCCATCGGATGCGGCTCCGAGAGCGACGCGATCCCGCGGGCCTGTGCCTTGGTCAGCATCGCCGACTTATGGAGGTCGAGGCAGTCTTTGAGGTGGCGATTCTTGATGTCACGCCACACCCATTGGTCGCGCTTGAACTCTCGATGCATGTCACCTTTGAGTGTCCAATCGCGCTTGAAGAGTTGGTCGTGAAGAAAACTTTTAAGCTCGGTCTCCGCCTGACCGTGCAGGACGAACTGCGCGACCTGCGGGGCCAGGGTGCTGGCAGCAAAACTTGGCTGCTGCCACTTTCCATCGCGCCACTCGCCGGGAGCTTTCTTGCTCAGACGCGTTTGCCATTCCGGAAAGCTCTTGAGCCAGTGAGGCAACAGAGCTTCGCTCATGCCCGCCGTGACGTGTCCTTGGAACTCGAGCGAGGGATACACATCCGACGCACATTTTGCAGAGACACGCACGCGTGAGTTCTGCGTCGTCACGCACTGGCCATCGGGCAAGTTAGCTTTTTCGAGCGAGGTCAACACGTGCTGATGGAAAAATTCGGGAGTGAGGTGCTGCGCGAGCGCCCAGAGATTCTTCATCTCGGCCTTGCTAAAAGATTGCTCCGGACTCTTCCACTGAATGGCGAGACCGGTCTTTAAGTACCAGTGCCAAGCGAGAGCGCCGTATTCACGATCCGCATCGCCACTCACGAGGTCGTACAAGCACGGCACGTCCGCACATGTGGCCAGAGTAACGGCGTAGGGACGAAACTGTTCCTGCGGGAGCTTAGAGAGGAGGCGCGCTTGCGGGAAGTTCAATTTGGCGAGATCGAGGTGGAGCCAACGCCCCTTGATCGTGTGGCGCGGAGGAAAGGTTTTCTCCAAGCGCTCATTTTCCAAGACGAGATTCTCGAGACGATATTGATTATTTTCGCAGCCTTCAAAGGCCGCCGGTGAACGGTCGGTGAGTGCGGTGGGAAGAGACCAGTGGCTCGCGTGCCACGAAGTGAGGAGAGGTTGACCCTCGCCGTGTTGAGCGACACCAATGAATAGCACGGCCAGAAGAAAAATCGCCACGGGATACGCCTGTGGATTTCGGCGCCATGTGCGACGCCAGACGAGGGTGAACCAACGGAGCCAGGTTTCAGGGTGCTTCATATTTTACAACCTTCGTCACTTCGTCTGATGTGCCGTCATAGATGACGGCCATGCCTTCGAGAGGAATAGTAAATTGCCACTGATCAGCGCCCGCGAGCTGCTGGAGCGTCGACGTCCGATGCCGGTAAGCGTGGCGCCAGTAGAGAAACGATTTCTCTGTTGTGGTCGGCGTGCGGAAGATCGCCTGCACGAGCTTGTTTTCGACCTGCAGAGAGTATTCTTCCCAGTGAAAGACGCGGGCGTCGGGTCGACCTTCGAGGGTCGTGATTCGTTGAGGGTCTTCCAGGATCTGGAGGGCTTCGTGCAATGAGGTTTGACCGGGATGAATGTCCCGGATCCCTTCAAGAGGGCGAATTTTATTACAGCCTGCGATGAGGGCCAGCAGGAGCCCAATACATAGTTTCACCTAGCATTTATCGGAGTTCTAAATAGTTGTCTTGAGTTCTCCCCTAAGTGCCTTAAATGATGTAAATTAAAGGCTATGGCCCGTCGTTCGAAACGCACAAAATCCATCCTCTGGCGCATCTTTCGCTTCGTGCTCCGCCCTCGCGTGGTGGGTTTTGTCTTATTAATAGTGCTGCTCTCGCCGCTCTACATGTACTACTCCCACGACGTATCTCGACTGAATAAAGAATGGCCTCACGTCATTCTGCCGAAGGAGAAGGGCGGCTGGGCCGACTACGAATTGAAAAAAACGCCACCGAAGTATTGGGTGCGCCTCAATCAAATTTCGAGCTACGCCAAGTGGGCGGTGATCCTCTCCGAGGACTGGGGCTTCTACGGCCACAAGGGTGTCGACTTTGATGAACTCAAAAAAGCCGTCGACGAAAGTTTGCACGAGCGACGTATGGTGCGCGGAGCGAGCACCATTTCCCAGCAAGTGGTGAAGAACGTGTTTCTATCGTCGAACCGCTCCGTCATTCGCAAAGTCCACGAGATCATTCTGACCCAAAAGATGGAAGAGTCCGTCTCAAAACAGCGCATCCTCGAAACGTATTTCAACATCGTGGAATTGGGGCCCAACATCTACGGCATCCGCCAAGCGAGCTACCACTATTTCCGCAAGCATCCGTCGGCGCTGAATCCTCGCGAGGCCGCCTTCATCGCTATGCTCTTGCCCTCGCCGAGGCGCTACAGCATGTCGTTTCGTAATCGCCAGCTCACGCGCTTCGCTCGCTCGCGCATCCGCGCCATTCTTCTGAAGTTGAAGTGGGGAAAGATCATCAACGAAGAGCAGCGCCAGATGTGGAACGCTTCGCGCTTTAGTTGGGAGCGTTGATCTGCCGCAAGCATTCATACGCGGCAGCAGTACCAATATTAGACAAATTAAGTGAACGGATGTGCGGGGAGTACTGAGGAAAACTGTAGTAGTTATCCGGCATGTCTTTCAGAATGCGATCGGGAATTCCCCGCGTCTCACCACCGAACACGAGGTAGCAGCCCTTCTTGTAGGGCGCCGAGTGCCAAGGCTTTCCGTCGCCTTTCTCAAACAGCATGATCTGATCGCGCGGAGGCTTTTCCTCTGCAAGAAAATGTTCCCAGTGGTCATACTCTTTCAGCACTACGTGCTTCCAGTAATCCAGGCCCGCACGGCGCACGGCCTTCTCGGAGATATCAAAACCATAAGGTTTAATGAGAATCAGCTCGGCATTGAGTGCCACGCAAGTGCGCCCAAGACTCCCGGTGTTTCCGGGAATCTCAGGCGCATGCAAAACGATCTTAAAGAAGGATTCGGACATCTACTTCGTGTTCATCAACAAATGTACGAGAGAACGGATCGTGAGGCCTGAACCGCCGACCGGTGGGCAGTAGGGCAAGTGCGACTGGCCATCGGCCGTTCCTGCGATGTCCAAGTGCGCCCAGGGAATGTCATGCTTGATGAATTCCTGCAAGAACGCCGCTGCCGTCGCTGTGCCGGCGCGCATTGGCGAGCCGATGTTCTTGAGGTCTGCGATTTTTGATTTCATGTCCGCTGACCATTCAGGAATGATCGGCAATTGCCACATGTACTCATCGCTGGCCTTCGCTGAATTCAAAACAGTGTCGATCCATTTTTGGTCGTTACCAAGAATCGCAGTCACTTGATTGCCCAGGGCCACCAAGCATGCACCGGTCAACGTCGCTGCGTCGATGATGCCGTCGGGCTTCAAGTCACAGGCGTAGTCGAGGACGTCACCCAAAACCAAACGCCCTTCGGCGTCAGTGTTGAGGATTTCAACGGTCTTGCCGTTTCGTGCAGTCACGATCGAGTCGGGCATGGTTGCAAGTGAGTTCACTGCGTTGTCAGTGATGCCCAAGAGGCAGGTAATTTTCACCGGTGCGCCCAAAAGAACGGCCGCGCGGAAGGCGGCGTACACAGTGGCCGAGCCGGCCATGTCGTGCTTCATGCTCATCATGTTCGCGCCGGGCTTCAGAGAGTAGCCACCGGTATCGAATACGAGGCCCTTACCCACGAGAACGATGTGCTTCGTCTTCGCGGTTTTCTTTGTGGGCTCGTAGGTCAAATGCACCAACCGCGCTTCGAAAGCTGAGCCGTCGTTGACCGACAGGAACATGTTCATGCCTTCAGCTTTGAGCTGGGCACGATTGAGGATTTTGACTTTCACGCCTTTGAGGCTCTTCTTCACGTCGGCTTCGATGAGCTTCGCGTACTCGGTTGAGCGCAAGACGTTCGGCACTTCGTTGACGAAGTCGCGAGCGACGGTGATGGAGCTGACGACGTGGCCAGAGGTCTCAAGAGCTTTCTTGATGGCGACTTCTTTCTTCTTATCAAAACCTGTGATGAGCACTTCTTTGAGGGCATCAGAAGATTTCTTGCTGAGGTACTTGTCGTAGCTGTAGTTCGACATGCCGATGGATTCAGCGATCAAACCTGCTGCGTGAGCCGTGTCGCGGATTACGTCGAAGCTCGCGAGGTCGATACTCACCGACGTGTGCTTCTCAGCTTTCACGGCTTTGAAGATGCGTGCGGTGCTCTTGCGAAGGTCTTCCGCCTTGAGCTTCGTGCGATCGCCGAGGCCCACGACTTTAACCGTTTCACCCATGGTACCGGTGAACGTGAGAACTTCGTCTTTCGCCGCCTTGAAATTTTTTCCAGCGCGCAGACCTGCGAATTCTTCTTTGAGGCTCTTGTCGGCCCAGTGATCGACACTCACGGTGACTTCCGTCGATTCTTTGCCTTTCACTTTTGAGGTTTTCGTTTTTTGGAATGCGCTGACGATTCTCACGTCGGCATTCATGGATTTTTGGCCAGCTTGGTCTAGGGTCAACTGCATAGGTCCTCCTGGTACGTCTTTGAATCCGGCAAGATTATCATGGGGGCCTTTGGTTGCCTAGAACACAGACCTTGGGTACCCTTGTGTTCATGCGCCTGTTGTTGCAACGCTATCTTGCTGCGAGTTTCATCCTTCCCCTCGTGGTGAGCGTGGTGTTCTTCGTCATGTTCCTCCTGACCTTTGAGCTCTTCCGATTGACGGCGCTCCTCATGAGTCGTGATATTTCAGTAGGTTTTCTCGCCGGTTTGATGGGAAACCTCGCGTTGACGTTCATTCCCTTGGCGCTGCCCTTGGCCACTTTCTTCTCCATGATCTTTTGCCTGAACAAACTCAGTACGGATTCCGAATATATTGCGATGCGCGCAGCGGGCCTCACGAAAGGCAGACTCTTCGCTCCATTCCTGATCGTTTCACTGCTCATGGCGACGAGCGTGTATTTCCTTAATCAGCAGATCATTCCGTATACCAACCGCGAATTTAAGCGGCAGGTGAACTTCTTGACCTCCAGTGGTTTGATCGCCTCGATCAAGGCCGGGCAATTTTTCACGGCGATTCCGAACATCACGATGTTCCCGGCCACCGTTTCTACCGATGGCCGCGATCTCGACGATGTTTTCTTGCACGTGAAAGAAGAGCAGGGCGAGCGTGTGATCATGGCACGCCGGGGAGAGCTCATCTACGACCGCGATTCCAAGACGCTGATCGAAAAACTCACGCTCAATCTCTTTGATGGTGGTATCACCACGTCGAAGAACGATCACGCTGACGTAGAAAAGATTTTGTTCCAGAGCTACTCGCTACCGATCACGCAAAATAAATTCTCGGATCGCATTAGCCCACGGGAAACCATGCTCGGTCGTGAAGAGCTGGCCGCCGTGATTAAGATGACACCGGAAGAAGCCAAGGCGAAGTATCGCTTCAACAACAAAGACATGTTCAATGCGGAGTACGAGCACTGGAATCGCCGGAACACGCCGCTCGTTTGTTTGCTGCTGACGTTCCTGGGCTTCGGGCTCGGCGTGAAAGAGAACCGCGGGAAGGGCCGCAATTCGGCGCTCTGGGGACTGGGAAGTTTGCTCTTGTACTACGGACTGTTTTTCGCGCTCGTGGGCATGGCCCGCAAAGGGAACCTTCCTGTTCCCGTTGCCATGGCGATTCCGGATCTCGCTTTGTTCGTGCTCGGACTTAACTTCTATCGCAAGTTGGACTGGCAGAGCTAGGGCTGCTTCACTCCCAATTCTTCTTCTTCGATCTTCATGCGACGCTGGTACTCTTCGGCGGTGTAAAGAATGTCGTCGGAGGCTTTGGGAAACAACGGCAGCATGTGTTTCGTGGCCTGCGACTCAGGGAAGACCAAACTCTTGAAGCCGGTCTTCGTCGGCGCATCGATCAGACGGTTTTGGTAAAAGATCTTTGCGACGCGCACGTTCCCTAGGAACATCAAGATCTCCTTGCCTTGCAAGAAGAGGTCTTTGCCCTTTTCAAGGATCACGCTCTCGATGGGATTCTGGTCAACTTTGTAGCTCAGCCAGGTGTTGCCGTCGTTGGCCTTCACGAAGACGTTTTCGAGGTCTTTGTTCCAGGCGTCCTTGATCCGTTGTGGAAGGATCGTGGCGTCCTGGTTCTCCGGTGCGTCCGGGAGGACAGCAAAGAGTCGAACGGTAATCTTTCTAAATTCTTTGTTTGGGAAGTTGCGACGGACTTCTTTCACTGGCGGCCGCGGCTTCACTTCCTCAGGCTTCTTGTCTTCCGTTTTTGCCTCTTCGGCTTTCTTCTCTTCGGCGATCTTCGCCGTCTCAGCTGCGGCCACGGCCGCGGCGTCGGCTGCCGCCTTCACGACGGCTTTTTCCTCGACCGATTTATTGATGTCGACGAGCTCTGAGCTCGGCACGAAGGTCGGTCCGTAGGGTTTCTCTGTGGGGCTGCTGGTTTCGCTATCGATGGTTTTCGTCACGAGCTGATATAGGCCTATGAAGACGATGCAGATTCCGGCGAACACCACCGAGGGGACGATGAGGCGTTTGCGGTCTTGCGCGCGCTTGTCTTGGTCCAGCACTTCAGCAGGAGCGTCAGTTGGCGTTTTTGCTACGACGACGTCGGGTTCCGGGGTTTGCAGCTGGCGCGTGTGGTTCAACGCGGGAAAGGGTTTTCCCATGATCGTGAGGTAGGAGTATTCGAGTTTCGTGATCACGTCGTTCGGACTGATACCCACCACACGGGCGTAGCTCAAAACGAAACCTTTGATGTACGCGGGACTCGGCAGCGCCTGGAAATTATTTGCTTCGAGGGCCCGGAGGATGTTGAGATTGATCTTCGTTTTTTGAGAGACTTTCTCAAGCGACAACTTGATCTCTTCCCGACGGGCGCGCAGGTGATCCCCGATGTGAACGACTGAATTATTTACTTCTTGGGTCATCTGAAATCCTCAAAATGAAGGTGTCATGGCCGGTTTAGAGGAGGTTTGCCCTGGACTACGATTCGGATCATTTTCCAGGATGTTCAACTCGGAAAGTTTCTGCTGCGCCATTGATCCGTAGTTCGTGTTACCGAAGCGTGTCTGGAGATCGTCGAGCTTCATGCGTGCATTGAGGTAGTTCCCCATTTCGATCTCGGTGGCCGCTTGCCAGTAGAGAGGGGCGGGATCACTCACGCAAGTCCCCATCTGCGCCTTGTGGAAATGTCCGAGGGCGTCTTTGAACCGGCGCATCTGGAAGTCGATCATGCCTTTCTGGAACCACGCCGGGCAGTAAGCTTCTTCCGATTTCACAGAGCTGTCGAGGTAGGCGAGAGCTTTAGTCGTATTTCTTCTTCTGAGCTCGATCAACGAAAGGTTGAAGTAGGTGCGCGCATGTTTTTCGTAGGTGTGATCTTTCAACGCACGCAAGTACTGTTTCTCAGCGCCCGCCATGTCTCCGCGTTCAAACAAAAGGGACGCGAGGTTGACCGCCGCATCGGTATTTTTTGGGTTGAGTTCGAGGGCCTTGCGGATGTGCGCCATCGCCTGCTCTTTCTCGCCCTTGAAGTAGTACGCCATGCCGAGGTTGTTGTGCACTTCTGGATTCTTCGGATCGAGCTGCGCAGCCTGCAGGAGGTGCGTGATCGCTTGGGTGTAATTTTTATTCAACAACTCTTGTGTGCCGTAGCTGTAGTGAATGTCCGCTTTCTTTGTTGTCGTTGCGACGTCACCGCCGCTTGAGCATGCGACTGCGATAAAGGTCAGCATTAAAATTGCGAGTTTGAATCTCATTCGAAACCTCATCATGACACAGGTGTTCAACTTCCCCTAAATTTTAGTCAATCCATCGTCTCTTATGCAAAAGCTATTTCCTCAGTGGGGGCATTGTCGGGGCAGTGTTCCGAGTGGATCGCTCGGACAAGTCTTCCGTTGGGCAACTGTCATCAACATGCTTAGAATGGACCATGATGATTTTCTGGTCGAAATTTCCTTACTTCCTTGAGCTCTTGGGCAACGGCGCGTTTGTGGCGTTGTTCACTCTCAGTAAGGCGAACCAGCTTCCCGCCGCACTTAAGGGACTTCCGCCGAGTTACCTCTCTCAGTGGGCCGTTTGGCTCGCGCCGATCTTCGTGCTGATCACGCTCGTTGCGCATTTTCGACGAAGCGGCGGGATCGAAGACTTCATCCGCAAGTATGTTTTTAGTGTGATCATTTTTGCACCGATGGTGCTGACCTTCGGCGACGCGGAGTTCACCTACTGGTTATCGGTCGTGCACCTTTTCTCCACCATCATTTCACTGAACGAAAAACGGCTCGAAGACACCACGCCCGCTTTCGCGTCCCAGAGCATGACCTGGGTGGAGGCCACCAAGCTCTCGCCGGCCCAGCTCATTATCCTGTCCTTTGCACTCATCATTTTGATCGGCGCACTTCTGCTCGTGCTGCCGATTTCTGCTCAAGTAGGGAAGACGGTGCCCTTCATCGACGCTCTCTTTATGTCGACGTCGGCGACCTGTGTGACGGGCCTTGCCACTGTTTCGCTGAGTGATGACTTCTCACTTTTTGGGCAACTCGTCTTGCTCACCCTGGTGCAGATCGGGGGCCTCGGCATCATGACCATCTCGTCGTGTATCGCGCTGTTCATGGGAAGAAACTTGGGCGTCCGCGAGCAAGTGATGATGCAAGACGTGCTCGACTCCTCAAGCTCAGAAGAACTGCTGAGCTTGATCATCGACATCGTGAAATTCACACTCCTGATCGAGTTCATCGGTGCCATGGTGCTCACGGTCGGCTTCTACCTAGAAGACTACGAAATTGGTCAGTCACTCTATTTTGGGTTCTACCACGCCATTTCAGCGTTCTGTAACGCGGGCTTCGCGCTCTTTAATAACAGCCTCGAGGACTTCAAGTTCAGTCCGCTCATCCACCTTCCGATCGCAGTTTTGATCATCCTCGGTGGGTTGGGCTTCTCAGTCATCCAAGAAATTCTCCAGGCCATCAAGACGCGTAGAAAGTTCGTGAACTTCACTCTTCACAGCAAGATCGTGATTGTAACCAATACTTTGTTGCTGGCTTTCGGCACCACGTACCTCTTCTTCGGAGAGTATCTCCACGCCTTCGCCGACTACACGCTGTGGGGCAAGTTCCAGGCGGCGTTTTTTCAAAGCGTGACCACCCGCACGGCCGGCTTCAATTCCGTCAACATGCTGGACCTCCATCCGCACTCGCTCTACATGATGATCATCTTGATGTTCATCGGCGCCTCGCCCGGTTCCACTGGCGGCGGCATCAAGACCACGACCTTCGCGCTCCTCGTGCAGTCGGTGAAGTCGACGCTCTCGAACCACAACCGGGTGGAAATGTTCGAACGGACCATTCCGAACGTCATCGTCGTGCGTGCCATCGCCATCTTTATCATCTCGCTGATCACCGTTAGTACCGCGCTGCTGATCATGATGCGACTCGAGCCGGGCAAAGATTTTCTCGCGCTGATGTTCGAGACGGTGTCGGCCTTCGGAACGGTGGGCCTCAGCATGAACCTCACGGCGACACTCAGCTCGATGGGAAAAATTGTTATTTCGGCTTTGATGCTCATTGGCCGCGTAGGTCCGTTGACCTTGGTTCTCGCTGTGGGACAAACCGGCAGCGGTTCGCGCGTTCGTTACCCTGATAGTAAAGTGCTCATCGGATAAAACGGGAGAGTTATGTTTATTGCAGTCATTGGCCTGGGAACTTTTGGTGGGAAGACCGCGACGCGCTTGTACGAAAAGGGCGCCGAGGTCTTAGCGATCGACAGTAACTCGGACCTCGTAGAAAAGATCAAGGACCGGGTCACGCACGCGGTCTGCATCGACGTAACGAATGAGAAGGCCATGCGGGCCCTGAACATCACGGACGTGGACACCGCCGTCGTGGCGATCGGTGACAACGTCCAGATGTCGATCATGGCGGTGGCCTCACTTCGCAAACTCGGCGTCGGACGAATCATCGCACGTGCCACCAGCGTGCTCCACGAGCACGTCTTGAAAGAGGTCGGCGCATCGGAAATCGTGAAGGTCGAAGAAGAGATGGGGGAAATCATCGCCTCGAAGATCGCGGCGCCCTACGTTTTGCAGCGGTTCAACTTCTCGGCCGGTTATTCTATCGTCGAACTGAAGCTCGGAAAGAACTTCAACGGGAAGACCCTCGTCGAGAGTCAGATCCGCCAGCAGTATTCACTCAACATCGTGGCCCTACAGAAGCGTGTCCCGACGGTGAACGAAGAAGGGAAGGCGACCTTTAAAGTCGTGATCAACGACAGTCCCTTGCCGATGGACGTCATCGAAGAAGACGACATCGTCGTGATCGTAGGAAATGACAAAAACTTGGATAAACTCTTCCACGACCTGGAAGAGAACTAGAGGACACACATGAATCTCTCACTCAAAGCGCGCGTCGCCGCCAGTTTCATCATCGCCAACATGGTGGTGCTGATCATGGGGGGAACCGTGTTCTTCTTCCTGGACTCGTTGAACAGCCAGATCAGCACGATCACGGACAACACCAACAAGATCAGCCTCCTCTCCGATGAGGTCCGCATGAGCACGGTGTCGATCCTGAAGTTGCAGAAGAAGATCCTCACGACGCGATCGAACGAAGAAGATCTCCGCCGCTTGCAAGTCTTGTGCGAAGGGTTCTCGACGCAACTCCAGCGCCTCGACAGCTACTACTCGGAGGTCGAAGCGAAGAAGATCATCTCGAAGATGCTCGGCTACGTGGAGTCGCTCCAGACCATCGTCGGCAAGAGCGCTCTCTTCTACCGCGACGACGCGGGTCTCTCGACCATTTCCGAGTTGACCGACAAGATCCTCGAGTCGTTCTCGGACTTCCAGGACATCCAGTACTACCAGAACGAACAGCGCGACAAGCAGGTGAAGGCCATCATCGGGGAGACGCGCCGGAACATGCTCATCACGCTGATCATCACGTTCCTCGGCACGATCCTTTTGTCACTCGTGATCCCCGGCAAGATCGCCATGCCGTTCAAGAAGATCCGCGACGCCGTCCGCGAGCTGCGCGAGGGGAACTTCGACGTGAGCATCTACTACAACCAGAACGACGAGATCGGCGAGCTCGCCCGCGAGATCAACAAGATGATCGTCTCCATCAAGAAGTTCGAAGAGCTCCGCGCCGACCGCATCAGCGTCGAGCACCGCAAGTTCGATCTCCTCGCGAACATGGTGAAGAAGAACATCGTGGTGTCGAACGCGCGCGGTGAGCTGGTGTACATGAACAACAGCATGTACGGACTCTTGGACATGCAATCTGACGACGTCATCAACAAGGAGTTCGGGGACGTGAATTTTCCCGATAGCATCGTCGAGACCTTCGACGTCGCGATCAAGCGTCGCTCAAAAATTGAGAACGCCGAGATCACCGTTCCTCGTCGCAAAAAGGTCTTGGATGCGGAGACGAACGAGTACGTCTACAAGGACCAGGGTGAGCCGTACCACGGCTTCGCCAACGTGATTCCGATCCGCGCCAAAGAGAGCCAGTCGGACTACTACATGATGATTATTTCTCAGGAAGTATTTGCGTAACAAAAAAGGACCCCGAAAGGGGTCCTTCTTGTATGAACTTAGGTCGTCTGATCAACATCGATATCGAGGACCGTACCATCGGTGAAGATGATGATGTAGTTGTAGTTCGAGCAGTACTCGCTTTCGCCGTCTTCGTAAATGCGGTGAAGCGCCGCTTTGATTTTCTTCTGGCGAGACGCTTGCTCGAGCTGGCGCAACAACACTGACGGAACCACCTGAGTAAACGTGTGGTCCGTGAGTGTGCTTTCCACACCTTCGTAGGTTTCATAGACACATCCGCTGCTGTATTCCTCATCTGGATTACTGTTTGCCAAAGAAGCCTCGAGGTCTTTGCGAGCTTTCGCGGCTGTGTAACCCGGACGCTTGCCAATGGTGTAGCCGCCGTTATGGACATCGATTTCAACGTCTTCTGAATTCACAGTGGCCGTGATGGCCGAGATAATATCGCCGGTCATGGTAACCGTCGATTTCGTCGACCGAGTACTCCAAGATTGGACCATGCGGCCATTGCTGTCTGGGGTCGAAACGGCGGCGACTTGGGCTTTGCCGCTAATGTTTACGTTCAACATTTTCATTGTGTAGTTGACGTCCATCAGGGTCACTGCGTTCGTGCGCGGATCGCGAACAGAGCGAGCGATGGTGAATGCTCCGGCTTCGCACTTACTCATGCTGAACGGGTCGACCTCACCATAGAGTTCAGATGAGATAGAATTACAGAGAGACTTCTTAATCGCAGCCGAGCGAAGGGTGTTGTCGGCCAAGGCCGTAAGCGAGGTTAGAGACAGTGCCATGGCCAAAACCATGTTTGTGCGGCGCATGCAAACTCCTTGAGATTTGTTAGGTACGAGTGAAATAGGCCGTCGCCCACAGTTCGGACAGCTAAGATCAGCCTGTAGATACTTTTTACACGCCTCGCTCCTCGCCGCCGGGTGGCTAAATGGGCTATGCTGGGGCACTTTTAAAGATCAGGATTTCACATGGCCCTCGACCCGCAATTTATCCGCAACTTCTCCATCATCGCCCACATTGACCACGGTAAATCGACCCTGGCCGATCGCTTGATCGAGATGACCAATTCCATCACTGCGCGGGAGAAGTCGGATCGTTTGTTGGACAACATGGATCTGGAAAAAGAGCGCGGGATTACCATCAAGGCGCAGACCGTGCGCCTGAAGTACCGTGCGAAAGACGGCAAGGACTACTACCTCAACCTCATCGATACTCCGGGCCACGTGGACTTCACCTACGAAGTGTCGCGCTCGCTCGCTTCATGTGAAGCGGCTTTGCTGGTGGTCGATGCCTCTCAAGGCATCGAGGCGCAAACGCTCGCCAACGTGTACATGGCGCTCGACAACAACCTCGAGATCATTCCCGTCATCAACAAGATCGACCTACCGCACGCGGATGCGGACAAGGTCGCCAAAGAAATCGAAGATGTCATCGGGATCGTCGCTGATGATGCTCCACGGGTTTCGGGTAAGTCGGGCATCGGTGTCGACCTGCTCCTCGAAGAAATCGTCAGACGCGTGCCACCTCCGGTGGGCGTGGGGTCAAAGCCGTTGCAGGCGTTGATCTTCGACTCCTGGTTCGACGCTTACCGCGGCGTGATCGTGCTCGCGCGTGTGATGGAAGGCACTCTTCGCGTGAAAGACAAGATCCATTTCAAGAACAGCCACATGGACCACGAGATCCTGAAGCTTGCCGTCAGCACACCTTTCTATCAAGAAGTCGAAGAACTCGGCGCTGGCGAAGTAGGGATGGTCATTTGCGGGATCAAGACCATTCGCGACGTGAAAGTCGGCGATACCATCGTTCACTCTGCTCAAAAAGATTCGACGCCGCTTCTGAAGGGCTACAAAGAAGTGAAGCCCATGGTCTTCTGTGGTGTCTTCCCGGTGGACTCAGAAGAATACGAAGTCTTAAAAGATGCTCTCGAAAAACTCGCCTTGAATGATAGTTCATTCACTTACGAGCCGGAATCTTCGCAAGCTCTCGGTTTCGGTTTCCGCTGCGGTTTCCTCGGCCTCTTGCACATGGACATCATCCAAGAGCGACTCGAGCGCGAATTCAACCTCGCGTTGATCTCAACGGCGCCCTCTTGCGCGTACGAAATCCACACGACGAAGGGTGAGATCATCATCGTCGAAAACCCGTCGAAGCTCCCGGACGTGACGTTCATCGATTGCATCAAAGAGCCGACCGTGAAGCTCTCGATCCACTTGCCCAACGAGTACGTCGGGAAGATCATCAAGCTCTGCGAGGACCGGCGCGGTACACAGCAAGCGATCAACTACATCACCGAAGACCGCGTCCAGTTGATCTACCTTCTTCCGCTTTCAGAAATGATGTACGACTTCTACGACCAATTGAAGTCGCTCTCGAAGGGCTACGCTTCAATGGACTACGACCTTCATGAATACATGGAAGCCGATCTCGTGAAGCTCGACGTGCTCCTGAACGGCGACAAGGTGGATGCGCTTTCCATCATCACCCACCGGGCCAACTCGTTTAACCGTGGCCGCGACCTGACCCATAAGCTCATGAAGCTCATCGATCGCCAGCAGTTTGATATCGCAGTGCAAGCGGCCGTCGGTGCCAAGATCATTGCCCGTGAAACCATCAAGGCCCTTCGTAAGAACGTTCTCGCGAAATGCTACGGCGGTGACATCAGCCGTAAGCGCAAGCTCCTCGAAAAGCAGAAAGAGGGTAAGAAACGGATGAAAATGGTCGGGAACGTCGAAATTCCCCAAGAAGCTTTCTTGGCAGTATTGAAGGTCGACGAGTAGAATTTATCGAATGTTAGAACTCATCGACACCCACATTGAGAAGATGCTCACCACCTACACCCAGGGTGAATACTTCGAACGTTTGAAGCAGGCCAAAGAAGCGTACATCGCTCTCACGGGGAAGCTCGACGAAGACAAAGACGAATTCGAAAGTCGCATGAACTGCTTCAACGAGTGGTACCTGTTTCAGTGGAAAGACGAGAGCGGCAAGAAGATCGTCGAAGACTACATCCGCCGTGAGCAGCTCGACGAAGATCTCTCACAGGCGTTCTTGAACGTGAACCATTCACTCGTCGAGTTCAGCAAAACCAACTTCCGCAAACAGATCGTCCTGCTTGATATTCTCCACGACGAAAAAGTGATCCTTGCGAAGGGCCATCGGCACATCGGTCTCGTGGAAGACGATCTCTTCATTGGCCGCGTGATCCGCTACAAAGGTGACAATTACCTTCTCCACGGCGTGTGCACGCTTCCGCAGAGCATCCGCTCAGTGCTGAAGAAGCAGTCGAAGAAAGTGCGCAAGATGAATTCGTTTGAAGAAGAACTGAAGTTCTTGTTGAGCCTGGAGTCTTTGAAAACAAAATCAATGCACTATCAGCATATTGAACCCTCGAAGATTTTTGTATTTAACTAGCCGCTACTTGCGACGAAGTGCCAGCCAGGGAATGAATCCCAGCAAGTTAAACAGCATCATCACCAAAAAATACATGTTGAAGAAGTTCGCCCCGTTCGGTTCGCCTGCAATGGCGAACAACGATTCGAACGCTGCGTGACCTACGCCTAGGCCACCCGGTGCAATCGGAATGGCGACGGCCATGAATCCTAGAGGAATGAAGCTCAGCACGAGATCCAGCGACAGGTTCGTGACGAACTGTGGACTTACCAGCAAGTAGAAGATCACCACACCCAAGAACTGCACCCCGATGCTGATCAAAATCGCCCAGCCGATCTGCGGCCGCGCGGCGATGAGGTCGTTCCAGAGCTCGAGCAGGCGATCGATCAGCTTGAGCTTCGGTAAGAAGCGCTTGATCTGGTTCAGCGTCTGTCGGATCAACCCGGGGAAAAAGAAAAACGCCGCAAGACTCGTCACCACCGCGGCCAGCAAGAAGAAATTAAATTTTAAGAGTGGCGCGAGTTTCGGTGAAAGAGAAATCAAGGTTCCGTAATTCAGCACGGAGAAAAAGCCCATCAAGAGCACGAGACCGGTCACACCCATCAAGCGATCTAAGAAACATGAAAACAACAAGAAGGTGGCCGAGAAGGCCTCGTCTTTTTTCCGGACGTAGAAGATCTTGATCACGTCGCCGGTGACACTTCCCGGCAGAACCGAACTAAAGAACATGCCGATCCAGTTCACGAAAAAAAGCCCCATCAACGATTGCGGGCGGGTGGCACGAGCACTGAGCAAGTGGCGCCAGCGCCAGGTGCACAAAAACAGACTAAAAAAACAGAAGAAGAAGGCCATGAGCAAGCGGTGCGGGTAGCGGCGCACCTCACTGATCACTTCCCAGTTGAGCTTTCCCGACTGCGTGAGCCACCACAGGAGTCCTGCGGCCACGAGGGCTTTGAGAAGATTGAGGAGGACTTTCTTGACCATGGATTGATGATAGCCCAGTTAAATGCTATCGATAACTCAAAAGGAATCTCATGAAAATCGCCGCTGTTCAGTTGGAATCCAAACTCGATCCACAGGTCAATCTGGCCGCGATTCGTCAGCACCTGAGCGTCGCGCGCGATGCCGGTGTCACGGCCGTGTTTTTGCCGGAGGTCTTCTATTCCATTTCTAACGGCCTCGTGCCGACGCCTCACTTAGTCATGGACGGCAATGAGCATTGGAAAGCGATCCAAAAGCTGGCCGTCGATCACAAGCTGTATCTGGTGGGCGGTTCTGTGGCGACCTCGGTGGACGGCAAGATCATGAACCGCAGCTACAACTTCGCTCCCGATGGGACGGAGCTGGGCCGCTATGACAAAACACACTTGTTCGCCTGCGATCTCTCAAAACATCCCTCGGCTACAGTCATCGACGAAGGCAAGATCTACACGGCGGGAGCGAAGCCCTTGCTGATCGACATCGAAGGCTGGAAGCTTGGCGTGGCGATCTGTTTTGATCTGCGCTTCCCGGAACTTTTCCGCTGGTACAGCTCCCACGGTGCGACCGCACTTACGATTTCTTCGGCCTTCACGGTTCCGACGGGAAAGGCGCACTGGCACACGCTGGTGCGCGCACGCGCGATCGAGAATCAGTGTTATGTCGTCGCCGCGGGCCAGTGGGGCACGCACAACGAGCGCATGAAGACGTTTGGACATTCGTTGATCGTCGATCCGTGGGGTGAGGTTATTGCGGATGCAGCCGAAGGCGAGAAGATGATCATGGGAGAGTTTGATCACGCACGCTTGAAGCAGGTGCGCGAAAGACTCGACGTCTTACGCGATCCCACCAATCCGCACTGGCTCTAAGTTAGGTAGGGAGCATCACCGGTGGCGTGATCAGTCACATCCACGACTTCAACGATGTCGGGGAAAGTGTTCTTCACTAAAGTCTCAATGCCACCTTTGAGTGTGGCCTTGGAGCTCGAGCAGCCATGACAACCGCCATGGAATTTCACGAAAAGTTTGTTGTTATCGATGTCGATGATCTCGACGTTACCGCCGTGTTGAGCGAGTGCCGGTCGCACTTGTTCATCAAAGAGTTTTTCGACTTGGGCGAACATAGACGCCTCGTTTAGTTAGAGAGAGTACGGACGCTGCGTGGTGAATTCGCGCAACAGCGCTTGCAGTTGACGAGAAGGACCGGCAGGGGAAAATGGCTTTACCCAAGTGATGGTTTCAACCACCCCTTGTTGAGAGACTTTAAAGATACGACCTCTATCCGCAGCAGCAGCATAGAACCAAGTCGGTGAGAGGGCCGCATCGACGCCCATCTGCACGAAACGCAATTGCTTGAACTGCGGGTCTTCAATCTTGAGAGGCTGGCGGAGATCCAGCCAAGCCGCAGAAACGGTGCCGTCTTCTAGTGCAACGACGAGAGTCGATTGGTCCGGAAGGATGTAAACGAGTTCGCGCTCGCTGGCCGAGTTAGGCTCGCCCAAGAAAGCGAGCTCATCAACTTTGAGACCGACGTGCAGTGGGGCCAGACTTGAATAGTCGTGTATTTTACTTTGCGCCGACCAAAGGGCGACAACAACAAGGGCCAAAAGACCGAAAGCACTCAGAAGTGATCTGCGCATGAACCTACCTTAAAACAGTTGGAACCATTTCAGCACGTAAGAAATGCGTTTGACTAGGGGGGCCGGCCTATCAAGCCAAAAAGTATATTATTTATTTAGGGGATAAATCTATAATCACAGCAAGAATGCGCGTGAGGTCACGTGGTTTAAACAACACTTCTTTAATGCCCAATTGCTTCAGCTCACGAGGATCTGCATTGGGTTCGCCCGTAAGCATGATGAAGTGACCACTCCAGCTGTTCTTAATCTTGAGGTAGAACTCAAGGCCACTCATTGCCGGCATCTTAAAATCACAGATGAGAACTTCCGGTGATTCACTCTTAATGTGTTCGAGCGCACGCAGCGGACTCTCGAAAGTCGTCACCTCGTGACCTTCACGCTTCAGGAGGTAGTCGAGGATATTACAAATTTCTGGCTCATCATCGATCACCCAAATCTTCATGAACCTTTACCTGCCCGCGAAAGTGGAAGTCGTATTACAAAGGTAGTGTAGGAGGATTTCTCATCAAGGTAAATCTCGCCTTTGTGATGGCGGATGATTGTCGCCGCAATGGAGAGTCCGAGGCCCGTGCCTTTGCCCGGAAGCTTCGTCGTGAAGAAGGGATTAAAAATTTTGTCTTTCACTTGATGACTAATCATCGTACCCGAATTGCTGACTTTGATGACGGCATGTGAATTGAGGTCATCGTGATAGCTCACTTTCACCCACGCATGAGTGTGACCCTCGACCGCGTCGAACGCGTTAATGAAGAGGTTCAGCAGGACCTGTGAAATTTCCACCGCCCGACAATCGATCCAGAGCTCACCCTCATACGCCGTTTCGAGAACGACACCGTGGCGCTTGAAGCGCTCCCGCACCAGATCCAGCGAACTCTCGACAAGTTCACGTACGTAGGCTCGCTCAAATGGATCGTTCGCCCCATCGCGCGCAAGGTTTTTGAGATTGTTGATGATCTTCGCGGCTCGGTCCGTCGAGGCGTTGAGCGCGTTCAAGATGCGTTCGAAATCCGCCTGCTTCATATTCCCTTGGTTCCACTCGATCTCGAGGATCTTCAAGTAGCCCGCGATGATCGAAAGCGGATTGTTCACCTCGTGGGCGATGCCGGCCGCCATTTCCCCGAGGGACGCGAGCTTGGAAGCTTGGATGGATTTTTGTTTCTCCAGTTCAAACTCCTCGCTTCGGCTTCGAAAATCAGCAATGAGGGTACCGGCGGCAAAGACTAAGTTGGTTTCTTCGTCGAGCACGGCACGCCATTCGATTAAAATGCGGCTGCCATTCTTGTGTAGATAATAATTGCGAAACTCCTTGATATCCGCTCCCGCGATGACCGCATCAAGCGCCGCCTGGGTCGCAGGTCTGTCTTTTTCCAAAATGAAGTTGATCAACGGAGCACCCCGTAGTTCGCTGATGGTGCGACCGAGGATGAGTTCCCACTCCTTGCTCAAGGCAAAGATAAAGCCTTCGCGCGTAATGACGAAAAAAAGATCACCGGAAAGTTCGATGAGACGTTGAGCAACGGTCCCTACATTCAATTTTGACACAGCAGGAAGTATAGTCCGACGACAAGCATTTCACGCATGATATTTCATGACTTCGCCGATCTTTAAGTTGGCTTAAGTCAGTGCAATCCGGCACCTAGACTCATGCTTTTTTTACCACAAACATTTCAACTGCTGATTGCTCCGCCCGCTTGGGGTAAAACGCACCTCTTTCAGACGTGGGTCAAAGAAAATGCATCGCGTTTCTTATTGATTTGTCCGCTGCGAGCGCTTGCGAGTGAACTCAAGTTGAGTTGTCCCCAAGCCTGGGTGGTGCTGCCGGAAGAAATGCAAAACGTGGACTGGGAAGGATTGTCTAAGCAGCGTCCCGATTTGGTGGTGGTGTGGGACGAAGTGCACTTAGTTTCAGAGTGGGGCTTAAGTTTTCGACACGCCTTCATGGAGGCCTGGTATGGGTTTTGTATTTCCGGTCTAGCGGGCGTGGGACTGACGGCGACGTTCACGCCGAGTATTAAAAGCTTTCTCACCGAGACTCTGCACGAGAACCACCAGCACTTACTCATCGGCGATGCGGGCAATTTTTCTTTCAAGCATCGTCCGGCGCGCTGGCTGTGGGCACCTCGCTCGTGGCTGGAGGAGCTCCTGGAAGTTCCGCGCGAGGGCCGCACCCTGGTTTTCTGTCAGCACCGGCACGAGGTGGATCGCTGGTGCGTACGTCTGACACAGCAAAACATCCGAACGTGGGGCTGCAAAGGCGGCGAGACCCGGGCGTTCACCGAACGGCTCGCTCAAGAAACAGCTCCCGACGTCATCGTGGCGACGTCGTGCCTCTCTCACGGAGTCAATCTCCCGCAGCTTCGGCGAGTGGTTTTGCTCGATAAAACTGCCCCCGACTGGATGATCCATCAGATGCGTACGCGGGCGGGGCGGCGTGGGGAGCCCTTCGAGGTGTGGACGATCTGGGGCGTGGGACAGTTGCCCGGGTGGCAGCGTCCCGTGGCATTGCTGAGGGCCCTCGGGTTGGTTATGATGAATCGCACTCGAACCCAGTTGTCGGCGTGGTGGTATGGCCCTTGAAGGTCTCGTTGTTCAAATAATTCCGCAGAAAGAACGTGATCTCATCGCGCGCATGCTGCTGCGTGAAGGCACCATGACGAGCGTGTACGTGTTCGGGGGCATGGGCGGCGGTAAGAATTCGAAGCCGCGCGTGTTTGAGCCGGGCAACCTCATGCGGATCGAAACTCGCAGCTCGAAGTCGGGCCATGCGGGAGGGGATACTCTTCACACGGTATCCGAGCACACGCTTCTCTGGCAGTCGACGCAGATTCGTCATCATCCTCAGGGGTTCGCGCTGGCGTGCCTCTACCTCGAGATGGTGTTGAAAACGGCCCTACCCCATCAAGCGGAAAACACGCACGCCTCCCGCGAACACGGGGGGCTTTTTAACGTGGTCTCTAATGGACTTTTTTATTTAGACCAGGCGCTGGCGCAAAAAACACTGCAATGGGAATCCCATCTCTTGCTGTTTCTTGCGAAGTTCTTGCTGCATTTGGGTGTCTTGCCGGATGAAAACGAATGCGTTTTTTGTGGTGGCGATCTCTCCGAGGAGGCCATGGCACCGTTGGTGCTCGAGCAGGGCGGCTTTGCCTGCGACAATTGCGCGGGCCAGGTCGAAACGGAGCTGGGAACACCGTTGCCGGTGCGGGCGCTCCTGGCGCAGGCCATTCGGACGCGCTTTCAAGACTGGGCGGGCCTGCCTTTCACGCCCTTAGCGGTAGACACGCGCCTGATCCAATTTTGGTGCTACCATTTCCAGGTCAAACTTCCGGAAGTCACCTCGTATAAGATGCTGTTTTAAGGTTGTAATCTTTTCACGTCTATCCCTGTGAATCTTGAAAAGTGCTACCTTTCGCGCATGAAATTCATGGGACTGTTCCTCATCCTAAGTGTCGTTGGCTGTGGCATTAAGTCGCCGACAAAAGAGCTCGATGCAGAGTCGTCGGGCTCGTCGAGCTCACTGCAAAACTATCCCGTTTGCCCGGATGAACTGCGCATCGCCGAGATCCCGTCGGGCTGGCGTGAAGTTAAAGCGAGTGATCTCATCACGGGGAAGCGCATCCATTTCCAAGTGCAGAAAGTGCACATGATGCTCCTGACGGGCCTCGATGGCCGTCCTATCACGGTGAGCACGAAAACAACTTTCGACGACGGAAAAGTTAAAGAGAACAAGGTCGACTGCCAGAATCTCACGGAGGGTGAGTTCTTGAAGTTTCACATCGAAGTGCCACTGCACATTTCTCAGCGCAACGGATACCTCTCCCGCGCCGATCGTAAAGAAGCACGCCTCGCCAAACTCAGTTTTGATTTGAAAGACGGCACGGCGAACCTGACCAAGGATAAGATTGAAAAGATCGAAGAACCGAGTGAGCGAGGCCTTGAGGCCGATTTTCCCCTCACGTTCATGGCGAGCACGGACAAAGTTGTGAAGTTCTACCTGCTCCCCGATGGCGAACTCGAGGTTCGTAAGGGTGAAGTTGTGAAGATGAATGGCTTGCATGCGGAGTTCTTCACAGCGATCCGCTACCGCGTCGCGGACTAAGTGAGAGTCTGCGCGAATTCCAAGAGGCTCGCGAAGTAGACGTAGCTCTCGGCTGCAGACTTTTCTCTCACCACCGCGCCCTTGATGCCCGCATTCAGACCGCACTCAGCGTCGATGGCCTTATCTCCTAACATCCAACACTGCTTCGAATCCAGACCATCGCGTTGGAGAAAATCTTGAATGAGCTGCGGGCCCGGTTTGCGGCACGGGCACGCATCATCCGGCGCATGTGGGCAGACGCCCCAGCCCTCGAACGGTTCGAGTTTGTGCGCGGTCATGTCGGCGTCCATGGCCGCGTGAACGGTGTAGACTGCCTCGAGCGGAAAGAAGCCGCGACCCACGCCCGACTGATTGGTGATCACGTAAAGTCGGTAGCCCTTGGCCTGCATGAGGGTCAGGGCGGCGAAGGTGTCCGGGAAATACTCGATGTCTTCCACGCGTGAAAGATAATTTTTGTCACGGATCAACGTACCGTCACGGTCGAGGAAAATGGCTTTAGGAGTTTTGTTTGTCATGCCCGCCTCTCGCGGTCTAAAATGGGGACCATGCTGAATGTCCTTAAACTTATGTTCCCATACCTCCGTCCGTTTTGGAAGCAGGCGTTGGGGGCCGTAATACTGGCCCTACCCTTGTCGGCCATCAAGGCCTACGAGGCCTACTTGGTGAAGGACATCTTCGATAAGGGTTTCTCGGCGGGCGCCAGCAGCGACGAGGCGTGGAAGCTCGCCGGCATCTTGGTGGCGCTGGGCCTCGTCAACTATCCCTTGCGCTTCTTCCACTACTACGGCCTGCGCATGATCGTCGATCGCTGTGCCTGCAGCATCCGCTCCCAGCTCTTCCAGAAATTTCAAGTCATGCCCGCGTCGTACTTCGCCACTGCAAAGCAAGGCAACATGGTGTCCACGTTCATGAGTGACACGCACATGTTCGCGGATGCCTTCAAGAACGCGCTGGAAATTATCCGCGAACCGATCACGGCCTTGGCACTCGTGGGTGTGGCGGTCTACCACGACTGGCAGCTCGCCCTCGTGATCTTGGTGGCTTCGCCGATCTTCGCCCTCATCTTCGGCAAGCTCGGTCGTCGCATTCGCAAGTACGTGGGCTTCGCGCAACGAGACGTCGCCGACATGACCCACGCCGTGGGCGAGTCCCTAGCGGGCCAGCGCATCGCCAAGGCCTTTGGCCTGCACGGATTCCTCTTGGGCCGCTTTGAAAAACTCCAGATGCGCTTCATCGAAAACCGCATGCGATCGAACTCGGCAGAGGAACACTCCCATCCGGCGGTCGAGCTCGTGGGCTCGCTCGCCTTCGCCGGCGTGATCATCTTCGCGCACCATCGCATCGTCTCCGGCGAACTCACCACCGGCGGCTTCATCAGCTTCGTCGCGGCGCTGGCGATGTTCATGGATCCCGTCCGCAAGTTCAGTAAGTCGAACGCCAAGCTTAACCAGGCGCGCGCTTCTTCGGAGCGTATCTTAAGTTTGCTCGACACGCCCTCGGAGCCCGACGCGGGAACTCACACGCAGGTGAGCTTCGAGCGCGAGATCGAGTTCCGCAACGTGAGCTTCAGCTACGGTGACGGCGACATCTTGAAAGATTTCAATCTCGTCATCAAGAAAGGCGAGAAGATAGGTCTCGTCGGACTCTCGGGCTCGGGGAAATCGACGCTCATCAGTCTACTCTTGCGCCTCTATCCCGTCTCGCGCGGAGCGATCCTCGTCGACGGTGTGAACATCAATGATTGGAATCTTGAGAACCTGCGCCACCTGTTCTCGCTTGTGAGTCAGGATGTGTTCTTGTTCAACGACACCGTTCGCGAAAACCTCACGACCGGTGATCGCCACACGGAAGAAGAGATCAACCACGCGCTCGAGGTTTCCTACGCCCACGATTTTGTGATGGAGCTTCCGGAAAAACTCGAAACGCACATCGGCGACCGGGGCCTCAGACTTTCCGGTGGCCAGGGCCAGCGCCTCACCATCGCTCGCGCGTTCCTCAAGAACCGCGACGTCATGCTCTTCGATGAAGCCACCAGTGCACTCGACAACGAATCGGAAAAAATTGTCCAGGCGGCACTTGAGCGCGTGGCCGGTCATCGCACCATCATCGCCGTTGCGCACCGTCTTTCGACGCTCAAAAACTACGACCGCATCGTCGTGATGAAAGAGGGTCGTAAGATCGAAGAGGGAAGCCATGAAGCCTTAGTGGCGAAGAATGGTGAGTACTTGAAGCTCTACGAACTTTCACAGCGAGACTAGGTCTCGTCGGCTGCACGGCGAAGAATCACCATCATACTGGTGCCGTAGTTCTCGCGACTTTCTTCCCTGGTCATGGACTGCACTTCGATGCGCCCCTCAATCAGCTCCACACAGCTTTTTGTGATAGGTAGTCCAAAGCCCGTCCCTTCTTCACCCGCAGTGCCGGTTCGTTTCGTCGATGCGAGAGGATCGAAGAGGTCGTCGCGTGTGCGCTTAGGCATTCCGATTCCGTAATCACGGATGACCACTTTGACTAAATGGGCAGAGAGCGGTTCGATGGCGAGATCGATGCGCCCGCCCTCTTGAGAGAATTTAATGGCATTGCTCAAGAGGTTGCCGAAGATCTGATGGATGAGCATGGTCTCATGGCCCATGACGTACACCTCACTGGCGTAGAACTTCGCAACCTGAATGTGCTTGGTCGTCAGGCGGTTTTGATAGAGTTCGACCACTTGATCGAGGATGTTTACGAGGTCCAGCGACGTCGTGGGAACGCGGACGTGGTGAGCTTCCCAGCTTTCGAGATCGCGGATGAGATGGATAATGCTACTGATGCGTTCAGCATTGCGGTCGATCTTCAGTCCGGCTGCGGCGGCGGCGACATCAGTTTGTTGACCCTGCGCCAACATCTGGCCCGTGACTCGCATCACCGTCAGCGGCGTCGAGATATCGTGAACCAGAATGCGCAGGAGGTTTTGCTTGGACACGATCTTCTCGCGCAAATAGGTTGAGGAAATTTTTTGCTGCGTGAGAAGGAAGTAGGTGATGACTCCGATGAAAAATAAAAAGCCCAGCTGCTGAGTGACGGTAAGGACAATGCTCCCTTGCTCGGAAAGGAGGTCGATGGCGAAGCCCGTGTGCGCAGCCCAATAGCCAAACCCGGCGATCACCATGACGGCCAGGCTCCAAGTCGTCGCCCAGAAGCGGTTGGTGAGCATCCCACCTACGATTGGCACAAGGCCCAGCCAAGCAAAAGTGGTTTGCCGAAAACCGTCCATCACCCAGCAGAACAAGAAGATGTAACTTGTGGCGGCAATCATAAATAGATTGGCCGTTAAGAAAATGTCGTTACGCCATTTGTAGGTAAAAAGTGCGATCCAGGCCAACACGATGCAAGCAGCCGGTCCCCAGGTCATGAGAGGCGAGTCAATGTAACGCAGCCCTAGAAAGGCGAAGAGAAACATGAAGATTTGGCTCACGCCAAATGTAAAAAATAAGGAATGGAGCTTAAAAGCTCGCAAAGGATGATGTTGTTGCCCCGGGGCGGCAAACCAGTTGAAAAAATACATGTACGTGCGGCGAAGAAAGCCGTCGGTAGTTTTAGGCTCCATAGATTGAAAGACTTTTCGGGTGTCTGTGCCTCAGCTTGATTGGTAGCGAATTTTTAGGCGCGAACTGCTCATTTGTGGTAAAAATTTCTCCAAATTCACCCCTGAGGAGTCCTTTGTGTCAGAAGAAAATCTCCAATCAATGAGCGATTTAGTCAGTCTTTGTAAGAGTCGTGGATTTATTTTCCAAAGCTCCGAAATCTATGGGGGCTTGGGTTCTTGCTGGGACATGGGTCCGTTGGGTGTAGAACTCAAGAACAACATCAAGAATGCTTGGTGGCGTTCGATGACTTTCCGGGATGACGTCGACGGTGTGGATGCCGCGATCCTCATGCACCCTCTCGTTTGGAAAGCTTCTGGTCACGTGGATAATTTCACCGATCCGTTGGTGGACTGTAAATCTTGTAAGGGCCGCTTCCGCGCGGATCAAATTGATCTCAAGGCACCATGCCCGACCTGCAAAGCTAAAGATTCATTCACCGACATTCGTAACTTCAACTTGATGTTCACCACGCACATGGGTGCGGTTCAGGAAACCGCCGCTGAAATTTATCTTCGCCCAGAAACGGCGCAAGGTATTTTCGTGAACTTCTTAAACGTGCAATCGACCATGCGCCGTAAGCTTCCGTTCGGGATCGCGCAGATTGGGAAGGCCTTCCGTAACGAGATCACGCCAGGGAACTTCATCTTCCGCATGCGCGAGTTCGAACAAATGGAAATGCAATACTTCATCAAGCCCGGCACGCAAGCGGAAGCCATGGAGCTGTGGAAAGAGACCCGCTTCCAGTGGCACCTCGACATGGGACTGCGTAAAGAAAAACTCCGCTTCCACAAACACGAAGCGCTCGCGCACTACGCCGATGCAGCGTTCGACATCGAGTACGAATTTGCGCACGGCTGGGGAGAGATGGAAGGCATCCACTCGCGGACTGACTTCGATTTGAAACAGCACATGGAGTTCTCGAAAAAGAACTTGATGTACGTCGATCAAATGGACGGCAACAAGAAGTTCATTCCTTACGTGCTCGAAACATCGGTCGGCGCTGACCGTTCATTGCTCGCGATCCTGTCTGATGCTTACCGCGTGGAGAACAAAGGCGACGCGGAGAAAGAGCGTACTGTCATGCGCTTCAAGCCGAGCCTTTCTCCGATCAAAGCAGCGATCATGCCGCTCATGAAAAAACCAGAACTCGAAGGCACCGCTGATAAGCTCTTGCGTGAATTGCAAAAAGATTTCAAGTGCGACTACGACACCGCCGGCTCCATCGGCAAGCGCTACCGCCGTCAAGACGAAGCGGGCACACCTGCTTGCATCACGGTCGATTTCGACACACTCACCGACCTTGCGGTGACGGTTCGTCACCGCGATACCATGGTCCAGGAACGCGTCGCTCTCGATAAAGTAAAAATGTATTTGAAGGATACCTTCAATCTTTGAGGAGAAAGCCATGGCACATCAATGGGTCTATAAGTTTTCCGCGGAACTGACAGAGGGAAACAAAGACATGAAGGCGCTCCTAGGTGGCAAGGGAGCGAACCTTGCTGAGATGTGCGCGCTGAAACTTCCCGTTCCTCCGGGCTTCACGGTCTCCACTGAAGCTTGCCTGGATTACTACAAGACGGCCAAAACCATCTCGAAAGAGATTCGCGGGCAGATCGAAGCTTCTCTTGGCTGGGTAGAAAAACTCACGGGCAAGAAATTCGGCGACGCTGAAAATCCACTGCTCTTCTCGGTTCGGTCCGGCGCCCGCGCTTCTATGCCGGGGATGATGGACACCGTTTTGAATCTTGGCACCAACGATAAAACAGTGATTGGCATGGCCAAGCTTACCGGCAACCCACGTTTTGCCTGGGATGCGTATCGCCGCTTCATTCAGATGTACTCGAACGTTGTGCTCGGCGTGCGCGGGAGTGTGCTCGAAGCGCAATTGGAAGATTTAAAAGAGGCCCGTGGTGTCCACGAAGACACCAAGCTCACCGCCGATGATCTGCAAGAGCTCGTGCAAGTGTATAAAGACGTGTTGCTCTCGGAGCACGGTGTGAAATTCCCGCAAGATCCCATGGAGCAGCTGTGGGGTGCGGTCTCAGCGGTCTTCGGATCCTGGAACAACGCTCGCGCCAATAAGTACCGCGAGATGAACAACATTCCTCATGACTGGGGCACAGCGGTCAATATTCAATCCATGGTGTTCGGGAACTTGGGTGATGATTGCGCCACGGGTGTGTGCTTTACGCGTGACCCAAGCACCGGCGATAAAAAATTCTTTGGTGAGTATTTGATCAACGCGCAAGGTGAGGACGTCGTGGCCGGTATTCGCACGCCTTGGCCAATCAACGCATCTTCAACGAACGACCAAAATAAACAGTTCAAAACGCTTGAAGCGGCCATGCCGGCGGCGTACGGAGAGTTGGTGAAAACCTACCAACTCCTCGAGAAGCACTACCGCGACATGCAGGACATCGAGTTCACCATCGAAACCGGCAAGTTCTTCATTCTGCAAACACGAAACGCGAAGCGCACAGTCGCAGCAGCGATGCGGGTTGCGGTCGATCAAGTGCACGAAGGTTTGATCACCAAGAAAGACGCCTTGTTGCGGATTCAGCCGGATGACTTGAACCAGCTCTTGCACCCACGCCTGGATCCCAAGGCGCAAAAAATTCTGCTCGCCACTGGCTTGCCGGCTTCTCCGGGGGCCGCCGCGGGACACATCGTATTTCTTTCGAAAGACGCAGAAGAGTGGGCGAAGGGCGGAAAGAAAGTCGTTCTTCTTCGCACAGAAACTTCTCCGGAAGACATCGGCGGCATGGCCGCGGCTACCGGTATTCTCACCGCTCGCGGAGGAATGACTTCTCACGCGGCCGTGGTGGCGCGCGGGATGGGTAAACCTTGTGTTGCGGGTTGCACACCTCTCATCATCGATGAAAAAAATCGTACGCTGACTGTAAAAAATAAAACCTACAAGGAAGGCGACTTCCTCACGTTTGATGGCGCTACGGGCGAAGTCTACGAGGGCCTGATCCCAACGGTGGATGCGCAAATTTCGTCAGCGTTTGCGGAATACATGGGCTGGGCGGATGAAGTTCGCCGTCTCCGTGTACGCACCAATGCGGATACGCCTCATGACACCAAAGTCGCGCTGGAGTTTGGCGCGGAAGGCATTGGCCTGTGCCGCACGGAACACATGTTCTTTGCTCCTGAACGCATCCTTGCTGTGCGAGAAATGATTTTCGCGGAAACCACAGAGGATCGTAAGAAAGCATTAGATAAGCTTCTTCCATTTCAGCGCGAGGACTTCTACGGAATCTTTAAGGCGCTCAACGGTCTTCCGGCCAACATCCGTTTGCTCGATCCACCTTTGCATGAGTTCTTGCCTCACCAAGACCACGAAGTGAAAGAGCTCGCCCAGGTGCTAGGTGTCACAGAAAAACGCATTCATGAACGCAACAACGCTCTTCACGAATTTAATCCGATGCTGGGCCATCGCGGTTGCCGTTTGGCGATCACGTACCCAGAGATCTACCAGATGCAAGCGCGCGCGATCATCGAAGCGGCGATCAAGTGTGAGCAGCAAGGGATCAAGACTTTGCCGGAGATCATGATTCCGCTGACGAGTGAGCTCCGTGAGTACGCCGTCATCAAAGGTGAGTGCATCGAAGAGATCGAGAAAGTCTTCAAAGAGAAGAACGCCAAGGTGAAATACAAAGTCGGCACCATGCTCGAGCTTCCCCGCGCGTGCATCATGGCGAAAGAAATTGCCACCGAGTCGGACTTCTTCTCATTCGGTACGAACGATCTGACCCAAACGACGTTCGGTCTTTCGCGCGATGACGCCGGTAAGTTTCTTCCGAGCTACACCGCTCGTGGCATCTATCCGCGCGATCCGTTCGTCGCGATCGATCGCGACGGCGTCGGTTTCTTGATGAAGCACGCTGTGGTGGAAGGCAAGAAAGGGAATCCCAGCATTCACGCCGGCATCTGCGGCGAACACGGCGGCGAGCCGAGCTCGGTAGAGTTCTGCCATCAGATCGGCCTTGAGTATGTGTCCTGCTCACCGTTCCGCGTTCCGATCGCACGTTTGGCAGCAGCACAGGCGGCCTTAAAATCATGATCATCGTCCGCGACATGGTACTGGGCGACAGCGCGTCGGTCGCCAGTATCCATGTGCGTGGTTGGCAGGCCGCATATCGCGGCATCATGCCGGATGCTTTCCTCGACTCAATGGACAGCACTCAGCGCACGGAACGCTGGCGCAGCACCGTGATACGCAACAACAGCATGAATCTTGTCGCCGAACGTGACGGCCAGGTATTTGGCTTTGGTGGCGGGGGAGTCAATCGTACTCTTGAAAAGATCCCCCATTTACAGCACGAGCTATGGGCCTTGTATTCAGACCCTGATCATTGGGGACAAGGCGCTGGAGCGGCCATCATGAATGAGTTCGCTCGACGGATTCAAGCCTCTTATCTTGTATGGGTAGCGACTGAGAATCATCCGGCCCGTAAGTTCTACACACGAATGGGCGGTCGTTTGCTTTCTCATACTAAAGACGAGGAAGTGGGTGGAGTTCTTGTTCCCCACGTGGCCCTTGAGTTCTCTGCCTGGGCAGACTAGCCTATCAAGATGAATGAAATTCGCCGTCTCATAGAAGTTATGTTGCCGCAGCAAGAACACCTCGATGCGCTGGCCGTGGGCGTGATCGATTTTGAGACTGGTAATTTCGAGATCACTGGTGACGTGCGTTTTTCTTATGACCTTGCGTCTGTCACTAAGATTCTTGGCAACGCTGCTGTCTATGCCCTGAAGCCGGAGGCGTTCACCCCCGACATGCGCTTGCTGCTTGAGCATCGCGCGGGATTACCGGCGTGGGGCCTCCTTCCGAATCCCGGCTGGCGTGAGATCATTCTTTCTTACCAACCAAAAATTTCTGAGACGCTCTATTCTGATTTCTCTGCCATGCGGGTGACGTTAGAACTGGAAAAACTGGGTCTCAGTGTGCCGAAAGTCATGGAGACGCTCTGGGATCCGGAAGTTTGTTTCTGGAGCAAGTATCCACGGAGCCATTTTAGCCCAAAGACCGGCGAGCGCGGTGGCTATGGAATCTACGGCGATGTCCACGATCCCAATGCGTGGGTCATCAAAGAATGGTGTGGTCATGCGGGGCTCTTTGGAACCGTGAGCGGCGTCTGTCGCACACTGCTGAAGCTCGAAGCCCAAACCTCTTTCATTAGCAAAACGAGGTCAGCTCTCAAGGGACATGAACATCGCTTCATCAACGGCTGGGATCGCGTTGAAAATCCTGCCAACACTTTGGCCGGCGTGGGATGCTCGCCCCATACGTTCGGGCATCTTGGCTTCACAGGCACTTCCGTTTGGATCGACGCCGACAAACGCAAAGGTCACGTGATTCTCAGCAACACCACACGCGACGGGTGGTTCTGCAAAGATGGGCTGAATGAAATGCGCCGAGCGATCGGCGAGTGCGTCTGGAAAGACTGATGCCATGCAAGCCACTTGTCATTATTGTTTTGAGCCTTTCACTCTGACTATCTTCCTCGAAGAGGGCGAAGAGCAGGAATTCATTACCGACTGTGAAGTCTGCTGCCACCCTCTACAAATCAATGCCGTTTGGAGTGAAGACGAGGGCCGCTTCTCGGTGGACGTCTCGCCCGGCTGATCTATACTTAGAGAAACAAGGATGTTTCTCATGCGCCAGCACTTCTACGGGCTCACCGTCGTTCTCATTGGTTTAAATATTTTCTGTGCCGTCGCTTGGCCTACGGGCCTGTGGTCACTCTTCGTTATTATTCCGTTCCTCGCTATCGGGTTTAGTGACGTGTTGCAAAGCAAGCAGGCCATCCGCCGAAACTATCCGGTGCTGGGAAACTTTCGCTATCTTCTCGAAATGATCCGCCCGGAAATTAACCAGTACTTCATCGAGAGTAATACGGACGGTGCTCCCATCAATCGGGAGAATCGCTCAGTGGTTTATCAGCGCGCGAAGAAAGTCACCGACACCATTCCCTTCGGAACGCAGCAAGACGTGTACCGCGAGGGATACGAGTTCGTGGGCCATTCGATGCGTCCTCATCATGTCGACCCCGCTACTCTGCGGGTGGTCGTGGGTGGACCGCAATGTACGCAACCCTACGACGCCTCAATCTTCAACATCTCGGCGATGAGCTACGGCTCCCTCTCACAGAATGCGGTACTGGCCTTGAACGGTGGTGCTAAAGACGGTGGGTTCGCCCACAACACCGGTGAGGGTGGTCTCTCGTCGTGGCACCTCGAAAACGGTGGCGACGTCATCTGGCAGATTGGCACAGGCTACTTCGGGTGCCGTGATAATCAAGGCCAGTTCCATGCAGAACTCTTCGCCCAGAAAGCCGTCGATCCGCGAGTAAAAATGATCGAGATCAAACTGAGCCAAGGAGCGAAGCCAGGCCACGGCGGCATCCTTCCGAAAGAAAAGCTCACAGCGGAAATTGCGCACATTCGTAACGTCCCTATGGGAGACGACGTCATTTCACCACCCGGGCACTCGGCCTTCAGCACACCGATTCAGCTGCTGGCCTTCGTGCAAAAATTGCGCGAGCTCTCCGGTGGCAAGCCCATCGGGATTAAGTTCTGCGTGGGCCGCGAAGAAGAATTCATTGCGCTCTGTAAGGCGATCGTGCAAACCGGTACTTTGATCGACTACATCGCTGTTGACGGCGGCGAAGGCGGCACGGGAGCCGCACCGCTGGAGTTTTCCAACTCCGTCGGGATGCCCGGCATCGATGCGGTAGTTTTCGTGGTGAACGCGCTCAGGGGCTTCGGTCTCAAAAATAAAATCCGCGTTTTTGCCTCAGGAAAACTCACCACCGCTTTTGGGTTGATTCGTCTGATGTCCTTGGGCGTAGACGTACTCTACGCCGCACGTCCGTTCATGCTTTCGCTCGGATGCATCCAGGCCCTGCGCTGTAACACCAACGACTGCCCGACAGGAGTCGCGACACAGGATCCGCGGCTAACGAAAGGTTTGGTGGTAAGTGACAAACGTACTCGCGTAAAAAACTTCCACGGGCAAACACTACGAACGGTGGCGGAGATCATCGGGGCCATGGGGCTGCATTCGCACCGCGAGCTGCGTCCCCACCACTTGCGTCGACGCGTGTCTCAGTTTGAAGTGAAGAGCTGGGATGACATCGTGGAGTGGGTTCCGGACGAGACATGGCTACATACACCGCCCATGAAGTGGTCTAAGCAGTGGAATGACATCACGGCGGCGCGCTTTTAGAAGTGTCGCATCGCACGAGAGACAAAAACCTCTCTGAGCGGGTAAAAATAGAGTACCAAACCCTCAAGGATCGAGGTCTCTATGTTGTCTCTTTTGTTGACCCTTTTTCTCTCCACACAAGCTCATGCCTACATGGTCATCAGCGACGTGGACGACACCGTCAAGATCACGAACTCCGGTAGCACGACGCAAGCAGCGTGGAGCGGTCTTTTTAAGAAAGATGTCTTTCCCGGCATGCCGGAAACCTACCGGGCCTGGTCCGCGGACGGCGCCCAACTTCACTTCGTGACAGCATCACCGACGCTCATCCGTGGCAAGATCAACGAACTGTTGGCGCATTATAATATCCAGGCCGCGTCGCTGACCTTGCGAGGCAACCTCTTCGAATCAAAACTCAAATACAAAGTGCGGGAGATTTCTCGCATCATGGACCGGTTCTCCTCAGAAGACGTGGTCTTGGTCGGGGATGACGTGGGCCAGGATCCGGAAGTCTTCGCTGCGCTTAAAGAAAAATACGGCGCGCGTGTTTTGGTTTCCTACATTCGTCCGGTGCGGGCCCGCGAAGCGCTGCCCGGTCTGATCCCGTACGTGACGGCCTTCGACATCGCTAGCGAGGAACGTGCGCTGGGCCGCTTGAATTTCATCGAAATGGGCCGCATCACTCTGGCGGTCGTGAAGGGCGATAAGACGAAACTCTTTCCGACATTCGCCTGGTGCCCGCTCGAACTGGACGGCACAGGTCTTCCGACGGACAGCTCGAACGAGCTCGGCGCCGAAAAAGTAGAAATCTTCATCGAAACCATTTGCCGAGGAAGACAGTCGGAAATGGAAAGTCTGCCCTAGCTGAAACGTCCCTGGTAGAATGGAGCTTCATCTCGAGGAGTTCCGTACCATGGATTTGCAGCATCTCATCGCCCAAGAAGATCTCATTCGTCGTCGCCACGAATTCAAGCGCGTGTTTTTTTACCGCGTCTGCGGAGCGGGCATGGGCCCAGCTGCGGTGCTGATGAAACAAGCGGGGCTGCATGTGGAAGGTGCCGACAGCGCCTTCTATCCTCCGATGTCGACGTACCTTGAAAGCACGGGCATTCCATTACACAAACTCGAAGCGGCGACACCTGAGATGCTGCGCCAGTTTGATTTGATCGTTGTAGGTAACTCGCTCTCGGGAAAATCAGAACAAGCGCGCATGCTCGAAAAAACTGGCGTGCCCTTCACATCTTTCCCAGCGGCGCTCGGTGCTTTAGTTTTGAAAGAACGCCAAGTCATTGGTGTTTGCGGAACTCACGGAAAAACCACCACGACCTTCTTTCTCACACAGATGCTCGAGAGCCTTGGCCAGAAGCCTGGCTACCTCGTGGGCGGAATTATCGATGGCCGCGATCCCGCGCGCTTAGGTGAGGGGAAATATTTCCCTATCGAAGGCGACGAGTACGACTCGGGCTACTTCCATAAAATTTCCAAGTTCCGTCTCTACGAACTGAAGCACATGATTCTGACGTCGCTGGAGTTTGACCACGCGGATATTTTTTCGAGCGTCGAAAAGATCGAAGACGAATTCCGTGATGTGATTCCAAAACTCAAGGGCCAGATCATCATGAATCTGGAGTACACCTCATCGCAGAAACTGTGGGGTGATTACCTCGGCAGCACACCGGCCAAATCCTGGGTGAGCTATGGCCCCGGCGCGCCGATTGGCCCCCATGACGTGATCACCGAAGAAAACGGCTCGCGCTTCACGCTCACGCTGGGCGACGAAGACGTCGACTTTGAAACGAGTGCGGTGGGCATGCACAACGTGCTGAACGTCACCGCCTGCTTGGCGTTCTTGCACGGTGAAGGATTTAAGATTCCTGACTTGCAAAAAGCCGTGAAAGAGCTCGGCATGGTGAAGCGCCGGCAAGAAGTGCGCGGCTCTTACAAAGGCGCCACCGTTATCGATGACTTTGCCCACCATCCGCGCGCCATCACTGTGACCCTCGACGCGATTCGCGCTCGTTTTAAAAACCGTCGCATCATCACGGTCTTTGAGCCGGTGTCGGCAACGGCGCGCTCGAGCATTTTTCAGACGGAATTCCGCGATAGCCTGGCGGGCGGCAGCGACGAAGTCATCATCGCAAAGCCGGACCTTGCCACCACCGCACTCGGTGGATCAGACCTCGACGGCGTGAAGCTCGCGGCAGAAATTCAATCCATTCACAAACGTCCTGCTCAGTGTGTGTCGACGCTCGCCCCTTTGCGCGCGGCCATCGACGCCACGGTGAAGAGCGGTGACGTTTTGGTGATCCTCTCTAACCGCACATGCCTCGGGCTGTGGGAGTCTGACTTTGTTCAGGCACTCAAGTAACCTCCTCGCATTCATCTTGCTTCTGACGTCGGTGCAGTCGTGCGCTTCGCCGCTGAGTCCCGCTTCGCAGGCAAGTACGCTGGCGCAGTATCACAAGCTCTACGATGCCCATCGCAAAGAAATGTGCCCCGCCGGTCTCGAAGCCGAGTTCGAAGGTTTGCTCAAAAAATTTCGTGGCCATGGCCACTGGGTGCCCGAGCTCGCCGACGACGTGGACTACGTCACAGTAGAAAAGCTCTTGCCGGAAATGGAAAAGAAACTCAAGTGGATCCAAGACCAGCGCGCGCTGCTGATGAAAAAGAAGAAACTTCCCGGCGCCAGCGTGACAGATCGGGTGGAAGCGGACCTCAAGCTCCTGCTCAAGTACAAGTACATCTGGGAAACTTCTCCCGATGAAACCATCCGTCGCCAAGCTGCGGAAGGGTCGCTCAAGACCTTGGTCAAGCTGCGCGCCGACTGGGACAAGCTTCTTAAGACGCTCAACTACCTCACGAACTATTCGTTCCCCGTGGATCACTTAAAGAATCGCAAGATCTACGACGAGTTCCGTGACCGCTCGGAGCCGACCGCGAAGCAGATCTCGAACTACGCCTTCTTCTATCGTCGCTTGCTCGAAGACGGTGCCTACAATCCCGACCACACCAGCAGCGATTCCTGGCTGCGCACGACCTTGGATACTGTTCATCTCGAAATCCAGCGCCCCATGGTGGTCGTCGAGGAAGATCTGCGCTACGACCTCGAGTTCGTCCTCGCGCGCCTGCGCAAAGAGCTCGAGCGCGGCAAGAGTTCGCTCGTTGCCCGTCTGGGCGAGTGGGAAGAGCGCACCTCGAAGGCGCTGCAGTTCTACCGAGATATCATTGAACCTGAGAACCGTGCCAAGTCCCGCGCGCTGATCAAAGAAAAAAACCAGGCCACGCTTCAGCTCAAAGAGTGGATGGCGAATCAGCAAGCGAAGAGCTGGCTATGGTGGAGTCGCCAAGACGAAACGATGAAGGCGCTCTATTCCATCGAGACGATCCTTTACAATGAAGTTGGCAACGTCGACGAAGAAGAAGCCCTGGAGCGCCTGGACGTCGCGCAGGTGGTGGTGAATCGCAAAGACGTACCGTTCTATCGTACGCTCGATCCCATCCAGGAGATCTATCCACTGCTGCGCAAAGACCGCTCGGAGAAAGAGATCCAATCGCAAGACTGGTTAAACATTCTTTACCGTCGTGGGGAATTTTCGTTCACCTACTACTACATGCCCGGTGCGGTGAAGGCCTTTTGCCCGGACATGTCCCCGACGGGCAAGCGCCTGCAGCGGGAAAACCTCGAGATAGCTCTGTCTCTATTGCGGGAGCCCCGCAAAGACTTCCAGGCGCTGCGCTACTTCTCACGGGCCTCCATGCCGGGGCGGATTAACATGGCGAGTGTGTGGGACGACTATCAGCGCCTGCCGGAGCGACCGGGTTTGATCGTTACCGGACAGGATAAGCTGCGGGCCCAGCTGAAAAACAGCGAGCTGAATTACCTCTACCAGTTCAATGACCCTGAGGGTGAGCCTTACCGCGTTTACCAGAGTGGAAATAAAATCTATGTGGCCCGCTCCATTGAGGGCCAATGGGTGTTTTACTCCTGGAGAAACCCCCATTACTTTATCTATTTCGGTTTAAAGAAAACTCCTGCAACTCTTAAGTGAATTCCCTTTGCCACTCCTCGGCAAAATGGGTATAAAAACGCGCCTTAGACTATTAATTGTTTAGATTCGCGCGAGGAGCTCCCCATGTTGAAAGACTTTTTGTTCACTTCAGAATCTGTAACTGAGGGCCACCCGGATAAGATCGCCGACCAAATTTCGGACGCAGTTTTGGACGCCATGTTGACCCAAGATCCGAAGTCGCGCGTCGCCTGCGAAACTCTCATCACCACGGGCCTCATCGTTGTGGCCGGCGAGGTCACGACCAACGCCAACGTCAACGTGAACGACATCGCACGCGAGACAGTTCGTAAGATCGGCTACGACCACTCTGACAAAGGCTTCGACGCTACAACGTGCGGTGTGACTGTTGCTCTCGGCAAACAATCACAAGACATCGCCATGGGTGTGAACGAAGGCGAAGGCACGTACCTCGATCAAGGTGCGGGCGACCAAGGTTTGATGTTCGGTTACGCGGTTAACGAAACGGCGAGCTACATGCCGGTGACGATCGACCTTTCTCACCAACTCGCCAAGCGCCTCACTGAAATCCGTAAGAGCGGCATCGCAAAAGACTTACGTGCTGACGGTAAAACCCAAGTGACCGCTCAGTACGTCGACGGCAAACTCAAGCGCCTCGACGCCATCGTCGTCTCAACTCAGCACGCCGAATCGATGACTCTCAAGCAAGTTCAAGAAGCCGTGATGGAAGAAGTCATCAAGAAGACGGTTCCTACGCACTTGATCGACAAAGACACGAAGTACTTCATCAACCCCACTGGCCGCTTTGTGATCGGCGGACCCATGGGTGACTGTGGTCTTACTGGCCGCAAAATCATTGTTGATACCTATGGCGGTCACGGCGCTCACGGCGGCGGTGCTTTCTCTGGTAAAGATCCTTCGAAAGTCGACCGTTCAGCGGCGTACGCTGCTCGTCACATCGCGAAGAACGTTGTGGCCGCGGGCCTTGCTGAGAAAGCCCTCGTGCAGGTCGCTTACGCCATCGGCGTCGCGAAGCCGATGTCACTCTTGATCGATACTTTCGGCACAGCGAAGGTCGACGAGATGAAGTTGCAAGCCGCGATCAACGAACTCTTCGACATGCGTCCGAAGGCGCTCATTCAGCGCTTGAACCTCTTGCGCCCGATCTACTCGACCACAGCGGCTTACGGTCACTTCGGTCGTAAAGGCAAAGCAGGCGAGTTCACATGGGAAGAGACGGATATGGTGGAGAAGCTCAAAGCTTTCTTCTAGAGGAGTCCATCTCATAAATGCCAACTGCGGCGTTGCCCGCGTCGATCGCTTGCGCGGCTTACTTCTAGTAAGCCTCCGCGCTCTCTCCTTGGCGCCTAGCATTTGGCTATTTCTGAGATGTCCTCTAATATGAACTTAAGAGAACAACAGGTGAGGGGTCCGTAAGGGCCCTTTTTTTTTATGAGCGAAATTTATTTCTTAATCCGCCACGCGCCTTTTTGGGCGATTCCCGTCCTGATTGTGGCCGGTGAATTCGCCTATCTCTTTTGGCTGCGGAAGAAGAAAACAAACGTCAAAATCTGTATTATTTTCATGTTTATTTCGTCGTTGGCATTGGGCTGGTACTTCTACGCCGGAGGCCCTGATAAGGCTGTGCGAAAATTCATGAAATGGCATCGCTCTCTCGAAATATAACCAATACTTACATAGTGTCCAAAAATTGATACAACCTCTCGGGTACCGTTAGCATATTGGCAGGAGGATCTATGGACGATCTTAACTTTCTGCAACGCAGCTTCGATCAGGCCCCGACCGCACCTTTGGTCATCGTAGAAGACGACAACCTCCTGGGGCTCACGCTTAAAAAATATCTCGAGCGTACTTTTGGTTTGAAGGTGTTGCTCTACACTTCCTCCGAAGATTGCTTGGTGGAGTTCACTAAGAACCACGACCCGAAATCTCCGTTCTTCTTGCTCGCCGACATTTCTCTGGGCCAAGGCTCCGACGGATTGTTGTTGATCGATATCTTGAAAGAGCGCGGCTTCGCATTCACATCAGTGGTGATGACGGGTTTCGCGAGTATCGAAACCGCCATTGCCGCCACCAAGCGCGGTGCTTTCCATTACCTCACTAAACCTTTCGAACTCGATGTACTCAAGCAGCTTGTGTTCAATGGTTTCCGTGAACGCTTAGGCATTGAGCTCAATGGCGTGACGAATTCCGGCACAGACGAGGGCGGACAGATGCGTTCGGGCCGCGCGGCCCGTCCGATGATTCCACAGCTCAAGCTCGAGCGGCCGATCGCAGAGGACATGTTCTACGGTATGGTAGGGCGTTCGGCGGCGATGAAAGAAGTTTTCGAACGCATCAAGAAAGTCGCGAAGTCAGACTCGACCGTCTTGATCACGGGCCCATCTGGCACCGGTAAAGAATTGGTGGCGAACGCGATTCACAAGCTTTCTAACCGCGGTTCGGCTCCGCGCGTGTCTGTGAACTGCGGAGCGATCCCAGGCGAACTCCTCGAATCTGAACTCTTCGGCCACATCAAAGGTGCCTTCACCGGCGCCATCAGTAATCGCAAAGGCCGCTTCGAACTCGCGCACCAGGGCACACTGTTCTTGGACGAGATCGGCGACATGCCGCTATTGTTGCAGGTTAAACTTTTGCGCGTGCTTCAGCTTCGCCAGATCGAGCCCGTTGGTTCATCGGAAGCCGTCGACGTCGACGTGCGCATGGTCGCTGCCACTCACCGGGACCTCGAGCTACAAGTGAAAGACGGCCGTTTCCGCGAAGACTTGTTCTATCGTTTGAACGTGATTCCCGTGAAGCTTCCGGCTTTGAAAGAGCGCCGCGAAGACATCCCTCTTTTGATCAGCTACTTCCTCGACCGTTTTACCTCGGCCGATCGCTCGAACGAAATCAGCTTCAGCCATGAGGCCATGGATTTGATGATGAGCTATGACTGGCCAGGAAACGTGCGCGAGCTTGAGAACGTCATCGAGCGCTTGGTGATTCTGCGTGGGGGGAATGAGATCCTGCCGGAAGATTTGCCTTCAAAAATCTACCGCACCAATCCGTTGGTTTCGTCGCAGTACAAAACGATCTTTGAATTGCCAGATCAAGGCGTGGATCTGAAGACGATCTTGTCGGACATCGAAGACTCATTGATCCTGCAGGCGCTTAATCGCACCGGCGGAAACAAGAACCAAGCGTCGAAACTGCTTTCTTTGAACCGCACGACGTTGATTGAGAAGATGAAGAAGAAGGGACTCGAGAACGGATCTACTTTAGAGAGCTAAATTTGTGAAGCCGCGCGCGGTTCAAGCGCGCGGTGAATTCTTCCACCGACAATTTGTATTTTACCCGCAGCACCTCAAGCGCAGCTTGCACCTGGGGATGTTTCGCGTGCCCCACTAAAAACTCGTCGAGCGTGAGGATGCTGATGCCAGGGAGAAGGTGAGGGGGAAAATCTCGTTTGTTATTTGTCAGCAGTGTGGTCGCGCCACAACTGCGCACACAGGCAGCGATGGGTTCATCGCTCGGGTCCGGTAGTCCTACGGTCGTCCCACATTCCTCCACAAGGGTTTCTGGCGACAGTGCGATACCAAGCTCGCGCTGTAACCACGGCCCCCAGTAGAGCGCGATAAAGCTGGCCACGTGCAGTTCGATCAAGAGGTCACGGCCAGTCTCACCCCAGAGGGTGTTGGTGTCTGCAACGAGGGCAATCTTCATAGACCCTTAAGCTGTCATGTTTTTGGGGCATTAAAAAGGAGCACTTAGGCATGGCTTTCTGTGAAATTTCAGACATTTGAAAGAGGAAAACTTCGCCGCTCTGGAGCCAAACAATAAACAAAGGCACACTATGCCCATGACGAAGGTAGCACTTCTATTGATGGCCCTGTTGTTGAGTTTCTCCGCCTGGGCGATTCCGTATCCTATATGCAAGCGTGAAGGCGACGTGGCCCGTTACAAGCAACTGGCGCGCACACTTTCGAACGACGAAGCGGCGACCATCGTGGCCGCGCAACGGAGTTGGGACATCGAGCGCATCCGCCGCGGGGAAGAGCGCGGTGTCGCGTGTCCTTGCGACAATAACAATCCTGGTCTGCAAGAACTCATTACTTTCGTGGAATCCGACTTTCGTCTGATTCAAGACGAGTTGCTCGCCCAGACCGATGCGGCCCAGGAGCAAGCGGCACGAACAGCGGGCGCACAAGTCCAGGCTGCCTGCCAGGCGCGCGAGCATGCTCTTCACCAACGACTTTTGCGTGATTCTCAGTTGGCCTACGGGCCCACTCCCGCTGGCACTCAGCGGATGGATGGGTTTAATCTGGAAGGAGTGAAAGGCTTCATCCGCACTGAGGGAAATCTGAAGACTTTCGCTTTTGCTGGCTCGGCGACACCGTTCGATTGGTACTCAAATATTGCGACGAAGGGTGGCAGTCAGCTGCGTCGGGCGATGCAGGTTCAACTAGCAGCTGCCGTTCAGTGGGTGAAATCAGGGAAGAGTATACAGTGCACCGGCCACAGCCTTGGTGGTGGAGTGGCCGAAGGTTTCTGCGCGGCCGTCATGAGACAAGTGCGACAAGATACGGCGAACTTTCGCGATTTCGGTGACTACATGTCTGACAATCGTATCAAGGTTGTGACTTTCAATGCTTTGGGTGGAAGCCACGCTTTCCGCGACGCTGTTCGAAATACGGAACGAGGGGTGAGGGATGTTCCTGCCCCCGTTGGTTCGAACTCGTGGCTAGCTTCTAATACGCTCCACTACCGAGTAGAAGGGGATCCGCTCGCCCACATCACAGGAACGCCACACCTCATGGGTACGGTCTTCCAAAAGCCCGCAACTCGCACCGTGACTCGGACCGGGTCTCGGGAGCTAACGGCGATGCGAAATGGCGTAGCTTCCGTAGCAGATGTGGTGGATGACGGGTGGAGACGTCTGTGGGGTGGACAGGCCGATGAGCAGTCCTCGGTAAGGCAGAGCGAGACCTGTGCCGCCAGCGAAGATCCCTTGGGGGCGCACGATCTCGCGTCCTGCCGTGAGATCCTGGGCGTGAACAGTGGTTGGGAGATCTCAGAGGTCGCGCAGGTCGAGATCGACGCCCGCTATTAAAACCATTCCCTAAATGCCATCTGCGGCGTCGCCTGCGTCGCTCGGTTGTGCGGCTTACCTTTAGTAAGCCTCCGCCCTCACATCCTTGGCTTCTAGCATCTGGCCATTTATGAAATGGTTTTAGTCGTTCTTATTGAGATAGTTGAAGACGATCTTCTCCGAGAGCTTCGGATCTAGCGGAGCACTCTTATTCACATACCGATGCAGATTTTTTTGGAGTGATTCGAACTGGGCCTTAAGCGCGCGGCAGCGGGTGCAGATCACGAGATGAAAGCGCAGCTGCAGCTTCTGCAGGAAGCTGAGCTTGGGATCAAGTAATACTTCCGGCACTTCACGACACGTTAACATTTACGTCTCACCCACATAGTTTTCCAGACAGAGGCGAAGCGCTTGGCGCCCACGCGTCAGGAGCTGGCGAAAGTTAGCGTAACTCACACCTAAAATGTGACAAAGCTCCTTGGGATCCTCGTCATTCTGGAGAGTCAGGAGGAGAGCGTCTTTATGGCGTTCAGGCAGGCCCTCCAGGCACTCCTGGAGCTTTTCACCCGCTTCCGAAGAGAGCAGCTCATCGATCGGCAAAGGCTTCACGCCGGTCTTCCAGTGGCCCTTCTGATCGTACTGCTGGGAAACGAGGTGTTCGATGGCCGCAAGATCCCCGTGGCTCTCCACGCGGCCGCGCTTGCGGCGGGTCTCGCGCACCGAATTGAGGAAGATTCCGAAGAGGAAGGTGGAGAGTTTCACGTCGTCTTGGATGTCGCAGAGTTTGCGGAAAAAGACGCCGAAGCATTCCTGAACTGCGTCTTCGGCTTCTTCACGGCTGAGGCCCTTCGCCTGGCCCAGGTTTCCCAGGACCGCGACGAAATGGGACACGAAGTGATTCACCGCTTGCGGGTCGCGCGCCAGAAAGGCGCGGCGAAAGTCGGTGTCTTCCGTGAACTTCATCAGGGCTTCGTCGGCGCTTTCTTGATCGACTCGCGGATGAAGTACTTGATCACCGTGTTCCGTTCCGCTCCACCGAGGAGCTTGCGAAGATCTTCGTACACGCCGTCGTCATAGATGAACGAGTTGGCCGTACCGGGGCCCTTCTGAACGCGCTCGGCGATGCTGTCGAAGCGGCCCGCCATGGTTTCGAGTTTCTGCATCGTCCCCTGCATCGGAGCGGTGGCGCGGCCCATGTTATCCGCCGTGCGTGCGAGGCCATCCATGGTGGTCGCGAGTTTTTCGGGATCGACGGCGTCGAGCAAAACGTCGAGCTTGATCATGATGCGTTCGGCTTTATCAGCGATGTTGCCACCTTTAGCGGCAATGGCCTTGAGGTCGAACGACGCTTCGAACTGGAGCATGTCGTTCAGGGGATCGAAGGGACCCGCTTCCTTCGTGCCACCTTTGATCTGCAGGTACTTGTCGCCGACGAGTCCGGCGTTGCTGATTTCGACCTTACTGTCCTTGCGGATCCACGGCAGATTCTTTTCGGTGATGAGCAAAATGATCTCGACGCTGTCTTGGCCCGAGATCAAGATGTCTTCGACGTGGCCAATGCGCAGGCCTCGCAGTTCAACCACGGCACCGGGGCGCAGGTTCTCCGCGTTCGGAACGATCGCTCGCACGTTGATCCGACTTTCGAAGAGGGACGACTCTTTGCCGATGGCCACGATCATGATCATCAACACCACCGTCAGGAGGGTGATGAAGATGCCGACTTTCACGAGGTTCGATTTGTCTTTGGCGCGCATAAAAATCCTTAAAGGCTCACGTGGAAGTTCTGCACCACGGAGTCCTTGCTGTTATCAAATTCTTCGACCGTACCTTGGAACGCTATCCTTCCGCTGTCGATGACCATCAACCGGTCACATACCTTCTGCGCGGCCGGGATGTCGTGGGTCACAAAGATTCCCGCGGCACCCCGCTCGCGAAACGAGCGCATGATCTCGAGCACGTTCTCGACGTTGACGGGATCGAGGCCCGCGGTGGGTTCATCATAAAGGATCACGTCGGGTGAGAGCACCATGGCGCGTGCCAGGCCTGCGCGCTTCTGCATGCCGCCGGAGAGGTCCGAGGGAAAAAGTTTTCCCGCGTCCTTGAGGTGCACGAGGTCCAAGATGTCTTGCACCCGTTTTTCTTCTTCGCTGATGCTCAGGTTCACGTGCTCGCGCAGCGGGTAGGCGATGTTGTCGTACACGCTCATGGAGTCGAACAAGGCACCGCTCTGGAAGGCGTAGGAAATCTTAGTACGAATTTTGAACATCGCCTCTTCGCTCAGAAGATCGATGCGTTTTTTTTGAAACCACACTTCGCCGTCGTCCATGGTCTCAAGGCCCACGAGGCATCGAAGCATGACGCTCTTGCCGGTGCCCGAGTTTCCGAGGAGGCCGACGATCTCACCTTTCTTAATACCGAAGCTCACATCGCGGTGAATGACCTTGTCACCGAAACTTTTTTTGAGGTTTTTGATTTCAAGGATGTTTTCCATGAGGGCCTTAATCGAACAGCAAGATCAAGATCTTGCTCAAGAAGAAGTCCGACACGAGGATCACGATGCTCGAGCGCACCACCACCCAGGTAGCCGCCTGGCCCACGCCGCGGGTGCCTTCCTTGGTGTTGAAGCCGCGCCAGCACGCAAAGAGCGTGATGATGAAGGCGAAGAACATGCACTTGATGTAGCAGCTGAACACGTCGTGCAGCTTGATAGTGGAGAGGACCTTGTTGAAGTAAAAGCCGTAGGCCATGTCGAACTCGGCCCGGGCGATGAAAGCACCGCCGATGATGCCGACGAAGGTGGCGAGGATGCCGAGCAAGGGGAGCGAGACCATCGCTGCCACCATCCGAGGAACGACGAGCACTCGAATCGGTGAGGTGCCGAGGGCGCGGATGGCATCGATCTGTTGCGAGACGTTCATGGCGCCGATCTCAGCGGCGATACCTGAGCCGATGCGGCCCGCGACCAAGAGAGATGTAAAAATCGGGGCCATCTCGCGAATGAGGGAGAGCGAGACGATGGCGGGGACGTAGAGAGTTCCGCCGAATTTGGCGAGGCCATAGCCGAACTGGAGGGTCATCACCAGGCCCATGACAAAACCGATCACGATGGTGATCGACAGAGAACGTTGGCCCAGTTCGACGATCTGTTCGAGGACGCGCAGCCAGTAGAACGGCGGCGTGAACATGCAGCGGAACGTCTTGGCCGTTAGGGCGACGAGTTCGCCGACGAATTCGAATTGGTGACGAGCGCGTGCCATCATCGGAATTCAACCCCCTTCACCATCGTGGCGAAGGCCTGCAAGCTGTTCTGCGTGCGCGTGCGGGGACTGATGAGGACGAAGTCGTAGTAGCAGTGATCGCGGCGGTAATTACGAATGTGAAGGAGAACCTTTACACCATCCACCATGGCCTCAGCTTCCATTTCGAATGCTTCGCGGTCGTGCCACTCGAGCGTGTTCTTTCCAAGCGGCTTGAACTCGGGGTAGTCCTTGAAGGTTTTCACCGCGAGTGTTTCCAGCGGGAGGGATTGGAATTCTCCGCAGAACGAATTCACCATCATGACGTCGCCGCTCTGTTGCTGCACCCACGCGAGGTCACTTTCGCGCGGATCGGTTGCGGCCCAGCCGTTCATTTCAAATTGAACTTTGAGATCTTTGTCTTTGCTGGCACGCGGATCTTTCGAAGGCATGAAAATCGAGCAGGCCGCCAAGGGTAGCAAGCATGTGAACAAGATTAGTCGGCCATGGCGAAGCATTTCGATTTCCTCAGCAACAATTCATCCTCCATTTAACAGGGAGAGATAAACCTTTGTAAACGAAAGCGAGCGCGGTCAACGTCAAAGTCTCGACAGGATTTTTTTGCCGCAGGTAAGTTTTTCCACCTAAAAATCAGAATTCGGCTAAAATTGCCTTATGGGTGACTCGCGCGTCTAGGATGGACGTGCCCCCACAGGAACCAATGACTCAAATGCGCGCGCTGCCAAGATGGCTCCCCGTTCTCGCATTGACCCTTTTATGGGTCTTTCCCGCGTTTTCCGACGTATTTAATCAAGAAAGTTTTAAGACGCACCTGCGCTGGAATCTCATGCTTCCCAAGGAGCAGGTCACGATCTCTAAGAAAGACAACGTTGTGACCATCGAAACTCTTAATCTGCCACTCTTTGAGCAGATCGCCGGTGAGATGACCAAGATGAAGCGCGCAGAAGGCTACGTGGAGAATGTCGCCTTCAGCCAAGAAGGCTTCCCAGCACAACCCGCCAAGGCCGTCGTAACCCTTAAAGACGCCTCCGTCGAACTCTTCAGCTTCTACCGGGACGTCGACCGCAAATGGATTATGGATTTCTGGGTCAACGCCGACAGCTTGCCGTCGCGAGCCGCTTCTTTGCAAAAGCCACTGCCTTTGCCGGCCATCGAGACGAAAGTCGCCGTCAAAAAAACCTCGAAGCCGATTCCTCTAGAGCTCAAGGCCCCGAAGAAGTCTCTCTTGGAAGTGGTCGCTGTGCCCGCGCAAACGGTGCAGAAGACGAACCCCGAGTACCGCGACTTCCGCTATGGTGCTGCGTTCGTTTGGGACTACGTTCCTTTGCTTCCGCCGCTCGAGCGTGACGTGCAGCTCGAAAGCAAGATCCCGGAAACTTTTTATGCTATTAAAGACCGCGAACTGTTGGATGATCCTAAAGAAGCCCATCTGCAGTTGACCATCAATCTCTACCGCCAAGAGAAGTGGGGCTTGATGAACAAGTCGCTCACTCTCTATCAGAAGAAGTATGGCGACGACGCGAACTTCGACACCAACGAGTGGCTGCGCCTCAACGCGCTTTTCCGCTCGAACATCACCAAGAAAGATAAGACCTTGCAGGCCACAGCGATGAACCTGCTGGGGAATCTTCTCGAGCGCACCACCAACTACGAACTCAAGCGCGGCGCTTTCCGCTACATGATGCAGTACCAGATTGATCGCGGCGATTACTTCAAAGGTCTTGAACTCGCTAAGCGCTTCTTTGTGGAGGCCCGCGGCCAGTACGATTACGATATGGTGGTGCTCGCCTCCAACGTCATTCTGAATTCGTTGGCGCGCCTTCGCCAGGAAGACAAGATCGCAGAATTCCTCTCCGATAAAAAGCTCGCTTCATTGCTGCCGCCGCAAACCGAGCTCGCCTACGCGTCCTATTCGTTGCTAGCCGCGGGTAAGAGTGCCGAAGTGGTGAAGCGCTTCAAGGCGCAAGAAAAAAACCTCATCAAGCCGATTCACCCGTCGATCCTTTACAACGTCGCCGAAGCTCTCTTCCGCGAGGCCGAGTACGAAGAAGCCGCTCGGGTGTACGACCTGTTTGTTTCCGACTGGGCCCATTTGCGTGAGGCCGCCGCCGCTCGCTTGCGTCTTGCCCTGAGCTACGAGCTGCTCGATCGCAAAGCCGCGGAAACCACCGTTCTCTATAAAAACGCCATCGACCGCAGTCCGTACCCGGAGTACCGCTTCGAAGCGAAGCTTCGCTACGTCGGCATGCGCATCGCTCGTAAGATCGCACCCGACGCCGCAGACCTGGAAACGGAAGTCTTCCTTGAGCAGGCCGTCGATGAGAAGAAAATTTTGACCTACGACATGAAGAAACTCCTGTGGCTGGTGCGGTTGCGGACGTTTATTTCTCGCAAATCTTACGACGAGGCCCTCGCTTACTTAGCTTCGATTCCGACTGATACCTTGAAGCCCTCTGAGCGTCGCGTGTTTGATGGCGACGGGGCGGAAGTCGTGTTTGGCGTGATTCAACAGGCCTACCTAAAAGAAGACTACACTCGCGCCGTGAAGATGTGGGAAGTGTACAAGGACCGCTTCGAGAAGCGCGTGGCGGGTAACCCGTACATGAACTTCGTCATCGCCGACAGCTTCATCAAGCTGGGGCTCTACCAAAGTTTCGATCGCGCCTATGGCGTGCTGAAGTCCATGGCGAACGAAGAGACCCGTGAATATCCACTGTGGGTGGAGCGCACGAAGGATCTTCCCATGAGCGACATGCTCGAGGAGCTCGGTCTGATCAAGTCGATCTCATCGAAAGAATGGGACCAGGCGAAGGCCAAGTTGGCCTCGTATCCGGTGTCACTCCGGGACTCTGTAAACTTCTCTTACTACCAGGGATTAGTAGCTTACCAGACCGGAGAGTGGTCGAAGGCAGCCGAAGACTTCGAGAAAGTTCTCATCAAGCAGAACCCGAAAAACCGCCTGACGCCCCGGCAAATGTCTGAGCTTTTGATGGGTTACGTGGAGAGTCTCTACAACCTCAAAGACCTCGAACGCTTCAAGACCGTCGTGAAGGCCCTGGCCGCGGATATCCAACGATCAAAGTCGGCATCGATCTTGAAAGTAGCTGAACGAGTGAACTACCTGCTGATCGAAAGCTTGGTAGGGGATAACACACCAAACTGGAACGAAATAGAAGGACTTGTTCGCAACTTCAAAGGGCGGTTTCAAAAATCTCCTTACAACTCGCGGATTGAGTATTTGTTAGGTCTGTCACTGCTGAGAAATGGTAAACTGGAAGAAGGAAAAGCAACCCTTCGCCAGCTGATAGAGAAAAAAGAAGTGCCCGTTTATATGAGAGAGATGGCCAGGACGGAGCTCTCGGCCCTCGAATTGAAAGACAAACGGTTGTAGTAAACATTTTAACAACGGACAGGAGGTCTAATGTTAAAGTCAGCGCAAGAACTCACAGGTAATCACCCTAAATTCAAGAAGTCTCTCGAGACGGCACGTAATGTCGCCGTGACGAAGACGCCAGTGCTCATCAGCGGAGAGCCGGGCTGCGGAAAACGCTCCTTGGGTAGCTACATCCACACGCACTCTGTTCGTAAGAGCGCGACTCTGGAAATCGTCGACTGCAGCGCTGATATCGCTGAAGTTGAACGCCGTGTCCTTGGCTTCCGTGAAGCTGATGGCCGCTTCCAGCGCGGTGTCCTCGAAGTGGCGAATGGCGGAACGGTCATCTTTGCCCACATTGATGCACTGGATGATAATTTCCAGAAACGCCTGTATACTATCCTTCAAGAACTGCCTGATTACGAACTCGATGTCCGCGTCCTCGCGACCACCACAAAGAATCTTTCTAAGTTGGTTGGCGCCGGTAAATTCTCTCGTGCTTTGTTAACTTACTTCGGTGGCGCTCAAATCCATTTGATGCCGTTGCGTGAAAGAGGAACAGACGTGGAATTGCTCGCTGATCTCTTCATCCAGGAATGGTGCCAGGAAACTGGTTCTCAATCACTCGGTCTCGCCGCTGACGCTTGTGCCCGCTTGAACGATCAAGCTTGGAACGGCAACCTCACCGAACTCCGCCAAACTGTCCGTAACGCTGCCACTGTCGCTGAAGGCGTTGTCAACGCTGCTTGCTTCCAGACAGAAGGCAAACGCGCTGAAGGCTTCACTCTCGAGACTGACGAAGACGGCGTAAAGCTCATGTCTTTGAAAGACGCAGAGAAATTGCTCATCAAGAAAGCCTTGGTGTTCACGTCTGAAAACCGCACACAAGCCGCGAAGATCCTCGGTGTGAGCATTCGTACTCTTCGTAACAAGATCAACGAATACCGCTCGGAAGGTTCTCAGTACTTTGTGAACTTGCGCTAGGACATAAGAGATGAACGTCGACGACAAAACCTTCCGTGCCCTGACGACTTCGCTGAAGTTCCGCGAAATGCGTCAGGAGATTACGGGCTCTAACATCGCCAACGCGCAGACGCCGGGCTACAAGTCGATGAAACTCGACTTCGAAGAGGCACTCGCACGTGCGACGGATGTGGATGGCAATTTGAAGATGGGTGCCACTGACGAGCAACACTTCAACGTCGGCGGCGGCGGCTTCAATAATTTAGAACCAGAAGTTTATGAAGATCCCAACGGTGTGATTTCTGAAAGTGGAAACACCGTCGATGTGGAGGCCGAGATGGCCCGCATGGCAGAAAACAAGATCATGTACGACACCACCGTTCAGCTGATCAACAAGAAGCTGGGCCTGATGAAGTACGTGATCAATAACGAGAAGTAAGGACTGACGCATGGATTTGCTCACCAGCCTTCGGATTAGCGCCTCCGGCCTTGCGGCCCAACGCAAGCGCATGGAAAGCGTTTCATCCAACATCGCCAACGCGCAGACCACCCGGACTGCCGAGGGTGGCCCTTATCGCAAGAAAGAAGTGGTGTTCGGCTCTGAGCCGGCCCGTGACTCGTTTGCGGAGATCCTCGAAGGCGAGCTGGACGAGAAAGCGCAGACCGTTCACGTCGTCGAAGTCGTCAACAGCGACAAGCCCCCCATTCTAAAATACGAGCCCGGGCATCCCGACGCTAACAAAGACGGATACGTGGCCTATCCCGACATCAACGTCATGGAAGAAATGGCGAACATGATCGAAGCGCAGCGAGCGTATGAAGCCAACATCTCAGCTGTGAACACCACCAAGTCGATGGCGATGAAAACGCTTGAGATTGGTAGAAACTAAGGAACTGACGAATGATTAAGAACCTTTCGCAACTTGATGCAACCCTCGGCCGCGCAGACGCGGGCGGATGGTCGTCGAAGGTTGGAAATAATATCCAGGACCAGTTCAACCACCTGGAGATGCCAGGGGTCGAGAAGACCGGCGAATCGAAGACCTTCGGAGAGTTTCTCCAGGATTCGATTGGCAAGGTAAATGCAATGCAGAACGATGCGGACGTGGCGATGCAGAAGCTTGCCAGCGGCGAAAGCAAAGACCTGCACGAGACGCTGTTAGCGGTAGAGAAAGCCGAGATCTCTTTCAAGGCGATGAACCAAGTTCGCTCGAAAGTGATCGACGCTTACAAAGAAATTATGAGAATGCAGATCTAGTTGGCCAGGATGGCCTGCTAGTTTGAATTGAGAGACCAGGAGGGTCCCCTTGAACGGTTTTTTATCAAGCATGGTTGGGAACTTTTACGAGTTCTTCCGCTCTTTGGATACCACCCGCAAGATCGGCCTCGTGGCGGTTGCAGCGATCATCGTGGGATCACTGACCGGTGTAATCATGTGGGCCAGCAAGGGCCAGTACAAAGTCCTCTACACCGATCTTTCTAAAGAAGACTCCGCGGTCATCGCCCGTCTCTTGGAAGAAGGGAAGATCGATTACCAAGTTAAAGACGACGGCAAATCTATCTTGGTTCCAGAAGAACAAGTAGAGATCTGGCGCTTAGAGATCGCCAAGAAAGGCGTCGATTTCACCGGCACCGTCGGCTACGAAATTTTCGACAAACAGAGTTTCGGCACCACTTCATTCGTACAAAAAATCAATAAACAGCGCGCCCTCGAAGGTGAGTTGGTCAAAACCATCATGCACTTGCGTGGCGTCGCTCGCGCTCGTGTCCACTTGTCGATCCCGGATTCAAGCCCGTTCGTGACTGAACGCAAGCCGCCCTCAGCTTCCGTTGTCCTCGACGTTGATCGTGGTGTGACCATGACGTCGGATGAGATCAAGGGTCTTCAGAGCTTGGTGTCATCATCGATTGACGGCATGCGCGCTCACATGGTTGTCGTCATCGACAGCCGCGGTAAGAAGCTCTCCGAGAACGACGGCGACAGCATGAGCACGCAGACCGCGAGCCGCATCGCTCTCGAGGCCAAGCAGAACGACGCCTACGAAAAGCGCATCGAAGACATCTTGGGTCGCGTGGTCGGACACGGTAAGGTCATCGCGAAAGTCACAGTTAAAATGGACTTCACCGAGTCGATCTCAACGCAGACTCAGTACGACCAAGAGAACACAGCGGTCGTGTCTGAAGTGAAGAACGAACAGAAGCTCGTAGGCACTCGTCCATCGCCACAAGGTATCCCCGGTGCACGTTCGAACCTTCCAGGCGAACAACCGCAGCCGGGCATTCCTGAAACCCGTAACGATGTTGATAAGAGCCTCGTCACACGTAACTACAACGTTCCGACCACGGTAACCAAGAGCACGAAACCGACCGCTGACGTGCAATCAATCAGCGTCGCCGTGATGGTGGACGGCAAGCGCGTGACAGTGAAAGACAAGTCGGGCGCACCGATGGTCGACGACGAAGGTATCCCCGTCACGAAGTATCAAGCTTGGTCAGAAGCCGAACTCGCGAACTTCCAGCAGATCGTTCAGAGCGCCATTGGGATCAGTGCTGTCCGTGGCGACAAGCTCGTCATTAAGAACATGGAGTTTGCGACCGAAGACCTCGCCGAGATCGAAGCGATCATGCGTGCTCGTGAGAACCGCGAGATCTTGAAGAACGTGACGAAGTACCTCATGATCGGCGCCCTGATCACCTTGTTCTTCTTCATGGTGGTTCGCCCCTTCATCCAGTGGCTCACCGAGAACACCGTTGAGTCGATCGAAGACTTCTTGCCACGGACCCTGGAAGAGCTCGAGAAGATCCAGGCGAACCAGCGTTTGCCGGGCCTCGAAGACGTGCTTCCTTCCATGGAAGATAAATTGAATCCAGAAAAGATCGAAGGCAACATGCTTCGAGAAAAAATCATAGTCTTAGTCGAACAAAATCCGTCTAAAGCCGCTCAGGTCGTTCACGACATGATCCACTCGGCCGAAGGTCAGAAAGAAATCGCCTAAGGGGGCAGCAGGGGAATAAGAGATGGCCACCACGCAAGAAACTAAACAGACGCTCGACCCCGATGTCGAGTATCAACTCCTCAGCGGCCAAGAAAAGGCCGCTATTCTGCTTTCTGCCTTGGGCCCAACGGCCACGAAGTTGATCTTCAAGCACATGAAGGACAACGACGTTAAACGCATGATCAACTCCATGTCGAGCATCACAAAGTCACCCATCTGGATGGTGAAGCGCGTGCTCGAAGAATTCTACAGCGCCATCAACGAAGACGCCGAGCTCTTGTTCTCCGAGAACAAAGGCCGCGACTTCATTCTCTCTACGCTCGGCGAAGACCGCGCCAAGCAATTGCTCGGTCAAGTGGTGGACGTGGGCAACACCAACACCCTCGAGTCGCTTGAGTTGGTGGACACACGCACACTCGCGAACTTCCTCATCAACGAACATCCACAGACCATCGCTCTCATCGTGGCCCACTTGCCAGTGGAGAAGAAGGTGGACGTGCTCCGCAAGCTCCCCGAGGGCCTGCAGGCCGAAGTGGTCTTGCGTGTGGCGAACCTGGATTTCGTGTCCCCGGAGCTCATCGCCCAGTTGGACGATGTCCTCAAAACAGAACTCTCAACTCTCGGATCCATCGACACTCAACAGCTGGGCGGCGTAGATCCGATCGCCGACATGTTGAACATGATGGACAAGAACACCGAGAAGAGCATCATGGCGCGCGTAGAGGAGAAGGACCCGGAACTTGCCGAAGAGATTCGCAAGTTGATGTTCGTCTTCGAAGACATCATCTACGTCGACGACAAAGGTATCCAAGAACTCCTCAAGTCCGTGGACAACCAGAAGCTCACCATGGCGCTGAAGACGGCCCCAGAAGAAGTGAAGATGAAGCTCTTCAAGAACATGTCGAACCGCGCGGCCACGCTCCTCAAGGAAGACCTGGAGAGCTTGGGCCCGACGAAGGTGTCGGACGTCGAGAAGGCGCAGCAGGAAATCGTCGCGCAGGTTAAGGACTTGGAAGCAAAAGGCAAAGCGATCATTGCCCGCGGTGGCGAAGGCGACTCGTTCGTCTGATAAAGGAAGACTATGGATAAGCGGCGCTCAACTTCGGAAGTCAAAACCTTCAGCTTCAATGCCCTGGAGGGCACGGCCGTGGGAGGAAGCTCGCGTGCCACGCCGTTCGAGTTCAAAGATCTCTCGGCGCAGGTTTCTGTCACGACAAAGCCCAACGCCAAGATCATCCGCACCGAGCGCGAAGCCGAAGCCAAATCGCAGTTTAAGATCGACTCAATCGTGCGCGATCTCCGCGGCCTCTCAGGTCAGGAGCGCGATGACCTCGAGACGAGCATCAATCAGCAGGTCGAAAAACGCATCAAAGAGATCCGCGAAGAAGCCTACCGTGAGGGCCTTGAGAAAGGGCGCATGGAAGGGGCGGACGCGGCTTTGCAAGAGGCCATGGCGACTCACGAGAAGCAGATCCTGTCCGTCGAGGGCATGGTCGTCGAGTTGCGCACCCAGTGCGAATCACGGCTCGAGGCCCACCGCCACGATATATATGAAATGTCCAAGCGCTTGCTGAAATGGCTCGTCCTCAAAGAAGTCCAAGACGACGGTTACGTGCCGAAGCTCCTCGAGAAACTCATCCTTGAGATGAACCAGCGCCAAAACCTCATCATTCGCGTGAACCACGTGGACTTCGCGGACATGCCCTCCGTCGTGGAAGCGCTGGAAAAGCGCATCGGCAATCTTCCCAACGTGCGCATCGAGCCCGACATGGACATGAAAGGTCGTGGCATCATCCTCGAGACAGAAAACGGCATCCTTGACGCGAGTCCGGACGCTCTCTTCCAGACCATCGATAAGATTTATGAGTCTGTGGTGAACCATGGTCGATGATCTCAATTTACGTGGGCTGGTGAAGTGGACGGAGAACCGCGTCCCTTGGCAGCGCATCGGTAAAATTGTGGCCACGCGAGGCATGGTCTATGAGGCCAGCGTTCCACGCGCTGTCCTGGGCTCCCACGTCGAGTTCGAAACTGAAGGCGGCGAGCGCTCTTTGGGCGAAGTCGTGGCCTTGCAAAACGGCAAATGCATGGTCATGCCCTACAACGAACTCTCGGGCATCAACTCCGAAACTAAAATTTATCTCAAAGACATCGTGACCGAACTCAAGGTCAGCACCGCCATGCTCGGCCGTGTGGTGGATTTTCAAGGTCACCCGATCGATGGCAAGGGCCCGATTGAAGGGACTTTTGAGACGCGCTCCATTTACGGCACACCCATCAATCCACTGGATCGCCCACCCATCCGTGAAGCGCTCGACGTTGGGATCAAATCGATCAATTCATTCATCACCGCCGGCAAAGGTCAGCGCCTGGCGATCATGGCCGGCTCGGGTGTGGGGAAGTCGGTGCTCATGGGCATGATTGCCCGCAACACCAGCGCCGACATCAACGTCATCGCGCTGATCGGTGAGCGGGGCCGCGAAGTTTTGGAGTTTATCCAGTCTGATTTAGGTGAGGAAGGTCTTAAACGCTCAGTTGTTATCGTCGCCACGTCCGATACTTCTGCGCTCATCAGAACAAAAGCCGCTTACGCGGCCACAACCATTGCTGAATTTTTCCGTGACGAGAAGAAAGACGTTCTGTTGATGATGGACTCCATCACACGCTTCGCCATGGCCAATCGAGAAATCTCGCTTTCATCTGGTGAAGCACCGGGCCCGAAGGGCTACTCGCCGTCGGTATTTGCGAAGCTCCCGAAGCTCATGGAGCGCGCGGGAACGAAGGCCAACTCCGGCACCATCACAGGAATCTACACCGTCCTCGTGGAGGGTGGAGACATGGACGAGCCCATCGCGGACGCCGTGCGATCGATCTCCGACGGCCACATCGTATTGTCTCGCGAACTCGCCGCGCGCAACCATTACCCGGCCATTGATGTGCTCGGAAGTGTGTCGCGGGTTATGCCTAAGGTCGCCACGCGTGAACATAAGATCGTCGCCAGTCACTTGCGGGACCTCATGGCGGCCTACAAACAAAGTGAAGACCTGATCCTCGTGGGTGCCTACGCCCGCGGAAGTAACGCCAAGGTCGACAAGGCCATTTCCATCATCGACGACCTCACGAATCTGCTGCGCCAAGACGTCTCCGAGCACATGGATATCCCGCAACTCTTTGATCAGATGCTCGAGATCGCACGGAAAGCCGAGCGCGCCGTGGACCCCAGTTTCCAACAGGGGTAATGCATGAAACGCTACCAATTTAGACTCGAAGCCGTTCGCAAGATGCGCTCGATGCTGGAGGAGACCTGTCGAAGCGCTCTCGGTATGCTGATGGTCGAGCGCCAGAACCTCGTCGAACTCATCGAGACCATCCAGCACGACATCCAGAGTACCTATGCCGAACAAGAAGCGACGATGGCCGGTGGCATGAAGGCCGGGCACGCGGCGTTCTTTCCTTATGCCGTGGCCGGTAAAGAAGCACGCATCAAAGAGATCGAAAAAGAAATCGCTGCGCTCGATGTGAAAATCGAAGAGAAAAAACAAGAACTGACTCAGCGTCGCGCGGATCTGAAGCTCATCGAAAATCTCAAAGAGAAAGATTTTCAGACGTGGCGCAAAGCTTACAACAAAGAAACCGATCAAAAAGTTGAAGAAATGGTGCAGCTCTGGGGTGAGAACCTCAAAGAGCAAGGAGACCAAAAATGAAATTCCTTATTCTCACTCTCATGCTGTCGACGACGGCCTGGGCGCAGAACAAAGCCTCGAAGACCTACACCGAGACAGAATTCACCAAGGCCGTCGCCGAGCAGGTTCGCAAGAAAGTTGATGAGGTCAAAAACAAGAGTGTGTCGGACCTCACGAAAGAACTGATCACAAAAGAAGAATCTATCCGTCTGCGCGAACTCGATCTTGAGAAACGCGAAGACCAGATCAAGGTGAACTCAGCGGAGATCGAAAAAAAGATCAAGGCGTTCAATGCTCAGCAGACTTCCGTTTTAGGCTGCGTAGAGAGAAACGATGAAGAACTGAAGGCACGCATCTCCCAGCAGGTGGAGGTGGTTTCGAACATGCAACCCGCCAAGGCTGCTCAGCTACTGTCAGTCCAGGATGCAAATATTGCCGTGCAGATCTTGCAAATGCTTGATCCTAAGAAGGCTTCCAAGATTTTCAACCTCATGGAAAAGGAAGTTTCTGCCCGGCTTCAAAAACAGTACATGGATATGAAAAGATAGCCGAAGCAAAAAGGTAACGCACAGTGATGACGCCCGCTAAAATCCAATCTCCCGCACCGAAGCCACAGCCGGCCAAAGTCGCGTCTTCTGAGAGCAGCAATGCTCTTAAGAAAAATGATTCTCACAAGAGTGAGACGGTGAAGGATCGCGAGTTCGCATCCGAGCTCGCGGAGCTCGACAACGAAGCAGACATGGAAGGCATGGAAGAAGTGGTGGCCGAGGGTGAAGAACTCACGCTCGAGGCCAGGGGCGAAGAGTTGGCGAAGGCGCTCAAGCCAAGTGCCGACATGAAAGCTGCACCCGTTTCAGCCGAAGACCTCATGCAGGTGTTGAACGAGACACCGGCCGTGACCGAGCCGACGCCGAAGGTGCTCGATCCAAAACTCATCCAACAAGTGAACGAAGTTGTTTTGCCAGAAGGTGCAGAACAAGTTGAAGCCACCAAGTTGCAGTTGAAAGACCTCTTGCTGCAACAAGAGAAAGCCCCGGTCGGAAAAGCCGTTGGCCGTTCTCCTTCTATCGATTTCGCAAAGTCTGAAGTTGATCCCCAGCTCTTGAACTTCGAAGATTTCGTCGCTCAGAAGAATGCGGTGACAGGTAAGTCGGTGGCTCCTAATGCGTACGGCATGCCGTCGAAGACCACCATGAACGCAGAGCAGTTGATGGGCGAGAAAGCCGTCGCTGCTAATGAAGCTCTGATTCACGCTGACACGGGAGCTGCAACTCAAGGTCAGCTTGCTCCAGCGATCGCTCTAGAAAACACCACCCAAGATTCTCTTCGCACTGAAGTGAGCGCTCCGAGCCGCACCTTCAACATGCAGAACCTCACGAAAAACCAAGACGCCGACAGCATCCTTACGCAAGTAAGTGATTACATCGTTCAGGCGAAAGCCGCCAAAGAGCCGACCGTGCAGATGCGCGTTCAGCACCAAGACTTGGGCATGCTCGACATCACCGTGAGCCGTACAGCAAACGACATGGTGAGCATCGTTCTCGGTACACAAGACAACGGCGCGAAGATGTTCCTCGGGCAGAATCGCGAATCATTGATGAGCCATCTCTCTCAGGCCGGCGTGAACGTCAGCGATTTAAAGATGGAGCAGAGCTCGAACACGAAAGACGGCGGCACCGGTCAAAACTCTCAGCAGGGTGGCCAGCCCGGAGAGCGCCAGTTCGGATCACAAGAAAATCAGCGTCGTGAGGAACAGCAACGCCGTCACGACCTTTGGGAACTCATTCGCGAAAAGGAAGTAGCGTAAGCTATGCCTGAAATCGGACGCCCCGCAGATCCAGGTCAGTCTCAATACACCGGTGTCACCATGGCGCCGAAAGCTCTCTCGGCGCGCACCGCCGCCGGAGTAGCCAGATCAAACGAAGAAGTTATTAATCGTGCTCAAGGTCGCAAGCCTCAGGGCATTCATAAAGACGGTAAGCATAATGAGATGGGCAAGGATGAATTCCTTAAGCTCCTCACGTTCCAGATGCAAAACCAAGATCCGATGAATCCCATGGATCAAGGGAAGATGACCGGCGAGCTCGCGCAGTTCTCACAACTCGAGCAGCTCTCGAACTTGAACGCGAAGTTCGATTCGATGAACAAGAACCAGGCCGTGCAAGATAAATTCTACGCAGCGAACTTCGTTGGCAAACAAGTCGTCACCAGTGGTGCTTCTTTGAAAGTCACCGAAGAGGGCGGCGATGCCGATGTGCTCTTCAAGCTCGATAGCGACGCTTCCCGTGTGATGGTGCGCATCCTCGATGAGAAAGGCCAGATCGTTGGTGAAGTTTGGCGTGATGGCATGTCGAAAGGTGCCCACGAAGTAAGCTGGGACGGAGTCACCACGGACGGTCAGTTGACTGCCAAGGGAACTTACCGCGCACTCGTCAAGGCCTGGGACTCGCAGAACCAAGAAATCGCGGCACACACTCAGACCAGTGGTTACGTCACTGGTGTTACTTTTGATCAAGACGAGCCGGTGTTGACTGTTGATGGCCAGAAAGTATTTTTGCGTGACGTAGTGTCTTTTCAATCAGCTCCTCAGGGTGCGATTGGTCACGCGATGCAAAATATGCCCGGTGCACAACAACCGCAAAATAACTTAAGATTGAATCAACAGTCGCCAACTCCGAGCGCACAGCAAGCAGCGAATGCTTACAAAGCTCAGAGTAACGACGAAATTTACGAGTAGAAAATAAATGTCACGGATTAATGAATTACTGATTCCTAACGTAACGAGCTTGCCTGCACAAGGTAAGCCGGATTCGTCGAATCGTCTTCAGTCCGGACAGAAGAGTGAGTTCGATCAACTGGTGAAAGACGCTGCCGGCGCGAAGAAAGCGGACGTGCAGATGTCGACCCACGCGACGAAACGGTTACAAGAACGCAACATCGCCTTCGATGGCGCTGAGTACGTGAAGCTGCAAGAGGCCTTAGGTAAATTGCGCCAGAAGGGTGGCCACGATTCGTTGGTGATCACAGACAAAGCCGCGTACGTCATGGACGTCGATAAGGGCATGGTTGTGACAGCAGTGGATCGCGAGAGCATGGGTGAGAACGTGTTCACCAAGATTGATTCGACGATTTTTATGTAGTTTGAAATTAGAATCTAGAATACGGAAGTTCTAGGTTTTAACGGTAGTAACATTAACTTATGTATTCAGAGTAAGGCTGGTCCTTCCCGGAAGCCCCTCTTCCAAGTCTGTAGTACTTGGGGATCTGAATACGCTGTCCAGGAGGGACTTGAATGAGTATTCTTGCGTCTTTTAACATCGGCACGACAGGTTTAAATGCTGCGGGCCAATCCATGAGCGTCATCGGTGATAACATCGCCAACGCCGGGACCTTCGGTTTCAAATCATCTCGCGCAGAATTCCAAGATCTCCTCTCAGCATCGTTAAAGGGCATCCACGGCGGCGACCAGATCGGTTCCGGTGTGAAGATGGCACACGTTACTGGCCAATTCAATCAAGGTACCATTCAGCGCACATCGAACATCACCGATCTTGCCATCAATGGTAACGGCTTCTTCATGGTAGAGGCTCCATTCGGTAACGGTTACACCCGTGACGGCTCTTTCCACTTCGATAAAGAAGGCCACATGGTCAACGGCGACGGCCACAAGATCAAAGGCTTCCAGCCAGACGACAAAGGCAACATGACCAACCAGTTGTTGCCAATCAAATTGGGTAACACAACGATCCCAGCTACTCCTACTTCGACTGTGAAAATGTCGATGAACTTGGATAGCCGCGAAGAGATCAAAGTGTTCGATCCTAAGAACCCAATGAAGTCCTCAAACTTCTCGAACTCTATTACTGTCTACGACAACATCGGTACCGCTCACTTGGTGACTATGTACTTCAACAAGACAGCTGACGGTCAGTGGGATTACCACGCGATGGTAGACGGTGCTGAAGCTCAAGGCGGAAAAGCTGGTGAGATGGTTGAGATGGCGTCAGGCTCTCTCAAGTTCAACCAGAAAGGTGTTTTGGAAGAAGAAGTCGAGAAGAACAACTCATTCAACTTCAGCAAAGGCGCATTGCCGGGCCAGAAAGTTGCTTTCGACTTCGGTCCAAGCGTGAAAGAAGGCGGCACTGGTCTCGAGGCTTCTACTCAGTTCGGCTCGAAGCACTCAGTGGCTCGCCATACTCAAGACGGTTCAAGCGCTGCAACTTTGGCATCTATGTCATTCAATGACGACGGTGTTCTTACTGCGGTTTACGACAACGGTCAGCAACGTGACTTGGCCCAGATTGCCATCGCGAAGTTCGAGAACAACGAAGGCCTCTTCAAAACAGGTAAGAACTTGTTCAAAGAAACTCGCAAATCTGGTCAGGCTACTGTTGGTAAGCCAGGTGCAGACGGTCGCGGCGAAGTGATGTCGAAGTCAATCGAAGCCTCTAACGTGGATATCGCGAAAGAGTTCATCGACTTGATGGCGGCACAGCGTAACTTCCAGGCCAACACCCGCACGATCACAACTTCTGACCAGATGTTGCAAGAAGTGCTCAACATCAAGCGCTAGTAACTTGATGATGATGTGAACTACCGAGTTTAATTCCGAGTGGGGCCCCCTAGCGGGGCCCTATTTTTTTGCCTAAGATAAGCTATGAAATTTTTTTTAGCTTCTTTGCTGGCGACATCCTGCACCCTCATCACCCGGCCTGAAATCCATCCCTCCGCCACCGATGCCCACATGCATATTCACACGCCCGGTGAGGACGATCTGCAATTTACCGGTGAGCGCGCGTTGTTTGCGGCGCTTACAGCCGAGCAACGTCGGGCGATCGTGCTCTCTTCTAGCTACCAACCGCAAATGACCGCAGTTCATGCGCGCAAGGAAAATGCCTTCGTCGCGGCCGAAGTAAAAAAACATCCTGCGCGGTTGGCCGGCGCCTGCGCTGTGAATCCGATGAAAGAGTGGGCGCTAGCAGAATTAAAGCTTTGCCGCGAAGATGGCCTGCGGGTGCTTAAGCTGCACACGATGGCGTCTGGGCTAAAACTGCGGGAGTCTGCGGACCTCGCTCGTCTTCAAAACATCCTCACCGAAGCCGATCGCTTGCAAATGACGGTGTTGATCCATGGTAATTTCCCTGAGGCCAGTCGTGGTGACGAGGGTCTGCAGCTTTTGCGCGAGCTGGAAAAATTCCCCAAGATTCGTTTCATCCTAGGCCACCTCTGGGGGCGCGAGTTCAGATGGCTTGAGGGCTTGAAGCATCCCAACTTTGTTGTGGAAGTCTCGGCCACTCCGATCTGGATGAAGCTCCCTGAAAGCCGCGAGCAGTTGGTGAAGACCATGCGCAAAGTGGGCATGGATAAATTCATCTTCGGCTCGGACTGGCCGGTGTTCCATCCCTCTGAGATGGTGATGGCGCTCAAGGCACTGCCGCTGAAAGACGAGGAGTTCAAGGCCATTATGTTTGAAAACGCGCGTGTGCTGGATGACTTGTTTCTCAAAGAGTGATCAGTACGATAACTGAATTGCATTGGCCCCCGAGGGCCTGATAGGTAAAACTGATGAGCATGAGCTATCAACTGGCACAACCAAACGACCTTTCACGACTCAGCAGCTTCGTGAACCGCGCGTACCGTGGGGACAGCGCCCGCCAGGGCTGGACCCATGAGGCGGATCTCTTAGATGGAACGCGCGTGGAGGCGAGTCTCCTTGCCGAAGAGCTTGCTCGCGGTGTGAGTCTGGTTATGGCCCACGACTCCGGCGAACTGTTGGGCTGCTACCATTTTGAGATGAAAGACGCCGTGACGGCCTACGTCGGCATGATCACAGTCGATCCGTTGAGACAGGGAAGTGGTTTAGGAAAACAGCTCTTAGAGAATGCTTTCACGCGCGCGCGCTCATTGGGTGCGCAGGTGATTATACTTACGGTCATGTCTGATCGCCACGAATTGATTGCGTACTACGAGCGCCGCGGTTTTAAACTTACCGGCATGCAATTCAATTTTGAGCCCGGTGATGTTCGTTATGGTCTTCCCAAAAAAGATCTCGTGCTGCTGGAAATGATAAGAAATCTTTAGATTCACTTCCGCCGGCGGAAGTAGTTTCAAAGAAGAATAAGTTTTTATTTTTACCATTTTCTTTTTTCTCGTTCATTCTCGTTTTGCTATGAAGCACTTCGAGGTGGAGCATGAACCTAAGACATCTAACCGACATTCAAATACTGAGAGAAATTAAAATCCTTGTACAAGACGAGAGACGTCTTTCGGTTCAAATCCTTCATCACATGCGAGAAATCGATCGGCGTCGCCTTTACAGTGATATTGGCTATCAAAGTCTCTTTGATTATGCTGTTAAGCAGCTCGGCTATAGTGCGAGCGCCGCTTACCGACGCATCCAGGCGGCTCGGATGCTGAATGAAATTCCAGAGATCGAAGATAAAATAAATCTAGGAAAGCTGACTCTTACTCACATCTCAGATGCGGCGGGCTTCTTTCGCGAAAATAACATCAAAGACAAGTCCTATAAAAAAGAAGTCTTAGGGAAAATCGAGGCTCTCTCTAAAAAAGAAACTTCGGTGAAGCTGCATGAACTTTCAGGAAAAGTGGCGAAGCGCATGATTCCCGTACCCCTTTCAGAGGAGACCATTCAAAAAGTTGAGAAGTGGCGCGGTTTGCGCCCGGCGAAGCAGTCCCCTGATGAACTGATCTTCGGCGCACTAGAAGTTGCAATCGGCCACGCAGAAAAAGTCCGATTCAACGAAACTAAAATGAAACAACTGGTCTACCAGCGCGACGAAAAAAAATGCACCATCTGCGGCAGCACGCATAATCTGCAGTACGACCACATCCAACCGAAAGCGCTCGGTGGTGGAGATGTGATCGAAAATTTACGCTTGCTGTGTTTTGCGTGCAACCAGCGCGCGCGGATACGCGCTGGTCTTTAAGAGGCTAGAATTGACAGAAGAAGCGGATCTGCGTGGGCGTGCTCTCTTTCAGGCCGCCGCTGAACTTCATGGCGAAGTCACCGGCGACGGCACCTTCGTTTTTGAACTTCGAGAGGTCGCAGAGAACTTCGCCCGCAAGAACGTCATCGCCTAGAGCGGCAGTGAAGCGGCGCTTGATGGTTTTACCCACGGAGTTTTTGGCCGCCAGGACTTCCGGTATTTCGGCTTTGAGGACACGGCCATTGTAGGGAAGGCCCATGGTGAATTCGTCCATCTGCACCGGATAGGTGTTGATACGGCCATCGGCGTAGGTGGCTTCAAAGAACCAAAAAGGCATTGGATGCTTAGGAGGGCCCGCCGGAGCAGCAGCGAAGGCGTGAGTGGTTGCCAAAAGACTCAACAGCAAAAGCTTTTTCATGGGAGCGATCCTTAATAAATAATGAGTCTCTAATTTAAGAAACAGAGCAGAAATCGACAAGGGTTTTGTCGCTAACCGTCGTTGCCAATGGCTTCAACGGGGCAGGCCGCCATGGCGTTCTCAGCTTCCTTGAGGTCCTCAGCGGTCGCAGGCTGCAGTTTCACGAAAGCGTGGCCATCGTTGTCGTTCATGGCGAAAAAGCGCGGAGCTTCAACGCAACAGGCGTCGCAGGCAATGCACTGGTCATCTACGTAGTAGATGCCAGTGACATTCATGGAGAACTTATGTTTTTTATCGGCCATGGAGACTATCTACAGGAGAGCAGGGTTCGTGACAACTTTTGCGGTGGCCGTCAGCTCTTTGATCATTTCTTCGCGGAACTTGCGGGCGAAGAGCTGAGACTGAGACTGCGCTTCTGTTTTCAGCTGGCTGGCCAGCTTGGTGTTGATGTCGCTATTGGTTTTTTCGCCAACCTTCACCAAGAAGAGGGCGCCTGGTGTAGAAAAGTCTAGGATCGTGCCCGGAACCGCTGCAAACAGGCGCTTCGCTTCTTCAGCGCTCAGGGCGTGAGGGCCCACGGTGAGATCGTACTGGTTCACTTCTGTGCCTGGGAAATGCACCAGATTCATGCGGGTCTTGTTGGCGGCGATGGTCTTCGCGTCGTTGTTCTTCAACGCCCCGTCCAGCAGCGCTTTGCTGTCACTCATGAGCTTATCGAGGTCCTGCGCCTTACGCTTCTGAAGCGCGGTGGTGGCGAGCTCGACTTTCACTTGCTCGAGGGCCTTCTTCTCTTCGCCTTTCTTGCCTTCGATGAAGAGCCAGTGGTAGCCGAACGAGGTCTTGATCGGGCCCACGATCTGGCCAACTTTGCCTTTGAAAGCAGCTTCTTCGAACTCCGGAACCATGCGCCCGCGGCTGAACCAGCCGAGGTCACCACCGGTTTCTTTACCAGCGTCTTCCTCTGTGAGCGCCTTCGCCTTGTCAGCGAAGTTTTTCGCCGTCAGTGTGCCGGCCAATTTATCGGCTTTCGCCTTGGCCGCTGCTTCGTTTTCCGGCTTATCAGCACGGAAGAGGATGTGGCGGGCCTTCACTTCTTCGGGTTTGTTATATTTAGCGAAGTTCTCTTGGTACATGTCGTCCAAAAGCTTTTTGTTTTCTGGCTTGTTGGCGAACTCTTGGGCTTCTGCCGCTGAAACGCTCACCAGGTTCACCAAGTCGTTACGCTCGACGCGCACCGCTTCAGTTTTAACACCCGTCATTTTAAAACGCAGGATGTCACTGGCGTAGCCTTCTGATACGAGCTGAGAGCTGAAAACCTGCTCCATTTTACGGCCGGCCACGTCATGACCGATCATGCTTTCGAACTGGGTCGGGGTGTATTGGTTCTGGGCGAGTAAATTGCGGTAGAGCGCCACGTCGAACTTACCGTCTCTTTGGAAGTAAGGAAGACGCTTAATCTCTTCTTTCACTTCAGATTCTGAGAGGGACATGCCGTTTTTCAGGCCAAATGACAGGACCAGCTTCGCTTGGACCAGCTGACCGAGCACAGTCTCCTTGATGCCCATCTGCTGAATTTGTGCGGCGGTAATTTTTCCGCCCATCATCTGATTAAAAAAGTCAATTTGTTGAGAGAGGCGCATCTGGTACTCGCGAGGAGTAATCGAAAGCCCGTCCACTGACGCGACGTCTTGGGGAGAAGCTGAGCCCGAGTTGTTGTAGTCGCCGAAGAGGAAACTCACAATGATGAGAATGAAAACGGTACTCAAAACGAACGTGGCAATTTTACTCGTGACTGACTTTTGCATGGATGACTCCCTAAGGTTTACAGCTTGGACATTCTAACGGGTGTTCTCCGGTCAGGTCAAAGGAGAATCACTTTTCTTGGCAATGGGCTCACTGCGCGTTACTCTTTGGTGAGCCACTTTCATGAGGATTTCACTTGCGACGGATTGTTTCCGAATCTTCCAAAATTAAGATCATCAATAACCTGCTAGTTTTAGTACTGGCACTCTACGGCATTTCCCAGAAGCGCTTTGATTTAGAAGAGATGACTCTTTTCCAACGCCTCGTGGTGGAAGTGGTCGCTCCGGTGCAGAAAGGTTTCGCGACCTCGCGCCAAGAGCTCAGCGATCTGATCAACAACTACGTACGCATCGTGAATACCAGCAAAGAGAACGTGTATCTCAAAGAGAAAATCTCCCGCCTCGAAAGCGATCTTTTCCAAATGGAAGAAATTCGTCGCGAGAACTTCCGCCTGAAGCAGATGCTGAGCTACTCCGAAGACATCGGCCAGGAGAAGATCCTCGCGCAAGTGATCGGCTGGGATTCCGCCAATCAGTTTAAGGTGCTGCGCTTGAACCGCGGCTCGAACGACGGCATCCGCGTGATGTCGCCGGTGATCACGCACATGGGTCTCGTTGGTTACATCTACCGCGTGGGCCCGAACTACTCGGACGTTCTCACGATTCTTGATCCCAACAATCGTGTGGACGCACTGGTGGAGCGCACGCGCACCCACGGTATTGTGGAAGGTGTCTTCAATTACCGTTGCGCGCTCAAGTACATCAACCGTACCGAATCCATCGAAGTCGGCGACCGCCTCATCACGGCCGGCGTCGGCGGGATCTATCCCAAAGGCGTGAAGGTCGGCATGGTCACTGATATCGATCGCGAAACTTCTGGCATGACGTTAGGAGTGGAGATCACTCCCTCGGTGGACTTCCACAAGCTCGAAGAAGTGTTGGTGCTGATGCCGAAGGTCGCCACCACGGCGCAGGTCACGACGCCGGCACCTGAAACTGCGAAGGGGCCGTAACCATGCAACCACGTTTTTCTCGTCTCATTCTTTCGACGCTCATCACACTCGGGATCCTCATCGCACTGGAGATCGCCACTTCGGCGTTTCTGCCCGCCATCGGCTGGCGCGAACACCGCCTGGCCTTCAACGTCGTGATCATTTTGTTCATGGCCCTGAAAGTCACCACGCCGTTGTTGCCGTGGTTTGTGATGATGCTGCAACTCATGCACGCGGCGTTTTCTGTAGAGGGCTGGGCCCTCGGAACGCTGGTCGGCATCTTGGTGTCCTTGGTCGCCTCATACCTCAAAGAAATTCTGCAGTTCTCGAGTGCCATCGCAACGATGGTCACGGTGCAGCTGTTCCAGCTGGTCTGGTACGTCTCGACCGTGGCGATCATTTGCTTGAAGCTCGGGAGCTTTGAAAAATTCGGCATGATGTTCTGGAATGCCATGCCCGGAACTCTCTTGCTGTCGTTGCTCTCACCGCTCCTTTTCAACTTACTTGATAAGGTCTGGAACACGGAGAACAACGTGGGTCGCTCTGGCGTGGAAATCTAGCCATGTTTGGAGAAGAAGAACTCGTCAAAGTCCATAAAACCCGTGCGGGGATGATCGGAAACATCGTCTTCGCGGCGTTTGGGTTGATCCTCGCCCGTCTGTGGTACCTGCAGGTCTACAAGGGTGAGCAGCTCCACCAATTCTCCATTCAAAACCGCTTGCGCAAAGAAGTGGTGTGGGCGCCTCGCGGGATGATCCATAGCCGCGACGACCAGCTCCTCGTCGATAACATCCCTCGCTACGACGCGATCTTGACGCCGCAGTACCTTCTCGAAAAAGAAGAAACTCTCGAGAAGCTCCATAAGATTCTGATGATGGAGCCGGGCTCGATCGAGAAGCTACTGAAGAAGAACCAGAACCAGGCCACCTACCGGCCGATCACCATAAAAAAGAACATCGGCTTCGACGAGCTCGCGCAGATCGAAAGCTTGAACGCCGAACTTCCCGGCGTGAGCGTCCAGACGTTCATCTCGCGCGAATACAAAGACAAGGAAGTGGGCGCGCACTTGCTGGGCTACATCTCCGAGATCAGTCAGCAGCAGTTGCCGAAGTTCCGTAAGCGCGACGCCATGGATTACCGGCTCGGCGACTTCATCGGCCAGTTCGGCATCGAAGAGCAGTTGGACAAGTTCCTCCGCGGCGCCAATGGCCATGAATTCGTGGAAGTGGATTCGCGGGGCCGCCGCAAGCGCTACATCAACACCGACAACTTGTTCAAAGGCATCGAGGACGAGAAGCCGAACCAGGGCATGAACGTGAAGCTCACCATCGATCGCGACATGCAGATGGCGGGCTACGCCGCTCTCGAGGGGAAAGTCGGCAGCATCATCGCCCTCGACATCGAATCCGGTGAAGTGCTGGCGATGGTCAGTCGTCCCGCCTTCGATCCGTCGCAGTTCTCGCGTGGCCTCACGCCCGAGTACTGGCGCAGCCTGATCACGAACACCGAAAACCCGCTGCGCGATCGCAACATCCAAGAACACTACTCGCCGGGCTCGACCTTCAAGGCGATCACCGGCATCAGCGCCTTCGAAGAGGGCGTCATCGACGAAAACACCGAGGTGTTCTGCAACGGCAACCTGCGCTTCGGCCGTAAGGTCTACCACTGCTGGAAACGCGAAGGTCACGGCGCCACCAGCATCACCAAAGCGATCCGCGAATCTTGCAACGTCTACTTCCAGCGCGCGGCCATGAAGATGAGCATCGACACCATCGCGAAGTACGCCACCATGTTCGGCCTCGGCAAGCGCACGGGAATTTCTCTCCCGCGCGAAGTTTCGGGCCTGATTCCAACGGAGGCGTGGAAGCAAAAACGCTACGGTCAGGTCTGGCAGCCGGGTGAAACACTCTCGTGTGCCATCGGCCAGTCTTACGTTCTCGCGAGCACGATTCAAATGGCGCAGGCCTACGGAGCGATTGCTAACGGCGGAAAGATTTATCGTCCCTACGTCGTGAAAGACATCTACACGCCGAAAGGCGACCTGATCAAAACGTTCACGCCAGAACTCTTGTCGGACTTTAAACTGAAGAATGAGAAGACGCTCAAGTACGTGCGCGAGGGTCTCTTCCAAGTTGTGAACAATCCCAAAGGCACCGCCTTCTACCGACGCGGTAAGGGGATCCAGATGGCCGGGAAGACCGGGACCTCACAGGTCGTGCGTGCCACCGCGGATAAGGTTTACCAAAAATGTGAGCAGATGGATTACGACTACCGTCACCATGGTGTGTTCGTCGGCTTCGCGCCCTACGACAATCCGAAGATCGCCGCCGCGGCGTTGGTCGAGCACGGCTGTCACGGTTCCAGCGCGGCGACGCCTGTGGTGGAAGCCGTCGTGACGGCCTACATGCAGAAGTACCATCCCGAAAGCTATTTGCAGAACCTAGAAAAAGACAAAGAGATCCACACTCAGTGGGTGAAGACGCTGAAGGCGCCGGCCGCCCCCGCAGAAGAATAAAGGAAGTCGATGTACCAGACACTCCTGCAGTATCTTAAGCGCTACGATTTCAGCTTCCTCGGAAGCTTCTTTGCTATTTTCCTCGTCGGCGTATTGAACCTCTACTCGGCGACCCACTCCCAGAGCCACGAGGGCCTGGACATGCTCTACCGCTCGCAGATCATTTGGTGGTTGTTGGCGTCCGTCGTTGCCGTGGTCGTGAGTGTCGTGTTTAATCCAAAGACTTTTGAGCGCGTTTCATACTTTGTCTACGGCGTGACCTTCTTCCTCTTGATCCTCGTGATGGTGATGGGCGACGTGGGCATGGGTGCCCAGCGCTGGCTCCAACTTGGCCCCATTCGCATGCAGCCCTCCGAGTTCATGAAGCTCGGCTTGGCGATGGCCCTCGCGCGCTACTTTGCGCGCGTGCAACCGGAGAAAGAGCTGTCGTTCCGCGACCTACTCCTTCCCGGCATTATCGCAGGTGTTCCGGCCATCATGGTTATCATCCAGCCGGATCTCGGTACCGGGATGCTGTTGCTGTTGATCTTCGCCATGATGATTTTCTACAAGCGCCTCAAGTGGCGCACGATCGCCACGCTCGTCATCGGTGCGCTCGTCGCCGGCGTGCTGATGTACAACTTCGGTTTGCGTGAGTACCAACGGAAACGCATTCACACCTTCATCGATCCCTACGCCGACGCGAAGGGCTCTGGTTACAACGCCATCCAATCCGAGATCGCCATCGGCTCAGGCCGCCTGTTTGGCAAAGGGTTCAAGAACTCCTCGCAGGCGTCGCTCCAGTACCTACCCGAAAACCACACCGACTTCGTGTTCGCCATTTTCAATGAGGAGCACGGCTTTTTCGGCTCCGTGTTTCTGGTGGTCCTCTACCTGATCATGTTCATGAGGCTCATCTGGCTGGCCAGTTCCGTGCAGAGGTTCTACGACTCCGTCCTTGTGGTGGGCATCATGGCCATCTTCTTCTGGCACACCTTCGTCAACATGAGCATGGTGAGTGGGCTGATGCCTATTGTGGGGATTCCGCTGCCGATGATGAGCTACGGAGGTTCGGCGATGCTGACCTATGGAGTTTGCATAGGCATGGTGACGGCCATTTCCAACTCCCGAAATTTCTTCAACTAATGACCTCTGAAAGCGGCGATCTCCATCGTCGCTTTCGTCATTCGCACCTGCGACGTACTAGTACGTACGCCTCGGCGCTCACTCCTCATCTCCTTGGATCTCATCCGCTTTGAGAGGTCATTTGGGGTTGATAAACGGGGTCATATGGTAATGACATTTTTACAGGGTCATCCCTGAAGTCTCTAGAAAACCCGTATCATAGGGGTACAGGAGACTCCCACCATGCGCATTCTTTTCGCCGCCCTCATCGCCCTCACATCAGTCACCATCGCCCATGCGGAGTCGTTCATTCCTACCAAGGATCGCGTGAAGCTTGAGCTGTGGATTGAAGGCATTGAAACGCAGGCTGAAGTAGCGGAAGCCGCACCTACGAAAGAGCTACCAGAAGAGATCACGCGCATCCTCCTGAAGTATAAGTTGTAGCCCTGACCGTATAGTATTATGATAATACTATATGCGTCGTATCGCTCATATCGGCAGTCTGCTTAAACAAATCTACCGCCTCTACAGTGTGGAACTGATCCGTCAGCTCCAGTCGCGGGGCTTCACGGATCTGCGCGCCTCCTTCCTCGAAATCCTCATGTACCTCGTCGAGCACGAGGCACCGTCCATCAAGATGATCGGCAAGGCCTGTGGCCTCAAGAAACAAACCATGACCAGCCACCTGAACGAACTCGAGCGCCGGGGCTACGTGACCCGTCAGCACTCCGAGATCGATAAGCGCGAACAGCTGGTGCGGCTCACGGACTACGGCGAGAAGTTCAAGGTGAACTTGCTGCAGGTGGTGAGCGACGTGGAAGCCCACTACTCGCGGAAAATGGGTGAGGTTGAACTCGATCGAGTCGAGCTGATGCTTGAAAATCTACATAGAGAATTGTTAGGGAGCCAGAAAAAAGGCCCGCTGATCTAGGCCTTGTAGCCGCGTGTCTCGCGGCTTATGCGCTTTCCTGCGCTTTTTCTACCGACTGCAAGCGATGGCCCGGCCAGAATTTCCAGCCGCCCGAGACGTTATTGCAGTTAAAGTAATTCTTCGAATTCAAAAACTCACACGCCAGAATACTCCGCAGACCTTCCTCTGAGATGATCATCAGTGGCGTCGTTTGCTGAGGCACTTCATCCCAACGCGCTTCGAGTTCTTCGAGCGGTATGTGGAGCGTGGCCCGGGGCCGCGCGCCTTCGGGAGCGAAGTCACCGTGAGATACGTCGAGGAAAATGAAATCGAACTCCGGATCTTGGAACAGCTTCCAGGCCTTCTCCGGAGAGAGGTCATGGTAGGGACGGCCGTGTTGAATGAAGGCGTCCGGCAGCTCTTGGTGATTCTTCACGCGCACGAGGTGCTGGCGTTGAATGGCGAACTTGCGGTCCATGTCTTCTTGCATGCGCATGATCTGACGCTCGAGTGCGGCCACGCGGCCCGTGAGGAGGTTGATGACGTAGAAGATGTTGTTCTGCAGCTTATGGCGAAGGGACATAGGATCTCCACCTTCATCTTAACCTGCCAAGCCTTGGCCCTAAAAGAACGGGTAAATCGTGCCGAATTGGATGTGATTCACGATCATCGAAGTCAGGATTGAGGCCGCCAAAAACAGCGATCCCTCGTAGAAGCCGTAGCCCCAGTTCTGTTGGTCGGCGTCCTGGATCGGTGCGTCCGCTCCGGCGGCGTAGATCCGTGTTTTGAAGACGTACTCGAGGCCGCGCTTAAAGAGCGGGTACACGATGAGTGCTAAGAGCATCTTGAGCATGACCTGCACGCAGTACATGCTGATGTCGTAGTGCTCCTGATCGAAGCTGCCGCCCACGAGCCAGCTGATCCCCAAGGTAAAACCCGCATAGGACAGCGCCACCGATGGCCGCTGCTGAGTGATCAGGCGATTGAAGTTGAGTTTTGTCAGAAGCGTGTAGTACTTGGAGCTGAACCCCATCACCACCATGGCCAACAGCCACAGCACGAAGAGGATCACCAAGGAGTTCTCCGACTGATCCACCACCGTGCGAGTCACGTGCGCGATGGAGAGTGCGTGGGAAAGACACACGATGGAGTAGGTGAGGTTCTGGCGCTTCAAGACTTCGTCTTTGTATTCGAAGTTGTAGAGTACGATGCTCTCGATCAAGAAGAGCGACAAGAGGTAGAGGCCGCAGGTGAGCGTGCCCCAGACGAAGAAGTGGAAGATCGACAAGAAGATGCCGTGGCTCTCGTCGAAGCCGAGCGAACTCAGGATGATCGTGAAGCCCACTAAGCGCGAAAAGAGGTGGATGGTGTCGGCCGGATTTTCCGATGGGTAAAAGCGCTTCGTCACTTGTTGCTTCATGCTCGGATAGAACAAGAGGTGAGCGTACTTGTAGGCAAACAAGACGCCACACACGACACCGACGAGGATGATGCGGATGAGGAGTCGATCGAAGATCTCATTCATAGTCTGGGCCCTTTAGAAATTTTCTTTGAGATACTTCAGCATGAGGGTCTTGAGTTCCACTTTCTGCTGCCGCTCCGGCTTGAAGAAGTTGGGAAAGTTCTTTCGTGTCACGCGCCCTTCTGTGCCAAATTCATTTTCGAGTCCGTAGAAAATCTTCTTTCGTTCATTGTGCGAGACGTACTCTTCGTAGAACGCCGGCGCAGGTCGCCAGGTGCCCCAGCCGAGGTAGCGCGGAAGATTCTTGTAGGCGCGGTAGAAGCGCCAGCGCACTAGGCCTTTGCGATCCGGGCGCCATTCGCCGAAGCCGCGGTTGCCCACGTAGGCCACACCCGGAGGCATGGGGAGCGTTTCTTCCTGGCCTTCGATCCGGCGAAACACCGACATGCCGATGTTCTTGCGATTCTTCAGCGCGAAGTCCCGCGAGGTGCGGACAATCATTTCTTCGACGCCCTGGAAGCCGTGAACCAGGCGAAATTTTTGATAGTAGGTTTTGATCAGGAAGCCCGTCGCGTGGGTGTCGGTCAGAACCACCGTGACGTTTTGGCCCGGGATCACGCGACTGAGGCCCTTCTCGTTCGGCACGTAGTCCATTCCCAACTCCGAAGGAGAGAGCGCCTTGGAGAGTCCCAGGTACGCGATCACCAGCGTGAAGTAGAGGAAGAACTTTTGCATTACACGGCCCGCACGATCTCGAGCACGGCTTTCTGCTGGGCCGCGGGAAGTTGCTCGTAGTCCAAGTGCAACCGTGTGACCGCATGGCTCTTCGAATATTTTTCAAAGAGGTCGGTGGCTTCGTTCACGTTGATGTGACGGCGCGTGCCGCCCATGGACGCTTCCCGCAGGACCTTCATCGGGTACGCGTTCGCTGGCGCCGAGTCGGCGTAGTACTTCGACAAGCGGCCCTTCGATGAGCACTTGATGTAGTCGATGTTCTGCGCTTTGAGATAATTCTCTAGCGTCTCCATGTGCTGCACGCCCTCGGGCCCGAAGGTCTCCATGACCTTGCGTGGAATGTCGTTGCGCACGATGCGCGCGGCCCACGGATCCTTGCTCTTGCGCAGAACTTTCCACAGGTGCGGATCGTCGTGATCGAGGTAGGCCTCGATGTCTGCTGGAATGGCGTACTCGCTGGTGCCCGTCGCTTTAAAGTAGCGCATGAGCATCTGCTCGAGGCACACGGCGCGGTAGTGGAAGTAAACCATCATGAACATGTGGAAGCGGCTTAAGAGAAAATCGTCAAACGTCGACACCGCTCGCTCGCTGATGCCGAGGTACACGCGGCCGCCTTCTTCGCAGGCCTTGAGATTGTCGACGATCCAGTCGAGGTCGAACTTTCCGTAGCTCACGCCGCAGAAGTAGCTGTCGCGCAGCAGGTAGTCCATGCGGTCGCAGTCCATCTCGCTCGACACGAGTTGGTGCAAGAGCGGGAACCAGTCCACGCCGCCCAGGGTGAAGTAGGCCGGGTCGCGGGTTTCACCCATGACGAGCTCTGCAACAGCTTCGGGAGTCACGCCGAGCTCCGCGCGCACGCCTTTGAAAGACGTGGTGAAACTCGAATCGACAATACTCTTGAGCGTGTAGTCTTCATGGCTCGCTTGGCGGTCTTTGCCGGGAGCAAAGCGCGTCGGAAGTTTCAGAGCACTCACCAGCGGCATCACGTGTTCGGTCGTGTGTGACAAGGGCGCGTGGCCAATGTCGTGCAAGAGGCAGCCAAGACGCAGGGTCTGGCGCAGGCGCTGGACTTCTTTATCGTAGAGGCGGTCTTTGAAAAGAGCGTTGAAGACCAGAGTGCCGACGTTCATCACGCCGATGGAATGCAGGTACCGCGTGTGAGTGGCACCAGGAAACACGAACTCGGAGAAACCCAGCTGCTTGATGTTTCTTAGGCGCTGAAAAAAGGCATGTTCGATGACGGGAATTTCAGCGTCGAAGATAGCAATGGAGCCATGGACCGGATCACGAATTTCCACTAGAGGCCCTTTGCGTTGTCGGTCAGCCAGCGCGCGATGTCTTTGCTCTCGAACATCGGCTTGCCGTCGATGTAGAGACACGGAACCGTGCTGCGGCCGGTGTCTTTCATGAGCTTTTCACGATTGGCCGGCTCTTTGCGAATATTTTTCAAGACGACTTTGTCTTTAAGGCCCGTGTCCGCGATGGTGCGCAGGACAAGTTGGCAGTAGGGACATTCGTCGAAGTAGTAGAGTTCTAATTTTTTCATATGGCCTTTAAAAAAAAAGTGGCCCCAGCGGGCCACGTCTTGAGTGTGATTAGTAAGACTCGTCGTCGTCTTCAGCTTCTTCGCCCGGCTTCTTCGGGCCTTTGACGTACTCTTCGTCTTCGTCGAAAACTTCGTCCTCTTCTTCCGCTTCTTCCGGATTGTCGAGGCCCTCTTCGTAGCCCCAGCCGTAGCCGTAGGCGCCCTCTTCTTCCTCTTCACCGGGAGTGAACTCTTCCGCTGGTTTTGCTTTCTCTGCTTTCGGGTCGACCTCTCCCTCTTCTTCGTCATCGAAGTCCGCGTCGAACTCGTCGGCGCCGTCGGACGCGTAGTCGTCGTCGAACGCAGCACCTTTCGCGTGCGCTGGAACAACAACGGGAACGAGGACTTTCTTCGCGTCTTTTTTTGCTGGTTTCGCTGGCGCTGCTTTCGCGGCGGACTTCGCAACCGGCTTTGCTTTCACAGGAGCGGCTTTTTTCGCAGCGACTTTCTTCGCGACTTTTTTAGCGGCTTTCTTTGCAACTTTCTTCGCCACTTTTTTCGCAGCGGCTTTCTTCACGGCTTTCTTGGCGACTTTTTTTCCCGCAGGCTTTGCCTTCGGTTTCGCACTCTTTTTTGCGGGGGCTTTCTTCGCTTTTTTAGCTGCCACGGTGAGGTCCTTTGCTTAATTGAATGGGAGGAAAAAACTCACCCTAGTATAGTGGCACACCAATTTGTTGGGCAAGCCTCAGTGATTGACGGTGTCCGGAACACCTAGCGCACTGAGTTCTAGGGCGTTGCGAAAACCGTTCTGGCGCACATCTTCCGAGAGAGGCGCGAAGCCATTGCTGGTTCCCTCGACGTAGACCGGAGAATTGTTCACGCTGGTATTATAGTGGCCTGAAGACGTCAGTGATTTAAGCGTCACGAGTTTAGTCGAATAGCCTGTTCGCCGCATTGTTTCTTGATCACCGCTGTAGGGAGTCGAGAAGTTGCCGTCCTCTGTAGCGCCACGCATGGGGCCTGGCGCGTAGCCCGTGAGCAACTTGTCCCACTTGATGATGTCCGGGCGCGGGTGGTCGGTATCGCGGTAGCTATACTCGATGGTGTGTGTGTGCGCATCGAAATCGAGGTTACCACTGTTGAAGTAGCTATCAATGCTTTCGGTGAGCGGCTGCGGACACAGCGTTCCGGTGGAGTTACCCAGCGTGTTCGTGTCACCAAAGTAGAAATGGAGAAACGTACCCGCGATGCTCTTGCACGTGGGCCTCGCGCCTCCGTCCGTCGGATTCAGGTTGAACGGAAAATCCGAGATCCGCTCCGCGGCCTCCCGGTACTTCACCGGATCATCATCAAAAATAGTTTTCGCCACGAGGTTCATGGAGTTGCGGTACTTCTCCATCGCCGAGGTCTGCACGTTCATGAAGTTCTTGATTTCCGCGCCGACTTCCGCCGCCGTAGTGAAGAGCGCGTCTTGGTTGCTCGCGGAGAAAATCGGCGCGTAGATCTTCGCTTCGTAGCGCGGAATGCCCGAGCCTCTGGAGGTCTTCTCGCCGACGACGAAGCCAAACGTATCGAGGAAGTTGCCGCTGCCACCGGCCGGCTGGAGTCCCAGATCGTACGGAAAAGGAATGGTGTAGTTGGCGGCTTCGTAGGCGGTGGGTGCGCGGACGTTGTAGATCGACTTCGTGATGTCTTCGACGTTGTCGACGCCCTCGAGATTTGCGCGGAACATGGTGAGCTGTTCGCGCTTGTAGAGACCCGATGAGTAGCCGTCGTCGCTCGGGCCCTTCGGGTTCGGCACGATGATGTTGGTCGGCAGTGCCGAAATGTAGCTGTTGGGATCGGTGATGCCCGGGCTGAAGTCGTAGACGAGATTCGGTACACCGAAAACAATGCCCGGACCAGAAACCCAGCCGCCCACTTGGTCGGAGGGATCGGCGATCCAGAAGCGCTCTTCTTGCGTCGGGCCACGGTTGATGGGGATCGGCATGCCGGGCGCGAAGCTTCCCACCGGAACGACGATGTTGGTGCCTTTGCGCTTCACGTTCGAAAGGTCGAGGCCGCTCAGGTACGGCGTCGAGCGCCGGTTGTTGGCGGTCGTGCGCGTGCTCATGGCAGTTTCGTCGGAGCCGCTGCCCGCTCTGAAGAGGGCCGGGCCAATTCGTCCGCCCATGGGTTTCGCGGCGGCGTAGGCGGTGAGCTTCGTCGACGGAGTGGAGAAGGGGTTGAAAAGGCCCTGGAAGTTCGCTTCGCCTTTGACGGCGTAGTAGGTCACGACTTCGGGGTTCTTGTAGAAGCCCATCGGGAAACCCGGGACGGGAACGGCGATCTTAGAGACGTCGCAGGCACCTTCCGCTTTCACGACCTGGCCTGCGGCATTCAACACGTCGTCGCGCGCGATGAGCGCCGTGAAGAACGTGGCGTAGTTCACGAGCTGGAGCTTGAGATCGACGTACTGCTTGGGGCGTTTGCCTTTGGGGCCCCCGAGCATGGTGGACAGTGAGTTGTCCGGGAACGAGACGGGCTGCGGAGCGAGTTCTGTGAGCGTGAAGGAGGCCTTCATTTCTTCGTTGCGGCTCGAGCCTTCGTTGGTGAGGTTGCGGTAGCCCGACCAGAACGCCTTCGCCGGTCGCTCGTTGCCGTAGTGATTTTCATCGGTGAGGTCTTCGACGTTCCGGCAAGTGGTGGTGCCGAGAGACGGATCACCGCACACCACGACGGGCGGTCGGTTCATGGCGAACTCGAGCGCGCGCGTGCGGATCGCGAGCTCGACGCCCTTGGGCCATGCGCCCACGCGATCAACGGCGACCTGAGGTGCATCGGCGAAGGCACTGTTCGCGACGCTCTCGCGCAAGTTGTAGGCCCACAGATTGGTGATGTTGAAGTTCAGCTGCGTGCGCTTCGAGCAGTCGCTGGATTTTTCTTTCACGATGGCGTCGATGAACGACGACGTGGTCTCGTCGATGCCGACGAGGTTGGTGGGTTCAAAGCGCGGGATACCGGGAATGGCGTAGCGACGGCAAACGTTGGTGGGAACACCGGCGTAGTGTAGACACACAGACGGGAAGTTGTAGACGTCCTCGCCCGTGCCGTCTTGGATGTTGGGATCGGGCTCCATGCGGTAGCTCACGGCCCCGGACCCTGCTGCCGGCGCTCGCACGTCATTAATGTTCAAGTTGCCGAGGACGTAATATTTGAACATCCACTCTTTGTAATTGTTTCGCAGCTCCCAGTTCATGTAGCCGATGCGCGTGAGCATGCGTGCTTGCACAGCTGCCCCAGCGTACGCCGAGGCATCGGTGGCGTTCTGCAGATTGATCTTCGCCTTCACGAACAAACCGATGTTGATGACGAAGGCGATGATGGAGATGAGCACGATGAGGCTGGAGGCAAAGAAGATGCTGATTTGGCCCCGCTCACTGGCGCGTTTTGTCCCTAGATGTTTGGAAGTGAGCGGAATCATGTATGAGCATTTTGGTACGGGATTTGGAAGGTGTAAAGGTATCCCCGGCACGGAGGCCATGGGTCGGGATGTAGCACGTCAGTTGGCTTGGCCGTCCCCCCTCTGTTTCCCACCGGTTTACACCCCGCCACAACCAGTTTCTTCACCCTGGGCCCCGAAGGGGGCCCAGCGGCCATTTAAGGCCGCTAACCGGCGACAGCCCAGCGGCCATTTGTGCCCACTTCATTCTTAAGATTGGCGCATGCTTTAATACCTTCAGAGAGGTGACCTTGAAAAAATCCGCTAATCGCGACTGCTACTGCGCCCTGTGCCGCACCCCGCGTGCTCTTCAGTACGATAGCAACTTATCCGCTCGCCACTACGGCCAGATCGCTCTCATCACCGTCATTCTCACGTGGGCGCTTTTTCCGATCCTCGAATGGAAAACTCTCGGGAGTTTTTTCATCATGTGGGCGGGCTTCGAGTTCACACGCAAATCTCTCTATCGCCGTGACGTGAAATGTTCCACCTGTGGATTCGATCCCACCTGGTATCGCAAAGACGTGCGTATTGCGCGCAAGCATGTGGAAAACTTTCTGCGCGACAATCCAGATTCTCCGCTGCTGCGCGCGAGAAAGACCTCGTCGACTTCAGAAATTTCTCAGTAGTCTCCAATAAATTTATTTGATCACCAGAAGCCTTGAACTATTTCAAGGCTTTCGCTCGTTTGTCTCTTGGCACATTTTCCGCAAGTGATGGCCCATGTGAGAACCTGACCGTTTCCGTAGTGCTGCGATTGAAGTAGCCTCTGGGCACGCGAAATTCGTGATGGAAATCACAAACAACAACATGCCTCACCATCAGGCAAAGGAGATTCTATGAGCGTTAATAAAGTGATCTTGCTCGGACGTTTGGGTCAAGACCCAGAGTTGAAGTACACACCAGGCGGCGCGCCGGTTTGTAACTTCTCCATCGCCACCACAGAAGCGTGGACCGACAAGGGCGGACAGAAACAAGAAAAAACCGAATGGCACCGGATCGTTGTGTGGGGAAAACTCGCAGAACTTTGCAACCAGTACCTCTCGAAAGGTCGCCAAGCTTTCGTTGAAGGCCGTTTGCAAACTCGTTCATGGGACGACAAAGACGGCAACAAGCGCTACATGACAGAAATCAACGCAGCCACCGTTCAATTCATCGGCGGCCCTTCTGACAACAAAGGCGGTGAGCGCCATGTTGATAATTCAGCAGGCATGAATCAAGGTTCGGCTCCCGTGGACATGAATCAGGACTATAAAGTGTCGACCGAGGCGAACTTCGCATCTGACGACATCCCGTTCTAGATTTTAAGACTGACCCAATAAGTTGTCGCTAGGCCCACTCCGGTGGGCCTATTTATTGGTGGAAGACCTTTCAAACACGACAAATTCCCCTCCCGTGTTACAATTTCTCCCATGCAGACCTCGCCGGCCTTACGGAGCTTTTTCTCCGTTCGCTATGACTTGATCGACACCGGAAGTGCGCTTCCGTTCGATCTCTTCGTGAATTCCTCGTCGCTCAAAGAGCGTGAGAAATTTGTGCGCATTTTTCCTTCCGGCGAAGCGCTGAGCTCCGATGACCTGGAAAATTTGCGGAAAAAATATCTACAGATCTACATCCCAGAAGACCAACGCAGTCTCTACATGAAGAGCCTCGTGCAATCGGATCACCGAGAAGACAAGGACAAGGCGAGTGTCCTCAAGGACTCGGCCCTCGAATACCTCGGCCGGATTTTTGACGGCAAGCGCGAGTTTTCCACCGAACTCCTCGAAGCCGGCATCGAAGGCTGTAGGGAGGTCGTCGAAAACATGGTCGATCTTCTCGGAGAGTACGGCATCGACGATTTGCGTGGTCTGATCAGTAATTTGAGCTTCCACGATTTTTACACCTACGACCACTCGATCAACGTCTCGATGTACAGCATCAGCATCTGGAAAGCCGCGCACCCGAAGGCGCCCCGCCAGGATCTGGTGAACATCGGTCTCGGCGGATTGCTGCACGACTTGGGCAAAGTAAAAATCCCGACGCACATTTTGAATAATCCCGGTGGCCTGACGGAAGCCGAGTACGAGCAGATCAAGCAGCACCCGGACTTCGGCCTTGAGCTCTTGCTCTCAGGCCACGTGAAGGTCCATCACACCATCGACGTGAACGTCATCGCTCGCATCGTGCACGAGCACCACGAGAACTGGGACGGCACCGGCTACCCGACGAAGAAACGTGAAGAAGAGATCCATCCCATGGCGCGGGCGTGCACCATCGCGGACTTCTTCGACGCCATCACCACTAAGCGCTCCTACAGTCAGGTCATGTTGGTGGCCGATGCCGTCGGGGTGATGAAAAAGTTCCGCGGCGTGAAGCTCGAGCCGTGGCTCTTCGATGTCTTCGAGAAACACGTGGACTACGTGAAGTCGGACATCCGCAAAGACATCACGCTTTCGCATCGGTTTGACCCGACGATTCCGTGGGCGCAGTTGCCCATCGAAGAAGTCAAAGCGCTGGCGACGGCCGACTTCGGAAAGATCCGGGTCGTCACCGAGAAGAAGAAATGAAGACACTGTTGTTGGTGGCCACGCTCATCTCCGGCCCTTGCTTCGCTGCCGAGACCATCACCACCGACATCGCCACCATCGAATCTCTCGAGAAGCGGCCCTACTTCAAACCGCGCCCGGACTGGGTTGGCATCCCGATGCCCCATGGGCCCATCGAAAAGATCCGCGAAGAGCTCGAGAAGCGCATTGGTAAAAAGCTCCTGCACCAGGGCGAAGCCCACATCACGGTGATCACACCTTCGGAAATGCGCATCCTCTCTCAGACCATCAAGGTGAATACCGTCGAGAAGATCGTCGTGAAAGAAAGCGCCATGAAGGCCAAGGTGAAAGTCCTGTGCTTGAAAAAAATCACCGCGGTGCTGGGAAGCAAGAGCGAAGAGAGCTGGTTCATTTCCATGGAGTCGGACGAGCTGCGCGAATTCCGCAATCAAGTTTGGCGCCGCTTCGTCGCCAACGGCGGCATCCCCGATGACTTCCAGTGGAAGCGCTGGTCACCGCACATCACACTGGGCTACACCTCGCAGGATCTCCACGACGAAGATCGATTGAGTAAAGAGAAGACCGACTGCACGTACCTGCTTAAGGCCCCTTGAGCTGATCCCACAGTAGTTTTCCCATCAAGAGAATCACCACCACCGTGAGCGCGGGCTTCACTACGCCGACGGTTTTGCGTTTGGTGAGCTGCGCGCCCAGGAACGAGCCGATCACAATCGAGAAGCCTCCGATAGCGCCCCATCTCCAGTCCACCAAGCCTTGCATGGCAAAGCCTCCCAAGGACACGCCTGCGGAAAGCGAGTTAGCGAGCTTGGAGAGTGCCAAGGCGCTCATGAGTGGCATGGAGGTGAACCAGAGGAGGGCCAGCAGCATGAAGGTGCCTCCGCCGGGCCCAAAGAAGCCGTCGTATATTCCCACAAGCAGGCCCGCCAGAATGAACCTTTTTACGGCGGTGGGTTCGAGAGGCCGCTCGGCGAACAAGCGCTCTTTGGACCACACGATCAGCAAGATCAGCGGACACAGAGCAAGCAGCATCCACGCAAAGATGTGCGTCGGCACGAGGCCCGTGAGTTGCGAGCCAGCGAAGGAGCCGACGCTGATGGCGACCAAAAACCACAGGCCCTCGCGCCAGGGCACCAGGTGGTGGCGTTGGTACACCCACAGCGCCATCACGCAGGATGCGAAAGCACCCACTTTATTGGTTGCGATGACATGCGCGCCGGGTCCCATGACCAGCGTCCACATGGGGATGGTGATGAGGCCACCGCCGCCTGCGATGGCATCGATGAAGCCGGCAAGAATTGAAATGAGGAAAACAAATAATTCAGATTCCATTTAAATATTTTGCACAGGACGAGATAGCATGTCGTTCCTTTTGGCAGTAGCTTGCGACCCATAGTGAATGATAGTCTAATACAGAAGCGGACTTCTTCTCTATCTCAGTTTTTGGCGGCACCATGGTTCTCCCTAAACTTTTTATTCTAGCAGGCTTCTTTTCATTTACCGACAAGGCTTTCGGACATCTCGATAATGTTGGCATCATTCTCTTCGGTGTGTTTTTTCTCTCTCTCTTCCTCCGCACCAGTAAGCATCACTTTCTGTTGCTTTTCATCTACTCAGTCTATCGGTTGCTTCGCTTCCCTGAGATTGCAAACCATGAGCTCTTTCTCATTCTCGTGAGTGGGTGTTATTTTTTTCTCCATCGTCGCCCGGTTTATTTTCAAGCCTTGGTCCGACGCATGCTGGGAGTTGTTTATCTGGTTGGAGGGATGCATAAGCTGAACGAAGGATTTTTTGATCCGGGCCTCAGCTGCCTGTCGATGCTCCTGCCCTCATCGGCGGCCATGTTTCCTGTTGCCCCGTGGTTTGTCACTCTCGTAGAGCTGTCTTTCGGAATGGTTTGCCTGATGGCTTCAGATCGAACTTTTCGATTGGCTTCGCCTGCCTTCGTGTTGTTTCACCTGATTCTTGCGCCCCTTGGGTTTTGGGACTTTTTCAGTGTTGCGATGCTGGCCCTCTTTCCCTCGCGGGAGCTTAGACTTTTCGGTAATGTCAGCCTCATCATTCATGTGGGCCTCTACGCACTCATGAATACGCAGTACTTTCCCTGGATGTTTATTGCGCTTGGTCTGACTGCAGTTGTGACTGTGCTCAGTGCGATGGCCTGGCCCCAACCTCAAAAGCCAATGCCTCGCTCCTATTGGTTGATGCCAGCGGCAGTCTTTATTTGGGGGCTCGGTCCGTATCTAGGTCTTGCCCACTACCCAACTTTTTCTATGTTTTCTAATCTTCAGATGAATTCCCTCGGGAGTAACTCCTGGATCATTAAGCGACCTGTCTTTGATGTTCAAGAATCTTGGTGGAAAGTTGTATCGTTCCAAGGACCCCTCAAAGGTCTTCCGTACCCCGACGCCCATCTGATTGCTCAACATCCAAAAGAGGTTCGATTGCCGGAGGGACATCTGTTTGGAGAAAAGAGGATAGGGAAGCTTGTTTTAGAAGAGGTTCTCACTCAACAGCAAAAAACATGGCCTGATGATTTTCCGCTAAGCGCGCGGCCCAGTTGGTTACAAAAGACATTCCTGAGCAGAAGGACTATCACCACCAATCGGTGTCAGTGGTGACTTGCTATCGCAAACCTATTGCTGTGTCGCTTGCTGCGGTTGCGCTTGGTTTGGCGCCGAAGGCTGCTGCGTTTGCTGCGCTGGAGCGGCGGCTTGAGGAGCTGCTGCATCAGTTGGAGCTGGTGCTGCTGCGCCTGCGGCCGATGCGGCGGCATCGCTATTCAAAGGAGCAGCGAGTTCTTGCTCGTCATCGAACAAAGATTTTTTCGCTTCACGGCTCTTGAGCGTCGTCAGCGCGATCGAGTTCAGCATGAAACCAATCGCGAGAGCGCTGGTGAGTTTAGTGAAGAAGTTGCCTTTGCTTGAGCTTGAGAAAACGGCTTGAGATGCGCCGCCACCCATAACTGCACCGAGCTCAGCGCCTTTACCGAACTGCAAGAGCACGGTGACAACCAAGAGGACGCAAACAATGACATGCAAAACAATGAGGGTCGTGATCATAAAATCTCCTAGGGGGTTATTTGTAACACGCCCCCATCTAATAAAGAAACCAGTTCTACTGACACAGCGCTAGAAAATCCGTCGCTTTGAGGCTCGCGCCACCCACCAGCGCACCGTCGATGTCGGTTTGCCCCATGAGTTCCTTCACATTATCCGGTTTCACGCTGCCGCCGTAGAGGAGTCGCACGGCCTGACCCGCAGCGGAGTACATTTCTTTAAGTTCGGACCGAATCGCTGCGTGCACTTCCTGCGCCTGGGCCGGTGTCGCGACTTTGCCAGTGCCAATCGCCCAAACCGGTTCGTAGGCCACGATTAATTGGCCAGCATGCCATCCGGCGATATCGCTCAGGCCCTGGCGAAGTTGCTGCTTCACTAGGTTGAGGGTCTGTCCGGCTTCACGCTCAGCGAGGGTTTCACCGACGCAGTAGATGACGGCCAAACCGTGCGCAAGCGCGCGCTTGATTTTCGCCGCACAGGTCGCATTCGTTTCATGAAAAATTTGGCGGCGCTCGGAGTGGCCGACCAGCACAAAACTCGCGCCGAGGTCTTTGAGCGTCGCCGGAGAGTTCTCGCCCGTGAAGGCGCCACTGTCTTGCTCACTGCTATTCTGCGCACCAATCTTCACATCATGAGGAGTGAGACTCAAAGCGAGGCCGATGTGCAGTGCTTGCGGAGCGAGCCAGGCTTCTTGTTGGCGAGGGCCTGATTTGAGAGCAGAGAAAAACGCCCGAACCTGTTCTTGCGTTTGATTCATCTTCCAGTTTCCAACGATAAGCTTCATCTTAGAGGCCTCTCAGCGCGTTGACGCCGGGGAGTTCACCTTTCTCGATGAATTCCAAGGAGGCGCCGCCGCCGGTAGAGACGTGCGTGAACTGATCGGCGAAGCCGCTTTGATGAGCAGCTGCGACGGAGTCACCGCCGCCGACGACCGTGAACGCACCGGAGTGCGCGATGTAGTTCGCCATCTCCATCGTGCCCACGGCGAATTTCGGATTCTCGAAGAGACCCATCGGGCCATTCCAGAAAATAGTCTTCGCGCCTTTCAAGTGAAGGGCGTACTTGTCGATGGTCGCAGGGCCAATGTCCAGGCCCATTTGATCGTTACCAATGGTCGCAGAGAAACTTGGATCCGCATCCGGATTCGACGCCACGATGTGATCCACCGGAAGCTGGATCTTGCCGCCCTTGTCTTGTGCGAGGAGCTGCTTGGCGAGTGCGACGTCTTCGTCACCGCAAAGTGATTTGCCGACGGTGAGACCCTTCGCTTTCAGGAACGGATACGCCATGGCGCCGCCGATCAGGATCTTGTCGACGAGCACGAGCAAGCGCTCGATGGTTTTGATCTTATCAGCGACCTTCGCACCGCCGAGGACGGCGACGAAGGGCTTCGCGGGCTTATCCATCAGGTGGCCGAGGGCCTTGATTTCTTTCTCGAGCAACAGGCCGGCATAGGCGCGGCCTGAAAAGAACTTATTCACGCCAAACACCGAGGCATGTTTGCGGTGAGCAGCGCCGAACGCGTCGTTCACGTACACGTCGCCGTAGGTCGAAAGTTTCTCGGCGAACTCCTGGTCGTTCTTTTCTTCCAGCGGAGAAAAGCGCAAGTTCTCGAGGAGCACAATTTTCGTTTCCGGGAGCTGCAAGAATTCTTTCACGCCCACGTCCACTGGGCCCGTGGTGAGAACGACGTCGATGCCGAGCTGTTCGGCGAGGTAGGTCGCCACCGGCTCGAGCGAGTACTTCGGATTCACTTGGCCATCCGGGCGACCCAGGTGGCTCATGAGAATGATTTTTGAGGCACCTTTCTCCAGCATCAGACGGATCGTCGGCAGGGCCAAATCGATGCGACTGGCGTCCGTGATCGTACGGGGCTCACTCTTCGTGAGCGGGACGTTGAAGTCGAAGCGGGCCAGAACTTTTTTGCCTTTGAGATCGGCGTCCTGGATGGATTTCAGTTGCATGGAGTGTCCTTAGAGTTTTCCGCCGATGTATTTCGCAAGATCGATTACACGATTTGAGAAGCCCACTTCGTTGTCGTACCAGCTCACTACTTTAGCGGTGTTGCCGATGACGTTGGTGAGTTTCGAATCAAAGATCGACGAATCTGGGTTGCCCATGAAATCGACAGAGACCAGTTCTTCTTCGGTGTAACCCAAGATGCCTTTGAGCGGGCCCTGCGAAGCTTCTTTCATGGCCGCGTTGATCGATTTTTTGTCGGCCGGCTTCTTGAGAGTCACTGTGAGATCGACCATCGAGACGTCGGGAGTAGGAACGCGAACCGCGTAGCCATCGAGCTTGCCTGCCATCTCTGGAATCACTTCACCCATGGCCTTCGCCGCTCCGGTCGAAGTGGGGATCATGCTGACAGCAGCGGCGCGCGCGCGGCGGAGATCCGTGTGCGAATTGTCGAGGATGTTTTGGTCAGACGTATAGGCGTGAACCGTGGTCATCAAACCGTGCTCAATGCCGAAAGTTTCATGAAGAACTTTCACGATCGGAGCAAGACAGTTCGTCGTGCAACTCGCGTTTGAGATGATGTGGTGTTTCGCCGGATCGTACTTGTCGCTGTTCACGCCCATCACGAACGTGCCGTCGAGGTCTTTACCGGGGGCACACATAATGACTTTTTTTACAGAGCCGCGCATGTGCTGGCCGAGACCGGGCTTGTCTTTGAAGATACCGGTGGCATCGATCACCACATCCACTCCATGCGAATCCCAAGGAATCTCAGCGGGGCTCTTGATGCCGTAGAAGTGGATCTTTTTGCCGGCAACCATTAGATCATCGCCATTCAAGGTGACATCCACGGGAAGTTTTCCATGGAGCGAGTCGTACTTCATCAGATGGACGTAGGGTGCTTTGTCGCCCGGATTGTTCACGGCGACGACTTCGATGTTGGCATCAAGGCCCTTGTGCTGGCGCTTGACCAGTTCTCGCAAAATAGTGCGCCCGATGCGGCCCATTCCGTTGATCCCAACTTTAACCGTTTTCATGGAGTCTCCTTAAGCACTTAAAAATGTCTGGATGAGAGGGAGAAAATATAAGGTGCAAATTGCCATGGATAGGGCCTTTTGTGTAGGGGTTTCGAGGATATTGGCGCCCTTCGCTGCAATGCGCATTAAGCAAAAAGCTCAACATACGGGCATAAAGTACCCAGGGGCTCTAGAGGGGGGAGTGGTCGTATGATTTAGGCAGGGGAGAACTCATGAAATTAACGTTCATTATCTTAAGTTTGTTACTTGTCCTCATGGGGACGCGTGCGATGGCGAGCGTCAGCTCCATGCCGCGCGCGCAGAAACCAGAGAAGAGCTTCGTTTGCTGGAAGGCGATGCAGCCCCTCATGAAGCGCGACGGCGTCGGTGATGTCTGGAAGTCGAAGCTCCGTGCCGACAACACATTTAAGTACACGGCTCCTACCGGCAAGTTGTCGCGGTGGTGGACGCTGGAAAAAGTTGGCGGCCATGAAATCCTAGTGAAAGAAAGTCCGTACGATCGCCTGGTGGTTCGTTACTCGACTAACAAGAACTGCGCGCCGGAAGTGGCGACCGTCCCCGTGAAAGCACCCGTGGACGGGTTCACGGACGCGGAGCTCGCTCGCACACTCCGGACGTCCAAGGGCGGCGGCGTGATCTACTCGTGGTCACCGTTCATGGACCACTCAGTCCGCGGCATCAAGACGATCCGCGAAGTCGCTACAAAAAATAATCTCACACTCACTTTGGTACTCGATCCGAACGTGAAAGAAGCGGATGCCTTGAAGGCCCTCAAGAAAGAAGGCATCACCGGCGTGAAGCTCAGCAAGAGCCACAGCTTCGAGCTGCAGAAGCGCAACACGCTCATGCACTACCCGAACATCGTCATGCATAAAAATGGCCGCATGGTTGGGCCGATGGTTCCCGGTATCATGGGACAAACCACTTACTCCCGCGTCGTCGGGAAATACCTGGAGTAGCCCATGTTACTAGTAACGATCATGATGCTGCTCTCCGGAGCCGCCAGCGCGCAAGGTGTGCCAGCAGTCTGTGCCATTGAGACCGATCTGGCGCAACGTCGCGTGGAGCTGGACTTCACGCCGGACTACTTCTTCAAACCGCTCCCTCGTCAAAACGGCTGGGACAACCGCCTAGAAGTTTCTGTGATCTCACCCAACGGCAACGTGGTGATGAATATGATCACCGGCGACTACCGCTCGGTTCCAGGGCCCTTCGATGCGGTTCCGACACCAGATGGTCATGTCATTATCACTCCTGGTTTGGATTTTTTCGACCGGGATACGATCAGTCCCAACTCAACCCCCTTGCTCGCCGACGGCAACCAAGACGATCCGGACAATGTTCTGGATGGCGTCTACCATTCCGCTGCCGTGCTTCCGGGCGTCTCCGCGCCGAAGCGAACCTACCGCGTGATCACGGACTCGCTCACGGAAGGCGACACGAGCATGAACACGCTCATGTACAAAGACTTCGATACGACGATGGTCGAGAACAGTCCGAAGTTCAAAGACAACGAACATCCTCCGAAGCCGCTCTGTCCGAACCTGGGTGACGCACCTTACAAGCTTCCCATGCTCTCGAAAGATGGCCAGCAGCTCGCGGCCTTTGACGTGGAAGCGGGCACAACAAAAATTTTTAAAGTTTCGAAGCTCCCGAATGGCACAAGCAAATGCACCATGACCCGCGATCTCGGGTTCGCCACTGGTAAAGTGGAGTTCTCACCGGACGGCAAGAAGATCACGTTCGCCTCGGACACCAACGACACGGATCCGAACTCCGTCGGCTGGTACGCCCAACCGGACTCTTCGCAGAACTTCCAGGTGTACGTCGTCGACCTAGAAGAAGACACTATTCAACGTATCTCGAACCAGGCAAGCGGCAACTCGTACTACCCATCGTTCTGGCAAGACGGCACCGTCGCCTACATGGAGCAGACTCCCGAAGGCATCTACAACATCGTGCAGACTCCGGTCGCCAGTGCTCCGGCCGTTCGCCTCGCCACGGGTGATGAGATCAATCGTTGTAACACGCTCGGATCCGACTTTGTCGCGGCGGTGGCCCTCGGCTCACTCTGGACCGACATCTGCCAGGGGGCACAGGCACCGACGAAATCACTGCAGGGTCTCGCGTTCACTCCGCTGTCTCTCGACGGCAACAAGTGTCGTGAGCTCGTACAACAGAGCTGGCCTGCTTACCAACAGGCCCTGAGCGCAAACCAAAAAGCGCTGCCCTCGATCGCACCCGATCTTCAATCTGCAGCACCGGACATCCTCGCGTGCTACCACGAGCGCCTGATTGGCCTTGGCCAGAGCGACTTGATGGCGGCCTGTCCTGACGATGGTGCGAGAAGCGGCGGCGCTGCCGTGATCAGTTCGAACCAAGTCGGTGAAGCGACCGTCATCAGCAATCCGTTGATCATGTGTTTGCAGTGCCACAGCTCGGGCGGCCTGAAGTTTAACTTCGAAGAACCGTCGACGCTCTCGCAGGAGAAAGACCGGATCTACAGCGCCGTTGCTTCAGAGCACATGCCGCTCGGAGTAGACATGGAACCGGAGGAGCGCAAGGCGATGTTGGAATACATCAAGAATGCGATTCCGAGTCCGTAGTATCTAGAATCCAAATAAAGCGTGGGCGTTGTTCCACGCATGCACAGAGAGCGCCTCTTCGGAGGCGCTTTTTATTTCCGCTACTTTTTTCAAGACATGAGGCAGATAGAACGGTGCGTTCTCTTTGCCCCGGTGCGGAACCGGTGTAAGAAAGGGGCTGTCGGTTTCTAAAAGAATGCGCTCGATGGGACATAAACGAACAGCGTCGCGCACATTCTCAGCCTTGGGAAACGTTACCATGCCGTTGAAGCCGAGATAGAACCCGTTATCGATCGCCACCTGCGCGAGCTCCATCCCAGAGGAGAAACTATGGACGACGCCTTTCTTCTTGAGCTGGGGTGCGAATTCTTTGAGGAACGCGATCATGTCCTCGTCGGAGTCCCGCGAATGGATCACGATGGGCTTATCAGCGGCCACTGCTAACTCGAGCTGCGCGCGAAACCATTTAAGCTGCACGTCTTTCGGTGAGTTGTTGTAATGGTAATCGAGACCAATCTCGCCAATCGCCACCACGCGGGGATGCTGTGCTCGTGCGCGGATGCGCTCGAGCACTTCATCGGTCATGTCTTTGCTGTCGTGGGGATGGATGCCTTGGGTGCACCAGATCTGCGGATGCGCTTCGGCCAGCGTGATCACGGCGTCGATGTTTTCCGGATCAACGCCGATGGTGACTAGCTTCTCGACCCCCGCCTCTTGGCACAGTCTTAAAGTCTCCTCGAGAGGGCGGTCTTTAAGGTAGTCCAAGTGGCAGTGGGTCTCGGCGATCTTCATTTTTTCAACAGATCATCAAAGATGGCGTGGAAGTGCGGATTCGGAATCGAACCCTCGATCTTCTTGCCGTTGATTATGATGGTCGGGGTACTGCGAAGGTTGAACTTCGTCGCGCCGTTGATCGACGCCAACACCGCGTCCCGTGTCGTCTGACCGTCGAAGCACGCCGTGAGACCGTGCTTTTCAGCGAGCGCCTTGAGAGAATCCAAGTCGAGCTTTTCCTGGCCCGCGAAGATCTCATCGTGGACTTCGTTGAACTTCGCCGGATCGCAAGCTGCGAGCATGGCCGCGCGGCAAGCGTACTGGTGCATGGCACTCTTCACGCTCGAGTTGCAGGCGCTATCGAGTGGGTAGAAGAAGTACTGGATGTTGATTTTCCCAGCGTAGCGACGGGCGAGTTGCGGCATCTGCTCGGCAACGACTTTGCAGAACGGGCACTGGAAGTCAGAGAACACGCTCACGCGGATTGGAGCATCAGCGAAGTTGGGTGTGGAAGCGTTAATGACGAACGGTGATGCCGGCTCAGGGTCGCCGTACTCCGCGAGAGATTTGTATTGAGTCACGACTTGCGTCGAGACGTTAGCGAGCTTGCTCGCGCGTCCGGCCGTGTACTGGCTCAGGGCCACGCCACTCGCAAGTGTCACCGCAAGCCAGATGCCGGCGACTTTGAAATCAGGAACCCACGAGTTAATGCCTTTCTTCCAGAAGAGCGCAGCGGCCACCCAGCTCAGCACGTAGTAGATCGAACACACGGGGCACAGGCCTCCGAGTGCCACCAGCGAGAAGCCCAGGAGAGCGATGGTGCCGATGGCATTGTACTTCGTCACAGCGCTCGCGGTGCGCTCGTAGGCTTCGGAAGGAAAGAGCGAGGCGCCGATGAGGAAGAGGCCGTTGAGCAAACCCAAGAACGCGATGGGCACACCAGCGAGAGAGGCCACTTTCGAGTGCGTCGCGACGTCGCAGTTCCAGAAGGCAGATACGTCACACAGCGTGCTGGCACCGCCGAGGCCTGACGGATAGAGCGTGTCGTAGAAGTGCGTGGTGAGATAGATGCCCGTCGCCATCATCAGAACCGCGTTCAAGATGTGAAGGGCGTGCAGGCCCGTGATGCCTTGGAGGGTGAGACCTTTTTTATCCATGGTGCTTCCTTTGTTGCTTTCTATTGTGCCAGCGGGACGTAGAGATTCCAAATGCGTTGTGGCGTCTTGTCCCGACGATAGCTTGGATATTTTGAGTTACAGCAGGTACAGACACCCGAGTCACTTAGTTTGATTTTTGGAAACTGGCCTTTGAGTTGGCGATAGGCCTCGGCGACGAGATCAAAACGCAGAGTACCATCCGGACGCTTGATGATCGCAGCGTTGGGAAAATGCCCGCTGAACTCCGCGGTGACTTCAAAGCAGCAGGCGCGAATGCACGGGCCGATAAAAGCTTCGGTGGGTTGAATCTTTTGAACTTCGGGAGTAGTTAGAATTCCACCGGCCAAGCCACGCCAGCCGGCATGTAGGAGCGCCTGACCTTGGGTGCCTTCGATCGCCACCGGCATGCAGTCCGCGGTCTTGATTGCCAGGGTGGTGCGATCATGGGCCACGATCCCATCGGCTTCCTGCGCGGAGAGCTCAGGAGTCTGAGCATCAAGAACTTTCACCGAATGAGTTTGGTGAACCTGAGCAAAGGTCAATGCGGGTTTTTGATCGAAAGCGCGAAACCAGCCGAGCGAGAGTTTCTTCTCAAAGAGCAGACTCATATCAGGTCGACCACTTGTTGCATCGGCGAGGGGAGGGGAGCTTCGAAGCGCAAAGCAGCGCCCGTGATGGGATGCTTAAAACCCAACACGCGCGCGTGGAGCAACTGATAGGGCCACTCTTTGACGAGCGCGATGACGTCTTCTGGCATGCGCGCCATCTGGTGTCCGACTTCTGCGTAGAGCGGATCGCACACCACGGGCGTCTGCAGAAACTGCGACGCGTGCACGCGGATCTGGTGTGTCCGGCCGGTTTCCAGACGGAATTCGGCGTGGTGCAGGTTCTTGTTACTCTTCAGCATGCGGAAATGGCTGATGGCTTTTTTGCCGCCTTTGATGAGGCAGCTTTGTTTTTGTCTGTGGGCCGGATGGCGTCCGATGAACGTCTCGATTCTGCCGGCCTGCATCTTCGGCTGGCCCCAGAGCACGGCTTCGTAGGTGCGTTCGATGTCGTGCGCAGAAAAAAGCTGCACCAACCCTTCGTGCGCCTTTTGCGTCTTCGCGACCACCATCACACCGGACGTCCCGAGATCTAGACGGTGCACGATGCCCGGGCGCTTCTCGCCGCCGATGCCCGCAAGATCCGGACAGTGGTAGAGGATGGCGTTCACCAAAGTTTTATCTGGATGCCCTGGAGCAGGATGCACACACAGGCCCGCGGGCTTGATGATGATGATGAGGTGTTCGTCCTCAAAAAGAATGTCGAGCGGAATGTTCTGCGCCACGAGCTCGGTGGTGATGACCGGTGGGATCTCCACTTCGATCTCCGTGTTCGCGGCGGGCATCTTATTCAGCGAGAGGGCCTTGCCATCGACGGTGGTGATGTTCTCGTCATCGAAGAGACGTTTGATGGTGCTGCGAGAGAGGTCCGGAAGTTTCGCGACTAACCAGTGGTCGAGGCGACGAAAGGTCTCGCGGTCTGCTTCCGAGACGGTGATAATTCGCGCGTCGACCTCGGAAACTTCGGCTTGCGCGTCGTCCATCTACTTGGCGCCCTTGAGACGCTTGATGTGGTGAAGGTACGACGTGGCGACGAGGTCCGGATTGAGCTTCAGGACTTTCGCGAGCTGCGCGACGAAGCCGCGCGTGTAAACGTCGGCAGGAAGCTTCGCGATATTGTCGTTCTCGATCGCTTCGAGGTGCGTGCGTGAAATCCGAGTCATCTCTACTAAGCGGGCCATGTCGACGTTCTTGTACTCGCGGATCTGGCGAAGGTACGCGCCGCTAAAATCCGTCGACTGCTCGATCTTCTGTTCCATCGCGGGATCGACGGTATAATCCAGGCCAAACTTCTTGAGGGCCTGCACCTTCGAGACCTTCGCCTCTTGGAGGTTTGAGCCGTAGTCTTCGTACTGGAAGTTCGGACGCGCTTCTTGCGTCGGCAACTGGCTGTCTTTGAAGTCATCGTGACGAGCCGGGGCAGGGGCCGGGCGCTCCATCACGTGCGGTGTCGCTACGGTCTCTTCGAATGGGTTGCGAGGAGTGTGGTTGAAGCCACGAACGCGATCGTACTCGCGGCGCTTTTCCGGGAAACCCAGAATCGAGTAGGCCTCTTCGATCTGATCGACGATGGCCTGGCACTCGGCCTGTGACATCAATGAATACAAAGCGACCGAGTCACCTGAGTAAGCGTTGCGTGCTCGTGTGTAGGCGCGCTCAATCTCCTGCGGGGTCGCCCCCATGGCGATCTCGAGAACTTCGTAATAGTTTTTCTTTTCAGTATCCATGCTCAATCCTTTTAAGCAACGCCGAGGAGGCGGTGGACGATGCGATCGAAGTGGTGAACCAGCTTCGAGTTTGGAAACTCCATGAGGAGGGGTTTGCGTTTTTTTACGGACTGCCAGACGGTGGCATCGTGGTCGAGGTAGCCGACGTAGTCCATCTCGATCCCGAAATAGCGACGACACACACTCTGGATCGAGAAGCCGATGTCGATGTCCGCTTGGCTGCGCACTTGGTTCAGAATCAGAGACGGCTGGAAGCGCGCGATCTCTTGGCGCAATCGCATGCCCATCTGCGGGTTAATCTCGATGATTTTTTTCACCATGTCCGTCGGGGAGCTGTTAGGGCTTGAAAGCTTTGCGTTCATCGCTTGATTGATGAGGGGTTCAATGTCCAAGAATCCTTCCAGCATCTTCAAGCGGCGGTAATACACCGTCTTGATGAAGCGGTAGGTGTTCTCGATGGACGTCGGCTCCGGCAATGAGACTAAGATGCCTTTGTCCGCGGTGATGAAAAAATCCACAGTGTTGAAAGATGTCCCCGCACCGAGATCGAAGAGAATGAAATCCGCGTCGATCGAGTGGAGCTTCGAGATGATTTTGTTTTTGTGCATGTGCTTGAGATTGGCGATACCAATTTCATCTTGTGCACCAGAGACAATCATCAAGTTCGGGATCGGCGTCTTCACAAGGAGATCCTCGAAGCGCGTGACTTTTTTAGAAACGTAATCGGAAAGTGTCAGTTCCGGAATCGGTAGTCCCAAGCAGGTGTGAAGATTCGCGCCGCCGAGGTCGAGATCCACGGCCACGACTTTGTAACCCATTAAGGCGAGGCAAATAGAAATGTTGGCGGTCACGAGACTTTTGCCCACGCCGCCCTTGCCGCCACCAATGGCCCAAATCTTTTTATTGGATTGCGGGCCCAAAAAACCAGCACCCATGCCGGTATCGCCCTGGCCTATCGCCATAAAATCACATCCTTGTTGCTAGCATTATAGCGAGGGATTTGGTGGTTCAGAAAGGACGTAATAGTAAGAAAATGCAGGGGTTTATGAAAAAGCTGCCTAGGGGGTGGACGGGCCGCCTGAAAGTCTTTAAAGTGAGGCTTTGTAAGATTTCGATCTACTTGGGTATAATTTATTTAGCTTCCAAGGACTTCCGTGTCAGTACGTGCGGCCCTCGCTAACAATCCATTGAATCGTGTGCTCGCTAAGCGCAGCGATCTGCATATATTGCGCAAGCTGTGGCACATGGGCAGCGGTTCACTGTGCCTTTTCGCTTACTACCAAACCGGTGAGCACGCCAACTTGTGGGGCTGGGCGATCTTGGCCGTCGCCCTGGGTGGCTTCAGTGTCGACATCATTCGTGCTCGTAGCGAAAAACTCAATGCTCTGGTCATCGGATTGATGGGTCCGTTCATGCGCGCTTCCGAGCGCACCGGCTTCACGGGTTTCCCGTTCTACGCACTTGGGGTCGCTATCGCATTGCTGGCTTTTGAGTCGCGCATCGCGCTTCTTGCCGTCATGTTCTTGGTCTACTCCGATCCTATTTCATCTTTTTTTGGCATCCTCTACGGCAAAGACAAGATCATGCCCAACAAGTCGCTCCAGGGTGCCATCGCTTGCTTCTTCACTTGCTACCTGCTGACGCTTTTTTACGGCATCAGCTACGGAGCAGGTGGATCTTCCTTGCTGTGGTTTGCAATCTTGGGCGGCGTGGTAGGCGCGCTCGGTGAGATGATGTCCGCCTTCAACATCGACGATAACCTGACCATTCCAGTCGTCGCTGGCTCAGGGCTTACGGTTCTTAATTATCTGTTCCAAGTCCTCTAGCATCTGCTAAAAATTAGACATGCTCTTCGGATTTCTACTTATGACCAGTCTCTTGGCCACGGCGGCCAATGCTGTCACGACTGTTCGTGTGCTGACCTACAACGTCTACGCTAAACCCGATTTCTCTGAAAGCCGATTCACTCAAGAACGCATGGACGTGCTGTGCGACCGTCTCAAGTCGGGGACATGGGACATCGTGCTCCTGCAAGAAGTCTGGACCAAGAATCACCGCGCGCGTCTCAGCCGCTGCGGCTACTCCTACATCATGAATCTGCGGACCACCGGATCGACCGATCGCGAAGGAAACCTCGGTTCGGGACTCTTGATCCTGTCGAAGTTTCCCCTCGAGAAGCAGCAGCGCAAAGTGTTGGTGCGGCCGAGTGGACTCAAGGCGATCTTCAAGCACGGCGAGCGAATCGTGCGAAAATCGGTCTACCTCGCGCGGGCCCGCTTGCCGGACGGCCGCGCGCTGTGGGTGGCAAACACGCACTTCGTCGCGAACTACTGTAAGTCGAGCGACTTCAGCGACTGTGCTTCTTATCAAAAAATTCGGCTTCTGCAGTTGAAGCAGGCGAGCAAGTTCTTAATCGAGAAAACCGCAGGAGAGCCGTTGGTGTTCGGCGGCGACTTCAACTTTGGCCCGCATCCCGTGAGCGATGATCGAGCGTGGAAAGAGTTCGGCACCCACTTCGCAAATTTCACGCAAGCGCCCTTCGACCCCGCCGTCAACACCAGCTGCGCGAGCAACACCTTCAAAGATCATAGTAACGGAAAGATCGATCATGTCTTCGTTTCAAAGCACCTCACTCCTCGCGACGGCGCGCTCGCGCTCAACGACATCATCACGACCCGCAAAGGTCACCAGACCCACATCTCCGATCACTACGGCTGGGAAACCACCGTCGATTTTCCCTAGCCCGCTGGTTACGGCCGCAACCACATTCCCCGCTGTAGAATTTATCCATCGAACTTGAGATTTGCAGTGTCGTGCTAGCGTTCGCTTCGTGCAGTCAAACCAACAAACGGAGCTTCTATGAAATCATTTGTGTTAGCAGCTGTTCTTGCCTTGGGCGCGAGCAAGGCCTTCGCGATCCAACTCGTCGTCTGCGAAGGAAAGATCGCCGACCAGGACGTGACCTTCATCGACGACGGAGAGGTGGTTGGTATCCACAAAGGGAAGGTCAACATTGCGGCCGGAGAGCGCGGCAACCCGGAGCCCTTCGAGTACTTCGGCGGTGACGAGATCTCGTTCGTCGATGGTGGCGGCGAACTCTGCACATTGACCGTTCAGTCCGACCGAGGATCGTTTGCGCTCGAAGCCTCGTGCAATGTCGCTGGGCCGGGTAAGTTGAAGAACCTGAATATCGCGTCTCTGGGCCTGGTGTCGGCGGAGTTTCCCGTCATCTGTCGCCGCGAAGAGTACCGTCGGAACTAAACCGTCAATGGCAGCAGCAGACGGAAGCACGTGTGTCCGTCTGCATGCTGCACTTGCAGCTCGCCTTTGTGCCTCAGCGCGAGGCTGCGTGAAATGGCGAGACCCAATCCCATGCCCTGCCCAACGGGTTTCGTCGTAAAGAACGGCGTGAAGATTTTTGCCATGAGGTCTTTGTCGATGGCTTTCCCACCATTAGTCACACTAATCCAAAGCATGTCGGTCTGGGTTTCAGCGACAACTTTAATCCATCGATCCGCTTCAGGCAGGTCTTGAACCGCGTCGATGGCGTTGTTGAATAGATTCAAGAACACTTGCATGATCTGCACGTCGTCACACCAAATCTTTTGTTCGACCAGCTCTGTGGAGATGCGGATCTGCTTAGATTCGATGCGCTCCACATACAGTTCCAGAGTATCTGTGAGGATGGTCGAGATGGCATGCCAGTCGCGACCATCAGTCGCGGAGCGATGGGAAAGCGTGCGCAGGCTCTTGACGATCTTAGTGATGCGCAGACTCGCATTCAAAGCACGGCTCGCGTGTTTCACCGCCTGTGCGTCAGCGTTGGATTTCGCCAGATTGGTCTGGAGCAGTTCGAGGTTGCCCGTGATGATCATCAGTGGGTTATTGATCTCATGGGCGAACCCCGCCGCCATTTCTCCAACAGAGGCGAGGCGATTCGCATGCTCGGTCATGGCGCGCTGTTGGAGTAACTCCTGCTGGCTGGAGAACAAATCATTGTCGGCCTTCATCTTTTCGGCGAAGCGCCGGCGATGCACGCGGCCCTGAGAAAGCATGTAGATCATCCCCAGCAACAAGATGATGGCAATGCCGAGGTCACCCGAATCAAGACTTAGGCAATAGCGATAGGAGGAAATGCCGGTCAACGGAACGAGAATCAACACTACAAAAGGAATGTGCAGTTTAGTGGCATTCCCAAGAGTGTATATAGACGCATTCCCGATCGCTGCGGCGATGAGGAGGGCGAAGGTCACGATCAACGGCGAGTTTTCGTTCTGGTACACCACAAGACCTAGCGCCGTCCCCCAGCAAACGGAGTTGATGATACTGGCGATGCTGAACTGGCGCCAGATGTTGGAAATGTCGTCTTTCTTTTTTTGCCAACGGAAGTAGAGCAACACGCGCCAGAGGCTGGTAACAATGATGATCAGGCAGGGCCAACCCACCAGTCGAACATGGGCCTCGTTCAACTTGGGAATGACAAAAACGAGTGCGGCGAGAATCGCGAAGGTGATCGCCGGGGCAAGGCTGCGTGCCAAAACTTCCTGACGGCTCTCTTCGATAAACGATTTCACGTGCTACTGCTTGAGGTGTGTGAGGTCTTCTTCCTCGCTGCAATCGGAAGCCTCACACAGACGGATGGATGCGAGATTGAGGGCTTCAATGCGAATATTGGGAAGTGGGAACACTTCAAGGCGCAGCAAGGACTCAACATTCACCCACACATGATTATGAAAATAGCTGCGCGTGAGATCGACGAGGCCCTGAGTCGGCAGGCCTTGCATCGTTCCTGCGAGCTCCCAGGTGTGCGTTCCCGTTTGAGTGAACTGCACATCCATGATGTCGCAGAATTCTTGGGAGCGTGAGAGTTTAGCAACTTTATCGATATAATGAGGGATGGGGCCATGGGCCGATTCGACCCAATAGAAATTAGCGCCATCTTGTTCTTTCAAGAACACACGGATGTCTCTCACTGATTGCTGAGCAATGTGCCCTGTTTCTAAGCGTGCCATGCCACGGGGGAGCTCCGTAAAGCTCGGCTGTAGCTCAGCGAGGGCCATAAATGCGAGACAATCTAACATAAACACAGTGATCTCCTAACTCTTACGCTTTGACGATGAAGTTGCAAATTTTACCCGGAACGTAGACCTCTTTGACGATGGGTCCTGTAAGCCATTTCATAACGTTAGCGTCCGCTTTGGCCATCTCGAAGAAGGCTTCCTTGGTGATGTCCGCAGGCACGTCCAGCGTCGCACGGGTCTTGCCGTTGATTTGCACCGCCATGGTGATGGTGTCGTCTTTGGCGAGCGCAGGGTCGAAACTAGGCCAGGCCTCAAAAGCGAGTGACTTCGTGTGGCCAGTGAGGGCCCACATTTCCTCACCGAGGTGAGGTGCAAACGGCGAGAGGATCAAGGCGAAGGTCTCAGCAGACTTCTTGCTGACTTTGCCCACTTTCATGGCCGCATTCACCAGGATCATCATCTGCGAGATGGCGGTGTTGAACTTCATCCCTTCAATGTCGTCGCCGACTTTTTTAATGGTCTTGTGGAGTTCTTTTAAGAGCTCGGGATTTTCCGCGTCGTTGTGGTGGAGGTTCGTGTCGCCAAAAATCCGCAAAGCGCGTGACAAGAAATTATGCACGCCCTTCACGCCGTTCTGGTTCCACGGCTTCACTTTTTCCAGCGGGCCCATGAACATTTCGTACAAGCGCAACGTATCAGCGCCACACTCTGCGACGATGCTGTCGGGGTTCACCACGTTGCCGCGAGACTTCGACATTTTCTCGCCGTCTTCGCCGAGGATCAGACCTTGGTTCACAAGCTTCTTGAAGGGTTCAAGCGTAGACACGAATCCGAGATCAAACAGCACCTTGTGCCAGAAGCGCGCGTAGAGCAAGTGCAAGACGGCGTGCTCCGCTCCGCCGACGTACAAGTCCACCGGCATCCAGAACTTCTCGAGGTCTTTATCCCATCCGCCCTTATCGTTCTTCGGATCGATGAAGCGCAAGTAGTACCAGCACGAGCCGGCCCACTGAGGCATCGTGTTGGTTTCGCGCTTGGCGGGCTTGCCGGTTTTCGGGCAGATGACATTCACCCACTCAGGAATGGTCGCGAGAGGTGATTCGCCTGTTCCAGCAGGTTCGTAGCGCTCGACTGGTGGAAGTGTGACCGGAAGCTCATCGGCGTCGAGGCAGCGGACGGTGCCGTCTTCGTATTTCAAAATAGGGAAGGGTTCGCCCCAGTAGCGCTGACGGGAGAAGAGCCAGTCGCGCAGCTTGTAGTTAATCTTTTTCGTTCCAAGCTTTTTCTCTTCGAGCCACGCGATCATTTTTTTGATGCCGTCGACTTTGTTACTGCCATCCAAGAAGCCGGAGTTGACGTGCTCGCCGTCTCCCGTGAAGGCAGCTTCATCGACGTTGCCGCCTTTGAGGACTTCCACGATCGGAAGGTTGAAACGTTTCGCAAATTCGTGATCCCGCTCGTCATGGCCTGGGACTGACATAATTGCGCCAGTTCCGTAGGTTGTCAGAACATAATCCGCGATCCACACCGGGATCTTCTGATTGTTCGCTGGATTGATCGCATAGGCACCGGTGAAGACACCGGATTTATCTTTATTAAGTTCTGTGCGCTCAAGATCAGACTTGGCGGCACAGGCCGTGCGGTAGGCTTCAATGGCTGCTTTATTTTCGGATGTTGAGATGACGTCCACAAGTTTGTGTTCAGGAGCGAGCACCATGTAGGTCGCGCCGAAAAGTGTGTCAGGGCGAGTGGTGAAGACGTCGATGAATTCTTTGGCGCCATCAACGGCGAACTTCACCGTCGCGCCTTCGGATTTTCCAATCCACACGCGCTGCTGTTCTTTGATCGACTCGGGCCAGTCGAGGGCTTCCAGATCATTCAACAAACGATCGGCGTATTCGGTGATCTTGAGCATCCACTGCTTCATCGGTTTGCGGATCACCGGGTGACCGCCCACTTCTGATTTACCGTTGATGACCTCTTCGTTGGCGAGAACCGTCTTAAGTTCTGGGCACCAGTTCACCATCATGTGGGATTCGTACGCTAAGCCTTTGTTAAAGAGTTGCACGAAGATCCACTGGGTCCACTTGTAGTAATCCACGTTGGAGGTCGCGATCTCGCGATCCCAATCGTAGCTGAACCCAAGTGACGATAATTGGCGCTTAAACGTTTTGATATTTTGCTGAGTTACTATGTCCGGATGAATGCCGGTTTTGATGGCGTAGTTTTCTGCCGGCAAACCAAACGAGTCCCAACCCATCGGGTGAAGCACGTTGAAGCCTTTCATGCGCTTGTAGCGAGCCATGATGTCGGTGGCGGTGTAACCCTCGGGGTGACCCACGTGAAGACCCGCACCGGATGGATAGGGAAACATGTCGAGCACGTAGTACTTAGGTTTCGACTTATCTAAAACTGTTTTGAAAGTTTTGTTGTCGGCCCAGTACTGCTGCCACTTCGGCTCTAACTCGAGATGTTTGTATTCCATTGCGCTTCCCTCCAGGAGAGGGAAGTGTAGCGAAGAATCAGCGCGTTATTCAGCGAGTTTTACACTAAAAGCGGCATTTCCTTTGACGCGGAACCAATCGGTGTCACGCAACTCGGTTGGAACGCCGAAGGAGTCGCGGATGTAGAACGCACCCTCTTGGTTCTTCGCGCAGTCTTCCGGCAAAGTCTCGTAGCAAGACGCATCCTGTATGGTGTCGTCATAGCCGATAATCGTGATGACGTGCCAGAAGTTGGTGTCGTTGTAATTCACCAGCACAGGTGATTTAGTTTCCCACAGAGTCTTCTTGATCAACTCCACGTCGCCTTTCTGCAAAACGAAAGTGTCCCACTTACCCCCGCGCACGAAGAGTTTCTTGGTTTCGATCTTCGGAACAGTCATGCGAGGAAGTTGTGAATAACCCGCCGGCTTCCGCCAGGCTTCACGGCTATCAGAGCCATCAGGATTGTAAGCGGTGAAGGGAAGGTCGCTGATGTGGATCGCTTGGCCCCAGTTGAACTTCCTGACCTGCGCTTCGACGCGATCGCCGGGGCTGGTCCACGACTTCTGCCAAATCAGAAAACGCTCGGAGAGATCGAAGCGATCGCCGGGCATCTGGTGTTTGAGGTCGTATTTTTTATTCGCCAGGATTTCCATGGCACCCGTCGAGCCCACGTAAATGCAGGTGGCACTCTTGCCTTGATCGGGAGCTGCAATGACGTAATCGAGGAGTTCCGTGTACACGGGAGGGCGCGCGGCGAACGCAGAGAAGGAGACCATCATGGTCAGCAAAAATGTTTTCATTTAAAAATCGTAACGGAGGATTGTCTTTGAATAAAGAAAAAAATGGGGCCCACATCCGGCGGGCCCCACTTCGACAGGGGGGAAAACCTAGGACTTACGGCATGACAGGGGATATGTCATTTCGTGGCCCTTGGGGGACGTGATAACCATGTAGTCTTCGACTTCGCTAAAAGAGCCCGCATTATCGATGTGGATGCGGTGCTTGAGTCCGTCTTTGTACAAGACTTTATCGAAGCCCTTGTGACGACGCTCTGTGCGAACTTGTTCCACGGATGAGATAGAACGGCCTTGCTCAGCAGAGTCTTTTGAGAACACGATCCGCTCGTCTTCGATGAGAAATGTTTTTTCTCCGAAGGCGGTTTCGCAGTTAATCGCTGCCAAAGCGTTAAAGCTGAAGGCGACGGTGAAAAGGCAAAAGGTGATCGTTTTCATAAGTTACTCCCTGTGCCTGATGTATATCCAAACCGCGTGCCAGTCCCAGGGGTGTGGGTTCAAGGGGTTATCAGTCTGCGGATTTGACACTTTTGCATGGCCGTCAAATTTTTCGACAGTTTTTCAGGATAAGTGAAGTGACTCTTCAATATTTGGGCATGTTATGGAATGCCCCTGAGGCGTAGGCTTTATCCAGGACCTACAAGGAGGTACTGGATGAATGTAGATGTACGTTGGATTAATGTCCCCTCTTATAAAGAAGACGAGATTCGACCTATTATCGCCAAAGAGGCCAATAGGCTGGAACGTCATTTCCGGGAAACTGGACCTATGAGTGTTCAGCTGCGCCAGGAAGGGGAGCGTTACCGCGCCCGCGTTCACGTGCAAGCCATGGGACGTGATTGGTGGGTGACCGGCGAGGGCGATACTTTGGGCCAAGGCCTAAGTGATGCCTTTGCGGCGCTGACAAGAAAAGTGAATGAGTTTAAACGCTACACGAAAGACCGGATCAATAAGCGCTTCAAGCGCCCCGATCCGCTCGTGATATTCTAAGGATAAGCCCTGACTAAACGCGCCTCGGTTTCTTTGATGAAATCGCGGCGCTGTTTTTTTGCCTCGACATCTTTTTTCACCACCGACAATTGATAGCTCACGATCAGTGTTTTCTTCGGAGAGTAGGGAACATGATTATGGATCTCGACAGAGTCCCCGCTGTGCATGACGACGGTGGAGAATCCGCTGAGTGTGATCGGGTCGAGCTTCTTACTCTGCGTCACGGCGTGCACGAAGCGCGAACTCTGCACCGAACTCAGATCGTCCGAATCGAAGTAGACGCGCATCTTTCCGTGCGACTGCGTGTCGTAGTTGTCGTCTTTCAAATTCTTCACCTCACCACCGAGAATCGTCTTCAGCCAAGCGGCGTCGGTCATCTGGGTCGATGAAAAAAATCCTGCCGGCTTGTTCACGATGTAGGCCACTTTCGTGAGCTGAACGGTGGCGCCTTCTTTTTCCAAGAACCGCGCCCCATCGAGCTCCACGAACTCCGGGAGCTTCTTTTGGATGGTGCTGGCCTTGAGCTGATAGAAAGAAAAGTGAACTTCGCCCTTTTCAAGCAGATCAGGCTCGACGCGGAATAGTGGATCGCGACGCTCGGTCATTTCGGCACTAACAGTTGCTGCGAGGGGGAGTGTGAGAAGGAATAACGTCAGTGTACGAGCAAACCATCTCAGCATGAGAACTCCCTGGGGTGATACTTGAGCTGATCGGATACTTGCGGGAAAAGTTGAGGGAAAAGGTTGAACCTGTTAGCATCTTTTCCATGATTCGTACCCTCTGCCGCATGGGTCACCCCGTGCTCCGCCAAACTGCTCGCAAACTCACCCGCGAAGACCTGGGGTCGCCGGAGATCCGCGCCCTCATCGCTGACATGCGAGAGAACATGCACCACTACGGTGGCATCGGCCTGGCCGCACCTCAAATCGGCGAATCGGTGCAGCTCGCGGTAATCGAACTTGAGGCCGGGAAGAATCGCTACGGAAGTGAGGACGCTTTACCCTACACCGTCTTCATCAATCCCGAGTTTGAAGTCATCGATGTGACCGAGCAAGGTTTCTGGGAAGGCTGCTTATCCGTTCCTGGTCTGCGCGGTTACGTCGAGCGTCCCCGTCACATTCGTGTGAAGTACTGGGACGAGAACGGTGTGGAGAAAATTCTGGAAGCGAAAAACTTTCTCGCCACAGTTGTTCAACACGAACTGGATCATCTCTTCGGTCACCTCTACGTCGACCGCATGAAAGATACACGCCTCTTGAGTTTCCAAGAAGAATTCCAACAGTTCTACGGGCAAGCACCCACTCTGGACGAAGATAATGTTTAATGTTTTATCGCGCGGGCAAACCCTGCGTGAGCTTTTGCGCTTTGCGGGCCCGGTCATGGCCGGCCAGTTGGGCCTCATGCTCATTGGCGCGGGGGATGTGCTCGTCGCCACTCAACACTCGACCACCGCGCTCGCAGCGATTGGTCTAGCGGTGGCTTTCGCCAATCCCGTTTTTGTCGTGGGTCTGGCGTTTCATTTTGCTCTCTCTCCATTGATCGCGAAACGACGAGGCGAAGGGCAGAACACTGAAGAGCTCGTGCGGACCTCGCTGGTCTACTCTTTGTTGCTCTCCATTCCTTTTATCATTCTCACTTGGTTGGCATCACTCTTGGTTCCGCTGTTGGACTACACTCCCGAGATGACGGAGATGGTGGCGTCCTACGTGCGTATCTCTGCGTGGTCGATGCCGGGCGTCTTCATGTACACCGCTCTCCGCGAATGGTTGCAGGCCCATGAGAAAACCTGGTGGGCCAATGCCGTGTCACTGATCGGTGTGCCGCTCAATCTAGCGATCAACTGGGTGCTGGTGTTCGGAGAGTATGGTTTTCCGAGCTTAGGCGTCGATGGTCTGGCGTGGGCATCGCTCATCGTGCGCTACCTGCTCGGCTTTAGTTTGCTCATCCCGCTGGTTCCCATGATCCTTCGACACAAGACCGTTGATCGGTCGTTCATGCGCGAAGTGCTCATGCTCGGATGGCCCGCGGCGATCTCCATGTTCTTCGAGGTCATGGCCTTCTGCTCGGTGAGCTTATTTGTTGGGAAGTTTGGCGAAGTCCAGACGGCAGCGAACAGTCTCGTGCTCACGCTGGCGTCGATCACGTTCATGATTCCCATGGCGATCGCCAGTGCGGTGGGCGTGAAGGTGGGCCATGCCTTCGGTGAAAGGAACGTCACGATGATGAAGCGCTTCGCGTGGACGGGACTTGCGATGAGTGTCACCTTCATGGCGTTTTCCGCCGTGATGTTCGCGGTGCTGCCGGAACAGCTCTTGGCGTTGTTCGGTGCGAATGATGATGTGATGGTGTGGGCGATCAAGCTCATCTTCTGGGTGGCGATCTTCCAGGTCTTCGATGGATCACAGGTGACCCTGTCTGCGATTTTGCGCGGGCTCACGATCTCTCGGCCCGTGAGCGTGGTTACGTTCATCGGCTACTGGGTGATTGGAATTCCGCTGGGGTGGTGGCTCGGTAACAGAATGGGAATGGAGGCGCAGGGCTTTTGGGTCGGGCTCAGTACATCCTTAGCGTTGGTTGCACTGAGCCTGTTGGTCTTAACGAAAAAGAAGCTCTCAGATTTCTCCGTTCAACTTGTGAGTGATCCCACGGCAGCTGTACTTGAACACGCCGCCAAACAATCCTAGGAACGGCTTCAGCCACGCGCGCTGAGACCGAATCACGTACGGGGCGGGAACCACGCTCACGGCCAAGCGTGAAGCAGGGATCGGACGACGAACTGATGGAATGCGGAACGTACCATCGTCGTTGATCTTGGCGTACGCGATGCCTTCCTGAGGGTTTTCTGACTGGTAGTACGGATGCGCGTACCAGCGATCCGTCTTCACGTAGAAAATGACTTTGAACTTATGGTAGGCGTCCTGCGGGATGCCCTTGAGGTGTCCAGCGATGTGCGAGTCGCGTACGATCTCATCGACCTTGAGCTCGGTGTTACGGCAGGCGTACTTGTATTGACGGAGGATGGCATTGGTCTCAGATTGCCAACTGCGGCCTGCGAAGGCCTGGGAGGCCAAGAAAAAAGAGACGATAAAAAGAAAGCTCGTGAAAATTCGCGTCATGGTTCATCCTTCGTTAACAGGTTCTTTTTTCTATTTTCCGTCTGGAAGCGACTTCGTACAATAGGGAAGATGATGCTAGAAAATTTGAGAGAATCTGGGTGGAGTGTGGAGCGCAGCTGGCTAAGTCAGCAGGATCTTAGTGCGATTGCTCAGGCTTTCAAGCAATGGCAGGTTGAGGAGCGTTTTGCTCCAGCAAAGATCGGCCAGGGCCAAAATCTTCAGCAGCATGGGGGCATCCGCGGCGATGAAACCTGGTGGTTTGATCTCGCCGCACCTCCGGCCGAACTTGTGCCGATTCTTCAGCGAGTCGTCGAACTCAAAACGGAAATCAACCGTTCACTTTTTCTCGGTTTAAAAGATTGGGAAGTGCATCTCGCGAGCTATCCCGCCGGGGCCGGTTACAAAAAACATCTCGATCGCCATCAAAACCAATCCTCGCGCAAGCTTTCGCTGGTGCTGTACCTGAACGAGAATTGGCAGAAAGCAGACGGCGGAGAGTTGGTGATCTATAATCAAGCTGGAGTTGAACTCACACGCGTTTCGCCCGAAGGGGGAACGCTGGTGTTGTTCTTGAGCGAGGATTTTCCTCACGAAGTAAAGCCTGCGCACCGTGAGCGCAGATCGCTCACAGGTTGGTTTCTCGATGCCCCAAAGGGAATGGTATGAGCTGTGCTCTCTGCGATCGCGAAAAACTCTTGGGGAGTGGCAAATATCCATTTCTGATTCACGAATTCGAAAACTCCTGGTGGCTCCTGGGGGAGCACCAATACTACGCGGGCTACAGCGTCCTCTTGCTTAAGGGCCACGCCCGAGAAATGACCGAGCTTTCCGCTCAACGATCGGCCGCGGTGTTTGCTGAACTACTCCAGGCCCACAAGGCCATCGAGGCTGCCTTCAAACCTCACAAGCTGAATCTCTGTAGTCTGGGGAACGTGGTTGATCACGTGCACTGGCATCTATTCCCGCGCTACGCCGATGACCCGAAGCGCGAAAATCCGCCGTGGTTGCAGATGCAAGAATTTGCCACCAAAAACATCACGGTTTCTGAGGCGCTTCCCACTATCGCAAGGCTGAAGAGTTTCTTAGAATAATCGCGAACCTCCTTCTCAAGGAATCGCGATGCAAATCTCCCAACGTGTACAGAAACTTGCCGAATCAGAAACTCTCGCCATGAGCCGTCGCGCCAACGAGATGAAAGAGAAGGGCATCGACGTCATCAACATGAGTTTGGGTGAGCCCGATTTCAAGACGCCCGATTACTTGAAGCGCGCGGCCAAAGATGCCATCGACAAAGATTTTTCTTACTACACTCCGGTTGCGGGCTACAAAGAATTGCAGGAAGCCGTCTGCCGCAAGTTCAAGCGCGACAATGGTTTAGATTACAAGCCGAACCAGATCGTGGTTTCCACCGGCGCCAAGCAATCTATCATCAACGTCATCATGGCGATCGTGAACCCAGGTGATGAAGTCGTTTTGCCGGCTCCGTACTGGGTGAGCTACTCGGAGATGGTGTCGCTCTTCGAGGGCAACGTCGTCGAAGCCCGTACCGGCATCGAGACGGATTTCAAAATCACGCCCGCACTCCTGGAAAAATTCATCACGCCCAAGACGCGCGTGTTCTTGTTCTCGAGCCCGTGCAATCCCACCGGCACAACGTACACCGAAAAAGAATTGCGCGCGCTCGGCGAGGTGTTTAAGAAACATCCGCAGGTAGTGATCATTTCCGACGAGATCTACGAGCACATCAACTTCGAAGGGAAGACCTTCTCGCTCGCGGCGATTCCGGAACTCTTTGAGCGCACGGTGACGGTGAACGGCCTCTCGAAAGGTTTTGCTATGACCGGCTGGCGTTTGGGCTACATCGGCGCACCCAAAGCTATTGCGGACGCCTGCGTGAAGATCCAGGGTCAATTTACCAGCGGCACCTGCTCAATCACTCAGCGCGCAGCGATCGCCGCCATGGACATGGATCCGGCAGAGATTGCGCCGATGCGTGAGGCGTTCCGTAAGCGCCGGAACCTCATCGTGAAGCTCTTCAAAGACATTCCCCACGTGCAAGCGAACAACCCCCAAGGTGCGTTCTACCTGTTCCCGAAAGTAGATTGGTACTTCGGCAAGTCCGACGGCAAGACCACCATCAAAGACGCCAAAGATCTCTGCATGTGGCTGTTGGATGAAGCGCGAGTAGCACTGACACCGGGTGGATCTTTCGGAGCGCCTGATTACTTCCGCTTGTCCTACGCCACGAGCGAAGAAAAAATCACGGATGCCTGCAACCGCATCAAAACGGCTCTGGAGAAACTCAAGTAGTCTAGGGAATCCGACTCAGGAGAAAATCCGCGTACTCGCGATGGGCGAGCTCCGTAGGATGGCCATCGCGCGGAATGCCGTAGTCTTGGTATGTCGAGCTCAGCGGTCTTAAAGGTTGCCAATATTCGATGCCGGCTTTTTCGAGCGTCGTTTTCAGTGAAAGCAGTTGCTCATCGGAGAAGTGCGCCTCTTCTGGTTTCATCCACGCCACCACGAAGCGACCAGCGGGATACTGCTTGAGGTAGTCGGCTTTGACTGCGCGCAGGTAGCGCACCATGAGATTGCTGAACTCCTGTGGTGCCGTGGTCGAGAAGTGCGCCGTTCCGCGCAGCCAAACGTAATCGAGGCCCAGACCCTTCACGAACTTCGCCCAACGATAATCCAAGAACTCCTCCAGAGGCCGAGACTCCGTGAGCTCTTCATCGAACACCGGTGCCGATGGCTGCCCCCAGTTCAGGTAACGCCACCTACGCTTGAGGCGCTCGATGTGCGCATCGATGAGCGTGAAAATGAGCAGGCCCTTCGATTCGGGATAGACCTCTGGCCAATTGAAGTTGCGCCACAGGTAGAGGGCCTCGGCGGGACTGCCTCCGCGCGTCGCCATGTTAACCACGCGTGAGCGCGGTCGCTCCGCTTCGAGATGAGCGGCGAAGGTTTTATCGCCCGCGACGCCCGTGCCGTAGGTCCAGGAACAGCCGTTGAGAAAAAGATGCGTGTCAGGTTTGATCGTTGATGGCGGCCGACCGGTGATCCGAAAGCCGTAGCTGTTATGCTGGGTGACGAACTCGAAGACCTTCCCTCGGTCGTCAGACTTTCGAATGATCGCCCGGGCCAAGCGGCCATCCCACGACGGAAGCGAGCTCAGGTTCGCGCTCGGTGTGTGGGGCGGGAGATCCGATTTCTGGAATATGAGGATCTCGGTCGTCGTCTGAGCGAGGGCAAAGGTAATAAAAAAAGTAAGCAGTATCATCTAACGTGTTCCCTTAAGATTCTGGAGGAGAAACTGCGCGTACTCTTCGTGGGCGAGCTCGCTGGGATGGCCATCCCGGGGAATCGTGTAGTTGTTTCTCGGTTGCTTGAGCTCTGGCGGCGGAAGCCAATACTCGATGCCCGCGGCCTCTAGTGCCTTCAAAAAACTCGCCGTTTCGTTCGGTGATAAACTCGGCGACGTGATGTTCATCCAAGTGACGACGAAGCGCCCCTGGGGAAAGCGTTTGAGGTATGCGGCTTTGATCCCTCGTAAGTATCGGACGATCACGCTGTTGAATTTCTCCGGATCGCCCTTGTTGAAGTGCGAGGTCAGACGCAGCCACCACTTGTCGATGTCCATGCTGCGCATGAACTTGGCGACCTTATAATCCAAGAACTCGAAAGACGGCGCGAAGTGTGCGAGGTTTTCATCGTACACGGGAGTGAACGGAGGCGCCCAGTGCAGGTAGCGCCAGGTTCGCGTCACGCGCTCAAAATGATCACTGATGAGGGTGTAGATGAGGTGGCCTTGTTTTTCCGGGTACACCTGTTCCCAGGAAAAGTTTCGCCAGATGTAGAGGGCCTCATTGGGACTTCCGCCGCGCGCTCCCATGTTCACGACACGAAAGCTCTCGAGCTTTTCCTCGAGGTGCGCCGCGAACGTGCGCGTCCCGTCGACGCCGGCACCGTAGGTCCAGGAACAGCCGTTGAGGAACAAGTGACGCTCACTTGGCATAGATGATTTTTTTTTGCCCGTGATCCGGAATCCAAAGTTGTTGTGGTGGGCCACTGTCTGGCTCACGACTCCCAGGTCATCGTATTTGGTGGTGATGCTTTTGGCCTTGTCGCCTTGCCAGGCCCGCAACGAACGAAAATCAGTGGCCGAAGTGTGCGGAGGAATCGTGGGCTCCTGACTTTGCAGCACGGTGGTTCGTTCTCGCGCGATGGCAAGAGACAGATGCGATAAAAAGAGGAGCACGCTAAGCATGCTCCCATTAGACCGCAAGTTAAGGGAGTTTGGTAAGAGTCATGTCAAACGTACCGCGTCCGATCTTTTCACCGTTCAGGATCTCGTCTTTGAAATCAATCACGACTTTACGTCTATCTGCGATCGGAAGATCCATCAGAATGAGGTCCGTCTCGTTAAGACTCTCGCCTCCCCAGTAGCTCTGCGTGACCAGCTGGCGGTAGCCGCGCAAGCCGACCTTGAAGTGAATGTGCGGCGGTCGTCGCCACGTTTCCGACGCGTCGTAGGCGCCGGGCTTGATGGTCTTGAAGCGATAGCGGCCCTGCTCGTCGGTGCGCATGACGCCGTAGTATTGAAAGTGCGGATCGAGCGCGGTGCCACTGGTGTCCGAGGGGTGATTGTAGCGACCCGTATGGCAGGCCTGCCAGATCTCGACGATGGCGCCCTTGATCGGCTTGCACATGTCGTCCGTCACCACTCCTTCGATGATCATGACGTCACCGGTGGCCCGCACTGCGGATCCCGCGAGGCGCGTGAGATCGATGTCGGAGTCTGACGGAAATTCTACCGGATAAAAAGGGCCCAAGGGTTGTTTGGCGGTGGGGCGAAAGTCACAGGAATCCGCGAGGGCCTTGCCAGCGAAGCCGAGTGCACCGATGAGCATTCCTGAACTAGAAAGAAAGCGACGACGAGAAGATTGCATGGAGGACTCCTTGGGTTGCACTAGGAATAGCCCAAGGAAGTACATAGATAAAATGAATCAAATGAATTGATCTGATAAGTCTAATGAATGGACATCTTTTCCAGTAGAAACTCGGCGTATTCCTTGTGAGCGAGCGCGGAGGGATGGCCATCGCGGATGAGGCTATACTCTTCACGGGGACGGCTCAGCTTGGCCGGGGGTTGCCAGTATTCGATCCCGACCTTCTCCAAGGCGGCAGTGAATGACGGGGTGTCCTCGGGGTTGTGGCCTGGGTGCGCATGGTGCATCCAGCTGACGATGAACCGGCCCCGCGGATAGCGCTCGAGGTACTCGCCCTTGATCGCGAGCAGATAGCGAACCATGGGCCCGTTCAACTCGGTCGGATCCGTCGACATGAAGTGTGACGTCATCCGTAGCCACCAGTAGTCGAGGCCAAGCTTATTTATGAGTTTGGCCCACTGGAAGTCCCAGAACTCCTTCGAAGGCTTCGAGGTCTGCAGGTCAGCATCAAAGACCGGTGATTCTTCGTGCCCCCAGTTGAGGTACTGCCACGTGCGCTGGAGGCGTCCCAAGTGTCCCGAGAAGACGGTGTAGATGTGCACGCCCGATGGTTCCGGATAGACTTTCTGCCAGTCAAAGTTTTTCCAAAGATAGAGGGCCTCGGCGGGGCTCGCCCCGCGCGCCGCCATGTTGGTGACCCGGTAGTTGGGGAGTTTCTCTTCCAGGTGAGCAGCGAAGATGGCCTCCACCTCGAGGCCCGTACCGTAGGTCCACGAGCAGCCGGTCAAAAAGATGTGGTGGTCCCACGGCACGGCGGGCGCAGGTTTGTTGGTGATGCGAAAGCCATAAGGGTTGTGGCGCGACGTGAACTCGAAGACCTTGCCTTGCTCATCGTATTTGGTAGAAATTATTTTAGCCTGATACCCTCGCCAGTATTTGAGGGAGGCGGGATTGCCGTTGATTGAGAGGGGAGGAACGGCATAATCTTGCCTCTCAAGGACATACGGCCGAGAAAGCAGTTGCGCGTGAACGGGGCAAGCCACGAGAAGCAAAACAAGAAAGAGGCGCAAAGCTACAGACCCAGGCGCCGGTAGAGCGCGCGCGTGACCCACAGAGGACCGATTAATAAAAATGCGAGGTCCGTGAGAAACGACGGGCTCTTGCCCTCGAGCTTGTGGCCCCAGAACTGGAGGACCCAGGAGATCACAAAAGTGATGAGGCTCGCCGGAAGCAAGATCCCAAGGTCCGCGACCCAGGCACAGACAGTGAGCATGAGGAATGACTGCACGAGCATGCCAAAAAACATCGCCACGTTCAGACTGAGATAGAAGCCCATGGCACCCGCAGAAAATATCGTCGCCCAGTTGAGGTAAGGTACTTGCTGGAAGAGTGCGGGAACCGGAATGGACCAGAGGATTCCCAAGACCGACAACATGATGAACGGAACACAAATTTTGTGAATCAGTTGATTGGTAGGGTTCTGGTGACTCACCGAATACTCGTCCATCCACTCGTCAAACGTACGCATCACTCGACCTCCAGCATCTTGCGAACGGCCTCACTGTGCTCGATCCCCTTATCTCGACAGCCGGGATAGAAGTTATCTTTTCCCTCACCCTTCATGGCCTCGGAGCAGCCGAGGATGTAGGACTGGCGGATATGATCCAAGGTGGTTTCCACCGTCACCATAGGGACTTCCGGAGCGGGCGGAGTAGTGCTACAACCAACCAGCGTATGGGCGAACATCAACCACCAAAAACTCTTCATGCAGCAGATTCTAGCACAGAATTTAAGGCCTCCGTGCGCGCCCTTTCGCACAAGGGCCATGGGGTTGTGACGCATCCGGATGGGCGGGTTTTTTTCGTAAAAGGCACGTGGCCCGAAGACGTGGGCATCTTCCGCGTGAGTGCAAAGGCCAAGAGCTACGAGAACGCAGAGCTCGTTACCTTGGAAAGTGCGGCGCCTGAGCGAGTCACTCCGGAATGCGCTCACGTCAACACCTGCGGCGGCTGCCCGTGGATGATGGTCACGGCCGCGGCGCAGGTGAAGGCCAAAGAACAGCGAGTCACTTTTCTCCTCGATAAAAACGCCATTCACGTGAGCGACCGTCGACCGCTGCTGCCCTCGCCGGAATTCTTCGGCTACCGTAACCGCGCTCAATTCAAAACCGACGGTCAGCACATCGGTTATGTCAGCGAGGGGACCAACGATCTCGCTCCCATCGAGGATTGCCCCATTCTGAACCCTCCAATGCGTGAACTTCTGCAGGGATTGCGCGCACAATTGCCCCGAGCCGAGTGGAAGCCCACGGGCCGCTTCCCGTGGAGTTTTCTCGACGTGGATGATCAGCAAGATGTGAAAGCTGTGAAAGCGAATCTGCGTCGACCTTTTCGCCAGGGCAACAGTGCGCAGAACCAGAACATGAAGAAGTGGATTGTCGAGACGCTGAGAGATGTTCCGCGGGAGTCTCCCATCGTCGAAGCCTTCTGCGGGTCGGGAAATTTTACCGAGGTACTGGCGCAGGCAGGTTTCACGCAGATCCTAGCTGCGGAAGTCCGGGGGAGTGCCATCGAAGAGTTGAGCGCCAAAGAACTTCCGGGCGTGCAGATCATGGAAATCAACATGAACGACAAAAAAGTCTGGCCACAGATCGCGCGAAAGCAACCGAAGGCGCGCGTACTTTTGGTGGATCCTCCTCGTGAAGGGCTGGAGGAGCGCCTGGGGATTTTTAAAGCGCTACCGCTGCTCGAGAAAATCATCTACATCTCCTGCGAACCCACGACTTGGGCACGGGACATGAAGGACTTCCAGCAGCACGGCTGGAAAGTGGCGCATCTTACTCCACTAGACATGTTCCCGCACACGCCTCACGTGGAACTCTTAACACTTCTCACGCGCTAGTTCTGTGCTACCATTTTCTTATGAAAATTCTATTTCTTCACGGCTTCCCGGATAATCCCGAAGTCTGGCGCCATTGCGTGGCGCACTTCGAAGGCCGCGCTCTTTGTCGCACGCCCGAACTTCACTCGCTGACCTTCGAAAAACAAATCGCGCGCATCCATGAAATGACCGCCGATGATGCAGAAGTGATCTTGGTCGCCCACGATGTCGGTGGGGCCCTGGCGACGGAGTACGCGGCCCGCTATCCCGCCAAAGTGGCGCAGGTGGTGCTGATTAATTCCATCGGCCTCGCGATGTTCGCGCACCGTCTTCGCATGCTGGAACAGCTCCTGCGCTCGAGCTACATGAGCGTGTTCTTGAATCCGCTCGTGAACAGTCTCACGCTGCGTCCGTTCGCGCGCATTCTCCTCAAACTCATCTACGATTTGGGTGGGCTTCCGAAGGATGACCCACTCCGCGCCAATTCTCCCGACGTGCTTGATGGCCTCGCACGCTTTAAAGAATTGATGTGGCAGATTCCGAAAAAACTCTTCGAGCCCGGCGAACCGTTAATGATGCCGGTGGATGTGATCTTGTGTGACAAAGATCCGCTTCACATGAAGCCGAGCGCCAGCGAGCTGCAGCGGTTCTTCCGCGACGCTCGCCTGCACACGTTGCCCAGTGGGCACTGGCCGATGCGCACAGATGCCCAGGCCTTTAATAGTCTCCTCGATCAGGTTCTCAGGCTAGGCTAGATCGAAAAACAGGATCTCACTTTCACCGATCGCCTCAACTTGAGGGCCGTCTTCATTCGTGATGGCAACAGCGTCACCCGGATGCAGCGTTGCTTCGCCGATCTTGATGTCACCTTTTACCACTTGCAGCCATCCGTGCCGCTCTTTCTTGAGCGGCAATTTCAGCGTCTGCGGCTTCAGCCATCCCACCCACAGGTTCGCGTCCTGCTGGATCGCCACTGATCCCTCGGCTCCGTCGGGCGACAGCACACGCGTGAGGTTGCCGGTGCTGAAGTCGGGGAGAAAAGATTTCTGCCCGTAGGCCGGTTTCAGGCCGAGCTGCTGGGGTTGAATCCAGATCTGCAAGAGATGCGCTTCCTTGTCGGTCGCATTGTACTCCGAGTGGGCCACACCCGTGCCGGCACACATGTACTGCACTTCGCCGCGACGAATGACCTCCGTGTTACCCATCGAGTCTTGGTGCGTGAGTTCGCCTTCCACCATGTACGTGACAATTTCCATGTCACGATGAGGGTGGGTAGGGAACCCGCTTGCGCCGGCGATCTTGTCTTGGTTGATCACGCGCAGACCGCGAAATCCCATATTCGCTGGATCGTAGTAGCTCGCGAATGAAAAGGTGTGATGGCTCTGGAGCCATCCGTGTTCTGCGTAGCCGCGTTCATTTGAGCGTCGAATTTTCAGCATAAGGCCTCCTTGCAAACAATATAGGCCTGGAGAGCTTTTGGCGTAAGTCGCAACAATTGAGAATGATTGTTGCGTTTTGAGCAACAAAGGATGAAAGCGACAAGAGTACTGGGCAACCCTTCCGAGACAATTCAAGATTCAAGTAGGGCTAACCAACTGAAATTGATGATGGTTTATAAGCGGAAGACTTTTCCCGTCATGGAATTCAAGCCTCCTACAATACAATCCTATAGTGACGTGAGGATTTTCCCCAAAGGACGCTGTGTGAAATTGACTCTGACTTTGCTTCTCGTGTTTTCGGCATTCACCGCGCAAGCGCAGAATCCTCCACCAGGAACGGGGAACCTTTTCGACAGTCGTGCTGGCGGTCTATTGCCTGGCTTTCGTGGTCGCCAAGAAATCGATTTCGCTGCCGAGGCAGAAAGACGTCGCCAGGAAAACAATCGCTTCTCAGTTCCAGCCGATAACACTCGCACGGCGGCGCGCTGTACGCCCATCGCTCCCGGCTCTTCGAACGTGGTCGCCAATCCTTGCCCTGCTGGTTCAGGTAACTTGGATTCCTGGGGACTCGTTCCTGCGGGCCCAAGCTGCAACGTGACCTACACCGAAATCAAAGATGTTTCCTACGGGCCAGCAGAAGATAATCTCCATGGCATTCTCATCAAAGGTCAACACAACGCGCCCGCCGGCGCCGGAACGAAGTCGTTTGAAGTCCTCGACCTCGACGGATTCCTCGTACTCGCTGCGATCCACAGTTCGTGGCAGTCGAATCTCCTCGTCCAGGCGAACCAGCGCGGACAGGTGAATCTTCCCATGGACGACATTAAGTCGGCACTTCGAGTTGTACGGATGGGACAAAATTATTTCCCCATCCTCTTAAGGAACGCCCGCACCGCGAATGCGCCGAACATGGCAGCGATCGAAACAGAGATCAATGCGAAGTTGTCGTACCTCAGAACCCTCGGCGCGCAGCTCGAGAGCTGGGAAAGAAACGGTGGTGTCGTCGCTCGCAATGGCATCAATCAATTCATGTCGACGGGCCTCGAACGTTTCGCGCCCGGCTCGAGTGATCGCCTCTACAGCCAGTACCGTGACCTAAGTCTTGGCAACACCCCGCAGATTCTGTGTAACCCGCAGGCCCAAAGCGAACTCGTGGGCCAAGTTCTCTGCAGTCGCAATTTTGTGACGAGCGCTCAGCGCAGCCCTAACTTCTGTGCCGGTGGCATCAGCTTTAATCGCCTGAGCTCTCTTCCCGTCTGTTCGATCGCCAACGGTGTCCCCGGTGTTTGCAGACCCTCGCTCTACGCGCAGAGCACCTCGGATCGCCTGCCCTTCCAACTTCAAGCACCCGGCGCGAGCTCGGCCGGAGCTCGCTAGTTGTGAGACGCAAGCTCGGTAGTTTTGTTTTGGCTTTTTCATTAAGCTTCCCCGCTGCGGCTGGGCACGTTTTCAAAGTCCGCGGGAAGCTCAAGTCCTACACCGACAAAGACATCACGATCATCGATACGCAGGGTAAGAAGGTGAAGATTCCTTTCACCCGACTCATCCTTGAAAAGAACCAAGATCTGAGCCGCATGCTCGATAAAGAAACGGAGTTTCTTTACACACCCGAATTCGAAAACGCGGCGATGAAAGGTCTCTGAGCTTAGCGCTCGTAGGACGAGATGATCGTGGTGGCTTCCACTGATGCTTCAAAAAAGCGTGCTTTGATGACGAGATAGTCTGGGTGGGAGAAGAACTTCTCCATTTGTTCTTTGTCTTTGAAGTAGATGGCGAAGACGCGATTGATGGGCCGGCCCTCTTCATTCTTTAACACTTCCGAAACTTTGAAGTCGTAACGAAACCCGCCACCGTGCAGTTCCAAGAGGGGTTTCATGGCCGCTCGGTACTGCGTGTAGACGTCGTCATCTTTGACCGAAAGGCCAACCATCATTTCTGTGCTCATGCGCTAAACTTCCGTCATGTGGGGGAGGTGGTCATCGAGCCAGTAAACTTTCTCCGGAGAGACCACCAGGATTTCTTCGAACTTCACACCGAACTCACCGTGCCCGAGGTGCGGCTCGATCGCCCAGAGGCCTGCCGAAAGCGGGCGCGTTTCATCGGCCGTCATGATCGCCGGTCCGAAGAGTTTTTCTTTGAGGAGATAGGCGTAGGCCTGAGGATGAAACCCCAGCACGCTGATCTTGGGCACACCTAAAAGCGGCAGCTGTCCCACGCGATGGCCGAGGACACCTAAGGGGTAAAGCCCATGGCAGTTGGTGTAGCAAAGATCAGCGATATGGTCTTCGACGCGTCGGTAGATCTCGGCGATCGGAACGCGCGCCTGGGCCGCTCTGAGGATGATGTCACGAAAGGCCTTGAGGTCCTGGCGGGCCTTGAGCACGTCTGCGTTCTCCCCGAAGCTGAAGCTGTACCCGATGTCCACGGCGAAGCCATCGACGGCAGGAGCGACGTCCAGCGTGACCGCCATGCCTTTTTCAAGCCGACGATCCGAGGGCATGAAGTGCTGGCCCATGTGCGGCAAGGGTTTCTTGAAACTTGGCAGCTGGGGGCGTTCGAAGCCCTTGAAGCCAGTGCGATCACCGAACCACGCAAATGGCCGATGGAAAAATAATTTGTGTCCACGACTGTGAAAGAAGTCTTCTATCAAACCAGCCGCTTCTTTTTCCGTCATGCCTTCGCGCAGCTGGCCGCGCACATGCACCACAGATTCGTAGGCGAGTTTCTGGTGGGCCTTCACTTGCTCGAGAGACTGCATTACGCCACTCCCGGTACGTCGTCCGGAAAGAAGCGCTTGATGAGCGCCTCGAGATGGTTCTGTTCGCCGGGATGGAAGCCCGGGCGCAGGTAGCGTGCAAAGATACTCACGGCCTTCGGCAAGAGACCGTGCTCGAGAATGAAAACGTTGAGCGCTTCGTGAATGGTATTTTTCTTCAGCAAGAGCTTATCTTGCCAGAGGAGGTTCGCCGTCACGTAACCCGTGAGGCCTGAAAGAATGATGTAGGCACTCATCAATCCAGCGGCACGGCGAATGTAGTTCTTGTCCACACTCTGTAACACATCAAAGGCCACCGCGCGGTGCTCGATCTCTTCCAGGGCATGCCACTCGAAGAGGGCCTTCATCTGCGGATGGGCATTCTCAAAGAAATTTTCTTCCAAGCCGATTTCGGCCAAGAGTGAAGTGAGATGTTCGAAGCCGGCGGTGAGCGCCAGCCGGAACTCGTCGCTGGTCTTGCTTTCCACGAAGCGAGTGATCACGTCTTCCACCAAGCGCAGCATCCCGTCGATCTCGTAGCCCTGTTCCCGAAGATTCGTCAGGAACTTATCGTGCTCGAGCGCGTGCTGCGCCTCCTGGCGGATGAAGAGTTTCGCGTCTTGCAGGAGTTTGTCGTCTTGAATGGTGGGAACGAATTTTTGCAGCGAGCGGATGAAGAACTTCTCGCCGGTCGGGAAAAGCAGAGTGAAACTGTTGCACAAATGGGTGCGGAACGGTGACTGGGCGAGCCAGTGACGTGGCACCGACGCATCGAACTTAAACTGCGGTTTCCGGACATTGATGGAGAGTGCCATGGACTCATTGTACGCCGGAACATAGTGTTTTTGCCAAGGGGGGAATTCCCCATGCTAGTATCAACACGTTATGAAGATCATCTTTTTGCACGGCTTTCCAGATAACCCAGAAGTATGGCGCTATTGCGTGGAGTTCGTCGCTGACCGCGCTGTCTGTCGCACGCCTGAGCTGCATTCACTCAGCTTCGAGAATCAGATTGGCCGGGTCCATGAGATGACCGACGATGGTGTACCCGTGGTCTTGGTCGCCCATGACATGGGCGGTCCGGTGGCGATCGAGTACGCCAGTCGCTATCCCGAGCGCGTGGCGAAGGTCATACTCGTGAACACCATGGGCCTGGACATGTTCGTGCGCCGCTTGAGTGGCCTCCAACAAATCCTCAAGTCGAGCTACATGGGCCTCTTCGTTAATCCCTTTGTGAATACCACCACGCTGCGGCCCTTCGCTAAAAGATTGCTCAACTTCGTTTACGACCGCGGCGGTCTGCCGGCCCATGATCGGCTGCGCACCAACGACTACCAAGTGCTCGACGGGCTTGCGCGCTACAAAGAACTCACACTCGCGGCGCCGAAAAAGTACCTCGAGCCCATCACGGCCCTGAGCCAACCTACGCACATCATCTTCGGCAAGAACGATCCCTTCCTCCTCGTGCCCTCCGACGATGAGATGAAAACGTTTTTCCACGAAGCCCAGCTGCATAAAATCTCCGGTGGCCACTGGCCCATGCGCACGCACCGCGACCAGTTCCACGCGGTCCTCGAAAAAATTCTCTTCAAGGCCACCCCATGAGCAAAGTTGTCATCACGGGGATCAACGGCGGCATCGGGCAGGCACTTGCGCAGGAATTTCTTCGCAAAGGATTGCGCGTCGTCGGAGTGGATCTCGGCAAGAGCGGGCCAGAAGGGCTCGAGTACTACCAGCTCGACGTGACCGATGAGCCGAAGGCCCTCGCAACCTATAAAGAAATCCATGAGACTCATCCGGACATCGTCTACTGGTGCAACAACGCCGGCCTGGCCGTGCTCGGTCCGTTCCTCGAAGTGAGCACCGCTGACTTTAACAAGGTCATGGCGGTAAATCTCACGGCCGTCATCACGGCGACACGCTTTTGGTTGGAGATTTTCAATCGCAAAGGTGGCTGTGTGATCAACATGGCGTCGGCCGCCGGCATCATCCCCAGCGGGGACATGAGTTCCTACGTCGCGAGCAAGCACGCCGTGATCGGTTTCACACGGGCCGTGCAGCTCGAACTCGAAGCCCAGAAGTCGTTTGCTTCTACGTGCCTGGTGGTTCCTGGCTTCGTGCAAACTGGCATCATGCAGGTCGGCAGCAAGTACGGCCTTCCCGAAAAGATCAAGGGCATCGCCAGCACTCCTGAAGACTGCGCGAAAGAGATCGTCGCGGGTGTGATGAAAGGTGAGCGCGAAATCATCCCGACGCTCAGTGGGAAGGTCATGACCGGCCTGTACCGCTTCTTACCGTTTGGCCACGAGCTGGCGAAGACGGTGTATCAGCAGTCGCGGAAAATGAAAGGCTAGTCTGGGGTCGAAACCACGCTCGACGGGGATTAGCCTGTAATGATTACAAGTTTCAAGCGGCCGGCCCATTTCGGGCCACAATAGACCCATGAAAACTCTCGTCGTCTTGCTCCTTTGCATGAGTACCCAGGCCTTTGCCCAAAGCGAGGCCATTCGCCAGTGCTTGAGTAAGTCGGGAGTCCTTCCTTTACAGATTCTCGCCAAGACCTCGATCCCTAAGAAAGACCTTGATATGACCCTCTTCACTATCTGTGATGAAATGGATGATCCGAAATACGAAGACACTCCCGCGCATTTTGCCCAGGTCGACCCGTGGTATGACCAGGCGGTTTCAGTGGTAGGCGCGACTTTTAGTGGATTGTACAAAGAGGCCATCGCGGCTTTGGCCGAAGGCCTCACAGGCTCGGATGCCCAGCTGCGCTACCGTGCGCATCTGAACATGATCAAAAGAATTAAGGATCCCCATCAGCGGATCTACCGCGTGTTCAATCTCGCACGCGCGTCGCAAGGTGAGTACGCTCCGATCGTGAACCTCATTCGGAATCCGGGCCAGATCATCGATGCGGCCGCAGCGGGGAAGCCCGGCGGGATCTGTCGCGAGTTCGCCTTGCTCTTGTCATTCAGTCTGAAATGGGTCGCTCGTCCGGACGGCGAATCGATCCCCGCCCATGGCGGCTTGGGTCCGAACTCATTCAACGTGTCCATAAAGTACAGCATGCAGCACGCCTGGGTGCGGGTCCACTTGCCGCGCTACGAAGGCAAGCGCTTGGTGGGCTTCGATCGCTTCGACCTAGATAGCACGTGGCATGACAGGTTCATTCCCTTGAACCCGCGCCGTGACGGTGAGGAGCGCGCTTCCATCGAAAATAAATTTAAGAGATGCATGAAGGCCACAGAGTGTGTAAATAGACTGCCATGAGTGACCAACGCATCATCGAGTTAGAAATTAAGTTCTCTCTGCAAGACGACTTCATTCAGCAATTGAATAAGATCGTCACCGAGCAACAGCAGCGCATCGAGCGCCTCGAAAAAGAGCTCCTCGATCTGCGCAGTGTGGTGGAAGCGGTCAAAGACCTCGACTCCAAACCGCCGCACTACTAGACCTTTAAAATCTCTGCCTGGCTCGAAGCGATGAAGCTTGGGTGCGTGATGCGCAGGTGTTTTTCTGCGAGTTCCAGGTGCTGGTAATCTTCCACGCACACACAGCGGCTCTTGCTCTCACATAAAGCGTATCGATTCCTGCGTAAGGTGAGCTTAAAGTTTTCGTCTAGCACAGAGCCGAGCTTCTTCTCTGGCGTGAAATCCGAGTAGGTCGCGCACTGGTGAATCTCGCCCAAAGGATTGATGAAAATATACTGATGGCCCGCGGAACACTGCCAGCCGCTGGGCTTATGCGCCAGGGTGTAGACCTTGCTCGGAAACGCGACGTTGAGATCAAGCAACTCTTGCGCAACCTCTTGCTCCATCACCGGGATGAAACCCTTGCCCTCGTAGGCCCCGTTGAAATTAATCCCCAGACCCACATGGAGTTTGAGTTTGTGGATGGCACAAAGATCCCTAAGCTTTCGCACTTGTTCCGTCGAATCCGGAAAGAGCAGGGCATGCACCACAACAGACACGCCATGGTCGCGCGCCAGGACTGCGGCCTCGACGAATTTCTCCACATTGATTTGTGTGTGATGGTAGGTCATCCAGAAGCTGAGCTTTTTGACATTGGCCTCTTTCGCAAACTTCTCGAACTGCGAGCGACTAAATGATCCGTTGGTGAGCACTTCCAAAAATTCCAGGTTCTCGGCGTGAGAAAAGCTGGCCACCGAAGCGAGGTAGCTCTTCGAGACAAAGGGCTCGCCGATGGAATTCATGCGAATCCGCAACTGGTAGGGGAGCTCGCGCAGCCATTTCATCACGGCCTGATGGGCCGCCGGACTGTCCTCGCGGTTCCACTCGTTATGGTCGGTGATGAGAGGCTGCTCCGTGGAGCAGTAGGCGCACTTGAAGTTGCAGCGTCGCAACGGGCTCAAGTACCAAATAGACAGGGTTTCTCTCATGGGGAAATTATACGAGAAAATCCGGTTTTCTTCTGATAATTTTAAGGGGTGAAACTTCAACGCTATCCGGTCAAGAAGAACGACACGCTCCAGGCGTGGGACAGCGCTGACGAGCTGCTGCTCAAGCACATGAAGACCCTGGAGCTCACCGGAAAACGCATCCTCATCGTGAACGACCACTTCGGCGCGCTGAGCTGCGGGCTCGACGGCTTCGATTGCACCACCTACACCGATTCCTTCGTGGCCAGCATGGGCATTCGCCTCAACAGCGGCCAAAGAATCCAACCCCTCAATTCACTGAGCGCCCTCACGGGTGTGTATGACTTCGTGCTGATTCAGATTCCCAAGAACATGTCCTTCTTCGAAGACATCCTTTGCCGGATCTCTTCGCACCTCAACTCTGACTCGCAGCTCGTCTGCACCTCCATGGTCAAGCACTTAGCCCCTACGAGTTTCGATCTCTTGAACAAATACATCGGTGCTACCACCACGAGCCTGGCCGAAAAGAAGGCGCGCCTGGTGTTCGCGCGCTTTGAAAAATCTCCGTCACCGTCTCCCTACCCACAAACCGTGAAGCTCGACTCCTTTGAACTCCCGTTTAGCAACAACTCGAACCTCTTTAGCCGCGACAAGCTCGACATCGGCTCGCGCTTCTTCCTCGAACACATCCCACACGGAAATTTTAAGACGATCCTCGACCTCGGCTGCGCCAACGGTGTGATCGGCATCAAAGCGAAGCAGCTCAATCCCGACGCCCAACTCATCTTCAGCGATGAATCCGCCATGGCGATCGAAAGTGCGCAGACCAACTACCAAAACCATTTCAAAGATTCCGCAGCCTACGTCTGGACCAATTGCTTTGAAGGCCAGCCCAGAGGAACCCTTGATCTTGTTCTCTGCAATCCACCTTTCCACCAAGGCACCACCGTCGGTGACTTCATCGCTCTGCAGATGTTCCAGGATGCCTTTGATGCTCTAAAAGTCGGCGGAGTTCTGCGCGTGATTGGAAACTCGCACCTGGGCTACCAAGTGCGTCTCAAGAAATTGTTTGGGAATGCTAAGATCGTGGACACCAATCAGAAATTTTTGATCTGTGAAGCGGTGAAGAAGTCTTGAATCAGACTACTCGATTTCAGCTTCTGCCCAAGTCTGGAAATCCGAATCAATCTGCACACACGCTCTCTTGAGCTCGGCCTTGATTTGCGAAACAGACCTGCCTTCACGGCACGGCTCATACTGAGACTCAGCGAGATTGCACAACTTCACGGCATCCGTGATCTTGTCGACTTTCTCCGCTTCGCTTTCAGAATACGAATCTACCAGCGCGCCTCTCGCATCCCAGTTCTCGCGAGTGTTAATCCAGACTTCAATGCGGCCCTCGACGTCGAGGACGGCAGCGAGGAATTCTGACTTGCTGTCGGCGCAGCCGGCGCTCACAGGAGTGCTCAAGAGGTTGAAACAGATAACGGCAAGGAAGATTCTTTTCATGGGATGGGTCCTGGTTAGTTTGGGACTTGTTACCAGGGGAGGGGGGGCGGCCTCAACAAAATTGGGTGCCCTATGTAGAAAGGTAACAGCTCAGTTAGTCCTGGACCACCGGTCTCAGGGCTTCCGCATCTATGGGCCACTTAGCGGCCGTCTCATACTCAAACGCCACCTTGATTTCGAACTCCGGCAGCGTGATCTGCACCATGAGGGCCTTCCAGCTCACTCCATCCACCGTCATAACCTTCTGCAGTTCCGTCGCTGTCTTGAGCATCTCCGCTTTATCGAGAGTGCTCGAACTCGGGGTGCCATCGAGCGCGTAGATAAAGCCGTTGATGACAGGGGTGTCGTCGAGCTGCACGACAAGAGAGAGGGACTGCCAATCGTCGTTATCGAGCGCATCGTCTCCCAGCATGATCTGGCCGATCTCGTCGACTAACTCGTTGGCGGCTTCTTCGTTAAATTTGTGGGTCATAGTTTTTAATGGGGTTCCAGGCCGTGAACCCCCCGCATGGTCTAAATTTCTTTGTAGTACGTTTCGACGACCAAAGTGAAATCAATCTTCTGCCAGTCCTTCTCAATGGTTTCTCCACTCATGAGAGCGATAGTGAAATAATTTTTGTACTCAACATCGAGATAAGTGCCACGGCCTTGATCAGCATAAAATATGGTATCATTACGTGCCTCTGGACTCCATCCGCAGCAAATGAATTCAAGGGGCCTCATCTGAAATTTCTCTACCAGATATTTTTCTACAGACTTCGCATCCGTTCCTTTGACAGTGTATTTTGCAAAAAGCTTTGGCTGAGCTTTGGATTCATCTTCCTTCTCGCAATCAACAAATGTGACTTGTGGATAGCCCATATTCCATTTGGCTAAAAAGTCTGTGCAGACGACGCTTCCTTCTTTTGCCAAAGGAGGAGTCGTGCTCCTGTGAGAACAACCAGTAAGTAACATTACGGCTAAGCAGATAATCAATTTCATGATGATTATTTCCCAAGATTGATAAACGGAACCGAGCTATTGCCCATCATCGTCACGGGCAGTTTACCGTCCCACTTCTGGACCGCCTCGTACTCCACCAGGCTCTTGTTTTGGCTTAAGGCCTGGGACCGAATCTTCATAGACTCGGCTTCAGCTTTTGCTGAGATGAGACGTTGGTCAGCCTCTTCGCGGATCGTGACCGTTTTGTTTTTAGCTTCTTCCGCCTGTTGAATGGCAACGACTTTGGCTTCGACGGCATTCTCAAAAGCGTCATTGAAATCAAAGTTGGTAATTTCAAAGTTTTTAACGGTAATCATTTTGAGCGCCAGTGATTCCTTGATCTGAACGGAGATCGCTTCATTGGCCTGCTCGCGGTCAGACACCAGTTTAACGGCTTCGTACTGGCCAATGACTTCTTTGAGATTTCCCAACACGATTTGCGGGATCAGCTTTTGCGCATAATCACGGCCAATGGTTTCGTAAAGGGTATGAATTTGTGAGGGATCAGAGTGGTAGTTAAGCGTATAGGTGACGGCGACGTTCTGCACATCTTTGGTATAGCCTTTCGTGGTGCCTTCCATGGTGAGTTCGCGCACATCCAACTCAACGATCGAGGAGGTGAAAGGATTATAAAAATAGATTCCTTCCGGGAGTGATGAACCTTGCACCTTACCGAAGGTGATTTTGACCCCACGATGGCCAGTGTCGATGATCTTCATGCCCATCATCCCGATGACGCCAATGGCGAGTATCACCACGCCAATGACGAGGTACTTCGTGTTTTTTGCCCAAAATTGCTCGTCCATTATGATCCCTTGATAAGTTGTTTAAGAAAGCTTCTGCCTTTCTGACTGATGACCAGACATGGCCAGATGAAGGCTGCGAAAAAATCGTGAGCGTAAGAGGTGTAGAGAGAATTTCTCTTGGAGTTCAGTCTAATCATATTGAGAAGTGTGATGACCACCACACCACAGAAGTAGACTAGGTAAAAATATCGTAAAGCTCTCATGACGACATTGTAGTGTGAGAGTAAGCGAGGCGGAAACTACTCTTCGTAAATGGCGCACCCGGCGAGAATCAGTTTCTTCGTTCTCGCCTCCAGCTCGAACTGCGAAACTTCGGCGTCAGCGCCTTTCGTCCGCATCACGCGGACTCAGCAGGCTTAGGCCTGCCGGCGCTTGTGCTTCGAATCTCGTCAGTAGGCCGCTTAGAAATAAAAAAAGGCCCTGACGGACCTTGTTTTATTTCTAAATGGCGCACCCGGCGAGATTCGAACTCACGACCTTCAGCTTCGGAGGCTGACACTCTATCCAGCTGAGCTACGGGTGCAGGCTGGGGACTCTACTTGAGTTATAAATTTATCAGCCTGTTGCAGCAAGAACAATAGCGATTCCGTCTGGTAAATGCTGACGAGCAGCGCGGCAAAATTGCCCTGGAGGTCCTTTTCAAGAGAGTGACTACACTAGGGAGATGCGTTTATTTATTTTGCTGCTGTCGCTCCCCTTATTGGCCCATGCTTGGGGGCCCATTCAGGCCAACTCGTTCAGGAAAGTGAAGGGGATGGACTGGCACTGGATCATGTCGACTCCGACAGCTAAAGAATCTCTAGAGTTGGACTGCCAAAGTTTCATTCACAACTTCCACCACAACAAAGACGGCAAACGAGTCATGAGCGTCATGCTCGGTGAGGCCGAGTGCGAGCAAGCACAGAAAGATCTGCGTCGTTGTTTCCCGTTGCCTGGGAAGGCCTGCGTAAAAGGCACGATGTTACCAACTGTCAGTTGCGGTAAGTGTCCTTGAGATGATTCGATTTTTCGAAGACCTGAGTGTCGGACAAAAATTTTCCGGACCCAACTATCCTGTCCGTGCTGAAGAGATCATCGAATTCGCGCACAAATACGATCCACAATATTTTCATACCGAACCAATCAAAGCTGCCGAGAGTTTCTTCGGACAGCACGTGGCGAGTGGCTGGCAGACCGTCTCCATAGCCATGCGCCTGCTGGTCACCGGTGAGCACCGCTTTGCTGGAGGCATGATTGGTCTGGGGGTTGAGGGCATCCGCTGGCGCCGGCCTACGCTGCCGGGTACAACACTCAAGATGGTGAGTGAAATTGTTCAGCTGAGCCGCTCAGGAAAATTCCCGCGGCACGGTTTGGTGAAACTAAAGAATGTCATCAGTGATGCGAACTCGGGTCAGGAGCTGGCCGAGATGACCACGCTCCAGATCGTGGAACTTAGAGAGCGGCCTCAACCTTAGTGCGCATGAGTTTTTGAAACTGGTACCACGATTCAGTGGGTTTATGCCAAAACGCGCTCGCTTTTTCGATCCACGCCGCTGCGGCCTCTTCATCCATGCCGCTCTCGCCGAAACAGCGCTCGATCAAATCCAGGCCTTCCATGAAGAACACAGAGCAACCGAGCTGCTGCGCAGTTTCTGCGTCGTAGGCACGCAACTCATCGAGCGTCAGGTCTTCTTTGAAGCTTGCAGCATTGAAGGCCGCGCGTACGCGCCACAGGCCATCGAAGTAGAAGTCGCGACGGATCTGGCTCGGGTCCAGCGATCCTTCGGCGTAAATGTTCACGCTGCTCTTGGTGGCATGGTCGTAGATGCGCACGGACACGGCCGGGGCTTCCACTTTGCGGCAGTACTCGTAGATGACGGTGACGTCATCGTTACGAAACACGCAGGTTTTCATGGTGCCCGATTCGCTGCCGGGATCGAGGTAGGTGCCGACGTACTCGAGAGGTTTCGCCATGGCGAGATCGAGGGATTCAGCGGGAGTCGCCATTTGGGCCTGGGCCGAAACTGTGCTCAAGAGAGCAAGGCCTAAGGCAAAAAAACGCATGGAGGGCCTCCGGGTGAAGGGGAATTTTACCCCAATTCCAGAGAGCAAAGCGGAAGGCGAGTAATCTTTTCAGGCGGGCTTCTTCGCCACCACGGCCATGGTCAAACGACTCACGCAAACCAGCTTGCCTTCGTCACTGGTCATGCGGATTTCCCATACTTGGGTGGTGCGACCGACATGAAGCGGTTTCGCGATGCCAGTGAGAATGCCCGAGCGCATGCCCGAGATGTGGTTGGCGTTAATATCGAGACCCACGCAGTAGTGGGTTTTAGGGTCGACGCAGAGATTAGCACCGATGCTTCCGAGAGTTTCCGCCAGGGCGACGGAAGCTCCGCCGTGGAGCATGCCCAAGGGCTGATGCGTGCGGTGATCCACCGGCATGGTGCCCTCAATAAAATCCTCCGTGATGCGGGTGATCTCAATGCCCAGGGAGTCGAGCAAGCTCGGAGGGCCCTGGCGCTTCATGGCTTCGATATCAACAACACGTAGTTTCATGGGAAAAGCTTAACAAGCGAGACCTGAGGTGACAAAATATTGTGGGGGATCTCATGGAAAAACCGCGTATTTTGCTCGTCGAGAACATTCACAGTGTTGCTAAGGAGTCTTTGGAGGCTGAAGGCTTCGACGTCGACCTAATTTCCCACGCACCTGCGGAAGCCGAGTTGATCACCCTCTTGAAGAACTACAACGTCATCGGCATCCGCTCAAAAACCGAGATTACACCTGAAGTGTTGAAGCACAATCCGCAACTCGCATTGATCGGCTGCTTCTGCATCGGCACGAACCAAGTGTCGCTCGCTAGTGCGCGCCTCGCCGGTGTACCGGTCTTCAACGCCCCTCACTCTAACACCCGCAGCGTCGCCGAATTAGTGATCGCCGAAATGATTGCGCTCTCGCGACAGCTCGGGGATCGCAACACGCAAGCGCACCAAGGCCGCTGGGTCAAATCGGCAGACGGCTCGCGCGAAGTGCGCGGCAAAACCTTGGGCATCGTGGGCTATGGCCACATCGGCAGTCAGGTGAGTGTGCTCGCCGAGGCGCTGGGCCTGCACGTAATCTTCTACGACGTGGTGAAAAAACTTCCGCTCGGGAATGCGCGCGTGAAGCCGACCCTCGAGGCACTCCTCGAAGACTCCGACTTCGTCACCCTCCACGTTCCAGAGAATAGCGAAACTCGCGGCCTTGTCGGCAAGGCGCAGTTCGATCGCATGCGCATGGGAAGCTTCCTCATCAACGCCTCACGCGGCACGGTCGTGGTCATCGATGATCTCGTTAACGCCATCCAAGAAAAACGCATCGCCGGCTGTGCGCTGGACGTGTTTCCTGACGAGCCTGCCTCGAACAAGGACAAGTTCACGTCGCCGCTGCAAAATCTTCCGAACGTCATTCTCACGCCGCACATCGCGGGCTCCACCGAAGAAGCGCAAGAAGCCATCGGCCGTGAAGTCGCTGAAAGTTTCCGTCGCTACTTGAAGATTGGTTCAAGTGCTGGGGCCGTGAACTTCCCGAACGTCGATCTCTCCATTCGCAAAGGAACCTCGCGCATCCTCAACGTGCACCGAAACGAACCCGGTGTCTTGGGCGAGATCAACGGTATCATCTCTCAGGCCGGTGCGAACATCGAAGGCCAGTTCCTCGCCACCGACGAACACATCGGTTACATCGTCATGGACGTCGCTGCAACACAAGCGCAGGCGCTCGCCGAGAAGATCAACAAGTTGTCACGCTCGATCCGAACTCGCGTGGTGAGCTAAACCTTGTCGAACCTCGTTTTGATATTTGTGTGTTTGCTCTTGGGCGTGTGCCTCAAGCGCACAGGACGCTTTCCTGCGAATACCCACACCGCTCTCAATGCGTTCGTGATCTTCGTCTCCTTTCCCGCGACCGTTCTCTTGCAAATCACGCATCTCTTTTCTCGCACCACCGTGACCTGGTCGATCCTGCTGCCGGCCACCATGGGGTGGCTCCTGTTCCTCGGCGCATGGGCGCTCATCTCCATGATCGGGAAGCGTCACCAGTGGAGTGACGCGCGCACGGGAGCGCTGATCCTCACGGCCGGACTCGGCAACACATCGTTTGTGGGTTTTCCCTTACTCGAAGCCCTCTTAGGAAGTGAGGCCGTGCCCTGGGGCGTGCTGGTGGATCAGCTCGGCTCGTTCTTCGTCCTTTCTACATTAGGAATCGTTGTGGCTTCGCGCTACGGCCGTCCGCGAGACGGCAAGGCCCGCTCGATTCCACGCCAGGTTTTCACCTTCCCACCGTTCTTAGCATTGCTGACGGCGCTGGCTTTATCAGCGGTAGGTTTTGTGTTCACCGGTGTCGCTGAAACCAGTCTCGCGCGGCTCGCAAGCACGCTCGTTCCGTTGGCACTTTTCGCCGTGGGCTTCCAGCTCAATCTCTCGCCGAGCACGTTGCGTCGTTACGGAAAACCGCTTTCTCTCGGACTGGGTTATAAACTCATTCTCGCGCCGTCCGTGCTGCTGGGGTTGTACGTTTTCGTGTTGGGACAAACCGACTTCGTGACGCGTGTCACGTTACTTGAAGCGGCCATGGCCACCATGATCACCTCGGCGGTGGTGGCGGCCGAGTTTAGCCTCGACGAGGAGCTGGCGAACCTGATGGTGGGCGTGAGCGTACCGCTCTCCTTACTTACGGTGCCGGCCTGGAACTACTTGCTCGGTTTCGTGTTGTAAAAAATACAGCCTTTTCCGTGCCGGCGTCGAACCATGCTAAGGGAAGCCCATGAAAACATCATTCGTCTTTGCACTCCTCTTGTTGGTGTCGTCGCATGCGTTTGCGCATTTGACGACGGAAGACACCGAAGAATTTCTCGCGGAGCAGTTCGATCCGTATTTGACGGATGATAAGGCGGCCACGCCGACCTATTCTCACGTGTTCAAATTGATCCGGCCGAACGGCACGACGAAACTTCTCGCGTACAAGAACATGAACGTGAAGATGAAGCCGGCCTCGACGGTAAAGCTCTTCACGGGCTGGTGGGCGTACCAAGAAAAAGCCCGCACCAACGAGTACCTCGGACAAATGCTGAGAGACAGTGTGAACTCCATGGCACAGAACACGCTCGTGAAGCTCGGTGGCACTGAAGCGATGAGAGACTACTACCGCAACCTCGGTCTCACGATTAACAACAGCACTTTGATTGTCGCCGACGGCTCGGGGTTGAGCTATGCGAACCAGTCGAACTGCGCTGTGCAGATCGAACTCTTAGAGCAGATTCGCCGTGACGGTGACTACGCCACCTTCAAGACCTTGCTCGCGCGCCCCGGCATGAATGGCACGCTGAAGAAGCGCCTTACGAGCTTGCGCGGCAAAGTCTTCGCGAAAACGGGTACGCTGAAGAAGACCGCCGCTCTCTCTGGCTTCATTGAAGCTCCGCAGGGCACCATTGTGTTTTGTGTACTTTCTGACTATTTGAACAAAACGCTGGCTGCGGAACGCGCGCGCATTGATAGCATGGTGATACAGAATTATAATCGCGCTCGATGAACGCTAGTCTGAAGTACATTTTCAACGATTTCCTTGATGGACTCATCAAGCACGACGTGATGACCCTGGCCGCGGCGCTGGCCTTCTACACCACACTGTCCCTTGCTCCCATATTGCTCCTCACGCTCTCCATCGTGGGCGTGTTCGGCATCGACATGAGCCTCGAGGTCGCCCTCGAGATCGAGAAACTCATGGGGGAGGAAGCCGCGCGCGCCATCACCGCCATCGTGCAGAACGCGCAGGCGGAGACGAAGTTCAGTACGCTGGCAGGGGCCCTCGGCTTGGCGACGCTCCTGGTGTCCGCCAGCGGTGTGTTCATCCAGCTCCACTCGTCTCTCAATCTCATCTGGCGCGTCGGTCCGCGGCTTCGTCACAGCGTGAAGGCGTGGGCCCGCCATCGTCTGCTTTCGATCCTGGCGATGTTTAGCTTCGCTTTCCTCGGCATCTTCTCCGTGCTCGCGAGCACGCTCATCGCGTACTACTTCAACGACTATCAGCTGACGTGGAAGTTCGTGAACTCGATCTTGTCATGGATGATCTTCGGCGCGCTCTTCGCGGCCATGTTCAAGTATCTACCGGAAGATCGCCTGAGCTGGAAGAACGCTCTCATCGGTGGGCTCGTGACGTCATCGATGTTCGCCGTCGGGAAATACCTGATCGGCGTCTACCTCTTCAAGAGTGCACTGGCGTCTGCCTACGGCGCCGCCGGCTCTCTCGTCATGCTGCTCTTGTGGGTCTACTACTCGTCGATCATTTTCTACGTGGGTGCCGAAGTCACGCGCGTGCTGACCAACTTCAGAGCGCGATAGGCGCGTCTCTCACGGGAACTTCGAAGCGGATCTGCGGATGCTGCGTTTTCACCGTTTCCTGGATTTTTTCGAGCTCCATGCCGGGCATGACCCATTTCTCCATGGTCTCTGATTGCAGGAAGAAGAAATCGAAGTGGATCGGGAAGACGTTGGTGGGCCGAAGCACGCCGAGGTTTTCTTTCATCATCGCATCGATGCTTTTCTTGTTGGCCACGCCCATGAAGTAGTTCTTCACTTTGCCGGCCAAGGGACGGAATTCTTCGACGAAGCGGCTGCCCTGGTCGATAAGCGTGTTTCCTTGCGGATGCTCCACGAAGTAGCTCCAGGTTTCTCCGCCCCAGAACTGCCAGAACTTTCCACTGAAGTCCTTCGGGATGTCTCCCTCATGGAAGTGCCAGTCGGCCCACTGAATGATGGGCGCGTGTCGGCGCTTGAAGAACGTCACGCGAAAATCACCCACGGGGACAGTGTCCTGGTTGGCGACCAAGGCGAAGGGAACTTTCGGGGCCTGGTAAGCGACCACGGTTTGCAGCGAGGGGCCTCCGTAGACCGTCGCCCCGGTGAGCTCCGCGACGATCCCCACGTCCGTCGCGTGATCGAAGTGCGTGTGACTCACGAACACCGCTTGCGCTTGGGTGACGTTCCAGAGTTTCAATCGTGCTGTGACCGTGTCGCGGTTGGGAATGATTTCGTCGTTGAAGAGCCAGTGGGAAAGGGTGGGCTTTGTGATGACGGGATCGAACAGCATTGTGGTTTTTCCGTCGGTGAGCTTCACGCCTCCCACGCCGAGCCAGCGGCCTTCGAGCTGCGCATGTGCCGAGCTAATGAAGAAGAGAGCGAGGACAAAAAATTTCATGGAGAGGTGTCCTCAGAAAAAAATGGTCGGGGAGATTTTTGAGTCATAACTCGTTGAAATCCCTGACCAAAAAGCCCTGTTTGTTACCAAATATTACCAGGCCCATCCTGGTATATTCCAAACCCAAATGATCTGCTGAATCTAGATCATTTACCGTCGCAGTTCAAATACTTTGCCTAATTCCTGCGAATCAGGAAGCGAAATCCCAAGGCTGTCAGTGGCCCCTTTAACATCGTTTCCAAGGACTCTTGTGTAGCCCTGGGTCGTTTTAAGGGATGCGTGTCCTACAATTGCCATAACCTTTACGATAGGCACACCATTTAGCAGCATTTGCGTGATAAAGGTTGCTCTTAGGTCATGGAACTTGATGGGTGTCACACCAATGCCTTGGCAGAATTCTTTAATGACCGAGGCCTGCTGGCCCTGGCTCCATTCGGCTAGGCGGGGCAGCACATAGTCCGTTGACCCGGTCATTAGCTTTAGCTCTGTAAGAAGCTTTCGGCATTCTGTGGACATTGGGCAGACGCGGTTTTTTGCTGATTTCGTGGATTTGTCACCCAAGAAGCGGCTGTAGGACTTACTAATGTTAATAATACCATTATGAAAGTCCACGTCTGCCCATCGCAGGGCTTGAAGCTCACCACTGCGCATCCCGGTTAAAAGTGCCATTGCCCAGTGGGTGTAGAATCTATGATTTAACGATTTTGCTTCTCGCAAAAAAATCTCAATTTCATTTCGATTCAAAACCTTCTGTGCAACCTCGGCGACCCTGACCTTGATGCCAATGGCGGGATTTCTGACAAGAACACCTTCTTCTAAAGCCATATTAAAAACACGTTTGATAATTTTTAAAAATGTCTTTCTGGTGTGGCTGGAGACCTCGGTGATTTCATTAAAAATCATCGAGTGAACATCTGAGGTGGTAATTTCATCAAGAAATCGACCAGTCCATTTCGGTGTCACTCTTTTGCTAAGGTTGTGCTTGTAATTCACATAGGTCGAACCGTTGTATTCATTCTTGTATCTTTCAAGAAAGTGTTCGATCCAATGATCCCAAGTCACTTTTGCCTTGAAGCCTTGCAATGAATTCAGCAGCTCAAATTCTGCTCTCTTGGCTTCGCGTTCGGATGAAAAGCCACGTTTTCTGACGGCTTTTTGGTTCCCATTTTTATCTCTAATTTTTACAAATACTTCATATGAAATCTTACCGTTCTTTTCGATCTTAGAAATCGACATTACTTGTCCTTTCTAAGATAGAGCTGGCGGAGTTCGGAAATTTTGAAACGTAGTCTTCGGCCAAATTTGTATGCCGCGATTTTTCCGCGACAAACCAAGATGCGAAGTGCGTTTTCAGAAATCCCCAAAAACTCGGCGGCAGATTCCGTGTTGACGTATTCAGGCTCTATTCGATTATCAAAGATCTTCGAGCTTTCTCCACGCTCGACATGATTCATTATATATTAAAATTCCTTTCGGTTAGCAATCTATTTCTCTTGAAAGAAAAATAGATTGAGCTTAATTTATTCTGGTAACGGAGGAATAGGTGCGATCTAAAAAGCAACAAGATGAGCTTGAGCGGGTCTTCTGGGCCTTGTCTCACGCAGCAAGGCGTAAAATTTTATATTTTATCAGTCAAAATGATGATTCGTCGGCGGTCGGCCCTATCGTGGATCAAATGGATATTGGTTGGTCAGGGACAAATAAGCATCTCAAAGAACTGGTGGCGGCCGGATTTCTTTCGGTGGAAAGAGCCGGCAACCACCAGATTTACAAATTGAATCGAGAGCCATTTCGGGTTGTTACTGGTTGGATAAAGAGTATCTAAAGGTCGGGAAATATGGGCGCAAGGCAGTAAGAAATATTTGGATTATGGACAAACGAGCTGTTGGTATCTAAACTAAAAACATGAAATTTCTTATCTGTTTTTGTACCTTAACTTTATTATCCAGCTTAGTTGTGGCAACCGATAGCACCGCTTCTCAAAAAACGAAATTAGACGTAAAAGAGGCGCAAGAACAATTCCTCGCACTGATGAAACGAAGCTTCGAGGTGGAAGACAATTTAAAGAAAGAGCCACCGACCCTCAAAAAACTAAAAGCGAGCTCTGAGGCAGAGCTTAAACAATATGAAGAAAAATTGGATGAGATGGTCAGTATCTATACAGAACTCAACTCAATCTCGAAAAGATATCCATCGATGCCGCAACGATATGTAGATGTTGGGAATGAAGTTCCAAAGCGACGTGAAAAATTGCAGGTTATACTCTCCGTGATTCGCAAGATTCGTGATGAGCGGGCTTCTCAAAAGTAGATCGAAAGTTAAAATACCATGCTGAAATTGATTCTAAGATATAAAAAAACGGCTTTCGGAATCGTTCTTATTACGATCTTTCTTTTGGTCATAGTCGCCGAGGCAATTTCAGCTCGTCTCAATTTCTTTCGTTCGATTCAGCTCACTGTCGGCCTCACGATCCCGGTGCTTTCAAATATTCAAGATATAGAGAAAGAGTGGTCAGGACCATTTGGTCGAACAGTCCGCAAAGTTACGGTCGAACCTGCAATCTATCAATCACTTGATCTACGCAATTGCACCCGAATGTTCACTCCCGCAGAGTTCGCAAAGTCCATTCCAGATCCCCAAGTCACTCTGGGATATACCGATCCGGTTTGCGTGGCACCACTTAAAGGCGGGGGCCAACGGGATATGATAGTAGTCTCAAAAAGTGCAGTTTATGTAGTGTATTCAGACTAATTAAAACCCCTGGGTTTTAATTTTCGGCGATCCACCTACTCCCCAAACAGCAGCCCACCGAAAAAGCGGATGGCGAAATAGTAAATGCTGGTTGCGACCTTGGCCAAAATTCGATGTGGAAGAAACGACACCTCGCGGGCAGTAATGGTCGTCATATTTTTTAAAAACAGTTTGTCGGCTTCGGATCTGTCTTTGACGGTTTCGGGCTTTGCGTAAATATAATCGTGAATATCGCAGGCGGGTTTTAAATTTGCGCCGAACACTTGGCTAGGAACGACCCCTGGCAATACGCCGGGGCCACAGCCGTTTAAAAGTTCATATCTTTCTTCGTCGGTCAGTAACCAATAGCTGTCAGGGGCCACAAGTCCATTTTTCTCCGTTAATTTTTCACGCAATTACTTCCTTTCAGGGGGTTTCATTTTTTCTTTGATTTCTTTGTACAGGTTTTCAAAATCGTTCAGTGAATTCAGTTGTGAAACTTTGGTGCGGGTAAAAGCTTTGATATTGAAATGGTCGTTGGCAATTTGATCGAGATGTTTTCGGAAGAATTTTTCCTGAAACTTTTTGATGATCCAGTCGGCCAGTTCTGACGGCGTCAGCAGGCTTTCTGGGCGTTCAGTTTTTATGACTTCGATCATCTGCTCAAGGCAGATTTTAGAATCAGCGTTCAAGGTCACGCGAAATGACATTACTTGCCGCCACTGGATTGAGATTTACCTGGAATCCATTTGGGCTTTTCAATGATTCGCCAAACTCGATGGCCTTCAATCAGTTTATCGCCTTGGACTTGAGTTTCGACCCAATCGATATCGACAACGGGCTTTGTCAGCAGATGATCGCCTTCACCGGAATTTTTTGGTGATGATCCACGGGGGCTAGATACATCGTATTTTTCCAGATTCAGCAAAGTTTCCCGACGGATTTTTTCTTCATTTTTCTCAGCTCGCTTATGCAGAACATAGGAAGCCAATCCACCGACAGCAGCGCCGATGGCTGCACCAGCCCCGGCATCTTGTGATCCTGAATTATGACCAACAATTCCGCCGACAGCGGCCCCAGTTCCAACACCTAGAATCAGAGAGTCAGACATCGTAGAACAGCCACAGAAAATAGATGGAATGATGAAAACAGAAAGACAATTAAGGTACAATTTTTTGATTTTTTTCATTTTGACCTCGATAGTCCCTATTTAAGGGACTGGTTAAGAATTTTGATGATGAGAATTTTTGAAAATGATTTGTAGATACAAGTAATTGAAGAGATGACTGAAAATGGGATTGTGGAATGTCAGGCCACCATGAGGACACCGCTGGTCTACCATCAGTCCAACCGTATGGGTTCACGGCGTTGGCTTGAACTGGATGGCTATGTGGCAATAATCGGATGTAGACTTGGCAAATAAATCTTTTTGCCTTTGTCTTTATTTAATTCAAGTTGATTGCCAGATGTCGTTTTTAATACGGTAGCAGAGTTTTCTGATGCTAAGTCATTGTATGTGGCAAAGAGAATTTTTCTTTTCAGATTTGGGTAAATCTCTTTTTCAATTTCCTGCAACTTGTCTTGTATCTGTTGGCTTGCAGAGATCAAAATTGCCAGCTTTAATTCTGAATTAGCGTACCATCTTTTGAATCTCTCTGAATAACGGTAGTTGGATTTTAAGGTCTTTTCAAATTCAATCGAACTCCAAGTTAAAGATCCATTCAGGCTTAACAAGGTGGCGGCGTCGGCATTCACAGTTCTAATATTAGTCAGAGCTGAAGATGATTCTTCCAGCAGTTTTGATCGCAATATATTTTCAGATACATAACATCGACATTCTTTAAATTGCTGAAATGCTATTCGCACGTCCGTCAAAGCCAAATCATGCTCTTTGTAATTGGATTTTATTTGTTTATATTCTGGCAAATGCTCGCAATACCAAAGCAACTTATTGTATCCCGCAGGGGTTAATCGATAAAGATGAACTGGCAGGGTGGCTGTGCGGTGATGCAATGTTGCCTCTACATATTGTGCCGATATTATTTGTCTCATTAACTTTCTTGCCATGGATTTAGACACATCATCTAAACACAGGGCCCGCAGTTGTCGAAAGTCACAGACTTTTTGTTCAAACAGTGTTGCCAGTACCTTGACTGTTCGGTGGTGGCCCTTCTGTAGTTCTTCGATCAATATTTTTCCTCTCTAATTTTTCCCATTCAACCTCTTTGTTGTCTTGGGGTTGGGTTTTTAGCTCTTTGTCATTGGTTGAAAAGGCAGCTCTTTTTTCTTTCAAGTCAGCAATCAGATGTTTTATTTTCTTTTCCTCGATGAATGGCGGTTGAACCTCTAGCGTTTTCAATCCAAATTGCCAAAGCGAACGACCAGGATTGGCAGATAAATTGTTTGCGCCCTTTGATCCCAAGACTGAGGCAGAATTCGCAAGTGTCGCCATCCTAAAGGCCATGCGGCCGCCAAGATTTTCTTGTAAGGCTGTATCGATGATAGATTTATGAACTTTCTGAGTTGCCACGAGCAGATTGATCGCAGCAGCGCGGCCCAGCTTGGCGATGTCGTTGGTAATTTCTCGGGCTTCAAGCATCAGATCTTTTTTTGGATTTGTCCGGCTAGGAATCGAAATCAGTTCTGAAGCTTCATCAATGGCAACCACAATGCGCGGAATTTTATGCTCATCTGGAATGATTTTACTGATTCCTCTCTGCTCAAGAATATCAAATCGCCGTTGCATTTGTTCTTTTGCTTCCCGCAGTAAATTGACAGCATCTTCAATGCTTTTTGCCACTCGAACACCAGGAACGCCTGAGAATATACCTAGCTCGGCCCCGCGTTTGAGATCGATCAGAAAGAATTTTGCATCAGGACTAGTTTTCATCAGACCCAGCAAGGCTTGTTTGAAAAAGGTACTTTTGCCAGATCCAGAAGTTCCTGCGACCAACATATGCGGAAGCTCGGCAATGTTTTGCAGAATAAAACCCCGTCGTGATTGACCAATCATAAATTCGCCTTCGTTCTTTAAATCCAAGACGTGTGATTCATAAGTCACCATTGAAGGCAGTGGATAGCGTGAAATTGAAAGATTGATGATATTTGGACTGTTGTCTTCGGCCCTAATTTCTTCAACGGTCTGGTTAAAGGCCGCTTGAAAATCGCCTCTCCTGGCTTGGAATTTTTCAAGAGAAATCCCAGGTGATTTGATTTTGATGACGGTTTTAAGTTCTTCTTCTGGGATGACCTCGATGACCTTGGGTTTATTTTCTTCATCGCCAAGCTTCAAAAGATCGATGGATTTTTGATATTTGGCAAACCTTGATTTTGCGAGGCCTCCGATAACCACAGGGAAAAGTATTAAAGTCAGAAGCAAGAACAAATAAACCCGTGTCGTTGCATATTCTGGCATTGCATAGAATCGCAAGACGACCATGGGCATTTTGATGTAGTCCAAAAAATTTGTAATCAGAATATTAGGTCGATGAGCCAAAACCATACAGGCCACCAGCGAGTTGAATATTCCAAGCCCAATATATTTGGATCTGAAAGGCACATAGCTGCCAATCTCCATGACCTTTGGAGGAAGGCGAATGAAGGCATCAAGAATTTTCGATGATTTTGCTTCCGTCGATGGTTTTTTTATAAACTCAGTCCAGATATTAAACTGATGACGACGGCGGTCCCAGCATCGACTTGCAGATAGTCCTCAATCTCGCTTTGGCTTTGCAGCCTTGAGGCTTCAACCTCAGCGGCTTTGCCAGCGCCACTCAGCAATGCATTTTTCATATTGGACTTGGCTTCGACTTGATACTGTCCCATGGATTCTTTCTCGGTTAAGACATTGCCCATCGTGGATGCGACACTGAGACCCATTATTGAAAGCGCACGGCTTTTAGCTTGGCTTTGAAGGTCGCCAGTCAATCCCGTGGAATAGTCTTTTGGATCTAAGGCAACGGCGATCAGTTTAACTGTTTTACCTTCGGGTAGAATGGCCTGCTGAAACTGAATGAAAACTTTTTCGCCTTTTCCGGGGTATTGAACACTTCCCAGCAACAGTGTTCCTTTCGGAAGCTCACTGCTGCCATCTTTGCTTTTTCCACCATATGGAAGAACAACCCGAACGGTTTGAGCAGCGTCTCTGGTATCGATGGTGCTCTGAAGCTCGCCAATTAAATTTGCTCCAGGGCTAAAGCCGTAACCTATGCTGGAATCCTCGCGGACTAGAATCTGTTTGGCCGCGAATTTAATTTCTTGAAAACTTCGCTGGCTGATCGGTGCAGCCGATTTTCCGCTCACGACGGGACCTTGTTGCACAGGTATCCCATAATTGGGTTTATCTGAAGATGGTTGCGTGGTCGATGATCCGTTAGTCAAAACCTTGGATGATTTACCAATGTAAGCCGAATTCGCGGGAGTCAGAATGAAATACAGGACCAGCAATGGCCCCGAAATCAAAGCAAACGTAATTCCAGCCCTTTCGATGATAAGTTTTTTCTTGCCGCCTTCTTCGCGGTAAAATCGATTCTTAAAGAAATTTACAGATGCCGACCACCAGCCTTTAATCCGTCCTTTTTTAACTTCTTCCGTTTTTACTTTTTCCACTGAATATTAAATCTAAATTCCTGTTTGTTATATTTAACAATTATAGCTTTTGGTTGGTATTGACTGAGATCTGCAAAAAGTCGAACCCGCACTGAATCTTTTAATTCATCAGAGTCAAAAACGGGTTTTATTTTTGTTAAATCCTGATCGACGCCAATACGAATTGAAATATCCTTGGTTTGAATTTTTGAACCCTTTATGGCCAGTTGCAAATCTGCAAAATAGCTGTGAACGTATTCGCTCCATTTGAACACAGTTCCAGTTAAAGAAGCATCTTTGTATTTCTGCGCTGGTATGAGCGTAAAATTTTTGTCTTTTGGGCGAACGGCTTTCTTAGGTTCTTCTAAATTCTGCACAATCGATGGCGAGTTTCCCCGGACAAAAACAAGATCGTCATAATCCTGGGACTGATTGACCTTTAGAATAAAACCATAAGTGAAGCCATCGCCATAAACAAAAAGATTGCTGGACACATGACCAAGCGGCTGGATTGTCACATCAGAATCAACAAATTCAATGTTGAAATAGTTTTGATTGCCGACAATGACCTTCATTGGTGGACTTGAAAATCTCAACACCGTAGATCGGCCCGTCATCAAATTGATGACGGGCATTTTTTGCGATGATGTTGAAAGGTTGCGAACCTGGCCAGCATAAGAAAAATTAAAAAAGAAGGAGGCAAAGCAAAAGCATAAAAATCTACTGACCTTCATGCTCAATCACACCGTTGATATATAAACCAATGGGATTAAAATATGTTTTTGGTCCCTCTGAAAGCTGCACGCTGATTTGTGTGGGAACAACGACTGGCACATTGTTGATTCTTAAAACGCGGTCAAAGCTCGCAAGAATTGATTTTTCAGAAATATCCGGTTTGACTCTGGCAATAGACTGTTCGATAGACTCACCGGGCTTATTTTGAAAACTCTTTTTGCCGAATTCCTCAAACAAACGATCTCGGAAGGCTTGGGTTGTGAAGGGCTCTAAATTTTTGATGATCGATTGGGGATCAAAAGTAGTCCATTCGTACCTGGCCATGATAAATTCAGACAACATTTCGCCAACGGCTTCTTTGGTTGGTTTGATTTCTCGGGATTCAACCTCTAAAGGTCTGAAAACCGCATTGGCTCTTTCGACCACCAATGGATTGGGATCTCCGGCGCTGATTGCAATCAGCGCAAGAATCCCGATCAATCCCATCATTCCTACGATGACCTGTTTGTAGAACTGTTGATTTTTTTGTGTGTCGGTCCATTTTTCAAAGTACTTACTTTCTTTTTCATTGAGCATTTATGTCCTTTCAGAATTTGTTTTTGGTTTTTTGCCGATATTGCCGTACCACTTGGTCGCTTTGTCGACTTTCTTTGTAATCGGTGCGGAGATTCGGCTGGCATAATTTGAAACAGGTCTGGCAGAAAAAAGAGCTGCATTTTTTGTCTTTTCCATTCCAGATTTAGCGGCCACTTTGGCTGCGCCAACGGTTGCCAGTGCTGGAGCTGCTGCAAGACCAGATGCCATCGTTGTCAATCCGTCACCTAGCAGTGATTTTGTTGTCATTGGGACGAACAGCAGGCTTAGGCCCACACAAAGATTGATGGCGATAAAGCTAAAAGATGTAATCCAATCGTCGCCAACTTTGTTGGATGTTAAAAGCTTCAGCATCAGCACTCCTAAGACAGAAGCGACGATTTTCCAAAGCACGACGTTAATCAGTCCCTTGTATAGACTGGTGGTGACGTAGGCTGATTTTTCATTCACAAACGCCAAGATCATCAAAGGTGAGAAAATATAAAGAAGGCTCCAGACAAAATGAATCAAGGCGTTAGCCACGAAGACGCCAAGATAGGCGACAAAATAAGATAAAAGCCCCATGATGTAGACGATGGTGCTTCGGATTTGAAACCAACCACTGTCTGAATCCGATGAAAACTTTGTCCCGATTTCTTCTAATGTCGTCCAAAGCTGTTTGATGCCGTCAACTTTTCCGGCAACACCATCGCCAAACGAAGCAATGATATTCAGGGTGTAATCAAATGACAGCAAAAGCAGAACTGAAATCAGCAGACGATTGATGACTTTGGCGACGTTAGGTCTTCCGTCAGGCAGGGTGAAGAATTCGGCTAACAAGGTGATAAGAAAAACGGGTAATAGCAGAGTCCAATAAATTTCAAGAATATGCCCATGCAATTCCTTGGCGACTTCCGGTAAGAAATCAAACATCTAAAATCTTGGTAAACTCATATCGCCGGAAAATGATTTGGAAGTGCTAGCGACCTCTTTGGCAAATTTTTGAAATTTGATGACCTCTTGTTTTTCTTCTCTGTTTTTAGCGGCGACACTGGCGCTTTGCATTTTCAAAAGCTGTGCGTTCATTCGCAAAATTTGATTCAGTGTCAGCAATATCTGAGAACTTGTCTGAGCCTGCATTCGCATCGCACCTTTGGGTGACATATCCCAGGATCTTGCTTCAAGTGCAGCGGCGTTGGCTTCTTGCTTGTCAGCATAATCTGAAGCCAGGTCGATCATCTTCAAGCTTTCTGCCACGGCAAGGTCATTTGTCTGCTGAAAAGTTTGATCGGGGCTTTTGGGAATTGCTCCATAGATTTTCTCAACCTCTGCGAGTGAGCGTTGAAAAGTTTTAAGCTGGCCCAGGATCTTTTCATCTTTGATGGGCAGTGATTCCATCAATCGAATAGAAGCATCTAAGCCGCTATTGATTTCCCGCAGGTAATTCTGCGCATCCTTGGATTGCTGAATCATTTGCTGTAGCTGGACATATCGTCTGTAGCTTTCCTCCACCAGTTTTGCCAGGTAGGCTATCTGGGCCCACCCAGCGCCCCCATCCCAAAAGGCATAGGATGGAGTGGCCGCCAGAATTATGCTGGTGAAGACTGCGATTATCGATTTTCTTATAAATATCCTTTCCGGCCCTATCTAGGGGCCTAAGTTAATTGGGGCGGTAATATATAGAGGTTGTCAAAAAAGCAGAGAAATTGGTCATGGGACGCTTTTATTTGATTTGAGTGTCAGATCGAATAAAAGCGGGGCTTAATGGATGCAGCGTGCAGGTTATAGGGATTCCCTTTTGAAACACTGCGAGTTGCTTGTTCCCAGAGTAATAGTTAGCCTGGACATCCAACAAGGAATTTCAATGAGTGCAAAAACAAACAGTCGAGCGACAGTTTTCTTGGGCGGAGACAAAGGAATTTGGAAGGTAGATAGCCTACAAACAGTCGTGGGAGAAGGACTTTCTCAAATTAGTCGTCTAACGATTGCCACCAATTCTGATTTGCCCAAAGCCTACAACTGGGCACTCACGGGAGTTGCGAGCAATGTTAGGTATGTCGAGCGTCCTGAAAAGAATGAACTACAAGCAATCCAAGCGCCCCTGGGGAGACCAATTGCAAAATGTGCCGCTCTTATTCCAATACAAAAGTCTCAAGCATGGTGGGATTTGACCCAAGAGGAGCGGAGAGAAATTTTTGAATCAAAGTCGCATCACATAGCTGCCAGTATGAAATATCTGCCAGCAGTTGCGCGGCAGCTTTATCATAGCCGTGATCTTGGCGAACCATTTGATTTTCTAACCTGGTTTGAGTTTGCTCCTGAGCATAAAGTTGAATTTGAGGAGCTCGTGAGAAACCTGAGATCCACTGAAGAATGGCGATTTGTCACTCGCGAAATAGATATTCGCCTTTCGCGTGAATAAAATCACTTATTTCGCGGGCGTTTCAACAACAGCAGGGCTTAGGAAATTAACCTGAGCCTTCGATTTTTCACGCCAACGCAAGTGCGACCTTTTTAAGGCGCTCTTTTTAAACAGCCACTTCTAATCAACGGTTTCATAATACACGCCTTGGATTTCCTGAACATTCGACCGGGCATCATCCTCAATTTTTTTATTTACGTCTTGGATGGTTCCCTCAGGTATATTCATTTGCTCCATCGTTGCTCGAACCTCATCGAAGATCAGAGGTTTTTCAGCAGGGGCAATTTGATTTTTCCGTGCTTCTTCCTTTTCTCTTCGATAGGCCACTAATTCGGCATGGACTGAACCATGGCTGCATTTAGCGATTCGTGCAATCTCTCGGTAAGACAGCTTTGCATCGACAAGAGATCGGATCAGCATCGAGTTTCTTTTTTTCACCCGGCCAATTTTTTTGCCTTTGGCCCTGGCGTTTGCCAGTCCTGCACGAACTCTCTCGATTATCATCTCTCTTTCTAGCTGTGCCAGCGCACCGAGGATCGTATAAAGAGCCACGCCCAAAGGTGAATTTGTATCAATTGATTCAGTGATAGAAATAAATCTAGTGCCATGGTCTTTAAAAGTCTTCAGACCCTTCAATAGATGACTCGTACTGCGAGCAAAACGCGAAAATGAAAAAACGATGACCTGTTCCACCTCGCCATTTTCAACCATCGCCATCAGGCGATTCAAAGCGGGCCGACTTTCTTTAGCGCCAGAGATTCCTTCATCAGCAAAAAGCTCGTATTCGGAAATTTGATTTCTGAAGCACCAGTCTTTTAATGCACGAATCTGTGATTCCAGCCCTGTCTGTTGACCGTCCGTGCTAACTCGGCAATATATTGCCGACAACCTTTTCTTAATTGTGTTCATTTATCCTTTCAATTTGTTATTTCCCGGCCGCCAATTTCAATAATTCAAATCGAGATAACTGAGGATTTGCGGCAGCTAAATCTTCAATCATGGCCTTGTCTTTTCCGTCGCTTGTGCAAATCAGATACGACAGTCTGTCGGGTCTGATTCTCAGCAAACTGCGCTTTTCATCCTGCATATAGAAAACTTCAGAGAATTCGCCTTTGCGAATTTCAAGACTTTGAATCGCTTCGATCTCGGCATCTTTCAGACCCAATGATTTTTGAAAATCCGCCCAGTCGATTTTCTTTTGTCGCAAAACAAAGACGTGGGTCGTATTTGGCAGAATAGCTTCAGCGATTTGTGGATCCGACAAAAAATCTCGGTAATTTTGAGACAGACACCAAATCGCAGCAAAGATTTTTCTCATTAGACGATAGCATTCAAGTGCAAATTCTTTTCCGCTTTCTGAAGCCTGAAAGACTCGCCAAGCTTCGTCGATTATTAACAGATAAGGTGTTTTTAAATCTTTGGCCGCTTCTGCCCGAATGAAATCAGTCAGCAACAGCAGGAAAACATTTTGCAAAGCGGGGTGTGAATTAAGCCCTGAGATTTCTACGGTGGTCAGGTTTTTAGTCAGGTGAACATTTGAATCGCCATCAAGCAATCGTCCGTAGGCTGTTGAACCTGTCCAGCTATAAAGCGTCTGGGCATAGTTGCGCATTTCAACAGAAGAATGAGCTTTAAGATTTTCTTTCAGGTCAGATAATCGCGGTGTCCCGTGAGAGCATTTGTCATAAGTTTGATAGATGACTTCTTCAAGCATGGCCTTTTCACGCTTTGGCAAGGATGGCTTTTCATCTTCTTTTAAGATGGTTTCAAGAACGGCCAATATCAATTTGATTTTTGATGGAGTGGGTTTTATTTCTTCACCAAGATCAAAAAGATTCAGGCAAATTCCAGATTCTAAATTCAAATCGATGAATTCGCCGCCTAAGCTTTCTACCAACTTTTGCGAGCTTGCACCATTATCAATCCATATGGCCTTTGGCATTGGTGATTGGGCGATAAAGTTCAGGATTAACTGGGCCACGGTGAAGCTCTTGCCTGCACCCGAACCGCCAAATAAAATTCCATTCCAATTTGGAAGCTCTGGCGCAAAGGGGTCTACGTTAACCAGAACGCCTTCACGATTAGGAATAATTGCGACGGGTCTTTGGTTGCCTTCCCAAGACATGAACATCGGCATAAAAGCAGCAGCGTTGGAGCTTTTGATTTTACGGCTTCTAAAAATCTCGCAGCGACCAGGCAGGCACTTCATATAGCCTTCAAAGCTTGGCAGGGTCTCAAGCACACCTTCAGCAGAGTTCATTTGTCTGAAGGCTTTTAAAACCTCGGTTGATTTTTCATCAAGCTCATCTTCAGATGTGCCACGGATGATGACATTCAGATCCGAAAACACAATTTTTTCGGAACCTGAAATAATTTCTTCGATCAAGGTTTCGACATCCCGAAGCTGGGCTTCGCTTTCAAGGTCGCGCATGTTCTTAGCTCCTGCGGCCATCGAATTTGCCAGCCTTCTGCGAACCGCCAGTTTTTCTTGTTCTCGTTTTTGATCTGGAATTAAAATGGTTTGGCTGATATCAAAGGCAAATGGCAGCTTCATCAGATGATAAATCATTGAAGCGAAAGTCTCCCTCTCGGGCAGAGTTTTTAAAGAAACAATTCGCGACAAGGTAGAGCCAGTCTTAATTCCCTTTGGGTGAACCTCTAGATCCGTCAGGCAAAGCTGATCGGCCAGGGAGTTTGAGAAATGATTGTCATCAGGCTGCAACAGTGGGAAACCGATTTGATCGGGCCGTTCTGGGTTGAGATGCTGAAACATCAGATCCATCCACTCTTGATTTTCCAAGGTCCTTGGCTGAAAGCCCGATGCCGTTAGGCTGGATTCAACCTGTTTCACAACTTTCTCAAAATATTTCAGGTTGTTTTCAAGTTCCAATTCACTGATGGCCTGCCATTTTTTCTCTTTTTCAAAAAATCTAAGCGGCTTTAGTTGCGGTCTGCTTGATCGAATAAAAATGAAAATTTCTGGGCGAAAGAATGTTCCTTTATCTGCTAAATTTTTTAGAAACTGATGACGAAACATTGCAACCTCTCGTAGGTCAGGAGTGGCATCTTTTGAAACTTCAAGATGGTGTTTTAATCGCTCTGTTACGTTGGGATGCAATCGATAGAAAATTTGTAGACGACAGCCAGAATCCAAAGACAGGAGCGTTTTTTCAAGTTGATCGACAATCAGGTTGATTTCTTGATGATCCATGCACGAGATATCAATACCCTGAATTTTAAACCCCGCAGAAAAACTGTGGTCAGAAAAAGCTAAAAAATCATTCACGAATTGCCAAACTGGCAACTGTGCCGACAAAGAGGCTGTTTTATTCAATGAATTTCTCCTTTTTACTTTCGAGGTTTTCATCTGACTTGGCTGCGCTGTAAAATCCAGGTGATGAAATGTATCTAAAGAGGTGAACCAAATAACCTTCGGGTTTATCACGCTTCACAAAATACAAGATGATCGCAAGTAATGTTGGAATGCCCAGGACAAAGACTGGGGCGAACGATGTTCGCCCCAGAAAAATATTGCTAATTGCTGCAAGCATCAGGACCGCAATAAGATCCATCAACTCCAGGCCAATGATTTTAATTTGTGCATCCAGTTTGCGATGCACTCTTGATGACTTAAGACCCGACATTACAACGCAAGCCCTTTAAGCCATTCAATAATTTGCGGTGCTAAAAACCCAACAACGCTGGCAAATAGAACGCCAAAGATTTTACCTTTGGCTTCGCCGTCACCATTGATGGCTAAGACCGAGGCATAAATCAGACCGAAGACTGAAATCAGAGGTAAAATGCGCGTAATCAGATTTGAATTGATGTTGCCAACTTTGCTTTCAAAATCTGAACCGTATTGAGCAAAGCTGATTTCGGGAACAAGAAAGAAAACTGCGGTCAATCCAACCATCAAAGCAAAGGCTAATGCTTCGGCTTTATTCTCCAAGAACCATTTAGAAATCATTTTTTATCCAAGGATCAATAGATCCGAATATCCCCCTAATTTAATGTGAATTTTTCCTCTTGTTGTTTCATCCATTTCGCCAATACCCACCATGTCTTTAATTGATTTTCCGTTTTCTTGTTTTAGCTCCTCAACGCGAAATTGCGTTTTCTCGTTTTCAAAAGATACGGGTTTTAAGTTAAGTCTTCCTCGATTCAAATTAAGCTTCAGCGTGTAATCGCCATAAGTGCCGTTATAAAATCCGATCCCTGCGGTAAAATACTTTTGGCTTTCGTGGCAATACCAGCGAAGGGGAATAGGTCTTGAATCCACCATATTATTCTTATTCAAATTATTTCCCCTTAAGCTGTTTGTTTTTCTTCGTTCATTTGTTCAATAGCGAGCGTCTGCATATAGATGCCGTTGGCCCCTAAAAAATCCCATTCCAGATACAAAAGACTTTCATTAGGCGCATCGCAGAGCTTAGCCATGCCGACTTCCCGAAACAGGTGTTTGCCTGGTTCTGTCTTCATGGGCTCTTTCAAACAGATGGCATAATCTTTATCGGGTGTTGATGAGGGTTTTAAGAAAAATGCATGGGTTTGCCCAGGCAATAGATCAATGTGCAGGACATGGTTGCCAGTTTTTTCATAGAAAAGACATTTGCCGACCCGACGTTTCGGAATGACCTTTCCAAATTTATTTTTTTCACCGCGAAAGACTGTCAAAATGATTGGTTTTACTTGTTCGTTTGTTGTCATGCTGCCTCCTTTGTTTGGCTGTGCATTGGTTTTTTATTGAAGCAAATAGTTTTCGATAACAGTTGAATAGTTAAGTCATGGACCGCAAAAACTTCGCTCAAAGCTATTCCCAAGGTTTTTGCGATGTCTTCAAATTCAAAGTCTCTCCAGTAACGCAGAAAAATGATGACTCGCGAGTCTTGAGGCAGTTTGGAAAGAACGGTGTGGACATATTCTTTATCTTCGATGCTTAATGAATTTTTCCAGCTTTCTGCCTTCAAAATATTTTCGGAAAGCATTTTTAAAATCTCCACGCGGGGAGCAAAAGTTTTCGCTGCTCCTCTTGAAGAGTTCGCATTTTTTCTATGTCGATTTTGCGCACAAACATTTGTTGCCAAAATCGACTCTGTTTTAAATTTCTAAGCGCAATTTTTATTTTCATTTTGGTCCTCGTTTTCTTGTTTCTTGAATTTCAAAATCTCCTTTCTTGCTGCTTTCGGTGGTTCGATGGCTTTTATTTCTTTGAGTGCTTTAAGATAGTGGGACTCTAGGCTTTCATATCGATCTTCAGCGTAGAGGCAGTTGATACAGTGAGAATAAGAATGCAGAACTTCTAGCGATCTTTCCCCGCAACGTGGACACCCTTGGTAACGTGACATTTATTCCTTCTTTCTGAGAGCGTGGTTGTTTCGCTGCTCTCAATATCTATTAGTGCAAGGAAAAATGCGTTTTGTGCCAAAGGCGTAAGCCGCTGGATTTTTTGAAGAAATCAGTTTCAGAAAAAAGTGGGATATGTTTTTAGTCCATATGGGGAGACTTCGACTCCACCAGGAGAGACTTTTGGGCCAATAGAAAATATATTTGATCTGGGGCTTTAAAAAAGTCTACCTGTAGAGACTCAGGTAGATTTCTGAGCGGAAAAAATAGAAAAGCCTGGTTTTGTTTTCCAGGCTTTGATGAAAATCAGTTTTTATTAAGGCAGTAATATTGACCACTCAATCTGACTATTTTATTTCTCTAGCAAACTCGACAAAATGGCCATCGATATCTAAAACCATGGCACTTTCCCAACCCCATGGTTTTACTTCGGGCGCAGCAACCGGCTGTGCACCAGCTTTTATGGCTTCACTATATGCGGAACGAACATCATCAGCATATAGTGAAATTTGACTTCCGATCTGGATAGTTGGGGTTGCATTCTGATAGCTTCGTTTTACAATTTGACCCGCTAATGTGTGGCCACAAAAAGCTAAAGTGACAGAACCCGTATCCATCTCGGCGTAATCGCCCCCCTCATGTGTGAACCTATGTTTTAAACCGAATGCCCGTTGGTAAAAATCAACACTCTTATGGACATTTTCAACATATAAAATTGTGTAAGTCAGTTTCATGGTATTCCTCCAATATTAGACTAACTTCAGGCTAAATATTTGTATTGTACACTTGGGAAACAATGTCTTTAGGCGTCAAGCCAGAGATTTCCTTTATCGTGTGACCAAGATCTGATTGATCATAAAATCCACAGTCAATTGCGATTTCAGACAAAGATATGTTCCTGTGATTTGAAACTCGCTTCAAGAATGCATTAAATTTTCTTATTTTTGAATAATATCTTGGATCATAACCAAAGTATTTCTTAAAATTGGCTGAAAATTGCCTCCGTGAAATATTCAATCCATTTGCAAAGGCATTAACTTCACCGTATTGAACTTTCGAGTACTCTGAAATAATTTTAATTTTTTCTTTAAATTCTGTTAGGTCTATTTTTTTCATCAGTTGTTCAAATATTAAGGCCTCAATTTGAGAATGGTTTTCAATCGGGGCTTGCATCAAATCTTCAATTTGATTTTTTTTTTGAAAATTCTCGTCAAGCTGAACCAGTTGATTTCTTATATCGCCATACTTAAAAAATAGACTTGAAAATCCTGGCTTAAATCTAATGCCGAAGTAATTTCTGTTCTCGTGATACTGAAAGTGGGCAGACTTTGTCATTACGCCGCAAAGAAAAATATTCGCGCTAGAGGATGTTGCTTTGATGATGATATCACTTGTTCCATCAGGCATCACCATCGCAGAATCTTCTGCTTTAATTTGGGACTGCCAAGTTGTTTCAACTAAATCTTTTAAAGGTGAGAATCTCGATGCTTTTTCGAAGTACATATTCAGATCAAATCACCTACCGGTTAAATTGTCACCTCGCTTCAAAACCAAATCTTTCTGGTCACATCGCGTATATTGCACCCTACGCATTTTAGAGCGTCAGCCCCTTTTGTATTCGCAGCCGCGACACCTTAAAGTTGGGCCGACCACGATTTTACCAGCCGAGGCATCCTTAAGCACCAAATCCGAAGGGGTAAACACCTTCTGTAGATACAAAGCTCCCGTGGCGATCTTTGATTTTAGGGCTTTATGGCTTCCCAAAAGAGTTTCAGGGGGCACGCCATGCCTTTGGGCGTCTTTGATTGCGGTCTCATCAGTCAGCCTGACTTTTTCTGCGTAGTATTGTCTCCCAAGGAACAAAAGATCCTCGCTCCCTAAGTTTTTGTAAAAATACGGAATATCCCCGCGATCAAGCTGGGCAAGTTCCTCGGGTATCATCTCGGCTGCCAGTTTGCTTTCAGAAAAAGCTCGATATACAGCAGTATTTTTTATAATGACCCGAACAGGCTGCTGTTTAAGCTCTTCGCCTTTGAGAATTTCAAGAATAGATTCTCGATAGTCCAAAATTCGATTGGCGGCATCGAAATATCCAGAAAAAATTATTTCTTTCTGGGACTGAGAAAAGAGATCCAAGTTTTTTGTCACTAAGCTCGCGCCGCAGGACTGAAATTTTATGTCCTTAAAAGGCAGCAAGATTGTTTCGTGTGGCAAATGCAAATTTACCAGTACCACTTCGGCATCGACGACTTGCAGATGATCGTCTTGTATAATTATATTACCCCAATGCAGGTCACGGATTCCAAATAAATAGCAATAACCCAATAAAACGCCCAAGCTGTAAAAATGGCGGTCGTTGATTGGCTGATATGACTTTTTCACCTCTGCCGCATATCCAAGCCAAGGATGTTCAATTTGAACATCAAGATTAAATAAATAATCAGACAGGGGCCGATCATCATTGGGTCCGGCCTCCGAGAAAACTGATTTTAACGGACTATTAGTTCCGAAGAACAGATGTTCCCAATAGACAGTGCGAGGCTTCCGGTATTTTGTACCAGAAGCCTCGACGATGCGTTCGACGACTTTACCAAAATTATGCTTATCGCCGTTGTTTGCGAAAGTCATTATTGCGAGCTTGCGCCATTACCCATTGCTTCAGCGATAGTTTCAAGCTCATCAATATTGATAAGAATGATTTCTGTCATGTGATCCTCCCTTAAAGGTTGACCGCGATGTGCGGTGTATTTTGTGGTTTAAAATCAATTCGTATATCAGGAAAATCGTTTTTATCCCAAACAGTGGCCTGTAATTCGTTGGCTGCGCTTTGAACCACTGGGTCTTTTGAAATGCCCGTAATCAGTTTTGATAAATGGCTCAGGTTATACATTTTTATCAAATCAAGGCCTGTTAAGCGCTCTTTCAGATCATAGTCAAAAATGAAAAAGATATCTTCGTCCTGAATACTTCTGGTCGTCATCCATTTCTGAAATTCGTTGGATGAATAAAAATGGCGAACGTTGAGTCGATCTTTAAACTTAAAAACCAATAAGTCCCAGCAATCGTGAATACTTTGGTCATCATCCACAATCACTAGTGTCTGACCATCCGAAAGAGAAATTATTTTCTCTTGGGTCGCTAGCGGAATCCTTAGCTTGACCTCCGTGCCCAATGAAACCTGCGACTTGATTTCAATTGATCCATTGAAACTTTCGACCGTTTGCTTTGCATGGGATAATCCCAGTCCAGTTCCGCCAATTTTTCCAAAGCTTGCTTTAGGCTTCATCAATTGCGGGATAACATCTGCGGGTATTCCTTTGCCATCATCTTTCACCGAGACTTCAATTTGGCGATTCGTGGTCTTTGCGGAGATGAGAATGTTTCCATCATCATCCGTCGCCTGAATGGCATTGTCTAAAAGATCAGAAACCGTAATTTCAAAATCAATTAGCGAGCCTTTGATTTGAAAATTGTCTTGGCCGCAATCAATTTGAAAATTTCTGTCTAAACTGAACAGTCTTTTTTCATCCACAATCTTTCTGATAGCTTCTATTGGATTAAAAATGCTGATCCTGCCAGACATCAGATTGGATCGGGGCTTTTCAGTCTGCAATAGATTTTCTGAAACATTCACAAGCTTCTGCTGAATCGATATTAAATCCGATTCAATTGCTGATTCATTTTTAGATAGCAATGATAAATGACTAATAGCTCCTTTGAGGCTGTGTGCAACTTGTTCGGCCAATATAATTTTAGCTTCCAAAAAACTTTTAGATCGAAGTTTTTCTTCAAGATCAAGCATTCGATTTTGAAAAATGGAAAATGATTCATCAAGGGCCGCGATTTCCTGAACTTCACTTTGCTTAAAAGTTGTTTGATCTTGCAAGGATTCTGGCAAGCTATTGGCCTTCTTCAAAATCCAAGCGGCTCTTTCTTCAAGAGGTTTGGCAACGGTCTTTAGTGACAAACGCATTCTGTTTTTTAACTGCCAAAAGCAGAGCACTAAAAACACGATGACGAAAAATATCGTCAAAACAAAAAATATCACAACCGAAGACAGATCAATTTCTGCCTTGTAATTGACGGAATGGCCTGAAGCCAAGGTCAGACTTTTTGAAGTGCTCATCGAAAAATATCCGAAACTTTTCAGGGGGCCTGCCTGCGCGATCAGTCGCCCATCAACGTATATGGATATTTTTAGGTCTGTTCCTTGGGTGGATTTCCAGCTTTGGTAAACTTGGCGGATACGACTATCGATTTCGCTGGTATTCTGTATTGAAATTTCTTTGGCTACGAGGCTCACCACATGAGATTCGATAAACGTATTGGCTCGGTCCAGGGTATCTTTGGTCGAAAATATACTGAAGACTGCGATGCCAGAAACGCTGATCGCTAGGCCAATCCATAAAATCTTTCTAAATTCCTTTTCGATCATCTCGACAAGTTTCATCTTGTCCTCATTTCCACGCCTTCAAGATGCATGGTGTGAAAGCCCATCGTATGCGAGGGCACAGATTTGACCTTTTGTGACCATAACCCTGAGGCGCGAGAGCCGAAAAATAAGGGTATATTCGTATAATATTTTAGAATTTGAATCTGAATATCTTTGTATTTTTGAATTCGTTTTTCTGTGTTGAATTCTTTTGTAGCCTCTGCAATCGCCAAATCAATTTTTGGATCATTGACATGAAAATAGTTGGCCTCGTATTTTCCTTTAAAGTAGGTAAGCACTGAAAGACCATCGGGATAATCAACCCCTTTGCGGCCAATAACTGCGTCGCTTTGCTTGCTAAACATTCTTTCAAGTTTTTTTAATTTGGAAAGAGGGTTCAGTTCCACCTGAATGTTTTTTGTAGTCCATTTTTTAGCAAGAAATTCTGCAATTTTCTTTTCGGATTCGGAGCCTTCTTCATAGTCCAATTTGAAGCTGATAGCTGGGCCGGTATACTTTTTGAGATCAATTTTTAGGGGTTGAGCATCCTTGTCAGTCAGTTCGCCTGAAAATCCATTGGGGATGAGGCCATAAGCAGGTTTTAGAATTTCATCGGCCAGAAGTTTAATTATTTCGTCCGAGTCTACCTGAGAGAAAAGAAATTTTCTGGCCTCTAGGTTCAGCTTCTTTGGATTAAGAATCACGAATGTCTCGTTGGTAATTTCAGAGGGCACTGATTCCCAATCAAGCGCTTTTAACTTTGCCGTGTCTTCTGGCGTTACCAGATCGCGATCCAATGTGTCTGTAAGGCCCTCGGTTGCCAACTTCATTGGATTTTCGGTGGTTGTAAAAATATGGACGAGACTTGGAGGTGTTTGGCTCTCATAGCCATCGGTTCGCCATTTTTTCAAATGAACATCATTATTGTCTTTGAAACTTTGAATTTTATATGGACCACTGAAAGATCCGGTTTCATCAAATTTTAGTTTTTGGTCTAGCTGGGTTACTGGCAGAATTGCGCAGTCAACAACGGCCAAATGTTTCAAGAACAGTGCCGACGGGTAAGATAAATTAAACTCGACAGTCTTGGCGTCCAAGGCCTTGACCCCAAATGATGACAAATCTTTGGCTTCGGAAGTTTGATTTGCACCTTTGATGTAATCAACGTCGGCCGCAATTCCGGCTTGCAATCTAAAAATTCTAGCAAAGCTGTAAACAACATTCTGCGCTGTAATTGGTGTGCCATCTGAAAAAGTCACGTTTTTGAGTTTGAAAGTATATCGCAGCTTATCTTCAGACTCTTTCCAGCTTTCAGCGATGTCAGGCAGAATTTCGCCTTCTGACGAATAGCGAAGAAGACCTCTGTGGATCTGCGATACAATCAGCATAGAAAAAGCATCTTCCATTTTGTGCGGATCTAGATTGAGATTCACTTGTGGAATATGAATATTAAGCTGCAAATTATCCTCTTCCTTCTGTGTGCAAGCCGTTAAAATAAGGCTCGCTAAAATTAACTTAAAGAACAGCTCTTGCATTTTGATCCACCGGCTGTTGCCTAAATTTTTTAGCCCACAGGAAGATTCCCACGGATAACACAATCAAAAATCGAAGAGTCGCTTCGAGCCATACAGGAACAAAACTTGCCCAGGCTCCAACCAAAACCTCGCCAGCTGATAAAATTACCACCATCAAAGTCATACGTGCGCTCGTTACGCCGCCGATCCGCTCTGTCGGCGTGTCGGTTTGAATGTGGCCGGAAATTCGGTGCAGAATCAGCCAGTAGCCCAAGTCTTTAGCAAAAAAGAAAAGAACACTGAGCCAGTTTGCGCCGCCAAAAAAACCGATCAGCAAATAGCTGATCCCAAGCAGTATCCAAAATGGAGAACTGGCGATTTGTTTTAATCTGGATCTTTCCCCAAAGCCCGCCGTCCATACGGCGACACCATAGCTGGCAGAAAACAAGGCGGCCCATGATTGATCGACCCCAGCAACACGCGCTTGAAATGCGACTGTGCCCATCATTGAACATGCCAACAACAAATCGAGTTTTGCAGCGGTCGGGTTGAATTGAAAAAGGTCTTTGAATTTTTGATGCCATTGGACCTTTTGCTGATCTTGGTTTTGCAAATCCTGAATCGGTAAAAGAAAAACAATCACGCCGTTCAAGATAAACGTCGTCGCATCAAAAATGATGGCTGTCTCAAAGTTCGAGTATTTAATCAAACCAGCGGCAATGATTCCTGCAAACAGGGTTGCGCCCTGAGTGGCTTTATTGAACCAAATTGCGTGCTTGGCGTTGGCCTCGTAACTGGTGTCAGAAATCATTTTAGTGATTTTGACCCTAGAGCCTGTCTGGAAATTAGTTAAAGCTGCGCGAACGACAGCGGTACTTGCAAAAATTAAATACTGAGTATTTCCAGCGTCCCAAAAATAAAATAAAGCTGCGCTCAAGATGGCCGCCACGATCTCGACGTAAACCACTGTCAGTCGCGGCGGTAGTGAATCAGTAAGATGTCCCCAAATTCCAACTATCAAAGCAGGTATCAATCTTTGCAGGCCCAAAATCAGTGTGGCTTCACCCAAATGAAATCCAGCCTTCAACATAAAGGCAATCATGCACAGATTGAACGTCAGGCTTCCAATCGATGAAATCAAAGTGCTGAAATAAAATAGAGGTGCGACCCATGATTTCGTCATGCGAGAGGGGCCTCATTGTCGTTTAGCGATAAATTCTTTTTCAACTTGTAATAAGTTGATCTCGGCAGTTGTAGCAGTTCAAATAACTGCTTATTGTCACCATCTGTGATTTTTAAACACTTTGTCAGGAATGCTCGACCTATCCAGATTTGCGCATTTTCAAAACTTTGAGGATTGATTCCTTCAAGAGCATTTGGAAAGAGGTCGTTGGGGACAAAAAGCAAGTCTTCGCTTTGTGAAGTCGGAATGATCTGAAGATCTGTAGGTTCAATGATAAATCGTTTTCCTAATTCCGCATCAAGACAAGCACGCTCGATGGCATTTTGCAATTCGCGAATATTTCCTGGCCAAGAGTGCTTCAACAATAAGTCTTTCGCTTCAGTCGAAAAATTTGTTTTCGGATGCCTTCGCGCTGCAAACTGTTTTGCAAGAAACAGAATATCTTCCTTTCTGTCTCGAAGAGCTGGTGAAACAATTTTTAAGGCTCCCAAGCGATAGTAAAGGTCTTCGCGGAAGGTTTTATTTTTAACCATCAATTCTAAATTTTGATTGGTGGCTGCAATAATCCGCACATCGACAGTAATTGTTTTGGTGTGACCGACAGGCTGAATAACTTTTTCTTGTAAGACTCGAAGCAATTTGACCTGCAAATTCAATGGCAGTTCACCAATTTCATCCAAGAAAATGTCGCCACCATTTGCCATCTGAAAAAGTCCGATTTTATCTTCATTGGCTCCGGTGAAAGATCCCTTTTTGTGCCCGAAAAGTTCACTTTCAAAAAGATGGGGGCTGATGGCTCCACAATTCATGGCCACAAAAGGCCTTGATGACTGGTCTTCTTGAAGATTTAAGTTTCTGGCAATCAGCTCTTTCCCTGTGCCGTTTTCGCCGTTGATGAGAATCGAGGCTGTCGTGCCTTTGAATTTTGAAATTTCATTTCTAAGTCTTACGACCTGAGGGGATATCCCCAAGATGTCCCACCGTTTGGTGTCTCTTTTAATCTTTAATGTGAGAAGATCATTTTGAGTCCGAAGATTGCCAATGACGAGGGCTTGATTGATTCGATGGACGAGGCTTTCTAAAAAATTGGTGCCTTTAACAACATAGTCACTGGCCCCAGCCTGAATAGCTGAAACAACGGCGTCGGTCTTGGTTTCTCCGGTCAGCATGATGACTGGCTGGTCGATACCGCGCCCCCTGATAAATTTTAAAAGCTCAAGACCTGAGATCTGGGGCATGTGCATATCCATCAGGATCAGATCGATTTGACGCTTTTGAAGTTGCTCTAGGAATGATGGCGTTTGATTGGCCGTATAGACATTGAAATCGGCTTCGAGCTGATTTGAGAGTTGCTTTAGAAAAGCAGCATCGTCATCAATTGCTAAAATGTTTGCTTTGGCCCCCGCCATACATTTCCCCTTACATGAATATATAGAGCGAAATGTATGCCAGAGTTTTGTCGAGAGCACTTAAGGTAACAACATCACTAAGAAATGATTGAATTCACTCATCTAAACAAACTTTATCTAATTTGCTAAAAAGTCTCTGTGGGTGGACTGCCCCTATATTTTTTTCAAAATACACCTGTATTTAGGGCATTGCGGTGTAGATCTGCACCAGTTGACTGAGAGAGCTTCAGCTTTTGATGAGTTTGTCTGGAGTGATTTTTAAAGTGGCTGCGATTTTATAGAGGGTCGTAATATTAAAATTCTTTTTGCCTGCCTCAATCGCTTGCCAATGTTGTCTGGATCTAATGGGCATATCATCGCCAGTAATATCAAAAACATTCAGATCTTGGCGTACCCGCTCAGCTTGGATTTTATTGCCGATGGACTTTAAAAGCGTTTTATCGCTAGATGAAATGAGTTTACGTTTTCTTAACAATAGGCCTCCCGAGCGGTGCGCATGATCGTATGCCTTGATTTTGACGGGAGTTTTGATTTAATGTGCATACGATCATATGCATAATTGAGCATTGGAGAACGAATGGATCAGATCTTGGTTTTGAGACGTAAAAATAAGGCGGTCACAATCGCAGAGATCATTGGACAAGAACTGAAGGTGATGGAAGTCGTCGCTGAGAGCTTTAAGCGCTGGCGGGTCGAAGCCGGAGTCAGTCTGGCCAAAATTGAACAGAAAACTGGTGTTCCAGTTAGTTTGTTGCAAGCTTGGGAGTTGGGAACTATTTCGCCAATGGCTAGTTTGTATTATGAGGTCATGGCCTTCTTGGGAGAGAACTATTTATTCCAGGCCGGAATGCAGATGACTGAGTTTATGGTGAAAGCCCACGAGATTAGAAAGTCTCTTGAGACCGTAGAGGGAAAGATTGAGCGTGGGAATTTTGATGCGCTTGGGGCCGTCAGGCCATTTGCAGCTTAAATTTTTGATTTAGAGTCTGATTTGTGAAGGAGTCCCGATGGGACTCCTTTTTTCTTTAATTTTAATGGGTTAGTTTTTGAGAGAATTTCTCAAGGGAAGGCGTCGGCTTTTTGAGGGCGTCAAAAGCCATTTGCCGAGCCTGGTGATGGGCATATTTTAAAATTTGATTGGAGCCGAAGGTAAGGGCTCCAGCCAAAACCGTGACTTCAATAAGTCCGATGATGCCGTCTATTATCTTTTCCATTTTTTCCTCCATTGGTTATAGCCAAGGTGGAAAAAGCCAAAGTCTTTTAAATCGAATGTGCCTGAATCGTCTGTCGGGAATCTGTCGCTTTCAGCGTGTTACCACCTTGTTACCAAAATGTTACCAACGACTGAAATTTCACGACATTTTTTGAAATGTCGGCTCAAATCTATCTTATGGTTGTGTGTTTAATAAGTTCTGGAATCTTTTTGGGTTTTTAGGTCCGACCAATTTTCCTTAAGAAAATTGGTCGGGGCGACAGGAATTGAACCTGCGACCTCTTGCACCCCAAGCAAGCACGCTACCACTGCGCTACGCCCCGACATTTAGTGAGTCCTTTTTATAACGAACCCCCGGGATTTTGTCTAAAAAGAATAAGGAGTTAGCGTCCACAGAAGGTGGCAACTAGACCCATTTCATGGTCAGTACACTGCCTGTAACTATTCGTTTTTACGTAGGAAGTTGATTGGGGGTAGAATAATTGAGTGCGGTGCTCAAGAAAGCCTGCCGACAACCGAAAAGGTGTCATACCCCAAAACTGCGGGACGTTTCCGAAGGAGGAAATTATGGGTGATAAAAACAAAAAGAAACTGACGAAGAAGGAAGAGAAAGCGTTGAACCACGCTAAGCTCATGGCCAACAAGAAAAGCGGTGGCCCTGCTTCGGCTTCGAACGTGATCGACATCACGGCCTATCAGAACAAAGACAACAAGAAAGCAGCTTAATGATCTAAGCCTGCATCTTAAAAGAGGGACCCGAATGGGTCCCTTTTTTATTCGTCCGCGAGCTTCACCACAACCGTGCCGGCGGCAATGTCATGCAAGCCGCGCTTCTTCTTATTGAACGCCACCATGTATGCGCCGATGCCTAACGTCAGCGGCCACAGGAACCCCTTGCCGACAACTTCACGCAGGAAGGCACGCCACAGGGGTGCATTCTTGTCGGTGTTGGCGAGGCGAATGCGCAGACCTAAGGCGAGCTTGCCGGGAGTGCCGCCTTTGATGGAGATGAAGAGAATCGTGGCAATCGTCGCCAACACAAAAAACACACCTGACGTAACGAATGTACCTGTCTCATGAAGAATTCTTAGCGAAGCGCCAAAGAGTTCTGCCGGCCCGCCACCTTCTTGAGCGATTTTCTGAAGCATCTGTTCCTCAGCTTCGGTGGGCTCACGAATGATTCCCGCTACCTTCAGCACGAAATCCACTGCCATGCGGACAATGCCAAACAGAACGACGTCGATGATGAGAGCGAGAAAGCGGATCCAAAATCCGGCCGGCTGATTCATAAGAGACTCCTTAGTCCCTCAAGTATAGTGCGGAATCAGCGCGGAAGGAATTGATTGTCTTCGTCACCGTTGACGCCCATCAGGTAGGTGTCTTCTTCGCCGTTCGAGGCTTCGATGCGGTTCATGATGTTCTGCCAGCTCGTGAGATGACCGCTGAGAAAAGGAGTCAGGAAAGCCAGCATGTTACTTTCAGAAGTCGAGGTCAGCGTCGGGAGACCGGCGGTGATGATCTCGAGGTTGCGGCTACCGCCGGGCTTGCTGTTGAAGTAGTTCACGTTGAAGTACGGGTACGAGCTGCAGCCGTTGAAGAAGAAGATCTGGTAGTTGCGGTTGAACGTGAACACCGGCAGATTGTTGAGGTCGAGATTCCCGCCGAGGCCCGAGTGGCCATCGTAGGCGACCAGGTCGGCGTTCTGGTACGCATCGACCAAGTGTTGATGAAACGTCGGATCGCTGTTGTCGCTCTCCGTCTCACTCAAAAGCAAGGTGAGTTCGAGCTTCATCGTTTCGCCAAACTGGTTCACCACTTCGCCCTCGAAGCGCGCGCGGTTGTTCACGCCGCCGGATGCTTCGCGGCCATTGCTCGACGTGCGGAATTGTTTCTTCTCTTCTTTGAGCGTGAGGCCCAGCTGCGGCAAGCTCGCGCGCAGATCGCGGTACGTACCGGCGCCGATGTCGCGGTTGCTGCTGTTGTCGATGTAGCCGATGAAGATGGCGGCTTTCAGCGTGTCTTTGCCATAGAGCCGATCGTACTCGGGGTACGTGGCTTTGGTGTTCTCCAACTTCTCCAGCGTGCCCTTGAGACGCAAGACATCTGTGGAGTTGCCTTTCAGAGGGCAGCCGTCCATGTCCGGGTCCCAGAAATAGAAGAAGTCACCGGGCGCGTTGTAGTGGACATCGGTGCAGCGGTTTTTGCCGCGGACCACACCGAGCTCGTAGATCGCCTCGGGGTCCAATGGCAAATTCAACGGTACGGTGGTCTTGTTGCTACTTCTAAATACGTTGCGATGGTAGTTCACTTTGCCTTCGAAGCGATAGGCCACGGATACGCCACCGGCGAGCGCCTCTTCGCGGGCGAGGATGACTTTGTAGTTCTGTCCGAGCACGCCGGGGAACTTGAATTTCGCGAGAAAGGTCGGCGCTTGAAAGTGGCCGATGAGATGCTGCACTTGCACGTCGATGGCTTCGCGTTTCTGCGTGGCCGTGAGTCCCGGTGCTAGAAGAATTTTTCCTTCGAAACGCAGGATGGCTTCGGTGGACTTGCCGCCGTAGTACTTGTCCTGTGCGTGGACTGGAGAGAGTGTCCCAAAGATCAGCGCAAGAATGAAGATTTTCATGGGACAGTGATGCCATTGGCGTATGTGTTTGTCCGGGGTTGGGTAAAACTTTCATGGGTCCAGACTGTTTTAGGCAGGTTTAGCTCTGTTGTCGGGGATGCTCACTGAATTTATACTCTTGGAAACAATTATGCAGAGGAGTCTCGAATGAACAGGTTGCTAATCGTGGCGTTGAGCTTGGCTTCGAGCTTAGCTGTGGCAAAAACCGCAGCTCCGTATTTTCAACAATTGAATAGCGCGGCTCCCTTCAACGCTGAGATGCTGGATTACCGCTGGACGACTCCTGCCCAAGTCAAAGAAGGCAAGGCCCGCTTCAGCGCGCAGAAGCGCAACCCGAGTAATCAAAGATTGGCCGATGAGTCCATGCTGAGCCCGGAGTTCCGTACAACTCGCGATCGTTTTCTAAAAATCAAAACAGCGGATCAGTTAGATGCGTTCCTGGCCGATCTTGAAAAAAATTACGACTCATTCAAGGAAGACGACCAGCGCTTCTTTGCTGCCCACATCATTCCACTCCGTGAAATGCGTGGTGTCGTTTGGCGTAGTATTCCTGTTTTCAACAAAGCGAAGATAACTCATAGTTTCGTGCTCACATTGGTGAAGAGTTCTTCGGCTAGCATGAATATCTACATGCCCAATGATCAGTGGAAAGCTGGCTTTGAATACGTCACCATGCCTTTTGTCAGAGATGGCAAAGTCGTAAAGGCTTTTAACTCTGAAGCGGACATGATTGCGTTTATGGCAGGCACTGTGCGTACTTCAATGTTGAAAGCCGCAAAACGTCTGCAGGCCATTGATCTAAGTGACAAGTGGGTCGCGTGGGATAACCAACTCCTCTTTGGGCAGAACTCATTTGCAGACAATATCGATCGTTACCGTATGGTGGGCGAAGTGGAGCGCATCAGCTCACTGGCTTCTCTTCACGCGGCTCTTGCCCAGATCACTTTTCAACGTGCTTACTCTTCAGAAAATAGCGTGAAGCTGTTTAAAGATTTAGGAAAACTTTACGGCACAGATGGTTTCTTGTCGGAAGTAGACGGTGCTCCCTCTTCTAAGCGTGCGGCCGTCATGCGCCAACCAGGCTTCCGCAACTATGCTGTTCTGCTAGCCGATGGCCCGAAGTGGATGGATCTTTCTTTACGTCACCTGCAAGAGAGCGTTCGCCAGAGCGCCACCGTGTGGGATCAAATCAAACGTGAAGATCGTCCCGCGACCGACGCGTTCTTGTTTGATGCTTCGTTTGCTCGTGCCTACGAGCGCGGAGGCGACCTCTCTATCGCCAACATGCTGGCCATCGTGGAAGGTCCGACTCAGCTCCGAAGCGGTGTTACCGGCGAGTCTGTCATGGTGGACTTGCCGGCCTTCTATCGTAATCCTCCGCGTGACTTGAAGGGGTTTTTGCCGATTGCTTTTGAACAGGGCAATGAGTGGAACGAAGCGAAGCTCAAAGATGGCGCAGGCCAGGTGCATTCGCTCAAGTACCGTAACTACAACATCGGCCGTGGAATTAACTGGGACAAGGACACGTACCGGCAGATCTTTCCAGCCCTCAAAGATGGCAAAGATGTTCCTTTGCACATTCGTGTGGTCTCACAAAGCTGGGGCATGTGGATGGCCGTGATGCCGTTAGCCGAGATCATCGAATAGTATGGTTTGTCTGCGCTACCAAGCCGATCGCAGCACACTTCTCACCCTCGGCGTGGCGGGATGTGTGCTGGCTGTTCCTCTCGTTTGGGACCTCGATACCCGCTGGAGCATCGTCCTTTTCGGATTGAACGTCTTCTTTGGGCTCATCGCCCACGTCATCAATCATAATATTTCTCATTGCTCGCTGTTTGAAAATGAGAAGGCCAATCGCCTAACCTCGATTGGCGTTTCTGGCTTGATCGGCGTTCCGGCATCAGCGATCTCTGCGTCGCACATCTACAATCATCACGTGCACAATAATAGTGACAGTGATTGGCTGCGCTCGACAGTATTAGCGGAGTCTCAAGGGCCTCGTCGATTATTGAAGTATGTGTGGCATGTTTTTGCGCTTCCTCGTCTTTATCAGCGTCGAGGAGCAGACGCTATTCCGGCCAATCTTAAACTACAAATTCAGCAAGAGAAGATTTTTATCGGTCTAGCTCTGCTGCTGGCCGTGGCATTCGCTCCAGGTGTCACCTTGTTCTATTATATCTCCACGCGCCTCTGCGCTCTCAGCTGCTTGTTCGTCCTCAATCTTATTCAGCATGATGGGTTAGAAAACGAAGAAGGTGTGAATCGCTGCCATAATTACACCAGCAAGTTGTTAAATTTTGTCTTGTTTAAAAATGGCTACCACTCGGCCCATCACTTACGTCCCGGGGCCCACTGGAGTGAACTGGATGCTCTTCATTATGAGAAGGTGTCGCCATTAGCTAATTCAAATCTACAGCACAAGTCGATAGTCAGCTTTGTGTGGGGGAACTATCTTCGTCCATGATGTCGCGCAACCAAATCAAACTTAATTCGAAACAGTACCTCTGGACAGCACTCTGGTGTATTCCGTTTTTTACATTCATCTACGGCTATACCAATTGGCGCGCGAAGATGGCACGGCAAACGTTCTCGTTTGTGTTTGACTGGGAATTGGATACACCGTTCATCCCGTGGATGATCCTTCCGTACATGTCACTAAATCTGCTCGTGCTGGCACCGATTTTTTTTACCAATCCAGGCGAAATCCGTCGCCTCGGTCGTGCGGCTGCCTTGGCCACTGTGATCGGTGGTGCGACGTTCTACCTGCTACCCGCGCCTATCGCCTTTATTCGCCCTACCGATGTTCCAGGCTGGAATTTCTTTTTCGATATTGTCTGGGGGCTTGATGGAGTCAACAACACTCTACCATCTATGCATATTGCCTTTGCGACGCTAACAGTTTTTATGCTCTGGAAATGGCTAACGAATGTGTGGCGCGGTATTTTCACAGCGTGGTTGCTGTTCATTATGGTGGCGGTGATCTTCACCTGGCAGCATCATGTGATGGACATTGTCGCCGGGTTTATTTTGGGAGTGGTATCCCACGTCTCAATTAGAGTGCCCGGTGAAGCCAGCGTCTTTTCTCGCGACATCTGAGCGAGCCAATCCATGTATCGCGCGACGAGGGAATCGTGTGGCCCCAGGCGTTCAGGATTGATGGCAATACCTTTGAGCTCCAAACACTCCTGCTCAAAAAAAGCTTTGGAAAAGTGGGCCGTCATTTCTCTCGCGAGGTGGCGCAATGGCGAACTTGTCTTAGTAGTGCAGACCAAAAGCTTCGCACTGAACCCAAAGATTTCAGGGTGAACACAGATAAGCATGCGATTGATAAACGTACCAACCTTCGTCTCTGCCAGAATCAAATTGCCATTCCAAACGGTGTAATTGAGCTGGGCGATTTTCCCATAACGTTTCACGAGCCAGCGATCGGACAAAGACTTTCCGGCAATTTCGTAATGCAGTTCAAGCGACATGGCTTCGGGATGGATCAGTTCCATCCGAGGGGCCTGAGTTGGCCTGCGGTGATGGATATACTCAAAATGGGCCAAATCAAAAGCATTCGCAGCGGCAACGCTCCAATGAGTGAAGCCTTGCAGGTCTCTGAGGCGTGCGCACTCGACTTGCGTGGAGGCGATGCTCGTAAAGAAGGGAAGCTCGCGACCGAGACCGGGAGCTGTGTGGACAAAAATATGGCCGTGGAAATCAGCGACAGAAAATGTTTCTAGACAGGCAAAACGTGGAATGTCGGCCGCACGGGCGCCAGGGATACCTGTGCAAACACCTTGGGTATTGTAAACCCACTGGTGAAGTGAGCATTGCAGATTTTCTCCTCTGACTTTACCTTTTTCTAGAGGGGATTCCATGTGTGCGCAGCGTGATTGGACGGCATAAAGCTTTTCACTCTGTCCGCGATACAGCACGACATCACGGCCAGGCAACGAAATGAGACGCGGTTGTGTCGTAAAAGTAGAACTTTTACCTGCGTAATACCATGCCTGTGGGATGGGAAGCTTCATGCTTCAGAGATTATACAGCCGATGGTTCACAAGCGGAAGTTGGCATGATTGGATAGTACTCATGAAAACCGCTCCTCCTTCAGAGGGTCTTAATATCTTCATTAACTTAACAGCGTTTGCTCTGTTGGGTGGAAGTTTGTATGTGGCTTCGCACACTGATTCGTGGGCGATTGCGCTTATGGCCGCGGTGCTTTTTTCCTACGTTGCTAATACTGTCTTCGCTTTTCTGCACGAAGCCGTTCATCGCGTTTATTCTTTGCGCCCCTGGCTCAACGAAAGCATGGGGATCCTCAACGGTGCGCTCTTTCCTACAGGACTTACATTTCAACGTGTCTGCCATTTAGGGCATCACCTGCGCAATCGCACCGACCATGAAATGTTTGATATGTACTATCCTGGCGATAATCTTTTCATGAAGCGTGCTCAGTTCTACTCGATCCTCACGGGGATCTACTGGATTACCATTCCATTTGGTTGGATGGTGTATTTGATTTTTCCGTGGAGCTACCGACTTCTTAAGACGGAGAACAAGGCGATAAAGAATACCGGTGCCATCATGCTGCATCCGTTTATTGATCATCCTAAGAAATGGCGTATCCGTTTGGAACTGGCTTTTGTCATCACCTTCCAGGTGATGATGTTCTACGCCCTCGATCTGAAATTCTGGCCAACGTTGGGCTGTTATTGGTTGTTCGGGATGGTGTGGGGCTCTTTGCAGTATGCTGACCATGCGTGGTCGCCGCGCGAGGTTTTGAAAGGGGCCTGGAATTTAAAAGTTAATCCCATCACTCGTTTTTTCTTTTTGAATTACCACTACCACCAAGTGCATCACGTGAATCCCAAGCTGCCGTGGAATCATCTGCCCCGTCATGTAGATCCCCATGCTCCACAGCCGAGTTTTTGGAAGGTCTATTTTGAAATGTGGAAGGGGCCGCGACCTGCCGATGCACCTTCGCCAGCTCCCATCGCGGAAGTGGTGGAGGCCTTGTCAGATGATGAGGACTTGCGGACTCAGTATGTATTTGTGGATGAAGGGGAGTGCTTCCGTCAGTTTTTAATTTTTAATCGCCGTCACCACCGCTACGGATTTATCGCCGTGGCCCTCTATGCTCTCAGTTTGAAAAACTGGGCACTCGCGCGGCGCCTGCGCCACGGTTTCTGTGCTCTGCAGATCATCGATGATCTCTTAGACGGTGACCGTCCGTCGGAAGTGGAGCCCACTCTCGTGGTAGAAGCCGCGCTTCATGCGATGGAAAAACAAAACTTAGGGACATCGGATCTCCAGCGCCTGTTGCGTGCTTTCTTGTCACAAACAGCTTTGCTTCCGGAGAATCAGGAAATTTCTCAGTTAGTTGTGAGTGTCACTCACACCATGTTGTTTGATCGTCGTCGGGTAAAAGAGAAGCTGGCGCTGGATGCCAGCGCCCTTCGTCAGCAGCATCACGCCACATTTTCGGCGTCCCTTGATCTTGTGTTGGCTGTGATGGGAAGTCGTCTCCGCACGAACGACGTGCCGGCCGTGCTGGATGTTTTTGCTTGGTGCTCAATGGTGCGCGATCTCGCGGAAGACTTAGATAAAGGGCTGGTGAATATTCCGGTAGAAGTCTGGGGTGGTTCTTGGCCTTCAATGACGCCCACATCTCAGTGGCAAACAGATGAGCGGGTTCAGCGCTGGATCACCCAAGAAACGCAGAGTGCCCTTGTGTCGCTAGAGGCCGCCCACACTCATCTCGCCGCTTTACCCAATGATCCAGGCAAACGTGTCTTCGTGCTCTTCTTGAATTCTATGCGTCGCTACGCAGACAAGGTTCCTCATGTCGCCCGTCCTCTCGCGGTTTGAAAAAAGTCTTCGGGCCATCATCGCCTTTAGTTTCAATCACCCCTGGAGAGTGATCGTTCTATTTATAGGAACAGCCCTGTTTTTTGCCAGCGGCCTTACGCGCATCACTCAAGTGGTCTCCATTCAAGATCAACTTGATCCACGCATGCAATCCACTCAGGACCTCGTAAAATCTAAAGAACTCTTTGGTGGCCAGTCGTCGCTCGGTTTTATTGTCATGGCCCCGAGTGGTGGATTCACCGCTGGAAATTTATGCCAAGTGAAAGAGGCCATCCGTACTCTGAAGTTTCGTCATCCAGAGATCACAGAAAGTATTTCTCCGTTTGATCTTCGCCGCGCTCAGATTACAGGAGAGCGGATGCACTATCCCGCGTTGTTGCCGGATGTGTGCATGATGCCACCAACCGAAAAGATATCTTTGGAGGTGCTCGCCACTTCTCCTTGGTCACACACGCTGACCGGGCCCACCACTCAAGATATCGCTGTGAACCTCAGTCTTGCTCCGCTAGACCCTCCAGGAATGTTCGGAACTTTTAATCCAGACTTACTAGAGAAACTGCTGCGAGAAATTAAAGAACTCATTACGCTCGAAGTGAAAATTACTGGAACGTCGGCACAAGAGTACTTCACCATGGTAGGGTTGCTTGAGCAGAAATGGCTTAATTTTCTAAGCATCGTTGTTATTGTTCTGGCTTTTCGGTTGGTCTTTGGCAGCTGGCGAGCTGGTCCGCTTTATTTCCTCACAGTGGGCCTTTCTGCCGGCATCGTCTATGGTGGAATGGGGTGGGTCGGTCATCCCGTTGATCCACTTTCAGTGTGCCTATTTCTGATGCTTTCCGTGGCTTCGCTGGAAGATTTCGTTTTTGTTTCTTACGAGATGATGAAGAATCCAAATCGCTGGCGCGACAGTTTCGCCACGGTCACGTTGCCGTGTTTTTTTACATCGGTATCAGCTGCCGCTGCCTTTCTCTCTCTGACGGCTTCGGACGTACAATCAATCCAACGCTTTGGCTCGTGGGCAGCCCTCGGTGCCATGGTGGAGTGGTGTGCTCTCTTTGTCATGCTACCGGCGCTGCTCAAGGCATTCCCGCACTTGGGCCCATGGGTGCTACCGGATAAGGCCCACTTTCAAGCGGCTCCCATGCGCTGGCTTGAAAAGACACCTCCAAAGCTATTCTCATTTCTCGCGCTCCTTTTCTTTGCGGGAGCCTATTATTCAGTTAATAATTTTCGTCTTACCCAATCACCGGCAGAAATGTTTCCTTCCGATCATCCCTTTCAGCAGACCATCCAATTTATTCAGAAAGATCGTGGTTGGCTGGCTCAAGCTGGTTTAGTCTTTTCTGCTGAAGCGACTGCGGAACTCAAGAGCCACGTCCGTCAAGAAATCCGCAAAGATTCATTGATTGGTCGTACGGAGACCTGGGATCAGCTTATCGATTACGTCGCTCCGGCCGGTGCCAGCGATGTCACGAAAGCACTCGTGGCGCGCGAGATGAGTACGCAGGATTTCAGCAAGCGCTACCAATCGAGCAATGGAGAGGTGCGAGATATTTTGTATCTCACAACAGTCGATACCGCTGAGCTCAATCTGTTTCGTAAGGAAGTTTCTCAGCTCTGCCCGAATCGCGAGTGTTGGTTGGCCGGTGAGTTCATCGGCTTCGCTGATTTCTCAGAAGGATTAATCAGTACTCTGTTTGAGAGCATGCTCGGCAGCGTCTTTTCGGTTGGTCTTATCGTCGCGTTACTAGGCATCGGCACGGGACATCTGCGCTACGTCCCAGGGCTCGTGCTCGCCTCGTTTTGGGGGCCTGCTGTTATGATGACGGCAATTTTCATGTGCGACATCACCATCAATTTTGTGACGTGCATTGTTGCCTCGACGCTCATCGGACTGACGGGGGATAACGCAATCATGTTCATGTTTCAGGGAAAAAGCATCGCTGCCGGTATCGAAGATAAGGGGATTGCCTCATTCCAAACAGCGATCATTATGTCTGTGGTCGCACTTACATTTGTGCTTTCCTACTTTGAGCCTCCACGCATGCTAGGCTTCCTATTGGCGGGAGGATTTCTGTGTGCTTTGCTAGGAGATGTTTGGATTCTTAAAGGACTACTGCCTCAGGAAAAGAAATGAGTGGTCTCTCGGTCGTAGAAATCTTTCAAGGCCTGATCACCGAAGCCACATCCGGTCGCCTCGGCGCTGACGTCTATGCTTCACTCTTTCGTCTTCTTGCGGGTCTGTTTTTAGCGATCATCATCGGCACACCCGCTGGACTGTGGCTTGGGCACCACGTGCGTTTGCGCAAGCTGCTGGTTCCACCACTCAATTTCCTGCGCAGCATTTCGCCGTTGGCGTGGATCCCCTTCGCGGTCGTCTGGTTCGGCGTCGGTGATCCTCCAGTGGTTTTCTTGGTCTTCGTCGGCTGCGTCTTGCCCTGGCTCTTTGCCACCGCACATGCCGTGCAAAGTGTGCCGGAAGTTTATTTCCGCGTGGCCCGCGATCATAACTTTCAAGGCTGGGAGCTGCTTTCGCGGATCACGTTTCCCGCCATCGCTCCGAGTTTGCTACAAACCGCACGCCTTGTGGCGACCTTAGGTTGGATCATTCTCGTTCCCGCCGAGATGCTCGCGGGGCGCGAAGGCCTCGGTTTCGCCATCATGGATGCCCGCAACGGTATGCGCATCGATCTTCTCATCGTGAACATTCTCGCCATCGGCGCTCTCGCCCATGGCGCGGACACCTTGCTGCAACGTTTGGCCCTTCGTCCGGAAGTAAGGTGGGGCCATGAGCGCTAACAAATTTAAGGCCAAAGACCTGCGTTTCTCCTATGGAAAAAACCTCGTGCTCGACGGTCTTACCTTTGAATTTCAAGACGGAGAGTTCGTCGCCATCGTCGGTGCCAGCGGGTGCGGGAAGAGTACGTTGCTGCAGATCCTCGCAGGGGATCGGCAATCCCTGAGCGGAGATGTCTCAAGGCCCCAGCGCTTCCGTCGCGTGCACCAAACTGATGGGCTTTATCCGTGGCTCACCGTCGAACAAAACATCCGCCTCGGTTTGCGGGGGGCTCCCGCGGATTGCGAAGCAGATTTACTTCCTCTCGTGAAGACCCTGGGTATCGAAGGACATCTGCAACACTTTCCTCGTGAACTCTCGGGCGGTCTTCGCCAACGGGTGGAGCTCGCGCGGGCCCTCGTGGGGCGACCGGAAGCGTTGCTACTCGATGAACCGTTCTCGTCGCTGGACTACCTCACTCGACTCGAAACTCGCGACTACCTCGCGCAAGTTCTCAAGCAGCGCCCGATCACCGTCGTCATGGTTACCCACGATATTCCTGAAGCGCTCTTCTTCGCTGACCGCGTCCTACTGCTGGCCGGTCGTCCCGCTCAAATCAAACGCACCATCACCAATCCCACGCGAGACGCGAGTCTGGCGGAAAGTATCTGGAAGGAGCTGCGCTGATGGGAAAAAAAATCATCGCCTTATTCGTCGCGATGGGACTGGCGCTGGGATTGATGAGCTGGCACCGCTATCACCGCAGTCAGTTGCCCTCTCTTCATGCGCAGAAAACGCTCAACGTCGGCTTCCTGCCGGTTACCTGTCACCTCACATGTCCCGTGACGGATTTTGCGACGAAGTCGTCGCGCCGTTATCGGTTTGTTTCTGAACGATTCACAGATTTCGCAACGGTGACGGATGCTTTTAAAGCAGGGGCGCTCAAGGCCACTTTCTTTGTGGCACCACTAGCAATGAAGCTAAGAGCGCAGGGTGTGCCCGCGAAGATCGTTTACCTGGGCCATCGCGACGGCTCCACCGTGATGGTTCGCAAGAATGATCCGGCACGCGACCTGCGAGATCTTAAAGGCAAGCGCTTTGGAATCCCCACTCGCTATTCCAACCAGTTTCTGGTGATTCGTAAGTTGATGAAAGACCAGGGCCTCGCTCCAGAAGACTTGGTGTTCATGGAGCTCCCGCCGCCCGAGATGCCGAGTGCGCTCGCTAACGGTGCCATCGATGCGTACTTCATCGGCGAGCCCCACGCTGCCAAAGCTGAACTCGACGGCACAGGGCGTGTGCTGTACCATGCTAAAGACATTTGGCCGCAGTTCATCTCCTGCGTCCTCGTGGTACACGAAGACCTCATCCGCGATGATCCACAGCTCGTCGCAGAACTCGTCCGTGGCATCGCCGAAAGCGGGGAGTGGGCCGAGCAGAATCGGGAGAAGGCCGCGGACCTCGTGGCGCCGTATTTCCGACAGGACGCCAAGGTCATCAAGTACGTTCTCACGCAACCACCGGATCGCGTGAGTTACCGCATGCTCAGTCCGACGGATCGCGAGTTGGGTGGGATTCACGACATGGCCCGCGAAGCAGGACTCTTAGAGAAAGATATTCTCATGAGCGATTTGCTGGACCGACGGTTCATCCCAAAGGATATTGTGCCGGCGGCGATCTAGGTGCGGAGGCAAATACGAATGAAGTCGTTGCTGTTTTCCTGCGCGACTAAGTTGAAACCTTTGTCTTTGAAAGTCTTGATGACGTCTTCCGCCGTCAGGCGCAGCTTGCGATAGGAGCTCGTCCGCAGGCTCCAGCCCAAAGATGTTTTCTCGTGGACCGCATCGATGACTTCGATGTGCGTCGATCCGAAGAACATGAAGCAGTCAAAGATGCGCGTGTCTTCTTCACGCACCAGCACACCGCGGCCGGTGTTTTTAAGGTCTTTCGTGAAATCCCGAAACGAAAGCACAAACTGTGCGCCCGAGCGCAGGATGCTGTGCACGTGCTGGGCAAAGGCCGCGACCTCCTCATACGAGGCGAGGTGGGCGAGGGTGTCTCCCATGCAGACACATGTTTCGACTGGGGCGAGCGGTCGGTAGGTCCGCATGTCTTTGACGACGGTGCGAATTGCAGCGTGACCCTTTCGTGCTTTGAGTGATTCGAGAATGGCGGCGCTGGTGTCCACCGCTTCAACTTGATAGCCAAGTTTTAAGAGGGCCGCACTGTGCACGCCATGGCCTGCGCCGAGGTCGAGCGCTTTCGCGCCTGGTTTGCTCATCCTTAAGACCTTCTCGAGATACGCGCGCTCTTTTTCCACCAAGACATCAAACTCACCGGCGATCCAGGTGTAGAGGGGGGCAAGGAATTGGTCGTAATGGCTCTTAACGTCACTCATAACTTTAATTATAGACTAGGAATAGCGGTGGTCCAGAGAGAATTTCTCTGGATGACACGGATGAATGTTGCGATAGAAGTCCATTATGGTTCGCATATCTTTTTCAAAGTCTGTGGGATGCAGCACGAGACCGATCCCCGCGCGCTTCGTCTTATAATCAGCAAAGGCCAAAGCAAGCGGCACGTTGGCCTTGTGGGCAATATGCCAGAAGCCCGACTTCCACTCATTGGTGGCGCTGCGGGTTCCCTCTGGTGCGATCATCAGCGAGAGATCTTCGTGGTGCAGGAAGAGCTGTGCCATCAAGTCTGTGCTGCTGCTCACGGCACCGACCTTGATCTTGTCGCGATCAATTCCGATGGCGCCGATCGGCTTCAGCACGAGGCCGATGGGAAAACGGAGCCATTCTTTTTTTATCACGAAGCGCGCATTCAACCCGGAGCGATAGACGAGTGTCATCGCTGGAACAAAATCCCAGTTCGATGTATGCGGAGCACCAACTATCACAAATGAGCGTGTGTCCTTGGGGAGGTCTTGTGAATACCTCCAACCCATCAAGTTAAACATCTGACTGCAGACAAACTTGATCATGCGATGAATCGCTCTTGGAGAAATCTTAAGAAGGGGGCAGGGCTTAGTTCTTTACCCGTGGCCTGCTTGATGATGTTGGGTGCAGAAAGACCACGGCCGTAACGATGGACATTGGTCTTGAGCCACTCGCGGACTTCTCCGAGCTTGCCGTTTTCTACGCGTGTAGCGAGGTCGGGGAAATGGGTTTGGAGCGCCTCATGCAGCTGACAGGAGATCATGGTGCCCAAAAGATAGCTGGGGAAATAACCAAACGCGCCGCTTGACCAGTGCGAGTCTTGCAGAATGCCGACGGACACATCGGGCGGTGTGATGCCCAAGTAGTTTTGGTAGGCCTCGTCCCAGGCGGCCGGCAAATGCGCCACCTCTAATGTTCCGTTAAAAATCGCGAGCTCGAGCTCGAAGCGAATCATAATGTGCATACCATATGTGACGGGATCAGACTCGGTACGAATGAGAGACGGCTTCACATCACTGGCCAGCAAGAAAAGATCATGGGCCGACCAGTCTTTGATATATTCCGGAGCGTTCTTGCTATACCAGTGATGAACCCAGCGAAAAAATTCTGGGGAGGTCGCGAGGCAAACTTCCCACAGCCTTGACTGGGATTCATGCATGTCCATGCCATTGGCCTGATTCAGTGGAGTGCCGACGTGCTCGGATGGAAGCTGGTTTTCATAAAGCCCGTGACCTAATTCATGCACCGTCGAAGAGAGGGACATCATGGGATCATCTTCGCGGTAGCGCGTAGTGATGCGCACATCCGTGGGATGCAGATTGGTACAAAACGGATGCACCGAGCGCGCTTGGACCAATTGTTCAGCAGGAAAACCCATCCATGCCACAACGTCATGACAGAGCTTTTCTTGGACGTCGATGGGCACAATCCATTTGCGGCCCAAAGGCTTTTTGCGGTGACTGATAAGTTCCTGCAGTTTCGGTCTGAGTTCATCGAAGAGTTTTTTGATCACGACCGAGGTCATGCCCGGCGAGTACTCATCCAGTAAAGCATCGTAGGGATCTTTGCCTTGGGCGTAGTAGCTCGCTTGCTCGCGAGAAAGACGCACCATCTTTTCGAGATGAGGGGCAAAGAGGGCGAAGTTTTTTTCTTTCTTCGCCGTCACCCAACCTTCGTGGGCGAGGGCCGAGGCCTGACTGATTTCCTCTACGAGCTTCTGGGGCAAGAGCGTTTTTTTCTGAATGTCTTTGATGGCATTACGGAGAGCTTCTTTCTCTAACTCGTTGGTGGCATTCTGGAGCGCCGTTTGGGCGGCAGAAAGATAGTCAGGATGGACACTCTTCTCGTGTAAGAGCCCGGCAAAGTGTCCCATCGTTTCGGCCCGCCAGGCCGCCGCTCCTTTGGGCATTTGAGTTTCAAAATCCCAATGAATCAGGGCGTAAGCAGAGCCGAGATGGGCCAATTCGCGAGAAAGCTCGTAGTAGTTTTTCATGCTAGGATTCTACAACGATTAAGATTATTCAGGAGAAAGTTATGTGGGCGTGGGGCATGTTGTTAATCGCAGGATTGTTTGAAGTGGCGTGGGCCTACTATCTTAAGGCTTCGCAGGGCCTCTCGTTGCTCATTCCTACGGCGCTCTTCGTTCTAACGCTCTCAATCAGTATGGGACTACTCGGATTTTCCGTCCGCACGATTCCCCTCGGAGTCGCCTATCCGGTCTGGACGGGGGTCGGCGCGGTGGGCTCGGTCATCGTGGGAAGTTTGCTTTTCGCCGAACCCCTCGGCGCTCTCAAGGTACTATTCCTGGGTTTCATCGTGGTGGGCATCGTAGGCCTCAAAGCGGTGAGCTAATCCACCAACGCCACGCACTTGTGGATTGCGTGCCGTTATTTTTTTAGATTCTTGATCACCAGATTATGAAACTTAATCCGCTGAGTTTCGTTCATGAACTCGCGGATCGCGATGACTTCTTCGAAACCGTTGCGGTTGTGGGTCGCCTTGGCGATCTGGAGATCGTTGTACGACTGAAGGATTTCGGCGCTGGTCGCTTTTGCGTTTCCTGTGGTGGTGAGAAACGACGCTTGTGCCTCTTCTACCTTTTTCAGGTTCAGCTTTCGTTCGCCTTCGTTTTTCTGTCGAAGCTCTCTGATCTTGGCAGTCTGCTCATCAGAGAGAGCGAGCTCCTTGCTCATCGTTTCGATGTTGTTTTCATCGCCGTTCTTTTTCGTTGTTGTGGCGGAGACGGTGGATGCCAGGAGCATGATGGCAGTTGCGAGCCATAGATTTTTCATTCGATTCTCCTTCCGGGTGCCTCGGTCTCAGCATAATCGTGAAAGGCCCAAGGATCAAAGATACTCAATAAAACAAGAGGTTAGCCTGATTGGCCGAGGCAACTATTTTTGACGCGTAAAGGCATAATATTCCAGGGTCTTCCAGGGATTGTGAATGCATTGCGATAATTAAGTGATTATAGGGATGTTCTGGGAGGGACATCCTTCAACGTCGGAACCAAGGAAGGTGCCACTTGAAGATTACTCTCTCATTGCTCGCGCTCTGTCTCTTTCTCACGGCCTGTAACCCCAAAGATGTAACGGATTCCTGTGATAAAACGGCGCAAGCCGAAGACACCGAAGGTAACACAGTGACCGAGTGTCCTGTGCCAACCCCCGGTGGTGACGACACCACGCCAGACGATGACGATGATGTTGTCGTAACTCCACCCGATGATTCCGTTGGGCCGAATGTTCCCGCCAAAGCAGCTCTGTTCAATTCCAGTGTGAGTTTTACAAATTTTGGTTCCGCCGACATCGACAAGGTTCAGCAGGCGCTGAGCTTCATTCAGAAGATCGTGCGGACGACGGAGTTCCGTGACCGCGTGCTCAACCATACCTACCAAGGTGTGAAGCAATTCGTGGACAACAATGGACTCACCAACGAACAGATCTACGAAAAGTTCTTGGATGGGAAAGAGACGCTCCTGCCGGTGATCGACAACCAGATGGATCTGCAGCTCGAACTCTATGCGAACTATTCGACAAGTACTGTGGGTTACACCTACGCGAATACGACAAGGATTTGGATGAATCGTAAGTACTTCGATGTGTATGATCCGGAAGAAGTGGCGCGCAACGTGTTCCACGAATGGACGCACAAGCTCGGCTTCGGTCATGACTCGTCGGCAACCGCCCGCCGTCCTTACTCGGTACCCTATGCGGTGGGGAAGATCATTCAAGATCTGGCGTATGAGTTATAGTTGCACCAGTACGAGACTCATTCCAGAGACAATAATCCATAAAGACAATCCGAAGGCGAGTGGGGACCAACCCACTTGCTTAAGGTTATCTTTATTCATTTGTAGGCCGATCAGAAAAAGTGTCACGGCAAAACCGATCTTCGCTAGCATCTGTGTGTGAGGTCGCACGACCGCCAGGGTCGGCACAAAGGTAAAGAGCGTCGAGACGGCGAGGAAGACGACGATCACCCACGGCACCTGGATTTTTTTTCGCTGCGCTGATTTGTAAAAGAGTGCGAGGACAAAACAGATGGGAACAATCCATAACGAGCGGGTGAGCTTTGTTACCGTCGCAAGCTCAAGCGCTTTCTCTCCATAAAGCGAAGCTGCTGCGAGCACTGAGCTCGTGTCGTGAATGGCCAATGCTGCCCAAAGCCCAAATTCTTCTTGGGTGAGTTGCAGCCACTGACCTAGCGGTGGAAAAAGATAGATCGCCACGGCGTTGAGAATGAAAACCACACTCATGCTTACGGCCATGGAAAGCGCTGAAGCATTAATGACTGGAGCAACCGCAGCGATAGCGCTGCCACCACAGATCGCCGTTCCCGCCGTCATTAAGAGACTCTGTTCACGCTCAATTTTAAAAAGTCGTGAAAGAAAATGACCAAAAATAAAAGTCAGACCGATGCTGATCGCTGTCAGATGGGCGTGCTCAATTGAGTTTCTCCCCATGGTCCGAAGAGTGAGTCCAGCTCCCAACAAAGCGACACTTAGAAAGAGACAACGTGAGCCCCAGGTTTTTGCCAGCGCACGGTGACGATCGGTGAGGGGAAGGGTGAGTCCTAGAGTGAGACCGATCAAAAGAGCGTAGTGCATTTACAGCATCCACGCATGGATCAGAACTGCGATAGAGGCCATTGCCAACACAATCCCTAGCATGGTTTCCACTGTGGTAGCTTTGATTTTGCCTGCCACTTTATTCCCAATAAGTGAGCCGCAGAAAAATGCCCCACCGAGTGGTAAGGCCAGGCTCCAATCCATGCGCCCGAGCTTCCAATGGGAAAAAGCAGCAGTGGCACTGGTGAAGACGATCATGAAGAGTGCCGTCGCCGTCGCTCGTCTTGCAGGCATGCGAAAAATTTTCAGCATCACGGGCGTCTTGATGATGCCGCCGCCAATGCCAAACATGCCCGCGAGCACACCGGAGATGAGTCCGAAGAATCCGATCGCCGGAATGCCCGCGCGGTAGGTGACGTCACCGTTCGATCGCTCGATCACGGGCGGAATCTTGTTGATACGATCGAAGGGACCCTCCGTTGTGAGGTTGGGTTTTCCTTTGAGAATGCGCCAGCCCATGTAGGCCACCAGCATGGCAAAGAGAGTCTCCATCGGCTGCACCGGAAGAAGCGTGCTGAGGTACGCCCCCAAGACGGCTCCGAAGAGAGTCGGAATCTCGAGGGTGATTCCCGCGAAGTAGTCGATGTGTCTTTTACGCGCATTGAGAATAGTCGAGAGAAATGAGGAGGGGAGTAAGCAGAAGGTCACTACCGCAATCGCCGTCGTCAGCGGTACATCAAAAATCAAAACGAGGATGGGCACCATGAACACACCACCGCCCAGACCTACGAGCGTGCCGATCATGCTGAGAAAGATACCCACGGGAAATGCGATGGCCCACTGAAGGAGCGTAAGTGTCATGGATTGATTATGGGAGAGAGAGGAGAAAAAGGAAAGGGCACCCGTGTCGGGTGCCCTATAAAAATCTAGTAGCGAGAGATTTGTTGAGCAGCTTTTTCGAGATTCAAGCGGCCACCGGAAACAGTCTTACCTTTCAGGTCGGCGACGGGCTCAACCGTCGAGAGCATGATCTTCTTCAGCTCCGCAGCTGCTTTCGCTGGCTGCGCCTTCGAGAGAGCCGTGAACGCTGGTGAAGCCACGCTGTGGAGGAACGCAACAGCGCCCGCGACGTGCGGAGTGGCCATTGATGTACCGGTCAAGTTGCGCGCTTGGTTTCCTGGAACAGTTGAGAAGACGTCTGTGCCTGGAGCACCGAGGTCCACGTGAGTCTTACCCCAACCTGCTTGGCGGTAGATCTTGTCTTCTTTTGTCGTGTTGGTCACAGAGATGATGTAGTTCGATTCGCAGCTCGTCGGAACGTCACCTGTCGCGTCGATGTCCCAGGCCTGGTTTGCCGTCGCTGCCGCCGAAAGAATTCCTGCTTGACCCATGGCCTCGTAGACATCGTTCCAAACTTTGTACTGGGCCTCTGAACACTTCGCGCCATCGACACCGAAGCTCGAGTTTGTGGCGACTACGTTCGCGCCTTTCTTTCCACCAGAAGCTAGCCAAGCCTTCTTCTGTTCAAGCACATAGTTATAACCGCGAAGCACCACGGCCGTGTCACCAGAAGATGCGGCGACGGGCATGATTTTAACATCCCAGTTCACACCCGCGACGTGTTTGCCGTTGTTGCCTTCAGCGCCCACGATGCCCGAGACGTGCGTGCCGTGCATGCCCGCTGGGATTGTCCCGTTCGAGTTATAGCCGTTCCAGCCGTTGACGTCGTCGATGTAACCATTGCCATCGTTGTCTTTTCCATCGCCAGCGATCTCGCCCGCGTTGACCCAGATGTTGGCCTTCAAGTCTTCGTGATTGAGGTCGGTGCCGTTATCAACAACCGCGACGACGATGTCATCACCATCCGTATTGTTGCCGCCAGTACCAATGTCCCACGCCGCTGCTGCGCCGATTTTTTGCGGGCCCCATTGCTGTGACCAAGACGCATCGTTCGGAGTCGCACGTGAGCGCAGTTGCATTTTGCTATTTTCCATCACGCCATCAGCGCCAAGTTTTTCAGCGGCCGCGAGGCTCGCCGTCACACTCTTGTTGCTATCCGAGATGAGGTAGATGCCAAGACTTGGCACCAAAGCTTCCTTCACGGTGAAGCCCGCGAGGTTGAGAGATTTCATATTAAGGTTTGGCATCTTAACGATCACATCAGCCGCGTGAGCAACTGAGGAGAGAAGAAGTCCTGTGGCAAGGGCGTTGCGAATGATAGACAAGCGATCCTCCTTGATCGTCTCGAGACTGCATCCTGCAGAAGCGATATATACTCTAATTATCCCCAGCTGAGCGCTGTGAGAAACGGGGCAGTATGTGCCATAGATTTCAGTTGTATTAGATACTTACGAATGATTTTATAAGGAGAAAGTGGTGACAGGTTTTTGACTGAGGCGGCAAAATCTGCCGAAAGGCGGGCCAGTCGAAAACTGGCCCGTTGAATGAAACTAGAGTCCCAAAGATTTCTTCGCCGATTTGCGCTCTCTCATCGCCGTGATGAACGAAGCATGCGACCACGTCAGCTCATCCGCTGAGATGTGGTAGCCGGTGTGCCGATCCCACTGTTCGGCCATGGCACCGTCATTCCGAGAATGAAAACGGATACGCTCGAGGTAGGCGTCACCGAGCTTAATGTGACGTGCGTTCCCCGTCGTGCGAGCGAGGCGGTAGTGGTACTCGGCCACGGCCGCCGTGGTGAGTATCCATGGATTGCCGCCGTAGTAGCTGTCTTCCGGGTAGCGGCCCAGTGCCGTCGCGGTGGTGCCACGCTGATTCACCGGGTAGATGCGGTTGAACGACTCTTCGAGAAGTTTAATCGAGCGCGCGAGACGAGAGTCGGTGATGCGGAAATAGCCGTTATCTCCGACGTGCAGGAACGCTAAGATGATGCACGTGTCGAGGTTCGAGTGCTTGTAGTCGATGCCTTCTACGCGATCACGGGTGGTGACGAAGTGGTTGTTCGTGACGAACTGGTCGAGACGATTTTCCACCAGCACCGCTTGCCACGCGTAGTGCTCGGCTGCGCCGTTATCATTGAACTTGCGCGCGAGCACGGCCCCTTCGAGCAACGCCTGACGTGTCACCATCAACGTGTAGAAGTGCATGCCTTTGATTTCTTCCCAGAGATCAAACCCCGGTTCCGTCCAGTGATGAGCGACGTACTCGAGGTCGCGCTTGATGAGGGAGCGCGCCGGAAGTTCAGCGAAGTAGAGTGACCGTAAAGTTGCTGGGGTCGCCCCCTGCTTCATGAGATGCTCGGCATGACGAACCAGGTACAGCGCACGCAATGCGGGAGAGTCGTTTTGCGGACGGCCCCACGGGCCATTGAAGCTCGAACCATCCACGTGGTACTTGGGCTCACCCAAGTCAGTGAGCGTGGTCTGATCTTGAATGTAGAGAGAGAAGTCAACGTACTGCTGAATGTGTTGAGCGTTGTTTGCTGACGGCGATTGGCGCTCATCCATCATCACAACATCCATCACGAGGGCCGCATCACGCACCCAGTGAAAGAAGTAGTCGGGGTCGCGGCGTTGCGGAGAAGCGATCACCGCACCCGCGCGAGTTCCCTCAGGGGAAAGATTCGCGAAGAGTTTTTGCCACGAGGCTTTTTCTTGCACGGTGAGCCAGTTTTCCAGTGAGCTCGCGTGAAGAGACGAGGAAACAAAAAGCAGACAAAGGAGGAGTGTTTTCATGGCCGCATGCTAACCAGGAGAGGGGTAAAAGGCAATTACGTTGCGGTGCAAAATACTGGTTTTCGAGGACGGCTTACCGTAAACTTCCCGCATGACTAAAATCACCGTATCCCCTGAAGATCAGTTGCGCGAAATCCGTCGCGGCGTCCATGAAATCCTCCCCGAAGAGGAATTCCTCAAAAAACTAAAGAAGAGCTTTGAGACGCAGAAGCCTCTTAAGGTAAAATTTGGCGCCGATCCGTCGCGTCCGGACATCCATCTAGGCCACACCGTGGTCTTACAGAAACTGCGCCTCTTGCAGGACTTCGGCCATGAGATCTACTTCTTGATCGGCGACTACACCGCGCAGATCGGTGATCCGTCAGGCAAAAATAAAACCCGTCCGATCCTCACTGAAGAAGATGTGCGCTTGAACGCGAAGACGTACAGCGAACAAGTGGGCAAGGTCCTCGACATGGCGAAAACAAAAGTCGTGTTTAACCGCGACTGGCTCGGAAAATTCTCGGGCCTCGATCTGATCCAGCTCATGGCGAAAACCACCGCCGGTGCGATCCTCCAGCGCGAAGATTTCTCAAAGCGCTACGGTAGTGCTGAGCCCATCTACTTGCACGAAATGGTTTATCCGGTCTTGCAAGGCTTCGACTCGGTTCACTTGAAAGCCGACCTCGAGCTCGGCGGAACAGATCAAACATTCAACCTGATGATGGGCCGTACGTTGCAAAACGCGTACGAGCAACCTTCTCAGTGTATCCTCACCATGCCACTCATCGAAGGCACCGACGGTGTGAATAAGATGTCGAAGTCCATGGACAACTACATCTCCCTCACAGAGTCGGCGACGGACATGTTCGGCAAACTCATGTCGATCTCCGATGAGCTGATGAAGAAGTACTGGGTGCTCTTGTCCCGTCGCCCTTCGTCTGAAGTCGATGGCATCATTGCTGGCTTGAAAGACGGCACTCGTCATCCGATGGCCACCAAAAAAGACCTCGCCGAAGAGATCACGGGTTACTACCACGGTGCCACCGCTGGAAAGGAAGAGCGCGATAAATTCGAAGCGCGCTTCTCGAAGAAACAAGTGCTCGATGACGTTGAAGTCGTCGAACGTGCTGCCGGGACCTTGGCTCTCTTGGATCTCATGCGCGAATTGAAGTTCGTAGAAAGTAACGGCGAAGGCCGTCGTCTCCTGAAGCAGAATGCCGTGAAGATCGATGGCAAGGCCCACGCTGCGGAAACTTATGTTCTTTCACCGGGCAGTGAAGTCATTTTGAAAGTCGGTAAACTGCGTCTCGTGAAACTGAAGGCCACCTAATGTCGCGCCCACTTCCACCGGCCGAAATTCGTACTGAGCGTATGATCTTGCGCAAGCACAAGATGGAAGACGCGGCGTTGATGTTTAAAGAGATCGACCAAGATCGCGAGCGTCTTCGCCAGTGGCTGCCGTGGGTGGACCACACGAAATCTCCCGAGGATTCCAAACGCAACCTGGAAGTCTGTCTCTCTTCGTGGGAGTCGGGGGATCTCTTTGATTTTGGTTTTTACACTCACGCGGGAGATTTTCTTGGCCGCGGAGGTCTGCACTCTTTGAACTGGGCGATCCCGAAAGGTGAGTTCGGTTACTGGATGACCTCAAGAGGCGAAGGCAAGGGCTACGTCGCTGAAGCTCTCGCCGCCATTGAAAAAGAATTTTTTAACTTGGGCTTCGAGCGCCTGGAAGTGCGCTGCGATCCGCTCAATGTGCGCTCGGCCGCAGTACCTCGTCGTCTGGGCTATCGCCTCGAGGCCGTACTTGCGCGGGAGTCACGCCAGAATGGAAAACTACGTGACACCATGATCTGGGCGAAGCTCAAAAATGATGAACGTAAAAATATTCCGAAGCGACCGAGTTTCATCGGGCACTGGAGTGAGTTCCTCGAAGACGACAACGCAAAGTATCCGAACAGCGAAGAACTCTTGGGCCACGGCGTGCGCCTAGGTCATAAGCTCGGCCTCACGGCGATCGGCATTCACTACGAGATGCTCGCTCCGGGCCGCAGGACCTCTTGGCCTCATGCGGAGAGCGCGGAAGAAGAGTTCGCCTTCGTGCTGGAAGGCACACCGGATGTGTGGGTGGATGGCGTGCTCCACCGCCTGGCACCGGGGGACTTCGTGGCGTTTCCTGCCGGAACGGGGATCGCCCATACGTTTCTCAACAATACCCTCCATCTCTGCCGACTTTTAGTTGGTGGAGAGACGAAGAAGAACGAAAACAAGATCCACTATCCGCTGCATCCTGCACGCATGGAAGAATGCCGCCGCGCTGGTTGGGCGTGGGACGATGTGCCCGCCCGCGAGCTCGGGCCCCACGACGGCATGACCGAAGAGCTCCGTAAAAAATCTCAGCCGTAGTCCGCTTCTCGCACGGCCTGGATCAGTTTGAGTCCCGCCTGGGTTTCCCGCAGACTGGGTCGATAGACCAAGCAATGCTTATCCACCACAGAGTAGTCACCAACAGGATTGAGTCGAGCACCCGCCAGGGCGCGGGCCACGCGCTCTGGTAAAAGAGCGATGCCTTCGCCCGCCATCGCTAAATGGGCCGCCACCTCAAGAGAGTCGGTCTCGATGAGTTCGTCGGGAAAATCTTTCAGCTTCATCTGCAACTCTTGGCTCTGAAAAATGCCGGGATGAAGGATGAGGCGATCTTTATATTTGCCCTTGATGCAGTAGGGACGGACCTGGTCTTTGTAGAGTTCTTTGATGACCAGATCATTGTGGGGAACGGGATTGACCACGAGGCCCGCATCGATGCGCTTTGAGATGATGTCCTCGGCGATGTGCCGTGAAGGCCCATGCTGAAGTGTCAGACGCACGAGTGGCGCGAGAGTCTGCAGCTTGCGGTAGAGCGGTGGCAATGCGAACAGTGCCACTGAAGCGTGGATGCCAAAGCGAAAGCGCGCGCGCAGTTCTTTGTCATCGGACTCCACGGCCTGCATGAAGTCTTGCCACGACTGGCGCAGCGGAAGGGCGTGGGACTTGAGCTTCTCGCCGAAAGTAGTCAGTTCCATGCCCTGGCGCCCGCGCCGAAAGAGGGGCTGACCTAGATCGCGCTCCATTTTCTTCAGCCAATGACTCAAGGCCGGCTGACTGATGCCAAGGCGTTCGGCGGCGCGGGTCATGTGGTTGCGCTCGGCAAGTTCAAGAAACCATTTCAAATCTTCAGAACCAATCATGAAATATCCTTATTAGATCAATGTCGATCATTCATTTTATCTATTCTCTCAAGAAGGGCAGTATCTCGTCAACAGGTCGCTGACCTCACCCCAAAGGAGCCCATTATGAAAATACTCGCTTTAGCCTTTATGACATTTGCCTCTGTTTCTGCCCTCGCCGGCGAACTCTCTCGTGAAATTTCTCGCCACACGCAGGAAATCATCGTGAAGGTCGATGCCACCACCGTTCGCTGTTCTTCACTGGGCTACTCGCGCCCGGAGCTTAAAGTCGACGTGCCGGCACTGGACTGGGCCGCGACGTTTAACCATCGCACTTTCGGTGAAGGCCAGCCCTGCATGACGTCTATTGAATGCAAGACTTACCTCGAGCCGGCCGAGTTCATCACCGCTGGTGCGGGAGATGTGAGCGCGCCACTGACAGTGGTGCACACGGAGAAGGCGTGGCTGAACGAAGAAACGGGAAAGTGTTCTCGCTGGTTGCAAGAAGATCTTGAGATGACCTTGAATGGCGTGGTGTTCACGCACCAGCGGACCGGCAACCTGGGTGACATCAGCGCCGAGGCGTGCAAAGCACTCTTTAACTAAACGGCTAGGGGCCTCGTTCAACGGAAATAACTTTTGAACCGGGCCCCAGCTTCATACCAAATTTTTTGGGCCCTGCCGTGGGGATGTCAAACAACAAGTGCGTCTTCGTGGGCGAATCCGCGTCGAGCTGGAATTCCTCATCCATCATGAAACGGTCAACCAACGTCAGCTCGTACAAGTACTGCTTCTGGGCACTGCCGGCCATGGTCTCGGCGACGGCGATACTGTTCTTAACGATCTTCTTCTTCTCGCGCGGATAGAACTCCTGCTCGCCCCAGAGCAGCGAAAAATCATTGGCCTTGAGCTTGTAGGTTTTTTTGGTCGTGTTGTGGAGCATGAGGTTCAGCTTCAACATGCCGTCGAGTTCTTCCAGACGATAGTAGTAGATCACGCCGTCACGCTTCTCGACGTGCATGAAGCCGCCCCCGGTGCCCACGAGGTCTTGTTTCGTTCTATAGCGGACTTCGTTGCCCGCACACGATACCAGCAGAACGAGTAACAATAGGATGCGCACTAGTAACCTGCTCCCGCTTTTCCGGTGGTCACAAGTTGCACGCCCGAGCTCGTGCCCAAGCGCGTGGCGCCCGCCTTGATCATGGCCTCTGCTGTTGCGGCATCACGAACTCCGCCGCTGGCCTTGACACCTAAGTTTTCACCTACGGTTTTACGCATCAGCAGCACGTCTTCGATGGTGGCGCCGCTCGCCGAAAAACCCGTCGAGGTTTTAACGAAGTCAGCTCCCGCCGACCAGGAAACCTGGCAGGCCTTCACTTTCTCCTCCTCGTTTAAGAGGCAGGTCTCGAGGATCACTTTCAAGAGCGCCCCTGATTTGTGGCAAACTTCCGCCAGCGTCTGGATATCTTTCTCGACCACATCCCATTCAGCGTTTTTAGCTGCGGCGATGTTCATCACCATGTCGATCTCTTGTGCGCCATGCTCGAGGGCCCACTTGGTCTCCGCGACTTTCGCGGCGGTCGGCGTGCAACCTAATGGAAATCCCACCACCGTGCAGACTTTCACGCGCGTCCCTTTCAATTCCTTCGCCGCCTGCGGCACATAGAAAGGATTGAGGCAGACGCTGGCAAAATTGTAGGTGCGCGCCTCTTCGCAAAGTTTGCGAATTTGCGTGCGAGTGGCGTCGGGCTTCAGCAGCGTGTGATCGATGTAGGATGCAAAATCCATAACTAACCTTTGCGTGGATCGGTGGATTGGACAATCGGACGGTGAGCATGGCGGGCAAGAAACGCGTCCACGGCCGTGCTCTCAGCGATGCGATGGATCTCACGAAACTTCATCCAGTCTAGGCCTGCGTAAAGTGTGAGCGTGACTTGATTCCACTCACCGGCCTCCGGTGTCGCCATCCAGCCTGAAAGCCAGTTCATCACTGAGACGATGCGATCATTGAGGCGCTGGGGATACATGGCCGTTTCATCGAAGTTGGATTTCTTCATTAAGAAGAGACCCACGCCCGCGTCGATCATGCGCTCAATCGCGGTCATGCGATTTTCTTGCTCGAGGCTCAACTGTTCCCAGTGATGCTTGCGGCCTAAGTGTTGAAGAATAATACGCGAGTCCCATACCGGCTTTCCGTCATCTATAAGACAAGGGATCTGGTTGGTGGGATTGAGCTTATGCAGCTCGGCCGCGCCAGGCGCCTCATATATATTGATGACTTTAAACTCGTAGGGGATGTTTTCCATCGCCATGCGAAGTCGGCGGACAAAAGGTGAGGGCTTTGAGCCGACCAGTATATAAGACATAGAACCTCCCAAATGTGCCTTAAGTGTACGGCCCCAAACTACAGTGTCTATTCTTTTGACAGTTTTCCCCCTGGTAAACCCCCGAAACCCCTACTGAAAACTTGGCACGGTATTTGGATATAAGACTGCAAACATGGTCACTGTCCGGGGAGGACAATATGAAGAACACTTTCAAACTTGTACTTTTAGCATCACTCGTCGTTTTCGCCGCAGCTTGCGGAAAGAAAAATGAATCCGGCGGTGGTGGCAGTTCTTTCAGTTCACTGACAGGTGGCGTTGATCTCTCTCAGTCTTCCGCCACTGCACTGAGAAACTTTCAGCGTTGGTATGACGGCCGTGAAGAGGGAACGACCCTTTACAATGGTGTAGGAAATTATGCGCTTACTTATGAAAACAACATCTCGAGCGCGAATGGAAGCGCCATTCCAGAAAACTGTGAGCAAAAGGGCTGGTGGATTTTCAAAGTGTTGATCTGCGAAGGCACATCGTCTTCAGCCAATGCTTCTGATTGTATGGTCACCGGAAATGTTGCAAGCGATCGATCGATCAAGCACTTGAACCCATCATTGAGAGCTATCCTCACTGGCTCGTATGGAACCTTGGTCGAAGTGAGTCAATCAGGCGGTTCTGGCACCGTGATCGGTCCCGTCTACGTCTTAAAATTCCAGCAGCAGAATGGAAGTGTGATTAACTTCGTCATCGACACCAAGTACCACTCTTCTGTTCAGCCAGTGCAGTTGAATGACTACGGTACAGGTAACAGCTCAGTTTTGAGAAACATCCAGTACATCTACAACGGTGCCCAGCTCGATTCTTGCCACGACAGAACTTAGATCTACCCAAAAGGGCCCCTTCCGGGGCCCTTTTATCGTTCCTAGCCGACCAACGCGCTCAAACAATAATTGTCCAATCCGTTTTCCTTGGTGCCGACGCCGCTTGCGGTTATCCTGAAACTACTTTTTTCAGGAGAAACCCATGGGTAAGTATCACGCCGACCTTCGCGACATTCAGTTCAACCTTTTTGATGTGCTGAACATCACGCGCCTGCCGCAGTTTGGTCTGCAGGAAGGTGACTACAAGGGCATCCTCGATGAATACAACAAGTTCGTAGAGAACGAAATTTTCCCGTCGCGCGAACCCTCCGACGTCCACGGCGTCAAGATGGTGGATGGAAACGTCAAAGTCGCACCTGAACTTCACTCCGTGCAAAAAGGTTTCCACGAGAACGGCTGGTTCGCTCTCGGATTCCCTGCTGACATCGGTGGCACACCAGTTCCCGAAGCTCTCTATACCGCTTGCATGTCACTCGCGACTGGTGCCAACTGCGCGTGGATGATGTACCCAGGATTAAGTCGCGCGGCCATGAACGTGATCCGTCTCAAGGGTAGCGACTTCATGAAGACCCACATCATGAGCAAGATGGTGACGGGCGAGTGGGGCGGGACCATGTGTCTCACGGAAGCCGGTGCGGGGTCAGACGTGGGTGCTTTGAAATCAACAGCGAAACCGATCGCCAACGGCAAGTACGCCATCAAAGGCGCAAAAATCTTTATCTCGTCCGGCGAAAGCGATCTCTACAGCAACAACATCCACCTTGTGCTCGCGCGTACACCGGGCGGTGCCGAAGGTACGAAAGGTATTTCACTCTTTGTTGTTCCACGTTTCAAGATCAACGACGACGGCTCCATGGGCCCGACGAACCACGTGCAATGCTCGAAGGTCGAACACAAGATGGGCATCCACGCCTCGGCGACCTGCGAGTTGCAGTTCGGCCAAACCGGCGAGACGGAAGGCTGGCTCATCGGCGACGAGTTCGAAGGCATGTCGACCATGTTCATCATGATGAACGAAGCGCGCCTCTACTGCGGCATCCAAGGCGAGAGCCAAGGGAACCTCGCGTACCACATGGCGGACAAGTATGTGCGCGAGCGCGTGCAGTTCGGCAAAGAACTCATTCATCATCCGGACATTCGCCGCAACCTTCTGCGCATGCGGGCCATGGGCCGCGGCATGCGTGCACTCTGCATGTACACCGCCGATCTCTTCGATAAAGTGCACGAGACGGGAGATCATAAGTACGAAGGTCTGATTGGTTTGCTCACACCGATCTGCAAGGCCTACTGCTCAGAGCAAGGTTTCCAAGTGGCCGTTGAATCTTTGCAAGCTCACGGCGGTTACGGTTATTGCACTGAATACGGTGTCGAACAGTTCGTGCGCGACACGAAGATCGCCACGATCTACGAAGGCACCAACGGCATTCAGGCCATCGACTTCGTCATGCGGAAGATTTTGAAAGACGGTGGGAAATCCATCACGGCGCTTTCAGCAGAGATCATCGCGACCGTGGGCAAGCTCGATGACGCTACCTTTAAAAAAGAAAAAGAGCTTTTCGGTAAAGTTCTCATGAGCGCGCAAGCGACCATGCAGCATCTTTCGGGCCTCGCGCAAAAGAACCAATTCAGTCTGGTGCTCCAGCACTGTACGGACTTCTTGCAGTTCGCTTCGCAGATGGTTGTAGCCTGGCGCTTGATGGAATCTGCTGAAATTGCGCAGAAGAAACTGGCGAGCGCGTCGGGAGACGAGAAGAAGTACCTCGAATCGAAAATGGTCGACTTTAAAATCTACTGCTCGCACTACCTCGTCCACAATCTGTCGATCGCGAAAACGATCACTGATTTGAGTGATGACGTGTCAGCGATAGAGCTGTAAAATCAAAGTAATTTTTAGGTTTATTGGTTTAAAGGTTTCACGTGTTTAAAGAAAAAGTCTTTGGGTTAGCCCGAGAATTCTCGGCGCAAACTCATGGCTCCAGCGACTATGACAAGGATGCTCTCTTTGTGATGGGCGAGAACGACCATGAGTTCGTTCCCTGGAGTTACATTCAGAAGCATGCCACCGAGATCAACTCTTACAATCATTTAAAGAGCGAAGGTTTCGTTTACAGCGCCTACGAGTTTCTGGAGCTCCATAGCTTCGACGACTGGTATCAAAAGCAATTCTCAAAGCGCCTCACCAGCAAATCCATGAAGACGATTGGGATTCTTCACCGCCCAGATCAAAAAGCGATTTTTGATACGGTTGCAGTGGTTCATAAAACCCATCAAATTCTCAAAGACCACAAAGTTTTGATCAACGGGAAGAACCTCCCGGTGCAGTTGGGCGAATGGTACGCCAAAATTATTTTTGGTCTCCACCAGGTCAAAAGCTCGAGTCAGCGGGGCTTTGATTTCAAGACAGAGCTCGGCAAACTCGTGGAAGTCAAAGTTGATTTTCACGATGCCACGAGCCCCAAGGGTGTGAAGATCAAGAAGAGCCTCGCCGAACTGTCGGACTACGCGATCATCATGTACGTCGCCAAAAACTTCACCATCCGCGACGTGCTCTTCCTCGATAGTGAGTTCGTGCTCCGCAAGTTCGACACCAAAGGGCACACCATATTCTTGAAAGACCAGGACGTGCAGAACTACTTCTTCAGCCGCTCCGACAAGCACTACGACAAGGTCGTCAACAAGTCGGCGCTCCTGCGCTTCGCGAGTCCGCAGCTCGCCATGAAACTCGAAGACAAACTCTAAGCATCTGTTGACAGGCGCGCCGCATGGGCCAGACTATCGCCTCCTTATTATCTAAGGAGATCTCATGCGCTTGTTCGTACTCATGTTGTTGCTTGCTTCCTCAGCTTTCGCTGCTGATCGCACCGGTCAGTTCGGTGTCGGTGGGAGTCTCGGTTGGAACTCACCTGTTTTCGGTCACCCGTTCAATGATGTTGCCGATGGCAACTCGAACTGGGGCGTCCATGGCCGCTACCACTTCAACTCAAATTGGGGATTAGAACTCGGTCACTCTCGTCACGAGTTTGATGACGTCGGTGTCGCTCTCGAAACCACAGGCCTCACGGCGCTTTACCGTTTCGCCGGCCCAGCTCGCTTGAGCCCGATCGCCGGATTTGGACTTGCTCACGCTGACTTCAACGACACGCAAGACTGGCGCTCCGTTTACAAAGTGATGGGCGGTCTCGATTACGACATCAAAGAGTGCCTCGTCGCGAGTGCCATCGCTGACTACCAGTACGTCGATGGTCGCTTAGGCGGCGGCGGCGAGTACGCGGTAGGCAGCAACCCCGCCCACGTCATCTCTGGGCGCCTCGCTTTGACCTGGTACTTCGGTGGTAAGAAAGCCGCAGCAGCACCGGTCAAAACAGAAGCAGCTCCAGTTGCTGAAGAAAAAGACAGCGACAACGACGGCGTGCTTGATAGTAAAGACAAGTGCCCGGCGACAGCGGCAGGCGTAATAGTGAATGCTTACGGTTGCGCCAAAGAAGAAAAAGCTGAAATCAAAGTGAACGTTGAGTTCGCTTCTGGCAAAACAGTGGTTGATGGGGCCTACCGCGCACAGCTCTCGGAGCTCGCCGACTTCCTCAAGGCCCATCCAACGACGACGGCCGTGATCGAAGGTCACACGGATAGTTCGGGGTCTGCGGCCCTGAACAAGAAGTTGTCACAGGCGCGTGCGGAAGCCGTGAAAGACTACCTCACCAAGGAGTTTGGCATTGAGTCTCGTCGCTTAAGCGCAACAGGCTTCGGTCCAGACAAGCCGATCGCAGGCAACGACACGCTCGAAGGTCGTCAGACCAATCGTCGTGTTGTCGCGGTTGTCACAGAGTAAGACAAATTAAAAGGGCCCCGTAAGGGGCCCTTCATTTAAGCGCTAAAAAAGAACGTACTCCGCCACCCGGCACTCGATATCACCGTTGTACAAGATGATCTTGCGAGACGAGCGCAGTGAGATGGATTTCAAAAGCGGCAAGTTGCCAGTCAAGACACCGGCCCGGTGACCCTTCCAGTTCTTTTTCCAGTTCTCACCCACATCATGATAGAGCGCGCGTAGTTCTTCATCTTGCCCGCTCTGCAAGCGTTCGCCGTAAGGTGGATTGCAAATGAACAATGTCTTCTTCGATGGAGCAGGGAGAGTTTCCGCCCGCATTTGGATCAAGGGAATGAGTTTGCTCATGCCGGCCACACGGATGTTTTCTTTGGCCGCTTGCAGGACCTTCTCATCCATGTCGCCGCCCGTGAGCGTCGGCATCTCTGCCTCGAGACGCCGCAGACCTGCGGTGTCTTGGTCCATGATCTCGTTGGTAAGCGCATGGAAATCTTCGGTGAGCTGCTTGTCTTTGTTGAACCATTGGAGCGAGAGGAACGCCCAAGGGCGCATGTTCTTTTTGTAGTCTTTGAGCTTGAGCCACTGTGGCGAAATGCCGCCAGCGATCAGTCCGCCCTCAATGAGGAACGTGCCAGAGCCGCACATACCATCCACAAGGCCTTCTGTTTTCGGATCCCAATTCAACAGCATCAGGATGCCGGCAGCCAGGTTCTCGCGCACAGGGGCTTCCGTTGGGACCCGACGATAGCCACGGTTGCTCAAGGGATTGCCACACAGATCGAGCATGAGCTGAACCTTGTAGAGGCCCTCTTGCGCATCATCGATTCGCAAAAGGTACGAGAGGTCGGGATGCTCTTTCTCAACACTCGGGCGGCGATTTTGATTGTGGTTAAACCAGTCCACGATGGCGTCTTTTGCCTTGAGATTGGTGAACTGTGAGTTAGTGAAGAACTCGCGTTCCTGCGGAAGCTTGCCGTAGATGGTGGTCAGCCGGAAGGTCTGGTGCACGGCCATCAGGGTCTTCCATTCGATGTCGGCGAGCTCCTGGTACATAGACTTTTCGTTATGGCACTCGAAGCTGTAGAGACATTTAAAGACCCGGCTGACCACTCGAGACGTGAGGATCACCTTAAGGGCGATGAGAGGGTTTTGTGCGCTGAATGCCGCTCCGCCTCTGACATGCGTGACATTCTCAGCTCCTGCCTCGCGGAGCTCTTTCTCAAGGACGTCCTCAAGACCAGTGGGGCAGGAGGCGAAGTAGTCAAAACTATGCTTTTCCAAGGAGAAGGGCCTTTGTTTACCTTCGATGGGAGTTAGACATCCTTGAAGGTAGGGTGATTTGATGTTAATTTGTGCGGCATATCTATCAGACCTCGTCTTCGAGGGAAAGGACTGTTTATGAAAGCCACATTCTCAGAGGCCACTTACGGCAGCTCAACTCGCATCAAGTACAAGGTAAAAGACATCGGTCTCGCTGACTGGGGTCGCAAAGAGATGAAGCTCGCGGAAGCCGAAATGCCAGGCCTTATGGCGCTTCGTGAAGAGTACGCCAAGACTAAGCCCTTGAAAGGCGCTCGCATCGCGGGCTGCCTCCACATGACCATCCAAACGGCCGTGTTGATCGAAACCTTGACTGAGCTGGGTGCGGAAGTGACCTGGTCTTCATGCAACATCTTCTCAACTCAAGACCACGCCGCTGCGGCCATCGCAGCTTCGGGTGTGCCGGTCTACGCTTGGAAAGGCATGAACGAAGAAGAGTTCAACTGGTGCATCGACCAGACGATCTTCTTTGGCGCTGACAAGAAGCCCTTGAACATGATCCTCGATGATGGCGGTGACTTGACCGAGATGGTCATGAGCAAATACCCAGAGCTCTACAAGGGCATCAAAGGCATCTCAGAAGAGACCACTACAGGTGTTCACCGCTTGTACGAACTCGCGAAAGCTGGCAAATTGCCGGTTCCTTGCATCAACGTAAACGACTCTGTGACTAAATCAAAATTCGACAACAAGTACGGCTGCCGTGAATCATGCGTGGATGCTATCCGTCGCGCCACTGACGTGATGATCGCTGGTAAAGTTGCGGTTGTTGCTGGTTTCGGTGACGTCGGCAAAGGCTCTGCGGATTCTCTTCGCGGTGCTGGTGCTCGTGTAATCGTCACAGAAATCGATCCTATCTGCGCGCTTCAAGCGGCAATGGAAGGTTTCGAAGTTAAGCGCATGGACGACGCGATCAAAGAAGCGGACATCGTCGTAACGACGACTGGCTGCAAAGACATCATCGTTGATCGCCACTTCCGTAACTTGAAAGACAAAGCGATCGTTTGTAACATTGGCCACTTCGACATCGAAATCGACATGTCGTGGTTGAACAAAAACTACGGCCACACCAAAGACGTCATCAAGCCTCAGGTTGATAAGTACACCATCGACGGGAAAGACTTGATCATTCTCGCGGAAGGCCGTCTTGTGAACTTGGGCTGCGCTACTGGTCACCCAAGCTTCGTAATGTCTGCCTCATTCACGAACCAAGTTCTTGCTCAGCTCGAACTCTGGAACAACGCCGACAAGTACGAGAAGCAAGTTTACATGCTTCCGAAGTTGCTCGATGAGAAGGTCGCGCGCCTACACTTGAAGAAGATCGGTGTTGAGCTCGATACTCTTAGCAAGCCACAAGCGGACTACCTCAGCATCTCTGCTGAAGGCCCGTTCAAGCCCGAGTACTACCGCTACTAGAATGAAGATTTTCATCGCTTGTGATCATGCCGCCTTTGCTGCCAAGGAAGCTCTCAAGGCTTCCTTGGCCAGCGGCCATGAGCTGAGCGATCTCGGCACCCATTCGGCCGACTCCGTCCACTATCCAGAATACGCCGCGAAATTGGCCCTTGAGGTCCTGAAGCATCCGGGCAGCCGGGGCATCCTTTTGTGCGGCTCTGGCATCGGCGTCTCGATCGCCGCGAATCGCTTCAAAGGTATCCGTGCGGCCCTCTGCCATGATGTGGATGATGCAGAGATGTGTCGTCGTCACAACGACGCGAACGTCATCTGCCTCGCTGGCCGCAAAACGCCTGCTGCTCTCATGGCAGAAATGTGTCAGAAATTTCTCTCTACAGCATTTGAAGGCGGACGCCATCAAACACGTGTAGAGATGATGGAAAAACTCTAGGGCGTCACGGGCGCTGGTTCTACTGCCGCTGGTGCGGGAACCTCTTGCATCGCTTTCTCCATATCAAATCGAGACCACGCTGAACTTCTGTAACGGTTGGAGATGATGTCGAAGATCCCTTTCGAGGTGTCTTTGGTGATGTCCGCTGAAGCCATCGCCTGCTCGGCATAGGTTTCAATCTGCACGGCATCCCGTTTCGCGTCTTTGGCGAGAGGATTCTTAAACGCAGCATCGGAGTCTCTGCTGCGTCGGCCGCCCGAAGCGCTGCCGCCGTAGTTGTAGCCCGTCGCAGAGCGACGAGTTGAGGTCGCGGCGAGCTGGGTATCCGCGAAGCCGCCGCCCGAAACGCTCGCGGGCAATGCGGCATCGGCCTTAGATGCTGTGAGTGCCGCGAGGCGAGCCGGCATGCCGAGCTTGTTGATCTCGCGAGCGAGCTCCGTACTCTTTTTATCTAGAGAGACACTCGGAATATCTCCCAAATCCGCCGTATCGAGGAGTCTCTTCGACTTCGCGTTCAACGAGGCCCCCAGAGCATTCACGTTCGCTTCGTTAAACGCACCGTTGGTTTCATTGAGCAAACGAAGGGGGTCAGCGATATCAAGCCCGCCGAAGCCGATGCTGCCCATGGAAGAGGCGAAGGTACCATTCAAGCAGGTGTTGTTCTTCTTGCAGGTACAACTTGCGTCTAAGCTCGCTTGGCCATTTTTGATCTGTGCACAGGGAGCAGGCGTGCTGTTGGGGCCACCTCTGTTCGCTAACTCCGGTACCACGCAGACCTTTGAAAAGTTGGCGAAGTCGCTCGCTTGGGACGTCGGTTCGGAGCAGAAGCAGTTGGTTTGCGTGTGCGGGTTACAGTCACCCGCGCCTGGCATCTTGTTCGCGATCTCGCGGATGCCCTTGGCATACCCCTTGTGGTTCCCAGCTTTCTTGAAGAAGATTACGCTCATCAAACCAGCCGCGCCGATCTTGAGACCCATCTTCCAGTCCATTACCGCACCCTTCGCGACGTAGGCGACGTAGCAAGCCGCTGTCGCGGCGTAGATTCCGCCTTGGATGGTAGCCGTCTTCGCTCGGGTGTCGTGGGTGCGGGCCACGGCGTACATGGATTCTTTCTGTGCATCAGCAGGATTTTGCGTGACCGCCTGCTGGGCCGCTCGTTGGGCCATCATCTGCATGCCAGACGCGATCACCTCGCCGGCCGTGGGGATGTAGATACAGAAATCATTTTTCTTATTCGCATCGGCATCCGCGGCTGGTTGGTTAGCCGCTGGTGCGCCTTCTGCTGGTGGTGCAGCTTCGGGAGCCTTCATCTCAATCTTTGAACCACCAGTGGCCGCGGCGACCGTGCCCATCACGGCGTAGAGCTTCGGAAGAATCTCTTCGATCATGCCGCCCATGGCTCCTTTGAGCACTTGGCCTGGCTTACCACTCTCATCCGCACAGCCCATAATAGTGTCGTATTTTTTGCCGAGCTTCTTACACTCTTCTTCGAGAATCTTTTGCGTGCGGCCGGTGTGAACATAGTTGTTCGCTTCGAGCTGCTCTTTGTCTGTGAGTAGTTTGGTCGTGGAGTTGTCGAAGGTCTCATTGAGCGTTTGTGCAAACGCCTGACCTCCCACGAGTTGGAAACTAAGAGCTAAAACCCATAAATGCTTCATAAGGCAAATCCTTGATATTCTTATCGTAAGTTTACCATGGGCCTGCCCATTGGCCGGCCAGGCAAAGAACTTCATGCTGCGCAAAGTCAATAAAAACCATGGATTGCCTCACTCTGGGCTTCACCCGGTCGGGCGTCTAAGTGCAAAGAATAATTATCATTTGACGCTAAACTTAGGGGAAAGATAGGGTAGGGGCATGATGGAAAAGAAATCCCCCGTTCAACATACGCACGACAATGATCTCACCCATTCGATGGTTCACTACCTGTTAGCGATCCATAAATTGAAAGAGACCAAGGGATACGCACGGGTGACAGACATCGCTAATGAAATGGGTCTCACAAAAGGTTCGGTCTCAACCGCTCTCAGCAATCTTCGCAAACGCGAACTCGTGCTGGAAGATGAATCGAAATTTTTGAGTCTCTCGCAAGCAGGCCACCACGCCGTTCACGACATTCTTTCGTCGCGCACGTTGATGTTCTACTTTTTTAAAGACATCGTCGGCGTGAGCGAAGAAACCGCCCACAAAGATTCCTGCTTGATGGAACACTTGATGAGCGAAGAGACCCGCAACATGTTCTTCGATTTCATGAAGGGCCTCGTCGCCGGCGAAGCAAAAAAACGTGAGTACACGACGTCGTTCGACTTCGCACAGTTCAATCACGCGGAAGACTTTGTCGACATCCAGAAGGGCGACAGCTACCTCAAGTGAATCGACGCAATTTCTCCATTCTCGCTTTCGGTTACTTCCTCATCCTTTTTAACTATCCACTGGTGCGTGCCAGTAGCACGACGTTCTTCGTAGAATCCTTCGGCGCGAAGGCGTCGCCGCAGGGATGGCTTGTCGCCGTGCTCATGCTCGTCGTCGCCGTGGCCTGCTCGAATCGTTTGCAGGCCAAGCTCGGCTTCCATCGCACGTTCGGCATCGTCAGTTGCGTCAGTGTGGCGATCTTCACCTTGAGCTACTGGGCCTACCAGCAAGGCTGGAAGCCGGGTGCCTTCATTATATTTTCCTGGAAAGAAGTCTACATCGTTCTGCAGATCCATCTCTTCCTCGCGTATGCCAACTCGTGGCTCAAGCGTGAAGACTTCTTGCGCTGGATTGGTCCGCTGGGTGCCATGGGAAGTCTCGGTGGTGTCCTCGGTGGATTGCTCACCTCATGGTTTGCTCGTCAGTGGGGAACGGGTGCGACGCTCTTGCTAGGGCAGGTGTTCGTGTTTCTGCCGGCCATCATGGCGCTGGGGCTTGATGCGATTGCCGGGAGCGAGGCATCGGTGCGCAAAGAGGACTCGCCGCTGCGCTCGCTCAACACTGTGGCCCTTCGTCGTTACGTTGCCACGGTCGCGGCGATCGTCGCCCTCACGCAAATTGTGATCAACATCGCGGACTTTCAATTTAGTCTTGTCTTCGAAGCGGCGATTCAAGACGCCAGCGAACGCACGGCGTACTTAGGAAACCTCTACACCGCGACCAACGCTCTAACGCTCGTCTTGCAGCTCGCCGTGTTGCCGCTGCTCCTCAAGTTCGTGGGAGAGCGCGTCCTGCACTTTTTTATTCCCCTGTCCTACCTTCTTTGTCTGGCATTGGGGCTCAATGGTGGAGTGTTACTGGCCAGTGCGATGTTCTACGCGTACCTCAAAGCCAGTGATTACTCGCTCTTCAGCGCGGGCAAAGAGTTGCTCTACCATCCGCTCGCACCACTGCAAAAATACGGGGCAAAATACCTCACTGACATGTTTGTCTATCGCGCATCGAAGGCCGGCATCGCTGCGGTCTTGATTTATTTCCAGTCTCCCGGGATGCTTATAGGGACGATGATCACGGCCCTCGTTCTTTGGCTGGTGCTCGTCGTGTTCACGTTTTCTCAATACCGCCGACTTTTCACCTAAGAGGTTTTCTATGCAAGCACTTTTACGGCCCTCGTCATTGCGTCATGGGGCGATTCCTTTTGATCAGATTCAAATCGCTGACTTCTTGCCCGCGCTTGATCAAGCGCTCGCGCAAGCGCGCGCCGATCTAGAAAACTGGAAAAAACAGACGGGCACAAGTTTCAACGATGTGATCGTAAAGCTCGATGATCTCCGTGAAGCCGTGGGCCAGGTCTCTGGAATTTTCTACAACCTCCACTCCGCACACTGTTCTGAAGATCTCGAAAAGATCGCGCCCGACATGTCGTCGCGCCTCACCACTTTCAGCAACGACGTAACCCTCGATCCGGTGGTCTTCGCTCGCGTGAAAGAGTGCTGGGAGAAGCGTGACTCACAAACGCTCACCACAGAAGAGCGGACGATCTTAGAAAAAACTTACCGTGGCTTCGTTCGCAACGGTGCGAACCTCGCTGCTCAGGCGAAGACGCGCTTGCGCGAGATCGACGAGACACTTTCCAAGACAGGCCTCGCCTTCTCGCAGAATGTCTTGAAGGCGACCAACAGCTTCGAGAAGTACATCACCAACGAAGCAGACCTTGTTGGCCTGCCAGATTCGTTTAAAGAGGCTTCCGCAGAAGCCGCTGAGAAGAAAGGCAAGAAGGGGAGCTGGCTCATCACTCTCGATTACCCCATGCTCGTGCCGGTGCTGACGTACTCAAAGAACCGAGAACTGCGAAAAGAAATCTTCATGGCAAATTCTTCAAAATCTTTTGGAGGCGAGTTCGATAACCAAGCGAACGTCCTACTCATCACGAAGATGCGCCACGAGAGGGCGCAACTCTTGGGGTACCAGACCCACGCGCACTTCGTTCTCGAAGAGCGCATGGCCTCCGAGCCCGCTAAGGTAAACGCGTTCCTGGAGGATCTGCAAACCAAGGCCAAGCCCCAGGCACTGAAAGAAGTGGCCCGCTTAAATGCACTCGCCCTCGAGCTCGATGGAATCCAGCAAGTCGAACGCTGGGACAGTGCATACTACGCAGAGATCTTGAAGCAGAGAGAAATTGGCCTGGACGAAGAACTTCTCCGTCCGTACTTTCAACTCGAAAAAGTCGTCGACGGCGTCTTCGCCGTCACCAAGCGCCTCTACGGTCTCGAGTACAAAGAGGTCTTCGATCTTCCGAAGTACCACGAAGACGTGCGGATCTTCGAAGTCAGCGACCTCAAGAAGGGCTTCATCGGGTTGTTCTACATGGACTTCTTCCCGCGCGAAACGAAGCGCGGCGGTGCGTGGATGACGAACCTGGCCGACCAAGGCCTGATCCGCGGTGAGGTTCGCCGTCCGCACGTGGGCATCGTCTGTAACTTCACGAAGCCGACCAAAACCAAACCCTCGCTCTTGACCCTGAACGAAGTCACGACGCTCTACCACGAGTTCGGTCACGCACTCCACGGTCTCCTGTCGCAGTGCCGCTACACCTCGCTCTCGGGCACCAGCGTGTACTGGGACTTCGTGGAGCTCCCGTCGCAGATCATGGAAAACTGGGTGCAGGAAAAAGAGTGCCTCGATCTCTTCGCGGTTCACTATGAAAACGGTAGCAAGATTCCGGTGGAACTCGTGAAACAGATTAAAAAAGCCGGCAACTTCATGGAAGGCTCAGCCACTATGCGACAGCTCACCTTCGCGAAGCTCGACATGGCCTGGCACGCGGCCGATCCGAGTCTCGTGACGGATGTGGTGGCCTTCGAAACCAAGGCGACCTCATCAACGAACCTGCTTCCGTCTGTGCCGGGCACGAACGGCTCATGTTCCTTCTCGCACATCTTCGCCGGGGGCTACTCCGCCGGTTACTACAGCTACAAGTGGGCCGAGGTGCTGGACGCCGACGCTTTCGAGTTCTTTCAAGAGAAAGGGATCTTCGATCCGATCGCGGCGAGCCTCTTCCGCGAACACGTCTTGGAGAAGGGCGGCACGGAACATCCGATGGAACTCTACAAACGCTTCCGCGGCAAAGAGCCGTCGGTGGATGCGCTCCTCAAGCGAGCAGGTCTGACAAATTGAAAGTAAGAGACTTCGCTCACTATCAAGCGGCACTGGCGCGCATCGCCCGTGACCCGGTCATTTCCCAAGGGAAGCGGCGGGACGCCTTGCGTGCACTTAATCGTGAAGTCGCACTGGCGATGGATGCGCAGTTCGTGGGGTTCTGGGCCTACGACGAGAGTCGCAAGCTTGTGATGTCGGAAGCGAACTACGATCGTGCTCACAATGCCTGGACCGACGGCGCGAAGCTTGAAGAAGTGGCCGCGCCCGTGTACTTCGCCGCTCTCAAAGAAGAACGTCTTTTGGCCGTGGAAGACTGTTTCACAAGTCCGGTGACGGCCGAGTTCAAAGAGAGCTACTGCGTCCCTCACAACATCCGCTCTCTGGTGGACGTGCCCATCCTCTTCGACGGCGAGATCATCGGCATCATCTGCTGCGAGATCGTTGGCGAGTCGCGGGCCTGGACCAATGAAGACAAATTTTTCGCTCTCATCGCCGCCGACTTCCTGGGGCGCATCCTCGAATCCGATCAGCGCCGGCAACTGGCGAAGTTGCTCGAGCAAGAAAACCTGCGCATGAGTGAGACCCAGCTCAAGGCGCTGCTCACGGCACTGCCGCTTTCCATGGCCATGATCGATCGCGAATCGCGCTACATGGCCATGTCCGATGCGTGGCTGCAGCAATACACCTTCACGGTACCAAACCCGTTCGGGGTGGCCGTCTGGGACGCGCACGAACACTACCAAGACACCTGGAAAGACCGGATCATGAGATGCCAGGCCGGCGAGCGGATGGGTCTCGACGAAGAGTACATCGAAATCTCCCCGGGGAACCACGTGTGGATCTCCTGGCAAGTCGTGCCCTGGCACAACCTACAAGGTGACATCGGTGGGGTCGTGATTGCTTGCGAAGACATCACGTATCGCAAAGAGAGCGAAGCCAAGCTCAACCAGACCGCCAAGCTCACCGCCTTGGGCGAGATGGCCGGAGGCATCGCTCACGAGATCAATAATCCTCTGAGCATCATGAAGGGTTTCATCGATCTCATGCAGAAGAGCGTGTCGCGCGGCCAGGTTGATCTGGTGATGTTTGGCCAGTACCTCGAGAAATCCTCCAACACCATCCAGCGCATCTCGCGCATCGTGCAAGCGATGAAGCGCGTCTCGCGGGATTCGTCGCAAGACCAGAAGGTCAGTCACGGCGTCAATTCCTTGATCGACGAAGTGCTCGACGTTGTGAAAGAAAAGTTCCGGGTCAACGGCGTGCGCCTCGACGTCGATCGCCTCGGCATTGAAGTGAAGATCGACTGCCGTCCGGTGGAGATCTCGCAAGTGCTCCTGAATCTTCTGACGAACGCCTTCCATGCTGTGGAAAAAACACCGGGGGGCTGGGTCCGTCTCTCGGCCAGCATTGGGCCCGGTCGTACGCGCTTGACGGTCAAGGACTCAGGGCCTGGGATTCCGAAAGAGCTTCGAGAAAAAATTTTCCAACCCTTCTTCACCACCAAGGACATCGACAAGGGCACAGGCCTCGGGCTGAGTATTTCGCGGAAGATCCTTGAGAATCACGACGGGAAACTCTACCTAGATGAGACGATTAAAGAGACGGCGTTCGTCGCCGAGCTGCCGCTACCCTGAGCAAGGAAAGTAGCTAAACTTCGCTCTAAAGTCCCACGCACTCCACTCAATCTTTTCTTCCACACGGTCCTGCTCTCGCTGCGAGAGATGCGGGAAAAAATCGAGCCCCGTGCGCTCTTCGATCATGCGCACCGGTACCGCGTAAGTTTGCAAGTCATTAGCGGAGGGATCCTGAGTCATAAGAAAGGCGATGGCAGAGCGCTGGCCCCGTTTCGAGCGCAGCAGGACTTTAAAATGTTCGTCGGGCACGGAGATGCCCGTGGCGCCGATGCGCGGAAGATTATCTCGGAGAACGGGCCCCGAAACCACAATCGTCTCGTCGCCGTCTTTCGCCCAGGCGCGTGTGAGATTTTCTAGGATGGCCCAACGTCCGCGATTCATCTTGGGGGACTGGGGCGTGATGTTGCTCATGAAGAACGACTCGTCCATCGCCTGCTTCGACCACTTCATATCACCGGCAGGCGCGATGTGGCCTCGGTCGTAACCCGACGAGCGATAGTCGGTGGGGAGGGCGGAGCCGGAGCGGATGCGGGGATCTTCGCGAAAGTTGTCACGGCGATCGACGCAGTCTCGCAGATGTTCTTTCCGAAGAGCGTAGGCGACCCACTGGGGTTGTTCGTGCTCTTCGATGTAGCCGATGGTGATGGCAGAGTGCTGAATGATGTCTGATGGATTTTCTTCTTGCGGGATCCACACTTGCGCATGGGCGAGTGTGGTCATCATGAGGAGACCGATCCATGGACCTTTCATAGAAACCTTCCTTGGTTTCTTTTATGGTCGCCTTAAGGGCCAGTTTAGTCTAGCTCTTGAGGCGCGCGAGCTCAGTACTGGACTTTGATCTTTCCGAACGGACCGAAGGCGCTCGCCTTGACCTCGCCCGTTTTGCTCAGATACTCGCGGAAGACGTCTGCATCCATGAAGCCGTAGCTTTGAATCCCGAAGCCCGAAAGATCGGGCCATTTGTCGCCGCCCTTCGCGACGAAACTCGGGAGGGCCACCGTGTAGCTGCGTTTTGCATCGATGGGTTTGTTAGCAATCACTAACTTCTTAAAGCGCTTCGTCTTGGCGTTGTAGTCCGCTTGGATTCCCGTGGTTTGCGGGAAGCTACCGCTGCCCGGAGCGATCGCCAGGAGGCTCGCCAAGTAAGTCTGGAGGTCCTTGCCACTCAGCTTCACCGTGACGATGTCGTTACCAAATGGCAGCACCATCAAGATGTGCTCGTAGGCGATGTCGCCGGCGGGAATGTTGTCGCGCACGCCACCGGAGTTCGCAAGGCCCACGTCCGCGTTGAACTTCGCGCGGTAGGCTTCCGCCACGAGGTTACCGAGGTTCGTTTCTTGGTTGCGAACGACGTTGCGCTCACCGACGAGTTTCTCTTCCGTTTTTCCGACTTTCACGAGTAAGGTCTTATCGCCCATCTCTTTGTAGGGCTTCAGGAAACCGTACATCGCTTGGTCTTCGACGATCTTCACCTGCTGGTCTTTGTGGTTCACCGGAATGAGCTGGTACTCTTTCAACGCAACGACGCCATTCTGGACTGTCAGGTCCACGCGACCCACGTACCTGCCCCACTCGTGGGCCTGCACGATGATGGTGCCGTTCTGCACGTCGGCCTTGAAGAGCGGCTGCTGCGTGTGCCCGCCGATGATCAGGTCGATGCCAGGAACTTGGCGCGCTAGCGTCACGTCGCCGGGAGCATCGAGGCCATGGCGCTCGTTCGGATAGTGGCCCATGTGCGTGAGCGCGATCACGACCTGCGCTTTCTTGCGCAACTCGGGAACGAGCAGAGCCGCTTCGGCGATTGGATCACGGAATTCAGTGTTGGTGTGACCTTCCATCTTCGATTTGAAAGGCGTGTCTTTGGTGGTGAGGCCCAGGATCGCGACCTTGAGTCCGCCCATATCTTTGATGATGTAGGGACGGAAGAGGCGCTTGTTGTCTTTGTAGATGTTCGCCGACAAGAACGGGAAGTTCACCCAGCTCTCTTGCTTGCGAATGGTGGCGAGATCGTTGTCGAATTCGTGGTTCCCCACCGCCATGGCATCGTAGTCCAAGCGATTCATGCCCTTGAAGTCCGGTTCAGCATCGAGCATGTCCGATTGAGGAACCCCCGTGTTCACGTCCCCGGCATCGAGGAGCAGGACTTCCGAATCTTGCGCCGAGAGTTCTTTGCGCAATCTTGCGATGAGGGTCGCGCGGGCCGCGAGGCCCCACTCGCCGTCGTTGTTGGCCCAGAAGCGCCCGTGGTGGTCATTGGTATGGAGTAAGGTGAGATTGTAGGTCTTATTCGGTTGGTAGACGGGAGCTGCGCAACCCGCGAGCAGCACCAAAAGTAGCAGAAAGGAACGCATCATAAGACCTCCATGAATCTGTGTGAGCAAGTTGATATCGCGGAGATTGAGGCTTCGGCCATTGCTTTTAAAGACCCTGTTTGGTATATCAAACGTCATGACTCTCGCAGATGTTACCCCCGTTCGTTCCTACCGGATTTTGCATCTGGATGTGAGTGATGAATCTGTCATGGCGACACGTCTGCGCCAGTTGGGTTTTGTTCCCGGCATGCACTTCGTGTGCGAAGCCGTTGCCCCCCTCATTAAAAATCCTTATCTGATTCGGATCCGCGGCATCAACGTCGCCCTTTCGCGTCATGAAGCCTTGTTGATCCGCATCGAAGAGATGGGCGTATGAACGTCGGTCTCGTAGGCATGCCCAACGTGGGGAAAACCGCACTTTTTAATGCTCTCACCGGTAGTTTCCAAAAAGTCGCGAACTTTCCCGGTGTCACGGTTGAGAAAAAAATGGCGCGCATGCCGCTGCCGGAAGGCAAGCACTGTCAGCTCGTCGATTTGCCCGGTCTCTATTCTCTCGACGTCGCGACCTTGGATGAAAAAGTCGCGCGCGACTGGCTCACCGGTAAGACTGCCACTTCGGGCCCCTTGATCATGGTGCTCGACGCCACTCACTTACAGAAATCTCTCTACCTGCTCTTGCAGATGCTCGAACTGGGCCATCGTCCAGTGATCGCCCTGACGCAAATGGATCAGTCGCACAAGCGTGGACAGGAGATCGATCTCGCACGCTTCGAGACCCTCACCGAGTGCCGCGTGCTGCCGGTTTCGGCGATCACGGGCGACGGCATGCCGGCCCTGCGAGAGGCCGTGCTGCAAGAGCTCGCCAAAACGCAACTCACCGTCGAGCTGCCGCAAGACTTTCAGCGCAAGATCAAGGCGCCCGACTACGTCTCCACCAAGTTCCGCACCATCGACGAGTGGTTGCACGAGATCGTCAAAAAGCCACTGCGGCCCGACACGCTCACACAGCACTTAGATCGCTGGGCGCTCCATCCTGTCGGCGGCTTCGTGGTCCTCTTCGCGCTGTTGTTCTTCATGTTCCAGGCACTGTTCAGTTGGGCCGGCCCCGCGCAGGACTTGATCGAGACCGCCATGGGAGCACTCGGCAGTTGGGTAGGCTCTCTCATCACGCAGCCGATGCTTCAGAGCTTGATCGTCGATGGCATCATCGGCGGGGTTGGGGGCGTGGTCGTGTTCCTGCCGCAGATTCTTTTGATGTTCCTCTTCATTCAATTTCTTGAAGACGTCGGCTACCTCGGCCGCGCAGCTTTTTTGATGGACGGTTTCATGCGCAAGCTCGGGCTTCCGGGCAAAGCGATGGTGCCGCTGTTGTCGAGCCATGCCTGCGCGATTCCCGGCGTGCTTGCGACTCGTATTCTCGAAGACCGACGTGAACGCCTCGTGGCGATGCTGGTGATTCCGCTCACCACTTGTTCTGCACGCTTGCCCGTGTTCACACTTCTCGTCGCTGCCCTCATTCCTGCGACATCGAAAGTGGGACCGTTCTCCATGCAAGGTGTGGCGATGATGGCGCTCTACGTGTTCCCGATGCTGAGTGCGATCATCGTGGCGGCGGTGTTACGCAAGGTCATGCCCCACGATGCGCCGTCGATGTTGCTCATGGAGCTGCCGCCCTATCGCTGGCCCAAGCCTCGCCATCTCGCTCGGACTCTCATGAACAAGGCGAACCTGTTCGTCAGCAAGGCCGGGAAGGTCATCCTCGCGCTCTCGCTCGTCATCTGGGTCCTGGTCTCGTTTCCGCGCCACGACGACGGCTCGGCCGTGAACATCGAGCAATCCTACGCTGCGGTCATCGGCCGTGCGTTCACGCCCATCTTCGCACCGCTGGGTTTTGATTGGCGCATCAACACGGCCCTCATTCCGGCGTTCGGTGCGCGCGAGGTTCTGGTCGCCGCCCTCGCCACCGTCTACGCCGTCGAAGGTGACGAAGAATCCCAGTCGGGCCAGCTCACAGAAATCCTTGGCCGCGAGTACTCGCTCGCCACGCTGGCGGCGTTGATCGTCTGGTTCATCTTCTCACCTCAGTGCATCTCCACCGTGGCGGTCCTTCGGCGCGAGTCGGGTGGGTGGGTCGTCCCGCTTGCCATGGTCGCGTACACCCTGGTTCTGGCCTGGGTCATGGCATTTCTTACATACCGGATCCTCATTTAACCGAGTTCTCTCGGGAATAATTACACACTCCTCTGGCCGTTGTTTTCAGACGGTGGCGCGCTCGCTACTTTGCCGGCAGTTCGCTACCTAACCCTCCAGGAGAGTTCATGAAAATTTTGATCACCTCACTACTCGCGGTCACCTGTGTTCAAGCTTTCGCTGGAGACAAAATCATCTACGGCGCCGACGATCGCCAGGACATCCGCGACGTCAGTGATGCGGCCCTGCTCGAGCTCGCCGCGTCGACGGCAGCTATGATCCCGAACTGGAAAGTGGGCTACTACACCGACAAAGTTGTGATTCCTGCCATCAACGACATCCTCAGCCTGGAGAGCTCCATGGGCGTTTGTGCCACCGAGCGCTTCGCTTCCCAGCCCGCCCTGGCGGACTGCTCTGGCTTCTTGGTCGGCGAGAAGACACTCATCACGGCCGGTCACTGCGTGAACGAAGCACAGGGCTGCGGCGACAACGTGTGGGTGTTCGACTACAAGCTCGACACTCCAGGAGTGGACACTCCGATGGTACGCAACAGCAACATCTACAAATGCGCGAAGGTCGTGAAGTCTGTTCTCGATCCGGTGACGAAGATGGACTACGCGGTGGTGGAACTCGATCGTGCCGTTCCTGATCGCAAGCCCCTTGCGTTCCGCAAAACCGGCACCGTCGAAGTCGACACTCCGTTGATTGTGATCGGTCATCCGTCAGGTCTTCCGACGAAGGTCGCTGGCGGCGCACGTGTGATGGACATCAATCCGGTGTTCTTCCGCGGCAACCTCGACACCTACGGCGGAAACTCTGGGTCCGCGGTCTTCAACGCGAGTACCCTCGAAGTCGAAGGCATCTTGGTTCGCGGTGCTCGTGACTACGTCGCCTCACCAGCGGGCTGCGCGGTATCGAACGTCATCGCCGATGCCCGCCCGACCGAAGCCGTCACTTTGATCACTAACGTAAAAGAAATCTCAGGACTCTAATATATGTTGCCTCTCATCTTATTGCTCGCCGCTGCACCGCTCTTCGCCCAAGATAAAGTCATCTACGGGGAAGACAACCGCCTGGACATCGTCGACGTGGAAAGTTCCGCGTGGATCGAAGTCGCGAACTCTACGGCAGTCATGATCGCGAAGACGGATATCCCGTCTGGTGGCAAGGGCAGAAGAAAGACGGGCATCACCATTTCAGGACCAACGCTCGCGAGCCGAGGCATCTGCCCGAGCGAGCGCTTCGCGAACCAGCCCACGGTGGGCAACTGCTCGGGCTTCTTGATCGATGAGAAGACCATCGTGACCGCCGGTCACTGCATGACCACGCCGGAAGACTGCTCGGACTTTAAGTGGGCCTTCGACTACAAAGTCGAAGTCGCGGGTGTTGATTCAGTGACGTTACAGAAAAATAACATCTACAGTTGTAAAAAAATTCTTAAGCAGGTGCTCGATCGTGCCACTCAAAACGACTTCGCCGTGATCGAACTCGACCGTCCCGTGACGGACCGTGTGCCGCTGAAGCTTCGTGAAGCCGGCAAAGTTGAAGTCGGCACACCGCTCGTCGTGATCGGCTACCCATCGGGTCTCCCGGTGAAGGTCGCAGGCGGAGCGAAGGTGCGGGCCGTGAGAGAAGAATTCTTCGTGGCGAACCTCGACACCTACGGCGGCAACTCGGGGTCGGCGGTCCTGAACGCGACGACGATGGAGGTCGAAGGAATCCTGGTCCGCGGTGACACCGACTACGTGTCGAGCCCAGAGGGCTGCCGTGTCTCTAAAGTCCAAGGGGACGACGAAGGCCGCGGAGAGGATGCGACCTTCATCACTAACATCAAAGCGAGTCTCGTTCGCTGATCAGCACTTGAAGGGGGTGGCCGTGAGTTCCTGCGGCTTACACTCTTTGCTCGCGTGCTGAAGCATCATCGTGTTTCCGCCGAGCTTGCTCACTTCTTCGCTTAATCCCTTGAGACAGTCTTCGCAGCTTTTTTCTTCTTTGCAGGTGATCGGCGCAAAAGTCGGGATGCCTTCGCAGCCTTTGATACCTTCCGGACTGGTCACGACCTTGATGCCTGGGGCGACGGCGCAGGCCGAGAGTGTGAAGAGTAGAGAGACGAGAAGTGTTTTCATTTAAGCTGTACCTTTTGCCAATCTTTCACCTGCCACACAGTGCGAACGTCAGCGATTTTTTCATTATGAGTATTGAAGATTTCGGTGTTGTGCTCGAACAGCACTTTGTCTTCTGTCGTGAGCTGCGTCTTGAGCTGCTCGGCGCGCTCGGGCGTCATCTTGGCGACACCGCGAAGTCCGGTGCGACCTTGCAGGTGGTACTTCACGCTGAGCTCAGCAAGGATCAAGCGATAGCGGCTCATGCCGAGTTGCTTGACGAGCGTCATGCCCGCGCAGAACTCACCCAGAGTTGCGATCGAGCAGGCGTGCATACCGCCCAAGTGGTTGTGGTTCAATTTAAAGTTCGGCAGCGAGATCTGCACCTCATCCACCGCGAGCTTCGTGAACTTAAATCCGTGGGGCGCATTGAAAGGAATCGCGAGCCGCATGAGATTGTCGAGGGCCAGGCGCGACCAGCGATCGTCTTTCGCGAGAAGTTTTTCAACAAGAGCTGAACCCTTCATACCTGCTCCCAGCGGGCCTTGAGTTCGGCCTGCGCTTTGTCGTAGCCGCTCATGAAGTGCTGCACGACTTCGGCGACGCTCGATTGCTTCTTCGTGAATTCGATGGACGTGCCGGCACACCACACACTCTTGTAGGACGCGGAGAACGCGGCCTTCTCAAGGAGCTTCATGCCTTTCCAGAACGTCACCATCTTGGCGTATTTTTTCATCTGCTTGTTCTTGTTCAAAAAACTCTCGACGATGTTCTGTTCCGTGCCGATTTTTTTCAGGTACGGCGTGTTGATCACCGTGCAGCGACTGCCCGAAAGTTTTGTGGTGACGACAATGTCCCGGGCTCCGTAGTCCACGCAGGCCTGCTTGTAGCCATCGCTGATGTTGGATTCCTTGGTGGCAATGAAAGGCGAGCCGATGGAGACCGCATCCGCACCGAGCGCCATCATGGCCATGAGGCCATGGCCATCACCCACGCCACCGGCCGCAATCACGGGAATTTTACTTTGCGCCTTAAGCATCGGCACAAGAATGGTGGCGGGAATATTTCCTAAGTGGCCACCGGCACCTGAGTTCACCGCGATGTGAGCATCGGCACCGAGACCTTCGACTTTCTTGGCGTATTCGCCATCGGTGACATCACAAAAAACTTTGCAGCCCTGCTTGTGCGATTCGCGGATCACTTCTTCAGGAGAACCAAGCGAAGTGATAAAATAGTTCACGCCGAGATCGAGGCATTTATAGAGTTGCTTTTTAAACAACGGATTGGATTGATTCACGATCAGATTGATCCCAATCGGTGCCTTGGTGTTCGCCTGAATAAATTTCAAGCCTTTTTCGAGGTCGTCGATGGTGCGCCAGTTCAGCGCCGGTATGCAGCCGGTGATGCCCGCTTCGCCGGCGGCCACCACCATCTCTGGAGTGGTCACGAGGAACATGGGCGCCATGATGATGGGGTGTCGGATGCCGAGCATGGTCGTAATGGAGGTTTTCATGGATCTATTGTACTCATAATGGCTCCATGCTGCGCATGGTTACTGAGAGGTTCTCTGACTTTGCCTGACTTAAAACCACGGTTGCTTGGCATCACGTTTCAGAAATGGGGTAATGGCTAGGAATACTTTCAAAGGATGGAAAGATGAAAATGACTTTGCTCGCTACTTCTCTGCTTTTGGCTTCCGTGGCCTTCGCCGCACCAAAAGCTCAATGGGTCACGGTTGACTCGAACATTCTCGGCAAGCTTGCTCCCATGCAAAAAGCATTGATGGTTGAAAAAGAAGCGGGCGGTGTCTCTTTGGTGCAATTGACCGAAGCAGAACTCGAAAAACTTTCTCACGCTATTCACCACGAGTTGCACCGTTGCGGCGGTTACATCGCTCACGAGACTGAAGCGGAAGCGCTCCTCGCGCTCGAGCCCCGCGGTGACATGCACTACGGAATGAAAGGCATCTTCGCTGACTACGCCATCGACCAAGAAGAACTCGTCGTTCCGATGGTCGCGGAAGTCAAAGCAGCGAACATCGAAGCCACCATTCGTGCTCTCTCAGCTTTCCACAACCGCTACTACAAAGCGCAGACAGGAACGGACTCACAAAACTTCCTCTTGGACACCTGGTCGAAGCTCGCTGCTGGCCGCAGCGATGTAAAAGTCGAACTCGTGAAGCACGCCAACTGGCCCCAGCCGTCAGTCGTCATGACCATCGAAGGTTCTGACTCCCCAGAAGAAATCCTGGTCATCGGTGGCCACGCCGACTCCATCGCGGGAGGCTGGTTCGGTAACGACAAGTCTCGTGCTCCGGGTGCTGACGATAACGCATCAGGCATGGCGACCATCACAGAAACCATCCGCATTGCCATGGAAGCCGGTTTTAAGCCCAAGCGCACAGTCCAGTTCATGGGCTACGCTGCTGAAGAAGTCGGGCTCTTGGGTTCAAAAGACATCGCCAACGGTTACAAGACTCGTTCGACGAACGTAGTCGGAGTCGTTCAGTTCGATATGACTTTGCGCAAAGGCACCGTAGATAAAGACATCGTCATGATGACGGACTTCACTAACGCAGCTCAGAACGAATTCCTCGGTCGCTTGATCGACGAGTACGTGAAAGTTCCTTGGGGCTACTCGAAGTGCGGTTACGGCTGTTCGGACCACGCTTCTTGGACAAATGCTGGTTTCCCGGCTTCTATGCCGTTCGAATCGACCATGGGTGACATCAATAAGGCCATCCATACTGACAAGGACACCATTGAGAGCGCTGGCGGGAACGCAAACCACGCAGCAAAATTCGCTAAACTCGCCGTTGCATACATGGTAGAGTTAGCGAATTAATGAACGAAACGACAACGACTCTACTCGCAGATCCCCGGCCCTTCTTCGGGGATCTGCTCCAAAACCTCGATTCCGCTCGAAAAGCCTACGCCACGACTAGTCTGGCCGGTGACGACCACGAGATCCGCTCTGTTGAAGACGCGGCCGTGGTGCTGGGCACGCTTGAGGTTGTGTACACCGAGATGGCGAAACTCCTCGCTGTGGCGCCCACCCTCGACTCCCTCTTTGAAAAATACTTCGGTCCGCTGCGCGAGTTGAATAACCGCGAAGCCATGACCGAGATTGCCTTGCTCGATGAGTACCTCTTCCCGCGCACTGAACAGTGGCCTTTGATGGTGAACACGGGCTTCAGCGCCGAGTTGGCGATTTCCTACCGGGAAGGCTTCCAAGACTGGGCGCGCGAGCGCCTCGAGGCCCACGCCGCGACCCAAGAATCAGTGAAGCAACGCTTCGATCTCAAGATGAGCATCGGCGATCTTAAATGTCAGTGTACCCAGTGCCTGGCCGACTACCGCACGAAGCTGCGCGAAGAAGTCATGTCCTCGCAAGAGAAGATGATCGACGAGGCCGAAGAGCGCCTCTTCGACATGGTTCTCACCCGCTCGATCACGGACGTTTCTAACTATGTTTTTAATCTGCGCAAGAACATGGAGCGGGGGATTAACAACGTCCGCTCGAAGTTCAAGCGGAGCTCATTAAATAAGATTGAAAGTGAAGTGAAGGCGATCTTCCGAGCGAAGTTCGCCGGCACATCTCCGCTCGGAAAAGTTTACCGCGAAAAACTCATGGTGTTCTTCAACACCTGCCTTGTGGAGCAGGGCCTCAAGCCCGAGATGATCAACCAAGGCGAGTACGAGCGCTTCTTCCTCCAGCAAGAAACCGGCATCTGGAAGCCCGAAGGTTTCCTCAAAAAAGAATTCGAGAAGTTCACCCGTTCGGTGATGCTGCTCAAGCGCAAAGACATCTCGAGCACGATTCTTCGTGATTACCTCGGGCAGTTCTGGGTTCACGCGGAAGCTCGTAAAATCAATCGTAAGATCATTTACCACATGGGCCCGACCAACTCCGGGAAGACCTACCACGCCATCGAAGCCTTGGTGAAGGCCAAGAACGGCTGCTACCTCGCGCCGTTGCGGCTCTTGGCCGCTGAGCTCTTCGATACCATGAACCAGAAGGGCGCGACGACCACGCTGCTGACCGGCGAAGAGATCATCGAGATTCCGGGTTCGACTCACTTTTCATCGACCATCGAAATGGCCCGTCTCAACGAGCGCTTTGAGTGCGCCGTCATCGACGAGATTCAGATGCTCGCGGATTCGCAACGCGGCTGGGCGTGGACTCGTGCTCTAGTGAACCTGCAAGCTGACGAAGTTCACTTGTGCGGTGACCGCTCGGTGCTCGAGTTGGTGAAGCAGATCCTCAAGCTCACCGGCGACACGCTGGAAGTTAAAGAATACCAACGCATGACCGAACTCAAGGTCATGGACGACACCCTCACGCTCGCGGACCTTGAGCGCGGTGACGCCTTGATCGTTTTCAGCCGCCGAAACGCCCTGAAGTTCAAAGCAGATCTCGAGAACCTCGACTTCAAGGTCTCGATTGTTTACGGCCGCCTCTCTCCGGAAGTTCGTCGCGAGCAGGCCCGCAAGTTCGACTTCGGTGAAACGGACATCATCGTTTCCACAGACGCCATCGCCATGGGGATGAACCTTCCCGTTCAGCGGATCGTGTTCTCGGCGCTCTCGAAGTTCATCGATAACAAAGAAATTCCGCTCACCATGAGTGAGATCAAGCAGATCGCTGGCCGAGCCGGTCGATTTAACCGTTTCCCGATTGGCTATACGACGACGCTCAATCGAGTTGATTTCGGCCTGGACCGTTTACAAGAAGCTCTCGAGCACACGCTCGAGCAAAGCACCAAAGCGATGGTGGGCCCGGACTTAGAAATTTTCAAGAGTGTGAACAGCGCTCTGGAGATGAATAGTTTGCAGGTCCTCTCGCTTTCTGAGTTCTTGCGCCTCTTCAACACCATGTCGTTTGAGCGTCCGTTCTTCTGTACGGATCTTAAAGAGATGATCGAGATCACCGAGATGGTGGAGCAGGCCGACGAAGACAACAATCTTTCGTCGACGGAGATCTTCGGCTTCGCTTGCGCGCCGGTCAACCTGGGCCTCGTCGAGCACGTGCAGTACTTCGTCTACATGCTCAAGCACTACGTCGACAATGCGCTGATCTACAACGAGTCCATCGACCCCAACTCTGATGACATCGATTACCTCGAAACGTCGATCAAGTGCGTGGAGCTCTACCAATGGCTCGCGCGCCACTTCGACGGTAAGAACTTCGAATTCGAAGAGGCGCAGTTACTCGAGAACAAGGCCCGAGCCGTCGAACGATTGAATGGACTTCTCTCTGAGAAAACCACAAAAACGTGTTCTTCGTGCGGCTGCAAGCTCTCCATGAGCTCGCGCTTTGCGATCTGCGATAACTGCTTCATGGCCCGCAAGAACGCTCGCCGCGGCGGTGGAGGCGGAGATCGTGACCGTGGACCGCGCGAAGGCGCCCCTCGTGAAGAGCGCGGTGGACGCGGCGGTCGTGATGACCGCAACCGTGGTGGTGGCGGCGGCCGAGGCGGTCGGGATGATCGCAACAACCGTCGTGGACCTCCGCGCCCTGACCAACGAAATGATCAGCGCCCTGAGCAGCGCACGGAAAAACGTCCGGATAATCGTCAAGGCGAGCAGCCTCGTCGTGATAATAAGCCGACCCCACCGGCGGCTCCGCAGCGTCCAGTTTCACCATCTTCCAGTGGCTCGGAAGAGCCGCGCTTGGATTTGAATGCGCTCCGCAAGACCACGTCTTCTGTGACTTCGCGTCCTCCGGTCGGTGGCAAACGTGCTGCTGCGGCCTTCACGGGCATGGGCGGCGGTCCCGCAGGCGGAAAGAGTCATCGCAACAAGGGCGGCGGTAATAAGACCGGCGGTGGCAACGGTAAGCCCGGCGCTCCGAAGTTTGCTCCTCCGAAGCGTCCAGCACCTCCCGAAGAGGAGTGATGCATGGACGTGATGACCTGGGCCCGGTTGTTGCTCGAAGGGTCCACCCTTCAAGAGAAACTCACACCTCTTAGTCTGACCGCACCCATGGGGGAGTGGTCGAGCTACATGCTTCCGGAGACCCCGGGCCGTGCGGGTAAGCTCTCGTTCTCCTCTGAGAAAATTAAGTTTCCCCGCGGGCAGCAGCTCGCTACCAAGATCGGTCGCAGCACGGCGATTCATAGTTTCGCCAACCACGAGCTGTTGGCGGTGGAGATGATGGCAGCGGCCCTCCTGGTCTATCCTCACAGCGAAGAAGATGCCGCGAGCATTCGTATGAAGCGCGGACTTCTTTCCACGATCCGCGATGAACAAAAACATCTCGCGCTCTACCTGCACCGGCTCAAAGATGACGGTGTGGAGTTCGGCGACTATCCCATGAATGGTTTCTTCTGGCGGCAGATGGAAAAGCTTCCCACGCCCGCTTCATTTTTTGCCTTGATGGCCCTCACGTTTGAATCGGCCAATCTAGATTTCTCGCTCCTCTATGAAAAAGCCTTCCGCGATCTCGGAGACACGAAGACGGCCGATCTGCTTCGCGTGGTCTACGACGACGAAGTCACCCACGTCGCCTTGGGAGCGCACTGGCTTGGCCAGTGGCGCGGCGATAAAACGCTGTGGGACTACTACCGTGAAGTGTTGCCGTATCCGCTCACGCCAGCACGCGCTAAGGGGGCGGACTATCTTCCAGATACACGCATCGCTGCCGGACTCGACCTTGATTGGGTGACACGCCTCGGGGAATTTAAGGATGAGTTCCAGGTGGTGAATCGCCGTAGCTGGAACCAGACTTGAAACCCATCACCGTGAACGTCGACTTCGAGGAGCGATTGCAAGGCAAGCCTCCACGCCTGAGTCTGCGCGCGAGTGTGGAGTTTCTGGCCCTCTGGGTTCAAGAGAAGCCTCTGCTCGCTTCGCGGCCTTACTCGGAGGAGTATCTCCACTACGTCCGAACTCATTCAGGACACCCTGCCCGCACTATGAGCCAAGGTGAAGCTGAGAATTGGTGGGGCGACACCGCGGACGTTGAGCGCATGCGGCGCTTAAGCAGCAAAACTGAATTTCTTCACTGGTGGCAGGCCCGCTGGCCACTTGAAGCACGGGCCTGCATTGCTTGGAATGAAATTGAAGCGGCCGTCGGCGAGGGCCAGTGGCTCATCAAAAAAAGCGACGGTATGTCGGGCCGCGGGCACCTACGTGTGAGCCGTTCAGAACTCCCTACGCTTAGATCTCGTCTGGAAAGTAACCTTGGCGCAGGCGTGGTGGTCGAGCCGCTCTATCAGAGAACGCGCGATCTCAGTGCGCTCTGGCTGCCCGAGGAAAAGCGCTTTATTTATTATCGCAACTTGATCGACGAGCGGTTCCAGTGGCGTGGTGCGATTCTTGAAATCGAAAACCAAGCGACGCAGCTCGCCGGTACCGGAGAGTGGAGCGACCATCTTCAGCAGCTGCAGAAAGATGTCTTTCAGCAGGGATACGGCGGTCCGTTTAGTGTGGATGCGTTCTTCTACGGCCAAGGGGGAAAAGAAATTTTCCATCCGGGCTCGGAAATGAATCCCCGCAAGACCATGGGATGGATCACCTATCAATTGTGGCAGAAGCAAAAATCAAAGGTTGTGTCTCTCGCGCTGCAACCTTTGGTTCTTAAAGGCGAGAGTTGGGAGACGACGGCACAACTTTCAGACGCAAAATTGCTTTCGCCTGAGTCGTGTCCGTTCATGTGGTACTGGATCGAAGCAGAAAATCTCGCTGAGCTCGAAGAGAAGCGAGCGTGCTTTCTTAGAGCAATTCCTGCGGACCCAATTCGCGGTAAAGCTTAAGCAGAATTTTTCCTGCGTCCTCGGGGGTCGCTCCGTAAGCGATGATGCCATCTTGATGGCCCTTCATCACAAACACACCCTGATCCTTTCCTTGAATCGCCACTTTGGCCGCTTCCGCCATTTCGCGAGTACCGTAGGAGATATGATCAGCGATCGCTTCGGCACCACTATCAATCATCCGCTGCCAGATCTCCCGATGGTGGACGTGGAAGATGGCATGGATCTGCGGCTGGCTTTCATAGATCGCAAAATGCGTCAGGCTTTCGCTTGAGGGTCCGATCGGGCCAATGGCGCTGACGGTATTTTTAGCAGCATCACAGCCGGTCACCCGAGCGTAGTGCTCGCGCCGCAGATGCGGGTGCTGGCCGGTTTGTGTACCGGTGATGAGGAAGCCCCCACGTGGTAGGGGCAAACGCACTGACAGATTGCCGTAACCGATTTTTTCATTCGGGTATTCACCCACCAGACCCAACCGCCAGAGGATCGCGCGCCATTTCTCGAGGGGAATGATGTCTTCGGCCGGCAGGGGAGCCGCCATTTTGAGAGTCAGTTTAAACTTGGTAACGCCATCATCAATCACGGTAGGCACCTTACTGGCGTTGAGGGGGGAGATAGTTAGAACCTGATCATTGAGCATCGTGGCTTCCTCCCTTATACTTAAGCTTAGGGTATCCTCATCGATATCGCAAACTTGGGGTCGTTATTCTCGAAAAGTTTAAACAACAGCTCGAACAGCTCAAGGCAAAGATTCCTTTCCTCAATAAAGGCGCGCCTAAATCTGATGACGACGCTGAAGAAGAAGTAGCAGAAGAGAAAGAAGCTGCGCGCAGTTCGGATGAACCCGCGTGGAAAGCGGCCGTCGCAAAACAACTTCCGTTCCTCGCAAAATTTCTTGGCCCGAAGTCCGACGCTGGCAAAGCACGCAACGAAGATGCTACCGATGCGAATATCAAAGTTCCGGTCGGCAACGCCAGCGAAGAGAAGCGCAAAAAAATTATCCGTGCTGTCCTCGTGGTGGGCGCGCTCTATTTCGCCTACGACACCCTCATGCCAACAGACGAGACTCCGCCTGTGGTCGCTGAGGGCGAGAAGCCACCGCCGAGTAAGAAAGCACTTGAAAGAAAAGCCAAAGAGAAAGCCGCAGCGGCAGCAGCGGCAGCAGGCACGACGGAAACCCCGGCAGCCACGGATCCTTCAGTGACGCCAGAAGAAACACCGGCCGTAACAGAACCGACCACCACAGCTCCGACAGATGTCATTCCCGATGCACCCGCTGATGTTCCCGAGACGGACGCTTCTGCACCGATCGAAGGAACCGCAGGAGTCATCACTCCCGACGTCGACCCGCAGGACACGCAAGATGCGGCGACGGCCACCACTGATCTAGGGATACCGCAGGACGATCCGTTCACAACGGGTGACGTGCCAGCGGCAGATGGAAGTGTCGATGGAACACAGCCGCAGCAAGCTCCGGGCATGGATGCCGCCGCCGGAACAGACCAGATCACCGACGGTGCCACGCCGCCTGAGTCCGGAGACATGACGGAGCAGATCCTCAAAGACTTGGAAAAACAAATTGGTGCCGATCAAGCAGCGACCACGCAGCCGACGTCGGCGGCGTACATCAATCCGCCGGACTATGAAAACGTAGGGCGTGGCCTGGTCTACAACTGCATCGGCAAACACTGGGCCTGTGTCGATGGCCCGAGCTTTAAGATCTGCCAGCAAAACAACACGGCCCTGCGAGACCAGAATCGCTCGAAAGAGTGCTACCCAGATAGCATCTACCAATCAGACTCGGCCTGTAGTTGGGTGCAGAAGCAGAAAATCACGGGGAATGCGAAGACGGATTTTTGTAACTAGATCTACGCCGCGTTCTTGGCGAACTTGCGATCCAATAGTGGGATATGGAACTCAGATTCACCCTTGAGTGATTCCTTGCGCATGCCTTCAACAAACGCCGCCACGCACTTCGGATCGAACTGCGACCCTGAGAACTGGGAAAGTTCATCATAGGCGACGCTGTAGTCGAGACCTTTGCGATATGGTCTGGTTGATGTCATCGCATCAAATGTATCAGCGATCAGAATGATACGAGCAAACAGCGGTATGTCGTCGCCCTTCATTCCCATCGGATAGCCGCGGCCATCAAAACGTTCATGATGGTAACGAGCATTGAGCGCGACTTTCTCGAAGTAGGGGTACTCTTTGAGGATTTCATAAGTGAGCTCCGGGTGCTGTTTCATCACCAGGAATTCTTCTTCTGTCAGGCGGCTCGGTTTGTTGAGCACCTGGTCCGGAGTACCGATCTTGCCGATGTCATGGAAGATAGCCGAAAGTTCTAGTTCTTTCATCTCTTCTTCTGACAATCCCATCTCGCTCCCGGTGACCAACGAGAAGTACGCGACACGCATGCTGTGCCCGAACGTATAATGATCTTTGCAGTCGAGGGCCTTCAAGATGGTCCGCGCCATCATCTCGGCCATCTTGTGGTTTTCCACTTTCAAGCGCTCGCCTTCCATCGCCAGCGAGAGCATCGCTTGTGCCGTGGTAAAGGACGGTATGTGAAAAACGTTGTTCGGTTTCTTCATTGAGCTTCCAAAAAATCTCGCTGACGGGACCTACACGGACCCCCGTATAAATGTCTTTATCGGTGCAGTACTGAAAAAACTGAAAAGAAAAAGATAAGGCGTAGAAATTGCTCATTTATTGCCCTAAGCGCCCGAAAAGGTAAGCATGCGTATTATCGACACCCATAACCGGATCATTCCGGCGATGAAAGAGCACCATCTCGATGTGGAAGATTTCTTCTCTCATTTACAGGTCATCACCCCCCAAGAATTTTTGCAGGCACCCCTCGAGGGACGCTCGGAAGTCCTCTTGATTGATGTGCCGTCGATGGTAGGTCACCAAGTGAACGACCAGCTCTTGGCCATGGTGAATACCCATCCGGCCGCCGTCTTGTTCATGCCTGGCCCTGCGAAGAAGGAGTGGGAAGACTGGCTCGCCCAGCTCCTCGCTCTCACAGACAAGGTCATCACAGTACAGCGACTCCCGATGGGAGCGCCCGAGTGGTCACTGCTACGAAATCAGATGCTCTACTTTTGGCGCCAAGGCCTCGATCGCCAGCGCTTCCGCGAACAGATGGTGCGCTTCAGCCAAGAGATGGATGAGCTCGTTCGCGGCGCTCAGCTCGAGATGCTGAAGGCGAAGAAGATCCACGAAGGCGTCGTTCCTCGTCGCACCGAAGACCTCAAGGCCGTGCAACTCACGAGCAAGTACGCCGTGGGTGAGGGCGCGGGGTCGGAGTACTTTGATGTGATCCGTGGACAAAACTTCGTGCACCTGGTGTTCCTCCACACCACCTCCTACCTTGCTTCGAGCTGCTTGATGGGACTCTTGAACAAATACAAGGGCGGCCCGATGGGGCTCGATCCGCAGCTGTTCCTGCAGGAAGCTGCTTTTGAGATCCGCAGTATCAACGCAAACAAAAAGAAGCCGGTGGACGTCCAAATGCTGCTTCTTCGGATCGACCAGGCAAGCTTGAAGTGCGAAGGACATGCCTTTGGGGCATTCGAGTTGTTCAGTCAGGAACACGGATTGCGTGCACTGCCCCAGTTGTCGGGTTTTGATGCCCAGAAGACGGAGGAGTCGCGCTTCTCCTTCTCTCTCACGCGAGGGGAGAAAGTCGTTGTTTTCTCTCCGGGGTTCATATTTAATTGGAATGAGACGCGACCAGCGGCAGAGCGCGGCCCTTTCATCAAGACGAACGAGAATTTGTCAGGGTCTGAACTGTTGATGGAGCTCTTTTTTCAACTTAAAAAACAGTCATCCGGTGACTTCCTCGCAAAAGACGCGACGGCCGTGATGATGGAGGTTAACCGCCATGGGATCCAACAAGTTTAGCGCCTTCGTCTTGTTGCTGGCGGTGTCTCTCCCGGGTCACGCGCTCGAACGCTTCTCCGCGAAGGCCTGCCTCGAAGGCAACTTCAAAACGAAGATCGCCCACCGCGGGCCTCTGTTCGGTTTGCTCCCTCACGAGCTCGTGTTGGAAAAAAAGAACTGCCTCATCAAAGTTTCTTATCGTCGCTACCTCCCGAAAGAATGGGTGGTGGACGTCTGCCGCGAACCCGTGCACATCAAAGTGGCGTCTGCCACCGGCACGGACGTGGCGAAGAAAACCGAAGACTGCGTGAAGCCGGACAAGACGCGCAACACGTCTGATTTCTGCGGCCAGTATTTTGATATGGTGGACGTGATTCAGGACGACGGTTTGATCTTCGCGGAAGGCGATCGCGATAGCCTCTCGACTCCCCACGGCCGCACCTACTGCGCGTATCTTTTGATCGAGCGCTACCTCACGGATGACATCCTCTTCAGTCGCTACACGGACGTACCGGGTCTCTTTGAGAAGCCGAAGGCCGGTCAATCAGCACCAGCTCCTGCTGCACCTGCGGCACCCGCACCGGCCGCGACTCCTGAAGCCGCGGCACCAGCAGCAGCTCCCGCTAAATCTTAGCGAAGGCCTGATCGAGGTCGGCGATGAGATCGTCGATGTGCTCGATGCCCACGCTCAGACGAATCAAGTTGTCATGGATGCCCAGCTCTTTGCGGATGTTCGCCGGAACAGACGCGTGAGTCATGATCGCCGGATGCTCCACTAAGCTCTCCACTCCACCCAAGCTCTCCGCCAACGCAAACAGTTCCACGCTCTCGAGGAACTTGCGCGATTCTTTCAGGCCGCCTTTCACGAAGAACGTGATCATGCCGCTGAAGCCGCTGGCTTGTTTTTTCGCGAGTGCGTGCTGCGGATGCGACTTGAGTCCTGGGTATACGACGCTTTCAACTTTTTTATGTTTCTCGAGGTACTCCGCCACTTTCATCGCGTTCTTCCCCGTGGCTTCCATGCGCACGGCGAGGGTCTTAATGCCGCGAAGGATGAGCCACGAATCAAAAGGCGCCAAGCACGGGCCTACGGCGTTTTGCAAGAAGCGGAGCTTGTCGTAGAACGGACCGTTGTCGAGCATCAGTGCGCCGCCGACCACATCCGAGTGGCCGTTGATGTATTTGGTCATCGAATGCATCACGATGTCCGCGCCCAATGAAAGCGGCTTCTGGAAGTAGGGGCTCATGAAAGTGTTATCGACGACCACCTTCGCTTTTACTTTTTTTGCGAGCTTCACGATGGCGGCGATGTCAGAAATCTTCAACATGGGATTCGTCGGAGTTTCGAGCCAAATTAAAGCCGGCTTAAATTTTTGAATCTTCGCTGCGAGCATTTTGAGATTCGTCGTGTCGGCGAACTCAAACTTGTGCATGTCCTGGAAGACTTTCGTGAACGCCCGATACGTGCCGCCGTAGACATCGTCACCGCACAAGACACGGCTACCGTGCGGAAGCGCATGCATGATGAGGGACGTGGCCGCGAGGCCCGATGAAGTGACGAGGCACTGGTCCGCACCTTCGAGCGAGGCCAGGCATTCTTCGAGACGACTGCGGGTCGGGTTGTGCGTGCGTGAGTACTCGTAGCCCTTGTGCTCGCCCGGGGAACTCTGTACGTACGTCGACGTCTGGAAGATCGGCGGCATGATCGCGCCGGTGGTCGGATCCGGTTCCCCGCCGACGTGGATGGCGCGTGTTTCAAAGGCAGCTGGTTTCTTCGTCGTTTTTTTCATGGGTCTTCCTTATTTATTTAGTTCGCGGAGTTCACGGGACGCCGCCAGCACAGAGAGACGACCGATCAAAGCGTACACGGCCTCTTTGATGTGGGTGTCGGTGTCTTGAAAGATGTCGCTGATGCAGAATTTTTTGTAGAGCATACCCTGCGAGTTCAAGTTGGCGTTGGTGCCTCGCTGCGGGTTGTAGCGCATGAAGCCCCCCATGGCACGGCCGCCGACTAAGTACGTGGTGATCTCGGCCGGCGCATCATCAACTTTCACAATCGTCTCCACGCCTTCTTGCACTAACACGCTCGTGAACTTGATGTTGTTCTTACCGATGTCCATCTTGTTACGCGTTTTGCGATTCATGGCGATGACTTCGTCTTTCGATGTGAAGACTGAAATCCCCATGCCGTACGTGCCCTGCGACGCCTTCGCAAAGACCGTCGAGCCTGGGGCGAGATCACCCAGGAGCGTGCCCACTTCATCGGCGAGCTTATCGATGCCATCTTTCGTGTCGAAATCCACGCCCTCAACGGCACGGAACTTCGCTTGGATCAAATCCGGATTGATGGAGAACTTTTGGCAGAACTCGTTGGCCGCCTGCTGGTAGTGCGCGAAGTGCGCGTTCTTCTGACGACGGGTCCATCCCGCAAAAGGAGAGGGCGCCACCGGCGTCTGGAAGGTCTTCCAGTCCACGTTCAGTGGCACTGATTGATCGTGGTTTAAGATCACGGCATCGTACACGGCGACATCACCATCGGTGCGTGTGAAGCGACCGTTTCTAACTTCTACCTGATACAGCTCGAGCGCAAACCCCGACTGGGACTCAAGCTGCAGCTTGGTGCCTTCCGTGAAGAGTGCCGCGTCGGGTGAAACGACGTCGACGTTAAAGCCTGCCTCCGTGAGGGTGTGCTTCAGGTGGTAGACGTTATCCAGGTACCACTTGTTCTTCGTGTGCGACTCCGGCACGAGTGCCAAGCGCTGGGCCCCTGGAGAGATCTTCGCTAGCGCTTCCTTGAATAACTGCGACGCCCGCTTCAGGTCTTTCGTGCAGATGTTGTTGAACCCGGCCGGGTAGAGGTTGTGATCCACCGGCGCGTACTTGTGCAGGCTCTCGCGTACGTCGACGCTCGAGTAGATGGGCTGCACGAGTTGACCCTGCCACTCGTCGAGCTGGCGATTGATCGCTTCCCAGTTCTTGGAGACGAACTCTTCGAGTTGCGCTTTGGTTTCAATTTGCATGCTTGCTCCAGATAAGCGCCAGCTGCTTCACGTGCTCGGTCGGAGAGCTGGCGAGGACTTCGGGAAAATCCACGATCCCCGCAAAGTGCGGACGTGTTTTATCTCGTAGCAGGTTTTCTTTGTTGATGAGGGATTCGCGTAGTGCAAACGCGGCACTTCCCGCGACGGGGTGCCAGTCTTGCAGTTCGTGAGAGAGAGTCTTGTTGAGCACGAGGTACATCTCGCGATTGTGCATCTTGCCGGCGGCTTTTTGAATATCCAGCGCCTCGTGAAACTTGCCTTGTTCAACGGATGTCACAAGAAACCAGTTGGCCTTGGTGGGATCGGAGAGTCTCTCTTCCATCGCCAGACCCTGCATGAACGAGGAGCGCGAGCGGTAAATCACTTCGAGCGCACTCAAGAAGTCTTCGACAAAGCGCTCGCCGGTGACTTTTTGCAGGTAAGAAAGGAGCTTGTTGACTCCTGCGCCGACGACCTTGTCGAAGAGACCGCTCATGAGGCCCTTCGAAGGGTTTTCCATGGCACGACGGCCCAGCGAGGTGAAGATTTCCACGAAGCGCTGGTCGAAGAATTTGCGAATTTTTTCTAGCCCATCAAGGAAGTCCAGGAAGTGCGGGCCCGGAGGCGTGTCGAGCACGACGCAATCGTAGTTGCCGTCCTTAAGACGCATTTGCAGCTCGATCAACGCCAGGATTTCGTTCATGCCGCCGTGCGGACGAGCGAGGACCTCGACGATGCGATTCTGCGAGAGTTCTCTCACGCCGGCGACCTCACCCATGCGTTGGATGGTGCGCGGAGGGGACATCAAGAGTGCATGCAGGGGAACTTTCAATTCTCCGACTTCCGGCAGCCGCTCGATGATCGCGATCTCGCCGGCACTGTCGTCGCTCAGTCCGAGGATATCTTTGAGGCGCTTGGCCGGATCGATGGTCATCAGTAAGACCCGGTGGCCCTCATTGGCGAGTTGAATCGCCCGCGCCGTCGCGAGCGTGGTCTTTCCCACACCGCCGGTTCCGAAGAAGAGATCGAAGGAGCGCAACGGAAGACTCACTGGAGACCTCCGAGCGTCGCTTTCAGGTCTTGGTAGATGCCCGCGGCGTCGGCGTGAGCGGAGTAGGCGAACTGGCCGGCCACGTCTTGAGGATGGGTCTGCATCACCTCCACTTCCAGTCGCAGCTTTTCTTTGAGCGCCAGGGGAGCGTCTTGGATGGCTTCGTTCCAGCTCACCAATGAGTGGTTGAGATAGATCTTCGCGTTCAGAGGCGCGAGCTTGTGAACGGCAGCTTTGAGCTCGAGGGCTTCTTGCATCGCCAAAGTCGTGGGCAGGGTCATGATGCGGACGCCGGTGTGTTGCGGATCATAGAGCTTGGCCAGCATCTTTTCGGTGTCGTCGAACACGAGGCCCGACTGGAAAATTTCACGGAAGTTGCTGGTGGCCTCCATCATGGTCAGCGCGTGCCCAGAGGCCGGCGCATCCAGCACGATGATGAGGTTCGGGTCGACATGAAGCATCTCGAGAATCTTGCCCACCGAGATGACGTAGCCAAAGCCCGGTAGCATGTTAACCAGCGCGCGGAAGAACGCGGTTTTCACGATCCATTTTGCGAGCAAGGCCGAGCCGAGTTTTTTCGTGATGTAGCCCTCGGCGGCCGCCTCAAGTTCGAGGTGAATGTGGGGGACGTTTTCCCAGCCCGCCGGCAATTGATCCACCGGAGCGGTTTCATCGCTCAGGGCCTGTTGTGAGAGAGTGAGGTAGGTCGCGGAGTGGCCCTGTTCTTGGAGCCAGCGCGTGAACGATAGCGAGAGAGCCGTTTTTCCGACGCCACCTTTTCCTGTGAAGATGTAGAGGCGCTTAAGGCTTTCACCCATACGCTGACCTTAGAAAGAGTAGGCGAGCGTGAGAAGTAGTTTGAAGTAGTAGCCCTTCACATCGGGACCGTCGTCTTGCTCGACCTTGAAGGGCCAGTGGAGTTGCCCGAGGGCGCCCACGGTCCATTCGTCGTTCAAACGGAGATCTACGCCACCACCGAAGTTCGTGCCAAAAGTGATCTTCTGAGATGACCACTCGTAGTTGCCGCCAACTTTTCGATGAGCTCGTGGCGCGTAAAAACCAAGGCCACCCATAATGTAGGGTGAGAAATTATCAAATTCGAAGAGGCGGCTCTTGATGCCACCGTTGAGTCCCATGACTTTGATTTCTTCGCGGTCGTCCTCATGGGTGCTGTAGTGAGCATTCATGATGAGATCGAACGAATAGCTGGCGGCGTAGGTGTAAAACAGATCCATGGTGATCTTGTCTTTGCCGTAGTCGCTGTATTTGCCGAGGAGAAATGTTTCCCCGAGACCGACGCCGAAAGAATGCTGATGGAGGCGGCGTGGGGCCGGAGCAGTTGAGCCCTCAGTTTCGATGGGTGCTTCTTCGACCTGAGGAGCTTTCGGCGCAGCTTTCGCTGGAGCCTTGGCTTCAGGTTTCTCATTGACCAGTTCTTCCTGCGTGGAAGGAACTTGCACCTTCTGAGCGAAGGGTTTCGCCACATTGGTTTGGGCGAATATTGGGGCCGAAAAAACAAAAGCCGCGGTTAGGACCGCGGCTTTCGATTGAATTGCATTCCTCATGAAGAGGATATTAGTTCAAAGTAGCTGTGTTCTCAACAGATGAAGTCATTGTTGCAGCGAAAGGCTTGAACTCTTCTACTACAGCAACATCCATACCCAACTTAGCTTCGAGGGTGTTGATGTAACCAGTGAGAGTACCTTCTTCTGAACGGATGACGCGCTTGAGAAGTTCAGTGTTACCTGGCTTCAAAGCCTTACGCTCTTGATCAAACAAAAGTTGGATCTGAGTCATGTAAGTGATGTCATTCTTCGACTTGTTGTCGATGACCTGGATTTCATGACCTTCACGGATGATCTGAGCGATTTCCTCGAGGGTCACGTAGCAAGACTGAAACGTGTCGTACAGCTTGCGGTTCTGGTAGCGCTTAATGATGCGAACTTCTTTCATGTCGTTTCCCCTATCTGATTTGGTTTCCTACCTGCCGATAAAGACCGAGGTAATATTATAAATAAGCACTGTTTTGTCTAACTGCTTTTGACTGGTTCCGGCCACGAGTGTCTAAAACTTTCCGCAAGATTGAAGCTACGGAAGTTGACGCTGTGTTCGGTTGAGCCAAAAACGTTTGTTCGGGGCATTGATACTAAACGCGTCGCAAGGCCGTCAACCCGCTCCGTCAAAAAAAATCATCTTTCTGCATTAGAAGTTTCTATAGGGCAAAAAATACCCACAAAATGCTGCAAATTCAAGCACTTGGGTTGCGAGTGACCCTCTGTGGGGGCAATGGCCCGCCGTTTAAATTTCGAGGGTTTCGAGCCGATAAGTCCTTTAGAGAGATCACTGGATGATCGATCTTGGCCAAGGACGTCAATCGGATGAAACATCAATCAGTCCCTTTTTTCTTCGCAATTTTTCTCGTGCTGGCCGCTAGTTGCGCGCATCAGCCAACGCAGATCATTCTGACGGAAGAAGAGACAGCACGACTCAATCAAGAAGCTCTCGATCTCGCCTCAGAACGCTTAGAAAAACTCGTCGAAGAATCAAAAAAGCAAGGCCCTGCCTCTTCGCAGTATTTAGCCACAGGCCTTTTCCTCAAGGGTAACTCCGCATTGATGGAAGGTGACTACGTCACTGGTGCAGTGCTGTTTCGCCATCTCGCACAACTGACGGACGATCCGTTCGTTCATAAAAAATACGCCGTCGCCTTAATTCGTTTAGGCGAGTTGGAAAAATCCCGCGATGTGCTGTTGAAAATTTACGAGTCTGATAAAGGCAAGGATGAAAGCGTGGCTTTGATTCTTGCAGGTGTTTATGCCGGACTCGAGAAAGCCGACGAGTCGCGCCAGATCTACCGCAAAATCCTCGCGCGCAATCCAAAACAAGAAGAAGCTTGTCTCTTTTTAGGCAAATCCCTCGCAATTGAGAAGAAATGGAAAGAAGCTGAGTCGCAACTTTCTTCATGCCAAAAGCACCATCCGAAAGATGGGGTATTCAGCTACTACCTCGGTAAGATGTACGTCGATCGGGGAGACCTCAAATCAGCCGTTCGATTCTTTGAAGACGCCCATCGCCGCGAGCCTGACTCGACGCAAGCCGCTGCGGCATTGGGTTTGATCTACGAGCAGTGGGAACAACTCGACCACGCGATTAAGGTCTACGATCGTCATTTGAAAGTTAAACCTCAGGATGCGGCGATTCTCGGTCGCATGGTGCAGGCGCTTTTCCAAAGTGAACGTTTCAGTGATGTGGTTCCTTTTGCAGAGCGCTTGGTGGACATGGATCCCGAAGATCTCAACATGCGCGTGAAGCTGGGTATCCTCTACACAGAGTCGCGCGAGTTCGACAAGGCCATCTCCGTTTTTCGCGAGCTTTTGCAGCAGGCCCCACAGTCGGACAAAATCCTCTATTACCTAGGTGCGATTCACCAAGAGCTCGAGAAGTTCGAAGATGCCATCGAGTACTTCACGCAGATTCCAACCAGCAGCGGTCTCTATCAAGACTCGAGCTTCCAGATGGCGAACATGTTGAGCGGTCTCGCCCAGAACGAGTTTCGTCAGCAGGGGAAGTCGGGCACCTACGGACGCAAGTTCCTGCAGGTCTCAGCAAAGAAGCTCCAAGAGATTCCTGAACTCGCGGTAGAAATCACGGTCTTGCAGGCGGGCTTCTTTGAGGCCACTGAACGAGACGCAGAAGCGGTGAAAGTCTTGAGCGCTGTCCAGACCGACAAGAGTTTTAACCTCCAGCACCAGTACTACCTGGCCGGTCTGCTTGAAAAAATCAAAAATTACGAAGCGTCGACGGCCATCATCATGTCGATCTTGGATAAGGATCCGAAGAACGCACACGCGTGGAACTTTATTGGCTACTCTATGCTCGAGCGCGGGCATTCTCCAGATGAGGCCCTTCCTTATATTGAGAAAGCCATCGCGATCTCTCCAGACGACGGCTACATCCGCGATTCACTAGGCTGGTACTACTTCAAGACGGGTCGCTTGAACGAAGCGTTGAAAGAGCTGACCGCCGCGTTCGAGAAAGTTCCTGACGATGTCGTCATCGCGAAACACTTGGCCCTCATTCACAAAGACATGAAAAACTTCACCAAGGCGCGCATCTACATTCAGCACGCGCTCAAGAACGCCCGCTTGTCTTCGGAGAAACGCGAACTCACCAGCGTCTTAGAATTGCTCGAGGGTGAGCGTTTCCCTGCCGCAGTTGCTGACTAAACTTCTTCTTCACTTGCCGTAAGCACCAGCTGGCCCCATGATGTGTTTCATGAGGCCACGCTTTTTTCTTTCTCTACTCTTTTTACTCAACGCGTGTGCCACACGGCCCATTGAGAACGCCACGTGGGAGAAGCTGTGGGCCCAAGTGAAGATGGAAGGCGAGGGCAAAGCGCGCCTGGAGATCCCACCCGAGAGCTGGGTCTTTTCTTTCGAAGCCGTCTTGCAAAAAAATGATTGGCTGATGGCGATCACGATTCCTCTCAAAGGCGAAGAGTCATTCGCGTTTCCGGGACTCGATCGGTCACGGCCTGAGATCCTTCCCGAACAAACGGATTTTCGCTGGCAAGTTGTGCAAGCGTTGCGCGCGGCTTCGCACGAGCGGCGCTTGGGGTACCCCCAACTAGGGCAGGAATTCGTCACCCATCTCCACCATCTTTTGCGATGGGTGCACGCGGACGCCTTGGGTTTACAAAGAGGATGCGATGCAACGTCGGCTTCGACTTGGAACTGCCGCTGGGATGATGTGCCGTCGACCTGGACGTGGGATGATCGAAAAAAAGAGTTCACAGGAATAATAGAGATGCGATCCAACTGGCATTTGCAGGCCGTGTTTAAAAATCTTACAGATTCTGTCTTCAAGCGTGTCACTCTCGAGATCACTCGCAAAACAGAAAGTGCGTCGGTTGTTGAACTGCGCCAAGAATTCTTTTTCCGCTAATCAGTGCCTGAGTTTTGTGCTCGGGTGTCAAATTGCACCTCTTGTCGTGCACTACTTCTTTTTATAGTCAGGAGTGTCGCTAGCTTTTAAACTAGAGTGATTTCAATACGATCACTTCGTCATCTTGAGGAGAAGGACTATGTCCACGCGCTTAATTGGTTTGGTTTTTGCGTTCATGCTTGCGGCCGTTGGCTGCAGCCGCGAACAAAATTTTGATGAAAAGGTTTTGAACCTCATCACTCCGCAGAAGATTAAGGGTTTCGACCCGATCTATGCGGCGGATCTCTACGCCTCCAATGAAATTGGTAAAGTGTACGAAGGTCTCTTGGAGTTCCATTACCTCAAGCGTCCGTATGAGCTTACTCCTAACCTTGCTGAGAGCATGCCGGAAGTTTCCGCCGATGGCCTGACGTACACTTTCAAAGTGAAGAAAGGCGTCATGTTCCAAGACAGCAAGGCCTTCCCGAACGGCAAAGGCCGCGAGCTCAAATCTGACGACTTCATCTACTCTATCCGTCGTATGGCCGATCCGAAACTTCAGTCGACAGGCTGGTGGTTGCTGGACGGTAAAATTGCTGGTCTCAACGAATGGCGCGATAAGTACGCCAGCGCTGAGAAAGTAAACTACGACGAAGCCGTTGAAGGTCTCAAGAAGATCGACGACCACAGCTTCCAGTTCAAACTCACGAAGCCGTTCCCGCAGTTCCTCTACGCGCTGGCGATGCCCTTCACGTTCGCAGTCGCGAAAGAAGTCGTCGAGCACCACGGCCAGGAGTTCCAGAACTACCCAGTAGGAACTGGCCCTTTCAAGCTCGAGTACTTCGATAACTCGAACCGCATTGTCTACCACCGCAACCCAACGTTCCGCGAGAAGCTCTACCCGTCAGAAGGCGAAGCGACAGACGAAGCCGCAGGTCTCTTGGCCGATGCAGGCAAGAAGCTGCCGTTGGTTGATAAGGTCATCGTCAGCATCGTCGTCGAGTCGCAACCTCAGTGGTTGAACTTCCAGAAGGGCTCCGCCGATCTTTTGGGTGTTCCTAAAGACAACTTCGATCAAGCGATCGTAGACGGCAAGAATCTTCACCCAGACATGGCGAAGAAGGGCATCCGTCTTTCCATGGTCAACGCACTGGACACCACTTACGTTGCGTTCAACCACACGGACCCGCTCTTCAAAGACAACATCAAGCTCCGCCAGGCGATGTCACTTGCGTACGATCATGTTGAGTCGAACAAGTTGTTCTACAACAACACCGCCACCATCGCGCAGTCGATCATCCCGCCAGGTATCTCGGGCCATAAGAAAGAATACAAAAACCCGTACATCGGTCGCAACCTTGAGATGGCAAAAAAACTTCTCAAAGAAGCCGGCTACCCTGAGGGCAAAGGTCTTCCGGAGTTGAACTACGAAACTGTGGGGAGCACTGTATCTCGTCAACAAGGTGAGTTCTTCGCGAAGAACATGGCCGACATCGGCATCAAGATTCGCATCAGCACCAACACTTGGCCCGAGCTCGTGAAGAAGACCAACACGAAGACGGCACAGATGTTCGGCATCGCCTGGGGTGCAGACTACCCGGACGCAGAAAACTTCTTCGGCCTCCTGTTCGGCCCGAACGAGTCGCCGGGCTCGAACTCGTCGAACTACAAGAACGCCAACTTCGACAAGATCTTCGCGCAGGCGTCGATCATGCAGGACGGCCCTGAGCGCACAGCGCTCTACGAGCAGCTCTACGAGATGGCGGGCAACGAAGTTCCTTGGATCTACGGCATGCACCGCACGTCAGTTACCGTCTACCAAGGCTGGGTCAAGAACTACAAGTACATCGAGTTCAACCACACCCAAGTCCAGTACTTGAATGCGGACCTCGAAGCGAAAAAAGAATTGTTGAAAAAGTTCTAGCAGAAGGAAGGGGATGACCACTTACATCATCCGCAGGCTCTTATACATGATCCCGGTTATTTTCGGGGTCAGCTTTATCATCTTCGTCTTGTTCAACGTGGTGGCCGGTGATCCGGCCCCACTCTTGTTGGGCAAGCACGCGACGGCGCAACAGATCCATGATCTACGCGAACAGCTCGGCCTCAACAAGCCGTTGTTTGCGCAATACATGGATGTGGTGAAGAGTGCGTTTACGTTCGACTTCGGTCGTTCGTGGGCCACTCGCCAGGACATCATCGAAATGATCCGTCAGGGCGCCTGGCCATCTCTCACGCTCACGATTCCTGCGTTTATGATTTCGACCGTGTTGTCGATCTTGTTGTCGTTGGTGGTGGCCTTCTACCGCGGCAAAGGCATCGATCTCACGATTCGCTTCCTCTGCATCGCCGGCCAGTCGATCTCTTCTGTGGCGTATATTTTGTTCTTCCAGTACTTCTTCGCTTACAAGCTGGGCTGGTTTGAGATCAGCGGCTATGAGCCAGAATTCCCGATGTTCCTCAGCTACGTTGCTTTGCCTGGTATTATCTGGATCGTTCTGAGCCTCGGTCCTGATGTGCGCTTCTTTCGTACCGTTATTCTTGATGAAATCTACCAAGACTATGTCCGTACCGCGCGCGCCAAGGGTCTCGGTGAAATCACTGTTCTTCTTAAACACGTGCTTCGAAACGCTATGATTCCGATTATCACGTACGTGGTGATTCAGATTCCATTCTTGATCTTGGGTGCTCTTCTCTTGGAGAGTTTCTTCTCGATCCCAGGCCTGGGCGGCATCACATTGAATGCGCTCAACTCTTCGGATTTCCCGGTGATCAAGGCGATGGCGGTGCTTTCGTCGATCGCTTACATCCTGTTCTCTCTATTGACTGACGTGTTGTACACGCTCGCGGATCCGCGCGTGAAGCTGAAGTAGGAATTAATGAGCACACAAGACACAAAATCACTTTGGGCCGATGCGTTTTCACGACTGATCCGTGACCGCTGGGCCTTGATCTCACTCGTTATTGTTATCGTCTATGCTGGCATCGCCGTGCTCGCGACGATTGGGTGGGGACTGCCGGATTGGAAAACGTCCCAGGCAAGCGAGTATCTCCCCCCCAGCGCACAGTTCTGGCTCGGCACCGACCTCTTTGGCCGTGACGTGTTTGCGAAAGTCATCCACGGAACAAAGATTGCCATGAGCGTGGGCCTCGTGACGTCGCTGATCGCGATTCCGATCGGCGTCTTCATCGGAGCGATCGCCGGCTACTTCGGCGGCTGGATCGATGACATCATCTCTTGGTTCATCACGACGTTCTCGTCGATCCCGAACATCATGCTCTTGATCTCGATCACACTGATCATGGGCAAGGGCCTCGTGTCCGTCTACCTCGCACTGGGGATCACGGGCTGGGTCGGTCTCGCGCGGTTGATTCGCGGTGAGGTCATGAAGCACAAAGAACGCGAGTACGTGCACGCAGCATCGGCGATTGGCGGCGGCCACTTCCGTAAGCTCTTCATCCACATCCTTCCGAACGTCACACACTTGGTGATCATCAACACGAGCCTCCAGTTCCAGACAGCGATCAAGTCAGAAGTGATCTTGTCGTACCTGGGTCTCGGCGTTCAAGGTGAGCCGAGCTGGGGCACCATGATCGATGATGCGCGCCAAGAGCTTGCACGTGGCGTGTGGTGGCAGCTTGCGGGGGCGACATTTGCGATGTTCCTCGTGGTTCTGGCCTTTAACCTTCTCGGGGATGCGCTTCGCGACTCCCTCGACCCGAAACTAAAAGGGAAGTGACATGGATCGTCCTTTACTCTCGATCAAGAATCTCACCGTTGATTTCATCACCCCAGATGCCTCGATGCGTGCTGTTGATAACATGAGCTTTGATGTGCCTGCGGGTAAAACCGTCGGGATCGTCGGCGAGTCGGGTTCCGGTAAGAGCGTGACGTCTTTGGCGATCATGCGCTTGTTGCCGCAGCCGCCAGCGCACATCAGTGGGCAAATCCTGTTTGATGGTACGGATCTTTTGACGTTGCCAGATGACCAGATGAGAAAAATTCGCGGTGATAAGATCGCCATGATTTTCCAAGAGCCGATGACGAGCTTGAACCCCGTCTTCAAGACAGGCGCGCAAGTCGCCGAAACACTCATGCTTCACAGAGGCATGGACAAGAAGACGGCGTGGGAAAAAACCATCGACCTCTTCAACGAAGTCGGTATTCCGAATCCGTCGCAGAAGGTTCACGCCTATCCGCATGAGATGAGCGGCGGACAAAAGCAGCGTGTGATGATCGCCATGGCGATTGCCTGCGATCCGAAGCTGTTGATCTGCGATGAGCCGACGACCGCTTTGGATGTGACCATCCAGAAGCAAGTTCTCGAACTGCTCAAGGGCCTGCAAGAAAAACATAAGATGAGCATGCTCTTCATCACGCACGACCTGGGTGTCATCGCCGACGTCGCGGATGACGTGGTGGTCATGTATCGCAGTAAAATGGTGGAAAAAGATAAGACCCGCGCGATCTTTGAAAGCTCGAAGCACCCGTACACTAAAGGCTTGATCGCTTGCCGTCCGGACATGGGGGCGAACCCAAAACGCCTTCTGACCGTAAGCGACTTCATGGACGAGGCCGGTAATGGCCTCAAGGTCACCCGCGACCGCGTGCAAGTTTTCGAAAAAGACTACGAAGCCAAAAATGGTAACGATATCTTGCTCGAAGTGAAAGACATCCACACCCACTTTCCTATCAAAGGTGGCCTCTTCGGTCGCAAGGTCGGCGAAGTTAAAGCAGTGGACGGCGTCAGCTTCCAGTTGAAGCGCGGTAAGACATTAGGACTGGTCGGCGAATCGGGCTGCGGAAAAACCACGCTCGGTCGTACCATCCTCCGTCTCGTCGAGCCGACGTCGGGAAGCATCATCTACGACGGTAAAGACGTGACAAAAATGGGCCAAGAAGAGATGCGCTTGCTGCGTCGGAAGATGCAGATCATTTTTCAGGATCCTTACTCCTCGCTGAACCCGCGTATGACCGTGGGTGAGATTCTCACGGAGCCATTGGTTGTTCACGGCCTTGGTGGCGGCAAAAAAGAACGTCTTGATGCCGCAAAAGCTTTGATGGAAAAAGTGGGCATGAAGGCGAACCAGTTGAATCGCTATCCTCACGAGTTCTCTGGTGGCCAACGTCAGCGCATCTGTATCGCACGTGCCCTGATGCTGCGTCCGGAGTTCGTGATTTGTGATGAATCCGTGTCTGCCCTGGACGTGTCAATTCAAGCGCAGGTGTTGAATCTTCTGTTGGATCTTCAGCAAGAGTTCAAGCTCACGTACATCTTCATTTCCCACGATCTAGGGGTCGTGAATTTCATCTCTGATGAAGTGGGCGTGATGAATAAAGGTGTGCTCGTCGAGATGGACCGTGCCGATCGCATCTACAAAAATCCTCGCGAAGAGTACACTAAGCAGCTCCTGGGTGCGATTCCCAAGGGACTACCGAAGAATATCGAAGCTTTCATTTCTTAATTTTTTTGGCGGCGTACTTTCCCTACGAGGAAGAGCGCCGCCAATCCAAATCCGCAGCCGTAGTACGTATTCCAATTCCAATTTCCACCAATCCACATCGTATTGAACGCGACCCCGCCTACGCCGCAAGCGTAGGCCGCGAAGACCGAGAGTGCGTCGAAGCGCACCTGGAACATGGGACGGAAAACGATGCGGGCGAAGAAGAGGCTTAGGAGTGCGCCGGCGGTCCAGGATTGGATTTTGAGACCGAGCAACAAGAGACCGCTATTTGTTGAAGCAATCACCGCCACTGCGAAAATCAAAGAGGTGATGGCAATGTTATCAACCAGCATCTGGCGGCCAAGTTTGGAGATGTCTCGCTTGGGAAAGACGTCGTTATGAAGGGTCGCGCAAAGTGCGTTGATGGTGGAATCGAGAGTGCTCATCGTCGCGGCCAACACACCTGCCACCATGAGTCCGCGCAGCCCTGTGGGGAAGTAGGTGACGATGAAGTGCGAGAACAGATGGTCAGCGTTGGGAACACCGGCGGGGAAGGGATGGGTTTGGTAGAAGCTCCAGAGGAGTGCACCAACACCAAGGAACAAAGCACCCACCGCGATTGAAATGAAAGACGAGAGAAAAATCGCCCACTGGCCGATGGCACGCGTGCGAGCCGCCATGAGGCGCTGAGCGAAGTCCTGATCTACCCCATGAGTCGACATATCAAATAGTACGCCACCCGCGAGACCCGCGATCACGCTCCATGGATCACTCCAGTGGAAAATGGTCGTTTTTCCTGCGCCGTAGGCGTCACCCATCATGCTCGACCATTCGAGACCTGCGACCTGGGGAATCATGTAGTGGGCCACAACTCCGCCGAGAATAAAGAGGCTCATTTGCAAAATATCTGTGCGCACTACCGCCTTAAGTCCGCCGACCAAAGTGTATAGGAAGGTCACAAGTGTTGTGACGAATAAGCCGACGTGGGCATTCACTCCGAGGAAGGTGCCGATCAAAATTGAGCCGGAGAAAAGTCGCACGCCCACCGAGAGAATTTTACTGGTGGCGTAGAAGAGCGCCGTCAGGCGACGGCCGGAGGCCTGGCCATCTTTGCCAGAAATCACTTCGTAGAGCGTGATGCCTTTGCCGTAGATGCGCGGGATGAACACACGCGCGACGACAAAACGGCCGAGGATCGCGCCGATGTAGATCTGTAGAAAGTTGAAATCGGTATTGTAGGCGAAGGCCGGGATGCCCAAGAAGGTGAGTGCTGAGACTTCGGTGGCAATAATCGAGCAAATCACTTCGGGAAATGTGAGGCTGCGATCCGCGAGATACTGACCTTCGACTGTCGTCTTCCCCTTGAAGCTTCGCCCACCCACCTGCCAGGCGAGACCAAAAATCATGATGATATAGGCAACAATGACGAGTGTGTCCCAAATGAGCATAAAACCTGACCTCTGTGTCGTGAAGGCTCATCATAAAATGGTGCTCTGTTCACGTCTACCAGAAGGCGCTGCGTCTGAGCGTGTTTGTCGGATGTTCATCTTTTCCTCGAATTTACTGAGATTTTTCCGAAGAGAATTAGGCAAGGGAGGGTCAGACACGGTGTCGACCGAACCACAAAAAACTCGTTGGATTCCACCGTCAGTGGAATATCTCACGCCATTAGCTGGTGATGAGTTGTCGCGTTGGGAACTCGCGCCCGGTGACATTTTTATTGTGACACCCTCTGGAAAAATTCTGCGCCTCAAACGCGCAGGCGATGTGCTGGAACTTGCGTGGCGAGCGCACTACGCTCAATCACACCAGCTTCGCATTCTTCCGCTCGTGAACATGGATCGTGTGCACGCGCTTTGTGCGCTTTACCATGCGTGGGTTGAGACCACTGATCCAGAAGATGCGGAAGTTGCCGCGTTCAACTTCATGAACGCTGTGAGATCCGGCATGAGTAAAGCGGGTGGCCTGACCATGCTCGACTGGGCGTTCACTTGCCACAGTCTGTTCCAACCCAATGCTCAACTCGTCGAGGAGTTCCAAGCGCAGCACGTGGTGCTGTATCGACGCGGGCTCCTCGTTTCCTCGCTGGCCGTCCTCTTTAGTATCGCCTGCGGGTACCGTGATAGCGTCTTCTTGAAAGAGATGTATCAAACGGCCTGGTACCTCGACGCCGGCTTGATCCACGAGTCGTTCACCTACTGGGTTGCACTGGCCTGCCAGGCGGAAAGAGTTCGGCCCGGCGAAGGCGGGAAATTCCTCATCACACAAAAAGCCAGCGAAAAAGAGCACGCGTTGTTCTTCACGCACCCCCGCCGAAGCTTTGAAAGAGCGCAATTGGACGCACAAAGCACATTCACATTTCCTGAATTACTTTTGAGCGTGTTGCACCATCATGAAAAGAGTGACGGCAGTGGCTTCCCAGAAAAGTCATGTTTATCCGTGTTATCCGATTGGGAAACGTTGATGGTGCTGGCCGACAGCCTCGTTGATTATCGAGAGGACGTTCTCGAGCAGAATCTCCGCCAAGGTTGGAAAGATCTTTGGAGCGTTTATCTCAAAGCACCTGTGCAAGGACTGCCCGTTCAAAGTGTGGTTGATAAGCTCGTGAACTGGGCGCATGTGGCTTCTCCTGAAAAGGAGAAAGTGGCATGATCAAGATCCTCCATCACTCCGGCGACATCACTCCCGAACTCAGCGCCTTCTTTGACAAGCATGGTCTGACCGTACTCCCGCTCATCGAGTACGAGGCGGGACTTGAGATTTCGCACATCCTTATCAGTGGCGAGCAGGACTTCAATTTGCTGGGGAACATGTTCGACACCATGGCCAACGATGTGGGGATGGTGGCACTGTCCGAAGTCCGAGACCTCGCCGACTTCGTCAGAAACAATGGCCGACTCGTGCTCGACCAAAGCTGGCTCGCGAGTCCCATGGGGCTGATCAACGTCGAAAAATTTTTCCTGGGCCAAGCGAGCGTCCACCTCGATGAGAATTTCCCATCTGTGAAAGAGGGGGCGAGCTTTAAGGTCACGAACCACCTCCGAATCGGTTTGGAGCTCGATCGCCTCAGCGCGTTCGTCCACGCCCGCGACGGGGCGGTCGTCAACGTGCGCACATTCGTCGATCACGCGTTCTACTACCTCGTGTACTTGAAGCAGGCCGGCGTCGGTAGCCTTCCGATAGAAGTCGACTATGGGCACACAGGCAAAGAGATGGTGGTCCAGATTCATCTTTCAGTCCGAAACTACGTCGGCGAGTACCTCATCGATAGTTTTGGCCAGCCCAGCGGCCAGGATCCGATTCGCTATCTTCTTTCGGTCTGTGCTCATAGCGCCGACTTCATGGAAGTGCAGTACATCGAGGACGCTTCGAAGCTCGTGATCTCCGGATTGTGGCAAGACCGCAGTTCGATGAGCACCCAACGCTTCAGCGGGATCCTCATCAACAAAGTGCAGACGAGCAAGCAGATCGAGCGGCAGATCGACCTCGACATGAAGCGCCTCACGCAGATCTCGCCGTCAGATGAAAAAGATGCCGCCGATGTCCTGAATAGGAAGCCGCTCCCGGATCAGCTCCAGCGCTTTGACGAGGACCTGTTTCCGGAAAGCTTCAGTGCGGCCGAGCCCGAAGAAGAGTTCGTCCAAACCATCTCCGGCGCGCCTGCCGAAGAAGAGTTTTCGCAAGTCGTGAAAGGAAGCGCGGTCGAAGATGAGTTCGTGCAGAAGATTTCAGGCTCGAAAGAGGAAGAAGTTAGCAAGCAGGTCATCAAGGGTGAGAAAGCTAAAAAAGATGACTTCGTCACCAGAATCTCCAGTGGTCCCGATGAAAAAGCCAAGGGGAACTGGGCGGTGAAATCGACCGGAACGGAAGCCACGTCGGATCGGATCCGCGGGCATCTCGAAAAATACGCCAGTAACCTCGGTCAGACCGTGGATTCCCTGGGAGCTGAAGAACTCCACAACTTCACCGTCAAAGAATTACCGGGATTACTCGCCGAATCCCAAAAGAAAGACAATTCGTCTGATGCGAAGCAATCGGCGATGCTCGTGCGCATGCGTACTCTCGAGGCGGACAACGCGAAGGGAAAGGCCCAACTCGACACGGCTCAGACCGAGATACGGATTCTCAAAGAAGCGCGTGAGCAGATGGCGCAAATTGAGCGTAAAGCAAAAGAAGCCGTCTCGCTGGCACCGACAGTGACGGCGGAAGACGTCATGACGCTTGATCAGAAGATGCAGCTCATGCAGAGTCTGGCGAACGGCCGAAGCGATCCCGCCGCCGCCGAAAAGATAAAGAAGATTCTTGAGCGCGAACAGAAAGTCATCCAGGCCGCTCGCCAAGCGGAGACGGAAGTTCGCAAAGCGAAGCTCGAAATGCAACAGAAGGAAGCGTACTTCACGCAAGAAATCGAAAAAGCGAATCGCGACGTGAAAACTCGCGATCTGGTCGTGCAAAAAGCGAAAGACGGCCTCGCCGTTATCGTTGCGAAGAAAGACCAGGAAATCCACGAGCTCAAAACGAAGGTGACAGCACTGTTGACGTCCCAGGGCGCTGCTCTGCAGGCCGGCGGTCAGCAGAAGATTAAAGAGCTCGAGCAAGAGAAACAATCTCTTAGTCGCCTGGTTGAAGTGTATAAAAACAAGATCGCATCGATGGCGGCGAACCTCGAGAAACAAGTCGCTGGTGGTAACCCGAAAAAAGACGAAGACGTCCGAAAGATCACCATGGACAAGCAGCGTGCGGAAGTCGCGCTGCAGGCGCTCCAAAAAGACATGGCGAAACAGAAAAGTAAATCGGAGCTCGATCAGTCCGAGTTGGTCCGCTTGCGAAGTGAGAAGACGAAGCTCGAGGAATCTCTGCGGCAGGCGATGTCTAGTGCCGGACCGACCAGCGCTGCGAGCACGGCCCGCACGGAAGCGCAGACCACAAAGATTCGCGAGCTCCAGCAGGAGCTTGCACAGCAGACCCAAAAAACCGGGAAAGCCGATGCCCAGGTCAAAGACTTGGAGCACAAGGTACTCGAACTCACCGCTGCCATGGCCAAGGCCCCTTCTCCGCAAGTCGATGGCGCTATGAAGAGCAAGCTCACGCAGATGGAAGCTTCAGTTAAAAAGCTCTCGTCTGACTTCGCGGCTGCGACGAATCAACTGGGTGAAGCGAAGAAAGAGATCAATAAATTACGCTCCGAAAACACGGCGCTTAAGAATTTGGCAGATAAGGCCAAAAAAGACGCTGAAAAAGCTTCCAAAGCGAAGCCTGGCGCACCGGATAAAAAAGCCTCCTAAAGCTTGCCTGAAGCCCTTTGAAAGTCTAATCTTACTGCCATGCCCGGTTGGTGGAATTGGTAGACACGCCAGACTTAGGATCTGGTGAGTGATCGTGGGGGTTCGAGTCCCTCACCGGGCACCATCTTTAAAGCTCTCTTTGACTTTCCCGCCAATTTTACGACCACACTTCGTGCGCATTTTCTGACACTGGACGCGCTTCACGCAAGCCTTGCCCTTTTTTCTTCTTCCTCTTCTTGCTCAGATTTAGGCCTTCTTGCTGATAAATTATATCCGAGCGTTTGTGATTCAATCTTATCCCTCCCACACTGACCTTATCGAAAAGCTGCTGATGACCGTGGCGTGGATAAATTGTTGCCAACTCCTTGAGCTTCTCACATATGGACGCATTTTTATCCGGCACGTGCTGATAAACCATCGTTGTTCGCTTAAGCGGATCAATCTGTAGGCTTCTATTACTTTTTAAAAGTGATAGAAAACTGGAATTGAAAACGGAAAATGACAGAAGTTGTTTAACAAAATATTATAATCAATAACTTACTCAGGGAGTTATGGTGTTTGCTGATGTTGAAATATAGACCGGAAATAGATGGGCTTCGGGCCATTGCAGTATTATCAGTTGTTTTTTATCATGCAGGTTTCAACTTATTTAAGGGGGGCTATGTAGGAGTTGATGTTTTTTTTGTTATTAGTGGATTTTTAATAACAAGCATCATCTTGAAGGAAGTTGAACATAAAATTTTTTCAATCTTGAGTTTTTACGAGCGAAGGGCACGACGGATTTTGCCGGCACTGTTTTTTGTAATGCTAATCTGTATCCCTCTGGCTTGGTTGATCCTAGAAGCAAAAGACCTTGAGAGATTTTTCAAGAGTTTAAGTGCAATCCCCACTCTCTCAGCGAATATCTTTTTCTGGAAAGATGTAGTTTATTTTGCAACTGCCTCTGAACTAAAGCCATTAATCCACACTTGGAGTCTTGCGGTTGAAGAGCAATATTATGTGATTTCCCCAGTCCTGTTTCTACCTCTGGGAAGGATGAAGAACGGGAAGAGTATTGTTCTGGTTGTGCTCGTTTGTCTCGCTATCTTTAGTCTTTTGTATGCCCAGGTTTTATCTGAAAAAAATGCATCAAAAAACTTCTTTCTTCTACCGTCACGATTTTGGGAGTTATCGCTGGGTGGATTTGTTGCCTTTCTCCCTCCTTGTTTTTTCGACATTAGAAATTTCTATAAGCGGTGCCTTGGAGGTATTGGTCTTTCCATGGTTTTGTTCTCAGTTTTTTCTTTTTCGAAAGATACACAAGTTCCAGGTTTCGTCGCACTCATTCCAACGCTGGGTACTGCTTTGATTCTTATGTATTCCAGTAGAGATACTATTGTCGGCAAACTGCTAAGCTGGAAGCCTTTTGTTTCAGTTGGGCTGATTAGCTACAGTGCATACTTGTGGCATCAGCCTGTTTTTGCTTTCAATCGTTACTACATCGGTCAAAATGATCTTGGGATAGTATTAACATTTTTTTTAATTTTTCTAGTCTTGCTTCTTGCTTGGCTGAGTTGGCGATTCGTTGAACTACCATTTAAAAACAAGATGCGCATAAAAAGAGCTTTTGTATTTAAGTTTGGAATTGTTTCAAGTTTGTTTTTTATTGTATTTGGACATGGCTTTTCAAAAGTGTTTCAAGACTATGGATCAGATGAAAAAACGGCAGGGTTACTCGTAAATCACTCAGCCGCTTATTTTAATGGTATTCGTAATGAGGCGATTTTCATGGAGAGTCTCATTAATGCTCAATTAACTTCTCCAGAGATTGTTGTCATCGGTTCCTCTCGGATTATGCAAGTCAGAAGTCCAGATCAAAGAAAATTATTAAATCTTGGGGTGAGTGGGAGTACTTTAAGAGATGCTATTGGCATGGCTTATCTTGTTGATAAAAAATTAAAACCGAGTGTCATTTTGGTTGCTGCGGATCCTTGGTTGTTTTCTTCGCAGGTTATATATGGCAAATATAAAACATTAGAAAATGCCTACTTTAGGAATCTTGGACGACCTCAAGCAGATAGCTCAGCAGATTCTAAATCTTCTGGTATTAAGTATTCGATTCAACGATTTTACGATTACACGACTTTCTCGATGCAAATACCAAGAAATGATCTTCCTGAAATTAAGTCAAAAAAACGGAGTGATGGAAGTCATGTCTATGACTCTGTTTATATTTCAAAATCACAAATTGATATTGAGGCAGGTTTTGATGACATTTTAAAGGGTAAAGTGTTGGGGAATCGCTCAGGTAATACTCATTTTATGAAACTCAAATCAGCAGAAGATGAGTTTGTTAAGTTTATTAAGGAGCAGCGCCAAAAGCGGAAAGTTGTTCTTGTTTTGTCTCCGTATCACCCAAAGCTCTATGAGCGAATAATAAAAGAATTGCCTGTTTTTATAGAAATTGAAAAAAATTTTAAAAAAGTAGCAGAAGAAAACAGCATTCAAATAATTGGTTCTTACGATCCTAGAGCGGTTGGTTGTATTGAAGATGAGTTTTATAACGGAACGCATCCTAAGGACTTATGCATGAAAAAAATTATAGCTAATATTAATTACTAAGATTTACTCTTCAGGCAATTTGCCTGACAAAAGCGGTTCGGGCCTCGTCCAGCAGGGGCACCTTCTTTTGGGCTAAATCATCCCATTTAAATTCAAGCCGTGTATCATTAGATGCATGCGTATCATTTTAACCTTTTTCGTCCTTTTTATATCCCTCAAAGCCTCGAGCGTGGACAACCACGCGGGTAAAGATTCCATGAATGGAATCAGCTACAACGAGTACAAAGATTTTCCTGAAAAGTGGTCTTTGGTCACCATCCGTTTCCGCAAAGACACCAATGAGATGCGACTGACCTACGCCAACGAGTTAGCGATGAAGACGCTGCAGTCTGGGGCCATTAATTATCCGGACGGGGCGGTGCTTGCAAAGACCGGCGTTCACACCGGCGTGGATGAACAATTCACTAGTTCTGTCGTGCCGAAAGGCATTCGGCGCTATCAGTTGATGGTCAAAGACAAAAAGAAATACGCGGCCACTGGTGGTTGGGGTTATGCCCTCTTCGATCCGGACGGCAAGACGTTTCCTGAAGAACCCGTGGCGGCGCAGAACGCGTGCTACGCGTGTCACGCCTTAGTCGAAAACCGAGGCGACGTATTCTCGCAGCCCTTTTCGTTCATCGAAAAAACCAAGATGCCGCAGATCAATGAAATCGCTCGTACGAAGGCGATAAGCTTTGAATGGAAAAAAGTTAAAAGTCTTCCGGCCAGTGTGGTGGCAGTGTTGCCGAAGGGACTCAAAAAATTGCGCTGGCTCGCACATCAGAAGCTGCGACAGAACGTCTTCCAGGGAACGCTCGATGAGCTCAGGCCAATCCTCGAAGCCGAAGCGCGCTCGAGTTTCGTGCCGGTTCTCTTCATGGCCGCTGACGAAAAAAGATTCGTCCTTGTGGTGCCAGGGCAAGACGACAACTGCATCGGCGGCGGGGCCTTCAAGGTCTGGTCCACTGACATGAATTTGAAAATTGTTGAAGACGGGTACTGCACCCATGACTAGCTGTCTTCTTCTGATTCTCGCTTTCCTCATGGGATGTTCTACTGTGACGAACATGCCCGAGAGCGCCGCCGTTCGTCGCATTCCCGTCGATTCGAAAGATCAGGCAAAAAAAGTCATCGAAAACCATGTGCGGTACCTCCGCTTGCTTTTTGAGCAATCGCGCGATCCCTACTACGGCACACCGAAGTGGTCGGATGAGTGCTTGAAGGCGAACGAGATTGGAGAGAGCGCAGCGGCAGGGGCGGCGCTGCTTTCCGTGTCGAATCTCATCCTCGACAGCAAAAGCCAACCGGGCCACTGCAAAGGCGTCTCCCACACGGTGGTCATGCTCTACTGTGATGGGCAGAAAGAAGTCCAAGAGATTAAAATACCCAATCCTCCACCGGCGGGATTCGGGCCAAGAGGATTGTGCCCATGAGACTCTGGATGTGCCTCCTCGTCGTTTTCGTTTCGGGCCCGAGCTATGGTCGAGGCCTTGAAAAATTCTGGAACCACCAACTCGTCACGGGCTGCACCGTGCTGGATTTCAACGATACGATCCTCGCACAGCTTCCCGGTAAGTTTTGCGCCTTCTTCGATGACGGGAGCTTCGTGAGTGCCTCCGATACGCATCTACGGTTCATCACAAAAGACAACGAAGTAAAGTGGGAGATCCCGGGCCACTTCCATCACCAGCTCAACCTTTCGATTGATAAGACAAAGATCCTGGCGCTCGGTTCCCGGATATTTCCGGTGAAGAGCAACGGTAGCTTCCGGTCGGATCGGCTCATGGTTGTCGACCTGGCAGGGAAGATCTTGCACGAGGCTGACTCCGAAGAGGTTCTAAAAACAACCGGTATTCGCTGGCTGGCCTGGGAGATGACTCAAGCATTCCGTGAAATCACGGGAGCGGGGATCGAGATGAGTCACTTCAACAGCTTCTACGAGATCCCCAAAAATCCCAACCCTGCGTTCAAGGCGGGTGGCTACATTGTGAACGGTCATTCGCAAGGCTCTTTCATTTTTTCGCCAGATCTCCAGTCGGTGACTCTGGCACCGCCTCTGCGCATCGCTTTCTTGAATAACTCTCACGACGTCCAAGTGACGGAGCGGGGAAATCTTCTCTTGTTCGTAAACAAGCACAGAGATGGCCGTCATGAAAATCCCTTTTCTACCGTCAACGAGGTAGATCCCCGGACTCAGAAGTCCGTCTTCGAGTTTTCGGCGACACCTAAAGAATTATTTTATTCCGAGTACTGTGGAGGGGTCCAAGAGCTCGATGGTGACCATGTGCTGATCTCAGATCAGCTCACGGGGACATTCGTTTATGCGACCAAGCGGAAAAAGATCCTCTCGGCGGTGAGGAAAACACACAAGCTGAATAATACGCCTGGGCAGGCCCAGCAAGTGAAGCTGTTCGACCTCGGAAAGTTTCTTACCAGTCGCGGAATTAAGTTCTAGTTCTTCACGCCCGTCGAGGTCCTGCGGTTCGCAGGAGCTTCTTGAGCGCACGGAGTTTCCTCGAGCGAGCGTGCGATCGTTGTCCCGGGAACAGTCACGTGTTGAATAATGCGCGCGATGTGGCGCTGGACGACGCAGCTCTTGTACCAGGTCTGTGAATATGTGCGTTGGTTCGCCCCCGTGAAATACACCCGATTACTTCCGGCGCGAACTTCGCCGCCCCAGTAGAGCGCTTCGATGAGGTCCAAGGGATCCAGCGACGGCATCTGCGACCCACTCGCCTGGTAGTAGTGCTCAAGAAGTTTGGTCATCGACGGGCCCGCATTGTAGGTGGCGAGGGCCAGCAACCAGCCAGTATGTAAGGGGTAGAATTTGGATGGGTAGGCAGTCGCACAGCTGCGCGCGTAGCGCTCGCCGGCCGCGTAGACTTCTTCGACCTTCATCTTCGCAGGGATGTATCTTTCGAAGAGGTCGCGGATGTTGCGCGCCTTGAACGGAATCCCGTAGGCGAAGTTTTGGCAATTGTTCACAAACGACGTGATCGCCTTGAAGCGAGTCGCTTGCACGGCCGGAGTCGCGGCCGGGAGCTGACCCACCACTTGGGCCAACGTGATGCCCGCAAAATCTGCGGCCTCGAGTCGGTACGCTGGACGGGTTCCCAGTTTTTTCTGCGCGAGATTGTGAAATGGCGCGACCATCGCCGGCGTGACTGCCTCGCAACTCATGGTAGGCCATCCGAGTTGCGCCCTTTCTGAAGCCGGCAAGGTGTTCATGCCAAGACACCATTCCGAAATGTTGAGCTGACCAATGCCGCAGGAATAGTTTCCACCGTCGGATGAGATGCCGAGATCAGCGAGAAGTGATTCTTGCGTGAGGGCCCCGACTAAAATCTGTGGTGGCATCTGAAGCTGGTTAGCCGACTCAATGATCTTCGCTAGTTTTTCACGAGAAGATTCACCACCTCGCGAGGTCATCCAGGCGATTTGAATTTGTATTGGAGTAAAGCTTCCTGGAGTTACAGCTTCACGACGAAGGTTTTCACGTGAGCGGCAGACTTTGAGGTCTTTGGAGAGCGTCGTTTTCCATTCGTTGATTTCGGCTTCGCTCATGCCAGCAGGAAAATCATCCCAGGGATTGTTCACGCGACTCAAGTCGAGGCACGGCACACCCTTGGGAAGGGCCTCTTCCGGGCACAGCACGGTTGGGGTTTTCCAATCGGCGTGCGCCACATTAATTAGGGTGAGAAGCGCGCAAGTGAGGAGGGTGATTTTCATGTGCCTTTGATATGACAAAAATCCGATTAAGGAAAATGGATTTTTTGCGCAACGCGCATGCACCTGGGCCACTTTGCACTAGATTCAACTCGCACCTTGCGTCGCATTATGTGCTGGATAAATTGTTCATGGTCGGTGGCACACGTTTTGCTCAAGTACTTTCGTTCATATTAACTATCGAAGGAGCACCGATGAAAAGTTCCGTTACTAACGTTTTGAAGACTTCTGTTCTCACCTGCGCGCTCGCAGTTCTCGCTAGCTGTAATGGCGGTGGAGGCGGCGGCGGCGGTTACACTGGCGGCGGCACGACTGGTGGAGGCACTGTGGGCGGTACCAGCGGTTCAACTGTTGGCGGCACAACCGGCTCGACTTACGGAACTCACTCGTCAGCCTTCGTGACTGTTGATCAGTTCGTAGCGGCTTTGAACAACATCGAATCATCTAACTACCAATCATATGTAGAACTCTACACGAACGAGACTCTTCGGACCGCCACTCCAGGCCAGGAAGACTGGTTCGTCATCTACGACGACCGCTACGCTGAACACAAAGCAGTATCACTTCAGTACATCCGCGCGATCGTCTACTACGACTACTACTCGAACACGACTGCACTCGCTGAAGAATTCCGCGCCATCGAAAACGACGACATCTTGAATGGCGATCTTTTCGGCGACTACTGGGGTGACGACTACGAAGTCGTAGACTTCGACTACTTCACAAACACGTACGTTGGTCGCAACTCGGGCTTCGAGTACGAAGACGAAGCATCGACAACTGACGTTTCTTTGATGACAGCTGAAGTTCAGCAGAAAGAATTCATCAAGAAAGCGGCCAACATCTCTTTCGCGTTCAACGTCGGCATTCAGACTTCATTGTCTCTCGTCACTTTGGGTGAGAAAGCTGAAAAAATCCTCGGTAAATCAAACGGCGAACTCACTGTTGCTGACCAGGCCGCTTTCGCATCTGATCTTCAGCGCCTTGCTGGTGTGAGCTTGGCGGAAGTGATGGAAGCTTCTCAATCTGAGCAGGCCCAGTCTGACTTGGTTGGCAAAATCGCTGACAAGATCGGAACTTCTGCTGCCAACTTGGAAAGCCGCATTCTTCCAGAATTGTTCGGTGTAGAGCTCTAGTTCTTCATATACAAAACGTCTTCGTAGCGCGGGCCACTCTTCGGAGTGGCCTTCTTTTTTACCTTGCAAAGCGTTGATTTAGTGGTACTAGAGGTTCAGGAGTACTTATGACAACAACGATCCCAGAAATTGTTCCCAACGCTTTCCGTGTGACCCTCGATTTGAGCTATGCTCACAGCCGCATGGATAATGTGCTGTTGACCGCTTTGCGCGAGCAGAACGACAACGAAGCTCTCAAGGTCATCTCTCGCACCGCTCTGAAAGATCTCTTCAACGACAAGAAGATCATGATCAAAGGTCAGCGCGCGAAGTCGAATTCGTCTCTGGCACAAGGTATTACGTACGTTGATATCTTAGGTTTCTAAGCTTTCTTCAAGCGCTTAAAAAAATCCGTGATCTTATCGCAGAAACATTCCTTCTCTTCGCCTTCTTGTAGGGCGAAGAGTTGATCCACTGGCGTGTTCAACGCATGTGAAAGTTTCAGCGCCGTTTCCACTGACGGATTAATCTTCCCAGACTCGATGGCAATGATGGCCTGACGTGAGCAACCCACCAACTCGGCGAGCTGCTGTTGAGAGAGAGCCCCGTGTTGCTGGCGCAACAGTTTGATTGAGTTCGAAAGCTTCATGCGGGCAATGTAAACTAAACTTTACATTATGTAAAGTAAACCTTACATATGGTTTATGAAAACTTGGAAGAAACTCCTGCGATTAAGTCGTAACGAATGGCCTTTACTGGGATGGGGGCTGCTATTTCTCGCTCTCAGCAGCGCGGCCTTGTTGGCCTATCCGCACTCTATAAAACGCATCATCGACGAGGCCATCGCCCAAAAAGACCAGTCGCAGTTGAATACGGCGGCGTTTTTTGCTCTGGGTTTGTTTGTGCTTCAATCGGTGACTTCGGCCCTGCGCTACTACTTCTTTACCCTGGCCGGTGAGCGCACCGTGAAACGTCTGCGCGAAGATCTCTTCGGAAAAATCCTGTCGCAAGACATGGCGTTTTTTGACGGACAAAAAACCGGTGAACTCCTCGGTCGACTTTCGAGTGATACGGCCGTGCTGCAAAATGCTTTGAGTGTGAACATATCAATGTTGGTGCGTGCGCTTGCTCAAGCCGTGGGTGGGCTGGTGATGTTGTTCATGACCTCAGCGACTTTGACCTTCTTCATTTTAGTTATTATTCCGCCGTTGGGTTTCTTCGGCGCGCGCTTTGGTAAAAAAGTTAAGGCGATCTCGCGCAAAACGCAGGACGCTCTCGCAGCTTCATCCGGTGTGGCCGAAGAAGGCATCTCTGGCGTGCGCACAGTGAAGGCTTTTGCGCAGGAGCCCTTTGAAAAGTCGCGCTACCACGAGCGGCTCAATAAATCCTTCCAACTTTCCAAAGAAAAAATTAGCGTCATCGCACAGTTCACCAACGTGTTTTCATTAGTTGGACTGGCCTCCTTAGTCTTTGTCGTCTGGTACGGCGGTACTATGGTCATCTCCGGTGAAATGACCGTTGGCACACTGACGTCATTCCTACTCTACGTCATGACTGTGGGTTTTTCTGTCGGCATGCTCGGCAGTCTCTGGACTGATTTCATGGCGGCTTTTGGTGCCAGTGAGCGCATCTTTGAAATCCTCGAAAAGAATCCAGGGATGCAGGATGGTGCTCACACAGAACACCCGGTCAAAGGCAGTCTTGAATTTAAAGATGTCCACTTCGCGTATCCCTCGCGTCCTGAGTTTCCAGTTTTAAAGGGTGTGAGCTTCACGCTCGCCCCACAGGAAACAGTGGCGGTGGTGGGCTCGTCGGGCGCAGGGAAATCTACGCTCGTGCAGTTGCTGATGCGGTTTTATGATGCCGGAGTAGGGCAGGTCCTGATTGACGGTGTAGACGTGAAGAACTTTTCTCTCACGACGTTGCGGCAATCGATTGGCCTCGTGTCGCAAGAGCCGGTGCTCGTCTCTGAATCTTTGTTTGATAACATCCGCTACGGCAAACCAGAGGCGACGGAAGCCGAAGTCGTGCAAGCGGCGAAGCTCGCCTACGCCCATGATTTCATCACGGGTTTTCCGGCGGGCTATCAGACACTAGTCGGTGAGCGTGGCGTGCAGCTTTCCGGCGGCCAGAAACAGCGCGTGGCGATTGCGCGGGCGCTATTGAAGAATCCGTTGCTTCTCATTTTAGATGAAGCCACCAGTGCGCTGGATGCGGAAAGCGAACACCTGGTGCAAAAAGCTCTCGAAGGCCTTCTTGGTAAACGCACTACGCTGATCATTGCCCATCGTCTCTCGACGGTGAAGCGCGCCGATAAGATTCTCGTCATGCAAAACGGCACCGTGGTTCAGGTCGGCACCCACGCTGAACTCATGAATGAAGCTCACGGCACCTATCATAAATTAGTCGAACGACAGTTCGAACATTCAAAGGATATCCAATGACACGAATCACTCTCGCAAATGACCACGTATTTCCAGAAGCCGCCAAGACGATGGGGGCTTACCATGCCGACGTGGTGAAGGAAGTCGCCGCGGCCGTCGGTGCAAATAAAGTCGTGGTGGTGGGCATGGCCCATAATCCGTTCGTGCGGAAAGCGCGTAAGGCCCTCACAGACGCCAGCATTCCCTTCACGTACTTGGAGTACGGCAGCTACGTGAGTGGCTGGAAAAAGCGTTTGGCGATCAAGCTTTGGAGTGGCTGGGCGACGTACCCTCAGGTCTTCGTGGGTGGAAAGTTAGTGGGCGGATACAACGATCTCGCCCACCAATTGAAACTCGGAAACGTGAAAGCTTAACGCTTGTAGGTGCCTTCGCGCATCGCTTTCTCGTTCGCCTCAATCAACAACTGCGCGGACTCTTCTTTACTGAGGAGTTCGCCGGTTGCGAGAGACTTACTTCCAGCACACATGTTGATCGCTTCTTCTCGAGAGTACGGGCCTGCGTAGGCACGGATCGCGCAGTCAGCGGTAGAAACGCTAGCATAGCGTGAGCTGCACAAGCGAAGAGATTCGTCGCGCGTGAAGGGACCCGCGTAGGCTTTGATCACGCAGTCCGCAGGGCCCACACTGTAGGCACCCGTGCAAAGATTGATGGACTCGTCACGTGTCAGTGGCCCGGCGTAGGCCTGGATCGCACAGCGAGCAGGACCATCGTTGCGTGCGCCCGCGCACAGACGCAGAGATTCGTCACGCGTGAAGGGACCCGCGTAGGCCACTTCCACACATTCGATCTGATTGCCGCCGCCGCCGCTGCGAGGCGTGCAGCTGTAGGGACGACCGTTGATGTCGATGTCGATGATTTGCGCTTGAGCGCTGAAAGCAAATAGAGAAAGCAAGAGTACGAGACGCATGAGAGTCCTCCGTTAAAATGAGTACTTCAAAGTAACAACGGAGTGCTGTCCCAGGATAGGGACAAGGTGGCCCTGAGGGGGCGAAATATTCTTACAAATGTCGTCTTAGAGCCAGGCGTCGAGGTCTTCGAGGATGCGATTCATCGGAAAGCCGAGTGAGATCGTCGGTGCTTGTGTGCGGAGTGTGTAAGCGGTCGTTTCGTCGACGGCGGTTTCTTCCCCAGCGTAGAGCACACCGGCGGCGCGTCCATCCGTATCAAAGATCGCTGAGCCCGAGTTGCCTTGAATCGCCGGACATGTTTCTAGCACGTTGTCGCGGCCGTTCGACGTTTCGCTCGAAACTGTGCAGTTGAGTTTTACGATCCGTGAATTGAAGACGTCGATGTGGTCGATGACGTAAGGATGGACCTTATCTCCCGGGACAAACCCGTTCCGGTTGATCTCGACGGGTTTGGCGCTCACGGTTCGATCGAGCTTGATCAGCGCGTAGTCTTGGTTCGAGAGATCACGGCGATTGCGTGACGTATGAGTGTAGCGCCACAGCACTTCTTCGCAGCGGGCCACTTCGTGGCCGCCCGTCTTCGATGTAAAGACGGCGTAGAAGCCATCACACACTTCATCGAGCGTCCCCATGTCGATGCAGTGGGAATTGGTGAGCAACAACTTCTCACCGATAAGTGTTCCTGTGCAGTTGGAACTTTCGTCAGCATCTTGAAAATTTATTGTGAAGAGTCGAGCGATGGCCTGAGGGCAATCTCCTGACGGACAGCTGATCGACTGGCGTGCCATCACGGCGTCCATCATCTCAGGCGTGAGCTTGATCTTTTTGCTGCTGCTCTTCGGGCTGCCTTTTGAGCATGCAACAACGGTGAGACACAGAAGTGCCAGAGTGAGGATATTTCTCATAAGCCGCCATCTTAAGGGATAGCGGTCCTAAGAGATAGATCAGTTGAACTAATTACAGGTTATTGAACGCTCATCAGGTGGATACCTTTGAGGGTCGCGTGGCCGACGAACTTACGTAAGTAGTCGATAAAGAGTTCTTCGCGCACGGTATGCGGGGCCGTCAAAGAAGCGTGACGCATCCAGGTCTTACCGGCACGTTGGAAGATGAGGCCCTGGTGCGAGATGTTTAAATGCGTGCCGATGGAAGCCGTGAGGTCCCAGTTCGGGCGCACGAAGTTGACGACGCTCCCGTTCGGAATGCGGGCGAGTGGGGCCGGATTAGCGACGATCCAATCCACCGGGATGTAGTCGAGCTCTGTCCAGAGGGCCGGAAGGCGCGAGCCCTCTTCTTGCCATTCTTCGAGACGCGACGGAAGCGCTTCGCGGGGAATATCAAACACGCGCAGTTCTTCGAGCTTCTTCGCGCGGTAGTGGCGTGGCTGATCGTTCAAGGCACGGGCCACTTTAATCACCGACGCGGGCACGAGGTCGCGTGTGATGTCTTTCAGGTACCCGTTCTGAATGTTGTTCGGGATCCACTGCAGGCTCGTGAAGTGGTTGCGTGCGAAGTAGTCGATCACGCCGCGATCGTAGCGGATCTCGCGCATGTGGCTTTGGAACTCTTCCGGCGTCGCCGAGTTCGCTAGAGAGATCATGGTCTCGACGTAGGTCGTGCAGTCGTAGACGTCGAAGCGCCAGAGCGGGTCTTGGTCGTAGCGGCCCGTCACACCTTCGCCTAAGGGACCGTTGTAGCCGTAGGGCAGGCCCAGGTAGTTTTTAGAAAACTGCTCGAGGCGCGCGATGGTGCCTTGGACTGTTTCTGCACGCTGGAGTTCGCGGGCGATGTCCGCTTGAGCAAAAACGGGAAGACTAAACAGCAAGCTGAGGAGAAGTGTTTTCATGATAAAATCCTGCCCTGAGAAGGGTGGTTTGTCAGGGCGTAAAGTGCCACGGCCGACGCGCAGGCGGCGTTCAACGCGTAGACGTCCCCGTCGATGGGAATGCGCACCAGAGTCTGAACTTCGTTTAAAACGTCCTGGGCCATGCCTTCAGCTTCACTGCCGATGATCACGGCACTGCTGGCAGTAAAACTGCATTCGGGAAGGTCGATGGCCTGGGGGCGATTCTCAAAACCGATGATGTGCACGCCGTGGGCTTTGAGCGTGCGTAAAGCTGCCGGGAGATCGCTGGTTTGATGAACTTTCATGCCGTAGACGTTGCCCATGGATGTGCGGACGGCTCGGCGCTGGAACGGATGGCAGGTGCGACTATCGACGAGGATGCGGGTGATACCGAAGGCCGCGGCGTTGCGGATGATGGCGCCAACGTTATCTGTCTTCGCGATGCCGTCCATGACGAGGATCGGGCCGGGGAGCAGATCAACGAGTGGCACATCCGCGGGGCGACGGGCGCGGGCCATCACACCTTGGTGCAAGTTGTAGCCGACCACAGACTGCATGGTTGCGAGGGGTGCCACGTAACACTGCACAGGCGCGTTTGTGAGGAGATGGCGGTTCTCTTCGTACCACTCCGGTGTGGCGAGCATCGAGTGGACCTCTAAGCCGGATTCTAATAGTTTCAGCACCACTCGCGAAGAGTCGGCGACAAAGCTGTCGGGGCCCGCAGCATTGAACTTGAGGCCATTGTATTGCTGGAGAATGTCCAGCGTGACAGGGGTGAATTCCATAGGTGGAAACAGGTTTAGCGAGCTTGCGATGGACTGTCTAGGCGGGTCTCAGGTCGAGAAAAAAGTACTCGCCTCGGGGCCGTCAAGGCCTTGTTCTTGAAGGGAAGGACGAGGTGGTGCTACTTAGCACGCATGAAAAACTTGATTATCTTGTCCGTCATCGTTTTGTCTTCTGCTGTCCAAGCCGCTTGCTCCGGAAACGAGCGGGTCTTCGAAACCCTCGATCCCGTCGACCAATCCGCCTGGGCCATGACGTCGAAGGAGTACGTTCCCTCGCGAGCGGGCGCACCAGTTGTGTTCATCTTGCCTCCCATCGTCGGTGAGACTCTCTTGGACCGTCGACTCGCGGCACGCTTCTGCAAGAACGGCATGGCCGCCTACATTTTGCACGCGACGAAGACGGTTTCGGCCGAGCGGGAAGCGACGGACCTCGCCATCCATGACGAATCCTACATCCGCGCTCATGGCGCCGTGAAAGCGGTGATCGCAGAACTCGAGAAACAAGGTGGGTTCAGCGGGCGCTACGGAATCCTCGGTATGAGCTTAGGTGGAATGTTGTCGGCCTACGTGGCAGGCGCAGAACCGAAGATCGGCGCAAGCGTGATCGTGGCGGGGGCCGGAAACGCGGCCGGCGTGCTTGCGAACAGCGATCAAGAGTTGGTGGTACACCAGCGCAACCTACGGCTGAGTCGCCTCGGCTTTGTCGACGACACGAGCTACGAATCGGCACTCCGGGCCGCGATTTTTCATGATCCGCTCAGCGTTGCCGGAAACATTCGCGCGGGGTCGATGTACATGTTCATTGCCAGCAAGGACGCCACTGTCCCCACGCGCTACCAGCGAGAACTTCGCGCAGCTGTGGCGGAGCCGCTGGTGTTTGTCATGAACGCTTCGCACACGGCGGGGCTCATCAAGGCCGGCACGATTCACGCCGGCAAGATCACTAATTTTTTGAGTCGGAGATTGCGGGACTGAGCCGCGCCTCAAGCTCGAGACGGTAGGTCTCGCGGATGTCGTCGGCCACGTCGATGCGGGCGAGTTCGTCGAGGAGCTGAACGAGTTCGTTCTCCGGGAGCTCGCGGTAGCCAGAGCGCTCATACCAAGCGTTCCCCCAGACTTTGGCCGGGATCTTGTACGGCGAGTAGCTCCCTAACCGAACACCCGCTAAGAAGACTTTTGCGATGGTGGTGCCCGCTTTTCTTTCTACGCAGCTGAAGAGTTCTTTGTCGGCCGCGACTCTCTCGATTTTGGTTCCGCCGCCCCACAGACGCAGATCGTGGGCCACGCAGCATTCGCGCCAGAGCGTGCGGTTGCGAGGAGTCCCGTCTGGCGAAAGTGTGCAGCCGTCAGTGGAGAACGGACGCAACTCGGGCGTCGCCTGAGCGAGAGAAGGAAGAAGGAGAATGAGGCCAAGCCAGACTTTCATAGCGTTCATTATGCCCCCAATTTGCAGCGATAAGGACACGCAAAAGCTAACATCATCTTAATTGCTGAGTCCAGTCGTCAGGCTTTCAAGAGGCTGGCGCAATGACCGATAAGATAAGCTGGGAGAATCCATGCGCTTTTGGCTCGTCTGCATCTTAACGGTCTTCACTTTCTCGGCTTTCGCCGGGAAGGGCCGTGATGCGTGGAAGCAGCAAGGACCGCGCGGGCAACTGGCGTTGCTCAAAGAGTACCGTGCGTGGATCGGCCAGTACGAGGAATTGAAAGCCGGGCCCATTGTTCAACAATGGAGTTTGTTCTCCCAGGCCTGGGCGCAAGAAGTGATGGACTGTATTTTTGCAGGCTGGCCTAGCCAGCAAGTGAATGGTTCGTGCCGCAGTCCTTCAGCTGTCGAAGAAAGTAAATACACTCAGGGCAGCTGTGCAGAAACAGAAATGCAGTGCCAGCCGCTGCTCTTCGGTGAAGGACTCTGTGCCTCTACCGCTTCAAGCTCCGCTAAGCAGAGTGCGTTTTCTCAATGTGACAAGGCCTTCAAAGCGAGTGAAAAAACACTCAAAGAAGTTTTGGACGAAGTGAAATCTCGCAGCCGCGAGCAAGAGCTCCTCGAGCTCTTCGATTTCGTGGATCGCATTTGCAGCGAAGGTAAACAAAGCACAACCCCCATGTGCCGTCGCCTCGAGTTGGTGACTACCGCTTTGAAGTCGGTGCAGAAAGAAAATGTCACGGAAGCTATTGCCGTGGAAGTAGCGCTCGTGAATCGACTGGTGGTGATCAACGAAGCGGCTCGATCGGCAGGCCACGCTCCCATTGACTGTGATCCGAGCCAAGGCGTGCGCGTGCCGGTGTATGAAGCCGCCGAGCAAGTCGTCTCTGACTCGGTGGCGTTGCCCGGTTTTGTGCGTGAGCGCTCTCGGGATGTCGCTTGCATCGGCGGCACGCAGGGCTACCGGTCATACACCTACTGCGGCGGCGATACCGTAAAGACCCCCGCGGGCTTCGATTTTCGCCACGGAAATCAACCCTACCGCGACATCCAATTCGTTTCCACCGACAGCGCACGAGATGGAACGCATCTCTATTTCCACGATGGGATTTCGGAGCAGGATTCCCACAACGGTAAGTCGATGATGTTTTTGCTGCCACGCTTAGGCGTGCCGCAAGCGGTGGAGAATGGAAATGAAGTCAGCATCACGCTCACCACAGGTGAAGTCGTGGTAATGGATAAGTCCACGAGTAAAATCATCAGAGGAGCTTTGCAAGAAGGTCCGTTCAGTACCATCATGGACCGTTTCCTACGCCCACCGCCGAACGTGAGCTACACAGGACGCGGCATCAGCATCCGCGTAGACCATCGATACGACTATCCAACGGGCGCAGGTGGCGACGCGACTGCCGAGGTCCGTCAGGGCAACCGAGTGTGCCAGGTGCCGCGCGCTCGTTTGTGGGATGCCGATGGCCGCTTGCTCGCAGAGACAGATGCTCAACTCGTCACAGTTTTAAATACCGCCTGTCCGGCTTCGGGCAGTCAGCAACGTTTTTCCATTGAGGGAATCTAATGAAAATTCTCATGTCTTCTTTTTTGTTGATTGCAAGTGCCTGGGCTCAGCAGCCGCAAGATGTTGTTCAGGGTGTTCAGCAAATGCAAGAGGCGAGTTGGGCGACCGGCGCGCCTTGCTGGTCTTGTCAGGTTGATGGCGCAGGCGCGGCCCCCCCACCCGCGGCAACGAATCTCTACACTCCTGCCGAAGCGTTCCAAGACATTCTTGGCGAGCCTTTGATTTATGTCGGCCGCGATTACATCGATCCGGTGTTAGATGCGAACGGCCAGGTCATCCCCGGTGGCAATCTGAGCTGCATCTATCGCAACAGCAAAGTGTACGTCGTGCACGATGGTTGCCGTCCGAACCACACCATGTCACTGACGGCGCTGAGCATGTCCATCTACAATCGCCAGGGCGGCATGGTGCACATGTACCAAGAGGCCAATGTCGGTAATTACAATATCAACCAAGCAGGACCTAACTACAACGGGAGCTGGCGTGTAGAGACGAAAGAGTCGGATCCGATCGTAGGCCAACCGAATTTTTCGGCAATGGCCGCGTACGTGCGCCAAGAATCGAGCTCCTATGATTACGGACATTCTTGCACAGTAGGCGGTTCTTACACGCAGCCGAAGTGCTTCGGCCCACAAGCGCAAGAAGTTCAGGCACAATGGACAGAGGAATCGATCGATGTTTGGACATCGCCCTTGCAGAGTCCCTGGCCACAGGTCCATGAAAAGATCTTGAAGGCGCCACGCACTTAATCGCGCAGACGCCATTCTTTATCGACGATCAAGCGGGCACCGCGCGTGAAAGTGAACCACATGCGGGCCCACTGATAGAGCACAAACAAACGATTCTTAAAGCCGATCAAATAGTAAATGTGCACTACCAGCCACATGACCCAGGCGATGAAGCCTGTGAACGTGAGTCCTTTGTACTGCGCTACCGCCTTAGAGCGGCCAATGGTCGCCATCTGACCTTTATCGAAATAGACGTAGGGAAGAAGAGGTTGTCCACGTGTCGCTCGTAGAATGTTCGCTGCGGCCCAGCGCCCTTGCTGCATGGCCACAGGGGCGAGGCCGGGCAACGCAGAAGTCGCACCTACCGGTTGGAACGCTGATTGATCACCGATCACAAACACATCGGCGCTACCGGGGAGTGTGAGATCGTCATTGATCTTCACGCGGCCTGCACGATCTTTTTCGGCGGAGAGTTGTTGATTCAATGCCGACGGCTTTACGCCGGCCGCCCAGATCACCGTCGAGGCCTCCACGGTTTCATTGGCGAGAGTGATGCCACTCTCATGGATGTTCGTTACGCGTGTCGAGGTCCAGACTTGCACTCCGAGTGCCTCGAGGTTGCGTTGGGCTTCTTGGGAGAGTTCGTCTGGAAACGAAGCGAGAATTTTAGGACCGGCCTCAACCAAGAGTACGCGTGCGCGTTCTGGATGGCTCCGGTGAAAATCTCTTTTGAGAGTATTACGAGTGATCTCTCCGAGAGCGCCGGCGAGTTCCACTCCGGTGGGCCCTGCTCCGACAACAACGAACGTAAGATGGCGGCGCTGCTCTTCGGAAGACGTTGAACGTTCGGCTTTTTCAAAGGCAAGGTAGACTCGCCGACGAATTTCTGTCGCTTGCTCAATGGTTTTTAAGCCGGGAGCGTATTCTTCCCAAGCATCATTGCCAAAATACGAATGGGCGGCGCCGCAGGCGAGCACGAGTTTATCGAATGTGACCTCACCAAAATCACAGGTGAGTTTTTTTTGAGCGAGATCGATGGTCTCTACATGGCCCATGAGCACATCGATATTGTCTTTACCCGCGAGGATACTGCGTAAGGGAGCCGCGATCTCGGCAGGAGACAAACCGGCGGTGGCCACTTGGTAGAGAAGAGGTTGGAAGAGATGGTAGTTCCGTTTATCGATCAGCGTGACTTTGACGGGTTGGTTGGCCAGAGCTTTCGCTGCTGAGAGGCCACCGAAACCGCCACCGACGATGACCACGTGAGGTTGTTTCATGAGAGGAAGCTTGGGCCTAAAATCCGAAAAGGTCCACTCTTCCTTGGCCCTCACGAATTAATTCAGGTGCGCCTTCACTAAAAGAGATGATGGTGGTCGGCCCGGTGAATTCGGTTTCCCCGGGATCAAGAATCATATCCAGCTGTTGGCCGAAAACGTCTTCGATCAAACCCGACCAGATCGGCGTGAGTTCGTCATGATCGGGGAGCATGTCGGCCGTGACATGTGTACCAATCGCCACACTTCCGTGAACTTCGAGTAAGCGCTTGAGGATCGGTGAGTGGGGGAAGCGCAAACCCACTTCGTGATCAACTTTTGAGGCCTTCAAATGTTTGATGATTTTTTTCTGTGCCTTGAAAATGAACGTGTAGGAGCCGGGGACCACTCGACGGAGCAGACGAAAAGCGGCGTCGTCGATGTAGGCGATGTCCGCGGCGTGTTTGAAGTCCGCGCAAAACACCGTGAAGTGCTTGGTGTTTTCCACATGGCGGAAGCGGTACAACTTATCGACGCCTTCTTTGACGAAGGGATCTGCGAGTACGACCCAGTTTGTGTCGAGGGGTAAACAAAGAAGCCTCCCAGCAGCGAGTGCTTGGGAGGCTTTGAGGTAGATTCGATCGTCGGTGCTTTCGGGGATGACGTACGCGATCACAGAGGAGCGGAAACAGTCATCTCACGGCCGAGGGATTTAGAACGACGGTCATGGTAGTTCTGACTTTCTTCTCTTTCCGACTCTTCTTTGCAAATAATGCACATCTCAGAGGTTGGACGAGCAAGAAGGCGGGTGAAACTAATTTCGCCGCCGCAGTCATCGCACATGCCGTATTGCTCCGAATCAACTTTGGCGAGTGATTTGAGAACTTTTTTGTAATACAGCGCTTCACGGTTAGAGAAACGCATATCTGCGGCCAACAAAATATTGTCGTTCGCTGCGTCCACTTCGTCTTTGGCTCCTGCGAGAGTGGCGCTCTCGTATTCTGCTTTCTTGACGGTGAAGTTGCTGCGGATTCTCTCGGCTTCCGCGTGCAGCTTCTCCTTGAGAGCAGCCAGGTGGGGTTTGGTCAGATGCTTATTGAGACGGGCCATACTTCAATCTCCTTAGAAGAGAGGTCTGTCTTGTGTGTCTGATGATTACAGCGGTATCAAGAAGCTCTGCCAAGTAAGCATTGTCTTACATCGGTTCTAAAACGCTGACATTTGCTTACAAAAACCGCTTTTTCCCTCTGTAGATGAGCAAAACGATCATCAAGGTTAGGTTAAAAATGTGTCAGTTTTTTGGCAAAGCATTTACGCGTGTGCAGCAAGCGAGTTTCAATGAAAGGCAAGTTGCTCGTCGTGTTTTGTTTCACGACAGCGTCACGACAAACGTGATGTCAGCAGGAAGTGAGCTCTCAATGCACACATCCTCTATGAGTCGTGCTGGAGCAGCGAGAACGTAACCAGGAGGCCCTATGATTCGTTTTGGAAGCCAACCCTTCACCGTTGATCTCTATCATCGTCCGGGCGCTCATATGGGTCACAGCGAGCTGCAACGCTTTCATGCGGAGATTCTCGCTGTGGCCGAAAGCTGCTTGGATGAAATTCCGCACTACCAATGCCTCACTGGCGATGCGAAAGAATACCAGCGACTGATTATTGCCGTGGCGCGGGATCCCCAGGGCCGCATGATTGGCTTCTGCTCCGCTTATCTATTAGAAGCGGGAGACATTGGAGACGTGCTGCATCTAGGTCTCACCTGCGTGCGTCCGGATGCCCGCGGCGGCGGCCTCACTCACAAGCTCACGGCCAAAGTTGTCATCGGGCACTTGCTGCGGACCTCATGGCTCGCGCCAGTCTGGGTGTCGAACGTGGCCTGCGTGCTCTCGTCGCTAGGAAACGTGGGTCTAAACCTTGAGGAGGTCTATCCTTCTCCTTTTCTTGAAACACCGAGCAACGAACACGTGGCGATCGCCAAGCTCATCGACGAGAAGTTCCGCTGGGAGCTCTTCATTGATAAAGACGCGACCTTCGATCAGAAGAAGTTTGTGTTCCGGGCGTCAGTAAAAGGGAATATGTTCCAAAAAGAAGAGCAAGACCGGCGCTACCGCCACCGCGAGGAATGGCTCAACGACTATTATAGTAATCTGATGGATTTCAAAAACGGCGACGAGGTCCTGCAGATTGGCCGCATCAGTTTCTTGGCCTATCCGAAGCATCTCCTTCGCAGTTTTAAGCGCAAGTTCAAGGCGAACGAGATGATGGGGGCAACAGCTTAAGCTGCTTGCACTTCGCAGCGCTACCAGGGAATAATGGGGGAAACGGAGGTTTTCCCCATGGTCGAGGTTCCCTTTCATCCACAGATTGTGCATCTACCTTTGGCGCTCTCTGTTATTTTGCCTCTGATGGCACTCGCCGTGACCGTTTGTATCCGTAAGCAGAAATTCACATCTCATGTGTGGATCCTTGTCGCTTGTTTGCAGGTGCTCACCACGGGCAGCGGCTACCTGGCGATGGAGACCGGCGAGGATGATGAGCAGGCGGTGGGAAAACTCATTGGTAAACCGCTCGTTCATGCTCACGAAGAGAAGGCCGAAATGTTTGTGGCCTTTTCCGTCGCAGCGTCCGCGGTGGCCATCGCCACGGTGGTGGTTAAAACCAGTGCGCAATTTTATCTCATGCTCGTTACTATTCTTCTCATGCTCGGCCAGTCAGCGTTAGGTTGGCGCGTCGGACGAAGTGGCGGGGAGCTGATCTACGTTCATAAAGCGGCCAACGCCCATGTCCCGGCCGCACCTCCGGTCGTCGAGGAAGAAAGCGACGAACCTGAATACGCCGCCGACGAGACGAACGAAGACGAAGAAGAGCGCGAACACGACGACGAGAAAGACGAGTAGTTCCTTGAAGAAGATCTTTGCCTTAGCTCCGGCCGCAGAAAATCCTTGGTACAGTTGCCGAGTGATTGAAGAAGCGGCCCTAGAAGCGATGGGGCCTGACGGGCACTTCGAAGTGGTGATGGTCCGAGACGGGCTGACTCACGAACTCATTCAGCAGCTAGAAGTTGAGGCCTGTGCGGTCATGGTCCTTTCTACGCCACTTCTCCAGCAAGTGGCCGAACAGATCGCAAAACTCAAGTCGGTGAAGCTGCTCATACCCATCTTTGGGGACATGACGATTGAGACCGTGCTTTGGTCGCGCTTATCGACTCAGCTGAGAGGCAAAAACATCGTCTTGTTGGGAGCTTCGACGAGGCAGTGCCAGCAACTTCAGAGGTTCGTAAAAGGTGCGAGCATCAGGAAATTGCCCTACACACTTCCAACCTTTTGGTCAGTGCCAACGGTACATGCTCCGTCTGAGAAACTTCGACTCGTTTATGCCGGCCGGCTCACTCCGCAAAAAAATGTCTTGGAATTGATGAGCTGTTTTCTGCGCGCAGCCGGAGAGAGAGAGGATCTCGAGTTGCATGTGGCGGGAACATTCCACGAACTCGGTCATCATTTTCACGGACTCGGCTACGATTTCGCGGAATACCGTCAAAGATTTAACGAACTTCTGGAGCATGGAAAAGGAAAGATCTTCTTTCACGAGTTTCTTGCGCAACCTGAACTCCGCGAACTATTTGACCGCTGTGACACGTTTGTTTCACTGAGCACTTACCATGATGAGGACTTTGGCGTAAGCGCGGCGCAGGCCATGTCGCTCGGCTTGAACGCTCTTCTTTCTGACTGGGGTGGACACTGGGATTTTAAAAACCAGGGCCTCGCTGAGCTTATTCCGGTTGAAGTGCAAACAAACAACGTGCCCCTTCCGCGGCTCAACATATTTGTGAAGCTGCTCCTTGGTTTGGCGCGGCCTGGCCACCTAGAGCGTGTCTCGCGACAGGAAAAGATGTGGCAGTACCTCGGTCACACAAGTTACCGCGAGCGTCTTGTCATGATCGCAGAAGAGAGTATCGTGGACTACGAAGGACAGAGTACGCTCTTCGAAGAGTACGCTTCGGGCAGTGAGGCGCGCTATGTTTTCAACGAGGGTATCGGAGCGAAAAGTCGCCAGCAGTATCTGGCGATCTATGGTTCGTATCTGACCACCGATGCAGGAGAGAGTTATGAGTTTTAGTGGCAGCTTTCTTTGTGCTCTGCTCGTGTTGGGCTTTTCCCTTGAGGCCTGGACGATGTCGGACTACCTCACCTGTCGCAAGGATTACCTACAACACTGCAAGCTCCCGTGGAGCACTGTTGAGCAAGAAGACTATGCTTGCCTGCAGGGGACCTTCGCCACCATAGCGATTGAGTGTCAGGCGCTGGTGATAAGAAAGACGAAAGATAAGTGCCTCAAGGATGCCATCAAACTTTGCCCTGGTGAAACAGTGAATGTCGGGTCTCGCTTCAAGTGCCTTTCCCCCCAGATGGACAAGGTCTCCAGCGGCTGCCAGGAGCAACTCAAGTTGCATGTGAAGCTCGACAGCGAGCAAGCCATCGTGTGTGCACAGGATTATGAGAAGCACTGCCCGGCGGCTCAGAAAGTGGGTCTCGATGGGTGCCTGTACTTTGCCTACAGCGACAATCTTCTATCTTCAGACTGCGTGAAATTTCTCTCGATTCGTTTCCCGCCGCTCCACAACGACTTTCCCTGGATTCGGAAGTGAGTTTCCATAATAGATGCCTCAAGGATTTCGTCGCCCACGAGCGTTTCGCTTGTTTCTACTTCGATCTCGCTGAGATAGAAAAACGTGCTCGCCAACTAATCCAATTGGCCAGTCCCCAGGTTCGTTTTATTTTTCCTGTTAAATCTTTCCCCAATCCGGAAGTGTTAAAAATCATGGCGCACACGCATATGGGCTTTGACGTCAGTAACCAGACCGAGCTCGAGCAGGTTCGTCCCTTTGTTAAGAGCGGCGATACTCTCTGGAGTTCGTCTCCCGTTCCGTGGAATACGGAGATCCCTGGCATGCTGATGGATGGCGGTCATCTGGGGGCGCCGTGGCCCGAAAAGGCGACTCGCTCGCTTCGTGTGTGTTTCCATGAAAAAAAAGCAGGATTCGTCTCGCGCTTTGGTGTGGACCTTAGCGAGTTGACTCCGGCCATGCTTTCAAGTGCGAAATTGTCGGCGCTGCATTTTCATCAAGGGCAGGAGCCCTTCAACCGAGAGGGCTGGATTAAAGCTGTTGAGCATATCGGCGATTTAGTACGGTCAGTGCCAGAGATCTCGCAGATTAATTTAGGTGGCGGTTTCGCCAACCTGACGTCGGATGAGCTTGGGTGTCTTATAGAGCTGGCACGCAAAAAGATCCCAGACCGATTACTGTACTTCGAGCCGGGGCGCTGGATCTGCGGAGAAGCTGGAAAGCTGCTGGGACGAGTCACTGACTGCGCCCTCTTCGGGCAGAAAGCAGTTGTGACGTCCACTTTATCTCGCGATTGTCACTTGCGCTGGCAAAGGCGGCGCTTCGAGATCAACCTCCATCCCATGAAAGAGAGCGAGGCAACCAGCTGCACGGAGCTCCTCATCGGCGGGGCCACTTGTCACGAGGGTGACAGCATTGGCCACTTGGTCGACGGAAGATGGTCCGTCGCAAGAGGTGACCTCATCGTCGTCAACGGCGTTTCGGGCTATAGCCTAAGTTGGAACCATGGCTTCAATGGGATTACTGCCGCAGAAGTTCAATTCATCGAATAAAAAAAGCCTGCTGCATCCGTTCGATCTCTTTTAGGTTTTTCCCGCAAAAGAAAACCGCCAGTGCGTCGCTCTCGGGTGGGCTGAGGTAGATGACGCCCGTTTTCGAATCTTTCGAGTAGGGCATGGGGCGGCCCATGTGTGAATTATTCTGGACAAGAAAAAATTCACCGACGCCGCTTGCAGGGAGAAACGTTCGCAGACTCGCCAGTAGGCCACCCATGTTCTGGCGGTAATTAATTTCACAACCGGGATGAAATCCGAAGCCTTGATCATCCTCGAAGATGAACGAATCCACGGTGAGAGGTTGTTGCAATTTTTCTTCTAGCAGTACGTCCAAAATTTTCAAACTACCGGTCTTGAGCTTTTCAAAAACCGCTGTCAGTCCTTTCGCTTCTACGTAGTCCGTTAGTCCTTGGTCGTTTTGGAAAATGACACCGCCACGATAGCGGCAGTCGGGGGTGGTTTTACTGATGTAGAAAAACTTCTCGTGCGAGAGGGGAGAGTAGTAGAGGGCCGCATCCAGCACGCGATTGAAAAAGGGCTCGAGGATATGCGGCGAATCGATGGCGGGAATCTGATCCGCATACTCTATGATGTGGAAGTTAAGCCCCGACATGAGGTAGGGGGACTTCAAGAGCCATTTTTTTATCGGCGACTGAGATAGAATCCCTGCGACCTCTTGTTTCGTTTGAAAGATGTAGTTCTCTGATGGGTTTAGCACCAGCTGGTTCAGGAGTTGGTAGCTCCAGAGTTTACTGTTCAGGCGCTTTTCTTTGGGAATGTCCAAAAGCTGACCATACCAGTTAAAGCTCGCCCCTTGGTCGGTAAGACGGGGGACAACGAGTCCCAGACCACGCAGATAGTCGAGATACTCCGAGGAGTAAACTTGCCGCGTGAAGAGCCGCAAATCTTGGGCCTTGTTCATGAAAAAGAACATGAATTCGGTGCTGTTGCGATTGCGCTGGATCCGCTCCATGGACGTGACTCCAATCTCTTCTTTGAAGAGTTCGAACTCGTAGTCGGCATTGATCACCGCAGATTTGCTTTGGGCGGTCTCTTCCATCATTGTCCTGTTGTGCCTTATAATGAGCTCAGGCAGAGCTCTCAGTCTAATTAAGGATGTTGCCCATGGTCGAGTGTGAAGTCTTTCTTCAGCAGAAAAAAATCTTGGTGGTGGACGATGCCTTTGCCGCCAACGATATCAAAAAGGCATCACTCGTCTGTACTTCCGAGCCCCTGGCGCGCTTCGGAACGTGTTCATTTGGAGAAGTGAACACCCACCACTACGTGACTAAGAGCCACTTAGACGTGCTTCGGAAGAGCCAAGTTTTCTTGACGAGCGAAGCCATCGTGAAGCGTCACTTCCCGATGCCACTTGAGTGTCATCGAATCGTGTACCGTGAAGTCGTTTTCGGTGACCATATGACCTATCATGTGGATTCAAAGGAGGGTCAGGTCACGGCAATGATCTACATGAATGAGACGTGGGATGAGAATAACCGCGGCGAAACTCTTTTCATGGACCAGAACGGAGTCGGGACTTGTGTGATGCCGAAGCCGGGTCGTTTACTCGTGTTTGATTCGTCTCTCCGTCACACGTCGAGCTCACCGGGACGAACATTTTTTGGGACGAGACAGGTCCTGGTGTTTAATTTTTCTTCGCCTTCGTAAGACTCAGAGCACTCACACTTTTTTTGATGTTCTCAAGGATCAAGGCATAGGCCCTGCGCCCTTTCTCGGCCGTCGCGAGAGTGCTGTCGCCCATCTGCCCCGGCACACTGGCCGAGTTAAGAACGATAGGGCGGTAGCCCTTGAGTTGGGGTGGATTGAAGTTCACGTTCCGCAGTTTTTTCTTATCCACTACACTTTCATCGATGAACAGCATCAGGCTCGTTTCTAATTCATCTGCATGGCCCGGTGCCGAATCGAGGATGGCACGCACATTCTCATCAACGAAGTCATACCAAGAGAGCATGAGCAGAGGAGTTCCGTAGCGCTGCTGGAGCTCGTTGAGCGCGATCATGATCGGAAGCCCCGAAGAACGTTCGTCATCGAAGTTGATGAGCAAAATGCGTTGAGCACCAGCTTGAATGAGACCTTCGAGAGTTTCGCGCACAACTCGTTGGGCCGTTTCGGAGCTGTGGTTAACGAGCTTAAAATTAAAAAACTGTGGGTACCAACCCACGGAAATGTTGGGGTAGATCGCGGCTTCAGTGCTGTCAGCTAAATCCTTGCTCAATCGTTCGGCCAGGATGACATCAGTATTAAGGGGAAGATGGTGCCCATGAACCTTGGCGTCAGAAGCCACGGTTACAATAATGACAGGAGATTGCTTGAGGGAGTCGAGGGCTCGGTAATAGCTTTGGCCCTTGAGATTCACCCCGGCAAGTGACTGATTTAATGTTAGTAGCATGAATGATATAAGCCACATGATATCGATCCCTTAGAAAGGTCGTGCCTGGGTTGCTTGTTTTCTCTGGCAACCTTGTATTAGAATACTCTCATGAGTCAAAAAAAATCTAAAGAAAAACCAATAGTTAAAGACGCTATAGGCAACTCCTCTGCAACATCTGGTGATGCTGAAGTGTTTAAAGATTTCAATGATTTTGGCAAAATTCTCAAAGTAGATCTTTCAAATCAAGACGAACAATTCGAGTACGCTTTGTACGCCCAACTGACAGTCGTTCAAAAGTAAGTTGAAGCATTATGTCGCCAGCAACTCAACTAGACCTCAGCCAATCTTTCAAACTCAAGCCTGAGTTCTTTTTTTCTAGCAATACCACGCATCTGCAATTGATCAACGTGGCCAACGACGACGCCATCATCTTTCGCTTTGTGGGTCCCTGTCGCACAGCTTTCGCCGAACTCGCGAAAGGTAAAAGCGTACAGGAAGTGAAGCAAGCGGTGATGCTGGAAATGCCCGATCGTTCATCGAGCGACGTGGATACGTTTTTGCTCGATTTCATCAAAGAACTCACTGAAATGGATCTGTTTGACCGCTAGTCTCCCATCGCTTGAAATGGTTCAGCACTGGGCAAGCGATTCAATTTTAGAATCTATCCTTCACCAGGTCGAAACCTCCGAAGACTGGCTTAAGCTTCCTCGTCATATTCGCAGTCGTGCGCGCCGCCAGCAGAGCGGGCCTTATCTTTACGTGAAAGGGTGGGAGCCGCTTGCGGGAAACTATTCAGGTCTCCTGGCCTCTCTGGGACGACGGCCTTACCGCGGTTCCGAAATAACTTTTTTGCAGCACTTCTCTCACAAAGAAAAAAAAGTCCCCGCCGTACTTCGTCTCACCGAAGCCGTGGAGGAAGCGCAGGTCGCCGCTTACCTTCAATCGCAGGCCATCACAATTCTTGGTCGTTCGCTCGACTTGCCTGTGCCACTGGGTCTTTTCAAATTCTCTTCTGTTGCGAAGGGTCAGCTATGGCAAGAACTCCGACCCGCTCTCGACGAAGAGGGAATCGCTCAATGCGAAGAAATATTGGCGCAGGATGATCCCGCTGTTTATTTTTATGAACAGGCATCGCCGCCGCATCGGCTTGAGGACTACTTGAATAGGAGTTCGTGGCCGGTACTCCAGGAATCGTACCCGGGGACGTTTGTCGCAGAATCCGCCATGCGCGAATGGCTGCATCTCTTTCTTTTCTTCTTGCGGGTCGACGTGCTCGCGTTTCATGAAGCCAGCATCGGACTCGGCTCACCTTTCGACGTCGGAAACCTTTGTCTCTCAGGTGGCGTCGCGGATGTGGGGACATGTCTCATGCAGGCCTCACAACAATCCCCGGAGTACATCCGGGTGGGACTCGAGATGGCGAGCGACAGCTTTCTTGTGATCTACGGTCATCTGCTGAAGAGGGATGCGCTCGAAACCAGAGACTACCTCTTGCATTTGATCGATGAACTGTGCGCGGAGCATGCGTACTTACATAACGTCCATCTCGCAGTTTTCAAGACATGCTTAAAACAGCAGGCCTCGTTGTTATGAAGCAGTACCTAGGGATTAATATCGGAACCCACGATTCCTCCGTTTGCCATGTGACGATCACTGACGAGAGCGTAGATGTAACCGTGTTCGAGGAGGAGAGATTCTCCCGGGAAAAACATAAGGGCCTCTTTCCGTACGCCAGCATCGCTCGCTTAGTGAATGAGGTGGATGTCACGAAAATTCCGGCAACCCATGTCGGTGCCACCAGTTTCATGGACACGCTGCTCGAGAGCTACGCAAATTCGGAGAAGAAGTTATTTTTCCGCGACTTCGTTGACGCAAAAAACTGTGGCCTTTTGACGGCGCAGAATGAGCACCTCAAGCACATCACCCACCACGAGGCCCATCTGTTCTCGGTTCTTCCTCAAGTCGCCGAGGAGCTGGCCCTCATCGTCGTGGCCGATAGTTGCGGAAGTCCGATGCTGTGGGGACGTCAAAACTCACTTTTCCCTTATCCCGCTGGCTGTGACTCTCGAGGGCATGAGAATGTGTCTGTGTATCTCAAGCGCGGATCGAACATTGAGTGTGTGCTCAAAGTACCCACGCAACATCTTATCAACGGAGCGTGCGATGCGGACATCGCCTCGGAAGTCTATTGCAAGACGGCCGACTTCGTATTTGGTCACTGGTTTCACTGTGGAAAACTGATGGGCCTCGCGGCTTACCACCAGGGCGCAGTTTTAAGCAAAGAGGCTTTGCTTAAAGCGCTCGAAGAAGACGAGTACGCGCCGATCAAAACAAAAGAAAAATTTGATGCGCTCACAGGCGAGCAGTTTGCTTACATGGCGCGGCTGGCAGCTTCGGCGCAGGCCTTTTTTGAAGATTGGTTCTACCAACTCTTTCAAAAACTCAAGACGGACATTCCCGAGGCTACGGCGCTCTATTTCACAGGCGGATCGGCACTGAACTGCTTGCTGAATACGAAAGTTGTTAACGATAAGTTGTTCCGTAAATTTCACTGTGTTGCATTTCCCAATGACGAGGGAGTGGCCATCGGTGCGGCGCTGGCGGCAGCGTTTAAGAAGGGGGATTATGTTTTGCACAAGCAGTTCATGTCTCCCTCGGCGTACCTCGGAAGCAAGGGGTCTATTGCAACTGGGGAAAAACTTCGCGACAGCTTCAAGAACTTTGACGTGCGGATGCTCCAGGGAGATTACCAAATGGTGGCCAACCAACTAAACGGTGGGGATGTCGTGGCGTGGGTCCACGGCCGCAGTGAATGTGGTCCACGGGCCCTGGGCCATCGCTCGTTGCTGGCGTCTGCTTTCACTCCCGGCATTAAGCAGCAGCTGAACAATCGCTATAAACATCGTGAGTCGTTTAGGCCCTACGGCATCTCGATCCTCGCCGAAGATGTGGCTCGATACTTCGAGGTGGAGCCTGGGTTTCAGTCACCCTACATGTCTTTTACGCCCACCGTGCGAGTCGAGTATCGGGACTTGTTAAAGGAAGTCATCCAGCCGGATAATAGCTTACGAGTTCAAACGGTGACGGGCCTTGAGCCAGAGCTCGAGGCCCTCCTGGTCAGCTACAAAGCCATCAGCGGGCACGGAATTCTTTTGCACACGAGTCTTAACGAAATGGGAAAGCCTATTGTGGAAACCACCCAGGACGTGTCTTTGATGCTGAATGAGGGCTCCGTTAAATATTTAGTGATTAACGAATTGTTTGTGACGAGCGAAAAGAAACCATGAGACTACAACCAGCGAAGCTCACAGAATCTCTTGCGCTGAAATATCCTGAGCTCGAAATGCTCAACGGCTACCTTTACCGCGCACCGAAGATCCCCTCTCTGGTGCGAAAAGATTTGAGTGCGTTTTTTCAGCACAAAGTCTTCTTGCAACGCGAGCTTAGGGCGCAGTCATTTAAGAAACACATCTATCCTAATACGAACATTGGAAAGCTGACTGCCGAATGGTACGGCTTTCGTTTTTTGCATAGGTATTCTCGCCAGGGTGATGCTTTGGTCGGGGAGTCGCTCTGCAAGCAGATGTACCCAGCGGCACCGGCCTCTCTCAAGACACATGGGTTTTTCCTCAACTCAGGACAAGCTGCAACGCACACGGCGCTCATGGCCCTCACGAAGCGGCTCGGGTTGCGGCCGGATTCGAAGCTTCATCGAGTTTATTTTGAAACCAGTGATCTGATGGATCGGCTGCCGGAGCGCATGTACCTTGGGAGCTTCGAGTTTCAGGACTCTTCCGCGATGGATTTTTCCTGGGACAACTTCGATGAGAGCGATGCGAAGAAGATTTTACTTTTCGACACGACCTGTATCGATCGCCTCGATCTGGGTCTTAAGAAATTTTTGAAAAAGGTGCAGACGACTCGCAGACCCGTAATCTTGGTTCGCAGCTGCTTAAAGCTCGATTCCTTTGGAGCGGAGTATGGCACCTTGGGAAGTTTACTAATCTTGAATCCCGAGTCCTTTCCGCGTGCTCAAGACGTGATCAAAAAAGCTGAGCGGGACACTCCCTTCAGCTTGATCAACGAAGTCATCAAGGCCACGGGGGCCGTGCTGGGACATTTTACGAGCATCGATAGCGTTTACCCTTTCCTGACTGATCCGGAGATCACTCGTCTAAACGCTGATCGGGTTAAACGCCTCCAGAACAACACGCGCCAGTTATGTGCTTACTTGCTCGCCCACAAGATGAATGTTCGCATGCGGCCTCACGGCCTTTTTTGCGAACTCCCGGGGATGGCCTCCGATGGGCCACTGGCGCTGCAAAAGCGTGTGCAAAAGATCGGTCTCCTAGCATCGTATCCCATCCACTTTGCCGATAGCTTTGGCCTGGACGTGTCCACCGTCTCAAGCTACCAAGACTTCTACGATCCCTCAGGGAAAACCGTACTGCGTATCGCTCCTGCCGATTTATGTGAAGGAGACTTTGCCGCTCGACTTGAACTCTATGGTCATTTCGTGAGTAGGTAGGCGCATGGAAATCTCGAAGAGCACAGTTTTCGGAGGCTGGAAGATCGATGCGTGTGTGTTCTTGCTTCCGGCGTTGCTCGCTTTCCTCATCGCGGGTGCGATGTTGTCCTTCGGGCCACCGCACGTGCCAAGCTGGTACTATCTTGTACTCTTGGTTGCGTTTGATACACCCCATTTCATCGCCGGCTACTGGGTCATGATGCGCGAGAACGGTCCGCGCGGCTTGCGAGCCAAGCTGGTCGCCTACCTGCTCGGGGCGTACATTTTATTCTACTATCTTTTATCATCGGGGTTCGAAGCCTTCGCTCTCACGTTCTTCGCCACTTTTTCCCTCTGGCATTTTGTCCGGCAGCATCAGGCGTGGTTTTTCCTCGCGCTGAAGGGCACAGAGCAGGAAAAGAAAATCACCTATTGGGTCAATCAGCTGGGCATTGGCGCGGTCACGTGGGGATTCTTTCTCATTGGCCAATGTGCAGAGGAAAGAGAGGGGTGGTTCGCGATGAACGATCTCTTCTTGCTGCCGGAATTCTTGAAGCTGCCCTTGACGCTGGCGACGGCTCTAGCGATCTTGGCCTACGTCGTTCATCATGCGCGCTTGAGCTTGCGAAACAAAACGTTCGCCCTCAGTGCGCATCTCATCTGGTTAAGTGCGGTTCTGGTCTGGGGTGGCACGCGACTCTTCGACGTGAGCTATCTGTATTCTCCGCTGATCATTCTTCCTCACGCTGTTGCCTATGTTTTCTTGCTTCAGCGCTATGAACGGAACTCGGTAGGACGCCGGCTTATTAAGTCGCCGCTGGCGTGGCTGGCGGCTGCGTATGCGGTAGGCATCGCCTTTCAAGGACAGCGCTCTTGGCCGCTGTTCTTCGACCTTCCACTCGAGGCACCGCTGTGGCTTACAGCTTTTGTGCTTGCGATCAGTGTCGGGCACTATGTCCACGACATGATTTTCTGGAGAAGCGACGAGAACCCTGGATGGCAGGCGCGGATCTAGCTAAATAATTTGTCCACAGGAGCGACTTGCGCAGGGCTTGCCGAGAGGAAGCTTCCAGAGCTCAACCGGGTCATCTTTGAACGTCGCCAAGGGCGCCAGTTCATTGAGAACGCTTTTGACTTCGATGCCACCCTTGTTGGTGATTTTGATTGATTGAGGCGTGAGTGAGAGAATGATTCCGGAGATACCGGGAACAGCTGCAAGAGTTGGATTCATGAGCCAGACTAAGGCCTCGATAGGAAGTGCGCCGAGCTTGTTCTCAATCAGGCAAATGTCATATTGATCTCGATCGAAAGACGAGGTTTCAATCATGTTGTAGTGCATATTACAGCCCGTCGTCGTCGACGAGTGCTTGAATTTTTTCAGTGATTTTTTATGCTGAATCGGATGACGAGTCCCGGCGACGAGGTTGAAAAAAAAGAAAGTTCCTTCGCGGTAGGAGGCGTAGTACTTGTCTTTTTTTATTTCAATCCAAAGTTGATTGTCCGGCAACATGAAGAGCGTTTCCGTTCTTTTGAAGCCGACCACTGCGCCATTTTTCAGTGTCGTGACTTCGTAGCTGAACACTTTCGGAGCGGGCTTCTTGTTCTGCGCATGAGAGGTCATGCTCAGAAGCAAGGCGAGGAAGAGCATCACTTCGTTATCTCACTGATAGTGGTCTCAAACATGGTCTTAAACTCATTGTAATAGAGGCCTGTGCCGGGCCCATTAAAGCCTGCGTGCACTTTGTGGACCTGATGATTCTTATTCAAGAAAATCGTCGTCGGAAACGAAATGAAGTTCTTGATACCTGGAAGCTTCGTTGCGGGTGTGTCAGCGCCAGAGGTCCCGGCCAGTAGTACGGGATAGGGGATCGCGCGCTTCTTCACGACTTTTTGCAGGTGCTTGAGTGCGTCTTGTGGAGTGAGCGCTCGCTCAAACGAGAGCGCGACAACTTGCACGCCCAGATTTTTGTTCTTTTCATACCAAGGCCCAAGAAATCCGAGCTCGTCGATGCAGTTGGGACACCACGATCCGAAGATTTGGATGATGACCGGTTTACCTTTGTAGTCAGCGAGACTCACGGTCTTTCCTTGCATGTCGGGGAAGGCGAAGTCGATGCTTTCGACCTGGGTCTGCTTGAGTGGATCGGGGAGCGTCACGTTGTCGTCACGTTTGGCGGTGAACTTCGTGGTGGATTTGGAGGCGATTTCTCCGGAAAGCAGCTGGCCTTCAAGTTTTCCTCTGAAGACGAAGTTGAATACGCCATCGAAGGCGCCGGTTTCAAAGTTGCTGCCGCTGACGTAGCCGTCGATGTAGCGGTAGTCACCGGTGGGAGTCAGGATCGACGCTTGTAGGCTGTTGCCGCTTTGATCGAGGAGCAAGATCGCCTGGGTTTTCTTACCGTCGGTCTCCGTGATCTCCATGGCCCATTTGCCACTGAGAGTCACTTCGGCTTTTTTCGTGTTGCGATCGAAGCGGCGAAATGATCCGGGGCGACCTTCGAGCGGTATGCGCTCTTCCGGTTTCTTATTGGGTTTCACGAAATGGCCGCGGATCATTGTGGGGGATAGGGAGCTGAACTCGAGGTAGTTTTGGTAGGTCTGCAACGGGACAATCCACTTCCCCTTGCTCACTTGAATCGTGTCGAGCTCGAGGCGCTCTTTGCCATTGATGAGTGTCGCCTGCCAGCCTTTCTTGCCTGGCGCGAGTTCCATCAAGAAGGGGACGTCGACAGTGGGGTATTTCAGCTCGAAACGCCAGACACCGGCCTTGGGGCCCGCGGAGCGGCGCGCGTGAGCAAAACTGATCATGAAGAAAAGCAAAACAAGGCTTAGAAGGCGCATCATAATTGACCTCAACATTTGCCCATAAAGCATGGATTAGGATACCATCTTTCTTCATTTTGCCCGGGATGTCACCCTTGAGAAACTACCTTGTAGGACAACGTTGGATCAGTGAGTCAGAGCCAGAACTTGGTTTAGGTATGGTCATGGAGACCGAGCCGAAAACAGTGATGGTTTATTTTCCTGCGACAAAAGTTGAACGCCGGTACGGCACACAAACCGCACCACTGCGCCGGATCCAATTCATGGCCGGTGACGAGATACGTTTGCAAGATGGAAGTACGCACGTCGTACGCGATGTGCGTGAATCCAACGGCCTCATGACTTACCTGCTCGATGGTGGTGAAGCTGCTGAAACCCATCTCTCTGATACACTTTCACTGTCTCGGCCCGAAGAACGGTTGTTCGCAGGACAAGTGGATTCGCTGGAACTTTTTAAACTGCGCTACGATTTGCTTTTGCACCAGCGGAACTTGTTTCTTTCGCCGGTGCGGGGATTCACGGGCCCACGTCTTGCCTTGATTCCCCACCAGCAGTACGTCGCCCATGAAGTCGCCACTCGCCCACGTCCCCGGGTCATGCTCGCCGATGAGGTGGGCCTCGGGAAAACCATCGAAGCGGGCATGATTCTGCACCACTTGTTGATCACCGGTCGCGCTGAGCGCGCTGTGATCTTGGTGCCGGATTCCTTGGTGTATCAGTGGTTCGTTGAGATGCTGAAAAAATTCGGCCTCTCCTTTGCTACGATCAATCACGAGTCGGGCATCGAAGAAGGCGAGAATCCATTCGAGGATAACCAGCTCTTCATCGTGAGCATTCGCTACCTCATGCAGAGCCCGTGGCTCGCCGAGCACATGCTCGCGGACCAGTGGGACATGTTGATTGTGGATGAGGCGCACCAGCTGCGCTGGAATCCAGGTCGCCCGAGTCCGGAGTACGAACTCGTAGAAAAGCTCTCAAACCAAACAGAAGGTTTGGTGCTGCTTTCGGGGACGCCAGAAATTCTGGGCCTCGGTGGTCACTATGCCCGTTTGCATTTGCTCGATCCCCAGCGCTTCCATGACTACGACGCGTTCTTAGAAGAGCACGCGAGCTACCAAGAAATTTCGGCGATTGCGAAATTCCTCGGCGGCGCCAAGCCGCTGACGGCGTCGCAGGAGAAGAAGCTGAAAGCGCTGGATCTAAAAGTTCCTACGACGCCCGAAGAGCGCGAGAAGACCATGGCCGATCTCTTGGATCGTCACGGCACTGGCCGCGTGTATTTCCGCAATACGCGCAAGCGCATGGCGAGCTTCGCAGAATTTTTTCCGAAGCGGATTTTGCATCCGTACCCGCTCAAGACCGGTAAAGGCAAAGCGGCTGAAAAACAAGACTACACCACAAAAGTGGATTGGCTTGTGGACCATCTCGTTGCGACTAAGGGCACGAAGACGCTTTTGCTGTGTCATGAAAAAGACATGGTGATCGCGCTCGAAGCAACGCTGAAACAAAAATCACCGGCGAAGATCGGTGTGTTCCATGCGGCCATGCCACTCTTGCATCGCGACCGTGCGGCGGCCTACTTCTCTGATCCCGAAGGCGCGCAGCTGTTACTGTCGACGGAAACCGGTGCAGAAGGGCGTAACTTCGAATTCGCTCAGCACTTGGTGCTGTTTGATCTTCCGAAGCTTCCGGATCTGCTCGAGCAGCGGATCGGCCGCCTGGATCGGATCGGTCAGAAAAACGATATCAATATCCATGTGCCCTATCTCACGGGTGGTTCAGAAGAAATTCTCTTCCGCTGGTATCACGAAGGACTGAACGCGTTCGAATCCTCGCCACGGGGGGCTTCCGAGCTATTTGCCACCGTTCGCGAAGACCTCGCACCGCTGGTGGAAAGCAATGAACTCGATGAGAAGAAATTTAATGATCTCTTAAAACGCACGAAAGCCGAACACGAACAGATCGAAGAGCGTCTCGAAGACGGGCAAGATCGCCTGATCGAGCTCAATTCCTACGACGAGAAAAAAGCCCAAGGGCACATCCAAGCTCTGAAAGACGTCGAAGGCGCACCCGCTTTGCGTGATTTCATGCTGGCACTTTGTGAGCGCTTAGGAGTGGACGTCGAGGACTTGGATGGTGATAGCTACTATCTCAAGCCAAGTGACAATATGTACCTGCCGCACTTTCCGGGGCTGCCGCACGAAGGTGTGTCGGTGACCTTCAAGCGCGAAGTGGCGCAGCGCCGCCCGGAGCTCTTGTTCCTTACGTGGGATCACATGATGGTCTTGGGGATCATGGAGCTCGTCGCTTCGAAAGAAATGGGCAACGTAACGGTGGCCACCTGGAAGGCGAAAGCTCCGGAGCCATTCTTAATCGAAGCATTTTTCACTTTGCACTGCATGGCCGATCGCCGGCTGCAGCCGCAGAAATGGTTCCCGCCCACACCGTTGCGCGTGCTCTTGAATGCCAAAGGCATCGACGTCACTTCGAAGATTCCGAAGAAGATGGTGGACGACGGAGTCACCGGTGGTACGCCTGAGAAAGTCACCCAAGTTCGCGGACTCCCCCGTGATGTGATCAAGGATCTCTTGAAGAAAGGCAAAGAAGCCGCCGTCCCAAGAGCGAAGCAGTACAAGGACAAGTTCCTCACCGACATGAAGACGAACTTTGAAACCGAGATCACGCGGCTAGAAAAACTGCGTGAAGTAAACCCAACCGTTTCGCTGCAAGAAATCGTGGCGCTCAAGACACAACGACTTAAGCTAGAGAAGGCGATGGGCGAAGCACAGCTCAGTCTAGACTCTCTACGCATCATCCTTTGAGGTACCTATGCAAGAATTGAACGACGACACCATCATGGCCGTGATTGAAAAAGAACCGAAGGTCTTGATCGACTTCTTCGCCTCCTGGTGCGGCGCCTGCCGCGTGGCCGCGCCGATGTTTGAAAAGGTCGCCAAGGAATTCAACATTCCTATTTATAAGATCGACGTGGAGAAGAATCCGAAGATCAAAGAGATGATCGAACTGCCAGGATTGCCGTCGGTGGGCGGCTTTAAGGGTGGCGAGCCGCAGGACTTGGTGAATATCACCAAAGAAGAAGGCTTTCGTGAGTTCGTAAAAAAATTCTCGGAGTCATAGATGGACATCAAAATCATTAAAGAGCTCGTCACTAAATACAATGCTGAAGAACTCAATAAGTTCGCTGATGAATTTGAATCAACGGGTGTCGCTCCTGTAAAAACCCAAGAGGACGCTGGTGACCAGATGAGTGATTACCTCCAGGCCGCGGAAGTCCGCGCCGTCATGGATGCGGGCAAGCCCATGAACGATGCGCTCCGCGAGTTCGCCCAGCGAGTGCGGGGAGTTCTCAAGTGAAGATACGGCCGGGTCTGTTCTATGACATCGAGGTGCTTGCCCAGACGCAAGTGCAGATGGCTTGGGAAACCGAGGAATTTAAGCTCGATCTTCCCACCGTTACTCTTGGTGTGCAGGCGGTGATCGATGACCCTACCAAGGGTAAGTACTGGATCGCGGAAGTCGATGGCAAAGTGGCAGGCTGCTTGCTAACGGTGCCCGAGTGGAGCGACTGGCGCAACGGAACGATTCTGTGGATTCATTCGGTGTACGTCTTGCCGTCTTATCGTGGGAAGGGATTGTACAAAGCGCTCTACGAGCACGTGCAGGGTCTCGTGAAGGCCGACGGCAAAACCTTCAAAGGCATTCGTTTGTACGTCGATAAGCGCAACACCGTGGCGCAGGAAGTGTACAACAAGCTCGGCATGAACGGGGAGCACTACCAGCTCTTTGAATGGATGCCGTGATGCTGTTCCTTCTTTTTCTTTTCATAGGCTGCGCCCAGGCATCTGACGATCGCAGGGACTGCGTCTACGGCTCCAAGGCAGGCTGTCCTGCTGACCATGATTGTGTGAAGATCGAGGAAAGCGGGACCTCGTGCCTTCCGCGCAAAGCGACTGTCGTCCCCGTGGTGAACTTGCCGTTTTTACCTGGGCAAGAACTCGAGTGTGATCAAGGCGCACTCTCTCCCGAGGGGAATAGCCATACCTGGTCTAACACAGCATTCGCCCTCGACCTGAAGAGCAATGCAGGCGCGAAGGTCGTCGCTGTGTTCGATGGCGAGGTCATCGCCCATGAAGGTTGCACGAGGGCGAACGACCAGTGCGGGCTTGGATTCGGGAACCACGTCAAAGTGCTTCGTACAGACGGTGTGCTCGCCTTCTACGCACACCTAAAACGTGTGGCTGTGAAATCTGGTCAGTTGGTTAAAGCGGGGGATGTACTTGGCAGCGAAGGCATGACCGGATGGACGGGAGCGAACAATCCGCACCTGCATTTTAGTCTGCACTACGACTGGCGTGGGGCCGGCAAGGTCTACTGGCAACAGGTGGGTTTTTTACCGCGCTCGATTCCGTTCGAAGCGCGGGGCTGCTTCACCGGCTGTGGTGAGAAGTGTGTGGTTGAAACGAAGAACGTGACGAAGCTTGTCTGCAGACGGACCCATTCAAAAATTGAAAAATGGTGTGTAAGAAACTAGGCCACTACGATCTTCTAACAATATGAGATGATTCAAACGTTTGCGCGTTTCCACCGGTGGAAACGCTACGGAAATTCCTGTAAGAGTGCGTTCACGAGACCACTCCAGCCCACGAAGCCTTTCACCGGCTTCGAACCTAGCGTGAGCTTCTTCCACCAGTTGCCTTTCTTACGATGGAGTTCGCGGATGTCGGTGCGATCCGGATCGTAGAATTCATATATACTGCCTTCCGTTTCCCACGTGTCATAGACGCCCCCAGCTAAGCGGTAGGCGAGCTCGGTGGCTTCCGCTTTATAGCCGTAACGATCCATGCCTAAGATTCCGAGGTAGGCCATGTTGACCCACACGGGCCCGCGCCACATGTCTTTGACGAAGAGCTTTTCATCGCGCGCGACTGACGGGAAGGGGATGAGCGTGTTGTATTTCGTCGGGTCCATGATGCGTGAAACCATCAGCGCCGCCTGCGCTTCGTTAGGAATGCCAGCGACGAGTGGCGTGAGGTCGGAGACGGTGTGGATGCGGATGAAGTCTTCCTTGCGATAGTCCCAGTCGTGGTAGCTACCCGAGACCGCATCCCACAGGCGCGCATTGATCGTCGCCTTGAGGGCTTCCCGTTCTTGGTTGTAGGCCAGCGCCTCGTCGTGGAGCCCGAGCTCCTCGGCGATGTGTTCGAGCGCCTCGAGGCTCAAGACGATGTAGCTCGACATGTCCACGGCCGCCATCCGGCGCGTGTCATCAAAGAAGCTCTCGTTGCGATTGGCGAAGCGCGGGGAGTTGTCGATGCCCGATTCGTAAGGGTCGTGCCAGAAGTAGAGGCCATCGGGATGGCGTCGCTCGAGGCGCAGCCAGTCTTGGTATTTTTTTAGTTTCGGGTAAGCGCCTTCGAGCCAGCTGTGATCCTGCGATTTTTCAAACACGCGCCAGGCGGCCCAAGACAAAAGCGGTGGCTGCGTTGCCCGTTGTGGCAGCGGCTTCACTAAGATCTCTGCGATCGCATGGTGAATCAACCCGCTCTTCCGTTGGAAGCGAAACACATAGTCGAGGAGCTTCTGCGCCATGCTTGGATCCCAGTGGCGCCAGATCTGCGTGATGAAGGCCGTGTCCCAGAGATAGGCGGCACGAAACGGCGTGGCAGGGCGAGCACGATAGCCACGGAAAAAAACGTTGGGTGTTTTGAGGTTCTTGCACAGCAAACGGTGAGTGTCGTCGTAGGCACCTTGCCAATTCGCTGAAGCCGTTGAAGGCAGGCCAGGGGCCGGCAACTCGACGCCTTTATGCGAACAGCCCACGCTCTTAGCGTGGGCCATACCTGTGAATAGGGAAAGAAAAAGGAGCCAGCGCATCGAAGCTAGTTGGCCACTGTGCGCGGATCAATTTGTTCCGACGGCTCGATGATAAGTTTGTTCAACACACCCGCGAACACCGTTGGGTTTGAGCTTGTGACTTCTGACTCTGGAGCGCTCTCAGCGAAGCTGAAGAACTCACCGTCTGCGTCCCACGCGTGAGTTGTGCCTGACTTGGTGATCGCTCCCATTTTCTTAGGAAGATTGGGCATTAACATCCAACCGTTGTTCAACACGACACGAACTCCGCCGAAGGCGTCGACGAGGAAGTTTGAGCCTTTCACTTTCAGGCCAGAGAATTTGCCCATGCTGCTCTTGTTGCCGATCAAACCCGTCTTATCAACAGTGAAGAGTGTGCCGGCCGTGTCGACGAAGTAGTTGCCGCCGACTTCTTTAATGGTGGCGAGGTTGAGACCCAAAGAGCTCAGCACTGCGGGAGCGATGGTGTAAGTGAAGCCTTTCACTGTGTCGATGGTCACCATAGAGAGGACGTTGTCTTTTTTGATGACGAGGTAATTATCGCCAGAGACGACGACCTGGCCTTTCTTGAAGAGGTCTTCTTTGTCGTAGCTGTAGTACATGCCATCCAACGTGACGACGTTCATTTCGCCTTTGTCCGACATGAACCATGTGCCGCCTTTGGCCTTGAGCTCTTTCGGGCCCTTCACACCGGTCTTCTTATAGACGAAGCCTTTCGCGTCGACGGTTGTGATGAGTTGGTTCTTTTCCAGCAGCCAGCTTTTTCCACGAGCAAGGACGTTGATCGGCATGATGAATTGGTTGAGGTCGTAGACCTTGGCTTCCGCATCGATGGAGAGGAGGACGCCGTTCGATTGGAGCACGAACGATTGAGCGCTGACGCTCAAAGACGCAGTGAGGGCGATGATGCCAAACAAGGTTTTCATAAGCTTCCTTTAATAGATGTAAGGAACTTATAACCTGGAAAGGCCAGGGCCATGGATGGGAGGGGAAAATTTATAGGGTTTTAAAGTGAGAAAAGGAGTGAGGCCGGGGTGAGGACGTTGAAACTTTTGGGGTGGGATTTTTGCGAAGGACGAATTCTCGTCTCTTCAGGGATGTTTTGGTGAACTTTTGTGGTGTCCCTTCCCCCGGCTCAAATTACATAAAGCATCCCGCGTGCCAACTTCGCCCTGGCCGCAAGTAGGAGTAAATTGGTTGGGTGCACTCGGCCGTGGGGGCAAAAGGGAACTGAATGATTGGCCCCGGCCGGGGCCAATTTATCTGTGAATGTAATTTTTTTGTAGTGGCCTTCGCATTGATGAGGGCAAAATAGCAAGATGCAGCTGACCTACCGTCTTGGCGCCATTCCTCCGAAACTGATTCTCCCTCCTCTCCAGGCGAGGGCCGATCTGCTGGGTCTGCAACTCGAACCTCTCGAGTCTGCTGCCGCCGATTTCTACTTTCACCTACCCGATGAGTCACTACCATCGCGCCACGGGATCAAGCTGGCGATGGGCCAGGAGCCGTTGAGCGAGCAGACAGTAGAAGTGCTCATAGGCTGGGTGCAAGAGCGCCGTGAACTGATGCGGATTCCGCCGCTGCGCCATGAGCTAGGAAATTTGATTGTGATCCTCCTCGGTCGCATCATGCGCTTGAAAGACAATGCCATTGCGCAAGACCATCTCACGAGTCTCGAAAGCTTGCATGCGAGGCTCACAGCACTCTACCAGAGCTTCGATGAGGTCAACGTTCCACGCTATTAACTAGCGATCGTCGTGAAGGGCACCATCATGATCATCAGCCCATCAACAGTGAAGGGCTTCTTGAGCACATGCTTAACGCCCGCTTCGTTGATCTCTTTATTCAACATGGATGCATAGCTGCTCATGATCGCCACTTCACCCTCGAACCAAGGCATGCGCTGGACTTCTTTCACGAAGTCGATCCCGTTCTTGTTGGGCATGACCACATCACACAAGATGAGATCGAACTGGTTGCAAGGGATGTTGAGAATTTCGAGAGCAAGTTGGGGTGTGCGCACCGCCACGGGGTCATGGCCATTGCGGCGAAGTTCATCGGCGACAAGTCGAAGAATTTCGAGTTCATCATCAAGAATTAAAACGCGTGCCATAAAACCCTCTCTTGGATTCTAGTATCGGCATTAATCTCAAAGACTGGCGTAAATTCGTATTAACGTATCAAAAGATCCCACGTGACGGTCTCGTTTCCGGTCGTATTCTCGTAGTCTAGGCCACTGGGGATTCCCACATTTTTTTCTTTATTGGCTAGATCTTTAGATATTTGCCCGAGGTTAACAGGTGTGCCTTGCCGTGCCTCGAGCTCAGTGGAGAGAGCTGTCCCTTGCTCTTGCGGGGAAGACTGGACCACTACACCGTTCACAATCACGGGGGGCGCAGCGATGTAGGTCTGTTCGAATTTCAGGCGATAGACCCCGCTCCCATTGTTGGTGCAGGTGATCTTGAGCTCCGAGGTCGTCATCCGCAAGGTCGCCGTACCACCTGACGTGACTTTGAGGATGTGCTCTTCGACTTGCTCTGCTTGTTCTTGGCCACCGGAAACCTGAAAGTTGCGGCCATCCACCTGCACATCCGTGAGCTCTTTATTCTTGCGCGTTTTTTTCGTTGCAAGCATGTCGCACTCAAGTTCAGGAACATCGAGCGAAGAAAAATTGGCTTCGGCGTTTGGCAAACGCGTTTTTACCCAGCGCTTGAGGATCTCGGACCGCTTGACGTCGCAGGTGACATTGAGACAGCGGCCGTCGACCTCCGCTCGATCTTGGCCCTTGATCAAAACGACCTCCACCAAGGGGAGTGCGCGCAGCGCCTCCGCATCGGAAGCAAAACAATATCTTTCGATCGCCTGTTGGGCCTGGACAGGGGAGAGAAGCAGGAGCCAAAGTAAAAGCATCATGCTAGGATTATAGACTCAGAGGGTTCTATGAGCGAAGTAAAGAGTTATGAAGACAAGGACGGCAACCTGGTGTTCACCAGTGCCTATCTCAAAGCGCGCAACACATGCTGCAAGTCGGCCTGCTTGCATTGTCCGTTTGGCTATACGCTTAAAAAGCTAGGTCTCCAATTTGAAGATTGGGACCCCTCCCGCGAAGGAGAGGCCCGCGGTTATCTCGCGGATGCAGGCCGCGCTGATTTCGATTTTGCGCCCTTCGTCCCCGACAATGCGAAGTTCATCTCCATCAAAGGCAAGACCTGCGGCCTCATGGTGAAAAACCACATCGTGGTGAAGGGTGTGTTTCTTGCGCGCCATTTCCAGAACCAGGGATTAGATAAAGACATCATAGAATCCTATTTTTTCAATTAGCGATTTCTAAAAACTCATCCAAACTGGGCGCCGGGCGCGTCGGTCTGGAGAGAATCTTTTCTTCGTCAAATTCCGACTCATCAAAGCCACACAGCGCTCCAGGCCAGTAGCCGTACTTCTCAAAAAAGCGCTGGCGAATCTCACTGTAAAGCTCTCTGGGAGGAAAGCGCTTTTTGGGTGAGAAATCACGCAGATGATTTGAAACTTCGTGGGGCATGACTGTGCAGCTCATCGTTGTGCCACCAGGATGGTCATCGGTTCGTACTCTTGCGTCGCCACCACGTCGGGTGGATTCGCGTTCTTGAGCGATTGAAAGGCGATGACAGTAAAGACCAGCAACACCCATGGACGAATGTGGCGAGCAGCTGCGAGTAATTCTTTAAGTTCCATAATAAAACCCCCGTGCAGAAGGAAGAGGCGGACATACCAAGGCCGTGGCGCCAGATTCCTAGCAGCGAAGGCCAACTCAATGTGTGTGCGAACTAAGGTCTACGAGATGTAGAACCTATCGAGGGCATCGAGGTCGCTATCAATTGCGGCCATGAGTTCCAGAAGGTCCCAGGCCATTTCACTGGCCAGACGTTGGTCGACACCATAGCGCTCGGTGATTTGAGAGCAAAGGCGACTGCCGAGGTCGTTGAAAGAAAGATCAGAAACTTTTGTGTGTGTGCTCATTTTGTCCTCCATGACGTATGAGTGAAGAGCTGTCAGTTCGTCGATCAGTACACGCGCAGCAGTCCTACCATCACACCGCGAATTTCGACTTCGCGGTCCTTGAGGATGATCGGCTTCATGGTGCTGTTGGCAGGATGAAGTTCGATCTGCTTGGCTTTCTTAAAGTAGCGCTTGAGCGTGGTTTCGTTATCTATCACGGCGACAACAATCTGCCCGTTGTCGGCTTGATCCTGCTGGCGGATCACGGCGATGTCACCGCTCAAGATTCCGTCCTCGATCATACTTTCGCCTTTCACTTTCAAGGCGTAGTGGTTGCCCTTGCGAAGCATGGTCATCGGAACAGCGATGGTGTCGGTGTTCTCGATCGCCTCGATGGGGACTCCGGCCGCGATGCTACCGAGAAGTGGAATCTCCTCGGTTCCCTGGGAGGACATGTGTGCCGGAGTCAAACCACGAACCGAGTTGGATTCATTGTTGAGATGGCCACCTTGCGTGAGGTACTTGATGTAGTCCTGCACGGAGCCCAGCGACTTGAAACCGAAGTGCGCCTGGATTTCTTTCTGAGTCGGGGCGTAACCTTTCTCCCGCTTGAACTCAGTGATGAAGTCGAGAACGTCTTTTTGTTTTTTCGTCAAAGCCATGGTGAACATCCTTCCGTAGTTTTTCCGTACAAAGAAATAGTATCCGTATTTTTTCCGTAGCGCAAGCCCCCTGCATTCATTTTGTATCGGGGCAGTCTAGAGAGAGAATGGTAGGGGCGATTTTTTGAAGCGTGAAATGAAAGTGCAGCGCTGGCAAAGGTCGGTCACTAATTGCCCTTTTTGAAAGCCTTCGTGCATCTTTTGGGTGAATTCCAGGCCCATGATTTCAGCAAACGGCAGCTCAAAAACATTCCCCAACTTGTTGCCGGCTTCTTTATCCAAGCAGCACGCCACCACCCGTCCATCCGCGTGAATGCCCACGTGCTGTGAGAGCGCGTGGCAGAAACCTTTCTCAGAGATAAACGGTGCCGTGAGCGAGGGCCATTCGAAGCGGGTGTCGAAGTGAAAGTACGCACGCCCGAGGATGTTCTTCGAGCGCCGATGCGCGACGTCCACGCGCTCATTCACGCCGATGTTGAAATACCCTTGGATCTCATCCATGAAGTCCTGGTTTTCGTCTTTCATGCCGGTGGTCGTGGGAAGATTCCACAGACGGAAATTCACGTAGAGTTCAGGTTTTTCTTTGAGCGCGAGCTTGGTGAAATCGAGCACCTCGTACAAGTACGGACGCCAGTCTTTCCCGGGGAAATTATCCTTAAACGAGTGGAGCGAGAAATTGATCTGGCGCAGGCTCGACTTGAAGAACACGTCGCTGTGGAATTTCCCCAAAAGCGTCCCGTTGGTGGTGAGCTGCACGGGTATCTCTTGGCGCGTGCATTCCGCGAGGATGGCCGGGAACTCCGGATGGGAGAGGGGCTCGCCCATGAGATGGAGGCAGACTTCATCCGTGTGGGGCACGACATCGGTGAGAACCTGGCGGAACTGGGCCTCGGACATGACCTGCTTCGGCCGTTCCACCTCGGGACAGAACGTACACTGCAGATTGCAGATGTTTGAAATCTCAATGTAGACCCGGCGGAAACGTTTCATGTGCCGGCGTTATACCCCCGGGGTCCTGTAATTTCTACTGGTCCCAGGGCATTTTCTCCAGGAAATCACGGGGGTTGCTAAAATGCCTTACGTCTAACTAAAGGATCTCGCATGCGTTCGTTGAAAAGTGTCTCACTGGGAATCTGCTGTGCGCTCTTGGCGACTCCGGTCTTCGCCGACATCGTGAAGGCCCGCCTCACACAAATCCCGGCAGGGACGAGCAGCGCGCAGGTCATTAGTCTTGTGAATGCGCGTGTCGGTGCGAACTTCAAAGCGGCGGACTTTACCCTCGTCGAACGCACCACCCTGGCGACATCGAACTTCGAGATGCTCGTGCAGATGCGCGCGGGTAAACCGATCGCTGGAACGCGCTTGCGTATCTGGAAAAATAAGCTGGGCCAGATCATCGTGGCCGAAGCGCACGTGGATAAACCTTCTCTCTTGAACGGCTTTGGCCTGATCGCTAAGTCGAGCGAGCGTTTCCTGCAGAAGAACTACCTTGAGAACGAGGCGAACCTCGCGAAGCAAGAACAGCTGGTGCGCCAAGTGATTGCGGGCCACCACGACGCCAGTGTGACGAGTTTTGAACACGAAGATCTTTGGCAGGACACGAACTTCGTCCGCGTGTTCACCGGCACTGGCCAGCGCGGTACCCACAGCGTGAGTTATCTCCACTCGGCCGCCAAGGTGATCGCCACGAGCTACCGCGAACACCATCAAGCGGAGCTCCCGCCCGTCGAAGCCATGGGCTACAAGGTGTACGAGCAGAACTGGTACAATCCGCTCGAGACCATGGAGCCGGAAGTCTTAGAGCTCAAATATCTCAACGACAAAGTCGTCGCGCAGACGACGGATCCTTTTGCGGTGTTGAGCAATCTCCCGCTTCTGCGCAGTAAGTACGATGAGGAACGCGGCTCGACGATGGAAGGCGTTCAGCAGGGCTTCTGGAGCTACGCGCTCTTGAGTGCCATGGCCGACGAGGCCGGTAAAAAGATCGTTCCCGCGGACAACGGTTTCTCGGGCCCAGAAGGCCTCGTGCTCGATGGCCGCTACGTGAGCATCAACGTCCACCCGGGCGCACGCAAGATCGTTCCCGAGAACACACTCGTCTGGCGCTACGGCGCTGACATCCAGCAAGACATGGTCCCCGTGGCGCGCGGCGATCTGGCCGTGCTCTTTAAGACGGGTTTACGAGGCCGCACTTATGGATCTCCAGCTGATCTCATGAATCCTCCCATGCGGGATGCGAATCATAGCGTGGAAGCGTACTTAAAAGACGGCGCCGATCAGGTGCAAGTCTACTGGGCCGTGACAGAAATGATGGAGAAGCTCCAGGTCCTGGGCTTCACTGATCCAGAAATTTCTAAGCGTAAGTTCCAGGCCTACTTGTACAATCCTGATCCGTTCTACAAGAACAACGCGTTTTACGTGAATGACACCATCAACTTCACGACCTACACGGCGAGTGCCTCGAACTTCGCGCGCGACAACACGACGATCTGGCACGAGATCGGTCACGGTATCATCGATCGCCTCCTGGGAGAGATCAACTTGATCAAGGGCGAAGGCTTTCACGAAGGCATCGCCGACTTCCTCGCGGAGGTCGTCTTGCAGGCGACGTCATACCAGCGCGAGTTCCCAGGCCGTAGCGGCCAGCGGATCTACAACGTTTCTGCATTCAACTTCGCCAACGAAGCCCACGACGACGGTGAAGCCTTCGGCGGCCTAATGAAAGACATCCTCGATCGCGCCATCACGAAGTGGGGGAAAGACGGTCTCACGAAAACCACCGACCGCGTCTTCGAAGCGATGCGCTTCACCCGCGGCCATCCGGCCTTGGACGAGCAGGAATGGGTCGAGAAACTTCTGTTCGCCGATTCGCGTGCGAATCTTCGTCGCGAGGCAGGCGAGTTCCGTCAGATGATCGAAGAGAGCTTGGCGCCGAGAAACTTCTCGGCCGATGGCAAAGACCTCGCGAGCATGCAGGTGAAGATCGACGACCAGATTCTTCGACGCGGCGGCGTCGGCGGTCGGAATTCGCCGATGTACCGGCCGAAAGGCAGCGAGAGCCGTTTCATGATGAAAGTGCGCTTGCTCGACGGCAAGAACTACAAGTTCGCGTACCCGCTGAAGATCAAAGTGGCGGCTGGTAACGGTGCCGAAGGCCCCATCGATTGGATCGAGGAAGAGCTCGGCAGTCGCACGATCACCTTGAGCGGTCCGAACGAAGAGGCCTTGCTTGAGATGGGAACGACGGGGAAGTGCGATGTGCAGAATTTAGGGAACACGTGCCGCGAGTCGATGTTTATTGAAGCGTACTCACCGGGCGACAAGAAGCCGCGTGCTCGTCAGCGGATCTACATCCAGCTGGGAGCACCGGTCGCGTTTAACTAGTCTTACTCTCTCTGGGAGGCCAGCTGGCGATTGCGCTGGTGATGGCCTTCCACAGATTTCCACAGGTCCTTGGCGCCGCGGCCAAGACTCGCAAGGATCTGCGGTACCACCAATTCTTTATTCAACAACCAGTGCGTCGTTTCGGTGCGGTACTCGTACTTCAGTTCCGTACTTTTATCAGCCAGCTTGCGGAGTGTGTAGGTGGTGGTTAGTCGATCGTAGGCGTAGTCGTGAGATAACGGCTCCGAGACGAGCCACTGCTTGACCTCGTCTTGCGAGAGCATCTCCTGGCGGATCTCGAGGATCTCTCCGTTGTTGTAGGCGAACTCTCTCACCAGTTCCTGGTACTGGTAGGAACCGCGGTTGTACCCGCGACGAGAGAGGATGTAACGATCGGTCTCGCCCTGCAACGGGGCCCGCGCTTTGAGGTTGCGCTCGACGCGGGTTTCGACCAACGACTCGCTCGGGAAAGCACAGCGCGTGTCCTGGCCGATCCACTGCCGACGACTTCTAAACTGGTTGTTACATTTTTCTGTGAAGTTCACGATCCCCGCGCGCACGTCGTGGATGCTCGCTGGAATGATGTGCGTGAAGGTGGCGCGGTAGGCGCGCACGTCGTCGCTCTTGCCGGACTCGACCGTGACGCCGTCGAACTTATCTTTGCGATCGAACTGAACCTCCGCGGCCCAGGTCGATAGAGTTCCCGTGAGCAGAATCCCTGCCATCCAAATCTTCATCCGCCATCCTTAGCTGAATTGAAATGCTTTCTTCTATTTTCGGAAAAGGGGGGATTTTTGTCGCTGGGAAAATTTGGCTGATAGAGGAGTCGCTAGAAGCGACCCCTCGAAGAATCCTGACTAAATTACTGTGCGTTCGGGAAGCGGCAGCGAAGGCCACTCAAGTTACCGAAATTGGCCCAGTAAGTGCGGCCCCAGCGCGGTGCTTGATCAGGCCAGACGTCCACTTCGAGACGGAAGCCGCTGTCACCGATGAACTCGATGCGTGAGCCAAAACGACGAGCTGAGTAAACGCGGTAGCGAGTTTCCACTGGATTTGTGCCACGCGCGCCGAAGACGATGGTGCGGGCGCCACGCATGCTGCCGCCGAAGCCGCGCTCGATTTCGATCACTGCGCGCTGCCCTCCACGGGTGTTGCCGTCACATTCGACGTCATTGAAGAAGGCGAGTGCGGAGAAAGAAAAACTCAAAGAGAGAACGAGGAGCAATGTTTTCATAAAACCTCTCAGGTTAAAGCGACATACTTAATGGCCATGATATCCACGGTGGTTTGACCCTGGGGAGTCACGATCACCGCTTCATCATCAATTTCTTTCCCTATCAACGCACGTCCGAGAGGGGATTGCCAACTGACACGTCCTAACTCAGTGTTGATTTCATCGATTCCGACGATGCTCCACGTCTTCTCTCGTTCTTCCTCGTCGCGCACAGTGACGGTGGCGCCGAACTGGACTTTCTCCGAACGCACGGTGGAAGGGTCCACTACCACAGCATCGTCCAACCGAGAGCTTAGAAAGCGAACGCGGCGGTCTATCTCACGCAAGCGTTTCTTTCCGTACTGATAATCGGCATTTTCCGAGCGATCGCCGTTCGCCGCTGCCCACTGCACCAACTGGCAGACCTCGGGCCGCTCGACTCGCAGTAGCTGATGCAGCTCGTCTGTCAAAGCTTTGTGGCCCTGGGGAGTGATGTAATTTTTCTTTTCCATGAGCTACAATAGCTACCACATAGGAGGCCTCATGAAAAATTCTTGGCTCGTTTTGCTTCTGGTCCTCGGGGCCTGCGCCTCCAAACCGAAACTTTATCCAAACGATAAGCTGAAAGAAGTGGGCAAAGAAGCCGCACAAAAAGACATCGATAAGTGCATCGCGGATGCGGACGAATATCTCGAAAGTAGCGAAGGAAAAAAAATTGCGAAGAGTGCCGGGGCCGGAGCGGCGATCGGTGCGACCATTGGTGCCATCGGCGGCGCGCTCACCGGTGATTTCGGTGGAAGTCTCGTGCGAGGTGCGGCGGTGGGAACCGGCGCCGGTGCGGTCGGTGGAGCGCTCTCACCCGACGAGCTGAAGCAACGGTACGTGAACCAATGTCTCGCGGATCAGGGCTACCGCGTTTTGGGTTGGGACTGATCGAGCCATTCGGCGCAGTCGCTCAAGAGCGCTTTGATGTTTTCTGGAAGAGCCGCGTTTTTCCAGCGACGGATGTACTCGCCATTCATCCAGGGCGTGTCTGAACTGACACGCTTTTCGGTGTCGGAGAGGAAGCCCTCGAGGTCGCGGTAGTTCTCCGGCGTATCACACTCCAGGGCCATGTGAAACACCTCCACTAACTTGTTGGCCTGCCAGTTCCGAGGGCCATGCAAAATCCGATGGCGCTGCCACAGATAGTAGAGACCTGCGAGGATCACGAGGACTAAGAGTTCAAGGCCCAGCGAGAGTAATTTTTCGTTCGTCAAAGCGAGACTCCTCTAAACAGCGCAAGAAACGGACCGTAGGTGAAAAGCGGTACGGGCAGGAGGATCCACGCCCAGGTCCACACGTACATCCACGGAGTCGTCGCATCTTTAAAGCAGCGTCTCTCGATGAAGGTGCCCACCGCTTGGATGGCAAAATACAATGTCATGAAACCGAACATATTCTCACCCGTCGCCAGTCGATACGGGAGCGCGAACATCAACTCGTGGAAGATCGCGCTGAGAAGAAAGCCACCGATGGGCCGCAAGAAACTGTGGCGCGAAAAAACATGATGGGCGACGTGGTTCAACCAACTGGCCACCCACACGTTCCAGCGACGCCCCCAGAAATCCATCAGGCCGCGCGCTTTCCACGGATCGTTATGAATCAACGGGAGTCCCCGCTGAAGTGTGAGCAACCCAAAGGTTGCGCCTAGCCATTCAGTGGAGAACCAGATGAGCGGAAACCCGGCGTAGTGCGCCCATGAACTCGGCAGGAGCGTGAGGGCCCACCAGGCGAGAAAACTCAGCAGAAAAAAAATCGACTGCCGCGCGAGAAGATTGAAGCGCGGAGGTGAGTGCGTTTTGAAGTGTTCAACGAGATGCGGAGACAGCCACCACGCCGTCGTTAGGTTAGTGCGCGCTAACTTATACGTGACCACTTTCATCAGTAACACCAATGAAAGCAGATTTCCGACAAAATAGGTCTGAAAAGTGAGGCCCATATCTAAGCGTAATTCCTTGTTTGGCCTGCTGTCTAGAATTCCTCCATATTCTCTTTCAACCTTCGTGCCACAATACCGATAAGTCCCTGAGAGAACGGACGCGAGAGGGAGATCGCTATATGACACACGCACACACAATTCGCGATTTATTGAAGGCCACTCCTTTGACGGAGGACTTCTTCACCGGTCTCGACCCGTTCCAGCTGAACTACATTGAGATGTGCTTTAAGAAGTCACTCGATGAGCAGATCGGCATGATGGGAGAGGTGGAGTTCCACAACTACCAAATCTTTATGCGCTACAAGAATGAGTACCTGGAAGATTTCTACCCGGAGATCAAAAACCAGGTCGCTAAAAAAGCGCAGAAACCGAAAGTTCGCAAGGCTTCCTAAGCGATCGATTTCCAAGTATCGTCTGGGGTATGACCCAATCCCTTTGGCAAAACTCCATCGTCGCGCACACTCCTTGGGAGTGTGACGTGGCCATTGTCGGCGCCGGACTCGCGGGCCTCTCACTTGCGTACTGGCTCAAGACCTACCAACCCGCCACGCGCATCACCGTCATCGAAGCCGAGAGCGTCGCCCACGGCGCGAGTGGACGGAACGCCGGCTTCAACACCGCGGGAAGCACGTTCTATCTCGCACAGCTCGCACAAAAATACGGTGCCACGGAAGCGGCCGCCTACTGGGATTTCAAGCAAGAAAGTTTGCGCCTCATGCGCGAACATCTCTTCGCGCGTTTTAAGGTCGACCAACAGTTCTGGGGCAGCACTACGCTTTACCGAGAGGAGAAGCAACGCCTCGAACACCAAAGCCTTTTGGAATCCATGAAGGTGGCGGGGCTCAGTGTGGTGAAAGAGACGGGCTTCAAGGGTGTCGCCAGCGGATTGAGTTTTGCGCAGGAAGGCTGTCTCCATCCCGTGAAGCTCCTCAACGCGCTCGCTGAGCATTTGCAGTCTCTCGGTGTCAGCTTCAGAACCCAAGAAGCGGTGGCGTGGGGCGAATCGGCCGGAAAGAAAGTTCGCTTGCAGTGCGCACGCAGCGTCGGCGAAGCTTCGCACGTGTTCCTCGCTCTCAACGGCTACGCCGGCCAGTTCCATCCCAGTCTCACGGCGTGGGTCGCACCGAAGCGCGCGCAGATGGTTGCGCTGGCGGGCGGCCAGCAGAAGCTCGTGGGGAATTTTTACGATCCCGCCCACAAGGTGTATTTCCGGCAAGACGCGCAGACCGGTGCGATGCTCGTCGGCGGCATGCGCTTGATCGATGAAGCGGCGGAGAATTCGGAGTTCGATAAGGCGACCCAGACGATTCAAACGGCGTTGCAGAATTACCTGCAAGACCTCTTCGGTGAATCTTTCTCAGTCCAAGCGCGCTGGTCTGGGGTCATGGGATTCACGCCCGAAGAAAGACCCTATGTGCGCGCTGTGCCGTTTATGCCCCATACCACTTTCGTCGGTGGTTTCAGTGGGCACGGCATGGGTCTCGCCTTTGGGACCGCGCACGAGGCCGTCGAACGTTTTTTTGGCCGCACCACTCGCTTCGCTGACATTCTCCCTCGCCCCTCTTAGAATAGAGGGATGAAAAAATTTATTCCGGTTTTTGTAGTGGGCGCTCTCAGCCTCTGTGCCTCGTTGTTCTACATCTACCGTCCGCAACCCGTGACGCCGGATCACCTCGAACTCAGCGTGGATAACGTCGTCGAAACTTTCGATCCCGCGCTCGCGTACAGCGACGACGCGTTCAGTGTGATGGCCCAGGTGCTCGAGTCGCCGTACCAGTACCACTACCTCAAGCGTCCCTATGAAATTATTCCGCTCCTGGCGGAGGGCCTGCCGGAAGTTTCCAACGACGGCCGGACCTACACGTTCCGTCTGCGCCACGGAATCTTTTTTCATCCCCATCCGGCGTTCCATGGACAAGTGCGAGAAATGCACGCGCAGGACTTCGCGCTCGCGCTCAAGCGACTGGCCTTCGAACCCCTGCAGAGTCCGTTCCGTTCCTTTCTCCTCGACACGCTCGAAGGCTTTAAGAAATTCAGTGTCGAAGTGGGCACCGACTGGCGCAAGCTGCGCGACACGCCGATCGATGGCATGAAGGTCGACGGCCACACCGTGACTCTCACGCTCAAGCGACAGGAGCCGAACCTGATCTACTACATGGCGATGCCCGCGCTCGCGCCGGTGCCATGGGAAGTGGTGGAGTTCCACAAGAACGATCTTTCCGACGTGCTCGTGGGAACGGGGCCCTACCAGTACATGGGCTTCGACAAAGAACGCTATCACCTCGAGGCGTTTGATAAGTACCGCGAAGATTTCTATCCCGCCTCCGGCGACCGCTACGCCAACACGCAAGACCTCCTGAAGAGTTCGCGCGAGAAGATTCCCTTCGTGCGTGAAGTGAACTTCCATGTGCTTCCGCTGGAAGAAGACCGCTGGAAAGCTTTCATGGAAAATCGCATCGATCTCATGCCTGTTCCGCGGGGCATGTTACCGCGTCTGCTCGGTGAAGGAGGCAAGCTGCGCCGAGAGCTCGAAGAGCGCGGCGTGCAGGTGAAGCACTTTCCCGTTCAAGCGCTGCGCTGGCTCGCGTTCAACATGAACGATCCGATCTGGGGCAAGAACATGGACCTTCGCCAGGCCATCGCTCATGGAGTCAACATTGAAGCCTACATCGAGTTGCTGTCGCAAAAAACAAACCTGAAGGCACACTCCCTGATGGTGCCTGGTCTTCCGGGTTACGATCCGTCGTCGTCGCTGCCGTTTAAGTACGATCTGACGAAGGCGAAGGATCTGATGGCGAAGGCCGGCTACCCCGATGGCAAAGGCCTGCCGACGTTGCTCTACAGTACGCGCGGGAACCAGGAAGCGAACATCGTCGAAGCGAAGTTCCTCGAGGGCCAGCTCGAAAAGCTCGGCATCAAACTCGACACCAAAGTGCTGACCTTCAAAGAGTTTCTCACCGACGGCCGTGCCGGCAAGTTGCAGTTCTTCACGGATAACTGGCTCTTCGATTATCCCGACGGTGAAAACATCATCCAGCTTCTGGTGGGCGCGAACGCACCGGGCATTAACAAAGCAGGGTACCGGGACAGTGACGTGGACCGCTGGTACAAGGCCCTGCGAATCACGACGGACGTGCAAGAAAAAATTCGTTTGATGGACCTGATTGAAGAGCGCGTCCTGCGAGATCTTCCCTGGATTCCGTTGATGTACGAAAGCTCCTACGTGCTGCTCGCGCCGCACGTGCGCAACTATCGAAAATCATCGGTGGCACGAAACTACGTCAAGTACATCAAGCTTGGACCACAGGAGAAATAAGCATGAGCATCTCTCAACTGCGAGCCGCGGCCCTCAAGTCCGCCTTGCCCGTTAAACTGCGCACCGAGCGCTTGCTGCAGCTGCGGTCCCTGCTTCAAGAGAAACAGGAGAAGATCGTCGCGGCGCTGGAGAAAGATCTGGGCAAGTGCGCGTTCGAATCGTGGGTGAGTGAGATCGGTTTTCTGCGCGACGAGATCGCCCATTTTCTTGCGGATATTCCCGCACTGGTCGTGCCACAAAAAGTCGCGACGCCGATGACTCTTCAACCCGGGAAGAGTGCCATTCACAAAGAACCCTTCGGTGTCGTGCTGGTCATGGCGCCGTGGAACTACCCCGTGCAGTTAGCGATCTCTCCTTTGATCGGTGCCATCGCCGCCGGCAACCGCGTGGTGGTGAAGCCTTCGGAGCTCGCTCCGAACTGTGCGGTTATTATTGAAGAAATTCTCACGCAAGTGTTCTCCGCCGACGAAGTCCTCGTCGTGCAGGGAGGCGTGGCGGAAACCCAGGCGCTCCTGAAGGAAAAGTTCGATTACATCTTCTTCACCGGCAGCACCCAGGTTGGGAAAGTGGTCATGCGGGCCGCCGCCGAACATCTCACCCCAGTGACGCTCGAGCTCGGTGGCAAGAGTCCGTGCCTCGTCGATAAGTCGGCGCCGCTGGCGCAGACCGCGCGACGGATCGCCTGGGGCAAGTGGTTGAACGCGGGACAGACGTGCGTCGCACCCGATTACGTGCTTGTGCCCCGGGCGCAGCACGACGAGTTCGTGCGCGAGTTGCAAGCTGCGGTCACGCAGTTCTACGGAAGTCATCCGCAACAAAGTCCGGACTACGGACGGATCGTGAATGAGCGGCACTTCGATCGCTTAGTGAATCTCATGAAAGACACGAAGCCCGCCATCGGCGGCCAGTCGGATCGCGCGGAGAAGTTCATCGCGCCGACGGTGATCACGAACGTCTCCTGGGAGCATCCGCTCATGCAGGAAGAAATCTTCGGGCCCTTGCTGCCGATCCTCACCTACGATTCTATCGACGAAGCGATCCAGCTCATCAAGGCGCGACCGAAGCCACTGGCGTTCTATTTGTTCAGCACCAACAGTGTGATCCAAGAGCGCGTGCTGGAGCAGGTGCCGTTCGGTGGAGGCTGCGTGAATGATACGATCGTGCACTTAGCGAACTCGCGCTTACCGTTCGGCGGCGTCGGAGAGTCGGGGATGGGGGCTTATCATGGTACATTGAGCTTCGATACGTTCAGCCACAAGAAGTCGGTGTTCCATCAGACCACGCTGGTGGACGTACCGCTCAGGTACCCTCCCTACAAAGGTAAGGAGGGCCTGCTAAAATTCTTAGTGGGCTAGAGCTTGTACGAAGCGTCGTAGTGGTACGGTAAGTGGTACTCAGTCGTGATGCTCGCGATGCCGCGGAACTGGTGACGTGGGTAGGTCCATACGCTCAGCACGGCGAAGAATGCGAAGAAGAAGCTGAAGAGAAAAAAGCGTGTCGGGTAATACATAAACCATCCTCCTTGTGGATAACGATGACTTATCGGCAGTGCCGGTGATTTCTCCATGGGGAACCTCGAAACTTAGTTATTTTGATGAGTTGGCCCTATTCTCTCAGTTGCCACGTCTTAGGCCCAAGGGTAAAATAACCGCCAAACCTCTTGAAAAGTGGGCTTTCATGCGCGCGGGCCTCTGGCCATTACTTGTTGTTCTGCTCGGTCTCTCGAGCATGGCTTCAGCTCAAATCCTGAAAGAGAAGGTACTCATCGGTCGCGTCGAGTGGGTCGAGCTGCCGGATCTCAAGATGAAATTCCGCTCGCGCATCGACACGGGTGCGAAGACATCGTCGATCCACGCTGAGAGTGTGGAAGAAGTTCGGCGCGACGGCGACCTGTGGGTCAAGTTTCGCTTGAAGGATGACGCCGGCAAAGAAGTCGAACTCACGCGCAAAGTTGAAAGCATCCAAAAAATTTCCAACGCCGGTGGCTTCACGGGTAAGCGCTACGTTATCCGCGAGAAGATCAAGCTCGGTCCCGTGGTCCGCGAGATCGTGCTGAACCTCAACGACCGCGACAAGATGGCGTACAAGTTTTTAGTCGGCCGCAACTTTCTCCTGGGGCATTTCACGGTGGACGTCGCCCGCTCACACGTGACGGGAGATTAGCATGAAACGCCTCACCCCTTGGATCGTCGGTCTGTTGTTTCTGATTCCCACGGGCCTGCTGGTCTACAAGTCGCAGGTGCTCAACCTGAGTCTCTTGCCGCAGAAAGTTGACGACGTCTGGAACTTCTACGTTTCCGTGAAACCGAAAGATGCAGCGGCGACCTCGGTAGCGTTCCCGATCCCTCGCGCCGGTGACGGCCTGAAGATTTCCGAAGAACGCATTCGCGGAAAGGGCTTCGACACACTCATCGATCGCAATTCGGACTCGGCGATGCTCACCTGGCTGTCGAAAGAGCCCATGACCAAGCGAGTGAGCTACACCGCCCGCATCGACATCACGCCCGTGATCATTCGTAAGATCGACAAAGACTACACCACGACCTATCCGCGCCAGATCAAGAAGTACCTGAAGCCACCCGTGCTCACGCCCGAAGAAGAGGCGGCGGTGAAGCTCCTCGAGGGAGCGATCTTCGAAGGCGGCGAGGACAAGAGCCTCGTGGCGCGCAAGGCGTTCTACTACGTCCACGAAGAGATCCAGCGAAACGTAAAATACAAAACCATCGTCGATGCGCTCAGCACGGGCAAAGGTTCTCCGCTCATCAAGGCACGGCTCTACGCTTACTTGCTTCGTCGCAAGCAAGTGCCGGCGCGGATCGTGGCGATGCTCCGCCTCCCGCTGATCACCGATGCTCCGGAGGAAAAGCACCAGCTGACCTACGCCAGTGAAGCCTTCCTCAACAACCGCTGGATCGCCGTGGACACGAACCGTGGCCACTTCGGCGAGCGGCCCGATCGCTACCTGGTCATGCACCATCATTTTGAGGAAATCGAAAAGACCATCGCGAAGAACAAGGTGGTCTACACCATTCGCGCCGACCGTGCGGTCATGAATAAGTTCAACAAAGAAGAATACCGCAAGGACGTGCTCCGCAAGGGCTCGTTCTTCAGTTTCATCTCGCTCTACCGTCTGCCGTTGCCGGTGCAGAACATCTTCAACATGATCCTGCTCATTCCGCTGGGGGCGCTGGTGCTCTGCCTGGCGCGAAACATCGTCGGCATTCCGACCTTCGGCATGTTCACGCCGATCCTTCTGACGATGTTCTTCCGCGAAACCTCGCTCAGCTTTGGTCTGTTCTTCTTCCTCTCGGTGGTCGCCATCGGCTGCCTCGAGCGCTACGTGCTGGATAAGCTCTACCTCCTCGCGGTCCCGCGCATGTCCATCATCTTGACGTTGGTGATCCTGCTCTTGATGGTCATCGCGTTCACGGGTCTTGCGGAGTTCTTCGGCGCGTCCCACATCGGCTATTTCCCGATCGTCATCGTGACGGCCTTCATCGAACGCTTCAGCATCATGCTGACAGAAGACGGCGTCGTGAACACCATGAAGACACTCCTGGGCACACTGGTGATTTCGATTCTGTCGTACTCGCTCTACTCGGTCTCGACGCTCGAGATCTTGATGTTCACGAACCCGGAGATGCTCTTCTACGTAATGGGTCTTTTGGTTCTCATCGGAAAGTACAAAGGTTACCGACTCTCGGAGTTCATTCGCTTCCGTGACTTGATCGCGCAGGTGAAGAAGAAAGGTGCCATGTGATCTTCCGCGAGATGCGTGAGTTCGGGATTCTCGGGATCAACAACCGCATCGGTCGCTACATCTTGCGCCATAACAAGCGCGCGAACTATCCCCTCGTCGACGACAAAGTGAAGACGGCCTTGCGCGCCGACGCGTGGGGCGTGCCCATGCCAGAAAATTACTTCGTGATTTCGAGCTTCGGTGATCTGAAGAAGCTCCCGCAGCTCGTGAGCAACATGCATTCGTTCGTCATCAAGCCGGCCAACGGTTCCCAGGGCAACGGCATCGTCGTGGTGAGCGACGTGCTGAAAGACGAGAAGGGCTGGATCAGCTTTCGGCGCTCGAGCGGGAAGATCATCGGCATGGAAGAAGTGCGCCACCATATCTCGGGCATCCTCTCCGGTCTCTACTCGCTCTCCGGTCTGCCGGACACAGCGATCATCCAGCAGAAGATCGACATGCATCCCGTGTTCAACGACTACTGCTACGGCGGCATCCCGGATGTACGCGTGATCGTCCACGCCGGCTTTCCGGTCATGAGCATGGTGCGCCTTCCGACCCGCGATTCTGACGGAAAAGCGAATCTGCATCAGGGTGCCATCGGTGCAGGCATCAATCTCAAAGACGGCACCACTCGCAACGCCGTGATCAAGAACCAAGTGGTGGAAAAACATCCCGACACGGGCCACCTTCTCAACGGCCTCGTGATTCCGCACTGGCAGGAAGTGCTCGAGCTGGCCGCGCGCTGCTACGACATGGTGGAGCTTGGCTACTTGGGCGTCGACATCGTCCTCACGCCAGATCACGGCCCCATCCTCTTGGAGCTCAACGCGCGCCCCGGCCTGGCGATCCAGATCGCTAACCAAGCGGGCCTTGTGCCTCGTTTAAAGAAGATCACCCAGGATGCCCCCCCGGGCCTCACCGCGAAAGAGCGTGTGGCGCTCTCCCAATCCTGGTTTTAACAGCTTAGGTTGCCTGTCATTTTTATCCGCTGGGCCCTGCAGGTCAGGTTTTTGTGCTATCAAGCCGCCCATGGAACTCGTACGTCTTTTTGTCGCCGCTTTGGTCACGGCCGTGTTTTGTGTTTCGGCACAAGCGCAGGGCCACTACCAGCTGAAATATTCTGATCTTCTTCAGAACTGCTCCTTCATTCACCGGGATGAATTCTCGCTGGATTCGTTCCAAGAACTCATCAAAGCACAGCTCGAGACACGTATCGAGGGGGACAACGTTTGCCAGTCGGCGTTCCGTGCCCTGAATTCGAACCTCGAATCCATGCTCATATTGATTGACCAAAACGTAAGCTCGCAGGATGCCCGCAAGCTCTACGGTGAAATGTATGGAGAGTACTTGGTTTCGTTGCAAACCGAACTCACACTGCTCAATCCGAGTGATGCGCGTGCAGCAGTTCTCCAGTCACAGATCGATGCTCTGAAAGACGAGCTCCTCAAAAACGATTTTGAGATTCGTCTCTACGATCGCACGTCGACCACCACCCAACTTCAGCAGGGCCAGCAGCAGCTCTTCGGACAAATCTCAGGACTTGTGCAAAACCTCGCGCAGATGCCGACGAGTTGCGCGAACAAGATCGGCGGCTGGCAGCAGGTGCTTCCGGCGATTCTCAATGCAACATCCTTCGTCGGTATGGCCACGGGCCAGCTCTACCTGCCCGCGGCATCCGCGAGTCTCCAGGTCGGCACTGAGATCGCCATGATCCTCAAAAATCAGGGCGTGAAGAAGGCGATGACCCGTCTCGTGGCCCAGAAAAATAACCAGATCATCGCGTGTACGTACCAGGCGATCACACACCAGGCCTGCGAACTTAAGCGCGCCGCCGAGAGTGTTGCTGACAACACCGAGGTCTTGGATATCATCAACAACCGCTACACGCCGGGCAGCGAGGGCGAGTACGAAAAATTCGAGCGCGTCCAGCGCCTGATGCCGAAAGTGCGCGACATCATCCGCAAAGTCGGCGACATGGGTAGTGCCGTTACTTTGGATTTGAATTTGCTCTTTAGTTACTTCGTCGCGGTCCGGATTCGTCCCTACGATATCACCATCCCTCCGGCGACATCGAACGATGAAGTGTTGTCGCGCTGGTTGAGCGACATGAGCAACCGTGGGATCGAGATCGGCACCACGGATCAGAGTGGTCGTCCGCTGAGTATCCAGCAACGCTACGAAGACACCGTCACAAAAATTGAAAACTTCAAACTCACCATCACCACGGTGATCAACATCATCCGCGAAAAGCGCTCGTTCAAAGACTTGCGAGATGAACTTGTTCTGACCTCACGCAACCTTGGAAGCGAACTAGCGTTCATTGATAAATTCCTCAAAGAATTTCCGACGGAAAAGGCCAATCTTCCGGGCCAGTACCTGGCACTCTTCGAAGCCACTAAGCGCATGCTCGATAAGATCCGCGCCTTCGTTAACGTCGAGCAGAAGGAAGGCGAGAGCTACGAAGACTACCTCAAGCGCGTCGAAACCTTAGGTGATGCGATGTTCGCGGAGTTTAGCTACGGTTCAGTAGCCCAGGTGACCGGTCAGACGGCCCTCATGATTCCAGCGATTGCGATCGAACGCTTCGAGCGTCCGTTGCGTGCGGTGGAGAACTACTACTTGAACCAAGACATCGCCGAGCGTGAGAACCCGACGCACAATTCCTACGCCACCTACACCATCAACCGTGCCGTGCGCGTGCGGATCTTGAACATGTACAAGAATCTCTCGGCCTCTGGGCAGGCGTTCCGCCTGGAGAACTTCGAGACGACGAAGCTGAGCTTCGAGCGCGGTTTCCGCACGGAAATTCGCAAGATGATCGAGCAGGCCCTGACGCAAGATTCACCGATCCTCGGTGGGGTCCTCAAGGGGCGAACCGCAGCGCACATGTGCGCACTCTTCTCGGATCACTTGAAGCGCGTGAACCCACGCTTGTTAGCACGCTGTGAAGCCGCCCACGGCAAACTTCCACTCTATCAAGTCATGAGCGGGTATCGCCGTCCGATCGAGATGACGATCGACTATAATGATCCGTGCTTCTACGCCGACTACCGTCGCGAAGAGTACGCGCAATCTTTGTTGTACGATCGGTTACTCGACTACGCGTTCAGTAAGAAACGGCGTTAATCTCGTTAAAGATGTTGGCGGAGTTTTGTGAAAGCAAAACTTTGCGACGAAGAACATCGCCACCTGGTAGCTCGTCAAAGATGTAGCGCGAAACTGATTTAATCTGCCGAACAATTCCCGGATCATTCACACCGCTTTCAAGCAAGAGTTCCACATAGCGCTTGAGGAACTGTCGTGCCATGGCGATGCGTGTCTCCGGAGCATCGGTGACATTCTGGTAGTAGTGGAGAGGAAACCACGGCGTTTTCAGCGCACCCCGCGCCACCATGACCGCGTAGCAGCCGGTTTCCCGCAGCATCCGCTTTGCATCCTGCGCGTTCCACACATCACCATTACCTACTATCGGGACTTGAGAAACTTTCACGGCCTCTTCGATCCATTCCCAGCGTGCCGGCTCTTTATACATCATCTCGCGGGTGCGGCCGTGGACCGTGATCATCTCCGCGCCGCAGTCATTCAAGAGTTTGATGATGTCGGTGATCTGATCACCGTTCGAGAATCCTGCGCGCACTTTGCAGGTGAAGCGGCCTGGGAAGGATTTGCGGATGTCCGTCACGATGCGCTCAACGACTTTGAGGTCGCGCAAGAGCGAGGAGCCCCCGCCACTTTTACACACGGTCTTCGAAGGGCATCCCAGATTCAAGTCCACCCAGTGCACCCCGATGTCGGCGACTTGCTTCACGAGATCCACCGTGAAGGCCCTCTCGGAGGTGAGGATCTGGTACATGGTGCGTTTGTTCCAATCAGGGTTCTCGAGGAACTGCTGACCGATGTGCTTGATGAGGTGTTTTTTGGGGTAGTGCCCTGCACTTGGGACGCGCAAAAAGTCGCAGGCGAGCACGTCCCATCCCGGGCAGATTTCAGACACGACTTGGCGGTACACCGAATCGGTGACGCCTTCCATGGGTGCGAAGAGTAGGCCCTGAGCGGGGACGAGGTCGGTCTGCATGGGCGGGACTTTAGCGGCTACGGCGGGAAAGGAAAACCCCTAAGACGCTCATTTGGATGAGGAGCAAAAGCAACTTCACGGAATCTAAGGCGACGTACGTCCGATGGTAGTTTTGATGAAGCTGTTGGACGTCCTCGCCAGCAGGCCCCAGCGTCCCGACTTTTTCAGCGTACTCCCAGGCGGCCGTGAGGGAGGCGAGCTTCGGGGTAAGCGAGAAGAGATAAATCGCCGCAATTCCTAGCGAGACAAAAGACGTGAGAATGAGCAATTTAAGTGTCGACGTTTTGCGCGTGTGCCAGCAGGCCAGCGCAAACAGCACGCTTGCCACGGGGAACTCGAGGAGATTGAGCTTACTGAAAAGCACCACGCCCAAGTTACCGGCCATGAAGACTTCAGGGATGTTTTGGAAGACAGATGGAACGACGAAGAAATCCACCAGCACGGTCCAGGCAAACCACATACTCGTTAAAATCAAAGAGATGACAGGCAACATCAGGTCATCACCGTGGCGATAAGTTGACGCGAAGCAGCATTAAGTCGAAACTCTAATAAATAGAGGCCCTGCCATTGCCCGAGCATAGGCTTTCCATTGTGGATGGGAACAGAAACCGACGACCCACACAGCACACTCTTCACATGGGCCGGCATATCATCTGGGCCTTCCTCAGTATGAGTATAGAGACGCTCATCATGGGGCACCAGGCGATCCAGTGCCCGATCGAGGTCCGTCCGCACTTTCGGCGAGGCGTTTTCCTGAATCGCTAGGGCGGCGGAGGTGTGCTGAATAAAGAGATGCAATAAACCTTCTTGAGGTAGCTGAAGTTTCGTTAAGACTTCGTCCGTAATCAAATGGCAGCCTTTCGGGCGGGCGGTAAGTTTTACAACCTGATGGGTGATCATCGACAACTCCTGAGGCCAGACGGTACTCCTCGCCCAAATTCTAACCCATTTAGGGAGAGGGACACCATGAAACAATTGTTTTTAGGCACCGCTTTGGCGTTCATGAGCACCGCTCATGCCGCAAAAATGTCGGACTTTTCCCCGTATAACATCGAAGTCCTCTTCACCAATCCGGTGTGCGCGGAGTACAAGTACGACCGTCCCGTCCTCGCAGAAGACGGCACCACGCTCACGGCAAAGCCGAAAGACGTGTACTGCAAGTCTGGCGACCTCGAGGCTTCGGGCGAGCGCTCGATTTCTCCGCAGTACCGCTTGATCGAGTGGACCAACGATCCGAAGACAAAAGAACTCTTCTTGGCGTACCTGAGCTTCTCGAACAAGCCGGTCGCTGATGCGCTTTGCGCGGCCGTGAAACGCGGCGTGAAGCTGACCCTCGTGCTGGACTCAGCACCCGAGGAAGATGCCAACGGCAACTCCATGGCGGAAGGCCTCAAGAAGTGCGGCGCGAACGTGACCACGCACTATCGCGGTCAGCGCAATGGCCTGGGCTACGCTCACAACAAGATCTTCATGGTGAACCCAGAAGACAAGAAAGAAGTCCGCGTGGTGTTCAGCTCGGGCAACATGTCCACGGGCACTGTTATTCACCACGAGAACTGGAGCTTCGTCACGGCCAGTCCGAAGACGCACTTCGTGCAGGCCCACCTTTGCGTGCGTGAAGGCATGATCAACCACGGCGACAGCAAGAAAGAATTCTCGGCGTTCATGGCCGCGTGTCGTAAAGCCATTCCGAATGCGGAAGAAACCGATCTCCAAACGTTCTTCGTTCCGGGAGAAGGCAAGCAGGCCTTCGCAGCTCTTCGCGACTTGGCGCTCAAGTCGAAGCGCGTGGAAGCCACTGCACACCGTTTCTCTGGTGACTTTATCCGCTTGTTTACGGAACTTCTCTCGAAGGGCCAGGACGTGCGCCTGATCACCGACGACGACATGTACTGGTCGTGGAAGCTGCGTGAAGACACGGGCCGCAACACACGCATCGAAGCTTTTAAGGTTCTTCCGTTGCGCGACGCGGGCCTCAAGATGAAATTCATGGAGACCAACCATCCGCAGTTCATGCTCCAGCACAACAAGTTCATGGTGTTTGATCTCGGCGCAGAAGACGCCGTTTTCACGGGTGCCGGTAACTTCACGTCAGCGGCCTTCAATCAGAACTTCGAGAACTTCTACATCCTCCGCGACCCGGAAGTCGTAAAGGCGTTCCAGGCCCAGTATGACCGCATGTGGAATAAGCTCGCGACGCCGGTAGAGAAGATGCCACGTCAGAACATTTTGCCATAAGGACTTCTATGAAACGTTTCTTACTCGCCCTGCTCGCCACGACTTCCTTTGCCCATGCGGCGTACTACGTGGAGTGTGGAGCGGACTTGAATGAGGACGAAGGTACTTTCGAGGCGGTATCGTTCCGGGCGTCTTCGCAGGACGAAATTTTCCGCGGCCTCAACAGTGACGTGTGGTCGGTGGCCTTAAGCGAAGATTGGTTGGCCGATGGCAAAGCCACGGCGAAAGTGATCCAGCTCGACGGCAGCAAGAACCTCGAGATCATCGTAGCGAAGGGCCGCGGTCAGAGCCGCGTCGGTAAGCGCTTCGTGATCGTCGACATGTATGCTGATTTTCCGACCCTCGACGTTTATAATGTGGGCGGTTTTGCTGGTGGCGTAAAAACCAATCAATACGATTGCTTCACGGCTCAAATGTAGTTTTACTTTTTTGCTCGGGAACTTTTCGGTTCCTGAGCAAACCTTCTCATCGTAAACTCTCACCAATGAAACTCCTCTGCCTCCTGTTCCTCGTCCTGTGGCCCTTCGCGGATGCGAAGGCGCTACTCTACGTCGAGCCCTCACTGGGATACTTCAACGGCTCCTACAAGTTCGAGCAGAATTTCCAAGGTGATGTTGAGAAAGAATCTTTTTCTGATCACGGTCTCAGCTATGGCGGTCGGTTGGGTTATTCTTGGCTGGGCCTGCAGATCGGCCCGGAGTATCTACGCAACAATTTGCAGATCGGCGGTGACTCGGTCAACATCGACGAATGGTCCGCGATCCTCGGACTTCGGTTGCTCTACTTCCGACTCTACGCGGGCTACATCTACAAAGCCGAGATTCAAGATTCTCAATATGATCCAGGCAAAGGGCACAAGTTTGGCCTGACGTTCTACATGTACCGCCACCTAGCACTCAACCTCGAGTACCGCTACGTGAAGTATGAAACCTACGATGTGCCGGGGTTCGATCTGACTTACAAGAACGAGTACAGCGGTTATGCGCTGATGATCTCATTCCCATTTGAAATTTAAGAAATAAAAAAGGCCCCTCTCGGGGCCTTCGTTTTATCTAGTGCGTGTGAGTATCAGCTGGAGCTTCCGCATCGTGGTTCGGATGGTGCGCCTTGTGATCATGGTCACCATGGTGAGCGTCGTCATGGGTATGATCGACGGCTTCCGTGACGTGATGATGTTCTTTATCGTGGCCTTCCTCTGCGTTCATCGCAGGAACTTCACCTTGAACCGGAACGACTTGAATGGCGTTGGCTTCTTCTTTCTTGTTGCACGCAACAGCGGCGAGTGCCAGGACGAGGACGAGTGCAGAAAATTTCATAGGGCCTCCAGATTTATTATTCCGCGCCCTGGTCCGGTTCCATCTGCGACTGCATGTAGTTCTGTGGGCCCACGCGCTTCAAGAGCTCTTGCTGGGTTTCCAACCAATCTACGTGCTTCTCTTCCGACGCGAGGATGGAGAGGAACAGGTCACGGCTGACATAGTCTCTTTCCGTCTCGGCAATTTTAATACAATTTTTGAGGTGGGGAACGGCTTCGTACTCAACCTCGAGATCGGCGGCAAGAATTTCCTTCACGTCGGTACCAATGCGCAGTTTGCCGAGCTTCTGCAGATTCGGCAGGCCTTCGAGAAAAAGAATGCGCTTGATCACCATGTCGGAGTGTTTCATTTCATCGATCGAAGCCGCGTACTCAAGCTTACCGAGTTTCGCGAGGCCCCAGTTCTCGAGCATGCGGGCATGGAGAAAATATTGGTTAATCGCCGTCAGCTCCTTCATGAGAACAGAGTTGAGTGCTTCGATAATTTTTGGTGAACCTTTCATGCTGACCCCTTCGTAAGATTATGGGGTCAGGATAAACGCAGAGAGAAGAGTAGGAAAGACCTACTCGTTCGAATGGCAGGAAGACTTTTCGGGAGAGTGGTTGCGACGCGGTTTTTTGTTCGATGATTGCAACATCTGTTCGACGGCATCTTCCACGCAGGTGCCGCAATCTGAGCCGATGCCGAGTGCACGCATGATGTCTTTCGAAGATTGTCCCTTACGAGCAGAGACGGCCTCTTCGACTTGTTTTTGAGTGATGCCTTTGCAGATACAAACGTACACGTGGTCCCTTTGATGAGATCAGTATAACTATGTTCGGTGTATCAAACAAGAATTTGAGCTATTTTTTTATGGTTCGGGGTGGGTAACGTGTTTTCGAGCAGATAGACCTACTCCTGAGAGTAGGTCTGGCCGCCCAGGAGGAAATTTTGGGCACTGATCCAGATGATCTCCAGGTGACCTGTGGGGTGGGTGCAGGTCATGGCGGCGGTGCAGGTGAGGGTCAGGTTCCCCTCTGTGTCGCAGCCTTCCGCGAGACTCACGGTCATCTCAGTCGGTTTGATCGAGGTGTTGTAGGAAATACGCTGAACCGTGATCTGGCAGCTCTCGCCGTCGCGGTAGATCCCTTCCAACGGATAGCTGGCGGCCGTCGCCGCAGGAGCAGCAGCACGGGTGATGATTTGGTACTGGGCGATGGCCGTCGCGAAGTCGGCGACGAAATCCGCCGCGAGCACACCCTGGGCCGCGCGCTGGTTACGGGCGCGTTGCGAAAAATCATTGGGAGCGTAGGTGTCTGGGATGCCGATGGCGATACGCGTGCCTTCGAGGAACATCGGCCCGCCACTGTTACCGCCGTAGGTAGAGCAGTTGTGTGTGAAGGTACGGTCATCGACGACGTTGGGATCGTCGTAGATGTTGCGCGTCTTCGGCTCGATGACCCAGCAGTTTTGGGTCAGCTTCAAGGCACGGGCACCGTTGTAGAGATCGCCCGGAAAGCCCAGCATCTCGAGGCGCATGTCTTTTGAGAGAGAGAACGTCGCTAACTCGAAGTCGAGCGAGCGATCGCGAGGGGCGTCTTCGAACTCGAGGACGACGAGATCGTGGCGAGCATCACCGGCGGCGACCGTCTTGCAACGCAACTCCGTTCCGGTGGCTTCGTCTTTCGCCGTACCCGTCGCACACCATTGAGGAGCGTTATAGCTGAAGCAGTGGCGCGCGGTTGCGACGAGGTTTTTATTTTGAGCGTTTTTAAGGAAGAAGCCCGTACAGCCCCGCAAGCGAGCAAGGCCTGCTTTTTGTTCAGCGGTGGCATCGAGGCGACGGGAGTTTTCGAAAAAGTTTGCGCCGGCCGTGACTTCGAGTTTCTGGTTCTGCGGACTATCGCCACAGGCAGCCAGTACGAGGAGAGAAAGCAGGGGGGCGAGGCATAGTTTTTTCATGGATTATTTTTAACATGGTTCCCGAACTGGCCGGCTCGGCCTGTAAAAATTTCAATCGTGTATACTTTGCAGCCTCGACTGCCTAGTTTGGCGCCCTAACAAATTAATGGAGCCCCCCATGTTGAAGACATCTCTATTTCTGTCTCTTGCTTTGAGCTCGAGCTTCGCTCTGGCCGGTTACAACTGCACCGCCTACTCGACCGATGGTGCTAACCGCAAACTGCCCTTCTCAATTGGCATCAGCGATAAACACGCAGGCGCTGAACACCACGTGAGCTACGGCAACCAAAAAGGCGGCATGGAATCGATGACTTACTCGTTCCGTGCTGACGTCGCAGTCACAACCAAGAGCATGGATGTGGAGATGGATGCCAATGGCCAGCTTGGCACGTGGGAAGACGCCACGATGGAAGAGTCGGTGTGGACCGACGTGATGTCACCCACACCGGGTTACATGAAACTTAAGAAAGTTCGTCGCTCGGCGATTGGCGCGGGCTACGTTGGCGAAGCTGTGTTGCCTTTCGTGAACGGCGGAAAACCGGTCACCATGAACTGCCAGAAGTCGGTTCCGTCTCGCGATCAGTGCGGCTGGTTCTTTTGTCTCTAATATTTAATGCAACTAAGGAGTTGTTATGAAATTTATTCTCTTGGCCCTCGCCCTTTCTTCGAGCTTCGCCTTTGCGGCAGAGCCTTTCGCATCTTGCGCCGGCGATCACCACGGCACTTACGTGGAATTCATGAACGGAGCTGATGGCAAATCTTTCATCGAAACATCAAACGACAGTGATGAGCCGGCAGAGGCCTGGCAGATCGTGAAAGTGACAAAAGGCGTGACGGTGGTTCCGAAGGTCGGCGAAAGCTGGGCGATCCGCCAAGCGATCAAGGCCGCCAACGCTCAAGACGGCTCATACGACATGGTGATGGTGGAAGCGAAGCGCGGTGACGTGACACTCTATGTCCAGCTCAACAAGTGGCTCAACTCAGAGAACTACCTCTCAATCGCGGGTTACGTCGAAGCTCTTCAGTGTAGATAGCCTACTCAGCATTCGATCAAGGCCTGGTGGAGTCGAGAGACAACCTCCGGGCCTTGCGCTTCCTGCACCAACACACAGAAATTATGTTTCGAAGCACCCAGGCAGATCATCCGGACGTTGATGTCTTCTATGGCGCCGAAGATCTTCACTGCCAAGCCTGGCTTGTGGTTCATGCTGTTGCCGATGAGAGACACCAAAGAGAATCCTTCCTCGATGGTGACCTCGCCCAGTTCGCGCAGATCTTTGAAGAGTGCTTCGTGGGTGAGCATCGGGCGATCGACCGTCATGGCGATGGAAATTTCTGAAGTGGTGATGGCGTCGACGCTCACGCGGTGATGCTCGAACACGCTGAACACGCGGGACAGGAAACCGTGGGTGTTCAACATCTTCGGCGTTGAAAGCGTCACAAGCGCCTGCTCTTTTTTGAGGGCCACGGCACGGAAGATCGGCGCGTCTTTCACTTCACGACGAATCCAGGTGCCGGCTTTTTCTGGTTCAAATGACGAGCCCACGAAAACCGGAATATCACGGCGCATGGCCGGAGTCAGCGTGGTGGGGTGCAGAATTTTTGCTCCGAAGACGGCCATCTCGGCGGCTTCCGTGAACGTGATGTCGCGAATGGCGCGCGCCCCTTTGTGGAGGCGCGGGTCGGTGGTGGCGATGCCATCCACGTCAGTCCAAATCTCTACAACATCTGCGCTCACGGCTTCGCCTAAGAGCGATGCGGAGTAGTCAGAGCCGCCACGACCTAAAGTGGTGGTGTGACCTTGCGGATCCATCCCGATGAAACCTTGGGTCACGTAGCAGGTGTTTTCCGTACGAAGATTGCTGAGCAAGCGTTGGGCGTTCTCCGCCGTTTTTTCAGTGAGCGGGGTGGCCTTGCCGTAGATCGCATCGGTCGCCAAAACAGTACGAACATCGAGGTTCTTAACGGTGCGTGTGGGCCAGGCTTGTGTGAGAGCTTCGGTGAATAAGAGAGATGAAAGGCGTTCGCCGAACGACTGCATGCGATCGAACGCGCGCGGTGAGCATTCGCGCATCAGGTGAATGCCGCGTGCGAGAGTCTCTGTTTCCGCCAAGAGGTCCGCGATTTTAGTGCGGGTGTATTCTGGGATTTCGAGTTCTTTACCAATGGTGAAGTGGCGCTCACGCAGATCGTAGATGAGCTTCTCGCAGCCGTTCCAGTCACCCTGCTCTGCCGTCTTGGAAAGTTCGATCAACTTATTAGTTGTGCCCGAAGTCGCGCTCACCACAACCATGCGAGAATTTTGTTTTTTGCAAATTTCTGCACTTCGGCGCATGGCCGCTGCGTCTCCCATCGAGGTGCCGCCGAACTTCGAAACAATCAACTTTTCCATACACGTCTTCCTTTAGACCGAAGGTCTATATAATAAGCAAAGATAAAACCGGGGGAGAGTAAGGATCGATGTAACAACGGGTCCAGGAGGGAAAAGGCCAGCGTTGTTACGTCGTCCCAAAGCTCTCCACCCGGTGTGATCCTGAGTGACAATCTTGCGGCTTTCAACCTTGCAAGACCAACGTTACCGATGCCAAAATCGAGAACGTTTCGGCGGTAGATGCCTGGGATGGGTTCAACGGCTTTGGCAGCCTTCTCCATCTTACTCAGTACCGCACCTCTTTGAGGCGTACCCAGAGAAAATAGCCCTGGGCCCGGAAAAAAGCAACTTAACATTCACTTACAGTGAGGCGTTTATGAAGAAGGTCGGAATCGTTGGATGGCGTGGCATGGTGGGCTCGGTCCTCTTGGAGCGCATGCACGCCGAGAAAGACTTCGCGCACTTTGATGCGGTCTATTTTTCTACCTCTCAAGCGGGCGAAAAAGGCCCGGACGGTAAACCGCTTAAGAACGCCCAGAACGTCAAAGACCTCACCGAGATGGACATCATTCTCACCTGCCAGGGTGGGGACTGGACCAAAGAGATGCACCCGCAGGTGCGCGCCGCTGACTGGAAAGGCCACTGGATCGACGCAGCCTCGGCTTTGCGTATGGATAAGAACGCCGTCATCATCCTCGACCCGGTCAACCAAGCGGTCATCGATCGCGCCCGTAACGACGGGTTGAATGATTGGATCGGTGGTAACTGTACCGTCTCGTTGATGTTGCTGGGAGTGGGCGCTTTGTTCAAACACGGCTGGGTGGAGTGGGCCTCGAGCCATACCTACCAGGCGGCCTCGGGCGCCGGTGCTAAGAACATGCTGGAACTCTTGAAGCAGATGCAGTTCTTTGGCGATCGCCTGCGCGACGGCATGAACGCGGGTCAGGGTGCCTTGGAAATTGAAAAAAAAGTCGGCGTCTTGATGAAAGACTCCGCCTTCCCCCGCGAAGCTTTCGGTCATCCGCTGGCGGCGAACCTATTGCCCTGGATCGATTCGGCGTTGCCGTCGGGCCAGAGCCGCGAAGAATGGAAGGCCGAAGCCGAGGCCAACAAGATCCTGGGCAACACCCGCCCGATCCCCATCGATGGCACCTGCGTGCGCGTGGGCGCGCTTCGCTGCCACTCCCAGGCCCTGACGATTAAACTGAACAAGGATATCCCGCTCGCTGAGATCGAAGCGGCCATCAAGGCCGACAACGCCTGGGTGCGCTTGGTGGAAAACGATAAAGAGAAGACCTTGCAAGGGGTCACTCCCGCCGCGGTTTCGGGCAGCCTCGACATCGCCGTCGGGCGGTTGCGCAAAATGAGCCTCGGGCCGACGTTTGTGAATGCCTTTACTTGTGGTGACCAGTTGCTCTGGGGAGCGGCCGAACCGCTACGACGGATGCTTCGCCAGGTCGTCTAAGAAAGAGAGTACCTGTGCCGTGCCGGCGACACGCAGGCCGGCGGCCGTGAATCCTTCGCCAACTTTTATGTTGAGCGCGTTCACAGGAGATTTGTTCAACGCCTTGAACATATCTTCGTCGGTCTCGTCGTCTCCGAAGGCCAGCACCTGCTTGTAGTCCGTATGGCGCGCCATGAACCAATCTACGAAGCGACCTTTGTTGGCCTCTTGGTGCTTGACCTCAATCACTTTTTTCCCTGAGATGACGTGCACTGGTGCACCTGCCAAGGCTTCGTGTAATTCAATCGTCAGCTTCTTCGCGACAAAGTTTGCAAACTCATAGGGTGCTTTTCTGTAGTGCCACGCGAGGCCGTAGGGTTTCAGTTCGATGAAACTTCCCGGAGTGCGTTGTGTGTAGAGAGCGAGAATCTTTTTGACCGCCGCGTACCAGTCGCCTTGCTCGCTTGAAACGAGCTGCCGCCATTTTTTCGTTTCAACATCGTAGAAGCTCGCACCGTGGTTCGCAGAAATAGAAAGATGAAGACCTTTTGAAATAAAATGCTGCTCGAAGAAGTCTACAGGCCTGCCACTTACGATGCAGGGAAGGTGAACCCCGTGCTGCGTAATTTCAACTAACCGATCTGTCATTCGTCGATCGGGGACGGCAAGCTCTGGTGTTTCTTGGATCGGTGCGAGCGTGCCATCGTAGTCGAGGAAAATCACTGAAGCCGCCGTTACCTTACTATGCACTTCTTCAAGCAGTTCAGTTTTGAGGGCGTTCACTTTAATGGGGAGTGATTCAAGATATGATTGGGCCCACGTACTCGCAGTATAGAGACTGAGGAAGTCCTTCATGACACTCATGTGCGTTCGCCGCTGCTCCAGCGGATAACTAAGGGCTTCGGTGATCTTTTCGACGCTTCCGTCGATGTCCCATGGGTTCAGCGAGACGGCGTAGCTCAACGTCGAGTGCGCACCGGTGAACTCGCTCAGAAGAACAGAACCCGGATGTTCGAGGTTTTGACAGGCGACGTATTCGAGGCAAACCAGATTCATGCCGTCACGCCGACTGGAAACCCAGATGGCATCGGCCGTCCGGTAGAGAGCAGCGAGCTTGCTCTCCGATACCGAAGAGTACTGATAGAGGACGGGAACATAGTTAAAGTCACCGTATTCGCCATTGATGGCACCGACTAGCTGGTCGATCTTGTCTTTCAATTGCCGGTATTCGGTTACTGAGGTGCGAGAAGGGATGACGATCTGCCTCAGTTGAATTTTTCCTCGCAGATGGGGATGCCGTTTAAGCAGGCGCTTAAACGTGCGCAGCTTCATGATGAGCCCCTTGATGTAATCAAGACGATCGACACCGAGGAGCCACTGTAATTCTTTCTTTTCGACGAGGAGGCCCTGCACCTCTCTATCTGTCTCCGCCCTTGTCGAGAGTGCGGAGAAATAGTTCGTATCAATTGAAATCGGAAACACACCCAAATGTGTTGTGTGGTGTTTACCTTCAACTTTGTATCCCTCGGTCTCGAGGCCCAACAGTCTCCGCAGTGACGCCTGGAAGTGGTTCATGTAGGAAAGATCATGGAACCCAACGAGATCAGCAGCAATGACACCCTGAAGGATTTCACTGCGGCAGGGGAGCTGACGAAAAATCTCCGAACTCGGGAATGGAATGTGAAGAAAGAATCCGATCCGCATGTCTGGGCGAAGACGTTTTAAAAGTTGCGGGACGAGCATGAAGTGAAAGTCGTGTACCCACAAAATAGCATTGGGCTTAGCAGTCTTTGCGATACTCTCAGCCACTTTCTCATTGACGCTTATGTAGGCGTTCCAAGAACGAGCGCTATACGTGACCCGGGTATGTTCGTAGTGAAAGAGAGGCCAGAGGACGTCGTTGCAAAACCCATTGTAGTAGTGATCGTAGAGATCGGGAGCAATCTTGATCGCCGTACAGGGAAACGGTTTTTGTGGAAGTTCCGCATCTTGTGCATCGGTTGTGAGAATACCAAGCCAGGAAAAATTCCAATCAGGTAACTTCACCCCACGGATGGCACTTACAAGTCCACCGGAACTAGGGAGAAATTTTTTTTCTTCTTCGTCCCATTGCACTGGTAGTCGATTACTGAGTATCAGACACTCCAAGTAAGACTCCTCGTCGTAGAAATTTTTGACTCGAGGAATTTATAAAGTAAGATGGAGAGATGGGAAAGGCACAACGCTATAACATGGCCATAGTAGGTAACTGTTCTTATCTTGCATACATCGATGTGAAAGCGTCGGTGAAATGGTTATGTTGGCCGAGATTTGATGACAGCTTCGTTTTTGGCAGCTTGCTCGACGAAGAACGTGGGGGGCAATTTGATGTTACCCCACAAGCTCCGTTCACTTCTCAGCAAGCCTACTTAAACAACACAAATGTGGTCGTCACAACCTTTCAAGTGAACGATGACACGTTTGAAGTTACGGATTTCGCACCACGCTTCGGAATCCACGAGCGCTACCATAAGCCCACGCAGTTTTTTCGCCGCATTCGTCCTCTGAAAGGAACACCGAGGATTCGAGTGAGTTGTCGTCCTCGTGGTCACTATGGCGAGGTAGAGGCGCAGGCACTGAGCGGGAGTAATCACATCAGTTATACGGGCCTACATACGCCCTTACGGCTTACGACCAATTTGGCGAAATCCTACATCCTAACGGAAAAGTTCTTTCCTCTCACGGAAGATGTTTATTTGGTGATGTCGTGTGGAGAGCCTTTTGAGGCCCCGTTGCGTGACACGTTCGAAGAGTTTCTCAATCGTACGACGATTTATTGGCGTGATTGGGTGAAAGCAACTTACATCCCAAGTATTTTCCAGAAAGAACTCATTCGCAGTGCACTCACCTTAAAGATCCATCAGTACGAAGACACGGGCGCCATCATTGCGGCGGGCACGACTTCTTTGCCTGAGGCCCCTGGTAGTGGACGCAACTGGGACTACCGTTACTGCTGGATTCGAGACGCTTACTTCTCGCTGGCTGCGCTCAATTCTCTCGGGCATTTCACTGAAGGGCAGCGCTACGCAAATTATATTTTGGGTTTAGCTGAGGACTACAGTGAATTGCGCCCTGTTTACAAGATCGATGGCTCGTCGGATATGACTGAACGAGAAATCGATCTTGCTGGTCATCATGGTGAGAAACCGGTGCGTGTCGGTAATCAGGCCCATCAGCAGGTGCAAAATGATGTTTATGGACAAGTCCTACTCTCACTAGTTCCGTTATACATAGACGCACGATTAGACACTGAGAACAGTCCTCCGATTCGATTAATCAATGATCTGCTCAAAGCGATGGAGCTGAGACTCGAAGACCCTGACGCTGGCATTTGGGAGTTGCGCGGGATACGGCATATTCATTTGGCAACGGTTCTCTTTCATTGGGCCGGTGCAGGAGCTGCCATAAAAATTGCTCAGCATAAGGGTGAGAAAGAAATCGGTAAGAGAGCGCAGCTCTTGAGGCAACGTGCTGCAGATTTAATTGAAAAATGTTGGCGACCGCATCTGGGAATCTATGCCTCACATGTTGACGGTGATGATTTAGATGCTGCCGGTTTCTTGCTCTTAACAATGGGCTATCTTGCACCAAGTGATCCCAAGGCCAAAAGCCATTTACACGGACTCGCAAAAGGTTTGATGTCTCCGTCGGGATTCATCTACCGCTATCGTGCGCACGACGATTTTGGCGAGACTCATTCAAGCTTTCTGATCTGTCAGTTCTGGTATGCGGAGAGCTTGGCGGTCATCGGCGAGACTGCTGAAGCCGAAAAAGAGCTTCATAAAATCCTTTCAACCGCCAACCACGTAGGCCTGATGAGCGAGGATGTGGATGCAACCGGACAGGAGCAGTGGGGTAACTTTCCACAAACTTACAGCCATGTCGGCTTAATCAATGCCGCCTGCAGGCTTGCTCGACGCCTGGATAGGGCCGTCTTCAACTAGTCATTTGTAGAGCTCTACTTCTCGCAGTCAACCGCCGGCATCTCGTTGATCCATTGCTGGATGAGGGCATTGCCCTCTTTGTGAGAAACCGAGCGCCCGAGTTGCGGCATCTTGACCGCCAGGTGCGACTGACTCATGCGGTGAAAGAGGATCGACTTCGCGGCTTTTCCTGGCACGACATCAAACGAATGCCCGCCGGTGCCGATGCCGGCGGCCACCGGAGTCTTGCAGTGACCCATCTCCACACTGTCGGAGGCAAACTTGCTTTGCAGGAAAAGTCCTGTCGAGCGCGCATTGCCTTTCGCATTGTGGCAGTGAGCGCAGTTGATTTCTAGATAAGCTTTTGCGCGCTCATCCACCGGAGCGGCAAGATCATCCCAGGAAACGAGTCGTGGAATGTTCGCCTGGGCAGGAAGTCCGGCGATGATTTTTTTACTGTTCCACGCTTCCAGTTGATTTATTTTTTCATCATCGAGAGACGGGCGGTTCAAGAACTGCGCCTGTAATCCGATCGGCACGATCCGATCATTGACGAAGTGACAGCTGGAGCACTGACGCAAGTTCGGCACATGGTAGTCGATAGCAATCTTCTCCGCATTCACCTGGACGACTTTTTTCTTCACTGAGCCTGCACGGTCAAGCTTCGCTTCGCCATTCCTCCAAGTATAGTTTAGAGGCACCCAGCCAGTTGAACGACGCACGAGTAAGCGCGTTTCGATCAAGGTGGGCGCTGCATTGCCTGACTCATTGATAGAAAAGGTTTTTGTGATGACAGAACCTACGGGAAGGTCCAGCGCGTACTTCTCGCGATACTTGATGGACGTGCCTGGTGGCATAAAAATGAAGCGATCTTTAAGCGCATAATCGGTAAACAGTTGGTTGTTGAGTGAGTACTTCGTACCGTTGTTGGGATTGCGAGTAGGATCGCTGTTGTCGGCGAAAAGATTGAAGTCGGCGAGATCGGGGCAATCGAAGTCGACGGCCTGCCAATTCACGCCGGTGGTCGGAGCCTTACAGGCCCGCAGGATTTCTGCAGGACTAGGAACTGCGACAACGGGCAATGATTCGGTGGCAGGGAGAAGCACCTCCTCGCGAGAGGGGTAGGCGCACTCGTGGTCCTTTAGGCTGCGTGTAACGGGACCGCCAGGAAACGGGAAGTAGCGGCGCTGGTTATCGAGGTGGAGGTTCGCGAATTTGAAGCCACGATTTGACGTGTTGTTACCGATGCAGATCCGATTCTCGCTCGTCGGAGGAGTGCCGACGTAGGTTCCGTCGTCGATGCCGTCAAAAACAACATCCTTAGGACCAAGTCCAGAGAGGACTTTGATGATTAGGTTCATCTCTGAGCCATCCGGCAGAGATAACCGCCGAGACTTAAAACGATTGCCATGAACATAAATACGCTTTGGCATCGGATCGTATTGGGGATCGCGGATCGTGCGCTGACTGATGGCATAGTTTGAGATCGCGACGCCGGCCAGTGCATGCCATTCAATATCATTATCAAAGACCTCAGTTCCTTGAGCGGCCATCATGAAGACGCCCATGCCCTTGGGAACGAGATTGATGATGGTGCCCTTCATGGAGAAGTTTTTCGTGTTGTTTTCGCGAATGTTGTTGCGGTAGATGCGGGTGCCCACGCCGTCTTTTTTCACGAGATCAGGAAGATTAAAAATCAAAACTCCTGCGGTGTTGCCTTCGACCAAGTTTCCGTAGACGTCAGCGTCGTTGGAATTCTCGATCTCAATGCCGGCCACATTGTCGTGGGCATGGTTGTTACGGACGATGATGTTCTTTGACTGTCCGACATAAATACCTGCATCTGAGGCACCACTCACGTCACAGTCTTCAATGAGAATGTGCTCGCTGAGCACGGGGTTAAAGACCATAAGCGCCGTTCTTCTCCGATTTACCTCGGGTCCAAGAAACTTTTACTCGACGGAAAGTGACGTGTTTAGCGCCGATGACTTTAATGGCATTTCCGAATGAATCCTCCACCGCGAAATCTTCAAAGGTGACCTGATCTTTCGTAGCGATGATGCCTTGGGGGCCAGCTTTTTGTTTGGCGAATGAGAGGATCGTTTTACTCGCTCCTTGCCCCTTTAGTACAAGTCCGGGGCGATCGATGATGAGCTCATTTGAAAGTTCAAAGCGGCCCGCCGGCAGTACAACTGTTGTCGTACCATTCAAATTCTCGAGGGTCGTGTTGAGTTCCGCTTCGAGGTTCTCGGCACCGAGGACGATGACCTGCTCGGCGCGAGCGAAAAAGGGCAGCAGCGAGCACACCATTAATAGGATGACTTTCATGGAAACCTCGGGGGATGGTTTTTATTTCTCTGTGGTTACCGATTTCTCAGGGGCAAGTCAATTCAGTGACCTGGACCGCATAATCTTTTCAAGCTCATCACCAAAAGGCTGGAACTGTGGTATCAAGGCGCAAATTTCTCCCCCCAAGGAATTAAGCATGAAAAACTTCATCGCAGCTGTGCTATTGATTTGTACCTCATCGGCCTTCGCTCAAGAGCTTGATGCGACCGCCGCTGCCCTCGAAACACTGCCGGCCGGCGCCTACGTGGGCACCACTCCGGAAGGTGATGACTGCCAAGTCAAAGTGAGCTCGGATGAGCACGGTGTCGCAGTCGTCGCCACCGCCGGGAACCTGATGGTGTCACGCATCGTGCGCCCCGGAACAATTTATCGCTTTAATCCAGGTCAGCGCTTGTTCCTTTCTTCTGATGCCACGGATAGCGTCTATCGCACACTCGCCGTTGAAGCCGACACGCAGTACGTCGTGGTTGCGCGTAAACGCAACGGTCAGGAAGTTAAAGTTGAGTGTGTTGTTAATCTCTAATCAGCTAGGTAGACTGGGCGAATGAAAACTATTTTCTTCGCCCTCGTCTTCGTCTCTTTTAGTGCCCTTGCTCAGACCAACGCGGTCCTCGCCCTTCGCCAACACTTACCGGCCTTCGATTACCTCGGCCAAGACACCCTCGGCGAGAAGTGCGAAATCGATCTCTTCGGTCAAACCGACGGATCGCTGCGCCTTGAACTCTTCGGTACCTCACAAGCTCAGTTCCTCGTCACGCCCGACATGGCGTTTGAAAGCACGCCCACGCGTTTCGTCGCCCGCCGTCCCGGCGTGAGCGAGTCCGGCAAGGTCGAAATGAGCCTGATTATCGAAGGTGACAGCGTCAGCATCCAGCGCGACTTCAGCGTCGGTGAGCGCCACTGGATCTCGGCCATCACCTGCCTCATCGAAGACTAGTCGCTATTTATAATACTTTCAGCATCCAAAACTTGGATTAGACGCCCAGAGCTAATTTTTTTATAAGCCAACCACTTATAAAAAAGGGGCCCCGTTATGAAATCATTCTTCGCTGCATTCCTGTTGTCTCTGTCAATTCCATCGCTTGCCGCTCAGTTCTCAGCGCGCGTCGACGAGGCCTGGTGTGGCGAAGTGTCTGCCATGGTCATCGGTGATGCCTGCATCCTCCAGGTCACCAAGACTGATGGGAAGAAGCTAGGGCTGGTTTTTGATTTCGACGATTTCTTGACCCAGTACGGAGAAGCGGAGCTTGCCGGGGCGCAGGTGAAGATCAACGATGGTGAGCTCACGAAGATCGACGACGCGGAAGTGATCCGTGAGCTGCAGGAGTTTTCTAGCGGCTACTTCTACATGTACGCCCAGATCGACGCGCTGACGGTACTCCCGGGCGGGGACATGGGTCAGTTCGTGACCGCCAGCAACGGCAACTTCTACGCCGGCAATGTCCCGGCAGGCTACCGCGCCGTGAAGCTCGAGAAACTCGCAGCGAAGGGCGGCCTTAAAACTTTCATCGAAACCGAAACTAAGCAGAAAATGAAAATGTGGAAAGACTACGTGCTGACCTCTGGAGAGTACGACCATGTCACACTCCGCGAGCGCCAAGCGATCGCCGTGAGTCCCCTCAAGACCCTCGAGGTCAAGGCACTGCTCGAGACGAGCGAGATCTTTGCGATCTACAAAGGCGCCAAGCTGATTGGCTACTTCGTCGAAGTCCTCGACCACGTCCAGGCCGCGATTTACCAAGACGGCGCCTGGATCGATCTCTTCATCGATGCCGAGCAGAACGTGGTGCGGAGTTTTGACCAGTCAGCCTAGCTCTTATCATGTCATGGGACGTGTCAGGCGAAGCCGCTGCCAGCCCATGACGCTCACGCCCCAGCGCATTTCATCCGCGGCGATTTTTTCATCCATCTCCGCGGGTGTGAGCGCGAGGATTTCCTCGACCACATCACCATCAGGATTCGTGAGCTTCGAGGGGACAAGACCTTTGGCGAGAAAAAAATGGGTCACCGAATTCACGGTGCCGTTCGTTTCATAGGTCCAGAACTTTTCGAGGTTCGTCGCTTTAAAACCGATCTCTTCTTGCAGCTCGCGCTGAGCGTTCTCTTCAGGAGTGCTGCCGGCATCGAGCATGCCCGTCACGGGTTTCAGGCGCACTGGCGGATTTTCATGAGCGCGCCGCTCGCGGATCACTAGGATTTTTCCGTCATTCGTCACAGGGAAAATCACAACACCATCCGGCAGGTAGGCCCTCTCCCACGTGATCGAACCGATGGTCTCGGTGGTCATGCGAAGGAATTTTCCCTGCCAGACGGTGTTTTCCATCAGCGGAGTGCGTCTTCTAGCACAAGAGATGTATCCGTCTTTTCGTCACGATACTTGATGATGATCGGGCACTGAAGCATCAAACCGCGCGCTTTAATGAAATCGTTTTCTGAGGAGAACGCCCGCGTGCCTGGCACCACGACCGCACCGGCCGGAATACCTTCGCCACGTGGGATCACCCGTTGGTTCACGACGTCGTAGACTTCAACGGCTTTTGAAAGAATCACACCGGGAGCAATCACCGCGCGGGTGCGCACGAGGATACCTTCCACGATGATAGACCCCGCTCCAACAAAGACGTCGTCTTCAATGACCACGGGACGCATGCCAACCGGCTCAAGCACGCCGCCGATCTGGACACCGGCCGACAAGTGAACACGTTTGCCGATCTGCGCGCAGGAGCCCACCAGTGCGTGGCTATCCACCATCGTGCCTTCATCTACATAGGCTCCGACGTTGATGTAGGCCGGCGGCATGATCACGACGCCTTTGGCGACGTAGGAGCCACGACGAACAGAAGAGCCACCGGGAACGAGGCGCACGCCGCGCTCAACTGTGAATTCTTGCGGGAAGAGGTTGTGCTTATCGACGAAGCCGCCTTCGGCTTTTAATACGCCGGCCTTAAAGGCGGCGAGAATGCCTTCTTTCACAGCGGTGTTGGCCTGCCAGACGCCGTCGATTTTTTCCGCCGAGCGGACTTTTCCTGACTCGAGGTCGTGGAGTAGTTGTTCCCAGCTCATGCGTTCTCCTTCATCCATTTCTGAACTTGTTGATCCATCTCAGCGAGCACACCGACTTGCTTAAAGTCATCATGGTGCAACGGCGCTTGCATGGTGGCGGTTTTGATCCAGCCTTTGCTATGCAAGAGGGCTTTCACCGGCAGCGGGTTCGCGGCGAGGAACATGCTGTTCGAGGCTTTTTCCCAAAGCGGGAAGACCTTATCAAATTTTTGCGCGAGAGCGAGTTCAGCGTAACGGCGAGTTTCTGTTGGCCACACGTTGGCAGCGACCGATACAACACCGGCGCAACCCATCGGCACGAAGAACGGCAAGAGCGCATCGTCGCCGGAGTAGATGGTCAAAGTCGGAGCGGCCTGGCGGAACTGTGAGTATTTCTCAATCGAGCCGCTGGCCTCTTTCAAAGACCAAAGATTTTTATGGCCTGCAAGGTTCTTCAAAACTTCTGGCGCCATCGCTACTGCTGAGCGGCCTGGCACGTTGTAGAGCATGCACGGACGAGTCGAGGTGTTCATCAACGACTCGAACCAATTGGTTTGACCGACCGGCCCTGGCTTGGCGTAGAGCGGAGTGACGAGGAGGTAACCATCAAACGGATGCTCTTCGCCGAACTTCATCCAGTTGGTTTGCTCATCGAGCTGATGGCCACCGATGCCGAGGATCATGCTGGTTTTGAGGTTAAGTTTCGTCGCGAAGCGAACGATCTCGTTTTTGTCGTTGGAAGAGAGGTTCAAGGCTTCTGCTGTTGAGCCCAACAGCACGATGCCGTTTCCAGCGTCGGCCTGTTTCTTGAGCAAGCCTTCGAGAGAGGTGTAGTCGACTTTACCGTCCGCCAACAACGGTGTGACCACCGCAGTCCAGACGACGTGCTTATTGAGTTCAGTTTGAGTTTTCATTGTTTCTCCAAGTGGTCCATGAGGTTTTCGAGGGGGTGGAGACCATCACCCAAAGGTTTTTTGATCCAAAGTTTCGCGACGTCTAGTGCGCCTTGGGCAAACAGGGCGCGATCGTGAGCGTTGTGAGAAATTTTGACGGTTTCTTGGGGGAAGGTGAGGGTCATCTCGTGGAAGCCCACCACGTCTCCCTCGCGCTTGGCTTCGATGTGCACAGGAAATTCGCTCCACTGCGCCAGCGACTTCGCCGTGCCCGAGGGAGCGTCGAGTTTTTTCGTGTGATGGATATCCAGCAACTCGGCGGAGAATGAGGGAAGAGATTTTTGCAACTTGTTCACTGTTTTAAGCAACTGGCGGAACAACTGCACACCCAAAGAAAAATTCGTCGCGTGGATCCACGCCAGACCGCGCTTCTTGAGATCCGCATCCAGTCCCTGTGGCCATTCCATACCCGTGGCACCGATCACCATGGGCTTCTTGCTTTCTAAGAGAGTGGGGATCATTTCCAAGAACGCATCGCCAGGAACAAATATAACCCCGATGTCTGCAGTAGAAAGTTTCTCGGCAGAAAGTGGATTCGAGCGACCAAAAGGACCGACAACGTCGGTCGAACTCACGAGATTGAGAACATGCCCGCCTGTCTTTCCCGAACCGATGACCGCAATCTTCATGGGGTCTCCAGCAGGTCTTGGTGAAGCGTGCGCAGGAGGTTTTCACTTTGGCCTGTGGGCAACATCAAGCAAAACGAGTTTTCGCTGGCGCCGCTTGAGATCAAGTATGGTGAGACGCCATCGAGCTGCGCAAGCACGCGCGCCTGCAGGTCAGCGCGCGAGCGAATGCCCAGACCGATGATGGCGAGCAGTTCACCTTGGGCGGTTTGCACTTCACCGCAGTTTGCGAGTTCGCGCACGAGATCGGAGGACACGTCGTAGGTCTTGTCGATCACGCAGCCCACGCGGTTTTCGCTCGTCGAGAAAAGCGTTGGGGTGATTTTGTACTGATTGAGGACTTGCAAAACGTTCAGCAAAAAGAGCGGGGCATTGAGGCCTTCTGCTTCTTTGATCGTGAGCCATGTTTGCTGGCGCTTAAGCGATACCGCACGCACGGCGGGACCATTCGAGACCACGTTCACCACGCGAGTTCCCTTCACGGCGGGATCCTGCGAGTAGCCCACGTAGACAGGGATCTGCGCGCGCATGGCGGGCAAGAATGTGTCAGGGTGAATGACCTTGGCGCCGAAGCGCGTGAGTTCGCTGGCTTCTGCGAAAGAAATTTCCGGTAAAGTGCGCGCATTGGCGACCACGCGAGGGTCGGTCGTCATGATGCCCGGAACGTCTTTCCAGATTTGGATTTCGGATGCTTCGAGCGCCTCAGCAAAAAGCGCCGTTGAATAATCGGAGCCTTCTTTTCCTAAAGTGGTCGTGCGGCCGTGAAGATCGCTGCCGATATAACCTTGAGTCACAACGACGCTCCCAGCGAGATGCGGGAAGATTTCCTTCTGCGCGAGCTCTTTCAGCAGATCGAGGTGGGGAAGGGCGCGGCCATGATCCGACGACGTCTTCATAATCTTGCGAGCATCGACCCATTTGGTGGCGATGCCTTGGGTGCGCAGAGCTTCCTGGAAAAGGTACGAGCTGATGAGTTCGCCGTGAGAGACGAGATCATCCAAGGCCGAGAGCGATACTTCGCGAAGGAGTTGCATCCCCTGCAGGATTTCCTTCACACGCGCACACAGGTCTTCGACTTTTTTGATGGTTTCCGGTGGGCCTTGCAGATCGCGCATGAAGCTCAAGTGCCGTTCGCGGAAGTGGCCGAGCGCCTGAGGAATGGCCCCGGGGTTTGCACCGGCGGCATCGTGGGCCATCTGCATAAGTTGGTTGGTGGTACCGGCCGTGGCCGAGATCACGCACACCCGGATTTCTGGGCGGCCCTTAAGCACACTGGCCGAAATACGTGCCACCGCTGCGTCGGCCATGCTGGTGCCGCCAAATTTGGCGATAGCAAATTTCATAGCATCCCCCCTCTGGGAAGATTCGACTATAGCAGAGGAAAAAACGAGAGTTGAAGTGCTATTCAGTGCTAAAATAGGCGGATGAATTTGATTCGTTTAGGAACCATGCCCCTGGAAGATGCCAAAACCTTTCAACGCGTCTTGGCGACAAAGGGTGTGAGAGCGGAACTCGACCACAACGGCCAAACCTGCACCCGCGGCTGCACGGTCACCGTTGAGGTGCTCATTCCCGAGGTCAGTCTCCCCGTGGTCCAAGACACCATGCGCGAACAGTATCAAAAGCTCACCGAGGGCCTGCCGGTGGACTGGTCGCGACTGAACGAAGTCTACGACCCTCAAAAGGGCGAGGCGACCTGCCCCGCCTGTGGAACCCAGTTCTCCACCACCTCAAAAGAGTGCCCAGACTGCGGTTTATGCTTCTAGGCCTATAGATTTTACACCCTTCCCTCAGCGCGGCCCAAGATTGATTTAGAATAATGGCCAAGAGAGGTCGTTATGAAATTTGGCAAATTCACTATTTTGAACCCTAAAGATCAAAGCACCGCACGGGAAACCGAAGTCGAGATGCTGATCAACATCGACCATATCGTTTCTCTCAAGCCGATTCGCATCGCGAGCCCGGACCGCTTGGTTAACGGCTTCTGGATCCGCACCACCAACGGCAAGAAGTACAAGGCCGTGAAAATCCCGAGCGAGTTGTTGAAGACCATCGGCGAAGAGTACGCGTCACCGATCAACGTCAACATGGACATTGATGGCGACGAGTCGTTTCCGCAGTAAGCCTTAACCCAATCCAAACGCGCCATTCCCTCATCATCTGTTTATAAAAGTCTCCTTACTGGAGACTTTTATGCGTTTAATCACATCCATCTTGTTCGCTTTTAGTTTTTCGGCCCAGGCCTCTGGCTGGATGGACGTCAACGTCCTGCCGGGAACAGTGCTGACGCAGAATGCAGATGGCGCCATCGCGATCATGCGAGACGACCGTGGATATGAATGCACGCTTTCGGTGAAGGCGAGTGAAGCTCAATTAGAGCAGCTCGGAACCTTTGATCATTCTCAGTCGTGGACCCGCCTCACTTTGAGCCGGCCACTGAATTTCAGCGATGCCGGCATCCGCTACGAGCTCAAACTCGATGCGGACCGCAGTTCTGCTTGCTTGGAGTACGGCGAAGAGTATTACGATGAAGGGTTCTGGCAGCGCGACTGCCTTAGATATGAGAATTCGTTTCGGACCATGAAGAGTATCTTGGTACTGCGAGATGCGCGCCAGAAACTCGCTGCTGAAATTTCTTGTGAGCTGTGGATGTCGGATAAGAAGCTCGAAAATCTCGATCACTTCTTCCATGTGCTCAAGCGCTCGGAAGGCAACTTTCCGCTCTTCTTAGATCTCGAGCTCGACTAGCTCTCCGGTCGACAATTCTTGGGCGGGACCTTCACTGCCCAGTTCTCACCCTTCGTTTCATAATCCACTTCATAGCAATCACCACGGGTTTCCATGGTGCGATCAAAGCGGTGGTCGATGCGCGCTGGTCGACAGCGCGAGGTCGGCGCTTTGTCGCTGTAGAACTCGGGCCCCGTCTTGGCGACTTCCCAGCACTCACCCTTGAGCTCTGCAGTTCGGCGCCACAAGAACCGCGTGTCGCTCGGCCGGCAATCTGTCACAGCAACTTTCTTTTCCCAGCGATCACTGCCTTGGGTGACGTGCACCTCGAGGCATTCGCCGCCTTCTTTTCCGACAGCAGGGAAGAACTTTTTGATGATTTCGTTTTCCGGTGGCCGACACTCTTTGATGTCGAGGCGGGCGCGGAACTGCGTGCCGCCGCTGGGGTCGACCAGCCAGCATTCCCGTTTTTTCTCGTCGAAGGTGTAGAGCGCTCCGGGGGGGGCACACTTGAGCATATCGCGCTCTTTCAGGCCAAAGCCCTGTCCCTGAGTCTCGGCATCCACTTCAAAGCAGACGCCCTTCACGGCGAGGAAGGTGATTTTATCCGGACGGCATTCCTCAACTTTAACTTTTTCGACGTAGGCCTCGCCGCCGCTAGGGGCGTGCATTTTCACGCATTCTCCCTCTGGGAAGCGACCCGGACGCGGATACCAGCGCAGCTCAACCTGGGCAAAGGCCGGCAAAGTTTGAAGAGCGAAAAGTAGAACAATCAGGCAACGCATAGATTTTATTATATCACCCACAGTTTTTTTTGCATGCGCCGAAAAGGAGTCCAGCACTGAGGTGAATATGCTGAATCTTTTCCAAAAATACCGTCGTACCGCTGCTCCTTCGGGCCGCGAGCAACGTGACCAGTTTAGCACTTATTTTTTCGCGCAAGAAGACCATGCGTGGATCAGCGCTCAACCGCAAACCCGCGAGGCTTTCGAGCAACTTTTTGCCCGCTTGCCGATTGCTTTGCTGATGAACCTCATGCGCCATCCGTTGTCGTTTGTGCCGTCGCAAGCTTTTCAAAAGAACGGCGCCGCTCGCTACCAGTTGGGCAACACGATCGTGGTGTTCCCGGAGTACCAGCGCTTGCTCACGCGCAAAAGCCTCGAAGCGGTGGCGTTCCTCGCCCACGAAGTGGCGATGGTATTGTATGAAGTGGAGACGCTCGACGACAAAGATCCGCTCATGGCCGAAGTTGAGGCGGACAAGTTCGTGTGCGACATCGGTCTCGCCGATGAGCTCGAACAATTACTTTTGGGCATGGATGAGAGTTCGGAAAAGCGTTTGCGGCTGACTTATCTAACTTTCAAATCCTTGGGTATCAATTAACGCGCAATTTCCCGACTAAAACCTCGTTGAATAGGGGCGTCATCCCTATTTTCCTCTTGTAGACAAAACTTAACCCGCGCAAGATTGTGTAAATCGAAATGTGAAACACAACGACTGTGTTCAATTAACCTTTGGAGTCTTATGAAAAAGCTTCTCGTTCTCGCTATCGCCCTCGTTTCAGTATCTGCTTCTGCTGCCCAGTACGGCTCAGCTGGTTGCGGCCTTGGCAACATGATCTTCGAAAAAGACAACACATGGTGGAAGCAAGTTCTTGCTGCTACTACTAACGGTACTTCTGGTAACCAAACTTTCGGTATCTCTTCAGGTACTTTGAACTGCGATTCTCCAACTCCAGGCAAGACTGCTCAAGTTGAGGCGTACATCGAAGCAAACAAGATGGCACTCGCTAACGACATCGCGAAAGGCAATGGCGAAACTATCTCTGGCTTGTCAAAAGTTTACGGCTGCACTGATTCAGCTGCTTTCGGCAAAGCTTTGAAGTCAAACTACAAGTCAATCTACCCAACTGCTGACGTTGCAACTACTTCTGTAGCAACTGAGATCAATGGCGTAGCAACTAACGTTTGCAACACTCAGATCTAATTTTGCCAGATACGGCTAAATGCTTCGCGCCCGGGTTTATCCTGGGCGCTTTTATTTTGTTCGCACCACTCACGACCAAGGCCGACGTGAGTGTGTGGGCGCGCGAGCAGATGTGGCTCAACCTCGGCCACTATAAAGATACGATGTTCGGCATCACCGCCCAGCCTGATGATGAAGCCTCTTTTCTCTCGAAAGAGGGTAAGACCAATCCCGTTGCAGAACTCACCGAGACGATTCGTCTTTTTGAAGCCGGTGACAAGACCGTTGTTTGCCGCTTTCCCGCCCGCTACAACTGGCTCAAGACAAAAATGCCCCACTTCACTCTCGAGCCTCTGAGTGAATGTCCGGCCTTTAAAGAATTTCACGACAAGATCGCCGCGAAATCCGTGAGCTTGATCTTCTCTTCTTATTTTATCAATTCACCGGCTTCGGCTTTCGGTCACACGTTCCTGCGCTTTAATGCCAGCACTCACCGGGATGATGACCAAGACCAAGCGGAGCTCTTAGATTACGGCATTAACTACGCTGCCAACATGGATACCAGCAACGTGCTGGTGTATGCCACGAAGTCCATGCTCGGACTTTTCCCCGGCACGTTTACCGCCGTTCCGTATTACTACAAAGTTCGCGAGTACAACGACTTCGAGTCTCGGGATCTTTGGGAATACAAGCTCCGCTTCACGCAGCCACAGATCGACCTGATGGTGGCGCACCTGTGGGAACTAGGGCCGACGTATTTTGATTACAAGTTCTTTACCGAAAACTGCAGCTACCACATCCTCGGTTTGCTCGAGGTCGGTAACCCGGACTTGCGCATGACCGACAAGATGCCGTCGTTGTACGTCATTCCGGTGGATACCATTCGCGTCGTCGTCGATGAAAAAAACCTCGTGCAAGGTGTGCGCTATCGCCCGTCGGTGCTCTCGCGGCTCGAAAAGCGCACGGAAGGTTACGATCAAGACAAGATCAACGCCGTTCGCGCCATGGTGAAGAATCCTCAAGAGGGATTGAAGTACGCGGAGAAAATTTCTGATCCGGCGAAAAAAGCTGAGATCCTCGATGCGGCCGTGGATGCCTTCGATTTTCTCAACGCCTCTGATTTGGTTTACAAACCCAAAGAGACGAACGTCATTCGCCACCAGATTCTTTCAGAACGCGCGGTGACGGACCACGTGTCGCAGCCGCTGCAGATGAATCCGGCCCGCGAGGATTATCCAGAGAATGGTCACCGCTCGCAACGCTGGGGCATGGCCGGCGGCTACCGCGACGGCGACGGAGCTTACAGCACGGCCACCATGCGCTGGGCGCTTCATGACTTGCTCGATCCATTGCCAGGGCAACCCACGTTCTCTGAAATTCATTTCGCCAGTATCACCGGCCGTCTTCAGCAGACCGATTACGGCGACGGACAAAAGTTCTATCTCGATAATTTAGACTTCTTCCGCGTCTCAAGTTTCCAGCCCGTGACCTCGTGGCAGAATTCGTTTTCTTGGACCGCGAAGCTCGGCATGCGCACGGTGAAAGACGATGCCTGCGATCAGTGTCTTGCCGGAACCGTGGAGCTCGGTGGTGGCGCCAGCGTGGGTCCTGCCATGAGCGAGAACTTCCTCGCGTTGCTCACGAAATTCGAAGCCGACTACAGCGATGGTTTCCCGACTCAATGGCGCACGGCCTTTGGCCCTGAGCTGTGGGGCCGCTTGGTGCCTTCGAGAAAGTGGAGCATGCTCGCGATTCTTGGGTATAAGTGGTCGAATTATCTTGAGCAGCCGCTCTTTGCGGACCAAATCTTTACGCACTCCCTCGAGGTTCGCTATCATGCGAACAAACAATGGTCTTACGCTCTCAAGGGCATCGGACATGAGGATCACGGACGTGAAGTTCAACTCGGTTTCAACCGCTTCTTTTAAGGTCCTCCTGGCGACACTCATCGCCTGCGCATCGTCACAAGGTCAAACCATGATCCCCGAAGGCTTCGTCTATCTCTCGCAACACTGTCCCACCATCGTCATCGGTGCGAACTACGCCACCAGTGATAACTTCACGGGCGAAGTCGTCGCCGGTTACCGTCGTGTGGAATCCGTTTTTAGCACGAAGGGCGCCGACGCTCTTTGCCGGGTGCAAGCCGAGGCCCTGAAGCTCGGACTTAATCTCAAAGTGTTTGATGCTTATCGTCCGGTCAAGGCCGTGAATTTTTTCCAAGACTGGGGCAAGCGTCCCGGCGACGTGCCGGAAATGAAAGAGCGCTACTATCCGCACTACACCAAGGCACAGCTCTTTGAGCTGGGCTACATCGCTTTGCGCTCGAGCCATTCGCGCGGAAGTGCGGTGGATCTCACGTTAGTGGATGCGCAAGGTAAAGAGCTGGATATGGGAACGGTGTTTGATTTTTTCCACGAGCACTCGCACACGGAATCGAAAGGGATCACTCCCGCGCAGATGAAGAACCGCCGGGTGTTGGGTGAGCTGATGAGCAAGCAGGGCTTCAAAAACTACAACAAAGAGTGGTGGCACTTCTCGTTGATCGAAGAAGCATTTCCTGGTCGCTCATTTGATTTCGATATCGAGTGACTAGCGGTCTGGAAAAAAACTTCCCAGCTCGTTATACGAAATCATCATGCGCAACTCTTCGAGATCGATCTTCTTCATGTTGTTGCGCCAGTACAGCATCATCAAAACCGGTGAAGCCATCATGAGCAAAACACGAGCGAATAAATGAGTCATACACACCTCCTGTGTCTTAATGGTCACCCAGAACTGTCTAGAAAAGGTATCAGGTCTTGGTCAGACGTTGGTCAAGGTGCGGTTAAGCTGCTTTTGTTGGTGCTGCTGACGAGTTGCAGTCATGTTTTCTATCAACCCATTAAGGGCGCACTGGTGAACTCCGAGCGCTTCGGAGCGACGCCGGAAGAAGTATGGCTCACTTCAAAAGATGGGACCAAGATTTTGGCGTGGGCGTTTCGTGCCGAGAAACCTAAGGGCACCATCCTGCACTTTCACGGCAATGCCGAAAACATGTCCACGCATTTCCTGAACCTGTGGTGGATGGTGAAAGAGGGTTATGACCTCTTGGTGTTTGACTACCGTGGGTACGGATTTTCAGAGGGAGAACCGAACCAAGCGGGCGTACATCTCGATGCACTCGCCGCCATGGAGTGGGGTTACCAAGATCACCTCAAGCGCCAAACGAAAACCTTCGTCATTTACGGACAAAGTCTCGGAGGCCAGATCGCCGCGCGGGCCATCGTGGATTTTCCGCGCCAAGAAAAGGTCTCTTTGCTCGTACAGGATTCTACCTTTCCTAGTTATCAGGGCATCGCCGCTAAGAAATTGGGATCGCGCTGGTTTCTCTGGCCATTCTATCCTCTCGCTTACTTAGCGGTATCCGACGAATACGCTTCGGAAGATGTATTGCACAAGATTCGTGTGCCGGTCCTAGGAATCCATTCGACCAAAGATGACGTCGTTGAGTATGAACTTGGGCGCAAAGGCTTCGATAAAATCAATTCCAAGAAAACTTGGTGGAAAGTGAAAGGCGGCGGCCACACTGATGTTTTTCATCTTCCAAAATCCACATATCGGCAGCAATTTCTAGACATTCTTAGTCGGTTATAAGGGGCAAAAAGCTCCCGCTGACAGTTTTAGTTTGGTCATGTGTTCACATGGTCCTATAATTTTATTGAGATACGAAATAACCAAGGATGGTTGATGGTCAGCTCGGTCAAGAAATCCGTGGGTGATATGCAGGACGCCAAGAAGGCCTATCCCGCATTTGCCAAAATTAATGGGGATCATCCCTTTAAGTCGCAAGTTAGTGAAGGCCGCGTTGAGTACCGCGCACGAACGAAGAAGGGCGGGCGAGTGGTGTTCTTCCACTTCGACCTCGCCAAAGAAATGGGCCTCCTTCCGAAAGACCACCCGAACACTCTCAACCCAGACCTCGAAGCACAAATCCTCGAAACATTCAGCATCCAGATCATCAACGAATGGGACATCGAGAACAACATCAAGTTCCCGGAGACTGAAATCCGCCCGAACACCTACATGGCGACGCGCTACTTGCAGTTGCAGCATCCGGATAAGTCGGGTCGCACATCGGGTGATGGCCGCACGGTTTGGAATGGCACCATTCGCAATCAAGGCGTAACGTGGGATCTTTCGAGCTGCGGTACCGGTGGAACAAAACTTTCTCCGGCCGTGAACATTCAGAAAAAATATTTCCAATCCGGCGACCCTTCGGTGTCTTACGGCTGCGGCTGTTCTGAGACGGGAGAGGGCCTCGAAACGCTGTTCTTCTCAGAAGTCTTCGACAAGAATCGCATCAAGACCGAGCGCCTGCTCATGACCATCGAGTACGACAAGGGCCTCGCCATCAACGTGCGGGCCTATCCGAACCTCATGCGTCCATCGCACTTCTTCGGACATTTGAAGCAGGGTAACTACAAAACCCTTCGCCAGGTAGCTGACTATCACATCGAGCGCCAAGCGCTCAACGGTGCGTGGCTCGACGTACGCAGCAAAGGTCCGTCGGAAAAATACCAGTACATGCTCAATCAGGTCGCGCGCACGTTCGCAGAAACAGCAGCGCGCTTGGAAGACGAATACATTTTCTGCTGGCTCGACTGGGACGGGGATAACATCCTCATGGACGGCGGCATCATCGACTACGGTTCTATCCGTCAGTTTGGTTTGTTCCATAGCGAGTACCGCTACGATGACGTGCAACGTTTTTCGACGACGATCCTCGAGCAGAAGCAGAAAGCCAAATACATCGTGCAGTGTTTTGCGCAGATCACGGACTTCCTGATCAAAAAGAAGAAACGTCCGCTCGCGGATTTCAAGAACCATGCCTCGCTGAAGTTTTTTGAGGAAGTGTTTGAGGAAGCGAAGTACAAAAACCTTCTCCACAAGGTCGGTCTGCGCGAGAAATTCTCGGGCGATCTCTTGAAGAGCCACCTCAATGAAGTGCGCGTGTTCCGTAGGGCCTTCACGTGGTTCGAGCGCGCCAAAGCTCAGCGCGGAACTTACAAAGTCGCCGATGGGATTACCCGCGACGCGATCTTCTGCATGCGCGACATCCTACGTGAATTGCCTCAGCTCTACCTGACCCGTGGAGAGTTGCTGCAGCCCGAAGAATTCATCGAGATTATCCGCTCGAGTTACGCGAAGAAACCGGACCTGCGGCTGACCCCCATGATGCTCAAGCAGATCCAACGCTTCCAGGTGTCTTACCTGAACTTGGTCGACCTCGCGGCGCGCGCTCAGAAGAAAGAGCGTCATCAGGTCTTGCTGGACATCACCATGCGTTCATCAGTCATTAACAAATACGACCGTGTTACCGGCGATTCGATCACCTACGTGGTGCAGAAAGTCGCCCGCTGCCGACCAAGACTCAAGCCTGAAGAGCTCTTCCAGCTCATGGGTGAGTTTGCGCACTACCAGACCCTGGACCCCGATGGCCGTGGCCAAGTTGTGGACGAGGCCGTGGGGGATGGGTATCCTGCCCGTCAGAAGAACATCCTTCGAGGGATGGCAGGAATTGTGCGGGAGTGCCGCGAAGGTCTATAAGTGAAACTCGTTCTGTACTCAGGTGGGGATGCCCGCGCCAATCGTGAGATTGATAACGAACTATTCCGCATGGTCGGAGTTTCTAATCCGTTGATGGCGTACATACCGGCGTCGTCTTATCTTTCTGAATTCGAGTTCCAACACTTCGTCGATCAGTACAAACGGTTTCGCGTGAAACGTTTTCTGCATTTTCCGGTGGACGTGCCGTTCGACAAGATCCTCTTCAAGGAAGTGCTCAAGGCCGACATCATCCACTTGGGCGGCGGTAACACCTTTCACTTTCTCTTGTGGCTGCGAAAAACCAAGATGCTTGAAGCGTTGAAGGATTACGTATTCCGCGGTGGTATCCTCACCGGGCTCTCGGCCGGGGCGATCATGATGACACCGGATATCTCGACGGCCGGTATGCCGAGCTTTGATCGGGACGAGAACCACGACAACATCAAGAACCTCGATGCCATGGCCTTGCTCGAATTTGATTTCTTTCCGCACTACCGCAACTCGCCTCGCTACGATGCGGAGTTTCGCCGCTTCTCACGTAAAACCAAGCGCTGTCTCTACGTAAGCCCGGATGGTGCGGGGATCATCATCGACGGCGAGAAGAGGACGTTTGTGGGGCCCACGTGGCTGTTCCACGAAGGCAAGAAGATCGCGATCAACTAGTCTTCGCTCGATTTCATCTCAATGAGCCGCTCAATTTCGCATTTATCGATCAATTCTTTCTCCGCAAAACGATGAAGTATGCTGCTGATTAATGTTTGATAGGGAAGTCCGAGCCGAGCCGCTTCCACTTTGATTTTATCCAAGTCTCGATAGTCGAGCCTTAGGCTCACGGGAATTTTGCCTGCGTCTGGAATGACCAGCGGCTTTCCAGGTCGTTTTTTCATCTTGGTGAAGTCATATTCTTTCTTCATGGGATCTTCTCTCTCTTAGATTGGCCAGCCGTGCGCTGATGATACGTAGAACATTTCCACTGACTCGTTCGGAGTAGACAACAAGTAAGCGCTGCTGGTTCAAGTCAAACCCGCGCCGGATAAAGCGTGGTTCATCGATGACGCTTAAATCGGAGAACTCGTCGGCAAGTGGGTCACTCCAGATCGAGATCGCCTGAGAGAAGCTCACACCGTGTTTTCGAAGGTTCACTTCTTCTTTGGATGTATCCCTTTGAAAGTGAATTTCTTCGCCGGTTGCTATTGTATATACAATGTCATTATTTTTCAAGCTACCTCCCTGGGGAGAGGTAACCTGTCATAACTCCTAAGTTCAACCACCATTAAACAGCTCTAAACAACAGAATTTCCAACCCTGAAACTCGAGGCTATTATCACCTCATGCACCCCATCCAATTCCTCGCTTTTCTCTGTTTCACCGTCATCGCCTTCTTCGGCGTTGTGCAGCCGTTTCCGGCGATGGTGTTTTCTGTGGGCTTCGTCTTCGTCGCGATTCCCGTGATCGATGCCATTTTAGGCACGGACAAAACCAATCCAAATCCAGAGCAAGAAAAGAGCTGGAAGCAGAGCAAGGTCTGGGGGCCGGCGCTCTACTTATACGCCGTCACGCACTTTGCGATCCTCATCGTGGGCGGCATGGTGGCCCTCGAGTCGAGCTGGCCACACTTGCTCGGAGTTGCGTTTGTCGTGGGGCTTTACACGGGCGGCATCGGCATCACGGTGGGCCATGAGCTCTGCCATAAAAAAGAATTTCTTCCACGCATCACGGCCGATCTTTTGCTCTCGTCGGTGTGGTACCAGCACTTCGCCGTCGAGCACGTGCGCGGCCACCATCTGCATGTGTCGACGCCGGAAGATCCCGCGAGTGCTCGTCGCGGTGAAAACGTCTACAGCTTCCTCGTGCGCTCCATCGTCATGGGGTTTCGTCATGCGCTCAAGATCGATGCGGGCAAGGTGTGGATCGGCGTCGCCATGGCGATGGCGTTCACGGCGCTCTCGTCGTTTTTTGGAGCGAAGGCCCTGGGCTTCTTCTTGTTCCAGTCTCTGGTCGCGTTCGTGCTGCTCGAACTCGTGAACTACATCGAGCACTACGGACTTTCGCGAAAACCGCTCGGGAACGGGCGCTACGAAAAGGTGACACCCATCCACTCGTGGAACTCGGCCCACAAGTTCTCGAACCTTCTGCTGTTTAATCTCCAGCGCCACAGCGATCACCACGCCATGGCGAACTTGCCCTACACCGTGCTCAAGCATCATGAAACAGCTCCCCAGTTGCCGTCCGGCTACCCGGGCATGATCTTGCTCGCACTCGTTCCACCGCTTTGGTTCAAGTTCATGGATACCAAGGTTGATCGGTGGGAACGTCAGGCGTCGACTTCGACGTAGATCGGCAAATGATCTGACAATTCGTCCCAAGGCCCTTCTCGCAGCACCATGCCCTGGATGGGACTCATGTGACGGAAGTAGGCCCGATCGAGCGGAAGCTTGGGATAGAAGCACGGAAACGTGCGCGCATGCTTGTGGTAGAGCTGAAGGAAGAGTTCATCGAGGCCTAATTTCTGCCGCAGGTAGGGGTCAAGTTCGCAGAGCCAGTCATTGAAGTCACCCACCAATAGAAAGCCCTGCTCACGCAACTTCGAGTTGACGTACTTCACGATCAGGTCGGCCTGCTTCATGCGCGAACGGTGAAAGAGGTTCATGTGGGTCGTGAGCATGTGGAAGGAGCGATTCTCTTCGGGCAGGTGAATCTCGGCGTGCAGTAGGCCGCGCATCTCGGATTTATCGAGCGAGAGATCGAGGTTGTGCCAGTGCTTGATGGGGTACTTGCTGAGGATGGCGTTGCCGTGGTGGCCGTGGGAGTACACCGCGTTCTTCCCATAAGCATAGTGAGGCCAGACGGTGTCAGCGAGGTACTCGAGCTGGCCTTCGAGGGGGTAGTCCTTGACCTTGCCTTTGAGCTTTTCATGTTCGCCCTGCACTTCCTGTAAGCAGACGATGTCCGGCGCGAGCAAGCGGATCTGTTCTTTGATCCGCCCTAGGACGAAGCGGCGGTTGAAGGTGTCGAAGCCTTTGTGGATGTTGTAGCTGAGAATCTTTAAGCGCATGTTAGTTCCAATACCTGAAGAGGAAGACGAAGCGTGAGAAGAGTTTGAGCCACCAGCGGCGAGCGTTGAGTTTTTCGATGGTGACTTCTCGAGACGCCGCCTGCTGGTCTTCGAAGTTCTTATCGAGCCGTTTTTTGTTATCCGGATGCTGGATGCGGAAGTCGACTTCGAGATCGTGCATGAAGCTGCGGTAGTTCAGATTCGTCGAACCCACTGTAACCCATTCATCGATAAAGTAGTTCTTGGCGTGGATCACTGTCGGATCGAACTCGTAGATCCGCACGCCGGCCCTGAGGAGTTCGTAATGGTAGTAGGTCTGCAAGAGACTGTAGTAGAACACGTCGCTCTTGGTGGAAAGCAGGATGCGTACATCGACGCCGCGTTTCGCCGCCGCCTTGAGCATGCGGATGATCCGACGCTTCGGCTGGAAATAGCCCGTACTGAGCCAAATGCGAGTGCGCGATTTTTTTATGCGCTGGAGAAAGTCTTTGTAGAGGTGCCGACGGAGTCGGAAGTCTTGGTTGAGTCGAACGTCGGGGTGGTTGAAGCGCACGAAGCGCTTCTTCGGCATCTTGCGACGGTAGCGGAAAAACGCCGTGAGGCCCCAGTTCCGCATGAGGGCCAGCACCATAAGAGGCGCTACCCAACCGCTCAGCCGCAGACCGATGTCGTGCCAGGCTTCGTCTTGCTTAAACTCTTTCGAGTGCGACGTGGTGATGTTGAAGCTGCCCGTGTACACCGTGCGCTCGTCGATGGTGATGAGCTTGCGATGGTTGCGGCGATTGATCCCGATGAGTCGCTTAAAAAAGACGCTGACCATGCGGAAGTAATCCACGAAGTGTTCGTTGGAAAAACTCCAGGGATGCGGATTGTAGACCTTGATCTTGATGTTGGAATTGTAATCACGATCTTGCAGCTTTTGAATGAAGCGATGCGAGCCCACGCCGTCGAGCATGATCAAGACCCGCACGCCGCGCTTGGCGGCGGCTTCGAGGGTTTGAAAAAAGCGCTCTCCCAGTGGATCGTCTTCGAAGATGTACATCTCGACCGTGACCAGGGAGTGCGCCTTGTCGATCTCGCGGATGATGTCGGCGTAGTACTCGTCGCCGCTAAAATAGAGCGCCTCACTCGTCCAGAGTGGGGGAAGCCCAGGTCGGCGAAATATGTGGGCAGGCAGATCGCTCATAGTCACAAAGTTTACCATTTCATAAGGAGTTTGGGGCGTTCCGAGCAAAACGCTCGGGCTAAGAGATTTTCTTGGGCCCGCGTTGAACTAACCCGATAAGCGTCAAAAGGATTCTATGCCCATCACTAAAGAAGGTTTCTTCAGCCTCGTGAAGAATGCAGTCGCCAACGAGGTGAGTGATATTCATTTGCGCCAGGACGAGAAGCCCACTTTCCGTCTGCGTGGTGATCTCGTAGCGATCAAGATGGATCCGCTCACAGAAGAAGACATGCGCGTTCTGTGCCATGTCCTGATCAAAGACGAGGACATCCTCGCGCTCTTGAACAAGAACAAACTCAAAGAGTATGACGGTTCTTTTGCCGTCCCCAACGTCTGTCGCGTGCGGATCAACTTCATGCGCTACCAGAGTAAGATGGGACTGATCCTGCGAATCATCTCGGATAAGATTCCGACCACTGAAGAGCTCAAGCTGCCGGGCGCGATTAATAAAATTGCCTCCGCAGGACAGGGCCTTGTGCTCGTCACCGGCGCCACCGGCTCTGGTAAGAGTTCGACCTTGGCGGCGATGATCAACTACATCAACCGCACGCAACCGGTGCACATCCTTACGCTCGAAGATCCGGTTGAATACGTTCACACACCGCTTAAGGCGCGCATCACGCAGCGGGAGATCGGCAACGATACGGTGGACTTTAACTCCGCTCTTCGTGCGGCCCTGCGACAAGACCCGGATATCATCTTGATCGGTGAGATGCGAGACGCGGAAACCATCGGGATCGCCATCAAAGCGGCGGAGACCGGCCACTTGGTGTTCGGAACCGTCCATACCACCGACGCACTTTCTACCATTGGGCGCCTGATCTCTATGTTCCCACCGGAGGAGCAGCACGCGGTTCGTCAGCGTATCGCCGATAACCTCTTCGCCACCATCAGCCAGCGTCTCGTGAAGAAGATCGACGGGAAGGGCCGCATCGCTGTTCAAGAAATCATGATCAACAATCCTGGTATCCGCGACGCCATCCAGATCTCAGAAAATACTTCGGAGATCTACACCTACATCAAGAAGCGCTCGGGCGGGATGCAAACCTTCGACCAGCATTTGACCGACCTCTTCAAGGCCGGTGCTGTGAGCATGGAAGAAGCCAAGTCCAACGCCTCTAAGCCGGAAGACTTCGAACGGAATCTCAACTTTGCAGATGACTGAGCGATCTGGTCGGGCGGACCTATTGCTTCACGGGGCCCCCTCACTTCGCTAAGATTAAGCAAACCTTGAGGATTTGCTTATGCGATACGCCCCAGAGAAGGCCCAGCCTTATCTGTTTCACCAAATTAAACAGCTGTTCAAAAGCATGGTGCTGCTCGCATCCATCCTGATGCTCGGTCGCATCTTTTATGTCGCGCAGTTCACCGAACTCGTGGTGCTGAAAAAAAATCTCCCGCTCACGTTCGAAGCACTCTTCCTCGGTCTGCGCTACGATCTCATTCCGATCGCCTACGTCGTGGCGATTCCCTACTTGCTGACGGCCGTTGGATTCATCATTCCGCGTGAAGGCTTTCTGCGCTTCATTGCGTACTTCCACCGCGTTTGGATCTTCGTCTTCCTCTTTGTCCTCGTGTTCATCATGATCTGCGATCTGAGTTTCTACTCATTTTTCCAAGAGCACATCAACGTGCTGTTCTTCGGGCTCTGGGAAGACGACACGCGTGCGGTGCTCACCTCCATTCATAAAAACTACAACCTTGTTCTATGGCTGCCCCTCATTTTCCTGACACTCGCTGGGATGTGGTGGTTACTTGGACGTTGGTTTAAGAAGGAGCGCATCGATCTGTTTTATGCGCAGCCGATGGCACGCGAAGAGCTGGGTCTCATCCTCACGGCGGGCATCGTCGTGTTGGCGTTCCTGGGCCGCGGTAACTTCACGCGACTTCCTCTTTCGATTGAAGACGCGCACATCAGTGACATCGAAGCGATCAACGAACTGAGCGTCAACGGCCCCATCGCGCTCAACCGCGCCATCAAGATCCGCTCGCAGTTCGGCAAAGAAGACGTGCGCTACCTTGCGCAACAAAACTACCAGCAAATCTCCACCGCCGTTTCTGACCTGATGACCTACCGAGGTGCCGTCGCTCCCGAGAACGGGTGGAGCGGACTGAATGATCTTCGCAAGACGACGCCGCTCAACGAAGCCATCGCCGCGAAACCGCCGCATGTGGTGGTGTTCATCATGGAAAGTTTCGCGTCCATGTGGTGGCCCTGGGAAAAGGAACTTCCTTTCCTCGATAGTTTCCGCCAGCACACCACGGAAGATTATCTATTCTTGAATTTTCTCTCTAGTGAGAACGGCACGATCGGAAGTGTCGTGGCGCTTGCCACCGGTCTTCCGTTGCGTCCGGGCGCTCGCTTCTTGTCGGAAGGGCAGTACATGCGTACACCCGTCGCTAGCGCGGCCCACTTGCCGTACAAACGCGCCGGCTACACCACCCGTTTTTTGTACGGTGGTAAACTCGGCTGGCGCCAACTCGGGAGCTACCTCCAGGGGCAGGGATGGGACGTCCTCGAAGGTGCTGATCAGCTCGTCGAGAAAATGAATCTGAATCAGATCAAAGAATCAGAGCGTGGTAACGAGTGGGGGATCTTCGATGAATACCTCTTCCGTTACGTCGAAGACGAGCTCGCCAAGGCGACCACGCCGCAGTTCTTCTTTGTCTTGACCACGTCGAACCATCCACCCTACGAAACGCCTACGAGCTTTAGGCCCGAAGGTCTGAAGAAGCTGGATCCCGAGCTAAGAAAACTTTTCAACAAGCCCGCCGACGAAGTGCTCCAGCGCTTGCGAACTCTGCAGTACGCCAATCGTCAGCTGGGGAACCTACTCACCAATGTGAAAGCGGGACCTTTAAAAGACAATGTGGTGATAGCCGCGACCGGTGACCACGCGTTCTGGATTGGCAAAGACGAAGGCAAGGCAGGCCTAGGCCGAAAGTTCGGCGTGCCGTTCTACTTGTACCTGCCGCAGGCGCTCAAGCCGATGGCGTGGGACCCAGAGAACTGGGGATCGCACATCGACATCATGCCCACGCTCTACGAGCGCACCCTTTCACAAGCGAACTACTGGGGCTTCGGCCACGACATGTTCACGGGCCAAGGAGCGGCGCTTAACTCTCACGGTGTCGTGATGAATAAGAGCGGTGCGTGGATCAATGGTGCATCGTATTGCTGGCAAGAAAATGCCGTGAAGACGTTGACCGCGTGCCCGGAGAATACGGAACGGTTGATCTTGCGTAACTTCGGTCGCGCGCAGATCGGACTCACCGATGAGTTCTTGCGCTCGCTTGCTTCAGGCATGATAGGCACGTTGCCGTAAGAAATGGTCTGCGATCACCACGCAGGCCATCGCCTCTACCACGGGAAGAACGCGCGGGAGGAGGCACGGATCGTGTCGGCCTGTCTTGGCCTTGTCACCGAGAGTTGATGGAGCTTTAAAGGCGACTCGTAATCTGAGGGGCTCACCATTCGTGATACCGCCCTCCATGCCGCCGAAGTGTTGTGGATTTTTTGAAAGTTCACTGCCGGACATCTTCGTCGCCGCAAAACCTGCGCCGATCTCTACACCGAGACACCCCGGCAAGGACACCATGGCCTTCGCGAGGTCGGCCTTGAGTTTATCAAACGCCGGCTCACCGAGCCCAGCTGGTACACCGTCGACGATGAGACCCACGATGCCGCCAGAGGACTCACCGTTCGCCTTACATTCCAGGAGAAACGACTCTACTTGTTTGGAGACGGTTTCGTTCGTGAACCCAAGCGTTGTGCGCTCGCGCGTGCCCACGAGACCGTTCTCAAAACTTCCGATGCTGTCCGACCAAGCGAAGGCCTTCATCTGCGGCAGGATGAGTCCTGCGAAGTAGCCCGCGATCACACGCGCGAGAGTCTCACGCCCCGACGCACGGCCGCCGCCCCGGTGGTCGCGGATGCCAAATTTAATTTCAGTGGTTTTGTCGGCGTGGCCCGGGCGGTAGTCTTCGGGTTTGTAGTCCTGTGAGCGCTGATCCGTGTTTCTTACGATCACGCAAATCGGCGTTCCGAGAGTTTTCCCCTCAAACACTCCGGAGAGGATCTCGGGAACTTCGGGTTCTTTCCGTGCCGTCGTGAAGGCACTCTGCCCGGGAGCGCGACGAAGGAGTTCCGCGTGCAGGGCCGTCTCATCGACTAGGAGTCCCGAGGGAACACCGTCGAGCACCACACCCATGGCATTTCCATGACTTTCACCAAACGTGGTGAAGGAGAACATTTTACCAAAGCTATTCCCACGCATGGAAGAATCTCCGAGTGACTTCGCCGACGAGATCGGGCGGCGCAATCTTGCGGCCGCTGATTTCTTCGACGGAAGTGTAAGTGCCCACGCCCATCCCGCAAGGCGCGAGGAAGGCGAGTTTTTGTTTGAGGTGATCGAAGCGCTCGACGTTCAGCGCGAGGCCGTGCATCGTGACCATCTTGTTCACGGCGATGCCCACACTCGCGAGCTTACGCGGGCCCTGCCACAGACCCAAGAGCTCGCGGGAGTGGTCGAGGTTTTGCAGCCCGCGTTCTTCGAGTGCTGCGCGCACACTGAGCAGGAGGTTGTCGACCAGCGCGGAGAGTCCGAGGCGCTGCGGATGGAGTTTCACGATCGGGTAGAGGATCAGTTGCCCTGGATGATGGAAGGTCAAGCCACCGCCGCGCTCGATCTGGAAAAACGGAACCGGTAGCGCCGGATAGACCTGCGGCTTGAAGTCTTCAAGTTCGAAGCTCTGGCCTTTTTTGGGTTTCTGCAGACCGCGGCCATGAGTGAGAACATCCGGGTGCGAGCAGGCGATCAGCCATTTCTCGTTGGTGTCGCGGACGCGCTCGACAGTTTGTTTTTGAAAATCCCAAGCGTCCTGATAGTCCCAGTTCCACAGGGTGGCGAGGTGCCAACCTTGGGTCTGGATAATTTCCGGTTTCATGGGACGTCCGCGTACTCGAGGAAGTCAGCGGCTTTGTAGGATGAACGAACCAAAGGGCCCGAGGCGACGAACTTAAATCCGAGCTTCTGTGCCATGCGCTTCATCTCGTGGAAGTCTTCGGGCGTGTAGAACTTCTTCACATCAAGGTGACGCTTTGAGGGCTGGAGGTACTGACCGAAGGTGACGATGTCACAATCAATTTTGCGCAGATCCACGAGAGTTTCTTGAATCTCTTCCCAGGTTTCGCCGTGGCCGACTTGAATTGAAGTCTTGGTTTGAATCTTTGGGTAATTCTTTTTGTAGAAATCCAAGCAGGCGAGTGTCTTGTCGTAACCCGCACGTGGGTCACGCACCGGATGGGTGAGACGACGAACGGTTTCGATGTTCTGGGCAATCACGAAAGGATTCGAGCGCGCGAGCTTGTGCATGAATTCGGGATTTACCGCAAAGTCCGGAATGAGCACTTCGACCTTCGTGTCTGGGTGCACGCGATGAACTTCGTTGACGACGGCCGCGAAGTGGCCTGAACCGTGATCGGCCACATCGTCGCGATCCACGCTGGTGATCACGACGTACTTGAGCGACATGATGCCGACCATCTTAGCTGAGTTGGGGATTTCATCGGCGTTGATGACGCCTTTCGGATTACCGGTCTTCACGTTACAGAACTTGCACGCGCGCGTGCAGGTGTCGCCGAGGATCATGATGGTGGCCGTGCGTGCGCTCCAGCATTCAGAAATGTTCGGACACTTGGCCTCTTCGCAAACTGTGGAGAGACCGTTCTTGCGAAGGTTGTCGCGGATGTCTTTGAAGTCATCGCCTGTCGGCAATGGAACTTTCAACCATTCAGGCTTTCGCTGATATGTTTCTTTATCAAAGTAGGTGACGGCCATGGCGATTAATTACCATTTTCATCACAGACAGTCGATGCCAACGCCCTGTGAAAGATCGACTGAAAAACGACAGATATCAGTAACTTGCGTTCGGTTTAGGCCAAGTCCAGGGTGACCCACATGCCAGTTGTGTCCATGGACACTCACCACGAGTTCACTGTGATGCCCTAGGAAGCGCGTCTCAACCACCTGGCCCTGCCAGGGGCCCTGGTCGTTCACTTGAAAAGCTTGGGGCGGAAGCGAGAGAACACAGTGAGTTTTTCCCTGGGCCACGCCTTGCGAATTCCAAAATCCAAAAGGTGTTTGCCAGAGTTCGCTGGGATTGGCGCGCGAGACAGTGACGAGGTTTTGATGGCCCATGATTTTTGCCACCACCAGGCCCTTCGGTTTCCAGAAGATTTCCGCCGGAGTGCCTGTCTGTTCCCATTTTCCAAAATGCAGAATGCCTAAACGATCACTGATGGATAAGGCCTCGTCACGCTGATGCGTGACCCAAAGGACTGTCATGCCGCGACTTTTGACGTAGGTCTTCAAGAGCTTCAAGAGTTCTTCGCGTAGAGGTCCGTCCAAATGCGCGAACGGTTCATCCAGTAGTAGTAACTCAGGTGCATCCATCAAGGCGTAGGCAAGAAGCGCGCGTTGCCGTTGGCCCTCTGACACTTCATCAAGCCGACGCTTGAGCTGCATCGGAAATTCGAAGGTATCTGCCAGATCACGCGCCCATTGAATCTTTTGTTCTTCAGAGAGATTCCGTTTCACGGCGCTCATCAACCACTCTTGTAACGGTAGAGAGTTCGCAGGCAAAGCTTGCATATCCATGTGCGCGAAGCGCTCGGGAGGAATGACCTTTCCGCTGTCTGGCGTCAGGGCACCACTTAGAATTTTCAGGAGCGTCGTCTTGCCGGCGCCGCTGGCACCCATGATGCCGAAAATCTCTCCCGGCTTGAGCTGGATTGAGAGATCATGCAGGCCAGCGATCCCGCGCTGATCAAAACTCAGGCTGACGTGATCAAGGCGCATGAGCGGGCCTTAAGACGAGGAACATGCCGATGAGGAGGAAGGCGATCCCGAGCATGCGAGCGGTGTCGATCGGCCGCACGCTCAGCCCACCCCAGCCGTAGTGATCCATCGCCACGGACATGATCAATTGTCCGCAAACAAACGCCACACTCATGGTGGTGGCGCCGATGCGTGGAACGAGCAAAATAGAGGCGATGACAAAACTGGCACCCAGTACGCCGCCCGTGAGTGACCACCATGGGACGGAGGTGATCTTGTGCACACGCTCAGTCACTTGTCCCTGGAGGAGGGCGAGGCTTCCGAGCAAAAGGGCGCCGCCTAAAAAACTAATAAATCCACTCCAGATGGGGGATTGGAGTTCTGTGCCGAGGCGAATGTTGACAATGGGCTGCCACGGCAGCAGTGAGCCGACTAACAAAGCGATGCAAAGAAGCAAAGGCAGCATATCGACCTCTCGAAGCGAACGTGATTGAATACTAGCATGACACTTACACAGTTAAAATACATCCTGGCGGTAGAGCGCTGCCATAATTTTGCCCAGGCCGCTCGCGAATGCTTCGTTACGCAACCTACGCTAAGTATGCAGATAGCAAAGCTCGAAGATTATCTCCAGGTGATCATTTTTGATCGTGCGGCGACTCCGACAAAACCGACGGCCCTCGGTAAGAAAGTGCTGGAGATGGCCCGTGATGTCATTCACCGTTCAGATGCCCTAGAAGAACTGGCCCGTAGTGTCCGCCAAGAAGTGGCCGGTGAATTTAACCTCGCCGTGATTCCGACGCTCGCTCCTTACTTGTTGCCCCATTTCGTAGAAAAGTTCCGCCAGGCGTGGCCCAAGGTTCAGCTGCGCTTGTTTGAGTATCAGACCGACGAGATCGCGGCGATGCTCCGAGAAGACAAACTCGACGCAGGCATTCTCGCCACACCGCTGGATCTGAAAGACATCAAAGAAGATGTGCTCTTCCACGAAGGTTTCCAGCTACTCTTTTCTCCAGGGCATCCGTTGTTGAAAGAAAAAGAAGTTCGTGAACTAGACCTTAAGATTGAAGAGGCGTGGCTGTTGAAAGAAGGGCACTGTCTCCGTTCGCAAGTCCTCCAGCTGTGCCGGCCTTCCAAAGTTCTCGTGGATCGGGGAGTCTTCTTCGAAGGTGGTTCCATCGAGACCCTGGTGAACTTGCTTGAGAGCATGCCCGGCTTCACGGTCGTTCCAGAGCTCGCAATCCCCCATCTATCGAAAGACATCCAAAAACGCCTGCGTCCTCTGAAGGGCAAGCGTCCAGTGCGCGAGATCAGTCTTGTGACGGGACCCTTCGCTCTCAAGGCGTCGATCACTGCAGCGTTGAAGAAAACGCTGCTCGATTCTTTGCCGGTCATGCTCCAGGATACATCGAAGAAAGATCGCATTCTCGAGATCGATTAAGGTTTACGAGTGTCGAGAATGACTTCATAGGAATTGTGGTGCTTCACGTGGGTGAAGGTTTTTTTTGCCACGGCATCTTCGACCCATCGGAACATGGTGTCGGGATCAAAGAATGCCAGAAACACAGATTCAGGATCCTGGGGCCTACCCCATTTTTTTGCATCCGAATCTAGTAAAATACTCAGCACATGAACTGGCTTGTGCGCACTGTTTGAAAGAAGGGGCTGGTCGGCCGTCTTGTAGCGTTGCGTGTTGTGGGGGCCGATGTATTTTTTTGGAACCCACACGGAGCCCGACCACTGCCGTAAATACTCACCGCTGACGATGCCGGCGACTTGCAGAAACGAGACACCAAACGCTGAGCAACCACCGCCCTCACCGGCAAGAGTGTTGAGAGGGAAGCCATAGTTATGCTCGCCGCCCAGCTTTACGTGGGTGTCGTAGTGCTGAAGCATCTTATCGCAGGTGGGATCATCTACTAGATACGTGATGGCGTGGACCTGGCCGCTTTGTTGCTTCTCGCGGATCTCATTTTCTAGGTCGGCCTGAGTTTCCAGTCGGCCTGGAAAAATGTGGAACAGTACTCCGTGGCCCGCGTCCTCCTGCAGTACCATGCGCCGGCTTTCGCCCTCTCGGCCCACCATCCCAGTGACCACGCGTCTTTGCTTGCATTGCAGGTCGATGGAGATGTGACCCAGGAGTCGAGTGTTGCCATCGAAGTACGAGTACACCTGATTCTTAAGTGCGGACACAGCTAAAGAGTAAGGGCTGTCCCATTCAATCCCCGCCGGAGACTTGTAGATGTAGAGAGTGATTTTAGGGGCATCGGCCCAAACTGAGGAAGTAACGAAGAAGAGAAAGGTAAGGAGGGGTTTCATATGGATCCTATTAAATACAACTGCGCAGATTCAGCCCAGTAATTTTTCCATGGCTTTGAGCATAGGTTCCGATTTGGTGTATGTTGCCCTCCTAAAACCCATGAGGAGGAAACCTATGAAAAAATTTATTCTGCTCGCGATCGTCGCCCTGTCAGCCACTTCCGCATTTGCAGCGAATCGTTTCCTCGGAACGATGGTTGTAGGCGACCGTGACCGCGGCGATGGCGTTCGTATCAATTCTTGTGACGGCCGTCGTGACGACCGTTTGCGCTCGATCACGCTTGTTGTACGTGGGGACGGTCTGAACCTGCGCCAGCTGATCGTGCAGTTAGAAGACTACACGGGTCGTCCCACCAGAATGGGCGTCGGCCAGGTTCGTCCAGGCTTCTACCCGGCCGGTTCACGCATCACTCTTGATATGCCCGGCATGAGCCGTTGTGTGCAGGACATCCGTATTGTCGGTGACAGCATTGGCGGAGGCGACAATCGTCGTCCGGGCCGCGGCGGACGCCCTGGTCGCGGCAACGGTGGCTTCGGTCGCCCGACGCCGGTCGATGTCTACGGTGACATCGTCTACTCTTACGGTTTCTAGATCTTAATGTTCAACGGCCGGTGCTACCTTGGGTGGCACCGGCCGTTTTTTATGGAGTACCGCCTAGCGCGCGGATCCGATCGTTCACGTTTCTCTGCGCCCGCTCGAAGTGAGCAAAATTCCCACCCCAGGCCCGGTCTCGATATTCCTGCGCAAACGTGCGGGTCGCGCCACGCGTGACGACCGGCGCCTCAAAAAAGTTTTGCTTGAAAGCTTGGAGTAAGCGGAGCTCCTCTGCTGGAGGCAACGAGCCTGTCCGACGTCCAACCGCTTTGGCCATGTCTGGATAGGCACTGCCATCGAAGTACGTGGCAATGACTTTATTGACGGTCGTGAATATCGGCGGGTTCGCATCGACGCGCGCGATGGCGGCGAGCGCTTCGCGTGCGGCTTCACCGCTGCCACGAATCGATTCTTGGAAAGATCTCTCCGCCGCCTCGGAAACGAATTCTCCAGTCGCACGAACCAGAGGCACAATGCGAGCAGGTGCTACAACGGCCGGTGGAGGAGTCGTAATCGGATCCGGGACAACTCTTGCAACAGGAGGAGGTTCCGGTGCATCAAAGCGACGCTTCAACGTACGGCGGGTCACGAGTTGAGACTGAAGCGCCTGGTTTCTTGGATCAGTGGCCAGCTGCGCTTCGAGCGCAGTGATACGGCGACGGTTATCGGCTACGAGGAGCGCCATGTCTCCACCGCTGTTGGCGTACACTTGAGCGGCTTCAATGATGAGTTCTGGATCACCACTGGTCGTGGCCGCTTCGATGGCGCGGCGTGAAGCGTCCTGGGCTGCTTCTCCTGTTGATTCACGAGCGATGGTGAGATTGCCGCGAGCAGCGACCACGGACTCGAGTTCGAGGTCATACATTTCGCGCGAGGCTTCTAGGCGGCCGCGATCATTAGCGGCTGGGCGCAGACCATCGCTGTTGGCAGCTAAGATCGCTTCTCGTTTTGCGGTGGCTTCGGCGACATCGACGGCCGTGGAACGCAGGCCTGCGGTTGCGCCCGTGATTCCGAGGTCCATGAGATCTCGTATCTCTTCGCGACTGAAGCCGGCACGTCGCAGAATTTCCGCTTTCTGTCGGATGTCGGAGAGTAGGTAGGTGCCGTAGCCTCGGCGTTCTGCGAGGGGAAGGAGCTGGCCATCGGCTCCACGGATTCCGATGTAGTGCGCATCCAAGATCGCACTTCTCTCTTCGGCGCTGAGCGTCCTTCCAAGTTCTAATTCGGCCCTCGCCACCCGTGCTGAATCACTCAGCGCACCCGTACGACGAAGGTCATCCGGAGTAACGACTCGTCCATCATTGATGTTGTCGGCAAGCTGGAGGCCTGTCTCTGTCGCTTCTACTGCGTCTGCTGCACCGGTGACGCCTTCCGTGAGGTCTTCCGCTGCTTCGACGATAGGTGCATCCGTTTCTTCGGCAACACGCTCAGCGCGAGAACGCGTGGGAGCAGCCGTGGGCTCTCTTCTCGGTACCGGGGCTCGCCGCACGACCGGTGGAGTTCTGCGCACGGGAGCGGCTACCGTCAAGGCAGGCGCGGGCCTTGGTCTTGTAGTTGCGGTGAAGCTTCGTCGGGCGGCGGCAAAATATCCTTCGGCTCCTCGCACACCTGTGACGGCGCGCGCGCCGAGCTTGATCGCAGTAAAGAGAACCGCAGGCGGCATGAGGAAGCCGCCGGCCATGGCACACATCGCTTCGAGTTTGGCCGGGCCGTTCAAACAGCGAAACTGGCTGATCTGACTTTCGGCGATTTGCGTGACGGTATTCACCACCAAGCGAAGAAACGGCTCCATCAACGTGGGCCCGAGTGCCGCGAGGGGAGCATTAAAGATGCTGACGCCGCGGGCACGGGCGGCATTGAAATTGCGTTCGTATTCCGTACTAAAGTTTCTAACCGCGCTGGTGAGGAAGGCGGATCCGAGCGCCGACATTCCGTTCGCTCGCCTCATGGCATTCGCGCGAAAATCTTCGTCGGTCATGAAGCGCACGATGTTCACGAAAGAATTTACGCTGGCACCGACGAGGGTCTTGATGAGTTCGATGACGGTGTTGGCCAGATCCACCATGGAGTCGACGAAGAAAGCGCGCGCGCATCCCAGCAGTCGGCGGCCAATGTTTTGTCCCGACAGCATCCGGTTGGCGTCCTGGGTGGTGCTGCAGTTGATGAGTTTGTTAGGAGCGATATTTTGGCAGGCGGGATCGCAGCTCACCGCCGCACGACAGAGGTTACGAAAATCGGCGCGAGCGCTCGGGTCCATGATCCGGCGGATTGGAAAACACGACTGCGCTTCGGCGGTCGGAATGAGCCCGAGAACTAGAAGTAGGAAAAAGAAGAATGATTTCATGGTGCGAACACCGTTGTGTACTGCTCGAGTTGGATGGGTTTGCTGTCCGAGGTAAACAGAAACTCACGCGCACTCGAATTGTTGGCCCAGTAGATTTCGAGGAAATGAACTTTGCGTCCTTCAAGGCTTTCGTAGTCCCCTTCGATGAGCAGCGCTCGACCCCGTGAATCTTCTTGGAGCTTGTGACGTTTGGCGTGCCACTTCTTGAAGCCAAACATTTCGCCGTACTCGGCTTTGACGGCGAAAAGTTTTTGCACGTCGGCGACGCCTTCCGCGTTGAGGTCGGAAAATTTTAACTTCGATGGAGAGACCGCGACTTTGATCTGTGCCGACTTGTCGTGATAGTGATCGACGCCATCGAGCTTGAGGCCCGGGGTGTAGCGAAGGGGGAGAGGAAGCGCGAGCGCCTGAGCGATGAGTAAGAATATAAGCATAGGTATCTCCCATGCTTATTGTTTCATAGGTAGCTGACGCTCATGAGACGGAAAGACTTACCTGCGAGAGAGGCGATGCTTCTGAGAAAAGTAGACCTGTTCGGTCGTGTACCAGATCAGACCCGCCCAGATGAAAATAAAGCCCTGCCAGCGGGCGGCGGACATCGGTTCATGGAAGAGTGCCCAGCCGCACAGGAACTTAAGACTCGGAGAAATGTACTGGGTAAACCCTAAGGACTGAAGGGTCAGGCGCCGCGAAGCATAGGCAAAGAGCACCAGCGGCAAGCACGTGATGACCCCGGAGAGGGCCAGGGCGGATAATTTCACAGGTCCGATTTTTTCATAATCACCGGCAATATCCCCACCACTCCACAGCCACCACGCTAAAAAGGGCAAGAAGACCACGGCGGTTTCATAGGCGAGGCCCTCGAGCGATCCGACCTGCGTGAGTTTGCGGATCACGCCGTAGAAGGCGAACGTGATCGAGAGCGTGAGCGCGAGCCAGGGAAATCCCGCGAGACCCGACGCCAGGGTCATCCACACTACGCCGATCACGGCAAAAGCCACCGCTGGCCACTGCGTTGTACGCAGAGTTTCTTTGAGGAATAACCAGCCAATGACGACGTTCAAGAGTGGATTGAGGAAGTACCCCATGCTGGCTTCGAGGATGTGTCCCTGCGTGACGGCGACGACGTAGATGAGCCAGTTGGAAGCGATGAGAATCGCCGAAAGCAGAAGCCACCAGCGACGCTTATCGCTGAGAATGGCCTTCACTCCACGGACCTTGCCACTCAAGGGAATGATGATCATCAACGTGACCACGCTCCAAAACAAGCGCTGCATGAAGAGACTCTCGCCGGAGAGTTCCGGGAAAAATTTCCAGTAGATGGGAAAGAGTCCCCAGCAGGCAAAGGCCAGGATCGCAGCGAGCAGGGCCTTGGTTGATTCACTCACTAGGAAACTCCTGCGTCCTTGGCGATCTTACGAGCGAAGTACCAGGCGACTAAAGTGAACGCCACCGACGCCAAGCCGATCATGCCAAATCTCTCAAGCCGACCGTCGGCCCCTTCGTAGATGATCAGTCCTGCGGCTAACGACGCCGCACCAGAGGCGAACTGACGAAACGCATTTTCGAGTCCCATGAAGGTGCCGCGTTTTTTAGGATCGATCACGAGCGAGAGCAAAGTCATGGCCGGAATGAAGCGTCCGGAACCCGTCATCATGAAGAGCGTGCTGACGCATAAAGCGAGCACGATCGGAGTGACACCGAGCTGAGTAATCAGGATCACGGGGATGAAGGAGATCCCGGCGACGACAGTGAAAACCCGGAAGCAGCCTAAGCGATCGCACAGGCGTCCAATCCAGCGGGCGGAAAATACGGTGGCAGCTCCTCCGCATAGATAGATGTACTTCAGATCACTTTCTGCCAGACCCACATTGCGGACCATGGACGGCGAGAGAAATGGGATGATCATGAAAATGCCGAAGCCCAGACTCGAGGTCATCAAGAAGCCTTGGATGTGCTTCGGTTCGATGGCGATCTTCACGAACTGTTTTAGTGTTTCTTTCGGTGAGCTCGGTTCGGTGCGGTTGTTCACTTTGGGAATGTAGTAGTTCGCCAGTAACCAAAAGATAGCACCGATGACAACGATGAAGACGAAGGGCGCATGCCAATCAAACCATTCTGCGAGGGCCAGGCCGATGGGAACACCGACCACGCTGGAGATCGAGAACGACGACATCACGACACCGGTCGCGGCCCCGCGACGTTGGGGAGGAATGAGATCCGGAATGAGCGCGAAGACGACGGCGTTGAGCACGCCTCCAAACGCTCCGGCGAAAATGCGTGCGCCCAAGAGAAGATAATAGTTTGGAGCTAGCGCACACAGTAATGTGCCCACCAAAAAGCCAGCGAAGCAGATTTGCAGCATGCGCTTGCGCTCGAAGCGATCAGAGACGATGGACGTGAGGAAGTTCGAGATTCCCGCGGCAAACGTGTAGCTCGACACCAGCAGACCGAACTGCGAGGTCGTGACGTCGAAGGTTCGCATGAGCATGGGGCCGAGTGGCATCAAGATCACAAAGTCGAGGATGTGTACGAACTGGATGGCGCCCAAGACGTACACGAGCATGTTCTCGCGCTTGATGATCTCGGCTTCGGACGCATCAGTGGCTTCCATTTAATCCTTGAGGCCTACCACGTCACTCATCTGTGAACTGGTGTCATCGGTTGTTTCGAGGGCGGCCACGGTGTGCACGCAGTGATCGATCATGCTGACGGCGGCCGGCTTGAAATTTCCTGAATCTTTCACGCCACCAAACGGCAGTCGTGCGGTCGCACCGACTGTCGAACGGTTCAGGTTGATGAGACCCGAATCGATGTCGCGTAAGCAGCGATCAAAGATACTGGCGTCGCGAGTAAAGACCGCTGCGGCCAATCCATACTCCGTGCAGTTCGCAGCGGCGATGGCTTCGTCGATGTCGTCATACGGAAGGAAGCAGGCGTTCGGTCCGAAGATTTCTTCCTGCACGAACTTTCCTTTCAGATCGGCTTTCTCGAGAAAATGCAAAGAGGGAGAGACGTAGTGTCCCTGCCACTTCATGTCGAGCTTGCGAGGCGCGATGATTTCTTGCGCGCCTTCTTTGAGGCCCTGGGCACAGAAGTCTAAATAGAGTTTCTCCGCTTGCGCATCAATGACCGGACCCATGAAGGCCGGCTTCTCTGCAAGCACAGGATGGTCGACGCGGATCCGTTCCGTGACCTTCTTAAATTCGTCGATGAACTGGTTCGCAATTTTTTTATGCACCAGGATCATCGAGGTCGAGGTGCAGCGCTGACCAGACGTGAGGAAACATGAGCGCAGCAGTTCCGGAAGGGCGTGAGGGATGTGGGCGTCGTGGTGAATGATCGACGAATTTTTTCCACCGAGCTCGAGGGCCACCATCTTTTTGAGGTCTTGGTGCGTGTTTTTTAAGATCATCTTGCCGACGGCCCGGGAGCCCGTGAAGAAGACAGCGCGGACACGGGCATCGCTCGTGAGTTTTCCGGCGGTGACCCCAGTCCCGTTGATGAAATTAATCACACCCGGTGGGAATCCTGCCTCGGCGTAGGCTTCCATCATGAGCTGCGCGCTGTAGATCGTTTTTTCTGACGGCTTGAAGATCACGCTATTGCCCGCAGTGAGGGCGGCGAGGATCTGTCCGTTGGCCAAGTGGCAGGGGAAATTAAACGGACCGATGACAAAAGCGACGCCGATGGGCTTCATGATGGTATGGCCATCAATCTTAGGCATGACGTCTTTGATAGTTTTTCTTTCGATGCGCTTCCACGAATCACCGAGAGTCACGTCGACTTTGGTGACAAGAGCGGCGGCTTCCGTCTTCGCTTCCCAAAGAGGCTTGCCCACTTCCCAGGCGAGGGCTTCTGCAATCGCGTCGCCGCGCTTTTTTACGGCCTCTTGATAAGCTCTAATAATGTTCGAACGTTGTTCGAAGGAATATTTGCGCCAGACTTCAAAACCTTTCTGGGCGGAAAGAACCGCGCCTTCAGTGTGGGCGTGCCACACGTGGGCTTCCCACAGGGTTTGAGAGAGATCGGCGGGGCTTTTTTTGAGGAGAGTTTCGTCTGACGCGCCCTTGGGACTGTGCCACTGGCCGTCAAAGTAGTCTCCCTTAAGTACCATGTGCATGGGGATTCCTTGAGAGGTTCAATGACGCTGATCATACTCTTCTTGCTGTGGAAGTTCTAACCTTTCCAGGGTAACTTTGAGTCCCAAGGAGACTTAAAAGTATGGCTAAAACCTTACCGGCATTGTTGGACAAAATGTGGACTGACTACGTGGCGATTAATCCGCTGGCGCAGAAGATTTACAATTTTTTCATCTCCCGTGGCGATACCGTTTTAAACGACCACATTGCGCTTCGCACGTTCAACCATCCGCGTCTTACCATCGATGTGGTGGCCGCTCCTTTTGTGGCCTCGGGTTACAAGTATGGGGGTGACTATCATTTCCCGGAAAAGAAACTCTACGCCAAGCACTATCAACACCCTGATGCAACTCTGCCCAAGATCTTTATCTCGGAGCTGAAGCTCGAGGAGTTTTCGGCTGAGCTGCGTAAAACCGTCGATGAGTTGGTGGGCCAGATCCCGGCGGGCCTCGAACACACTTTCGACTTCACGTCGGTGGGCCGTCCCTGGAAAGTCAGCAAGGCGACCTACGAAAAACTGATGAAAGAGTCAGACTACGCCGGCTGGGTCGCGGCCTTCGGCTATCGCCCCAATCACTTCACGGTCTTCATCAATGCCCTGAAGAGTTTTGCCGACATCCAAACCCTCAATGGCTTCTTGAAAGAGCAGGGCGTGAAACTCAACGCCAGCGGTGGCGAAATCAAAGGGACACCTGCGGTCTACCTCGAGCAGTCTTCAACGCTCGCGAATAATATTGAAGTCCAGTTCAGCGATGGCCCACAAACCGTACCGGCATGTTACTACGAGTTCGCTCGTCGCTACCCCTTGCCAACAGGTGAGCTGTATCAGGGATTTGTCGCCGCAAGTGCGGACAAGATTTTCGAGTCTACGTCGAAGGGACAATAGTCGAGAAGGGTGGGCGACCACATTCGGCAGAGTTGCGTAAAGCCTTCACCATCCGCACGCACAGGCTGAAGGGAGCGTCGTCGACCGCGTTCTGATCGTTCGCGACGTTATCGATAAGTTCCAGTGACGTCTCGTCCTTACAAGGCAACGCCACCTTCGAGAGGTCTTTCCATTTCATTTTCTGCTTATTGATCGCCTGCGCGAGAGTGTCGTCCTTGCGCCAGTCCCATTTCGCCTTCAGGCGATCTTCCCAGCCGCTCACTCCACCTGAGGCTTCATTGATCGCCATGGCCCGTCTTTCGGCAAATCCCTTAAACTGTGACTGGCGATCTTTGTCGATTTGATCGCAGGCCTGCAGCGCTTTGGCGGCGTCGAACAACTCGCCACGCCCGCCGGCTTTAGAGAGTTCGTCACCGAGGATGAGAATCTTCGCCTTCATTTCCATGGCGCGGTAATCCGCAGTAGGGAAGTCTGCCGCCATCACCTGTGAGCAAAGAATGAAAGTGAGAAAGAAGGTTTTCATTAATCCTCGGGGATTAAACACTTCGGGTGCAAGTCTTGCTTGATCGCTTTCCAGTATCTCACGGCCACACCACAAAAGAGCTCGGGAGTGACGTTTTGGACTGATTCCAAGCGAAAACGGGGAGCAGTCACGGACTTATTAGCACCTGTAGGGTCACGACGGAAAATATCCAGGCAAGTGGGTGCCAACTTCGAGAGGCGACCGAACGCTTCGAGGCGAGCAAAACGCAGTCGTTCGACGGCGTAGTCGGTGGCCTGGGCTTCATTCATCGTGGCTTTACTCGAGTCACCGTAAACATTCTTTTTTCGCCAATTATTGCCACCGCCCTTAAGGTCTTTAAGAATTTTCTGTGCAGAGGTTCGAATCTCTTCGAGCTGCGGACCGAATTCTTCAAGCCGCGTGGATGAGCAGATGCTCTTCTCATCGAGCGTGGTGGCTTCTTGCATGCTCACGCCGCGATCATCGAGGTAGTGAGCGAAGTCCGCTTCCGCGCGGGCATGGAAGTACTGCCCGACGAGCACGTCGGTTTGCGCCTGGACGAAGCCGGTGAGGAGCAAGATAAGAATCATTTCTTCTTCTTTTTTGGTGCTGCTTTTGGAGCGGCTTTTTTCTTCTTTTCTTTCGGCCTAAAGGTCGAGAAACGAATCTTGTCACCGAGACGCAGTTTAAGTCCTGCCGCGGTCACGCTGGAAACCTTCAGGCCCCCGGTCTTGAGCTGGACAACCCCACCGAGGGTCGCGCGGAACTTCGTTCCGGTGCGAGCGATGATGTAGGTTTCCGAACGGAAGGACTTGTCGCTGATTTCGGTGATCACGCCCACGACACTTTCGCGGATGGTGCGGATCTTATCGATCTCCGCGATCACCACGGGGCCCGGCTCGAAGAGTCCCACCATGCCGGCGTACTTAAAGCCTTCTTGCTCCAGGATGCGTTTCGCCGGCTCGGTATTGGGATGTACTTTTCCGATCACGTTACGGGCTTCTTCCGGCAAGAGGTTAGCGATGATCGGGGACTTGGGCATGAGTTCTTCGATGAACTTCTTGCTCTTCATGTACATGGAGTCGGCTTCGGGGAATTCGATTTTAAAGAAGTGCGCTCCGACCGCGTCCCAGAACGGAGAGTGGCCCGAGTCGTTCACCATGCCACGCATCTCAGCGATGACCTCTTGCTCGAAGTACTTGCGGTTTTCCGCCATGAAGAGGAAGCGCGACAGCGAGAGGAAGCGGCCGTTCTGGGCGTTGCGGAACTCGGGATTGAGGTACAACGAACAGATTTCCGCGGGCCCGTTATGAATGTAGTGGAAATGTAGCGTGACGATGTCGTTCTTCACGCCCACTTGCTTGCTTTCGTGGTGGTGGGTTTCGGTGCGGTAGAAGTAGTAGGGCTCGAAACCGCCGATCTTGGAAATGATCCCGCAAACGCCGACGAGTTTGCCGGTGAAAATCTCTTCCATCACGAACAGGTAGTCTTCGCCGCGCGCGCGCTCGTCGCGCTGAGTGAAGCTGCGCTCAGAGTGGATGATGCGTTTCTTGAGCACGTCCGGATCTTTCGGGAGCGTGGTGAGCCCATGGCCCGAGTCCTTCAAGAGCTCCATCAATCCATCGAGATCTTTTTGTTCGATCGGTCGGATAATGAACAAGGTTACTCCATCTCGCTGAGTGTTTTTTCGATCAAGGCGCAGACGTTGTCGATGTCTTCCATCTTCACGGCCAGCACGGGCATGAGGAAGCGCACGCGCGCCGGAGCCGAGCCCGCCATAAACGAGAGGACGCCGTTCTCGAAGAGCTTCATCGTGAAGGCCTTTGTTTTTGTTTCGTCGCCCTCGAAGAGCGTCATGGCGACCATGGCGCCGATGCCCCACGGGCCTTTGATCTTGCTCGGATGCTTCGCGGCCATCTTTTCGAGGTGGCCCTTGAAGCGCTGGTGAAGCTGCTCGATCTTGCCGTCTTTACCGAGGTAGCCACCTTTGGTGATCTGGTCGAGGATCCACAGGCTGCTGCTGATCTGGGTCGCCGATCCGGTGAACGTCTGAGAAATCAAACCGGGCTTCGGTTTGTGGTCGTCCGTGAAGAAGGTCGCGCACACCTGCGAGTTCTTGCCGATGGCGACGATGTCGACGAGCTTGTCGAGCTTGAAGTGTTGGAACGCGAAGAGCTCGTGCGTGCGTGCGAAGGACTGCACTTCGTCGGCGAAGACGGAGATGTTGTTCTCTTTGCAGACCTTGATGAGGGCTTCGAAGTATTCGGTGTTCCCGACCCACGAGCCGTTTTCGCCCTGGATGAGTTCCATGATGAAACCCGCGTGCTGGCCCGGGAAGCGGCCGATGGCCTTCTTCATCGCGCGCGTCGCTGCGTCGATGGAGCCCTGGTGATCACTTTCGCAGTAGAAGGGAATGTAGTCGACGTCGATGGTCTTCGGGAGTCCCTGGCGATAGGCCGCCTTGTCGGTGACCCACGCCATGCCGAGCGTGCGACCGGCGAAGCATTTCTCGAAGGCGAACAGGCGCGAAGCAGGTGCTCGTTTTTGGAAGATGAGTTTGATGCCGTTCTCGTTCGCCATCGCGCCCGAGGTGCACAGGAAGACGTTCTTCGTGAGTGCGCCGTACTTGCACGCCTCTCGGGACAACGCGTCCACCAGGCGAGCCGAGTCGACGTTCTGCTGAAGGTGGCCGTTCATCACCGTGTTGCTGATGGCACCGTCGACGAGCGCGCCGGTCATCTGGGCGTTCGAGTGGCCCATGTAGTGCACGCCGATGCCTGTGATGAAATCATATTTGACTGAGCCATCGGCGAGTTCCACCAAGGCGCCGTTGCCGATGCCGCTGCCGAGGTACTGGTAAAAGAGTGCGCCACCGCGCTGCTCGCCGAATTTTTTTAGCAGGGCGAGGTATTCATCCTTCAAGGCAGGATCAGCGGCCTTCACGCCCGTGATATTTTTTTGATGTTCGATGATCGCGTCGCGAAGCAGATCTTTCGCTTGCTGAATGCGGGGGTCTTGATAAAAACCTTGAGCGACGGTTTTCATAGCGGGTCTCCTAAAGGGGCAAAGGTAATAACGTCTTTTCAAGACTTTAAACCTGGGCCGTAAAGCAGACAATAGGGAGGCAAAAAAGAATCTTGAGTGATCAGCTTAGACAGACTCTTTACTAGACGCAATGCCTCAACTCATTGTCTGCAAAGGCTTCTTCGTGGTAAAACTCTCTTTCCCCTAACGGTATCGCTGGAGCTGCTCATGCAAGTGAAGAAGACGCACGACCTTAAAAAGACTGATAAGAAAACTCTCGCTCATTGGTACCACCTGATGGTGCTGGGTCGCATGCTCGACGAGCGCGCGCCGAACTACCTCAAGCAGGCCCTGGGCTGGTCATACCACGCGCCTTACGCAGGCCATGACGCGATTCAATTGGCCATCGGCCAGGTATTCGATCACAAGACCGATCACCTTTTCCCGTACTACCGCGACATGATGACCGCACTCTCGGCGGGTCTCACGCCGGAAGAGATCATCTTGAACGGTCTCTCGAAGGCCACCGACCTGGCTTCCGGCGGTCGCCACATGTCGAACCACTTCGCGAAGCCGGCGTGGAACATCCACAACGTTTCGAGTTGCACGGGTAACCACACTTTGCATGCTGTTGGTGTGGGCCGTGCCATGAAGACCTACAAACACAAAGGCGTTTCGTTCTCAAGCCAAGGCGAATCTTCAGTCTCTGAAGGCTACGTCTACGAAGCCATCAACGGTGCGTCTCGTGAGAAGCTCCCTGTGGTCTTCGTGTTTCAAGACAACGGCTACGGCATTTCCGTTCCTAAGTCAGACCAAACGGCGAACGAAATTTGCGCGGAAAACTTCCGCGGCTTCAAAAATCTCCAGATCATTATCTGCGACGGTAAAGATGTGTTTGATTCCATGAACGCGATGATCACCGCGCGTGAGCATGCGCTCAAAAACAGCGAGCCCGTGATTGTGCACGCCATGTGCGTGCGCATCGGGAACCACTCGAACTCGGACAAGCACGAGTGGTACCGCGATGAAAAAGAGATCGCCGATGCGAAGGCACAGGACCCGTTGCCGAAGTACAAAGCGGAACTCTTGAAATCAAAAATCTTCACCGAGAAAGAGCTCACGAAGATTGAAGAAGAAGCCAAAACTCTCATGCTCGAAGGCCACACCAAGGCGATGAAAGCTCCCGCTCCGACGGCGGATAGCATCTATGATTTCGTCGTTCCAGAGGCTCACGTGCCACAGAAATACGTCGACGGCACCCACGACTACAACGGCGAGCCGATGAAGTTCATCGACTCCTTGAACGGTACTCTCAAGGCGGAGTTCCGTCACAACCCCGACACCTACATTTGGGGTCAAGACGTCGCCAACAAGGAGAAGGGTGGTATCTTCAACGTCACGAAGGGCATGCAGCAAGAATTCGGCAAGCACCGTGTGTTTAACGGCCCGATCGCAGAAGACTTTATTCTCGGAACTGCGAACGGCATGGTCCGCTTCGATGAAAAAATTCGCGTCGTCGTCGAAGGCGCCGAGTTCGCTGACTACTTCTGGCCTGCGATGGAACAGATGGTTGAAACGTCACACGATTACTGGCGCTCGAACGGCGCGTTCTCACCGAACATGGTGATCCGTCTCGCGTCGGGTGGCTACATTGGTGGCGGTCTTTATCATTCTCAAAATATTGAAGGCACACTCACCACGCTTCCCGGTATTCGCGTTGTCGTCCCAGCTTTCGCTGACGATGCTGCAGGACTTTTGAGAACAGCGATGCGCTCACGTGGTTGCACCGTTTATCTCGAACCAAAAACGCTCTACAACGCCAAACACGCTATGACTCCGGTGCCGGAAGACTTCGAAGTGCCGTTCGGAAAAGCGCGCCTTCGCCGTGAAGGGGAGCATCTCTCGATCATCACTTACGGCAACACTGTTCACTTCTCATTGGAAGCGGCCGAAGTGCTTGCGAAAGAGGGGATTGAAGTTGAGGTCCTGGATCTGCGCTCATTGAACCCACTGGACTACGATGCGATTAAGGCCACCGTGACAAAAACTCACCGTGCGCTGATCGTTCATGAAGACAAGGTCTTCGGCGGCTTCGGCGGTGAGCTCGTGGGTGTCATTAACGAAACCTGCTTCGAAGAATTGGATGCGCCGGTTCGCCGCGTGGGTTCAACGTTCACACCCGTGGGTTTTAATAGAATTCTTGAGCGCGCGACTCTGCCAGATATGCAGAAGATTTTGGTCGCTGCCCGCGACCTGGCGACGTACTAGATTGCTTCAAGGGGCACAAATGTGCCCCTTTTTTTTTCCCCCTCCATTTAGGCTAAACTGAAACTCGGTACAACGGATTGAGGGGAGTGCATGAAGTTATTTCGTCTGGGTTTTATCGCTATGATTCTGGCTTCTTCGCCCGTGCACGCTCAGCAAGGGGAGATCATCGATGTTGTCATGAAGGCCCTGGGTGAAGCTGGCCTGCCACCGCGTTCGTGCGGCACTTCGGCGAACCCGAGCTGTTCTTTCACGCAGATCTGCACTGATCTTTCGGGGCAACGTAACTCACCTTATCTTTATGAGAACACAGCTGGAGAACGCATTCCCAATTTTAATTACCAACAGCTCGCGGGCCTCGTCATGCAGTGTGGGCAAAAAAATGGTCTCTACCAGCAAGCCGCCGCAGGTGATTTTCATCCTCTGCAGTTCAATCGCTGGTTGGTGCAACAGCCGGCCGCGGTTCAGCTCAACTACAGCAAAATCGAGCTGGCCTACGCGGATGCCGCTTACGCGCAAACGCTTTCAGCGCAACAGCAAGACGAGACAGACTCGGGCTACATGGGACGACAGCTCATGGAAGCGGCGGAACGTGCTGGCGTCGAAGTTGATGACGCCCTTGCCGAAGTAATTCAAAGAAAAATTAATCACCAGCAGTCTCTAGTGTTGGCAAGTAAGCCGGAAACTGACTGGGCGCAAGTTCCCCCCCGCGTCCGTGAAGTCATGCAAGATCCCTTCTTGAACCCGGAGATCTTGTCGCAAGACAATGAAGTCGGAAGTGCGGCGCGTGCACGGTTCAACGCCCGTGCGGAGGAGATCGCCGCGCTCACCAATGAAGTTCGTGCAAACACCTTGGAAGTTTTACAAGACCAACGCAAGCGCTACCCGGAGCGCGCCGACGCGCTGGAGGCCATGAGTGTGCGGTTGCGCACGGCCAAGATCACGTTCGTCACATCTCCCTATGAACTTAAAAACCTTTGCCCGAGTCCCAACGCGTTCTACGACCCGACCGACCACACTCTCAAGATTTGTCCGCAGATGATGGGCATGCCGAAAGAGCATTTGCGCATGGTGCTTGGTCATGAACTAGGTCACTCAGTGGATCCCTGCGGCGCCAGCTGTCCGTTGCACATGGTGCAAGCGGGGCCTGAAGCCGTCTACAGCGTCGCGGATCTTAGCACCGCGCTTGGTGACCAGCCGGGAGTGTTCGCGGGCCTAGTAGCGGACGGCGTGAGCTATCCGGAAAACCCATTCCGCGAAGTGCTTTCATGCTTGAGTACGCCGGAGTCGCTCAATGCTCGACTGGCCGATCCCGTGCGCGCCCGCGCGCTGCTTGAAGAACAGATCCGTATACAGAAGGCATCGGGCCAAGACGCCTCGCAAGCTGAGCAGCTCCTCGCAGCACTTCCACGGTTCATGAGGGATTACGCGGGCTGCTCGATCTTGCCCGGGAATTCTCGTCAGCAAGAAGCTTTCTCCGATTGGCTGGCCGCAGAAGCGCTGGCTTTGTCTGGCACCAAGCCGAACTTAACTGAGATCGGCGGCATGTTCTTCGCAGTGGAGTGCCCCGGTGTTGTGCCCGATCTCGCCTCTGAAATCATGCCCATTTTGCAAGAAAACAATTGTGTGCCGGCCGGAGCTGGCGGGGGAATTGAAAACTTCCTTCCGGATGTTTATCAAGTAGGAATGTACCTCGGTCAATTGCAAGAACAACAGGCCGGTTCGCACCCGGCGACGGTAGATCGAATCAATCGCCTCTTCCGCGTTCAACCACGCCTGCGTGAGCAGATGGGTTGCGGCCAACAAGAAAATACCGGGAGCTACTGTGCGCCTTAGTCTTCTCCTATTAAGCTTGTGCTCCTTTTCCGTGTGGGCGGTTTCGACTCCGATCTTTCGTCATGAACTCATCAGCGAAACGGCGGTGGGTGTGAAGAAGAGATGGGACTTTGCCCGCACGCCCAAGGGCTTCCAGTTGAATGGATTGGTGCTAGCGCCAAGTTATGTGGCCGCACGAAGTGGGGACCTCAAAGTCCTCCAGGAAAAACACGCCTCGACGTCCGGAGCTTGCCCTGCCGGAAATTATACATTTCACACGACGCGGCCGGGACAAAAGAAAGTAGTTGAGCAGGGCTGTCTTGGATCGGCTCGTTTCGGGCAGCTCCGGAATGTTTTTGAACAGCTTGCAAAACCTTAGAAAGACGAAGCTAGCCGCAAGAAATCTTTCTACAGTTTCAGCCCCTTAAGCACACTTTGCCTGTTTTAGAAAGTTAACCGCTCAACTGTGAACGGCGGTTAAAATTTAAGCGGGGAGATACGTGTGAAAAATCAAAAATTATTGATGGTAGCTATTTCTATGGCGATGTTGGCCTCAACCCAGGCGCTCGCCTGTGGAGGAAGCGGAAGTTGCGATGTGAACGCACGTCGCACACAGCGAGCCGTCGCAACCTTGACTCGTGCGAACGCAGGTCAGCTCGGTTCCACCGCGGCCGTAAGCTGCGGTTTAATTTCTGGCACGAGCCCGCTCGTGAAAGTCACTCGCTGCGCAGAAGTCGCCGCCGGCAAACCAGAAGACCAGTGTCTCTCCGAGCACGTCTTCAGCGCCACCTACGGGAAGCCCCGTGGAGAGGACGATCAGTGTGTGGGCGGAGCAGACGCCCGTCTTCCGTTGTTCGAAGTGGTTGAGCTCAATCCCGGCTACTTCGTCATTCGCCAAAATAAATGCTCTAACCTCGAAGCTCCCTTCATGTACTTGATGGTGGGCGAGACAGGTGCGTTTCTGCACGACACGGGCGCTGGTGATGACAGCGGCGTCGGAGACATGGGCGTCGAACTTCGTCGCCTCGTCGAAGAAGTTTTGGCACGGAAGTCAGCGCAGGTCGGCCGTCCTATCAATCTTACCGTCGGCCATGGCCATTCTCACGGTGACCACATGGGTGGCGATGGTGCCTTTGAATCACCCGCTACAACTTCATCTGGTGGCTCGATCACCGTCGTCGGAAGCTCTCCAGCGGAAGTCGCTAAGGCGTTCAACATCCCCGGGTGGGGCAATGGCGCAGCTCCTACGGCCGCGAGCGTGGGCAGTCTCGATCTCGGTGGGCGACGTTTATCGGTGATTCCCATTCCTGGTCACGAGTCCGCGAGCGTCGCTTTCTACGATCACGCCACGGGAGATGTACTCACCGGAGACTCTCTGTACCCAGGCAATGTCTTCACTAACGGTAGCTGGAACCAGCATAAGGCGAGCACCGCCTGCCTCACAAACTTCTTAGATAACTTACCGCCCGGTTCTCCACCTGTTCGCATGGTGCTCGGCTCGCACGTTGAGCACAGTCATGCCACGGCCGCAGGCCCGGGACAAGATCTGGGTTGGGGAAATCCCAATCAACCGAATGAACACAATATCGTGCTGAGAAGATCGCATCTCGATGAAATGCATAATTTCTTACAGACGGGGACGGCTCCTCAATCACGCACATTTGGTAGTTTCTCCATTCGACCTTAGGACGACCATGCTAGCTCTGATGATTTTATTTTCTGTGTACACCGCTTCAGCAGCGCTGGATGCGCGGGTCGCTTCGAGCGTCGAAGTCGCCATTAACGATGTGATGAGCGGTGTGATCCCATCGCCTCCGGGGTGCAACACGACACCGCCGTTCGTCTGCGGCGGCAAGGACCTCATTCCCAATTACAATCCTCAGCACTATCGGAGCAACCACGGCCAAATCTTTTTTGGGTCGGGCCCGTTCTACATTTCCCACCTTCCGCTCATGAACCGTCCACATAACTTTCAAGCGATCTATGAAGTGGATTTTCCGGACACGGAGCAGGGTCGCGCGGCCAAGGCCAAGTATCTCGCGCGTGGGGATCAAGGATTCGCCTCCTTCGCGCCCGGAGAGTCGTGGAGCTATCCTGACTTTGATTGCAGCATCGACCAGGCCCAGCGCACGCTCGCACCGGGTGGACTCCACCAGGGACAGTTTGAAGATGGGGGAGAGCGGATCGTTGAAACGGGGTTGATCATCAAACGTCGGATCTTCTTTCGCATCTGGCCCGCGGGTACTCTGCCGGCAGGCGCCGGTGACCCTCGCGCCATCGGTGAGTACATCGTCTTCGGTGAAGGCGAGCAATTCTTCACCGCCCGGGTCATCAACTCTGTCCCCGATGCGGATCACATTCAACCGGTTCCGGCAGAGAAATTTCGCACCCAAGTCGGTGGGGCCAACCACGCATGTTATAACGTGGGCCAGAGCAATGGCAGCATGAATTTTAATCCTAAGAACTGCAGCGACCCCAGTGCTCCGGCACCGGTGGGACCTGCTCAATCTGTAAGCTTTTATCCGTTTTATGTGGAAACTGAGGACATTAGTTTATGAAATCTATCTTCGTTCTCATTCTCTCGCTCTTCGTGGGTTTTGCCCACGCTCAAGATTTCTTCGACGGTCCCTCGAGTGGCTCGAGCACGCTGGATAGTTGCCGTGCACGTAACAGTGCAAACTTCGCCTGCGGAGAGTGTGAAACTCCCTTGCAAGATGATTTTACGGAACTCCTCTCACAGTTGACGGGCCAGCCAGAGGGCGCGCGCTGGAGCGACGGCTTCAACAACGAAGCCCCCATCCGTAAAAATTTTCCTGATGGAACTCCCATCACGCTCGAGGCGACGCTCTCCCGCATTAAAGACATGATGAAGAGCAACAACGCGGAAGGCGGTAACGGCCTTAACTACATGGTCATCGGCCAGTCAGAAAGTTTGCAAGATACGTCGATCCGAGACGGCAAGATGTATCCGCGGGTTGCGATCAAGAGTCCGAACTCGGAGCTCTGGGTGACGTTTAATACCGATCCGACCTCCGAAGCCTACCAGACGCTCGAAGTCATGCGCTGGAACGGGAAAGACGCCAAGTACGATTTCGTTGAACTCGACTTCGGTAAGAAAGATCCCGCCAATCCAGCGGCCAATCGCCCGGCGAAGTTCGACGGCACCGGTCAGAAGTGTATCGCTTGTCACAAAGAGCCGGATCCACGTCCGAACTGGGAAACATACCGTGCGTGGTCTGGCATCGTGCCGTCGCGCGATGACATGATCGAACACGATGCTCAGCATGGTCGTCCCGTCACTGAAGGTGGTCAACCGGTCGGGATGGATGGTCGCGCTTATCTTTCATTCTTAGAGCAAGTCGTCGACACCAAAGAGGGGAAGAACATGACCCCTGGTGCTGACCGTCGCTTAGGCCTCTTAGACATCCCCGTCGATGATGCGATTCAATTTGCGGGCCGCACTCCGGCCGTTTCTTCGTTACCACCTCGTGCCCAGCTCGAAGCGATCCGTGCGCAGTCCAGTAAGGAAGACGGCTTCTATCGTATTCCGCACTTCCCGTACAAAGGCGAAGGCGGAGCGATGTCGAACTTCGACCAGAAGACGGCGCCCTACGCGGGCCCGTCGCAGTTTGCCTTCGACCAGATGAGCGGACAGAACTTCTGCCGCATCTCACAGCGCTTGATCGAGGACGAAGACTTCAACAAGTTTAAATGGTTCGTCGCCGGCATCGCCGAATGTTACGCAGGCGAAGAGCTCTCTGAATGGATTCCAGAATCTTATCAAAACGACATCGCTCGCTTCTTCAGTGCTCGTCCGCAGGCTTTGCTGAGCGATCTCGCCAGCGCGGGGCAACTACCGAGCGGCCAACAGCTCTCTTCTATGAATTTTTCACAGGTCAGCGATCTGATCATGCGGGATACCCAGCGCAACTTCACTCGCGCCGATGAGTTCAAGCGCGATCGCCACGAGACCATGGGCACGGCCTATCTCACCGCCGTTGAGGCGCGCGACCCAGCGGCCGCCGCCACGGAAGCCGACTTCTTCGCGTCAAAGTTCACTGCGCCCTACCGCGGTGGGTTCCACGCCATCGGAG